>Ga0315312_1000038_pt1 | contig 259461 bp, 270 predicted proteins | sample TDP7_MG_FD_203629 | JGI IMG/M metagenome (GOLD analysis project Ga0315312, IMG submission 203629) | Freshwater sediment microbial communities from Lake Towuti, South Sulawesi, Indonesia - TDP7 | ecosystem: Environmental > Aquatic > Freshwater > Lake > Sediment | place: Indonesia: South...
AGAGTTTTACTATAAAACTTGTGAAAAACTCGGCCGAGAAGTTGCAGAAGTGAGACATACGTCTATCAGACGCTCTAAGATGTTGACATTAGCTACAGATGAGCAGCTTACACGCATCGCAGGAGGCTTAAAGTGTATTCACCGAGGTAAACTCTCCTTAGCAGATGCCTACATTGTGGCAGTTGCCAAAATACTGGGAGGAACCTTAGTCACAACAGATCCCAGACTTGTAGAGCTAAAATTGGTGCAAACCAAGTTACTTCAGATTCCTTAGATGTCTTGTTCGTCATTCTTCCACACCAAAGCTGCATTTTCGAAAGGTGACGGGCGAGCAATTGTAAGAACCTTAGCGAGAAATATTAGGAAACCTATCCAAAACCGCTACGATTTCAGCCCTTAACCCGCACTATTGCTGGCGGTTTCGCTGAATGCCCGAAATCTATGGTACAACGTATTTGGTTAAACAATTGTGTGAAATTACCTGAAATTTCCGGGTTACCCAATGTTCTTTACAATAGACTTGTGCGCTCTCTAGGGAATCGAAGGCAAGCCATCCACCATCTCTCTTCAACTTGCTTATGCCCTTGTATTCTGTTTCTCTCTTTCTATTTTCATATTCGCATCCTTTGACATGGATTGTGCATGTTTTTGTAGGTTTGTCAACATTAACCCAGTATTCTCCATGAATATTTTCAACTTGTTCGTTGAGTGCAGACCTCTGTAACTCTTGCCTTGCTCGAGCAGTCTTTCCTCCGGATGAATCACTTTGTAAAAGTGATTTGCGTGCACTTCCATAGGGTGCTGTTGTGATATGTCTGATATCCCATTTCTCGGTCGTCCAGCAGAGGATATCGAAGAGCCGAGCGGTTGTGAGAGGAATAGGAAGGTCGAACAGCCGCTGCTGAAGTACACAAAAAGCATCATGATTCTGCAGTAGTCTATTTCTAGAAATTTCCAATGCGTTCAAGCCTACCTCAAGGAGTCTACCCTTGTCGAATATTGTTGTTAAGTCCGCGCCTGTTAGAAACTTTACAACATAGCTGTCCAGAATCGGAAAAAGTTTTGGTCTTTTAAGGTGGAGAATCTTGAAGGCTTTAGCTAATCCTATACCTTGAATAGAAAGCATCTCTTTCAATAGTAGACGAATGTTCATTTTCCCCTCCACCCACTCGGCATCAGATATCTCGGAGAGATCCTTATTTCCAACTTTCGTAAGAAGAGTAGAAATAGTGGAAGAGTTCAATATCCGAGAGCTTTCATTCGAGTTGTATCTGTCAATCATTGCATACAACAAGTTGGCGGCCTTTATGTCTTTTGGAATAATCACGCCATCGGGGGTATGCTGGTCATCATATCCTCGGTATACTTCTATCTCACAATATTCGCGTATCCTCTCTTCAGGATTGGGAATTTCAACATCATCTCTCAAACGAATGCTAAAGCTCGTGTTAATTCACCCACTCCCTACCGCTTACATTAAGATGATCCAAAATTCAAGAATTTAAACAAAGCTTTAAACCTAACCCCCCGGACTAAACACTGCAAGTTACGTCCAAATTCTCGGAATTGCATAGTCCCTTAGTCTGAATACTTAAAATACAAATGAAACCCGTTCTTAGCGATGAATAATCAGGGAATGAAAGAAGGATGGATGACAAGATGGCAAACCAGAGTAGGGCGAAGACGAATAGATTATACGAACAGCTGGTAGAACGATTCGTTAGATGGGCTGAAATTTGCTCTGATATAAGTGCCGTGATCATCGTAGGGTCAAGAGCGCGCGTCACAAATCAGATAGAAGAGTGAACGTAAACCTCTTAGATAACACATTTGGCTTAGCGATTCGCCTATGCAAGAGCGAAGTATACTCTTCTGTTATGTTTCCCTTTGTTTTCAGCTTTGAGCAGTCTTATCTGTCCGACCTCCCTTAGGTTTTTGACATGGGTTCCTCCGTCAGCTTGTTTATCCACGCCAACTATCTCTACGATCCGGAGATAGGGAATGTCCGGCGGGAAAGCCTCAGCCATTTTTACTACGCCGGGGATCTTTAGAGCCTCCTCTCTAGGGAGCTCATACCACACTACAGGGATATCGCTTTTGCATAATTCATTCGTCTTGTCTATGTACTCTTCAAGGATTTCTCGGTTGAAATTCTCTAGGCTGAAATCGAAACGGATCTTTTCAACGTCGAGCTGGTTACCTGTCACGAGTGCGCCCGTTCCTGTACAAAGAAGTGAGGCGAATACGTGGGCTGATGTGTGGCTTCGCATAAGCTTATACCTTCTTTCCCAATCTAGGAGGCAGTGGACCGTGTCTCCTTCTCCTAAGCCCGCTTGATCGACCTCGTGGGATATCTCTCCTGAAAATTTCCCGACGTAGATGACATTGTAGGTTTCATTTCCTTTTATGATCTTCCCAGTATCGAAGGGTTGACCTCCACCTTTAGGATAGTATATGGTCTGATCTAAAATTACGTATCTTCCGTCTGTAACTGAAATCACGGTAGCATCGCATTCCTTGAGATAACTATCTTCGAGATACAATGCGCTAGTCATGGGAACGCCGCCAACAGCTTAATAGATTTATCTCCTAAATTTAACTTTTCTAACTCTAAAGCTTTTATCCGCCTTCATATCGACACTTTGTCGCCAAGATAAGATTGTGAAGTCCGAAAGGGCTGACGGAGATGTTTAACTAGGTTGGTGGAAAGGTTTAAATCTTGTACAGCCCACAAAATCAATTCTCAAGAAATTGGCCCCATCCAAGTCGTAGAGTGGGATCTCTCGCATGACGACTCTGCAGAGTGACAAGCGCGTATTGATGCTCGAGGTCGTGATGAAGCAACATCAATACCGGAGAGATTCTCTCCTTGAGGTTCTCCATACTGCCCAGGAGCTTTACGGTTACCTAGATGAAGACTTGCTGATGCATATTTCTGCGTCTATGCATCTTCCTGCAAGCCATGTCTACGGCGTTGCGACATTCTACCACCTTTTCAAGCTGACGAAGCCAGGGACACACATTGTTAGCGCGTGTATGGGAACAGCGTGCTACGTGAAGGGGGGTGAAGAAATACTCTCAGCTATTGAGAGCGAGTTTGAAGTCAAGCGCGGAGAAACTAGAAGCGACGGTACTCTCTCTGTCTTCGTCACACGGTGCATAGGTGCGTGCGCCATGGCCCCCAACTTCGTTATTGACGGCGATGCCATAGGCAAAGCGACTAAGGAGGCCGTGCTGAATAGAGTAAGGGTTGTTCTAGGGGGAAAGATGGTTGAAGCCAGATGAGTTGCGGAGAATAGCAGACAAAGAGTCTGAGCTCCAGAAGTCCTACAAATATAGGATAAATGTTTGCTGCTCGAGCGGATGCATGGCCCTCGGTGCCATGAAAGTGCTACGAGCGTTCGGCGAAGCAGTTGAAAAGCTCGGGCTTACAGAGCAGTGTAAGGTTGCGAGAACGGGCTGCATAGGAACATGCTACGTAGGCCCAGTAGTGCTCGTCGAACCAGGGGATCATCTATACCACGCCGTAACCCCCGAAGCGGCACATGAAATAGTCTCACAGCATATTGTTAATGGGAAACCTGCAGAACACTTGCTCTACCCTCGTGAAGGCCTCTTCAAGAAACAGCTTAGGCTAATTCTCAGAAACGCCGGAAAGATAGACCCCTTCAGGGTTGAGGACTACATAGCCGTAGGCGGATACTCATCTCTCCTTAAAGCTTTGACGAAAATGGTGCCAGGCGAAGTCATCGAGGAAGTTGTGGCGAGTGGTCTAAGAGGTCGGGGCGGAGCAGGATTCCCAACGGGGTTGAAGTTGAGTTACGTAGCTAGGGCAACAGGAACCCCCAAGTACCTCGTGGCGAACCTCGATGAGGGCGACCCTGGCGTGTTTGCGAACCGCATACTTGCAGAGGCTGACCCTCACTCTATACTCGAAGGGATGGCGATAACCGCCTATGCAGTTGGGGCTGAAGAGGGTTATATATATGTACGTGGCGAATATCAACTGGCTGTCCAGACTCTGAAGATTGCCATAGAAAAGGCGAAGTCGCTGGGTCTAATTGGGAGAAATATCTTCGAAACTCCTTTCAGTTTCAGTGCTGAGCTGAGGCTTGGTGCCGGAGCCTTCGTAGCTGGCGAGGAGACCGCGATACTCGCCTCGATAGAGGGGAGAAGGGCCATGCCGCGTCCGCGCCCTCCTTACCCTGCCACTTCAGGCCTATGGGGAAAACCAACACTGATAAATAACGTAGAGACCTTGGCCAATATTCCCTTGATAATACTTAATGGCGGTGCATGGTTCTCAAAAATAGGGTTGAAGAGCTGCACCGGAACAAAGTGCTTCTCCCTCAGTGGGAAAGTTAGAAATCCCTCCCTTATAGAGATCCCCATGGGAATGACACTGCGTGAGGTCGTTTTCGACATAGGCGGCGGCGTATCTGAGGGCAGAAAATTTAAAGCAGTTCTTGTTGGCGGCCCGTCAGGGGGAGGCCTCCCAGAAGACCTATTGGATCTTTCAATAGACTACGAATCCATTACAAAAGCCGGAGCGATAATGGGTTCAGGCGGGATAGTCGTTATAGACGACTCGTCCTGTATGGTTGATACAGCAAAGTTCTTCACCGACTTCTGCGTGGACGAGTCTTGTGGAAAGTGTAGCCCGTGCAGGATCGGGATCTTTAAGATGTACCACATACTTGAAAGGATTACCAGAGGGGAGGGCACTATTGAAGATCTATCTATACTTGAGGATTGGGGGAACTTTATCAAGGAAGCTAGTCTTTGCGGTCTCGGCCAAACGGGTCCGAACCCGGTTCTGACAACATTACGCTACTTTAGAGACGAGTACCTGTCCCATATAGTCGACAGAAAATGTCCAGCGGCAGAATGTTTCATTTCCGAAGGGAAAGAGGAGGCTCCTATATGAACCGGAAAATCGTTAAGTTAGTGATAGACGGGAAAGAGGTTTCTGCCCAGGAGGGCGATACGATACTTAGGGCCGCTACGGATAACGGCATATACATTCCCACAATGTGTTACCTAGAAGGGTTATCGAGCTTGGGTGGTTGCCGTCTATGCCTCGTGGAGATAAGGGGGTCACAGAGGCTTCTCCCTTCATGCTCAACACCAGTCAGTAGCGGGATGCAGGTTGTAACCACTTCGGAGAAGCTTTTGAAATACAGAAAAATGGTGATAGAGCTGCTTCTTTCGGAAAGGACGCACATCTGCTCAGTTTGCGTTGCTAATGGTAGTTGTGAACTTCAGGATAAGGCTACGGAGCTAGGTGTCGATCACGTCAGTCTTACGCGAGGATGGACCGGGTATGAGGTTGACTCCTCGCATGAGCGTTTCGTGCTTGACTCCAATAGGTGTATACTTTGCACTCGCTGCATCAGAGTGTGCGACGAGATAGAAGGCGTACACACACTGGACGTGATGGGAAGAGGAAAAGATTCAATGGTGATCGTAGACCTTAACAAACCTTGGCGTTCATCTTACTCGTGCACTTCGTGCGGAAAATGTTCCGCAGTCTGTCCAGTTGGAGCTATATACATGAGGGACAAGCCGCTCTCCGAAGTCAAGAAGAAGGAGCTACCCTCGTTCGTTAACGAAAGGAGGCAATGGAAACATGACGAAAGTGAAGCTGGCAACCACCTGGCTTAGCGGTTGCTCAGGATGCCACATGTCGTTCTTGGATCAAGATGAGCGGCTTATTGAACTCGCAGACAAGGTTGAACTGGTCTATAGCCCTATCGTAGACGCGAAAGACTTCCCTAACGGGGTTGACATCACACTTATTGAGGGTGGGGTGAATAACGAGGAGCAGCTGGACCTCCTGAAAATTGCAAGAATGCGCTCGAAGATAATAGTCTCGGTCGGTGACTGCGCCGTAACCGGGAACGCAACCGCTTTGAGAAATCCATTGCGCGACAGCGCTGAATCAGTTCTGCGCAAGGCATTCGTAGAAAACGCCACTGATCAACCGCAGGTCCCGACGCAGGTTCCGAGGCTGCTCAGACAGGCACATCCTCTACACGAGATCGTCAAGGTGGATGCGTACGTTCCCGGCTGTCCGCCACATGCTGACCTAATAAACTACGTCTTGGTGGAGCTGACATCAGGTAGAACTCCACACATGGACGCCAAGTTCAAGTATGGCTGATCGAGGTATTATGAGCATGCATGTCAAGATAACGATAAGCCCTGTGACTAGGATAGAGGGACACGCGAAGATAACCATCCACCTCTCTGAGGACGGATCTGTAAAGGAAGCCCGGTTCCACGTAACAGATTTCAGAGGGTTCGAGAAGTTCTGTGAGGGACGACCCTTCTACGAGATGCCGTCTATAACCTCAAGGATATGCGGAATCTGTCCAGTCAGCCACTTGTTGGCGTCTGCAAAGGCCTGCGATAACCTGCTCGCTGTAAACATACCTGAAACAGCGGATCTGCTACGTCGTTTGATGCACATGGGGCAGATAATCCAGTCACATGCATTGAGCTTCTTCCACCTCTCTTCACCCGATATCTTACTCGGAATGGACTCGGATTCCTCCAAAAGGAACATTTTCGGCCTATTAGAGAAGCAACCCGAGACAGCTAAGCAAGGCATTACACTCAGGAAGTTCGGACAAACAATCATAGAAAGACTAGCGGGTAAGAAGATTCACTCCAGCGACTGGATTGTTCCGGGAGGCGTTAGAACCCCGCTCTCAAGGGACATGCGAGAAAAGATACTGGCAGACCAACCCGAGGCCCTACAGATCACACTGAGATCGATCTCAATGTTCAGGAACATGCTGAATGACTTAAAGGACGAGACGGAGAGCTTCGGCCACTTCCCGACGTACTTCATGGGTCTCGTGACCCCGGAGAGCAGTTTGGAGCACTACGACGGTAAGATACGAGTAGTAGATCAAGAAGGAAGGATCGTCGCCGACCAACTCGACCCAACGAGATACTTCGAGTACATAGGTGAGGCCGTTGAGACCTGGTCTTATATGAAGTTTCCATACTACAAGCCCCTTGGCTACCCGAGGGGAATCTACCGCGTAGGTCCACTGGCTAGGCTTAACATAGTGTCGCATTGCGGCACACCCGTAGCGAACCAAGAACTTGAGCGATTCAAGAGCCTAGGCAAAGAAGGCATAGTCAATAGTTCATTTCTTTATCATTATGCGCGGTTGATAGAGATACTATACTGCCTCGAGCGCGTGGAAGATATACTCGAAGACTCAGAAATACTCAAAAGAAACGTCCAAGCCAGAGCGTCCGTCAACAGAAGCGAAGCTGTGGGAGCGTGTGAGGCACCAAGAGGCACATTGTTCCATCATTACAAGGTCGATGATGAGGGTAGGATTACCTGGGTTAACCTTGTGATTGCCACGGTTCAGAACAACCTGGCTTTCAACAAAGCCGTAACTCAGGTTGCGAGAAGATATGTGGACGGGAAAAACCTTAGCGAATGTATGCTCAATAGGGTTGAAGCCGTTGTGCGCGCCTTAGATCCCTGCTTGAGCTGCGCCACGCATGCGTGGGGCCAGATGCCACTCTGCATTCAGCTTTACGACTCTAGGGGCAACCTACTGGACGAGATAGCGCGTCTGTGAAGATCTTCACTATTATAGAGCTGTTAGAAGTATGTCTTCGGTTTTTCGGAAAAGCTTAATACCGACCAGCAGCTCAAGATAATTCTGCAGGTGTCTGCTTTTGGATGAAAAAGCCGAGAAGACGGTCGGGTATTGCGGTTTAGACTGCACTTTTTGTGGAGTATTCCAGGGAAGGATAAGGCAAGCGTTTGAAAATCTGCAAAAGATTATAGTTGCATATGACTTTGGCAAGATTGCACTGGAGTTGGCGAATCACAATCCGGCATTCCAACATTATTCTCAATTCGAAAGGGTTCTAGATAGTTTCGTAAAGATTTTCACTGATTGTCCTGGGTGTATTGCTCGTGATAAATACCCAACCTGTGCGGTTCGTGAATGCTGCAAGCAACGTGGCCACGTTACATGCTTGGAATGCGTTGAAATGGATATGTGTGAGAAATTGCGAACAATGGCACTTTGCCTGCGGCGTGACAACACATTGAAAGTGGCGTTGAAGCTCAGCCCGACGATATGAAGGGATACCGATGTAACCGTAGAATTTGCCAGATCGCAAGAACTAGGTGAAAAGAAAGCAAACACTTTTGAGCACTAGGCCCCAGAAACTCCGCGCGATCCCGGGCCTGCGCCCACTACAGAGTGGCGGGATAGGCGGGCCAACATTTTGGGCTGAGATAGAAGTCCAGCTAAAGTGTAGTCGCCTTTTACAGCGTTCTGGATCTTGCAGTGAAATTCTAGCTTATATACGACTGGTTTGATCTTTCGAAGTCTTTAATTAGTTCTAGTTCCAGATCCTCGTGGTTTCGAGGTTGAAGCTCTGAGGGCGGAATCTTAGGAAACGGCCCACTGAGACTCATCTTAGTTACCGGGTGATCGGTGCCAAACGCTACTCTGCTAACCTCGTACACGAGTCTTCTCACTTCAGTTTCATCTAGATACCCTAGTGAGTGAAGGTACTCGTGGAGAAGAATGGAGAATATGAAAGAGTTCAGCTCAGTGACGGAGTTAGAGGACTTAGACAACAGATTAAGTAATCTCTTATTCATCACTATCCCGTTTGAGCCGATCTGATGAAAAGCTCCGACTTGAAGAGGAAGATTCCCAAGGTAAAGCATCAACCCGGCTCTCTCGTGACCGAGGATTGTCTTGACAGCTCTCTTAACTAGCTCGAACAAGTCTCCGAAATCCTTAGATTCGTCTAGCATTTCTCGGAAGTAGGTTTGACCCATTCCATCATTCTCCAAGACATATGGATATGCTTTGCTTCTCTAGGCGCCAAATATCTTTGAGATGAGCCTTACATTAAAAGTTTTTGTGATGTTTTTTTACGGCGAGAATGGATGGAACTTAACCTCTCTTCTTTTCTTTCACAAAGGCTAGAAGTATTGCATGAATGTATGCTTAACATAAGCGATTACCCACTGGATGAATCGGGAGACATCTGTTCAGATTGGAACTTCTTCACATGGGTGCCCACTATTTCCATCGTATCTGATCACACTATCTCTTTACTTTCTTGGGGTCGATACATAACGGCGTTGTGTAAGCATCCATTTCACTTGCACCTCTAGCTTAAGGTTTGTCGGCGATCCGGATCGGGGAGACTCGTGCTCTACTCAATAAGCTTTACAGTCTGCAAGGGCAAGGTTCACGGATGTTGGTTCAGCTTCCTGAAACTCAGCATACCCATGAGGAATGCGGCAGCTAATGAACTTATAAACCAGAAGGTTGCAGCTCCACTCCAGCCTTGGACATCAACTATCCAACCGATAAATGGGTCAGCGATTGTGGAACCGATGTATCCTATTCCGTCAATGAATCCTGCAACACCTGCCACGCCATGATTCCTCTCGTGTTCCATAGGTATCACAGTAGCCATAAGGACATGAGGTCCATAAAGCGTCAAGCCCACTAGAAACAGCAGGATTACACCTAGTTGAAGACTATGGGAAGCAATAGAATGGAATGTGAGTAATGAAAGGCTTAGAGAGAGGATCAGCAAGAACATTATAAAGGGTCTCGGAAACCTTTTCGTTCGATCTGAGAGCCACCCCGAGACCATTGAACCCACTATTCCTCCTAGCGGTATTATAGCGGCTGCGTAGCCCGCTAGATCTAATGATAGATTGTATGTCTCAAGCAAGAATGAGGGGGCCCATAGTGTGAAACCGCTCCTTACAAGCTGGAGTAACGTATACGCAGAGGCTATTGTGACAAGCTCAGTCGAGAGCAAGATTTCTCTGAACCCAAATTTAACCCTAGGAACGTGAATCTCGCAGATCTGTTCAACCCCTTTGGGCCTATCACTTACACCCAGATAGAAGAGTATGGTCACCAAGACGAGCAGTAATGGCGGAGCTAGGAATGCGGCGCGCCATCCATATTTGGCCATAACATAAGCAAGTGCAGGCCACGCTATCATGTTGCCCACAAGGAAGCATGATCCGAACATTCCTCCAATTGTTCCAATGGACGATCTAAACCAGTTGCTAATAATCTTGACTACAGATGGCCATCCTGTCGATTGGGCGTAGCCGTTTATGCCCCATATTACCACCATCAATACGGGAATGTCAATGTATCCGAATAGTATATTCATAAACGCCGATAGAACTAAACCTAGGACGATCAATCTCTTCGCTCCTAGACTATCCACTAGTTGGCCATTCAAAAATTGACCTAGACCGTAGGATATTGAAAACGCTCCGCCGATCAGCCCTAGAGTGAGTTTTGAATATTGGAGATCTTCGCCGATACACGGAAGAGCCATGGAAAAGTTGAGTCTGGCTAAGTAACATGATGCGTAAGTTACGTAGGCAATAATGAATGTGCGCCTCTGCTCCGGGTCTAAATCTACTCACCTCGATGCCCAAAAGATCTGATCTTCCGACAGTGACGTTAGAACCTCGATATAAGACTATCCTTTTCAGGAACCATCACTTCAGGAAGATTGCTACTAACGTGAAGACTATACTGAAGGATACTATCTATGTCGAGAACAGGGTTAAGGAAGCATCGGTAAGATCATTGGCATATTGCGCATTTGTTGGATAGGCATTCAGCATGCGTTTGCCTGCGGGCAACGTGAGGCGTATTCTTTGTAACGATTGGAGACGCTATTTTAGTAACTGTAAGCAACGCCGTCTGCAAACTTTCCGGCCTAGTTCATTGGACCCAGCTATTAGTACTCGAGACCATCTGGGAGCAACCCCTATTCTCGTTACTGAGAGTTCTCAACGTCCAAGTTTATGTACTAAAAGACTTGTGGTCACAAACAAGGCGCCTCATGTCACCAGTCTTTTCCTAAGCGCCTTTAGTGTTCCCGAAACGTAGACTATCTGGGTTGCGGCTTTCTTTCCCTTTATCTCTCCTAACGCAATTATCGAAGATTTCACCATCTCTAAGGTTTTGTGGGAGCACCGGAATGTCGCACAGTTAACTTGTGGGTCGAAATCGACGAGCGTAAGTTCAGCCAAGCTTGCACCAAACTCCCCGAAGAGCTTGAGGAGACTACTAGAAACAGCATTTATGAGATCCGTCCTCTCTACGTTTCCCTCGATGTCTATTTTCACAGCGATATACCGGCGTCTCAAACGTCTTGGCAGTTCTCTCCTCTCCTCACGATGAAGACACCAGGAGCCACATAATTTGGGCTTAGCTTCTCACGGTTCCTCTCAACGATCTTTGAAGGAGCATCTGATAAGGCTTTTATGGCGGTTTGATGATCCAGATCAAAAAGACGAGCCAAACAGGCAAGATCCTGAGGTCCACGAAGCAGATACGTATCCCCGGTTCCGCTCGATATCACAATTGGAACATGAAACTTCTTAGCTATAGAAACCTCCTTCCGCAAAGATGACATGAGCCGTACCCTAAGGAACCCGCTTGAAGTAAGCAAAGGAGCCATATCGACACCGAGAGCAGCTGAGGCGTTCGAGGCCAGCTCAGCCGAAGCAGAATCGAAGAATCTCCTCTTGGGATCAGGAGAAGAAAATGAGATCAAATCAACCCTATGATCTCTTGCAGCATACCTTGCAATCGACTTTGAATCGCAGTAGACCGCTGTAACTTCGCGTTTTCTTCTCCACAGACTCAGTGATCTGAACAACTCTGTAACGCTCGTAGGTGTCAAATCAAGACGCTTGATGAGATCGAGATCGTTATTGTTAGACATTTTCTCCAGGTCTTGAATCTCTTCCTGGGTGGCTTCTATTGGAATAGGTACAGCAATGGAGCTGTATCCCAGTTCGGCAGCCCTCTTGACCAGTTCCTCCGCAACACGTTTCTGATTTTTTCCGATTTGCACGCGCAGGTTAAGATCCACAAACTTCATGGTAGATACCCGATCAATGTAAATCGTCTATGTTGCTACTGCTCCCTTGGCAGTAGCCCAACATCTCTACAGATCTGAGTTATCTCCTCGTTTTTCCTCTTCCTGAATCGAATCCGCATGTGAATGGGATCCGCGGTACATGGTCTCAAATCGCCTTTGAAAGCGCCTTGCTTGTCAAACCTCACGTAGAGATTCCCTTTCTCTAAATGCAGACTTAAATCTTGCGAAAGGCTCTCCTTGTCTAGCGCTGAGAGTTTTGAGGAAATATATCTGAGAACAGACTCCACGACCGTTTCCTCCTCTGTGCTCGCCTTGAAGAAGATAATGGGATTCCCATGATCTCCTTTCAATATCATCTTTTTGAAGGTAATCCTTTCAGAAAACTCTTTTGAGACAACATTCTGCCCGGCTTTCAAGACCTTTTCTGGATCTTCCGTCGCATGGGCAAAGAAGCTTACATCGATGTACGCTATTGGGGACCTAGGCAAAATCACTCCCACGCATCGATTTATGCATTTGACAGTCTGGTAACTTCTTTTTACTAAGTTTTATCGTTTGGTCACTTAGGAGTTCCTAGGCTCTGTAAGTATCCTTCTAGGAGTTCAACATTCTCTAGGTGTTTCGTTTTCCTTCTCAGGTCTATGGGTATTCCAAGTTTCAATGCTCGGTTGGGATCTATGCCGGCCTCTTTCAACTCGTTCCGGCTGAAGCCTTTGCCCCGACGATTTTTCCTTTTTCTTTGAACAATGGCATGAATGTCCATCTAACCACCAGTGGAACCCAAAGTATCGGGTTTATATTTGTGAAGTTAATATTTAAATGAGCTTTATATTGAAGATGTTACAATGAGAAGAATGATTCCGAAAAAGTTCTTCGTAACAACGGGAAAATCGGTTAGTTCAGTTTCAGAACTTAACGCCTTAACGCCTTCGACTTAGCCCTAAAGGATGCAGGCATAGCCCAATGCAACCTAGTTTGCGTCAGTTCAGTCCTGCCGGCAAACTGCAAAGAGATAGATCTGAAACCTCTGCCAGCTGGAACTATAACCTATGTCGTTATGTCGAGGATGAACAGTGAGGGAGGAGAAACCATCAGCGCAGGTATCGCGTGGAGCTTTGAAGTGAGGAACAGTTACGGAGTCGTCGCGGAAGCGCATGGGCATAGCCAAGAAGAAGTTATGGAATTACTAGGATCTAGAATTCAAGAAATGGCCAAAGCAAGAGGCATTCAGATCGGCAAGATTTGTCATAGAATAGAGAGCTTGACTGTGCCTCTTGGTAACTATGGATGTGTAGTTCCCGTCGTAGTCTATTCATAGGCAGTCGTTTAAGATAGGAGCCCCCGAACCTTTCTTCCCGCACCTGTTAATCCTCTGAACGCTCTTCCCTTTCCCTTGGCGATCTTCAGTTCAGGCATAAGTGTCTTATCAACCATCAGGACCTCAAACCATTTATAGATTCCGTCCTCCCAGACCCAGTAAGAGTTGAGAACCTCAAGATTTGGGAATCTTCGCGCAGCTCTCTCCTCAGCTATAAGTCTTAGGCTCTTTGCCAACTTAATCTTTTCAACCCCCATCCGCTTAGGCCTTCGACCAGAGCTGGGTCTAGGTTTACGGAACCCGCTTCTCCTGACGCGCACTCTAGCGACGGCGTAGCCCCTTTCCGCCTTGTATCCAAGCTTTCTGGCGCGATCAAGACGCGTAGGCTTGTCAATTCTGGCGATCGACGGTTCCCTCCTCCACGTTAGTACCCTTTGCTGCATAAATTCCTTAACATAGGAATCTTCTGGCCTAGTCCAGGCGTCGTGTAGGTACTTGTAAGCCATCTCTCTCCAACTCCTTCATTCTTGTTGTTATGGTAATTGCTACGGAGAATTTATACATTCCGCTCTGCTTTTCACCTCAGCATCCTAGTTTTTAATGTGTTTCACCCAAAGTTTTAAGAGGGTGTCCAAACTGAATGTCGAGGGGGTAAAATGGTCAATGACTACTTGCTCAAAATGTGGGGCAGAGGCAAGTGAAGACTATGTCTTTTTTCCTCGTTGTGGGACCCCATTAGCCTTGAGAGGAGCGAAACCATTGTGAAAGGAGATAGGCGTAGTCGGGAAAGCGAGCGCTGTTTCGGTGAACGTGGTGGAGACTACTTCGGCTTGGTTTCTTTGGGATTTTTTCTTTTGGTGGTTGGCATCATTTTTGCGACAAATCCCAACATATTGTCAGATTTCCGTCTGTGGATAGAACAGATGACGAGTAAAGAAGGACTTACCACGCCACCCGAAGGGTTGATTAGGAGCGCTACGCTATTCTTTGGGCTAGTAGGATTGTCGAACTTTTTTATGGCAGGCATTAGGCTCATTTTCGAGAAAACTGGAAGACGAGTCTTAGGAGACATATCAACAGGAGTTGCTTTACTGTCATTCGCCTACCTGATAAGCCTCTACGGGGGGCGTGCGCTTGCGTGGCAGATGGTTGTAGGGATAGAAGCAATAGTCTGTGGCCTACTAATAGTAGTATATAGCATCCTACGATACGTGGTTCTGAAGAAATCTCATTAGTTTATCACTTAGTAGCCCTGCATGGAAATCTTATTCAAGTTGGGTGTCGGTTGCGCATGCAGTGGTTTCGATTCCTTCAAACACGAACTTTAACTCGTGGTCCGTGCTTACAATGAAAGGAATGCAGAAGAAATTGCGGATGAATATTGATTTGCCTTCGATCTCTTCCTTTCTATCCATGTTCAATAGGTTCTATGATGACGGCGGTTCCAGTCGCTGAGATCACGACTATTCCAGCCTCCATCCCCAAATCGGACGTTTCTAAGTCTAGACCAATTATGGCATTTGCTCCAAGGTCTAAGGCTTTGGACTTTACTCTTTCTATGGCTTCAGCTCTTGCTTTTTCAAGTTCTGTTGTGAAAGCTGTTATCTCGCCCCCTAACATGGACTGGATTCCTGCAACGAACTTTCCTAGGACGCCTCTGGTTCGTGGCGTTAGTCCGGTCACTACGCCCAGAACCTTCTTAACCTCATAACCAGGTACCGTCGGCGTCGTGGTTATGATGAAACCCACACCTGGAATGAGGGACGCCCCACACTTTGGACAGTATCTGAGGCCTTCGCCAACTTCATATCCACAGTTAACACACTTCAAATTTTCATTTCCTCCTTTTCACTCATAGATTAATGCTGAGCGATCACATGTATAAATCTGACTGATGGGAAACCGTTATCGTGGCGCAAGTTTTCTCTTACCGACGTTCTGGACTAAGGCATTCGCCCGGTGGGCACTATCTGAAAGTTGGCGGACCCATCAAGTGCCCGAAAAGGCTGGAAATCATGGAGTCCGCTTGGGCGGAAGGTCCATCAATTCTCGATGTTTGGGGGATTTTCTCGGCGATTTTCTATTGTGCTTTCCCCAACCTTCAAGGCCCACACATCTACTTGCGGTAGGACAGATATTCCGATCAGTGTGCCTAAGATGCTCAGCGCAACGCTTTTCACCATCTCGTAGGCGTATAGCGGCAACCAGACAACAAAACCATAAAAGCCCAAAACTGAGAGTTGGAAGAGCAGGTAAGGGATGAGCGCCACGGCCCCTGAGAGTGAGGATATAGCGAGTAAGTAAATTCTCTCGACTCCTCCTTTGATATTCTTGGCGAAGGGAAGAAAGTATAATAGGTCAAACGTCAAGCCTCCAAGTGCATATCCGAACCCTACGAACAGAGCGTATATGCGTCCGGGCCGGATGATCCTTGTAGCTGAAGATGCTATAGCCGCCATCGTGGTAACCCTGCCAAACCTTCCTGTGAGCCTCGCTAAGGTTAGCATGAGGAACCAGCCGAACACACGTTGAATCACGCCGTGGACATGAGTTATCTGGCTAATGATAGGCCCGAGATAGATCTGTGAGACTATCCATAACGAGGACAAGACTGAAATTAGAGCTAACTCTTTCGTGTTGAATATTCGTAGCCGTCTGAGGTCTTCAGATTTCGTATCCTTCTTGGGTTCGTTCATGCTCACACCCTATATTAATCCTATAAACTTCAAAATCACGCGCAAACTTAGTATTATGACCGTTACCCCTACAAGTATGCCTAGTATTCTGTGGGGGATTTTTTTACAGAGCCGAGCACTAATTGGGGTGCAGATGATCCCTCCCATAATTAGGCCCAAGATTATTAGCCAGCTGAAGTTTTCTGGTCCTATGAGGATGAGAAAGGTTACAGTTTCAGATGTTGTGACGAAAAACTCTGCGAAATTGACCGAACCTATAGCTTCATTTGGTTTAACGTTGTGAGCAACCAGAGTGGTTGTAGCTATTGGTCCCCATCCTCCTCCACCTAATGCGTCTACAAATGCTGCCGCATATCCCAAAGGTACAAGCGTTTTTGATGAGAGCCCTCTCGCACGGAAGTGTAATATGTTTTTAAATGTAAATTTGTACAGAATTATGAAGCCCATGGCTAGAAGTATGAATCCAACGATAGCGCTGAGAGGCTTTCCAGATATACTTGTGGATACGTAGGCCCCACTTATTCCACCAATAATTCCAGATATTACTAAGTGTAGTGCCATGTTCCGCTCGACATTGCCAAATTTGTAATGCGCGCTTCCGGAGGCTAATGTCGTAAATATCTCAGCCGTGTGGACACTTGCGCTTGCTAATGCTGGGTAGACTCCTATCGTGACCAATGCCGTAGTGGAGCTAACCCCGTATGCCATTCCAAGTGCCCCATCGATGATCTGCGCCAAGAAACCGACAAGAGTCCAAATCAGGATAATATCCAGCAACCATGCAACCTCTAAGATTTGTCAATTATTGGCAATTCTCACATCTTTTCTGCTGATGTTAATCAAGTCTCCGATTCATTGAGGCTGTGGTTGAGGTGTGGCTGGTATTTCATGAGTAGATCAGCTATATCTGAACGCATGATCTCGGGCGGTGGGCGCGTCCCTTTCGCAATCATCTTCCTCACCTGGGTCATACTCACCTTCAAATGGTCTTCTAGCGAGTGACCGCATGTTTTCTCTGTAGCCATGCTTCTGCAAAGCCTACAATAATAGGATTCTCGGAATAGTATGGCTTCAATTCCTATGCCAAGCTCCTTGAGAAGTTTCTGTGCTCCATAGGGTTCATAATAGTTGCCGACCCCAGCCATATCCCTGCCGACAATAAAGTGAGTGCAACCATAGTTTTTCCTTATAATGGCTAGGAAAACCGCTGCCTTCGGACCCGCATAACGCATGGCTATAGATAATGGAGATAGAAGAACCCTCTCCTTAGGATAGTAGTTATTTATTAAGTACGCATAGCTTTCAATCACGGCTTCGGGCGGGAAATCATCCTCTTTCAATTCGCCAACCACAGGGTGAATGAAGATTCCATCGACAATTTCCAGAGCACACCTCTGAATATACTCATGGGCAAGGTGAGGTGGATTCCTCGTCTGGAACGCAGCTATGGTTTCCCACATCCTTTCCTCGAAAATTTTTCTAGTCTCCTGAGGCGCCAGTTCGCTCTGAGCTGAAAAGCGCTTTAAGAGGTTTATCTTCCCTGCGAGGAGGAAATCTCCCATATGCTCTATCTTCTCGACATCAGGATGAGCCGGGTCAATGGTACCGTAAACTTGTTTTGACAACTCCTTTTTGTCAAAACAGTATTTTTCTTCGAGGTAGAGTAGAGCTAAAGGGTTCCCATTGTAAATAAGAACAACTTCGTCTCCTTCCTTTAAGTCTTCCACCAGAGGGTTTTCTGCCGAGTTAGGCGCCAAGATTATAGGTATTGTCCACGGTAGTCCATTAGAGAGGCTCTCCTCATACAGGACAGAGTTGTAGTCTTCCGACCCCATAAAGCCTTCCAGAGGGCTGAAGGCTCCCAATGCAATTTTCTCGATGTCAAAGGCTACATGTCTGTCTACCCCGACCTGTTGTCTCTCATTTACATCTTTCAGTATTCTTCTTATCTCGTTCTGGTTAAGAAGCCTGTTAACGAGTTTGCCGCCATAGGGTTTCGAAACCATTTTTCCACTTCCCTTTGATAGTTAGACTTGAAACCTCCAATGGAGCCCGCATTCCTTGGCGCCTTTTTCCCACCACCATCTACCTGCTCTGGGGTTCTCCCCTGGCTTGATAGGTCTCGTGCAAGGCGCACAGCCTATGCTCGCATAGCCTTGGTCAAAGAGGACATTGTAGGGAACGTTATTATCGCGAATATATGCCCAAACCTGCTGAGAGGCCCAGTCTGTTAAGGGGTTTATTTTCACGAGTCCTCCGTTGGCGTAGTCGATTTCTACCCTCTCTATAGACGCCCGAGTGGAAGCTTGCTCCCTCCTTAAGCCCGTTATCCATGCGTCAAGCCCTGATAAAGCCCTCTTAAGAGGCTCAACTTTTCTAACGTGGCAGCATAGAGTTCTAAGATCGACGCTGTTATAAAAGAGGTTGAGCCCGTGTTCCCTCACCATTCCCTCAACCTCCTCAGCTTTGGGAAAGTAGACTTCTATGGGAATGCGATACTTTTCGCGGATAGCGTCCATGACGTTGTATGTTTCTTGATTAAGCCTGCCAGTATCAATGGTGAAAACTCTCGCTTTTCTTCCCAGTTTAGCAAGCATGTCTATTAAGACGACATCCTCAGCGCCGAAGCTAGAAGCTAGAGCGACCTTTGAACCGAACTTATACGTAGCCCATTCTAGAACCTCTTGAGCGGTTGCTCCCTCAAACTTCTCCGCAGCTGAGGTAATCTCCATTTGACTCATCTCACCATTTTTATAACGATGTTATTCTAATTATAACATTGTTATATATATAAATTTTTTGGTGGAAAAACCCATCTTGTTAAGTTTTGTTGTGGATGAGAGGTTCTTTCTCTCTGCGATTCCTCAGACCCCTTCATTATTCTATGGCAATTTGCTTCGGATTAAGATTTTATAGAGGGTAGGGGGTCTACTCCCGAGCCTATAGCCATAGGCTAATGGAAGTCATCAGATTAGGATGGAAATAGACTAATACATCCCCCTGATAAACAACTCCTCTTAGCTCCAGCTTAACCCTCACATTCACATCTGCGGCAGCTCCCAGAGATCCACGTAAATTAAAACAAAAACTTGACAACATCGAAAAACCTTATTTGGCTTCCTAACCGCACAGAAATTAAGCCCAATAGCAGATCATGCTAACTTATGTAGAAAATGTGATCATTACTTCTTAATTTGAACCACGATTTTCCATGTTGAACCGTTTAGGCGTGATACATCTGAAACTTTATATCCTTTCTCTTTTAGAGACGGCGGGATATCCCTGACTGATGGGGGGTTGTCGAGGATCACTTCGAGGACATCGTCTGAAGAGAGTTTACTCAAGGTCCTCGTAACTAAGAGTTGAGGATACGGACAGACAAGCCCTCGGATGTTCAGCTCGTAACGTTTTTCATTGATCTTTCGTGGTTGAAACCTGCTTTCCGCACTCACCATATTATTCATTATCCTCCGGTTATGTTAAGATATGCCTTTAACTCCTCTATCGTGTGTCTGTTACAAAATTCTCTTAAGCCTTCAGAAGAGTTTCTCTTCTTCAAATAGTTATCGAGAAGGAACACGATCCTATATTTTAATTCTCCAGCGGGAACTCTCTCTTCGATCAGCCTTCCAAACGAGGGTTCTAGACCGAATCCTCCTCCTACGAGTATGTCGTAAGCCTGTTTAATCTCGTCGCCCTCTCTTACTTGCCTGCCGGTTAAACCTATTTCGGCTATCATGCTTGGGCAGCAGCTATTGGGACATCCGCTGACGTGTATCCGAAATCCAGCTTCATCCAGTATTTTATTGCCGAAATGCGTTTCCAAGTGCTCAACAACCTCCTTCAACACCTCCTTTGCATGAGGACTCTGAGTTTTCCCACAGAAATCGGAGGCGCATCCTATGCTATTCCACCTTAACTTGGAATTATTGAACGAAAACTTCATCTCTTCGAGGCACTCTAGCAGGGCATCTTTCTCTTCAACATTGGGTATAATAATGCTTTGCGTGGGTGTCAGTCTAAGTTCGCCATTTCCATATTTTTCAGCGAGACCCGCGATTAAGACCATCTCGTGGCTGGTCAGTCTACCTCCTAGCAGAGGGATGTTTGCATAGTAGTATCCCTCCTGAATTTGCGGTTGCACACCTTCATGATCACTGCATCTTAGAAAAACTGGGCCATCATATTGTTCGAAAGCCTCTCCAAGTTTCTCTTCAAGCATAGCGAGGAACTTCTCGAGCCCCAAATTCTCGATAAGCCATTTGAACCGAGCCATTGCTTTGCTCTCTCTGTCTCCGTAATCCCTATGGATCTCGACCGCTGCTACTGCAATATTGAAGGCATCCTCAGGTCTGACAAAAATACCTGTAGGTCTGGCCAATCTTGGACCTGGCAGAGAAACGCCCGCACTTCCTCCTACTAGAAGTGTGAACCCTAACTCGTCACCTTTTTTCACAGCAACGAAAGCAAGATCATTTATCTCAGCCCTAATGCAGTCAGATCCGCATCCGGATATGGAAATCTTAAACTTCCGAGGCAAATCTAGAAAGTGGGGATTTCCGACAAAGAAGTTAGTTAATTTCTTCGCGAGGGGATACCCGTTCAAGATCTCACCTTTGTCGATTCCGGAGGCTGGACAGCATACAATATTACGCACATCTCCATATCTTGCTCCGCTGAAGCCTTGTCCACACATATCTGTCGTGAAGCCTAACTCATCCATGACCGTGAACATGTCTAAGGCATCCTCAGCTCTCACCCAATGCAGCTGGATATCCTGCCTGTCCGTTATCTCTGCTTGTCCATTGCCGTACTTTGCTGCTAATTCAGATATACGATGAAACTGATCGGAGGTTACGAAGCCTCCGGGAACCTTGACCCTTAGAAAGTGAAGGGAACCCGTAACGTTGAGCGGGTTGCTGTCACGCCCGACTGAGTATCGTCCGAGAAACCGTTCAATATCAGACGTCGATACCTCCATAAAATCTCAACACCATTCATCTTTTGCTTCAGGCATTTGAATATCCGTTCTCCTCTCGTGGGCTATTTATAACGTCGTTATATCGGGCCCCGGTAACTTATAAATCTTATCCTCTCCTTCACGGAAATTAGTTGTTGCTTGGGTAGACGATCTTCAGTTGCGATAGGTTTATATAACGATGTTATATTCTAATCCATATATGCCAAGAACTGTCTACTTAGACAACGCGACAACCACCGCATTAGACTCCGAAGTCTTGGAGGCGATGAGACCGTACTTCCTTGAATGGTATGGTTCACCAACGCATGAGTACGGTCATGCCTTTGGAATGAAGGCCAGAGAGGCTTTAGAGGAATCTAGAGAAGTCGTCGCTAGGAGTATCGGGGCCAACCCTCAAGAGGTCATCTTCACCTCTGGAGGGACTGAGAGCAACAACTTGGCAATAAAGGGCTCAGTTTTGGCGAAGAGGGAAAAGCTGCACTTGATCACATCGAAGATTGAACATACATCTGTCTTGAACGTAGTGCAATCTATCGAGGGAAGAGAGCATTTTCCTGTCAGCTACCTTAATGTGGATGGAGAAGGATTTATCGACCTGGAACAGCTAAAGAATGAAGTACGTGAAGAAACACTTTTGGTTTCAGTTCAACATGCAAATCAAGAGATAGGGACAATCCAGGATGTAAAAGAGATCGGGAAAATTTGCCATGAGAAGGGAGTGCTATTTCATGTTGACGCTGTCCAGAGTTTCACTAGGGTTCCAATCAACGTGAAGCAGATGAACATCGACTTGCTTACCCTCTCAGCTCACAAGATTCACGGACCGAAAGGTATTGGGGCTCTATATGTAAGAGAAGGCTTGAAATTGAAGCCACTGATAGAGGGCGGATACCATGAGTTCGGGTTGAGATCCGGGACTGAAAATATTCCGGGAGCTGTTGGCTTGGCGAAAGCAATCAAAATTGTGGAAGAAGGCCAACTGGAACATGTAAAGAGATTGAGAGACTACCTGATAGAGCGTCTGCTTCAGATACCTCATACTAGGCTGAACGGCCCGAGGGGAGACACGAGGCTATGTAATAATGTGAACATTACATTTAGGTTTGTCGAGGGAGAGTCGGTATTACTACACTTGGATATGAGGAGCATCATCGTCACGACCGGTTCTGCGTGCTTCAGCAAGACATTGGAGCCGAGCCACATTATCCTAGCTCTAGGATTGAAGCACGAAGATGCCCATGGCTCTGTAAGATTCTCTTTAAGCAAATATAACACTTTTGAGGAGATGGATTATACGATTGAAAACGTTAGGGATGTTGTAGAGCAACTTAGGGTGATAAGTCCTGTAGGAAGGTGAGAAGTGTTGTCTTTCTATGAGCGTATGTATTCAGCTAAGCTTATAGAACTCTTTAGGAGCCCCAAAAATGTGGGAGAGATGTCTGATGCAGATGTCAAGATAACGGAAGGCAGTCTGGCGTGCGGGGACATGATAACAGTCTTCTTAAAGATAGACGAGGAGACAAAGAAGATAGATGACATAAGCTTCCTGTCCTACGGCTGCGCCGCCAACATAGCTACGACCTCGATGATGACAGAACTCGTCAAGGGGAAAACATTGGAAGAAGCCAGGAAGCTGACATTTAAACAGGTAGCTGACGCTTTGGGCGGATTGCCGCCTGTCAAGATGCATTGCGCTGTGCTTTCCATAGACGGTTTAAGGTCTGCCGTCAGGAAGTACGAAGAGGAGCGAGGCCTAGTTGAGGTTCCTGAGCTGGATGAGAGCTTCGTCAGAAGCCGATTGAGGCATATCATAAACCCAAAACTTGGCAGAGACATCATATCTACCGGAATAGTAGACGAAGTAAGGGTTAACAACGGAAGGGTTGAGATAGAACTTAGTCTGTCTGAGGCTGACGAGTTCAAGAACTACGTCGCAGAAGAGATACACGAGCGGCTTGACAAACTGCCCAACATCAAAGAGCTAAGATTGAACTTCGAAAATGAGTAGGTGAAGAACGTGGGCATGATTCTCGACGTAAGCGGTGATACATGCCCTGTTCCGTTAGTGAAGGCAAGGAGAGCCATGGACAAAATGGAAATGGGGGGAATCCTGGAGGTAATAGTTACCGGCGAAGATTCAAAAGTGAACATAATGATGGCGGCCAAAGAGTTGGGAATGGATATTGTGAGAGTAAGAGAAGATTACGGAAAATGGCACATTATCATAAGAAACAGAAGAACAGAAGTCCAGGAAACATCAAAACGTCATATTAGTCATCCAATCGATGATAATAAAGAAATTCTATAGATAAGACATATTCATGCGGATCATTTTGAAGAGCAAAATTCGAAAACACCTCTGATCTTCTTAGGCGAAGCCGTTCTTGCAGTGTAAACGGTCACTGTTTGCCTCAAAGGACGGCAAGGGTCGTCGCAAAGTTAATATGACCGAAAATTTTGTTATAACGAAGTTATTGGAGATAAACTTCCATGCCAAAAAATGAAGTGAGGGACCTTTCAGATCAAGAGCTAGAGTTCTATTCGCGTCAAATAGTCCTCCCGGATATAGGTTTCGGTGGACAATTGAAACTTAGAAACGCTAGGATTTGTGTTGCCGGTCTAGGGGGGCTCGGTTCTCCAGCGTCATACCAGTTAGCCGCTATGGGTGTCGGTTATCTCCGCCTAGTCGACCGCGATGTCGTAGAGCTCTCAAACTTACAGAGGCAACACCTTTACGGCGTAAACTTTTTGGGGTATCCAAAAGTTGAGGTTGCAGCCAAAAGGCTACGTCAATTAAACCCCTATATAGAGATAGAGCCCTTACCTTTATCCTTAAGCTCGGATAGTGTTGAGGACATAGTCAGAGATGTCGATGTGGTGGTTGATGGGCTCGATCGTATGACGCCCCGTTACGCTTTGAACAGAGCATGCGTCAAACTTGGGGTCCCCTATGTTTTTGCCGCCGCCATCATGACCTTCGGAAACATATCGACGATTCTGCCTGGCAAGACTCCGTGCTTAGAGTGTTTCCAAGGAAACCTTGATGACGCCACGTTGCCAACATGTGCTGTGGTTGGCATCCACCCGTCGGTTCTAAGCATAATAGCCGGCATCGAGGTTTCCGAGGCGGCGAGGATAATTCTCGGAGAGAATCCCCGTCTTGCAGACAGGATACTCCATGTCGACATCAGGGATATGAAGTTTGAGGAAATCGAGATTCTGAGAGCCGAGAACTGTCCGGTTTGCGGCTCAAAATCGTCTGGTCCGCCAATGCCCCTAACACAGAAACTGATTACGGAAGTCTGCGGCAGAGAGGGAAAGAGAGTCTTCGTAGTCACACCGAAGAGGAACCTTGAACTGCAGATGGATAAGTTAGCTATACTACTCAGGGACAGCGGGTTCAGGATCAAGGTTGAGGCTGATCTAGGCTTAACATTTGACGAGGGCATAGATGGAATAGCAAGCATCCTGAAGAGCGGCATAATGATAGTCGAGGGTGCAAAAAGCGAGAAAGAAGCTTACAACTTCTATAGCAAGATAATAATCGATGGACTGAAGGTTCCCTGCTCAGATATCGAGTAGAGAAAAGAGCAGACATGATCATCCGGCTTACCAAAGAACAGATAGGTTTGCTAGTCGAGGAGACGAGGAAGAAATATCCCATTGAGGCTTGCGGCGTTCTCTTCGGAGAGACAAAACACGAACAAGCCGTTGTGAGAAAAATCATTACAAGCCACAATGTACTGGAATCATCCACTGAATTTCAGATTGAGCCGGAAGAATTCCTAAAGGTCTTGTCCGAAGCTGAGAAAGAGAGCATGCAACTCATCGGGTTCTTCCACTCTCATCCTGCACCTCCACATCCGTCAGCAAGTGATGTCAGACACATGAGGCTTTGGCCCGAAAATATCTGGCTTATCATCTCGTCGATAGATTATGACATGGCCGCGTACCAAACCGTTAACAATCGGTTTCGAAGAATCGAGATCGAAGTGAATTAACGCATAATTTCTGCTTTGAAAAGCCTGATGTGTGGGGATCATGAGGGCTATAGTGAGATATTTTACAACTTTGCGTGAATTAGCTCGAAGTTCAGAGGAAGAGTTGGAGATTAAAGATGGCGGAGACCTTGCTGACCTACTTAAAAAAATAGCCTCAAAATACGGGGAAGAAGCCCACAATTACCTATATCTAGAGGGAGACAACCAGAAGGCTGATCCCTCCATCTATTATTTGATCAACGGGATAGATTCGAGAATGCTGTCTGGGCTAAACACAAAACTAAAAGATGGAGATATCGTAGCCATAATACCCCCAATTGGAGGCGGATGACCACCCCCAGAAATTCAGTTCAGCTTGCGGGAACTATGGTGAGCCGACTAATCTTCTTGGTTCCGTCGTTCACTTTAGTAGATGTTCTCCGAAAGCTTCTACTAAGGTGCCAATCTGGCTTGGGAAACATATATTATTGTGCGAAATACTATCAGAAGTAGGTATGACAAACATATGCAATCCGAGAACGCGGACGACCATGTTCGAACGAACAAGCAGCATTGGGATGCAATGGCTACTCGAGATTGGCCGAAAAAGGCGAACCTGCGCAAAAAGATTCGTGATGACGCTCCTTACCTTGAAATGATGGAACCAAAAATTGCTCCTTACCTAAAGGACATCAATGGAAGGAAAGTAATCGTCCTTCAGTTTGGTGATGGTCTTGTGATGTTGGCGTGTGCTAAGAAAGGGGCAGTTGTTACTGGTGTTGACCTTTCTGGCGAGCAGGTTCGACTTGCAAGAGAGGCAGCAGCCTACTGCGGTGTTGACGTGAAGCTCGTGGAGGCGGATTGCCAAAATCTTCCCAAGAGTATTCCTCGCAACGACTTTGACTTGGCGGTTGCGGAATGTGGTATCTTTATATGGATAGAAAATCTTGACGCATGGATGAGAAACGCGTACCGAGTGCTAAAAAGCGGCGGCAAACTAATTGTTTCAGACTTTCATCCATTATCCATAATTGCAGAAGAGACAGACGGGGCAGTAACTTTCAGAAAGAGTTACTTCGACCAGCACCCTAAAATTTACCAGCCGGAAGAAAACGCTCCACCAGCAGTCGAGTTCCTATGGAAGATCAGCGACATTATGAATGCCGCTATTCAGGCCGGATTCCAAGTTGACCGCTTGGAAGAGTACTATGTTGAGCAAAAGGCCAAAAAGATCCCCCTCATTCCAACCGATTTCCTCTTGGTTGCGACAAAAAGATAGCATGACCTTCGAGCGATTCAAGCCTTCTCATCTTCATGCAACTTTACTCAAGGTGGAACAAGCCGAGAACTTAAACTCGACTAAAAATTTCGCGCCGGGGAATAGATAATAAACTACGTCTATAACCTACGAGAAAAGCAAGTTTGAGGTTGAAGAATGAATGTCTGAGTGCAGACCCCGAAGCTTTCTCGGTCTCTTCTTATTAGGGTTGTTGGGTAGTTTCGGCTCTATCGTGTCGCCAGTCCTACCCCTATATGCGGAGGAACTCGGGGCTTCTTACATGGAGATAGGTCTGTTCTTCTCAACTTACTCGTTCACTTGGACTTTTCTGCAACTCTATACTGGTTACCTGAGTGATAGGTATGGAAGAAAGAGATTCGTCATGTTCGGTCTGACTCTTTATGGACTGTCCCTCATCCTTACTGGTTTCTCCCAGAACTTCCTGCAGCTCATCATCTTTCGTGTTCTTCAAGGTGTCGGGCTTGGGATCTTCGGCCCAGCTAGTTTAGGCCTCGTGGCTCAAGTGAAAGAGAAGGGAAGGGGGTTTGCTTTCTATCGAACAGCAAACAGCCTAGGGTTAATGCTCGCGCCGGTCATCGGCGGAATAGTGGGCAACATAAACCTCACCTACCCCTTCATATTGGGCGGTCTCATATCATTATCAGCAATAACATCGATTTTTCTCATCTACGACTTGAGAAATCATGGACCGCGGAGGGAGAACTTCCTCACATCATTAAGGGGCATAGTCCTAACCAAGAAAATCATCCTCATATGCTTAGCTACTTTTGTAGTTGAGCTTGCTTTCGCCTCTTTAGACATAGTAATCCCCCTGTTTGGTTCAGGTAGGGGGCTTTCTCTAGCGAGCATAGGCATCATTCTCTCCTCTTACTTCATAGCTTTCACTCTTTTCCAAATACCAATTGGCATGGTTTCGGAGAAGATCAACAGGAAAGCTTTAATTATCACCTGCTCTTTTGCCGGTGCTTTCCCGTTCATACTTCTATCTTACTCTAATGATGTTGTAACAATGAGTCTATCACTAGGCGCCTTAGGTGTAACGTTAGGCACGGTCTTCGTTCAATCTTCAGCTCTCATAGCAGACGTAGCTCCAGAGGATGAAAAGAGCCTATATATGGCCTTCTTTGACTCTATCATTGACTACAGCTTCGTAGTCGGACCCTTAATCACGACTTACGGCCTAGCCTGTGCGCCCATAACACCATTCATTATCTGCACTTTTCTAATGATTACTGCAGGGATAATTTTCATGAAAGCGTAGCGCAAATTCACAGGTGGTGAATTGCATCGGTTACTATACGGTGGAGCTAATCTTATAGATGTTATTGACGGGAGTAGATAAAAAGGTAGAAAGTAGAAGAATTTTCCTCTTACAGGATCACAGGAGCTTGCTCCGCATGATCTATAACCTCATCGAGAACAGGTTCTACAAGCGAGTGGCGATAATTCCCCACAAACCAGGCCGGATACTGAGTGTGAGAGACGATCCAAAAAAAGAAATCCTGCCAGTGTGAGGGTCACTTTGATCCGCAGAGGGAGGTGCATAACCGAATGGGAAGAAGTCATAAACTATGAAGAGTTTCCGAAAGCAATCTCGCGCGACGGAACTCCAGCCCGAGAGAACGCACCGTCATCATTTGTTGCAGAAACATAGTTCAACACGACACTGCACAATCGGTCTTGGAGAACCTGACGAGTGACTCGTAATAGGACTCATCGCACCTATCTGTATCTTTGGGAGCAAGATGGTTTAGGACGACAACGCGGAATCATCCAAGTTGCCATCGATATTCATGACTTAACTGGGCGCTCTCAAGGAATTCCAGCATCTCGCCGCATTTTTCTCATTGATGCCTGTGCGAGAATCTGGGTCTCTCTAACAGTTCAAGACCTAGGCAATCATTTTAGAGTCTCTCTAGTTTTGAGCATGAACTCGACCGATTTTCTTGCCCGAGTCATAATCTTAGGCGGAACATTAACATGGTATCTTCCATTTCTCAAGGAGAAGTAGATATTCTCAGGTGTGTGGAGCTTCATGTTCACGCATACTGCTTCATCATAGGCCGGGATGAATGCGGCATCGTTTCTTTCCTTTCTCATCCGGTGCAAAAGCCCGACCTCCGTCGCAACAATGAACTTTTTGGCGTCGGACACCAAGGCTTCCTTATACATTTTGGAGGTGCTGCCGACGAAGTCAGCGACTCGGCATACTTCCGGGTTACATTCAGGATGAGCCAATACCTTAGCGTCCGGATGAGCCCTCTTAAGATTTAGGATGGCTTCTCGACTGAATAATTTGTGGACTGGGCAGAAACCGTGAGCCGGTATCGGCACGACCTGTTTCTCAGTAAAATTGAGTGCGTACTGGGCTAAGTTCGAGTCGGGTCCGAACAAGACAGCGTCCGAATCCATTCTGTTGATAATCTCTGATGAGTTGGCTGAAGTACAGACTGCGTCACAGTAAGCCTTAGCTTCGGCTAGACTGTTGATGTACAGAACTATCTTCGCGCCACGGTACTTTTTTCGGTAGAAACGGACAAGTTCTGCCGGAAGCATGGCAGCCATCGGACATAGCGCATTTCTGTCTGGTATCAAGACTCTCTTATCGGGGTTGAGGATTGCAGCCGTCTCGGCCATAAAGGTAACTCCGCAGAATACTATCACCTTAGCTTGGGTTTGAGTAGCACAGAGGGAAAGCTCCAAACTATCGCCGACAAAATCCGCGATGTCCTGGACTTCCGGCCGCTGATAGTTGTGGGCGAGAATTATGGCTTGTTTCTCATTCTTAAGCTTATGAATCTTCTCTACGAGATTGATGGGTTTCACGGTCTTTCGCTCCCTGTTTGCCTCTTCTCTACTTCACCGTTGATGACTTTGAGGAGTCTATCTTTCGTGGGTACGCCAACAATCTTGTGCCTCGTATTGATGATCGTTGTGGGAACAGCCATGACACCGTACTCCTCAGCTCTCTTGATCCCATCTGGCGTTAATACGTTTACTTCCTCGAAGTGAATTTCGGCATCGATTCTGTCAAAGACTTCTGTGAGGGTCCGCTTTGCTTCTGGGCAATGCGGACACGTTGAAGAATAAAATAGTTCTACAGTCACTGACATTTTGGTTCGCCTGCCCTGACCTCGTCAGAGCTCTCACTGAAGGAATAATCAAGTTTAAATTCTTTAACATAACTCTCCGCGATTTCGTAGAAGGCGTCTCTGACCTTTCTGACGTTATCCCATTCAAGACCGTAGAGAGAGAGCTTTATGTGCTTGCTTAGCCCTCTATGCAGCCCGACTATACCTCTTTTCATCATCTCCTCAGCTAAGAAGAAGCCTCTTCTCTTATGATGTTTCGATATCTCCCAGAAGATCGGTGTCTCAAAGTGCAATAGGTGATGCCTATGAGGTCGCTCACCGATCAGCATAACGTCGCCTATCTTATCCATCTCTTGAACGAACCAGCGCGCCTTCTCGAGTTCCTTATCCCACCTTTCAACTCGGTCCACCACGTAGGGAAATGAGTACATGGCTGAAATCAGCGGAATTCCTCCCACGCTACAGCCGAAAATATTCGGGATTTTGCTTCCAAAGGCCCTACCGCTCCATTCAGTCACGATTTTTGAAGCTTTGAAGGCCCTTCTAGTCCATTCGTAACTCGTAACCAGAAAGCCTAAAGGACCCATCGAAGCCATGGACTTGTGTGCTGATATTGTAAGAAAGTCGGCTTGGAGTTCTCTCATATCCAAGGGCATAATGCCTGCAGTATAGGCCGCGTTAACCATGTAGGCTATATTGTATTCTTCAGCTACTTTGCCAACCTCTTCAACCGGGTTCAAGTTTCCGTAGTAAGGCTCGACATGGGTGACAACTATAAGTCCAGGTAATCTTCCAGTCTCCTTCCTTATCTCCTCAATTTTCTGCCGGAAGCTTTCGACCTGAACCTTGTATTCCGGGTATCCGCTGTGGGGCGGTTCAACTATTCGGAAACCCGTAGCTTCGGCTGCTATAGCGGTTGTGTAGTGGCATAAAGGATCCACTAAGACGACCTTAGCATAGTCTTTGGAACTCTGGCTCTCTAAGAGGTCACTTACAGTTTTCATAACAGCAAACTGGGCCGCCCGACACCCAAATGTGTGTTCGGCTTGATCCCCGCCGAAGAACTCGGCAACATCATCGAGAAAGTCCACTACGGGCGGCTTTGAAATAAGGCTTGACCTTCCCTCAATGCAATCGAAGCATACTGAGTAGCCGATTCTAGTCCACTCTTCTTCAAAGAGGTTCTTCTGAACCTCTCTGGGCACCTGGCCTCCCGTCATTATCGGGTGGATTATTATGGCTTCCTTGTACGAATTCTTGATTTGATTGTATCTTTTGAGGGCTTCAATCCCCGTCATGTCAATCAACCGTCTCCACTTCATTCAAGAATTGAGTCGTCTTCTCAATGAACTTCTCAATTGCGGCTTTGATTGAGAACCCGTTAAATAAGTCTATACCTAAGACATCCTCGCTGGCGCCAATTGCTAAATCTAACCAGTAGCCTCTCTGATCCACAAAGTACGGTCTCGGCAATGACTGCCTCATTTTCCAAGCCACTTTTCCAGCCTTCTCCTCGGATGGCATTCTAACTGGCGAGTGAATAGTGATAAGCTTTACCGTTCCGTTAGGGTCTTTATTGACGTATACCCTTATGTTGCGACCCTTGACTTTGCCGAAGAAGTAGTCTGTCCCCTTTGACAAACCAATCTTCTCAAATTCATTAGTGATGTCAGACGGTATGTCGCTTGTTCTGCAGCCGCAGAGAGCCCCCGCCATCTTAGTGATCCTTTCTATCGTTTCAGCAGCTTGAAGGTAGACTTGAAGCGGGGCTCCAAATATGATCTCGCTGTCACGAAAATCTGAGTATATTTCCCGCGCCCCACCACATAGCAGTGACACATTTGGTTTGCGTTCTATGTAGGGTTTTGCGAAGAACTCGGCACAAGCGTGCTCACCTGTAAACTCAGCGAGTAAGGGCCCGTTTTCCATCGATTTCAGCACTAGGGTTAAGTCCATCATCTGCCTAGGCGTTAAGATAGCTAAAACGACTTCAGGCATATCACCAATATCGTCTAGAGGCGAGATCAAAACCTGCCTGGTTTCGGGTGGCGTAACCCTGCGATCGACCTTGAGGTATTTATTGTCTCTGAAACCCAAGACAACTTGAGCTGTGGGGCACTTCTCGTAATCCAAACCGTAGAGGAATGAATCTCCTTTAGAAGATGCCGTCCTCACTAGTTGACAAAAAGCCATAGGAGTCTTTGGTGGGAGAGGACCCTTCATACCGCCATCATTCATCATCAGCTTTATCCCTACCAGATGGTACTTGAGACCCAGATAAGACCTCAATGTTCTCTCAACGCTTTTCAAGTTCACTCTCGTCTTCAATCAAGTCCCAACTCCTGCCAAACCACGTAATGCGATTTCTCCTGAGTCGTCGAGCCTAAGTCGCTGGCAAACTCCATAGAAGCCGGGAGAGGGAGTTGAACCCTCCTAGAGCGGTCTGCAGCCGCTTGCCTAAGCCACTCGGCCATCCCGGCAAAAACCTTAAAGGATCTCCTTTGACCTTCACAAATATCTCTCTTCGAAGATGCTAAAGAAAAAGCATTCCTACTGAGACTCATGAGATTAGAAAAAATGGACTCTCCCGACAGACGTTCATGTTGTCGGGCAAACACGGTCCCTCATTTCAGTCACCGCGTTGTATTACAGCGTTATGATTTATATCGCTCTTGCTTGCTTTTAAACCTTACCCCCAAAACTTGCTGCAAAACTGGTCACGGCTGTTATCTTGCTCTGTCACCCGACAGCTCATTCATCGCATCTGTAATCGACACGTAAGATCTGAATCTTCAAGCGGATGTATGTTTGAACCTATTAACATCATCCCCGGTTGCCATGTGCTGAACCGTAAAGTCAAATATGTCGGTAAGGATTTGTCTTTGAGTCGGCTTTCAGCCTCCTCCAACGGCTGGAATGATTGATATTTTGTCTTCATCGTTCAGTTCTGTATCAAGATGATTTAAGAAACGAATGTCTCTACCGTTAACGTAAATGTTTACAAATCTTCTTAGGTTCCCTCTTTCATCATAGATCCTATTCTTCAGTTGCTCTCCATAGTTCTCGGTCAATACGCCTATAGCCTCTTTGAGGGTTGAAGCCTCCAGATCACTTGTCTTCTCTCCAGCGATTCTTGCTAATGCACCATAAAGGGTTATTTCCACCTTTCCCATATTCGTCTCTTCACCTTATGATCTTCCTTAACTCTTCGAGGGATGGTTCTATTTCCTCGGGTTTGGGGATACTCGGTAGGATCGCATCGGATGACTTGAAGCCGCTGCCTGTAACACAGCAGACAACTTCCTCATCCTTCGGGATTTCTCCTGACTCCACGAGCTTCCTCAGAACTGCAATGGTGATGGCTCCAGCCGGCTCCGCGAAGACCCCCTCGGTTTTCGCTAAGAGCTTGATCGCCTCAATTATCTCCTCATCCATGGCAAGTTCTGCGACTCCGGCAGATTCTCGTATGGCCCTCAAAGCGTACATTCCGTCTCCGGGATCTCCAATGGCCAGGCTCTTAGCGATCGTTTTCGGTTCATCCACAGGATTGACATCATTCGAGTTCGACTTGAAGGCGCTCACAATCGGCGAGCAGCCTAAAGGTTGTGCTCCGATCAGCCTGGTTTTCAATCCATCGATTAGACCTAGATCACTAAACTGTTTCAAGCCTCTCCATATCGCGCATAGTAATGCTCCGCTGCCCATGGAAACTATGATGTTATCTGGTGCTCTCCATGCCAGTTGTTCGCAGGTCTCGAAGGCTAGGGTCTTTGAGCCCTCGACATAATACGGCCGGACATTTATGTTTACCAAAGCCCACTCATATTCGTCTGATGCTTGGGCTGCAAGCCTATTAGCGTCATCATAAGTCCCTTTCACTGAGATTACTGTGGCTCCATAAGTTGCGGCCTGTAATACCTTATTTATCTCGGTGTTGGATGGGATGAATACGTAGCACGGTATTCCAGCCTTGGCGGCGTGAGCCGCTGTAGCCGCGGCCAGGTTTCCCGTTGAAGCGCATCCGACAGCCTTGAATCCGAATTCCAAAGCTCTAGATACGGCAACCGTAGCCGGTCTATCCTTGAAAGAACCTGTTGGGTTTACAGTATCATCCTTCACGTAGAGCTTTCTTAGTCCAAATACATTGGCCAGTCTCCTGCAATCACGTAGTGTTGTGAAGCCCGCACCTAGGTCTACTATCTTTGTTCTATCCTCTACTGGGAGAAGTTCACGGTAACGCCATAGGGTGCTGGGCCTATCTTTGAGCGAGTTTCTATCAAGCTCGATGGAATCTAGGTTGTAAACCACCTCTAAGGGTCCAAAACAACGTTCGCATGCATAGATTCTGACAGGCGCAAATTCTTCACCGCATTCCCTACATTTGAGCGACTTAACGTATGTTTTTTCCCTGAGTTCTCATCCCTCCATGCGAGGATGTGATGTTAATAATATAACCGCTATTTATATGTTATGGAACGTTTTATTCCTGTGTGGAATAAGGGCCCATGACTGCGGGAGCTACATCTGTCGTCTAAGCCAGCCTTGAGCCCACTTCCTCATGCAAGCCTCCGAACAGAAAACGTTAAGCTTGTTAACGCAGCAAGTCTTTCTAGCCACAGGTTTTCCTTGGATGAGTTTCCCACAGACTTGGCATCGCAAGAGCGTCACCGAACACTAATAAGATAGAACTGATTTATAAGTTATAAATCCGTTATATAATCGCGGATGATAGACAATTGTACCCATTATGCGAGGTTGTCGGTAGGTTCGTTCTGCCCATCTTCAGATCTCTGGTTGCGAAAGAGCTGATCGAGAAGTACAATTTTACGCAGGTTGAAGCCGCTGAGAAACTGGGAACAACACAGGCTGCCATAAGCCAGTACATCCACTCGAAGCGGGGGTTTAAGAACATAGGTCAGTTTGAGGGGATTCTGCCTACAATAGAGTCGGCTGCGGAGGAGATCGCCAGGGGAATAGCAACGGGGAAAATGAATGCTGACGAGGTTGTGTTAAGCTTCTGCAAGATGTGCTCATCACTACAGCAAGAGGTGAAATCCCCAGAATCAGGCAAGCGCCACGGGCGCAAGAAAGGTACCTGAGCTTGACCCAACGTTGCCAATACTAAGGCGACACGAGTCTAAACCCCCAACCAGACATCCATAAGCGTTAACCATTAGATGTGGACACTTAGTTTTCCGTGAGCCCCCAATAATCGGGGTTATCGGAAGTAGCAGCTAACCTGCTATGTGCCATGATCCAAAAGGAAAGCAATATAGGCAGATTGAAGTCAATATCTGTCTATGAAGATGACAGATGCCGAAGAGGAAGATTTGGACTCGATTGTGGGCTGAGTGGGGAATTGGCTGATTTTCATAGGAAGATAGACAGATATCACAAGCTAGGAAAAGAAACTTCAGAAGGATTCAAGAGACATCTACTCGAACATCTTGGTAAATAGGATTTCAGGGTTCTGGTTGCGAGGGACGATGGTAAGCTTGTAGCGTACTTTATCGGAGGGATTGAAGAGGCTAAACCTTTTGTTGCACCTGATAAGATCGGAAGAATATCAGACTCATACGCTTCCGAAGAGTATAGAAGAAAAGGCCTAGGCAAACAGATCTTTGATGAATTGGTTAAGTGGTTCAAACAGAACGAGATTAAGCATATCGAGCTTTCCGTCGACTCGAGGAATAAGGTCGGAATAGAAGCTTGGAAAAAGTTCGGCTTCTTTGAATTTATGAAGAAGATGCGCCTAGATTTGTGACAGAAAGAACTTGTTTGAGCACAAGTGGATACGATGATAAACGCGTTTAGTTTCTGATAATCAGGGTTATCAGCAGAAAACCTAGTTAGCTAGCTGACATCTAGTCTAAGCGTGAAAATCAAGTTCTGTTTGGCGCCGGGGAAGGGATTCTACTTGTGGGGTCCAAATCCTTTCCATATTCAGATTTTCGTTTGTTGTGCATTTGTTCTTCATAATTGCTGTTTTATGGTTTTCCACTTTATCTCCACCAATAAAGATAGATAGATTTATTCGCATAAAAACCTATCTCAGTAAGCTTACACATCTTCTGCGTGGAGAAAACTAGCTCTAGGACCTTTCGCACATCCGGTCGGCTAGAGATTGAGTTTCCAAAAAATAAAAGTGATGTTGAGAGGCGCTCCCTACGCAACGATCCTTGTGTCTAGACCTATGATAAAACCGTAAGCCACAGGTTCAAAGCCTTTCCGGGGCTCTATATAAAATATGGTTTTTGGGCTTGTTTTAGGCTTATTTTTGGCAGTATTTATAGAACCACGTGGAGTTACATACGGGGGCGGGGGATTTGCTCACCAAAATCGGCTGCTCTAATCAGGCTATTCCTCTACCTTCTTTAGGCAATAATCAGTCTAAAACCTGCTTTTTGCTAGAAATTTAAATGAGATAAGTCACGTATCCCGGGATACCAAACTAAAATGCCCTTTAGGCTTGTTTTTATTTTCCAGTAGCACTAATTATATTATGCGCCTGCGCTATACGAGGGACCTCAATTGAAGATAATTGATTGTCACGTTCATCTTTCTCGATTTTCTCACGATAACCATGCCTTTTCACAAATTAGGGATAGTCTACTCAGAACGATGAAAGAACATGGAATCTTACATTCAATTGTTTATCCAGATAGTGAAAAGAACACGGGAGTTTCTGATTTGGAAACCACTTTAGAAGTAATACAAGGACATTCTCAATTGTCTATGTTAGGCACAGTGCATGTTCCTATAATAGAATCTGGGATTATTGAAAAGCTTGATAAGTTGGCTAAGGAAGCAAGAATTGTTGGAATAAAGCTTTATCCAGGTTTTGAACTTTTTTATCCTAATGATGAAAGATGCCATGCCATATATGATGTCTGTATAAATAACAATATTCCAGTTGTATTTCATTCAGGAGAGACGAAGGGCGAAAAATGGCGTGAAAAATATAACCATCCGGACGAAATAGCAAAGGTAACGCAAAAATACAAAGATTTGAATATTGTAATAGCTCATTTTTCACAACCACATTTGGATGCCTGTAAAGAGGTTGTGTTAGAACATAACAACGCTTATGCGGATTTATCAGGTTTGGCGCATCCTGATGTTCTGAAAGTTTGTGGCGGGAAAGAAATTAAGAGGATATTAAAGTTGGTAGCAAAACAAAATCCAGAGAAGATACTGTTCGGTACAGATTGGCCTATATGTGATATTGGGGAACATTTGAAACTTGTTAATTCTTTAGATATTTCAGACTATAATAAGGCAATGATCTTGGCGAGTAATGCAGAAAAGGTATTCCCAATCTCAAATTCAGTTTAAATTATGTGAGTTATAGGCAAGAATCAACCTGAACCTTGCTTTTTACGAAAAATATAAACGAAAATATGAACCTAGCCCGGGGCTCCACATGAAATTGTAGGAATGTCGTAAACATATGAAAGCGTTGCCCCCATACACTAGTTTGATACGTTACCATAAAACTACCATACGGTTGCTACCCATTATTTCTTCTCGTCTTCAGAATCATTCCGGTCGTCTTCCTCTTCCAGTTCCTCCTTGTCGAAGATCCCCATATTCTCTAAGTCTTCTTTTGTGTATCCTAGCTCGTAGGCGTTTTGTGCGTTGTAGTCGAAGTACTCCCTAATCGCTTCTATGTCTCCGTCTTCTAACCTATCCAGTATCCACTCTCCTATTCCATCTTCTATGTTACGACTGCTGGTATCCCTCGTTATCGAGTAATTAGGTTTATCAACCTGTTCCACCCTATACTTCCTTTTTAGCAACCCTAGCGCATAGTCAGTTGCTGCTTCTACATACTCAATGTCCAGTATGGCACATGCATGATTCAAGGGAACATAGATCAAGTACTCCCAGTACTTCTTACCGAGCCTATCCAAGTATAAACCGTAGCAGCCTTTCCTTCGCCTATACAGAATTAGCTTACCCATCCCCAATTCGTTAACTTTGACTTGACCAAGTCTTCTCGACCGTGCTCCACTGGGTATGATAGACTTCTCATATCTCGTTTCAACGCGACTATACCGTTCACGCACCAGACTTAATGCGAGAGATTTCGCCCGTTTTTAGATCCAGCCTGAAGAGGTCTTTAGCGACCCTTTTAGGAACGTAGCATAAATATTTGGGGGGCTTCGCAACGTATGGGGGCAACTGCAACCATAGACTGTATCCTCTTCCTGCACGCTTTACATGTAACCATCCTTCGCCTATGCCACGTATCCAGATGTTCAATCCAAACCAACGACACCATTCACCCATGATTAGGCACCTCTGTCAACCTAAAGTGCGCATCATTCGCTAGAAGTGAAGAAATAATCTGTTCCAGATTGTTCAGTCTATCAAGTATCTTTCTATCTTCTTCCCGTTCTTTCTCTTCAATTTTGAATGCTGTCTCCTTATCTAGGATCAACCCGCAGAAGCCACATCTCACATTGCCGGGCGAATTCTTGTTACCGCATCTTGGACACCCGACGAGCCTAGGTAATCCCTTAACTTCAGACTTTTTGAGTCCGTGAAGTTCTAGGACGGCATCCTCTAAATCCCTTGCTGAAAAATGCACATAGCGTCTACTCATCTTAGAGCCATGAACCCAGCCAGCGTACTGCTCAAGCCGCGCCTCCGTAAACACCTTAGCTAGGGTTGTCAGACATGAGTGACGGAAAAGATACGGCCACACATCTTTCTTTATTCCAGTTTTCTTCGCAAGCCTCTTGATAATTAAGCAGAAATGCCTGTAGCAAAGCCTTCTTCCCTTGTAGTTACGCGCTAAAGACGACCATAATGGTGCGTCTGGATCATTCCTGAATGGGTGTTCTTCAAGCCACTCCAGAAGTGGCCTAAATGAGATTACTAATGGTATGCGTTTTATCCCTGTCTTGCCGTTTACGGTAATCAAGCAATAGTCTTCTTTGAATTCTATGCTTCCAACACTCATGCCTAGAAGCTCACCCGGGCGAAGCGCAGCTTCAAAGAGAACGTGAACGAGGGCATAGTCCCTAGCGTTTTCTGTGCTTTGAACTACTGCTTCAAAGTCTTCAGGCGTAAGTAAGTTGTCAGGTGTGATCTTAGAGTCCTTCTCGTTCACTGCCATGCTGAACCAACTGACTTCAGGCGGCAAAGATGTATTCTTATCGCAACCGCCATATTTCGCGTATTGAATCAGCTTCCTCAAAGTGAGTTTCTTATCATGTTTGGTCCATTCTCTATATGGTTGACTGTTTATCCAAGATACAACCTTCTCAGCATCTCCTCTGGTTGCTTTAGCTAAGTCGAAGTCAACAGCTCTTAAAAGCGCTGGAAGATGGCTTGCATATTTTGATACTCTCGCCGTCGAAAGCCCCAAAGCACCTAAATGGTTAAGGAACCGTAGGGCTAAGTCGCCGTTTCTGAGTTTTTCGATAATCCGCATGTATCGTTTAAGCCTTAGATCGTAATCATATATGCCCTCGCTCATACAATCTGAAGTTTCTGAAGGCTTAAAAGGCTCTTGAAAGGATTTGAACCCAAAAGGTTGGCGCCGGGGAAGGGATTTGAACCCTTGCGGCCCCGAAGGGCCACAGGCTTGCTTGGCTTTCTCAAGGCCTGCGCCTTAATCCACTCGGCCACCCCGGCTGCTTCTGAGTCCGTTGCTTAATACTATCTAGGTTCCGATTTTAATACTTGACTCTGATTCAGAGCTAAACCTTTAAATCACAATTTAGCCACAAAGATTGTAAGATCTAGGGTAGTTGAACAGAGATTGAAGTGTCAATACTGCGACTCGGAGGCTATCTTGCCCTTCAAGTGCCCTTTCTGCGGCCGATATTTCTGTTCTGAGCACAGATTGCCTGAAAATCACGGATGCCCAGAGATATGGAAAGTCTTTGTGAGGAAAAATGGGCAGCAAGTGAGTGCTGGGGGCATGCTTGACAGCCAAGAGCAGTATCACGACTATGGGATCCCGGCGTCTCCTCTAGGGGCGAAGTCTTTCAGGGTCAGTGCTACTGAGTTAAGGCATTTGACCCTGGGGACCCTGATCGTTATCGGCGTTGGTTTCTCGTTCTTCCTGCAAGAGTTTCATACTTACAGATCTGGTTTGTACATTCTAGTCAGTGCTGCGTTGGTTTTCATTTCAACATTCATCCTCCACGAAGTTGCGCATAAGATAGCGGCGCAACGTTACGGCTTGTGGGCTGAGTTTAGGTTGACGCTTCTGGGCGCCTTGCTTACGCTCTTCTCTATTGTCTCTCCGCTTAAGATAATCTCGCCTGGAGTTGTGGAGATAGCAGGAGTTGCCGATAAGAAGACAATTGGTAAAGTCTCCATCGCAGGACCCATGACAAATATGATCCTCTCAGTAGTCTTCCTGGGAATGAACTATTACACTGAGAACCCGTTTATGCTTGTGGGAGCCTTTCTCAACTCTTGGACGACCCTTTTCAACCTCATTCCCTTCAGCGTATTGGATGGTGAAAAAATCTTTAGGTGGGACAGAAAAGTGTGGGCGGTTAGTTTCTCTTTGTCTATCATGCTTACGTATCTTGCTTTGAGGCTTTCGTCCATGTTGCCATAAATCTACTTTCGAACGATTGGTGCGTCTTCCGAAGCAAATAATATCTATTACCTCGGTGCTGTCTAATGGTTGAGGAAAATAATATGTACTGTAAGAAATGCGGAAGGCAGTTGGCTGAAGATATGGATTACTGCCCTTCTTGCGGAGCCCCAGTTAGGAAAATGGCCACGGAAGAATTCTCAGTTTCCGCCGACAGACTCATCGAGAAGGTCAAAGAACTAATCCATGAAGGAAACGTCACAAGGATCGTCGTAAAGAACGAAGAAGGGAAGACCCTCCTGGAGATGCCGGTAACCGCCGGGGTGATAGGCGCCCTTCTGGCACCTTGGCTGGCAGCTCTCGGCGTAATCGCTGCCTTGGCAACAAGATGCACCATAGTAGTCGAGAGAAGGGAAGACTGATCACGGAAGTTCTTTCCAGCTCCTTCTTGGAAAACGCTTAATAGCAAAACATCACTCAAAAATAACCATGGGCCGGTAGCTCAGCATGGTTGGAGCGTCCGGCTGATAACCGGAAGGTCGAGAGTTCAAATCTCTCCCGGCCCACTTTTGACCATGTTCTTGTCAGTGAAGGAATGCATGCCACATTGGAGTTCACATCTCTGATAAACAAGGAAACAAGCTCTCGTTGTTGCGATAACGCCGATTATAAGAGTAGATTGCCAAAGATGTATTCATCGGGATGCTCCTCTTTGCTTTTCTAAGCGTATTTCATCTATTTGGCGGTAGAGACAAGTTGAGGTCTTATCTGTCCAATCAGTCGGAGACATCGTACTTAATTCTTTTTATGCCGGGAACGTATTATGGTCAGTCTAGACTGGAGGATACCTCGAGATGAGATGGATAACACGAAGTCATGCGATGGTTGACCGCATAGCTTGCCCTTGGCTGATAAAAAAATTCGTAGACTCCGAAGCCGAATTTATCTTTGTAGCTGCTGACAAAGTGCTTGAAATGGCAGAGACCCTTGACGCAATTCCTTTCGATGTCAAAGGAGCCGAACTGGGACACAGAGAGGACAAGTGCACCTTTGACGCAATACTGGAGAAGCATAATCTGAAAGATCCCGCCCTATTTGAGCTGGCGAAGATAGTTAGAGGCGCCGACACGGAAAACAAGGATCTAACCCCGCAGTCCAAGGGCCTAGTAGCAATAGCCGAAGGCTTCAGGTTGATAACCTCCGATGACTTCGACAACATGGAAAGACAGTTTCCACTCTATGATGCGCTCTATGCCTTCTGCTGTCTAAGAATAGCAGCATCAAAGCCTAACATCTAGATAGAATCCAAGGAGACTTGTGAAAGAAGCTACGCTAAGGATGTTCCTTCTTTCTTTGAAAAATATCAGATAACGAGCCGGTTACAAAGATGATTCAAATATCCGCTGACAGCCAGCGCAATTTCAAATAGTCTAGATTCGTTCCGATATTCTCAAGTAACAGAACTGAAATGAGCCAAAAACAACGCCAAAGAACCTGCCGAAATCGTAAATCAAAATCGTATCTGTCATCTCTCCCAGCCCATTTTTTTCGAAATTGCAAAAAGGACTTGACTGGTCTTCCATAGTTTGATATGTGTGAGTGTAGATGTCAAATCATACAAGTAAAGGCGGTATACGTTAACTATTTATATACGATTGTTAATAATTTATTAACATGCTTGAACGGCTTTTCACGTCAAAATCGCGGGTCAAACTCTTAGAGCTCTTACTCCTAAACCCAACCGAGGAGTTTCATCTAAGAGAGATATCGAGACGAACCCAGGTATCCGCACCTTATGTCAAGCGAGAGATGACGAATCTGATAAATCTAGGATTGGTCTTGAAGCGTTCCCAAGGAAACCTAACACTATTCAAGTTCAACAAGGACTCTCCAATCGCAGAGGAGCTGAAAAGAATATTTCTCAAAACAGAGAGCTTTGGCCGATTCATACAGGACAGCCTCAAAGAGATTGGGGATGTGAAATTCGCCTTAATCTACGGTTCATTTGCGAAAGGAGAAGAGGCGGAGACAAGCGATATCGATCTACTCATAGTTGGGGATGTCAACGAAAGGAAGATGTTAGACATCATGGAGAAGGTTGAGGAGCGCATTGGTAGGGAGGCAAACTACATTGCGTGGACGGCGAAGGAGTTTGAGGAGAAAGCAAGAGAGAAAATCCCCTTACTTGAAGAAATCGCCAATACGCCGGTCATTATGATTGTTGGTGATCTTGATGAGTTTAGAAAGGCTGTTAAAGGATAGGATGATCGCTAGAATTTCGAGTAATCCACAGCAAGTGAATGAGGTCTTAAAAGTTGGCGAGAGGGATCTTAATGTTGCAAGGGACAACCTTAGAGAAGGAAACTATGACTGGGCTCTAGCCATCGCATACAACTCTATGCTGCAAGCTGGCAGAGCTTTGATGCTTTCAAGAGGCTACAGACCGATAGGCGAATATAAGCATGTAGCAGTTGTCGAGTTCATCAAGGTTGAGTTCAGCGACGAACTATCGAGGAAGCTTGCGTTTGCGTTTAACAAAATCAGAAGGAAGAGGCACAGAGTTATTTACGAACAATCTGGGATAACAACTGAACGCGAAGCGTCAGAAGTCATCGAGTTGGCAGAAGAGTTTATGAGCCGAGTTAAAGAAACACTTAAGCAATTAGGCACTAAGTGAAATAGTGAAACTTCACAAAATCGTAAACTTAAATCGTATCTGTCATCTCTCCCGGCCCACTTTCAAAGTGAGTCTATGTCAGTCACTCCCCGCATTTATCCTTAGCTAGCTCTCATACCCATATCTTCTGGCGATCTGATTCTACGATGAGTCTCATGTTCGACTCTCCATTCACAGGAATGTAGTACAAGAACCAGGAGCGTTCTTCTCATACTAGCAGTTTCCCATCTTTGATTACTATCTCATCGTCCAGTATCAATGTGGGCTTCGGTATGATAAAGTCCTGATGCAGATCTGAAGTAACTTTGCCGCCCATGTGGGAGTTGTCTCCTATGGCCAAATGAACTGTGCCCTTTATCTTTTCCGCCTCGAGAACATTGTCCGTACGGTTCGCATTGGGGTTGGTTCCTATTCCCAGTTCGGCAAGGTTCCTACGAGAAAGATAAAGTTCTTCCTTTTTCTTGAAATCCAGCAAGCCTCTATATTCATCACCGATTCTGCCGCCGCCAATGATCTCAGTCACATACCCCTTTCTAAAAACCAAGGTCATTTTCTCTTTCAAATCTGGAAACCAGTTTCGTTCGACCACAAGCTTACCTTCAGCGGTTCCTTCCACTGGCGCACAATAAGCCTCTCCTGAAGGCAGGTTCCCCCAGCTGCCTCTAGCTGCGAAGATTCCAGAATCAACTAGACCCTTTCTACCTCTCAAGCTGAAAGCAATGTGCGTTCCAGCTGGGGAAGTTATCCTTGCCTTACTGACCTTCGTGATCAATGCAGCAATCTTCTTTGTCTCCCCATCTATCTCGCCGTAGTCTGTGGCCATTGGTCCGCCTGGATAAAACATTTCTGCCGTGAACATGGGCATACTCGCGACTCGTGCTCCAGCGCTACAGGCGCTTACCCGGGCATCTGTGTGAGTCAGCGAGTAGGTAGTTATGGCTATGACAACATGCGCGGCCTTCATTCTCTCTTCGACTTCTATTCCAGGGTAAGTTCCATGTCTACCCACTGAAGGGTAAGTAAAGAACTCAACTTCGTTTTCTGGGGATTTTTCAGCAGCAATCTCGCTCACTATCTTGGCCAAGAGTCCTCTATCCAGCATCTCTGTCAGTTTTGAACTGTCTACCCTTTTCCATTCGTCTGCCGTCGGAACATCAGTGACAACTAAAACTTTCTCGCCGCTTTTCAGACCCATGTTCACCTTGAGCATGTTGACGACACCTTCGACAAGTCTTTCCTTTTCAATCATGCTCCTCCCTCCATACTTTCTTCATACAGTTCCATCAATATATCACCTGCGTGGTTGACATATTTCAAAAATACCATGCTCGGTCCTCTTTATTATCTCATTCTATGACTGTTTATCGAGTTACCACAGATCCAAGGAACAAAACCGAGATGCGCATCATGATCTACAGAAAGAAAGGGCGCCAAAATTGCTTCAATCTCAGAGGTTCTACAATGTCCTTTTCTTCTCATAAGGCTTAGGATAGGCTTTTTTACTTTGCGCCAGTCTAAGTTTGACCAAGTCTTCAGATATTTTCAGGGCTACCAGAGCCGGATCAATCACGGGCACATTGAGTTTTTCTTGCAACCTCTCAGCGATGTTAAGAAGACCTCCGCATCCCAAGACTATGATGTCGGCCCCATCTTCCTCAATAGCCTTTCTACCTTTCTCGATCAGTTCATTCATCAACCGGTCCAATTCCTTCATGATGTCAAGAACCCTCACATCAGTTAATCCAACAGAGGCTAGTTTGCCACTTAATCCATAATGTGCCACCTTATCCTCTATTGCCAGGGCTGTGTTTCTCCCTCCTACACCAACCACGGAGAATTTTCTTCCTAACATCGATGCTAAATGAATGCTTGGTTCGTCGATGCCCACCACTGGGATGGTTAATGCCTCCTTGAGACTCGGAAGCGCCGGATCTTCAAAACAGTAGTCAATCACCGCGTCATAGCCCTCCCTTTCCGCCTTCTCTGCCTCGAGTAGCGTTGGTAGGCTCGCCCAGGTTTCGTCATAGATTTGCTCTATAGACTCAGGACCCTTTTCGGGGTTGACTATGTCTATTTCTGTGCCGGGATCTTTGTATGCCTCATACGTCTCCTTTATCATCTTATTCCAAGGGGTTGCTGGTGTAACCGGCTCGATAACTTTTATCCGCGTAATAGTCTCACCCGTCATGGTTGCGGAAGAAGAAAATTTAAGGCTTGTGGTATCAGAAACACATGATACAAACATGCAAATTGGTCTATTCATCCAGTGTATTCATCAAATTGACCTAGCAGTGCAATGAGCAAATGCAACAAACCGTTCCGGAGATGAGAGCCGATCCTCATCAAGACTTTGTCCTGCCAAAGCCGAATCTTTTCCTTGAGGACAAACTTATAATGAGGAGCGAAAATCGTTATCCAACGGGTTCATAATTCCCCCTTGTTTTCAATCTTATCAGACAAGTGATGTGGAGTCAATATGCTAGCTGACTCTAGGACCTTCATGATGGGCAACTCTTAAAGGGATAGAACCATAAAGGAAGTTTAGGGATTGCAAAATGCCGGAATATTATGAATACGAGTTAGTGAAAGCAGCTCATAAAATGGTTTCAGAGATGTTCAAGCTGAAACCGGGAGAAACAATCGTCATAACGGCAGACACGGAGTCTGACCGAAGAGTTGTGGATGCCACGGCGGCTGCTGCCTTTGCTGTCGGAGCCAAACCAATGGTGATATGGACTGCCTCGCCGTTGGGAGTCGGGAAAGCAGCTGACCCAATGTTGCCGGTGGAAGCGTTGACAGCCGCTCTGAGAGTCACAGACGCATGGGTTGAATTCAACAACGAGTGGCTTTTGTATTCAACCCCATACGAAGTTGCCCAGAGAGAAAACAAGAAGCTTCGATACCTAAATGCTTGTGGAATGAACGTCGATATGATGGTAAGGCTCATCGCCAGAGTTGACTTAGCTACTCTTGGAAAGTATCAAAACAGACTCGTATCTTTGACCAAAGCGGCCAAACACGTCAGGATGACGACGCCTTCGGGAGGAGACATAGAGCTTGACGTAGACCCAAAGAGGCCGATAATATGCGAAGTCGGATACGCCGATACACCTGGGTCGCACATGCAGGCTGGGCAGATAGGTTGGGCACCAGTCTTTGAGTCAATGAGCGGCACCATAGTGTTTGACGGCTCAATAGTTCCTCCAATAGGCCTAGTCACTGAACCCGTAAAGCTTCACGTTGAAAAGGGTAGAGTGAAGAAGATCGAAGGTGGGAAAGACGCCAGTATCTTCGAATCGTGGCTAAAGCGTTTCAATGATCCACGAATGCTATGTATGGCGCATGTCTGCTACGGATGCAACCCAGGGGCGAAGTTGACGGGTAACATCGTCGAGGATGAGAGAGTTTGGGGAGTCACGGAGTGGGGTATAGGCTATGTTGGTCCGATGCTATCCGGCGGCGAACCTATTCCAGCCGCATCGCACACTGACTGCATATGCCTGAACACGTCCGTCTGGCTTGACGGAGAACAGATTTGGGACGAGGGCAAATCCGTTCATCCGGAACTTGCCAAACTAGCTAAGAAGTTGGGAAAGGATTAAGGATTATCTAAGCATTGGACCGTCAGTAACAATGGTGGACTGGTCTCTCTCGTCAATTATGTGATCGAAGGAAATCTCTGAAGTACAGGATGCAAGGCTTTTTGATCGATTCAGTCTCTTCATGGTAAGCGAGCAAAAGATCTAGCCGAATAGGTCGACCTCTCTGTAAATTCGCTTCTCCCTAGCCTTAGTGTACGCTAACCACGCAGTAGCACAATCCTGTATCCCTAGACCGACAGACTTGAACAGTGTAATTTCTGAATCAGCCGTCCTACCTGGTTTCACACCTGTCACCAGTTCCCCTAGCTCCGCGTATATGTGTTCTTCCGTAATGATCCCCGCTTTTAGTGGAACTATTATGTCTCCAGCTTCTTCTAGAGCGGCAGACTTTTGGTCTACGACGACCTTCGCCTTCCTGATCACCACGTCGTCGACTTCCCTGACATCAGGTTTGAAAGAGCCGATCAGGTTCAAATGGGTGCCTTGGTTCACTAAGTTTCCATCGAAAACCGGAGTCTTCGCTGTGGTTGCGGTAATCACAATATCCGATTCCTTTACCATGTCGTCAGGTTCTCGTGTCTCAACGTGAATGTGGAGAGTTCTAGACATTTCAACAGCGAAAGCATCGGCTCTCTCTTTGAACAGGTCATACACAAAGGCTCTTTTTATATTCCGCACAGCGCATGCAGCCATCAATTGAGTTCTTGCCTGCACCCCAGCACCGAAAACTCCGACAGTCTTTGAATCTTTTCGAGCCAAGAATTTGGTGGCTACTCCACAAACTGCCCCTGTTCTGATAGCGGTGATGAATGTTCCCTCCATTATCGCTAAGGGAGCCCCAGTCTCCGCACTGTTTAAAACGACAGTTGCCATTATCGTTGGGATTTTCTTCTCCAAGTTTTTCTCGAAAACAGTGACGATTTTTGTTGAAAGCGAGCCCATTTTTCCGAGGTAAGCCGGCATAACACCAACCCAGCCAGCTTCCTTGGCAAGGGTTATGGTAGCTCTCGTGGGCAGGATTAAAGTGCCCTTTTGAAGTTCCGAGAATGCCATCTCAACAGCTTCAATGACTTCCTTCATGGACAGTACTTTCTCAAGATCTGATTTCGTAAGTACTAAGACCATGTAAGACTCCCCACTGAGAGGCTAGAGCCTAATCGACTGAACCTTTTCTATTAGGCCTCTCAATTCTTGTTTCTCTTTTTCATCGACTGGAAGCAGAGGCTTCCTCGGAGGACCAGCCTTCCTTCCCAAAATTTCGACTCCAGCTTTGGCAAGTTGGGCGAATTTCCCAGTCTCTTCTAGGAAATTCAAGAGCGGCAGAAGCCCGATATAGAGAGTGCGCGCCCTTCCAATATCGTTTTCCCTACACGCAAGCTCATATAGCCTGCTCGTATGCTTTGGGAAAATGTTTGCTGTGACACACACCCAGCCCTTCGCGCCATTCAGAAATGATTCCAAAGCAAGATTGTCCGATCCACAGAACACCGTCATTCTGCCTTTGGTCAGGTTGATGATTCTCCAGATTCTGGTAATGTCACCGCTACTCTCTTTGACATATTGTATGTTTTCTATCTCTGCAAGTCTGGCAATCAAAGTTGGTTGCATATCAACCTTGCTCGTCCAGGGATTGTTATACAACATTATTGGAAGATCAGCGGATTCAGCCACGTTCTTATAATGCTCATAGAGCTCATTTTCCTTTGGCTTACTGTAAAATGGAGGAACTATCATCGCCCCATCTGCACCAGCATCTTTTGCGTACATGGTCAACTCTATGACTCGTCTTGTGGCACAAGCAGCAGTACCTGCAATCACTGGGACTCTGCCATTAACTCTGTCAACCACAGCCTCTATTATCTTTTCATGCTCTTGAGGAGAAAGTGATGCAAATTCGCCAGTACTCCCACCCACAATCACCCCGTGAACGCCATTTTCGACATAATAGTCAACATTAGCCCTTAGGGCATCAAGATCCAACTCCTCATCTGACGTGAACGGAGTCACGGCTACCACGAAAGTTCCTTCAAATTTCTTCACAGTCTCACCGCGTTCTTTCCTTAGCAGGGCCATGCTACTTATATCTTTTCATATGTGCCCTTTTGAGATTCGCGTTAACGCTTTGCGTTCCCTATGACTCGAGACAAAATTCTAAACCCAACTCTTGAAGTTTCTCTTTCTTGGGTCTGTTTTCCTTATTCCACCCTCTTTCTTCGTAGTAATCGTCCAGGGGCTGATCCTAGGCAAGCGCCTTCACTTTCTGTATTCCAACCACTCTCTGTCGCAGGATCTCCTTCTTCTCCTCTTCCGTTAGTGTCTCTAGCTAGAGCTCTATGTCTTTCTTCACGTTCTCCATAAGTTCCCGCAACGTGTCACCTTGAGTGTGACAGCCAGGCAATGCAGGCACAAAAGCTACATATCGACCCGTCTCATCTTCAAGAATAACCATGTCAAATTCGCACATAGCTCTCCCATCGGTTAGGGTTCTAGATTGGCTGCAAATCAATGTGCAACCCACCGATGTAGCATTTGTTTTTCTGCTGAGAGATCCAAAGACGTTCAATACTCCCCAAGCTAGCTTTAGTCTGTTGGGCCGGTGGCTCAGCATGGCTAGATTATTCGGCTGATAACCGGAAGGTCGAGAGTTCAAATCTCTCCCGGCCCACCACGAATTCACAACAGATTCTTTATAGGTCGAACAGAACCTATGAAGGAGGGAAGCATATGGACTACTCAAGGATTCGAGGATTCAATTACCAGCCTAGCTATGGGAGCGGCGGATTCGAGCTATGGCAGAAGTTTGATGCCAAAACTATTGACATCGAGCTTGGCCATGGCAAAAAGTACTTCCCCAAGATGAATGCTATCCGACTGTGGCTTTCTTGGAATTCATTCATCCGCAACCCAGAGAGATTTGCGAGTAACTTTGACAAAACATTAGGTATTACGGACAAGCATAAACTAGTTGTCATGCCTGTTCTTTTCAATCGTTGGCACGACAGCGTGCTGGACTACGGCGGCATCTACATTGATCACTTCCTGCCGCGGGTCAGTTGGGTGCAACGCGAGAACATGTTTAGGCCATATTTGGAAGCGACTGTCGGCAAACACGCCACGGATTCCCGCGTGTTCTCGTGGGACCTTTGCAATGAGCCCTTCTCCTATTCATGCCCACCCAATGAGATCCCCGAAATCGTCAAGGCGGAATACGGTTGGCTTGAAGATACATACAACACCTGTAAGAGTCTTGGTGCAGAAGCACCTATTACAGTTGGCATACACCCAGGACATGGGCTCCAAGGAATTCAGCAGATCGAGCCTATCAGCGATATCTTGAGCATTCATCCCTATTGGACAGCAGACAGCCCACCACACGAAAGATCAGTTTACGAGAAGCTGTTAGACGAATACGTCGAATTCGCCGCCGCGGTAAAAAAGCCGTTGCTGGCGACGGAGACATGCTGGGGAGCTCTTGATGACGAAAAGCGCGCAGCCATAATTCGTTATACGTTAGGCGAACTCAAAAAGCGCGGAATAGGCTGGCTCGCATACCTACTGCACCATAGCCTCGTTGCAGATGCGCATCGACCGGAATTCGGACCTGTCGGAGCTCCAGGGAACCTATCGTTTATTGAAGCCGACCGTAGTCTACGTCCAGGACATGAAGTATTCAACGATTTTTGAGAAGAAAGGACTTCACACCTGGAGTACCGAAAAAATGAGGGAAGTTGCAGGTCATATCTCCATCGAGGGCAGGGCTCAAGTGCCTCGGCCCCACTTTAAACCGAAATTTCTTTTCAGACTTCTCAGACTATTGAGGCACAATGATCTGCGAAGAATTCCTCTACAGATGCTTGTGTAATAAGCTGAAGATACATGTCTGCTATCCCGGACTCTTTATGAATTCCCCTTGTGCATCCTTTTGTGACAGTAGTACTCTTATAAGCATGAATGAGAATGCTTTTATTGCTATGGGCACATTTAAAATAAAGGCCAAAGTATGGAATCCTTTTGATAGGCTAAAAGAGGCTGAAGTTGAACTCATCGTTGATAGTGGTTCAACATATACAGTTCTACCTAAATCCCTCTTAGAAGACATCAAGGTTAAACCCATAAGAATGATTCGTCTAAGGCTTGCAGATTCTAGGGTTGTGGAGAAGGCATTAGGAGAGGTTGGCATTGCCATTAACGAATACGTTGCTTCCGCAACGCCAGTAGTGTTCGGCGACGAAGATGCATACTTACTCGGTGCCGTTGCAATGGAGCAGCTTAGTTTGGCTCCAGACCCAGTAAAAAGGATACTAGTACCAGTAGAAGCGCTCCTCATGCGCTTTCATGAACAAGATTCGTTGTAGAAAATTGACTTAGATCGAGTCACCCATAGGCAGGAATCAGCTCAAATTTGCTTTCTCCAGGAAATATAGGCGAGAACCCAAATCTCTCCCGGCCCACTAAACCAAATTTTTTTAGGGAGATAGTCGCCAGCGAATTTGAGGGCGGATGAGATGATCGCAACGCTTATTAATTCGAATAATGAGCTTTTATTCGGTGCATGCGATAAATGGCCGAAAGTCGAGTTGGCTCGAAAGGAGAGCTCTTCCCTCCTAAGGAGATGAGGGAGAAACTTGGTCTCAGAGCCCATGTGAAAGTCATCTACAAGATCGAGGAAGGTAGGCTCGTAGTCGAACCTGTCCCAAGCCTCGAGGAGGTACTAAGCGAAACCACATCTGTCGAAGTAACCCTTGACGAGCTTCACGAGTTCAGAAAGGAACTCTCCAAGAAGGCAGAATCTTGAGACTGCTGGTTGACACTACATACCTGTTACCGGCGATAGGCATCTCAGTCAAGGGAATCCCCGCCGACGGGATGATCGGACTGAGAAAGCAAGGACACGAACTACACGCAAGCGATATAAGCATCTTCGAACTCTCAGCAAAGGGCGCCAAGCACATAGCTGAGCGAAGACTGCATCCGGAAAGAGTGATGAGAGGAATAAGAGCAATAATCTACGACGGAACGATAACGATGATTCCGATCCATGAGAGCGCGCTTCTCCTGACAGCCTTCAGACTCAGAAAAATGCTCGGCGACTTCATAGACTGTTTGATTCTCGCATCAGCCATGAACCACTGCGAAGTGCTGATGACTGAGGACAACGATATCACGGATCTAAGAAATAACAGGGAGTTCATTGCACTCTGCGCAACAACAAGCCCGAAGTTTGGGATTCAGACGCTAATCGAAATCATCCGAGACTAACGACTTCCACGCATATACTTTGCCAAGAAAAACGGAATCCAAACCGATCAGGTCTCAGAGAATACTCTGTTGTGCCAATCACTTAGCATTGCCAGTGCGTTCGGCTGATAACCGGAAGGTCGAGAGTTCAAATCTCTCCCGCCCCATTCTTTCACTTTACCAAGGAATAAAACCTCGTGCGCGTATCAAAGTGAGGCGATTTTGTCATTAATGGAATAACCAAATTTGTCAGGTAAGTACTTGTTTCTGAACGCATTATTAAAGTAGTCGTCTGTCATTCCCGAAATGAAATCCTTAACGATTTCTCCCGGATCGTTGGTCTCAATGTATTTTGACTTCATGTTTTTCAGAAAATGCTCGAAAATCCAGGAAGATTTATCTTCTTCTTGTATATCGCGGAGGAAAGTATCAAAAAGAAATCCAAACATCCTTTGTATCTTATTCGATTGGCCCTTGATTTCTGGATTAAAGTAGATCTTTTCGTAATTGAATTGTTTCAATTTACTCAGTGCCTCTGAAACATCCCTGCTTAGGCTTAATTGATCACTTTCGAGACTATTTCCAATCAAATCCGTTACCAAGGTGTCGATAATCTTAGCATTTGTATTTCCCAAAGTTGCGACACAATCTTGAGGCAAATCCTTTCTCTTAATCAACTTTACTGCGATAGCGTCCTCGATGTCTCTTCCAACATAGCCGAAAACGTCGGCAAACTTCACCACGCAGCCCTCCAAAGTCATAGGAATGAGGTCCACTTCTTTTCTTTTTATCCTCTCTTCCATCTCTTTGTCAAGAGAATCCCAGGATTTATCCCAGTTAGGCTTCAAATATTCTGTGTGAACTTCTCCGTCATGACAAAGTATGCCATCTAGTACTTGCAGAGCTAGATTCCAGCCATCACCTCGTTGTTCTATCACATCAAGGAATCTTACACCCTGAACGTTGTGATGAAAACTGTAGATCCCGTTCTCCTTGCATAGGTCAGATAGATACTGTTCTCCTTCGTGTCCGAAAGGAGGATGACCTATGTCATGACCCAGTGCTATTGCCTCGATCAGATCTTCGTTCAAGCGCAAGGCTCGTCCAATGACTCTAGCTATTTTTGATACAAACTGAACATGGAGCCCTCTATGTGTGATGAGATCATTCTCGAAGAGAGAGAAAACCTGAGTCTTGTCAATGTACCTCGAGTAGGCTTGCGAATGAAGTATACGGTCAGTATCTCTAAAAAAAGCAGTTCTGTAGTCTTCCTTTTCCCTTCTTCGCCTTACGCCATTCGAGCTCTTGGTGGCGAACTTTGACAGAATATGCCTTTCTCTTTCATCGTTTTGGGATTTGATTCGATCAAAAAGACCCTTAGCCAAATAAGGTACCCATCTATTTTATTTGCACAGAAAAGATATAAAACCTCCGACCTAACAGCCTTCATTCGGCTACGAAGCGGGGGGTTGAACGAGGAGTTGAAGCCACCACGGCACCGGCTTATTTCGGGGGTTTGAACGGGGATGTGAAACTATCCCGGGCTACCAGGAATTTTAAGAAGAGGTGCCTATAGTTAAATGAAAAGATAATCGATGATCGCGTCCAGGATCCTTTTGTGCACTTCTTTTTTCAGTTCAACCTTATAGGAGCGGGACTTCCATGTCGGAAGTCCTTTCAGTGGGAGATCACCTATCCTTATTACGCCCGCCACTTTTTTGTGGTAATGATTCGCCAAGGTGTATAAAACTGAAAGCTCCATATCAACCGATAAAGCCCCTCGCTTCTGCAAATCAGCTAAAACCTGTTTTGTCCCTGCGAGGAAAAAGGGTAGCGTCGCGTGTATTCCTTCATGGACTTTTATGCCGAGGCCCTGAATCTTCTCTTCAATTAAGCTCCTGATTTTCTTTACTATGTCCAAATCAGCTTCTGCTGGAGCCTCAGGTGGCAACAATGTCTCTAGAACCTTATCAAGCCGAATGCAAGAAGTAGGTATATTAATGTCTGCGCTTTCCACATTTTCACCTATTCCGCCGCCTGTTCCAAAAAATATTATCTCTTGCACGTTTTTGCAGTGGGATAAAATGTAGCTGGAATCTGCAAACTTTGATGCTCCTATGCCTCCTTCACAAAGTATCACCCGCCTATCGCCTCTCCAAATCACGAAACTATTCCCGATTTTTTTCAGTGCTAACCCCTTACTAGTCACTGTAGTTTGAAGGTTTTCGAAACACTCTTCAACCTTTAAAGGAGTAATGACAACTTTTGAAGGCATAGATGGTGGGTCAAGTCCGAATGCAAACCGTGTTGCCCACTCAAGTGCTTCGTTCTCTAACTCTCCATATGCCATTTTTAGGACCCTTAATTCCATGTTTACTTCTATAAAACCCTAGAAAATAACATTGTTGGTGGGAACTTCAAACCCAATAATTTAAACCTATATTTGAACCTTTGCCGTGCTACCAAAACGGCTACATACTAACTGCCATTTGTATACGAAACCGCCACAGTTTAGGCCTTAGTTGGATGGATATTGCCATAGAAGTTAAGGCAAATATTTCCTTATGTTTTTCGTATATCAATTGATACAAAACCGTGCACAACACGGGACTTCGGGAGACATCTCCAGCTATCGGTGGATTCAAATCCCATCCCCCGGGCTTCCAAGCATAAACCTATAGACTCACCGCGTTTTCTAAATAGCTTAACGTGCTCCATGTCGCAAACGTACTCGTAACCTGCCTCTATCAGTTCCGATGCTTCTTTGACATTTGTTGCTGCTTCGCATGTTAACTCGTCGTTTTCGAAAGTAACTAATTGCGTGTAAACCAACGTATTCTTTATGCTCTTATGACCTAGAAATTTCATCCCACATAATATGCCCTTTGTTTTGTGGGCCTCCATAGTGGCTTTCCAATGGCGAAATGTATGAAAGGTTATTTGGTTTAGCCTTGGGTTTCCAAGCTTCTGCGCTATCCTTTTGCGTTGTCTTTGGAATGGTCTCACGAATCCCCGCATTTGATAGTTTCCAAATGTATGGTCTGATTTCTAGGGTAGCGAAGCTAACATTGCAAGCAATTTGCTTGATATTTTGAACATTGTTGGGTTGCTGTGTTGCTGTGTTTTTCAGTGGTTATAGCCTTTTTATGGGACAAGCCGTCAATATTATCAACTGGCAGGTATGTCCAATGGTTAAGATTACGTTTATTGGCGCAGGAAGTCTGGGGTTTACACGTGGATTGGCACGAGATATCCTCACCTTTCCATTGCTTGAAGATGCAACGTTGAGTCTGATGGATATTGATGCCGAACGGCTCGAATTTGCCCAGAAAGCTGTACAGCGTATAGTTGATCTCGGCAAATACCCAGCTAAGGTTGAGGCAACAATGGACCGTGTGAAGGCGCTCAAGGACGCTGACGCCGTGATGTGCACCATCCTGGTAGGTGGTACTGACGTATGGCAGTACGACATTACTATCCCTAAAAAGCACGGTATTGACACCAATATCGGTGACACCCGCGGCCCTTCAGGCGTGTTCCGCGCCCTACGCACCATCCCAGTAATGCTTAGTATAGTCAAGGATGTGGAGAAGCATTGCCCAGACGCGATCTTTCTCAACTATACAAATCCGATGGCGATGCTGTGCAGGGCAATGCAGCGCGAATCGTTCATCAAAATCACTGGCCTCTGCCACAGTGTGCAAGGCACAGCGATGATGCTTGCTCGCTGGATTGGTGCCCCGCATGAAGAGATCACCTATACCTGCGCAGGTATCAATCATCAGGCATGGTACCTCAAATACGATTGGAATAGGAAAGACGCCTACCCATTGATCCGAAAAGCCGTAGAGAAGCCAGAGATTTATAATGAAGAGATTGTCCGCAATGAGATGTTTAAGCACCTAGGATACTATGTCACCGAATCCAGTGGTCACAACTCAGAATACAACTGGTGGTTCCGCAAACGTCCCGACCTGATAGAAAAGTATTGCACCCATGGCACTGGCTGGAATCCAGGCGAGTATGCATACATTCTCAAAACCTATCGGGAGAGAGAGAATACTTGGAAGGAAGAAGCTAAGAAGTGGTTTGACAAAGACACGCCTATCAGTTTACAGCGTGGACACGAATATGCGGCATCAATCATCAACGCATGGATGGGTGGTGAAATCTTTCAGTTCAACGGCAACGTACCTAACACCAATATAATCACAAACCTGCCAGAGGGCGCATGTGTTGAGGTTCCTGTTTTCGTGGACAAGGGAGGTTTCCATCCCGTACATGTTGGTGCTTTGCCGCCACAGTGTGTAGCACTTAACCACATCAGTGTAATGGTGGAGGAGATGGCAGTTGAAGCCTCATTTAGAGGTGACCCGACGTTAGTGTTCCGAGCCATTGCCTACGACCCGCTGACAGCAGCGGTGCTCTCGCTGGCTGAGATCAAGCAAATGGTCAATGAGATGCTCCAGCAGAACCGTGATTACCTGCCGCAGTTCAAACATTTTGAGGCATAGAAGAATACACAGAAGATCCAGCATGCGCTGGGATTCGTCTTTCTTCTTAGAAAAGGCTATTCCTATTCTGGCGAAGAGGTCTTGGCTGATCTAAACATTGATCCATCTGATTCTGATCTTGTGAAAGTAGTTAACAAACAGCTTGAAATTTTGGAAACCTATGGCTTGGTTGAGTATATGGGTAGAGGCTGGAAGTGGAAAGAATGATCTTGATGCTTATTCCAGACTTTGATAGGCTCATACAGAATCTTTGTGGAGATTGCACGCTGAGAGGTATGTCTGATGAGAGTACTAGAAGGTATAGGTAAAAAAGGGATTTGCGGGAGATATCTCCACTGCGGTGAGGGTTCAAATCTCTCCTAGCCCATCAAACAGAGAAGTTTTTGCAGGCCCGAGCCCGCCTCTCTCCAAACACTTCAACAATCTTTTCACTTCCTACATAGCGTATCTAGCCTCTCACCTATTGTCGCCGCCATCTCTCAAATTAGCATATAATTCCGGATTTGGAAATTTTGCCAAACTTGGATCATATAAGAATTCTTTCTACCCTCTCAGAGCGCTCTTCTTTCTCTCCCAATAGTATGCCAATGGGAAAACCCTTAAGAACATGATAACATAATGGAGGAATCGGTAAAGATGATTGAACTACCAGAAGCTTCGATCATTGCGCGACAGATGAACCGCGAGCTCAGAGGAAAGCGGATCGAGTCCGGCATCCGCGGAAATGCTCCCCATAAATTCGCATTCTACAGCCGCCCACTAGAAGAGTATGAGGTGATTCTCAGGGGCAAGACGATAGGTCCATCAACAGAAAACGGCTCCTTGATCTTGGCTTCCGTGGAACCAGACTATGTGCTCGTACTTGGAGGAGGCGGAGAAAGGATCCTATTTCACCGAAGCGAGGAGACACTGCCCAAGAAGCACCAGCTGCTCCTCCACTTTCAGGATGGTACGTACCTGACGGTCACCGTCCAAGGGTGGGGGTCCGCACAGCTGCTACAGCAGTCCGAGATCGCTGCCCACCCTTATGTTGGCAGAAAGGCGGTCTCTCCCCTGAGCGATGCGTTCACCTTTGATTATTTTCAAGGGCTTTTCGGAGAGCTTGTGGAAGAGGACCCGAGAAGTGTCAAGTTCTTCATGATTAGCAAGCCTGGCATCTGGGGTGTTGGAAATGGTTACGTGCAGGACATCCTCTTCAGGGCTAGGATCCATCCCAAGAGGAGGAGCATCGACATCACCGAGGGCGAAAGGCGAGCACTCTATGAGGCGATCAGGGAAACCTTAAAGCAGGCAGTGGATCTAGGCGGCAGAGATGATGAGCGCGACTTGTACAATAACCCCGGAAAATACAGAAGAATACTGGATAGCAGATCGAAAGGCAAGCCCTGCCCCGCGTGCGGAACGAGAATCGAGAAAATCCAGTATCTGGGTGGCGCATCGTACTTCTGCCCCGGCTGCCAGACATGAAAGTACTCCAACACTTATTCGTGTATTCCATCTGAATGCCGAAAGGAACTGGTCAACACGCGCACCGGCCATTCTTTGTTTCGGCAATTTGTGGTGTTGAATCAATAACAGGCCTTCAATTCCTTGACTCGGTTTCTTAGCGCGCCGATTTTTTCAATCCTAATCTCAACGATGTCTCCTTCTTGAAGAGAGAAGTCGTTGGGGGGAATTATTCCGGTTCCAGTGAGGCAGGTCGTTCCGACGGGGACAGGGTTATATCTGCATAGATACGACTTTAACTCTTCTATGCTCCTCTTCATCTCCGAGGTGTTGGCAGATTTCCTGAACACGCTTTCTCCAGACCTGAATATTTCGCATTCAATCTCAAGTTTGGGTTCCGGTCCAACCTCGTCGACGGTAACGATCGAGGGACCTAGAGCACAGCAACCCTCAAAGATCTTCGCTTGGGGGAGGTAGAGGGGATTATCCCCTTCAATATCCCTTGCTGACACATCATTTCCGGCAGTGAACCCGATGACGCGGTTGTCTTGACCCAAGATGAAGGCAAGTTCAGCCTCAGGGACTGTCCAGTTTGAGTCGCCTCTCACGCATATGTCTTCGTTGGGACCAACGCAGCGGTGAGCTGTCCCTTTGAAGAATATCTCCGGTCTCACCGCATCGTAGACGAGGTCGTATATTCCCTTCGTTCCAGTCTCAAACTCCCTGGCAATACGACTTCTCTTGTAGGTTACTCCGCAACCCCACACCTCAGGGGGATCAAGCGGCATAACCAACGTTTCGCTGCGCTTGCTTGGCTCGCTCAGTTCCCCGTACGGGAGTCGACCCAAATCTTCTGGATTCTTATTCAGCGCTGCCATAACAAGATTTTCCAGGCTGAGCTCTTCCTCATAGGCGTTGATAGCCAGATCTATGAAAGACTTGAAGCATCTTTCGTTCAGGCTGGTTAAGTCAATTACTTCATCCTGAACCCAAAGCCCTAAACGGTGTCCTCGACCAGATTTGTAACGCACAATTCTCATCTTTGAGTGCACCCTTTTCGGCTGTAACATCCAAATTCATCCGTTCTGGCTAATAAGAAATTCCAAGAAACTTCAGGGAAGACAGACTGGGAAAAATGAAGGGTTCAACAGCGGAGAAACATCCCTTCATCCAGTTAGCCAAAGATGTCTTCAACGGGTTCCGGTCAGCCTTCTAGTTGGGACGGAAGGAGGTGTCCATTCCTGGCGCAGCTGTGAGGATAGCGATCTGAGAACATGTCATCCACTCCACACGATCGGCGAGGCAGCTGCTTACGCGTCGACCAAGCTCATCTAGGACCATCAAGCCTGTCTCGAGGCCGTTGGAGAAAAGCGACTGCCAATGTGTAAGGATTACAGGCCAGCCGCCGGCTTGTAGGACATCCGCAATTTGACCCTTTCGCCCATCAGCGGTCAACATCTTATCAACGATAGTGACCACATAGTCGTCATCTCTGCGCGGGCAGTTCATGGTCTCCCACCACCAGTCCTCTACAGTGGACGCGATGGAGACAAGGATACTGTCTCCTTTCTCATAGGCGATCCAGGGACGAGTGGCAGGCTTGTCGTGAATCATGTGTAGAAAGTACCAAGAGAACTCACGGTTGTACACAGCCTTCTGTGCCGCGACTATAGCAGCAATGTACTCTGGCTCAACCTTGATCCCGAACGTCCATGGTGATGTGATGCCTGTGGCATCGAAGCCGGCCTCTTTCAGTAGCTGCAATTCACGCACCAAGTACGGCGTTAAAGTTTTACGTGTTTGGTGCTGGGACCATTCGGACTCGCTTTCAGAGTAATATCCTTTAGTCTCTAGGTTCAATGCCAGATCGTGGGTGATGCCCTCGGGGCAGAAGTCACATAGCCCTTTCAGTCGTCGTTGGACAGTTCTCAGCCAGTCATACGTCAAAGATGGATCGAACCCTTCAATGCCTCGAACGATGTCACCCTTGCCAGCTGGTGCCGGGACAATCGAGAGCTTACCCTTAACACCATGGGTTTCCATCACATCGCAGAAATGATCGAGGAAACTGTTGGGGATGAAATCGAGAAGAGGCCTCCCGTCATCTGTCAGTGGCGGCTTGCGATGGACATCCTCCCAATGATATCTGTAGACATGGATAAGGGGACATCCATCGTCAACAAGAAGACACATCGGAGTCAGGTCAGACATTCATGAGCCCCCAAGATACTCTCATTCTACGTCTTGATCCGCATCTCTCGTGGGAGTTCTGCTAGAAGCTCGCATCCGGTCTCCGTGACAACAATGTGATCCTCACAGTTGAAAGTCATGGTCAATTCTGGATCTCGAATGTCAGGCTCCAGTGTGAAGACCATACCGGTCTCGAACCTTGTGGGATACCCCGGCATACCACCCCCTGAGTAAAGCTGAGGCTTCTCAAAGAACCCTATCTTTGGCGGCTCATGGATCTCCAGACCAATACCGTGACCCAGATAGTTCTCGGGCATGACACAGCCGGACTCTTCCACGAACGCGTTCAGCTCGGTTAGAACCTCGGCGAAGCTCTTCCCAGGCTTGACAGCTTTCTGTACAACATCATTCGCCTCGACCCTCACATCGTACAAATGCCTTTCCCTTTCTATTGGCTTTGTGCCAAGAGCCACGACTCGGTGCATATCGGTCAGGTAGTGCCGATACTCGGCGCCGAAGTCAAAGCAGACGTATCCCATGGGTATCTTGACATCAAAGGCCTCGCAGGCCCAGAAAGGCGGATACAGAACTTGGGTGTTGTACCAGAAGGCCCCCTCATCCATCATGACACGACCCGCCTCACGAGCCAGCTCCATCTCATTCATGCCTATCTCCACAACATCGATAGCATACTCAAGAGCCTTACACGTAGCATAAGCAGACCTCCTAAGACGGTCTATCTCAAAATCCGATTTCACGCTTCTTAGCCGCCACACAACTGCCGAGCCGTCCACCATTTCGAGGCCCCCGTGCTGTTGCGCGAGCTTCATCAATAGACCAAGCTGGTTTGTAGAGATTCCTAGACGCGTTCCTTCGTTAAGCTCCATACCTATTCTGCCCTTACTGAGTCCGTATTCGTTCAGCGCGCTAGCAACAGCTTCGGCTGGATTGCCATCTTGGTCGTAGGTGAATATGTTCTTAGGCCAGCAAGTCTCCCTAATGACCACATGAGACCGAGGCCAGCGGCAGACCAGTATCGTTCCCATGTCCGGCGTTAGGATTGTTATCGTTGGCGGCACGTCCTTGATGTTCTTGAGCACATCGACGTGCCGGATACCCGTTGTGTAATAGACGTTCTCGCTCTGTGTAAGTATGAGTCCGTCAAGGTTTTCTTCTCTGAGGAGATTAGCTGCTCGTTCTCCCCTCAATTTATACTCTTTCTCGGGAAAATCCGCAAATCGTGGACTCTTCAGTGGTGTTCTCCTCCTCTCGATGCGAAGCACACAATTTTCATCTGTGAGGCACCCCTTTCAGCCGCAGTATCAGAATTCAACCCTTGTGGCTAATAAAGAATTTAAGGGATGTAGCCTAAATAATACAGCAACGCCTACTGAGTCTACGGGGAATTGCCTACGACAGTCCAACTCTAGCAATTATTATCTTTCCGGTTGATGTGCTATGGAGCTGGTTTTAACCTCCTATCGGTACAAAGAAAGAGAACTCTTGGAAGAGCTGAAGGGTCTAGGCGACTTCGAGAAGACGTGTTTTAGAGATGTGATCAGAGGAGAGGTTCAAGATCTCGAAATATTTCTGGAAGAGATTGATAAAAGGAACGTATTCTCACTTTCAAGAATTGTCCCAGTCGAAAGGTCTTTCCAATTCTTCCCCGACAAGGTGATCGAGGAGTTTGAAGGGGCGGTGAAGCCCTTTATTGAAAGGATTAAGCGGGGCGAATCTTTCTGTGTGAAGATTGAGCGGAGGGGCCTCAGAGGATCATTTTCATCGCAAGAGATTGCTAGGAAGATAGGAACGTTTGTTTTTGAAGCTCTAAAGAAAAGAGACGGAGAGGAACCGAAGGTGAACCTTGACGACCCCGAGGAAGCAGTCATCTTCGAGACCCTCGGCAGATGGTGTGGAGTTGGAATATTGCCGAAGAAAATGAGGGAGAAATACGCTTACCTAAGGCTTCCATGAGATGAGTATCGGCGTTTGAAAAACGGAAAAAACCCCCTCAGATATTGTCCACTTCATGTTCTGCAGATGTAACAACGATATGCTTCAGTTTTTCAAAAGTTTTCTATACTGAATAAGACTGAACTGCAAACTAATTGTATGGTGAGAAGTTGGAAATGAAAGTGGCTGCAGCCGTTGCCATGGCTACACTTTTATTGACTGGCTTAGCATCGACGATTGTCCCCGTCATCGCTATTGATATAGTTCAGTGGAGGGGTCCAAAAGATGACACACAGATAGCAATTGGCCACGCAGATTTCCCTCAGCGCGTAATGGTCGATTAGGAGGAGTCCGGCTTCTCTCCAGAGGTGGCCCACGGTTCTGTGGGATGCTTCTCGTTTTGTTATGAACTGTTCAACTTCTTCGCATAGTGGTTTGCGCATGCGTATTCTCTTGCAACTTTCAACTCCCTTCTAACGGGATTTTCTCTTGCAACTCGCTTTTCAGATCGTTTTAGAAAGATTTATGTGGGTAGAAATGCGGTATTTCTTGTGGGTGATCCATAATGGGAAAAACGAGGATGGATGAAAGGGGTAGAGTTTTGATTCCTGCCGAGGAAAGGGAGAAGCTCGGTTTGAAATCTGGAACCGAGTTTGAGTTGGTTGAGGAAAATGGGGTCTTGCTTTTGAAGCCTATTATTCTGAAGCCGCTCAGAGTGCAGTCTAGGATGGAACGGTGGAGGGAAGAAGCATTCTTGGATTCGGGAGAGGCTACTTTTGGCGAGTGAGACTAGTAAAGAGAGAAAGGTTCTCGATGTTAACATTTTAGCCATTTTCCTAGTCAAGGATCATCCCGGAAACGAATATGTGTCTTCTGTTGTCGAAGAGGGGTTAAGAGGCGCGTATATTCCGCTTCTGATGGATATTCTTCCAGTCAGAGCCTACTGGATTATGACAAGGAGATGGAGATGCCCAGAAAAAGAGAGCGCAGAGGCGATTAAGCACTTTGTCAAAGCCTACGATAGACCGCAATATCCTAGTCTTAAGAAAGAAACAGTTGTTGAAAGCTTCAGAATGGCAGATGAACTGAGACACAACGTGTTTGACTGCGTCTATCTCGCGTTTGCATTGCAGGAAAGAGCTAATGCAATCATGACTACGGACATGGATTTTGAACGGCTCTGCAAACACGCGGCTTTAGCGTATGTTAACCCTGTTCCATTAGAAGTTTTAAAACACTTCAAAGAACAGAGCAAATAAAAATACGCTATCATCTGCTTTACTCCACATGTGACACCATCAGAGCTTCACCATTTGTAAAGGGTGGGGCAAGATCGTCTACGAGCACGGCGAAGGCGGATGAGCCATTACCGTGAACATATAACCGTCCTTGGGCCACGAGACGAAATACTCTTCGAGATGTAAATCCTCAATTGCCTCTATACATCAAAGAAATGAATCGCACTTTTAACACAGTGGACTGCTGCTTTCGAGGCATCTCCCTGATCAGTTAGGATTACATGCAACAATCTCTTCGCGCTGTTTTGGTTTTCGCTCGTGGTCGCAATAAATTACCGAATTGAAAGAACGCGGTGCGCGTCACCTTGCATAGCCATTAGCCTATAGCTATAGGCTAGTATCTAGCCCCCTCGTATAGAGTCGATCCGGATACGACTACGGCTACGGCATTGAATTGAAAACGCAAAAAAACAATGGATATAAAGGATGGATACTTTACATATGCGGAAGGGATCAAAAAAATCGCCAAAGCGCTACTCTAGGAAAGGTGGACCGTTTGGTTTTGAAGGTGGGAATCCTCGGGTGTAGACACGGCCGAAATCATGCATTGGGGTATAAGCTAGACGGAAGGGCTAAAGTGGTCGGAATAGCCGGTCAATCAGATTTAGATCGTGCAAAGAAGCTTGCGGAGGAAGTTGGAGCTGAAATAGTCACACTTGACTACCACGATCTTCTAGATAGTCCTGAGATCGAAGCAGTAAGCATCGCGACCCCAACCCACTTGCACGCCCCGATGGCTATAGAGGCTGCCAAAGCTGGAAAGCATGTCCTGTGCGAGAAACCTATGGCAGTCACTCTAAAAGAGTGTGATGAAATGATTTCTGTTGCTAAGAAAGCCGGAGTAATACTCGCTACGGGGTTTAACTATCGATTCCAGGTGCATTTTCAAAAGATGAAGGCTCTTTTAGAGAAAGAAGAGATAGGTAGGGTTGTTCAAGCCTTCGTCCTAAGGCTTCATCCAAATCCATATCGTTTTGAACAGCCATGGAGAACGAAGAGGTCTACTATGGGTGGTTTAGTTCTTTCAATGGACTGCCATGATATCGATATGCTAAGATGGTTGATAGGTGAAGTCAAATCAGTTAAGGCGGAAATGAAGAGGTTAGTATATGACGAGATAGACTATGAGGACAATGGATGGTTGATCTTCAACTTTGAAAATGGAGCCATAGGAGCACTCGGCTCCAGCATGTCGTGTCATATGAACGTATATGAGTATATGGTTCTGGGAACTCAAGGAACGCTAAGGACCTACCCGAACGAGAGGACTGTTATTCTAAAGAGTGGAGAAAGGGAGCAGAGGGAGACCCTTAAAGAAGAGATCCACTCAGTGGGAAGGCAGATAAGCCTCTTCATAGACTCCATAGAGAAAGGTGAAATAGTAGAACCATTAGCTTCTGGCGAGGACGGAAGGATCGCTAATTACATCGTGGAATCAGCACACAAGTCGGTGCAATCGGGGTTAAAGGTGGACCTTTAGTGCAATAGATGATCAGTAGAATGTATTAGTGATCTCTAATCTCTCAAATAAGTAGAAGGGAAGACAACAGAAAAATCTAGAAATTTGGCAAGAAAATTAATTGTGGAAGGAAGTTGGCTAAGAATAATTACTTTATTGGAGTGGGCAATGAAACACAAAGCACGAAAACGATAACAATCGATGGAGACAGCGGTTCTGTTCCTCGGAAAGCCACCGAGGGTTATGGCTTGATGGACGGACTTCCTCTAGGGCATAATGAGCAGGATCCATCTCTCTGGATTGATGCCTTGCATAGGACCATTCGAGACGCCTTAAGAGAAGTGAAGATTGAATTGAAAAACGATACAGATGAAGGTAAGGCAACTAGGATAGTAAAGCTCGGAGGAACCTTCAAGATGTTTGAGTCAGTCTTGGTTAGTTACCTATCTTCCGCCCCATCTGAGACACGCTGATACTGCGCGGATTGCTTGTAGAAAGCTTGTAAACGTCGTCTCCCTTAAACTTTGCATAGATCTCAGCAGTGCCATCCCACCAGTGCATCTTCTTAGCTATCTTCTCTATGTTGAAGGTTCCATCGTTTCCAGTGATCCCGGAGGAGATCAAGCTGTCCCTCCTCATATGTCTCACATCGTAGATGTCGATCCTGGCTCCGTCTATAGCTTCTCCTGTGTCAGCGCTGAGTAACCTTCCAGTCAAAGTGAGGGTTGAGCCTGGGGGAACGCCGCCTGAGGGGTCGTCGAGGATAAGGGTACTTCCCCTTCTGGAGGCAAATAGCCGCGGAGGCGAACGTCTCGGTTGACTATAAGCTTGATTTCCCTCGATGAGAATCGTGTAATGGTATTCTGACTCCTCTGTTGGCGCGAAACTTGCTGAGATCGTTCCAGTTGAAAGCGGGGGAAGACTCAGTATTCGACATTCTTCTTTCACTTTATTGTCGGGCAATAGGGCACAGTCTTTATAGATAACTATCTTTATTAGACTTGTGACTGCTTGTTTCCGCATCAGGTTCTCAACTTGCACCTCGACTTGAACGGGATCGTAAACCAGGCATGTCGAGATTGTGCGCCGGTCTGAATTCATCCATCTGGATGACTTGTACTCTAGCTCGGGATCTTTCGCCAAAGTCTTCACCTTCGAATGCAAAATCGATAACAATCTGATCTTTGGGTCTTACTTTCCAATTTCTGATACCGAATTTTTGCTGTTATGTTGAGCCGTGGAGTGGTCAGCTCTATTCCTGTCATTGCCTAGCGATCCCCCGCACCTGTCAGAAGCTTTCAAGGGTAGATTTATCCCTTCTTAACATGCACAAATATACAATTATAATTCGTGGAGCAGCGGGCATCTTAACCTCGAGTTGAATCTTAATCGCTTTTTTCGAGTATCACTTCCTCAACTTTTCAATGAAATATGTCAAAGAAAATTGAACCTGCGCCATGGCCACATCATCATAAGGAGGGATCGGATGCCACGTATCGAAAGAGAAATCAAATGCTTATTGAATCGACCAAATTTTTGTTCAACGTACTGGTCCCATAGACTTATCGGGTAGTAAATTGTTAAAAAGAACTTCCTAGAATTATTAGAGAGAATAAATATGTCAGAGAGAGTTATGGTATTTATCGATGGTTCGAACGTTCTTTGGGCGAGCAAGTCACTTAACATTAAAATAAATTACAAGAAGTTAGTGGATGAACTTGTTGGGGGTCGAAGACTGGTTAGGCCTAACTTTTACTGTTCGATTGGCGTTCCACCTTCTCCGCAACAAGTAAAGTTTCATGATAGTCTAAGATTTCAAGGCTTCAATGTCATTACTAGACCAGTGAAAATGCGACCGCAAGGCGCTGTTGAAAAGGGAGTTGACGTTGCTCTTGTAACAGACATGTTGAAGTCTGCTTTTGCGGATGCATACGATCTTTGCATATTAGTAAGTGGTGACCACGACTTTTCTGAGGCGGTGAAGATAATTAAAGATAGAGGTGTGCGGGTAGAAATTGCAGCATTTGAGCATACTATTAGTGGGGAGCTAAGGATGCTGGCGGACAAATTCACCTGTCTGGATAGTATCACTGACAAAATCCAGATGAAATAGACATTGTTATTTAAAAAGCAGTTACCACATAGAGTTATCCATGTAGCAACTGCTACATTATTTAACTAATATTTTAGATTTCCAAATTCCCTTATAAGCTTTATGACATCTACCAGCAATTTTGATGGTAGTTTTGATGAGGACTATACGTTTGTGAAAGTAAGAACTTCGATTGACAGTAAAGAAAAAATGAGTGAGGAAATATTCGACCTTCCTCCTCAGATTTCTTTTTTTGGCTCGTAAGAGTCAATGAATTGTTAAGCTATGTCATATGCTCCTTCTTTTATGAGTCCTTTCACTATACCTGCTTGCTCTTCTAGCGTTGAAATTGCCGTATACGCATCAACTTTGGTTTCGTTGCCACTTCTTTTCTGATTTTAAATATAGATCCTCGTCTAAGTATTTCTGACTGTTTTTTCGACTTTTTGAGCATCACAGCTTTCAATCCTCTTATTTTAGTCTACGCAACAATCTAGATCAGTATGTAGAACCAGACGCGTCAGTTTTCAAATATATGGCATGCTGAGGAAACGATTGTTAATGTTAAAGGAGATTGGAAGTTGCTCTGGATCTTATGGATGAAGAAACAAGGTTAAGGTTGTCAAATGGGACAACAAAAAATAGAGAAATTGATGATGACAAGAGAGGTTTTGCATAAGCGAAGGGAGAGCTAAGAAAACCAGATACGATAATCACGAGGATTGTGGCCTCATATCAATCCGTATATGAAAGGGGATAACGCTATGAGAGCTTTGAAAGGAATAGAGTCATATCAAACAATAATTGACGGTTTAAGAGCATATTACAACTTCATAAGACCACATATGACCTCAAACGGAAAAAAACCAGCAGAAAAAGCAAATATAGACTTAGATTTAGGAGAAAACAAATGGCTTTCAATAACGAGCAAAGTTACTACTCGATAGGTCTATAGAACCAAAGTTCTAGCGTCGGAGCATTGTGGCAACACGATACCTTAATAAGACCGAGGTATTTATCACGTAATAATTCAGTCACTGAACGGTTACTAGGGTGGTAGCATGCTGAAGAAGAAGTTGTGGATTCTTGTTTTAGCAGCTGCTGTCCTAGGAGTCTGGTACTACGGTTTAGGCGGCGCCGCTGCCGTTGGAGAGTACGTCCCACCTGAGTATGCGCGAAGCTTCGTGCGCCTCATCTTCTTGGTTGCAGGCTTCTCCGTTCTCTACGAGCTCGGCTCAGTCATCCTTAGGTCGGCAATGCTCAAGGCAGGGGCGAAAGAGGGCGAAATCACCATGATAAATGGAGTCCTAAAGGCTGCAATCATATTCGTAGGCTTGATCACCATCATAAGCGAATGGTTTTCGCTCGGCGCTCTCGGAACAATCTTTGCAGCTTTCGGGGGAATGTTCTTAGGGTGGTCATTACAAGGGCCTGTCAGCGGTTTCGCTGGATGGTTCCTCACATCCATTATTCGGCCCTTCAGCGTCGGAGATCGAGTCCAGCTTCCATCGTACGGCTTAGTGGGCGACGTCATAAATATATCGCCCTTATATACGATACTCAATCAAGTGGGCGGAAGCGTCGGAAGCGAAGAGCCAGCTAACAGAACCATCTTGATTCCGAACGCAATGCTCTTTGGTACACTGGTCATTAATTATACTCCAAAGAACCAGGAGAAACTCATCGAGCAATTCCAGAAGAGGTTTATGGCGCAGAAGGCTACTTCATCAGAATCCGCATATATGCTTGATGAATTCGTTCTGAGGTTGACCTTTGACTCGGATTGGGATGAAGCTGAGAGGATCCTCCTAAAAGCTGCTACGGAGGTCACAGCGGAAATAATCAAAGACACGGGCCAAGAACCCTACATTCGCGCCGATATGTCTGACTGGTATGGGGTCTTTATAAGACTGAGGTTTATGACCCTCGCCGTAGAGCGACCTAGAATAATGTACGAGCTAACCAAGAGGATCTACAAGGAAGTCCAGTCGAGCGAAAAAGTCGACATAGCCATCCCGTACGTATACTCATTCAAAAAAGGCCTACAGTTGGCCCCATCACTCTCCTTCGATCGTCCTGCGCCCGTGAGCGAAGGCTACTAGTATTTCTTCTCTACTCTCTTCAAGATTGCAGCCTATTTGTCTTCTCGATTTTGTAGTCTTTGGCAAGCTCTTGTACCTCTTCAGCCTTGCCCGATGCATTCTCACTTGTCTGAAGAACAGTGCTTTCTTTAGGTCATCTTGAATGTTTGTAAGGGCGGCGTACGGGTTTCTATTTGGACTTGCATTCTTTGATGTTCAGGTTCCATTCTTTCATTATGCTGTCCTTAGGTTTGAACGTTTCCTTCAGTTTGAAGGAGTCACCACTGTAAACACCGGAATATTCGGCTTTATGACTAACCGAATGCTACAGATGTTAATTATGAAGACTACAAGAACATGCCATCTGGCGCATGGGCTTCAGCTTTACTTATGGAGCGGCAAGAAACTAACATTTTGATAGGAGATCGAGGAGGGCCATAAGTAAGATAGTAATCTAGATGTGGCGGTTATGTGTTGTGTTTGCTAATGGTCTTGTCTTAAAGCGGTCCTTTGTATTCGGTCACGGCGGAGCACCCGACACATTGACCATTTTGGTAGCGAAGGCAGTTATTGCATCTTCTTCCGCAGGGAGTCAGATCATTTTTCTTTGGGAAGATGCGCAGGCTAAAGGCTTCAGGGATAATGGGGGTCCTTGAATGGTGTGCATACACTATGCTAACATGGGAAAGGTCTCGGATGCATTCGATTGTCGATCCAAGGGAATTTTGATCCTCACCATATAAGAGAATAAGTAAGTTTGCTTTCTCATTAAGCCGAAGAAGTGTCAGAACCCGTGGGCATTCTGACAAGTTTCTTTCAATTTGTTGCTTAAGATCGCCCTTGACTTCAACGGCTATTAGGGCTGTTTGAAATCCGAGTTTCCCTATATTTATGCCCACATTGGTTCTGATAATATTTTCTGAAGTCAATTTCTTCAACCTGTTAATAATTGTTAGACGAGAAACCCCCACATCCTTTGACAACTGAGTAGCGGATCTCCTTGCATCGCATATCAAAGATTTAATTATTCTGAGGTCGACCTCATCCAACTTCCGAGGCATAGTTAGAACCTCGACATCATGAGCTACTTTTCACTCGTGATTATCAATTTCTAAAGTAAGCTCATAACTTATAAAGAATCTGGAAGTCACAATCAACTTAAATGAATCTTTTGATCAAGACGGAATTATCTCCCGCGAATTTCATTTCTCTTATATAGGTATTTAAGATTCTGAAAGCAAAAGGATTTTGATGGTGCCTTCAGACAGGGGCTGCAACAATGTCAAAGGAAGCAAAGCCTGAGTATGTTCCGAAACGTATTTTAATTCTTGGATGCGGCAACGTGCTCTTCGGCGACGACGGCTTTGGTCCAGCGACTATTCAATACATCGAGAAGAAATGCAAAATTCCAGCTGATGTGTGTGTTCTGGACGTTGGGACGGGGGCGAGTAACGTGCTCTTTGCGCTGGCTTTAAGCGAGATGAGGCCCGAAAAGATAATCATTCTAGATGCCGTGGACGTGAAAAGAAAGCCTGGAGAAATATTTGAAATTCAGATAGAAGAGTTGCTAGAGAGTAAAATTGGCGATTTCTCCCTCCACTTGTTTCCAGCAACTGACATGTTGAAAGAACTGCGAGACACATATGGTGTGAACATCATCATCCTTGCATGTCAAGCAAAAAGAATACCCGAACTTGTCCAACTGGGTTTGTCCGGTCCCGTCAAAAAATCAATACCGAAAGCAGCAAAAATCGCCTTGAGACTAGCAAAAGAATAATCCCTCTGTATGGGACATCTCTTCTCTTCCATTACCTCTCTACTCTGTGACTGCTGCCTTGATCATGGCCGATATTTGGTCGAGCGTAAAATGTCTCACATAGATACATTTAGGTGGGCATGTGGCGGCGCAGGCACCGCAACCCTTACACAAAGCATCATTTACTACCGCACGCTTTTTAATCGTACCCTTCTGCTCGTATTCTTCGATGGCGATGGCTTTGAATGTGCAAGGTTCAACGCACATTGCACATCCATCACATCTAGTTAAATCCACGTAAGCAACGATTGGCTCTAACTCAACTTTGCCCTTGGCTAATAGTATCGCCGCCTTTGCAGCTGCTGCGCTTCCCATGGCTGCGCTATCGGTGATGTCCCTTGGACCTTGGGCTGTACCGGCCAGGTAGATTCCATCCATCGGCGTATCCAGTGGCCTGAGCTTCGCGTGAGCCTCTTGAAAGAATCCATCAACACTTCTGGCGATTTTTAGTTTAGTTTGGATTTCGGAGGCATCTGCCCGTGGAACCATAGCAGCATTCAAGACCACCAAATCCGTGGGTATGGCTAGCGTTTCACCGCTTAACACATCGTGAACTGTGACAATCGTGCCTTTTCGGTTATTGGAAACCACGGGCGGTTCTTCGGGTTTATATCTGATGAAAACTACGCCTTGCTGTCCAGCCTTTATATAATATTCCTCATGCCCCCTTCCAAAGCTCCGTATGTCTCGATGAAGGTAAAAAACTTGAGCATGAGAGTATCTTCGCTTAATTTCTGAAGCGTTCCTAAGGGTGGCCGTACAGCATACGCGAGAACAATACCTATTAAATTGCTGATTGTCTTTGATCCGCTTATAAATTTCAGGTTCTTGCCTCGACCCCACACAGGAGATGAATACCACGCTCTTAGGCGTATGGCAACTAAGCCTCAGTTCACCGTTTGTTGGACCATTCCTGTTTAGTAGCCTTTCAAGCTGAGGCATTGTAATCACATTTTTGTATATTTGACGGCCATACTCGCCCTCTGGGGGGTCGTAGAGGTCATGGCCTGTGGCCACGATGATTGTTCCAACTTCAACTTCAATCTCTTGTGGCTGTTGGTAAAGATCAATTGCCCCACTTTCGCAAGTCTCTATACATTTTCCACATTTACTGCATTTTTCATGGTCGATGAGGTACGTTTTGGGTATAGCGTCCGGGAAGGGTAGGTAGACGGCTTTTCTTTTGCTTAAGCCATAGTCAAATTCGTCTGGAACTTCAATGGGGCATACGATCTCACACTTGCCACAAGCGTCACATTTCACAGTCACGTATCTAGGTTTAATAGCGATTCTCGTCTTGAAGTTTCCTATATAACCGTCCGCTGTGCTTATTTCAGAGTTCGTTAGAAGGTGAATTTTGGGCTCAGAGACAACCGCTTGTGTGAGTGGCTTCAAAACGTCAAGCGCATATTCATCTGTTGGGTATAATTTGTCTAACTGCGCCATCCTACCTCCTACGTAGGGCGCCTTTTCTACTAGATAAACGTCAAAGCCTCTTCCAGCTAAATCTAAGGCAGCCCTCATGCCAGAGACGCCTGCACCAATTATTAGGGCTTTTCCTGTAACGTTCACAACTCTTTTTTGAAGAGGCTCCAAAAGTCTAGCTCTAGCAACAGAAATTCTGATTAAATCTTTAGCCTTTTTTGTTGCTTTCTTAGGTTCAGTTGCGTGAACCCAAGAACACTGCTCTCGGATATTTGTCATTTCAAAAAGGTAGGGGTTTAATCCGCCTTCATCAACCACTCTTCTAAAAGTACTTTCATGCATACGTGGGGAGCATGAGGCGACGACGACTCTATTAAGCCTATGTTCTTCAATGTCCTCCTTAATCATTGCCTGTGCTGGTGCAGAACACATATAAACATAATGTTTAGCAATTGCAACATTTGGCAATTTTTCTACATATTTTATGACATCCTCGACATCAACCACGCCAGCTATATTAGCCCCACAGTGACAAACGTACACGCCTATTTTAGGCTCTTCTTCAGACATTTTCTTGCCTTTCTCCTTGAAGATTAAGGAGCTTTCATGATCTCAGCTTTAGTCATAGGTCATCCCAACTTGAACGGGTTGGAACCGAGTCTCTTAATCTGTTCAGACATCTCTCGAACAACGCGGGCGAATTTCTCCCCTTCGCCGCTGGAAACCCATTCTAAGCGTAAACGGTCACATTCAATACCCATGTCCTCCATCATCACTCTCAACGCTTCAACACGACGCTCTGTCTTTAGGTTTCCATCTGTGTAATGACAGTCTCCGGGGTGACATCCAGCTATTAACACTCCGTCCACACCCCTCATGAGGGCATCCATTACTAATGCGGGATGAACCATGCCAGAACACATCAACCGTATTATCCTTACATTCGTAGGATATGATATTCGTGAGGTCCCAGCTAGATCAGCCCCTGCGTAGGCACACCAGTTACAACAAAAGGCTAATATAATTGGTTCAGACTCTCCTCCTTCCATTAGTCCACCTCTAACATAGTAACTATGCCACGTAAGTGTTTTACTGAATAGTATATAGGCTTTTCCCCGAGGGTTAACAAAATGTATATCTAAAATGATTTTTATGAACGATTCGTACAAAGATTTATAAGATGTGCGCCTTAGTACATTTATTGGCGAGAAAATTATGCCTGTAAAAGTTGTTGAAGAATGGCTGAACATGTGTGGGGGATGCGAATGTAGCCTTCTGGACCTAGGCGAACAGATTCTAGACTTGCTACCGCAGCTGGAGTTCGTCCACATCCCAGTTCTGATGGATCACAAATACTTTGGACAAACTGGTGCTGGAACGAAACTGGAGATTCCAGAAGCCGACGTCGGCATAATCTCTGGAGGCATCCGAACTGAAGAACATAAAGAGATAGCTCAAGAGATAAGACACAAGTGCAAAACGCTTGCGGCGTTAGGTTCATGTGCGTGTTTTGGGGGAGTTCCGGCATTGGCCAATATGTTCGTAAAAGATGAGGTTTTTGACAAGGTCTATAAAACGACCAAAAGCACTGTCCCTGGAGAATATCCATCTGTAGCCATTCCGCTCTGGACAGATCGAGTCTACGCCCTGGACGAAATTGTCAAAGTCGACGTATCTCTGCCCGGGTGCCCCCCTCCCCCTGCTCTCATCGCCAACGCAGTAACTGCCATACTAGAAGGGAAACCTTTCAAGCTTGAGGAAAAGGCCGTATGCGAAGATTGCCCGCTGAAACGAGAAAAGAAAGCGATAGCGACCATAAAGCGACCGCTAGACATATATTGGCCTCCCAAGGATGGACGTTGCCTACTTGAACTAGGATATCTTTGCTTAGGACCAGCCACTCGGACTGGCTGTCGTGGAAGAGAAGAATTCCCGAGATGCATAGCAGGCGGCTTCCCATGCAGAGGATGCTTCGGTCCAGTTCGTGCTGGAGGAAACCAGATGGTAGATATGATGGGCGCCCTTGCAACGATAGGTTTGGATGTGAGGACGATACCTGATCGCCTCGCGACGTTCAATCGGTTTGTGGGAGCCCACAACATACTTAGGCCCCGCAAAGCTCGAGGTGAGAAGTTTGACTAAGGAAATCGTCATCCAACCGGTTACCAGGATTGAGGGTCACGCAAAAGTTGTGATTCAACTCGATGACAGAGGAGACGTAGCCGATGCAAGAGTGCATACCCTTGAGCTTAGAGGTTTTGAAAAATTCTGCATCGGTAGGCCAATCGAAGAGCTGCCAATCATAACGCCTAGAATCTGTGGAGTCTGCCCGTGGGCTCACCATATAGCATCTGCAAAAGCCACAGACGCCGTTTTTGGCGTAGACATCCCTGAAACTGGCAGAAAACTTAGGGAGCTCGCGTACGTGGGAGACAAGGTTATGGACTTCATACTACAGTTTTACATTCTATCGGGACCCGACTTTGTTGTGGGCCCCGATGCAGACTACACTATTCGAAACGTCATTGGAGTAGCAAAAACCAACCCAGACCTCGCAAAAAAGGTGATTAGACATCACCATCTGGCGCATAGAATGGTGGAACTTATAGCTGGAAAAAGGATACACCCTGTCGCCGCAGTACCGGGCGGCTTCACCAAGCCCTTAACGAAAGAAGAAAGGGCCGCAGCATACGAAATGGCTAAAGAACTATTAGACTTTGCTGCGTTCACAATTGACAACGCTAAGGAAAACATTTTTCCCAAATACCTAGATATGGTGAAGTCCCTCGCTGTTATCAAAACTGGTTTTCTAGGGCTAGTAACGGAAAACGGTGCACACACCTTTTATGATGGAAAGCTCAGGATGATGCAGCCAGACGGATCTTACGAGGATTTTGCAGCTGAAAAATACTTAGACTATATAGCTGAGCATATTGAACCTTGGACTTACCTCAAATTCCCCTACTACAAGAAGGCCGGAAAGCTCGTTCTTGACCCAGACAATGCAGTTGGAGTTTATCGAGTAAACACGTTGGCTAGAATAAACGTCTGCGACAAAATGCCGACATCACTAGCTCAGAAAGAGTTGGACGAGTTCAGGAAACTATTCGGGCGACCAGCCCAACAGACACTACTATATCACTGGGCTAGGTTGATTGAATTGGTGAGCGCTGCCGAACGCGCGGTACAATTGCTCGAGGATCCTGAAATCACAGGTGAAAAGACAAGGGTTCCAGTAACGCCCCGAGCTGGTCGCGGCGTTGGCGTTGTGGAAGCTTCTCGTGGTACGCTGATTCATGATTACGAGGCTGATGAAAATGGAATGATCATGGACGTAAACTTAATCGTTGCTACTTGCCAAAACAATGCAGCCATTAATCTAGCCGTTAAGAAAGCATCTAAGGAGATTATTAAGGGTGGAAAGTATGATCAAGGAACTCTCAACAAGATTGAAATGGTTATCAGACCTTACGACCCATGCTTAAGCTGCGCCACTCACCACCTACCTGGCAGAATCGCAATTGAACTGGATATATTAAACTCTGAGGGGAAAGCTATCGATACTATGACCAATTATAATGTCTAGTTTACTCAGCTAAGTGGTGAGGGAAATAGCTTGGTTTCAGCATATATTTTAGCAAAGATGGAGGCTGGAAAGGAAGAGGAAATATTTGCAAAGATCAAAAAAGTAGGAGAGATTGAAGAGGCCAGCGCCACCTACGGAGTATATGATCTACTCATCAAAGTGAGATTTGAGAAAGTTGAGGAACTCGACAGTTTCATATTTGATGTGGTCCGACGAATTCCAGGCATAAAAGAGACAGTAACCATGATCGCTGCGAAAGCTATAGTCGAATAGATAGAGGTGTCGGTTGTCTGGGTGACATGGATGTCCAAGATGAGTTGTAGGGAATGTTACTTCCTTGAGGTGAGCGTTAAGAATATCGATAGTTTAATTGAGAGAGTAAAATCAGCCATAATGGAAATAGGCGTTCCCCATGAATACGTAATAAACGTCTACAAGAACGTTTATGGATGCTGTGGGGTGGGCGGCATAGGCGTGATTATTGAAGTTATAGGGCCAGAAGAGAAAATAAGAGTCATCGATTTGAAAGCAGTGTCCAAAGTCTTAGAGATATGCGAAAAAGAGGACGTTGAACATCACACCTTGGAGGCGCTTGAAATCATATAGTATATTTGTCTGGGGAAAACGAATGCAACCAGAAAAGTAAAACTGTTAAAAGTCCAACCCTTCGCTGTCTTTGATCGGTTTTTCAATTCTCCTCTTGATTTCATCTTTAATCTTCCCTGACTTTCACGATAGATTTTTCGGAAGGATCCATAGTTTCCATTCTCTGTGGGCCGTAGCTTTAGACCTTTTTATTGATATAGAGGAAGTGATATCGAGGGCAGGACAACCTGTTCCAGCATTGAATTAAATATGTTAAAATCTGGCGTACACTTCTCATTATATAGGGATAAAAGTGGCTCAAACTGGCGGGCCAGCTTGTTTTCGCACTCCACATAACATCATTTTCGCTCTTGATTTTTAGCGCGCACGTGCACTATTTCTGAAGAACCCTTGCAAATACTCTTTATGGGCTACTGCAAGTTCATCTAGAAGTTCTTCTATGTTCCTTATTGGGGGAATATTGGCAGCAACTAAAGGATCCATCACCATAGCTTGTAGAGCTAGATTTATTTCACTTTTCACAGCAGCGTCAGGAAAGATGCGGAATCTTGATCAAATCGGAGATAATTTCTGGAGTGAAATGACTTCCCCCGCCTAAAACAGTTATTTTTATCTTAGTCATATCATCATCCGTTTGATGATGGGCAATCAAAATATACAAGTCTAACTGGACAGAAAAGGAAGAGTTTTATGTGAACGACTAAGACAGGTTGATTGAAAGCCTTCATACCTGAGGGAGCAGAGGACCCTATTGAAAAAAGCACCCCTAAGTTTATCGAATCTCAATGCGTTTCTATCCCTTCTATGAAGAAAAACCTTATAAACAGAAGAAAATTAGATTGACATTCAACCCCAAAAATAGACTGAGGGATGCCGTTTTTGAGAACTGTAGTTTCGATACGCGTACTAGAAAGAAGTGAGATGGAAAAGATTGATGTTTCCGCCATCAAGATACTCAGCACGGTTGGAGTTGCATTTGAAGATCAGCGTGCATTAGAGATTTTTAGGGAGCATAACTTTCCGATCTCGGGGAAAAGAGTCTACATCGACGAGCAACATGTAAGAGAATTTATCAGCGCTTACAAGAAGAAGATCGGATTGCATGAAATGAGAAGAGAAATTAGTCTGTCGGATGACATAAGATTCGGCATAGGTAACACAGACCCTTATGTTTTCGATTGGCGCACCCATACCAGGCGACCTGGTACGCTAAAAGACCAGGCGGAGGCAAGCATCGTGGCTGATGCCTTAGAACGTGTGGCATTTGTATCTCCGGTAACCCAACCATGGGAATATCCACCTGACCTAAGAGTATTACACGCCTATCTTGCAACAATCAAAAACACTGGAAAAGAAGTGGGTACAGGTGAAATACTGAATAGTTGGATCGCGAAATGGTTTCTGAAGATTGGACATTTTCTTGCAGGCGGCAAAGAAGAATTCAAGAAGAGACCGATTGTGGGCTCCACAACATGGTGCTCAAGCCCCCTGACATACTCGGCAAATTCAATTGATAAAATCCTCTTCTGCTTTGAGAATGAGATGCCTATATATGTAGGTACAATGCCAATGCTTGGCGCAACGGCACCAGTCACCATAGCAGCGGGTATATCTCAAATACTGGCTGAGATATTCTCAGCTGGCATTTTCTGTTATCTCCTGAATGAGAAATATGACGGCGATAGACACTGGGCAGTCGGAGGGAGTCCCGCCTCCATAGACCTAAAGACCGGACACGATGTTTACGGTTCTCCGGACAGGGTTCTAGCCCAGTTCGCTATGAAGCAGATGAGCGAAGATTTTTATGGCATTCCATGGGGCGGGTTAACTGGTTTTGCGACCGAGGCAAAGATACCCGACGTTCAGTGTGGATTAGAAAAAGCATTAACCGGTTTCATGCAACTCATCTCAACTGGATGGCTCGGTGGGACGATCGGAGAACTTGATACTTGTTATATGTTTTCCCTTGAACAACTCATAATAGATAATGAATTGGTGGAAAGTTTTCTTCGGATATGTAAGGGAGTAAGTGTCGAAGACGAAGCGTTAGACATAAATAGTCTCAGAGATGGATTCACAAAAAGAAACTTCATCGGTACAAAACACACACTGAAATACTATCGAAGAGAATTGTTCATTCCCCAACTCTCAACTCGAGAGTGGTGGGATACGTGGGATAAAGATAAAAAGAGCTCGTGGGACAAAGCTCACGAGACTGTAGAAGAGATTCTACAAATACATAAACCAATCCCGCGGTTTGACAAAGCAACCATAGACGGAGTTGAGGACATAGTAAAAGAAGCAGAGAAAGAGTACCAGAAAAGAAGTATGTGAAAAGCCTCATATTTATTCGTGCTGCGATTTCACGGTGTCTGAACTTCAGAACGCTGAGGAGGTATCTTAAGGAATTTCTGAGTTCATCCCGGTCCAAATAAACGTGCCACTTCGGGCGAAAACTTGACCCCTCAGTGAACGGCGTGTCTGTATAGAGTTTCTGCATTAGCTTTCGTGTCAATCGTGTCCTTTGAAGTTACTTTCGGGGATGCTAGGAGAGCAGCAAATGCAGGGCCGTCTCAATGGAGGGCCGGCCAATGTGGAAATAATGAGACCTGAAAGGTAAGCATCCCCGACCCTTGCCGTATTAACGGGTTCCACGGCAAAGGGGCAGCATATCCCCACACCCGTTGTTCATAGCCGTAGGCTCCCTAGAACCAAAGCTAATGACAATCTTCATCTCAGGATTGCAGCCAGTCAGTGCAACAGCGCACTCATCTAGAAGTTTCTTCGGCATCTCTTCATCGTAAGAAACATTGGCGATTGTTCTCGCTTCATCCCCATTTAGAGCGATGAGATCGACCATTTTCATGATCCTTTTTTGGATAGCTCTTCAGCTCTATTGAGGTAAAGGAAGCTACCCTGAAAAAGTCATACCATGTTCCCCAACTCCAGTAAGCGTTTCCTAGTTTCCAAAGGAACCTCTGGCAATGCAGCCGCAATGCCCTTGCCTTGATATCGCGCAAACAGAGGTTCCATCTCACCCATATCTTCTAGTGTCACCAGACTGCTAGCACTGTTGTTCGAAGTGATGTTTCCTCCAGCACCGTCGGGGTAGTGAAAACAGATGGTGAAGAGAGTGTGGAAACCGGGAACGGTTCTAACGTAAGAGATGTCCATACCTACGTCGGCGATGTGCCTCAATAGTTTCTGACCGACATCATCACCCACCTTTCCAATAGGCAACACCCTGAATCTTTTCTCTTCAGGATCTGCACCTAAGAAGATAGAAACGTAATGGGAGACTATGTGAAGCACTGTGAATCTCCAGTTCTCTCGCGAAAACTCCGTTCATCTCTTGGGAATCTTCAAATCCGGGTGATTAACTAAGGCTTCTGTCAGGATGTTGCACCATTTGCAGAGGTCTTGAGACGGATTTCACCCATAGCCACTCATCCCTATTTGTACTGCAATAATAGACTCTTAAGTTCTGTTATGAAAAGTTTTTCATGCTCATTCAATGCGGGAAGCACGATATGCGTCCGCGGCATTTAAGGGATTCTTAGTATCAGGTGCAGTATTCTAACTCTCAAAGTCCAACCCTTGTATATTTGCTGAATTGCCCAAACAGTTTTTTATATCTGACGAAAAATATACGGTAGATTATGAGGATAATCGATCTTTCACATGAACTTGAGCCTTCATTCGTAGATGATAAGTCAAAGCTATCCAAGGTAGACATACGATCGATCTTCTGCCATCCTTTCAAACCAGACCCCTCTGTAGATTGGCATATAGTGCACCTTTTCTCTACTTCTTCGCATGTTGGCACACATGTAGAGTCTCCCTACCATTGGACAAAAGGTGGGAGAGATATCACTTCACTGCCTTTAGAATCACTTATAGGCCCAGCCGCTAAACTCGACCTTTCTTATAAGAGGAAGGGAGAAACGATAACTCCTGAGGATGTTAAGGAAGCTGCAAAAAATCGATTAAGGAGAGGTGAAATAGTGTTCCTACAGACAAATCATAGTAAACTGTGGGGAAGTGAGGAATACTGGTACGACAGTCCACACTTATCCATAGAAGCCGCAGAGTATCTGGTAGAGGGCGGAGTTAAATTAGTCGGCATTGATGGACCCAGACTCGATTGTTACAAAGCCCAAGGCAAGGAAAGATACGTAATTCATGAGATATTGCATGGACACGAAGTTCCAGTAGTCGAGAACATGGCAAATCTCGATGAGTTCAAAGATAGAGGAACAGCGTTCATCTTGCCTGTAAAGATACGTGGTATAGACGCCTTTCCAGTAAGAGTAATCGTTGTCGAAGAGGATCAAACATGAAGGTCATTATTACTGAAAGAATACATGGAGGCGGGATAGATTTTCTTAGAGAAAATGGCGTTGACGTTGAATTGCTTTATGAAACAAATAGATCTCTTGAAGATGCAATAAGAGAAGCCGATGGCGTAGTCGTAAGACTGGAGAAGATCACTGAGCATCTCTTAAAAATTGGAAAAGAAACTAAACTCAAAGTAGTTGCTAAGCATGGAATAGGGGTCGATAATATAGACGTAGAAGCAGCGAAAAGACTCGGTATACGAATTGTACATACGCCAGGCGTTATGGCAAATGCGGTTGCAGAATTTACATTAGGTGCTATTCTATTTTTGGCCAAGAACTACATGAAGTACGATTCAGAGGTTAGGAAGGGAAGATGGAAAATCAGATACTGTGCAGACAACTTGGAGATCAAAGGTAAAACTATAGGCCTGATAGGATATGGACATATTGGAAAGGCGGTAGCCAAACTTGGTAATTGTTTCGGCGTTCATGTGGCCATATATGATCCATATGTAAGAGTGCAGGAAGAGTATGTGAAGCAAGTAGACTTGGACACGATATTAAAGGTGTCCGACTTCATAAGCATACATGTTCCGTTAACGAAAGAGACGTACCATATGATAGGGGAGAAAGAACTCAGAATTATAAAAGACGGCGCTTACATAATCAATACTGCAAGGGGTGGAATCTTAGACGAGGTAGCACTTTGCAGGGCCATAGAGAAAGGCAAGGTTGCTGGAGCCGTGCTGGACACCACTGAGCAGGAACCCGTCGCGCTGGACAACCATATCTTGAAATGCAAGAATATAATCCTCACGGCGCATACAGCGGGGATAACAGACGTCAGCCATGTGGATGAATCGCTGCTTGCGTGTAAGCAGACGTTTCAGGTTCTTAAGGGCGAGGAGCCTGCCTATGCACTAGCATAAGTCACCCATAGTTGCTGTGTTAGTGTAAGTGCTAGCATGTGCGCAAACCACGGGTTGGTAAGAGGTTTAGGTTATCTTTTGGACCCATCGACGATACTAGGCCTATGCTCGAGCGTTCCCAGATCAGCGAACTCCTAGGCAAACCATTGGTCTGGAAGCCACTCTCTTTCAGCCTCAAACATTTCATTCATGAGTTCCCTAGCCTCGTCTAAGGATTTTACATACCCGTCCATGAGCAAAGACCGTAGAACCAGATTCTTGTCGCTCCTCAGTGCCGCATCGATCAGGATCTCATATTCAACTATGCGATGGGTTAGGATGCCAGCTATATCCTTTGGTAATGAGCCGACATTCAGTGGATGAACGCCCATAGCATCTACATAAGCCGGAACCTCAGTGACGGACCATCTAGGGAGGTTTAGTATGGATCTGTTATTGGCCACGTTTATGCCAGGATAAAGCATCTTTCTGTTGAGAGCTATTGCCTCAATCAACCTCACAACTCCTATACCTTCTTCTTCCAATCCTTTTGTCGTCAAAAATTTTTCAGCAGACTCTTCACCAAGCGCAACATTCCTAATAAGCGTCTCCACGGGTTGCCTAACCTTGAAGTCGTAAATTGATCGTTCGAGGGTCATGGCCATTCCGTACTTCTGTGCCGCTTCTTCGTTCATGAAGAGATGTGGGAAGAACTCAGCTATATGCCTGTCAGCGGGTGATGGTATATACCCAAAGAGTTTATAGAGCTCGAAGGTCAAGGCACCACGATAACCCTTTGGCCCACCTTTCTCAGCGAACTTCTGCTTCATCAACGGGTAGCCGGGTTGTCCTTTAACGATGAAATCCAGGACCCAGCAGAGGTGGTTTATACCTGCAACTGTCAAATCGACCTCCTCACGAGCGGCATCGAGATAATTGGCTAGGAAGTTCCAGATGCCGAATATGCCCGTGCATAGACCATAAGCTCTGATCTTCGTCTCTCTAATCAACGTTCTCGTCAATGCGGTCATGGGATTAGAATAATTGAAGAGATAGGCCTCTGGACAAATGCTTTCCATATCCCTCGCTATCTCCAGAAGTACTGGGATATGTCTCAAAGCCCTAAAGATTCCGCCGGGTCCAACGGTGTCGCCTAGGGATTGAAATATCCCATGCTTGAGCGGAATATTAACATCTAGATGCGTTGCTCCAATTCCTCCAACACCTATCGTGACGATAACAAAGTCCGCCCCTTTCAGCGCCTCCCTCCTATCCATATACTTCTCAATTCTAAACCTCTCAAGTTTACGCTGTCTCTTGTATACTTCAACCATTTTTGTTCCAGCCATGTACATTATGTTAAGAATCTCTGGGTTCACATCAACCAATGAGACATTAAGTATGTTCTCTTTTGCCAGCGTACTTTCCATCAACCCCTTCATGAGAGAAGGAGTGAAGGTGAGACTCCCAGCGCCTAATAAGATGATCTTAACTTCTTCTCCCACGGTAAGAACCACCGAGCACAAGAAGGTTTGCACATGCATAAATAGTTTTTGACGTCCATTTATCACCCTATTACAAAAAGTGATAGCAAGGCTTATCAGCTGACTGCCGTTGGCTAGGAAAGTTCAGCTGCTACATGAGGATCATTGCTGCAACACGCATAGAAAATCGGAATCCGCCTTACGGTCTATCTGGAACCCGATACTTCTTAATTAATAGTGTGCTTTCCTCACCTGACTAATGCGCCATGCCTATCTTGGTCTTCACATCAACATTGACCGCTTGAAGCACTTCGAGCGTATATGTACTAGCAAGAAAAATCTTCAAGGCTCTTGGCTCGTGGTCAAACTCATTGCCCTAACTGTCGCTTATAGAGGCTAGATATGAGCGCGGCTACCAGTTGAAACGGAGAGGCACGTGATCTTTTTGTGGTTTATCGCCGATAGGAGCTACCCTCCAGAACTTGGCTTATCACCGGGTTGACTGAAATGAGAGTATTTGCTTCACTGTTTCGACTTTCAGGATTAGTCTTTGCGGACGGTTCGAGATTACCTTCGATTGCTGCAATATTTAATGTACTCTCATCTTTTTGCGCCCCGAAAAGTAGTCCAAAGATGAACAATCGCACGGGGCAAAAAATTTATATTAATGAAGAATGATTCCTAAACATGAGGTGGAATTACTATGGAAAAAGCTGCGAAGAAAAGAATGTATATCTATGTTGTCGCCGCTATAATTGTTGTTGCAGTGGCGGTTGGCGGATACTATACGTATCTGGCTTTGTTACCTAAACCAAGACCAAAGCTATCTTATCTAGAAGGGACTGGTGCAAGATCGAAAGACCTTATAGAGAAAGCGAAGAAATGGTGTGAAGAAAAGGGTATAGATCTAGTAGTAACAATGCTTCCCGGACTGGAAAGATTTCAAAAATTAGCAATAGCATCCGAGGCTGGAGTGGCAACCTATGATCTTATAGCCTTATGGGGGCCGATGGTCATATCTGCAGCAGGTAAGGGGTACATAACGCCGCTGGATGACCTCGTTCCAACAGGGTATTTCGATCAGTACATGCCCATGGACGAGGCTATATATCAAGGAAAACATTATGGTTTACCATACCTAACTGAAACAATAGTACTATTCTATCGAACCGATCTATTCGAACAGGAAGGCCTCGAGGTGCCAACAACAGCGGAGGAATTGATCGAAGCTGCCAAGCGCCTTACAAAGGATCTCGATGGCGACGGAGTGACAGATATATACGGTTTTGCTCCTTTCTGGGGCAATGCTGAAACGACCATGTGTATCTTTGCTCCTATACTATTCTCAGTTGAAGATGAATATGGTTGGGGCACCTGGGCAATTGAAGAGGATGGGAAAGTTATACCAGCCTTTAACGGAACCGCAGGAGTTACCGCTATAGAATTCTGGCTCGAACTATTGGATGCAGGCGTCGTGCCACCATCCCCTATGGCCCTCCTCCAGGATGATGTGTCGACACTCTTCGCTGAAGGTAAAATAGCGATGTTTATAACTTGGGCAGGTCTAAGAGGATATATCGATGATCCTGAGATATCCGTGCTAAAATCTGAGCAGTGGAGTTTTGCTCTCGTCCCGAAATTTGATCGTGCATGGTCACTAACCGGCTCAGACTTCTTTTCAGTTGCAGAGTTGTCCGAGGAAAAAGAGCTTGCGACTGAACTGGGCATGTACCTGATCTCTGAGGAGGTACAAAAGGAGATATTCTTGACACGCAAAGTAACACCCTCAATAAAAGCTTTATATGAGGATCCTGAGTGCTTAGAGATGTATGGGGCAGAGAAGCTACGAGTAATGCTTGAACAAACCCTAGTGTCTGGATTCAAGCCGCTCTACTGGTGGGCAGATGAGTTCTACCCTATATTGAATGAAGAAGTACAGAAAGCACTATTGAGGGAGAAGACGCCAAAACAGGCGTTAGATGACGCCGCAGAGAGACTTGCGGAGATCATAGAGAGAGGACCTTAATAATCTCCCCTTCTTTTTTTGAAAAAAAGATATAGACTGGTTTAGCTATTTTGTCAAGATCAGTATTAGTTTAGAATAGTTTTGAACTTTTGAACTTCATTTTCCCATTGGGTTTCTCAAGAGTGCCATGAGAAATTTGTTACATAAATTATCTTCATCCATGACCATGCGTATGACTTGCAAAGTTCGCTTATTTTTGTATGTCAGACGTCTCCTCGAACATTGGGTCAGACTGTGGTTAATAAAGTCGATGAATGGAAAAAGCTTTTAGCGATCATGAAGACAATAAGAGAAGTAGACCTGGAATTAGACTCATTTGGCGTTTGATGAGCTATGCAGAGTTTTTGAGGAATGTCAACATTTAGAGACTCACGGTCTCTTTGTCCGAAGATACATATTGAGCCACCTTGTTTCCGGCCACTGGCATCGCAACCCTAGACACTTTGATCCTAAAGGTAGATTAACTGAACATATTTGTGCGCATTCCTCCTAGAAATCCCGGAGGAACTCTTCTTACATCTTTAATGCTCCCTTGGCCATTCCTCGCAACAGATGCTTACTAAAGAAGATGAGAAACAATATCGAAGGAATCATAGAAATCATGATAGCTGCTGCTTGCTGTCCATAGTGAACCCTATATTTCTCTGTAAACTCAGTTAAAGCTATTTGGACTGTCTTTGCTTGTGTGCCTGCAAATACGAGCGGTACAAAGAAACTATTCCATGTCAACAAGAAGGCGAGTATGGATACAGTGGTTATGCCTGGTCCGAGAAGCGGAAGATATACCCTGAACAGCGCTCCAAGTCTACTGCAACCCATAACCATCGCGGATTCTTCAAGTTCAGGCGGGATGGATAGGATGAAGTTTCTTATGAGGATTGTGGCTAGCGTTATTTGACTACCTATAAAAAGGATCAACAAGCCCGGGTAAGTATCTATTAATCGAAGTGTCGAGAAAATCCTGAAGAGTACAAACGTTCCCCCAATGGTTGGCAAAATCCGTAAAAGCCAAGTAAAAAAGTTCAGAGGTTTTCTCCCGGAGAACTTTATCGTACTGAGAGCATAACCCGATATCATAGATATCGGTATAATGAGCATAACCGTTAGTAAAGATAGAATTAGAGTGTTTACGAATGTAACTGAAAATTCAGAAAAAGACTCCGCCCTACTTTCAGACCCAAAAAGTACGTACATATAGTTGCGAATACTCATCTGATCGTATGGGAATAATCGATAAAGGGAAAACTCATTTATGGACATCGTCAACAATCTTCGTGGCAAAACGCTCGTCAGGAAAACCCAGTAGTATGGAAAGGCATAAGGCACTATTACAATTATCATAATAGCATATTTGGATAGACGTATTCTATTCATTCTCGTTCATAAACTCCCTTAATACCAATAACTTTGATGTAAAATAAAGCAACTATTCCTACAATAACCGTTACAAGGTAAGAAATGACTATGCCGTGTCCGAATCTTAGAGCGCGAAAGCCTTCCTGCCAAACGTAATAGTATAGAATGTTTGTTCTTCCACCAGGACCCCCTTGCGTAAGCGTATATACTTCACCGAATGATACAAAGCACCACATTAATTGCGTAATGAAAAAGATCGTTATCGCCCCTCTTATGAGAGGAATCGACACATATCTGAACCGCTGCCATAGACTTGCGCCATAAACTTCAGCGGATTCATAAAGTTCAATAGGCACGGTTTTTAGGCCCGCTAGAAGAATAATCGTTCCCCAGGGTATGTCACGCCAAACCCCAGCAACTATAACAGACCAAAAAGCCCAAGGCCATCCTGATAACCAATCAATGGGCTGCTTTATTGCCCCTAAGCTATACAACATTGCGTTAATCACACCGTAAGTACCATGGAAAAGCCAGCGCCATATGGTCCCTACCATAACATCTGACATTAACCACGGTAGAAATATTAGCGCTGTGAAAATGTATTCCCCCCTAAGCCCATTTATTGCTAGGGCTAAGCCAAGGCTAATCAAGAAGATTAATAATGCCCTTGTAACGGCATATAGAGACGTAATCCAGACAGAATAATGTACACTCTCATTATTCATAGCCCATTCATAATTCAATAAGCTAAACTGGCCTGCATCATTCTGCAAGGATAATACGAATGAGAAGAGAAATGGAATAAAGGCGAGCGCAACCACGAAAGCAATGGAAGGGAATGAAAACAAATAACCTATTATCTCTTCCTTCGTTTTGAGTCTCAAATTTTATATCCCTCTAGATTATCAGATCTCCTGTTTTTTTATTAAATATGTGCGATTTGCTCAAATCAGGAAAAATCCATACGGAATCTCCAACTCTAACTTTAGTATCCGCTGAGGTCTTTACCTGGAGTGAAGCACCTTTAATATTCAGATCCAGTATCAGTTCACTGCCTAGCGGTTCTATTACATCAACCTTCGATTCAATGCAGCCAGTTCGACTTTCAGTAAGAACCTTAATATCCTCTGGTCGAACACCAAAAATCAATTCATCTACGCCTGATTTGCCTATCGCTTCAGCGAGATCGGAGCGTATTTCAATATTGAACCTCTCAGCATCTAGGATAAAGGAACCATCTTTCTCAGTGTAAGTGCAGTCGAAGAAGTTCATGGGAGGAGAACCCATGAAGCCTGCCACAAACAAGTTTGAGGGGTAACTATAGATCACGTCGGGTGTATCCAACTGCATTACATTTCCTTCGTTCATGACCACGATCCTATCAGCCAAAGTCATCGCCTCGACCTGATCGTGAGTGACGTAGACTGTTGTAACATTTAATCTCCTTTGCAGTTTCTTCAACTCAGCCCTCATGTATACTCTTAGTTTTGCATCCAAATTGCTGAGAGGTTCATCCAGTAGAAATGCCTTAGGTTCGTATATGATAGCTCTTCCAAGGGCTGTTCGCTGACATTCTCCGCCGCTGATCTGTGAAGGTTTCCGATCTAATAGATGGCTTATTTTTAAGAGATCAGCCACTTCTTTCACTTTTGTATCAATCTCGCTTTTTGGAAACTTCCGAATCTTTAGTGGAAATGCTATGTTTCGGTAGACAGTCATTTGTGGAAATAGCGCATATGATTGAAAGACCATTGAAACTTTGCGGTCTTTAGGAGGCAGGTCATTTACTAAAATATCTCCTATGGATATGTTGCCCGAGTCAGGAGTTTCTAGACCCGCTATGCAACGAAGCGTCGTTGTCTTTCCGCAGCCGGAGGGCCCCAAAAGAACTATAAGCTCTCCATCCTTAACTTCAAAGCTCACATTGTTAACGGCAATTACCTTACCAAATCTCTTGACCAAGTTTTCAATAACTATTCTAGCCATCCAACTTCAGCTAAGTTGGACCCTATGAAGATATAAGTTTTTCGATCCGAAAAATAAAGCCAGATTCATTCAAGGGGTTTGCAAAATCATTGCATAAGGCTGAAAATAATTCGTCTGATGTAATCACCCAATTAACCCATCCTGAATTCGTAGGCTTGTTGCGTTTGGACTATAGTATTATAGCTCTTCAATAACGGCAACAACCACTAGAAGAACGAATAGAAAACCCCAAAAATCAGATGCAACTCTTATGATTCCCATCAGGGCGAAATGAATCGATAGTATGTTAAAATAGAGACAGAGATTGGACGTCCCTGCGAGTATATGCCTAAGCCCAAAGATAGTCGAGAGTATCCCTTCGAAAATATTCTCAATGGGGAATTTACATAATTCGAACAAGAGTAATATTACAATATATACGGCTGAGCATAGAACAAAATATAAGAGAAACCCCTCTCCCTTTCCAAATCTTTGAATGAGCCAACTTGCAAAAGGGTTAGATTCATAGGTAAGCGGGACAGAAGATGCATAATACGTTGTAACCATATCGTATAGTAATGCAGAAAGAAGAAAAGAGGCGAATACTACAAGCTGTCTGCTGGGTTTTGGCATATTGTTGATGCAGGAAAAATAATCACTTAATTTTTCAGATATCCGCGTTCCCGTCTTAGAATTCCCTGACAGCACCAAAAGGATTTCATCGAGACTAGGGATTGACGGTGAATTATTGGCTATAAATTTGAAGATGGCACTCAACATTGATTATCTCATCTGTCGGTTCATCACTCCATATCCAAAATATTTGTGTTCCTCGCCTATATTAACCTATTTTTGTTTGAAAAAAGAAGAACTTGGACCGTTTTGTACAAGAAGAGGACTGAAGGGACTTCCTCCAGAAGAGGCGCATATGCTAAGCACGCTTGAAAGCGAGAGGTGGAGAATGAAGTTAGCAGAAGAACTCTACAAATGATTTGATACGTGTTAGCAAAGAGTAGATTGAGGATTTGACGGCAAGGACGCTAAAGACGGAATCATTTTTATAAAGCTCATATCAAAAAGAGTTACCTACGTCTGCGCAAGTTGCCACGCCCTTATCATGAGCTCTACATTTTCCCATGGAGTATCTTCGAAGATCTGATCAACTGCAGAGAGAATAAAACCACCTTTAGTATTAAGAGTCTGAATAGCCTTAGAAACAGCTTTTTCGATCTCATGTCTATTTCCGTACCTGAGGGTAACTGCGGAGTTCACTCCGCCCCAAAGGCATATAGAGCTTCCTATCTTTTTCTTGACAAGATCTAAATCGGCTCCTCCTTGAACAGGGTCTACGCCGAAAAGAATGTCAACACCCATATCTTGAAAGGACGCAAGGAGAGGCATGATACCGGTGCTCATAATATAGCAAAATTTGGCTTTGAATTTATGCGTCATCTCGATTAGCCTCTGTATTCGCGGAACAAAGAGGGTTTGATACATCTTTGACGACCAGAATTCTCCGTTTTCATACCAGCCTCGATGTATGATTACATCAACTCCCCCCGCTTCTAAGACCAATTTAAGGTATCTCATATCCCACTCAAAGATTATGTCTAGTAATTGCTGAACAAAGTCCGGCTTCCTGAAAGCCGCAACCATAATATTCTCAAGTCCACAAAGCCAGGATAGTGCATCACCTCCAAGGAGACCCATGGCATCGCCCCATATGCTGTAATCGATGAACTCGCCACCACATTCTATTAATAGCCCTCTTTTCTCAGCGAATCTTTTCGCGGCATAGGCTTTTTCGTGAAAGCTACTGATCTCTTTTTCCTTGGGTTCTCTAAATAGACAGGCTAATGGTTCTAGGTCACTCTCATTTTCGACCAGATACTTCACCGATCTTGAGCGGGGAATGATATGGTCACTGAAAATGGGAATATCATCTCCATGAGGCCAGTCTTCTGTCTTATGGACAACTTGTCTCAGAGTTCCTTTAGGCGTCCCGTACTCCTTCGAGAGTACTGAACCTTCTGTCCATTCCCTAATTTTCACATCATCAGCGAGAAACAGAGGTGGTTCAAATCCCACAGTATCGTCAAGACCGAGACTCAAAACTCTTTCTACTTTTTCAAACTGATCCCGCCATTTGTCATCCCTGGTTGCAAGGTATGGCCTGTGCCACCACTTTAGGCAGAGGGGTACGTGATCAGGCTCACGGTGATTTATTGCCAGAAGAAGCCGATCTCTTGAAGACAATTCGTATTTCATACACATCATTTAGTCTTGAATTGAGGGAGATAATCGGCGTGTGCTTTGAGGAGGTCATCCAACAGGTTTTCAGCAACCTCTATGGAAGGAATCATGGGATCGGCCAAGAGGGCTTGGAGAGCCAGATTTCTGTCTCCGGTAAGAGCTGCATCAACCGTAAGTTCCTGCTGCATTATGCGATGTTGAAGCGTAGCAGCTACCCCTTTGGGCACATCTCCGACATGGATGCCTCTTGTACCTGAAGGCCCCATAACAGCGGGAACCTCCACTATTGCATCCTTAGGCAGATTCGTCACGAACCCCTGGTTAGGTATGTTAACGGCTTCAAAAATCCTCGTTTCTTTCCTCGTGAGAGATATCATCATGTCCGTAACCAGAGACCTCTCGCCTGGAGCCGCCCTTTTCCAAAGCTCTTCTAAGGAGGATTCGGGTTCAGACCACCGCTTAACCCTCTGCCAGACTTCCTCTCTCCACTCAGGTGCGTAAATTGTGCCCTTGGGATATTGTTTGAGGCCATATTTCTGACCGCCTCCGGGCTCTTTTCCAAGGAAATACGGATAGAATTCAGCAACATGTGTATCACCAGGAGACGGAAAAATGCCATATATGTCGAAGAGCTTGAAGCTTATTGGAAAGCCTTTCGGATCATGAGATCTTTCCCACTTTCGTCTTACTAATCCATAAGCATTGTCTCCACGAATTCTGAAATCAAGTATCCATGTCAAATGGTTTATTCCTGCGGCAACCGCCCAGGCTTCTTCCGTTTTTTCTTCTATATACCTCGCGAGAAAAGCTTTGGTTATCAAAACCCCGTGACACAGCCCTATGATATTAACCTTGGTGACGCGTCGAACCGCATCGCAAAGACAAGTCATTGGATTAGTTTCATTGAAAAGGATCGCGTCAGAGCAAAGGTCTTCTACATCTCTAGCGATATCTACCATGACAGGCACGTGGCGTAGAGCTCTGGAAAAACCTCCGGGACCTACTGTATCTGCAACAGTCTGATATATGCCATATTTTACTGGTATCTGCCCATCGAAGTCATGAGATTCCGGCCCGCCTACGGCTATTGTCACAATCACGAAGTCTGCGTCCCTTAGGGGTTCGCGACGGTTGAGCGTGCTCTCAATCTTAATATCGGCTTTTTTGTCATTTACCATTCGATCCGCAAGCTTAGTCATCAAAGCTAACCTTTCGGCATCTATGTCGACGAGTGCAACAGTACTCCCTTTCAGATCTTCAGAGAGGACGATGTCCGAGAGTATATGCGGGGTAAAGGCAAGGCTGCCTGCACCGATTACAACTATCTTTTTTTCAGTCAATTTTGCATTCTCCCTTTGTGTTTTTGCATTATGTTATAGCGATTCGACTTTTAAATGTGAGTTTTCTGAGACGGGATAGGACAGAATGCTGCAGGACAAGTGTTTTGTCTTCTCAAATCCGAGTGCTAGATCGTGTTCAATGGCAGGAACAATCTTATATATTAATGTACGGAGAATATCAGATGAAAGGGGATATTTTGACAGGACGGGAACGGAAAACAGAAAGAATACCAAAGATAATGGCTCCAATAAACTCACTTGAAGGGGCTGTTAGAGTCATACATGCGGGAGCCGACGAGATATATTGTGGCGTCGCGCTGCCCAGCAAATTCAAGAATTTCTTTCTGTACCGCGGCCCAGGTGCCTCACCATCCCAAGTATCAACATACGATGATCTTGGGAAGATTGTGGAGTACGCTCATAGGTATCACCCTCGCGCTGGGCGACGCGATCTGCGCCGCGTGGAGGTAGTTCTAGTCGTAAATGAACCGTTTATGTCGGAGGCTATGGAAGACGAGGTGAAAGATCACATTCGCTCGTGTCTTGATAGGGGAGTGGACGCGCTGCTGATAGGAGACATTGGAGTTTTTTCGATGGTTAGAGATATGAGGGTGGATGTGCCGTTTTACGCGAGTACCTACTTTGCATCTATGAATCATGAGTCAACTGAGTTTTTTAGAAGATTGGGTTTTAGTAGAGTTGTGCTCGAACGCCATCTAACTATCCATGAGATATCCGAAATTGTTAGTCACAGTAAGGTTGATGTAGAGGTCTTCTGTCATGCCGGAGGGTGCTCCAATATCAATACGAGCTGCTATTTCTACCACATCCATATTCCACCTGGAATTGAAAAACATTTAGGAAGCTACTTTAGGGACAGGGAAAGAGTGGTCGGTCCGTGCTCATTGGACTACGAGATCTATGACGTCAGCAACGGGGACAAGATCTGCAAAGCGCCTATACTGGATGCGATAACCGAGTGTTCCTTATGTTATCTGCAGGCTTTAGTTTCGATCGGAGTCGCTGGCATAAAGATAGTCGGCAGAGGCGAGGACGTGCTAACTCAAGAACGTTATACACGTTGGTATCGTGAACTCTTAGACCTAATAACGCGCAGAAACTATCAATTGAAGCCTGAGATCCTCCGAGAGAAGATAAATTCCATGACAAAGGAATTTGAAGGCTCTCTAGTATTCTGTAAGCAAAAACGTTGTTATTTCTCGCCACTTTTCAATGTACCATACAAATCCTTTATTTCATAACGGCCAAGAGAAATCGTTATGAAGTTTTCAGTGCATGTAGAGAACGACCTCGAGATGCTTGAGGAGGCCATTGACAGTTCGTGTGACAGAATAAGATTTGGCTCAGAATTCTGCGAGGTAAAAATGCCCAGCCTCTCTGTGCTTGAGAAGGCATTTGCACTTACATATGAGGCAAAAAAAGATTTTGCTTACGTTACTCCACGAGTTTCAGAGAGTGGTCTTAGCCAAGTATATGAACAGCTCAATTTCTTGAACGAAAAAGGAAAAATTGACGTAGTAGTTAATGATTTCGGCATACTTAGCATTCTAAGCCGTTACCACGAATTAATACCACACTTGGGTAGGCAAATGATTCATCTGCCTGCCAGATGCCCATGGTTAAAAACGGAGGTCAAAGATGTTGTCTTTTTCCCCTTGAGAACCATATCGCGCACAAAGGTTGTGAAATCCGCAGAGGACATCTATTCTCAAACCAGCCTGAACTACGTGCCGACAATTCGGTTCTTCCAAGATCTCGGAGTCAAAGGTGTTGACCTTGACTGGATTCCTAAGTGTTTTCCTTATTACGATTTCATAGCTAAGCATGGGCTTAATCTTTCTCTTCATCTGCATCTAGTACCTGTAACCATCACGAGAAAATGTCACACTGCACGTTTTCTAGCTGAAAACAGCCCTCAAACCTGCTCCAAACCATGTGAAACAAGAGCATTCCTGCTGGAGCGTAGGGAATTCAATCTGCAATTATTTCTGCACGGCAACGCAGTTTTTAGTCTTGCCAATCCTTCTAGAAAAGATTTGGAAAGATCGCTCAAAATCAACGTTGCCGAGTTTGTGATCACTATGAATCCGGTCACGAAGATACTAGACCGAGACAAGATAAATTCTTTCATTGGACAAGTCAAAGCGATGATCACCTAGTAGAGCTTCTCCCGATAATGAAGCAAAGAGCTCATAGTTGGGCTTCTCGTTCCGGGCTTCTCAAAGGGTCCATCTTGATCCAAAACCTAATCCTGTAGGAAATGTTGCATTTTTGACTTTTTCAGTAGGGTAAGATCCACATAGATTTGTAAAGAAGTACTATGCAGACGGACATGATGATGACGACTCCTTCGCCTAAGATTAAGCCGGCAGCTATAATGCCTTTGTGCTCATTCCAATGCTTTTCTCCAAACTTGGCTTGGAGGATTTTTCCTAAGATTCCTCCTATAAGCATCGTAATGGCCACGGGTATAGGGGTACTTAGTCCAGCAGTGCCAGCCACTACCAGGGCTGACATCTTAAAGAAGTCGGCGATCAGGAATAGGACAGCTGATATGATAAATCCAGCGGCGAGCCAGATGGGACGGAAGACCTCTGGTGACCGAGTTAGGAATATGGACTGCAATACCGCCGTCGCCTTCCAAGTGACTTCGATGCCTGGATAGGTTTCAGACGGAATAGGTGCAATGCTCCAGAAGTGAACTACATAGAAGAAACCGAAAAGTAAGGCAAGAGGCAAGAGAAAAGAAGTAGCCTTGATGTAGCTCGAAGGGTGTAAATCCGTTAAATCGGCTATCTTGAAACCACTGACCCACTCGCCTTGATACCCAATGTATGTAGGCAGAAACCAGACTGCTGGATCTGAGGGCGTAATAGTCATAAATGAGAGTTCACGTGGATAGGGCACAGAGAACGGAACGGCTGTGCCCACACTACGACTTAGAACGAGCATCATGAAGAAGGAGAGGCCGCTGTTGACAATAAGCAGAAACCATAGGGGAGCCGAAGGTACAAGCCAATATCCGAAGAAGGATATTCCAGCAGTTGCAGCTATATAGGGTATGATGAGCATCCATAGACGATAATATACACCTCCACCAGAAGAGCCTCGTATCTTAAACGCTTTGATGAGCACATCAGGGCGACGAACCAATGGGACCACCGCGACAGCTAAGGCCACGCCGATGATGACCGATGTCCACGCATATAGCAGGGACCTCGTATAGGATTCCATGATGCTCATACCGCTAATAAACTCCGTAGCGAATAGGGTGAGACCAAGCCTGTAGAGAACATGATTTCCGACGATATAGATAGCCACAGATCCGAGGAAAATGGCTAGGATCATGTTAAACGGAACGATGAAGCCGGAGGAAAAAAGCGCTATGTCGGTTGCAATTCCGAGAGACGCTCCGGGCATCGCCAAGTGTACATATGTGTTGTAGTCGGACCAAGGTATGGGTATGGCTGCGAAAGGATAACCTACCACGCGTGAGATGAACGGCACCCCGTAAAGCAGGGCTCCATAGATCATTCCAATCAGAGCACAAGCACATAAGACGCCAAATCTGGTTTTCTCCCTCTCCACGAGTGTGATGCACGCTTGAGCCGTAGGTATCACCGTGGGAAACGGTAGCCTCTCCGTCTCAATATAGATCTGTCTAGCGAAAAGACCGGCCGCTACGTCTGCGATGTACATAAGGACCAGCCATACAAGAACTATGAGGATGGGTAAGAACCACGCAGGGTCAAAGAAGGTTCTCTTGATCCATACTTCATAGGAGGCCGACGCATAGAAGGTGGGAATTTTGTTCACAAGGCCCAGTCTGCTGGCAATATCAGAGTTTCTGAAGTAAAGAGGATAAATCAAGCCGACTGGTGTGACAGTACTCACTGTATACCCTAAGAAAAATATAAACTGGTTTGCCAGCCACGACGATAAGAATATTAAAGCCGCTTCCTGCTTTGTTAGCGGGCTCCCCATCAACCTCGATATTTCCACGAACAATATGAGCGCTGCCCATTGCACGAACGTAAAAGCCAACTGACCGGTGACAAGATATATATAAATTACGGCGGGTTGCAGAACCACCAGCGTATACAGGAGGCCTAGTGTAGATTTCCAAGTGATGCCGCTCTTCAACCTCTCAGAACCTGTCTCCGTCAAGTTCACATCCCCCGAATTACGTGTGCCTCATATATGAATTCAAGTGCTCGCGGAAATTCCTCCATGACCCAGAAATACCTTGATGTCTTCTGACTTCCAATGCATAGTATCCCCTTAAGCCGACTACTCCCTGGAGACTCCTATTGGATCTCGACTCCTCGTTCTTCATATTTCCGTCGTTCCTCTCCTCTCAAGCTTCTCCATAGGAGCATCTGTTTTCTGACGTGGTCGATGAAGACCATGTTCAAGGTTTGCCAGCTGTCCAGCTCACCTCCCGTCCGCGTTATATGGAGTCTGAAGTCGTGTCGTCCAGTCTCGAGTTCTTTGGAGTCGATGATCTTCACATCTTGGCTGACTCCCATCTCGTAGGGAGCTACGACGGTTCCAGCAACTGTGAGAATCTTCATTATCCTATCAGGGATTTCCTCACGTTCCATCCGAACATCCTTTACGTAGAAGCTTTCAGCCTCTTCGGATCGGTGAGCTTGGAAGAATTCATGCAGGTATGTGAGGATGCCGTTGGCTTCTGTGTCGGTCTCGCATATGAATGGTAGAGGTACGTCCCACATGTCTCCTGCGGGTCTGGTGGGGGGTTTCCATTTACGTTCTAGGCTTGGAGTGACAATCTTGGCGGATCTGAACATTGGGTAGATGACGGAAGATATTGTTGCAATCATACATATGCCTAGGGCATTAATGATAAGGGCAGATGCATAGTTCAGCGGAACTACGAAGATTGAGGGCATAAGATAGGTGCCGCCGACAATGGCCGCAAGGGATAACAAATACCCAAATACACTGCCCAGTACAGCGTATATCGTGGCCTCATAGAAGAATAAGAGTGCTATCTGAAACGGGTTTAGTCCGACAACCGAGAAGGTCTCCATATCCTTCTTGCGCTCGTAGACGGAGCCCAGCATAACGTTCAGAATTGTGAGAGCTGCGAGAACCAAGGGCAGAATCTTATCCATCCAACCTAGAAACTCGAAGGTGGTACCCCTAGAATAATTGATGATATATCGGTCGAAACCCGCATAGGTGGAGATCTGGAACCGATTGAACAAATCTTGCGCAACTGACTGAATCTGGCTTTCATCATCAACTTTGATTACAACACTCATAATCCAGCCTCCAAGATCCATGGCTGATTGGTAGGGGACGATTATCACTTCACTCATCGGATGATGGATATCCATGTTGGGGTTTGCAACCCTCCTAGTTATCGGCGTCAGCTCTTCGCCGTCTAGATCCTTCAACTCCCTGAAAGAAGAATCGTCGACGATTCCGACCACGGCGAGGTTCAGACCTTGGAAAGAGACTGTTGCCGGTAGACTGTCGATTCCAAGCAGGCTAGCCGTTTCTTTCCCAATTATACATGCGTACTTGGACTCGTTCTCCATAAACCACCGCCCATCCGTTAGAGTGTCGTCCACGTGCGTCATTTCGGCCTCTTTCGCGGTGAGACCTAGGATGCTGTATATGGGAAATGTCCTTCCATCCCTCGATATCAGCATCATTGGTTGGATTGGATTTGACGGATAGTAAAGCCATGCTCGCGGGATAACTGTGACTAGGTTTCCATATTTGCCTTCAATCTGTTGGATGACCCTTTCACCAACGCTGATAGAACCCTGTGCTGCAGCGCTCCATCCACCCATAAATTGCCGTCCCCACTTCTCATGCCGCATCAATATACCATTGTACAATGGTGCGGCTTCAGCTGGCGTAAATTTTGTGAATGTTATCGTTGAGAGAGAGAGAAAAGGTATGAAGCCTCCAGTTATGATAGTTAAAGAGAGAAGGATGAAGAATGTCCTGAACTTTCTCTTCTTCATGTACCGGACTCCTGCCTCAAAGCTTATGAGGAGTGAGGATCCGTAACCGACCTCGTAAAAGTGAGCCCCCATAACCTTCTTCCTTAAGCTTTTGGCAAGATCCACGAAGCCATTGAAGATGATTCCTAGAATGGGAAGAGAAAGAATTATGACTACCGCAACCAGCATAACCATCATTACATCAGACGCTAGACTAAAGCCCGGGTGTAGGAACCACAAGATGAGGAATAGAACAATATAGACGCCTAAGAGGGTCAGTAAACGCTTTAAGCCTACCGAAGTAAAGGTTAGACGCTCGAAGAAGAATACAAATGGGACGATCAAAAACGCAAAGAATGGAACCGTTAACACAGCGTTTTCTTGGGAGAGGCGAACATCTACATACACATCCCTGGATAGGCGCCACGCTTCAGCCGCGTAGGCATAGCTCTGGGCATATTTTTCTTGATTGAGTAGAGTCTGGGCGTTCTTAATGAGTTCCTCAACCTGTCTGTGTATCCTGACAGATTCAATGTTTATTTTGCTTGAGGCTAACTTGGACACTCTAGCCTCATTGAGTCTGTACACTTCTATCGCGATTCTAAGAGGCGTGTTTGGCAAAATAGTTTGGCTTCCATATTCCTTTAAGATGTAGCCGGTTCCTTGCGCGTTTTCTTCAGTGGTGTTCAAGAGAAGACCTAACGGGAACCTACCTCGGTTGAAGAGGATTTCCACGGGAGTGTTGATCGGCGCGAAAAACATACTTACAGTAACCGCTGTTCCTCCGTGCCGCCATGCTACTAGACCCCAACTATCCGGCTCATTGTGACTTCGAATGTCATTTAGAGAGAACGTAGACGAGATTATCGGTGCGTTGCTGTGGTATGGATCGTCAAAGTCGAACACGACGATACTTCCACATTTGAATAAGGTAAGGACTCCTAAGTCCTGAAACTTGGGTTGCATTATTAGTACTGTATTGGTGCCCTCCTTTCCAGCGTTCGGGGTGATATAGCCTGCAAACCAATGTTTGCCAAAGTCAGGAGCGTACACAACGTTACCTGTATCGGGGTCAACTACGTATCCCGTTATGGAGTAAACACCTCCCCGCGATTTCTGAGGAACCCCACAAAGTGTCACCCTTCCATTCTCATCGGATTTGTAGATAACATAGCCCGGACCGAATCGGAAGCCAAAAACATGGTCCCCCCACGTGAGGGTACCCAGTGCAAGAAGGGCGTTTGGAACGGGTTTATACCATCCCTCCTGAAACTCCGCAAGTTGAACGGTTATGTCATCCCATCTCCCCTCTGAACCATAGGTTGGAGCCCACTCAGGCACATAATCAGGCCTCAAATTTTCAGTGTTTGCGATAGCATAGAAGAGAGGGTATAAATACTCAAGTTGAGTTTTCAAGTTTTCAAGATTGATCCTTTCCAAGGTGTCTAGCCACGTACCCCAGTAAGCATTATGTGCGCGGGCAGTCATCCAGCTGATGCCCGGTCCTTGTAGAATCATCAGGGGTTCATGGTCAAGAGGAGCGAAGAAGTTTCCAGAGAGAGACGGGAAAACCGGACGTTCTGCGTATGCCGAGGTTACGAAACCTACCTCTTCAACTGAGAACTTCTTTTTAAGCTTATTTTCGATATCCGCCCTGAGTTCCTGCTCGTAGGAGATTATGTACCTTGCCCATGGCGCAATATTTTCTATCGTTGCCCAGTTGAAACCGACCGTCATTCCTGCAAGTATATCTGTATACGTGTTCAAGTCCAAGTTGAGCTGCAGCACAGCCTTCTTTCCAAAAGTGTCAAAATTCATTCTTAATTTTTCGTCGACATACTTGGTAGAGCCTGCAAGGTTCTGGTATGTGCCTGAAAAGGCAATAAAGATGATTGAATATTTAGCTGGGTTAGCTCCGAAGAACTTAGCCATCTCCAGAAGGGATGCCACGCCAGAAGCAGTTTGGGCGCCTGGGGCTAGAGATGGTACATAGCCGAACGAGTCATAGTGGGATGTATAAAGAATATATAGGTCAGGGTACATGTTTCCTTTTACGTAGCCAATTATGTTTCTCCCCTCCCTTACCTCCCACCGCATGTCGGACTCCAACCTCACGGTAACATTCTCTTCCTCTAGCAAATGGACGAGCATTTTGGCATTCTCGGTTCTAGCAAGTAGTCTTGGGAAGTTGAAGGGTATAGTGTCCAGAATCTTCATCCTGGCCTGCTCTTTCACGGTATCTTCAGGCTCGATGAAAACTACGGCTTTGGCTCCCAACTTGGCTGCGTTAATCCAGCGATACTGCGTATTGAAGTTCATGAGTACGATGTTACCTTCTATGGGCTTGTCTTCGAACTCTTGGAGAGAGCCGTCGCCTACGTAGATGAGTTGCCCTATGAGACCTCCGGGCGGCGTCTTTACGGGCGCGACTAGGTTGGGCCAGAAGGGGTAGAGGTCTATCGCTTGCGGATTCGCATCCTTAGGTGATAGAATGGTGAGGTTAGCTCCGTGATCAATAGGGACAGTGACGTTGAAGGATTGGTAAGTTACATTGAGGAGCCCGCATTCGACAAACTTTCCATGAATATACTCAGCCGCCTCATCAGCGCCTGGATATCCCGTTAAGCGGCTGCCGAGTTTCGAGAGATAAGTCAGATGATCGTTGATAGCATCTAGGTTGATGTGAGAAATAGGTCCGTAATCAAACTCAAAAGCGGTGGCGGAAGCCGGGAGAATATGCAGCGATGGGAAGAGAATAAGGAAGAATAGCGAAAGTACGTATATGCGAAACCCAAAACAAGACATAGATCTAATCCCACACGTGCCACTTTTCTAATAACCGTTAAGCCATATAAATTCTTTCTCCAAAAAAAGAGGAGATGCGGAGCGTTCTTTCTCTCTCTTTTAGACCCCTACTAACGCCCTTGCCGCGGTAGCGAAACCTGAGATTAGCAGCAATATTCCAATAGCGACCATTGTTCCAACTGCGAATGGGACGCCTTTCTCCTCGTAGAGTTTGACCCCTCCGATCTTAACTGTTAAGACCTTAGCTATGTAAGCGACGAGCATAGGCATGAAGTAGTGAGGGTCGTTAAATGTCAGCGCTACGGCTAACCCAACGGGATGAACCGGCCACCAGGGGAATCTAAGCGTTAGCGCATACAACCCCGACCCCACAGCGAAACCGACAGCCTCTGCAACGAGTATCCCCGGACTGAACTCTATGGTTGAACAGGCGTAAGCCTGTCCAGGTTCTGTAAAGCCGATCGGGAAGCTTGCAGCAGTTAACCCAGGCCACCCTAGAATGTTGAAGCCCGTCAACTTCCTCTGTAGACCCCAAGTGTAAGAGAACTGCAATCCAAGCACCAAGGTCAAGACTAAGGTTAGGGGCACGACAAGCCAGTAAGCTTTGAAGATTTCTTTGGGATGAAGACCCACATGAGAAGCCATTTTGTAGCCGTCTAGAATGAAGAGCGTGCTTGATGACCCACTACGCTGCATATTGATCCAGCCCATGGGTAATTCAGACACACCCGCATACATGGCTCTAAGATACTCGGTTTCGTGACCGGCTCCTCCATAATACCATGGGCTCCACGGCTCAGCAACATACCAATGTCCGTAGAATTCGTTGAATATCGTGTCTACACCAGCGTTCCATGGATCAAGAAGCCCCCCGTAGCTTGCATAGGCCCGTCCGAACATTATGCCGACGGGAAGAACAAAAGCAAACAGCACGTAGCTGAAGAACATTGGTACTATAGCATTCACAAGTAGTGGTGCACCCGCGTAGGCCAACATCCCGGTCCATATTACAAGGAAGATCACCAACAGAAGCCATGTCTGACGCCACGGTATCGGCTCTTTCTCCTCTAGCTCGCTCGGAGGCTTCTTCCAGATTGAGGAAATAACTGGCGCAATCTCCCTACGAAGTCTATAAAGAGGCAGAAGGAGGACCGCTAGCATTACTCCTATGGCCGGCGTACCATAGAAACCGCCTGCCCATCTAGCCCATTTCTCACTGACGGGGCCCCACGTACCCCATCCTCCTCTGGTCCAGATCCATGGTGTCCAGCTCCAGCCGCCCGTGTATCTATCCCAGAGACCAGCGCTGACCCAGATTGGGGGCAATATCCAGTCGGTTATAAAGTAGCAGATCAAGAACGACAACAGAAGTCTTGTAGGAACAAGGTAGGCCATGCCTATATAGTAGAGCTCGAAATTGAAGACCATGGCTATGGGGTAAGGAACCAAGCCGAGCGGCGTTAGGTCCCAACCCAAGACATTTTGCACGGTAACTGGGAAATAGGCGGGGAAAAGAGCTGGCAGCCAAAGTGGGCTCATCTCGGCAACGGTTGCAATGATGCCGAGGTAGAGCCATATATTAGTTAGGATACCGGGTCGCTTCGAACCTCCAGTCGTGGCCGCATCGATGAGGAATGTTCCAGCCGTAGCCATAGGAAACGGTAACTTCTCGATATCAACCCATTGTCTTCTCCATAGGGTGCCCACAAGCATTAGCGCACCTTGGAATGAAAATATGTGGAACAGAGATTGATAGAGAATCATGCCGATCCAGATACCCCACGGAACCGCGGAAGCTCCTTCGTATAGTCCGCGCCAGAGCCATTCGACATCCGGGTCTGGTCCGTACGTCCAAGCCACGGGTTTTATAGCGTCACGCCACTTACTCCAAAGAGGTTCACCTTGGAGGTAACCGGCAGCAGGGAAGTCTATTGACATTAGGATTCCAAAGTATGTCGGAATCATCCAGGTGACCCAGAGCATGCTGATGATGAGTGTTAACTCTTTTCTGTTGAAAGCTCCTCGTGGAAGCAACGCTACCACAAAAGCCACTATGAAGGGCCAAAGCAGATTGAACATTGGCCATAACCAAGTATAGGTTAGGTAAATCTCAGTGATTGGTAGAGTCCAAACCTGACCGCAGTTCGTGAACATGGCGATGAAGGTTGTTATGAATGTCATGATGACAACCGCTATTAGACCAACTATGAAGGCACGGGGTCTGACAACCTCTACGACTTCCTTTCTAGCTGTAGATGATGCCAATTCCTTTTTCACTTCCTCTTCTTTACGGATTCCTTAATTTGTTTCTATTAATATTTAAGACTTTTTATAAATGTCTAAAACTTTTATATCCTCTCCACGAGATCAATGAAGTATGAGTTTCATGAAGGAGACAATAAGATTTCGTACAGGGTAACATATCTGGAACCACGCGATGGGCGGGTGGCATCTTGATAGAAGAGTTATATGGTCAGTGGAGTCTAGTTTTGGTGAATGTCGCCTTTTTTTCGCTTTTTGTAGTGTTCACACAACTGAAAAAGAGGGTCACACATCGTTCGGCGAGCGTATACGTGGCCTTCATAATTGCTCTTTTCGCGGAGATGTACGGATTCCCTTTAACGATATATGCCTTGGCTTTCCTCTTTGGGCACCAGAACGCCATGAATAAGAAAGAGGGGCACCTCCTTTTAGGAGCCCTACCGGACAACCTTTTCCATCCCCTGCATTTTATCACGGAGACCTTGATGGTTTTCGGGGGACTCTTCTTGGTAATTCTTGCTTGGATAGACGTATACGAAGCTAAGGGAGGACTCGTAACAACTGGTGTCTACAGACTTGTTCGACACCCACAATATTTCGGACTTGTGATCGCCACTCTGGGCATGTTGATCGCGTGGCCGACCTTCCTTACCGCCGTTATGTGGCCCATACTAGTACTATTATATTATCGTCTAGCCGTTGAAGAGGAAAAAGAGATGGAGAAGAAATTGGGAGAAGAATATAGAGAATATAAGCGTAGAGTTCCCATGTTTATTCCCTTTTATCGACGGAAAACCTGAAGACATTCGTCCTTCATCATCTGCCCAATTTTGAGATCGGATTTTTTCCCAGTTCATTTTGGTTTGGGATCGGATAATCAACAAAGGAGAGATGAATTTCGGCTTTCGATTATGTGGGAGATGAACATCATCCTTTGAAAGTTGGAAAGGGTCGAGATTGGATCTGGCGCCAAACAGTTGGTTCTCCGCGAGGCGCCCCATTTTTTCCTGGGTTGGGATGAAAGTGATCTTCAACGAAAGTCTTAATTTCTTGGATCTCCTAGTGAACGAAGAGCTGTGATGAACTGCAGAGAGAGAGTCTTAGCTGCCGTGTCTCTAGAAGAACCGGACAGAATACCTTTAGACTCTTCTTTCACAGAGGAGTTTTCTTATAAGCTTACGAAACGGTTGGGTCCTACCGGCCAGACAGATCTAAGGGTTAGACTTGGTTTAGACGTAATGTATTGTGGGGTGAACGATGGTTTCTTTGCGCCTGCTTGCAAAGGTGGTGAAGAGGTACGTTTCTCGGATGGTTCCTATCTAACTGAGTTGGGCGTAAGGGTCAAGACCATGAAGGCGGGCGGCGTACGTTTTCTCGAACACCCGATCAAAACTTATGAAGATTTGAGAAAAATAAGTCTGTCCGATCTTAGTGAAGAACACCGTTATCGAAGTATACGTGAGACAATAAAGATGTTTGGTAGCGAGTACGCTGTGTTTGGTGAGGCCGGGTGGGGTATATTCGAGAAGTCTTGGATCTTGAGAGGCTTCGCTGATTTCTTAGCCGACATCTATCGTACGCCCGCACTCGTAGAAAGTCTCCTAGATTTGATCATGAATTCTCAAATCGAAGCGACCAAAAGGATGTGCGAATACCCAATTGATGTTATTTTTTATGGAGACGACTTCGGAATGCAGGATAGAACCATAATGGCGCCCAATATCTGGCGTAAGTTTTTGAAACCGAGATGGGCAAAGGTTTTCGGGGTACCCAAACGGAAAAGAATACCTGTCATGTTTCACTCCGATGGAAATGTACTCGAGATAATTCCCGATCTTATAGAGATCGGAGTGGACATACTTGATCCAGTTCAGCCCAAGGCTTTAGATCCACAAAGGGTGAAGGATAGTTTTGGCGAGAAATTGGCTCTACATGGTCTAATAGATATACAAGAAGTCTTGCCATTCTATTCGTCAACCGGAGTATATGAAGCTGTTAAAAAGTTAATAGAGCAGATAGCATCGGGTGGAGGAGTTATTCTATCCCCAACTCACACGGTTCTTCCGGAGGTCCGCCTGGATAACTATCTATCATTCTTAAAGTCGGTAAAGAAATGGGGAAGGTACAAACCTTGAACAAGGATTGAGATTCTTTTTGTCAATCCGCTTTTTGAGCTCTCTTCCTTATCTCCTCCAATTTCTTCTCAACGCTCTTCTCTAGGGGTTCAGGTTTGTGTGACGATAGAATCTCCTCAACTTTTTCTTTCGCTCTTTTTATTGCGTCCTTTCTCCCCTTATCTTCCCATGCTCTTCTCGTATTTCTGTCAGTGAATGTGGTGATGTAGTGTTCTTCTCTCAAGCGTCTTATCGTATGTTTTTGCCCCAGGAAGTGTCCCTTCGGTCCAACTCTCTTGATCACATCTACCGCTAGGGTTTCAGGACTAACCTCTATCCCTTTCGCAGCCCTTAACACCATCCCTAGAACTTCATTGTCAATCACGAGTTGTTCGTAGCTCGTTGTTAAAATTGACTCTAGCATTCCTGAAGAGAGATGAATTAGATTAGATCCAGCTTGGGCAGCGATCAATGCAGTCAACGTCTTTTCATAGGCCGCCTGCTCATCCGGTATCTTAGAATCGGCTATGCCGCCGGTTCCAACGTATGGAATCTCATATCGTCGGTATATTTGAGCCATAACGCCGCACATCAATCCCAATTCAACAGATCCACATGCGATATTGGCGCATCGCATATCCATGATAGATGGCAACGTACAAGCTAGTACAGGCGCTCCCTGATTAATCAGTTGAGACAGAACGATACCGCTGAGGATTTCTGCATTCTGCTGAACGAGAGATCCAGCCAATGTTACAGGAGAAGTGGCGCCAGATTCGGGCTCACTGGATATTATCTGGGGAAGCGATTTTCCAGCCATCACTGAAAGTACGCCAAGCGCGTTAGATCCCCAGACTAGGGGGCTAGTAATGCACGGTGCAATGGATATGATCGGTCTTTTCCTTAATTCATCCTCCCCACCGACAACTGTAGAAGCCATCTCAACATGATCCTCAGCGCCCTTGCGGCCCTCAGCGTCGCAAAAATAATGTTTCACGGTATTCTTTAACGCAATCTCACATTTCACTCTGTCAACTCCAACTGGGGGAACATCTTGCGGCCAGACAATAGGTAGGAAACAATGAACATTTTCGAGCGCGTCGGAGATTATTGTCAGGTTTATCATGTCCCTAACGGTCGCGTCTCTTATATTGAACGTCTCAGAATCTACGATTTTCACGGCGTTGGCACCACCGGCGAAATACGTTCGGAAGGCCTCTATTTTCAAGTCATACTCTGGCAATCTACCGCTAAGAGTGACGGATTTAGGTACTTTCTTCATCACCTCCTCAACCAAGTTCTCCGGGAATCTCACAAGACCTGTACTATTGCTTACTTCGCATCCTGAGTCGCTTAGAATATTCAAAGCAGATTTATCCTCGAAAATGACCCCTACGTTTCTAAGAATGTCTAAAGCCGACACATGTATGCTGCAGATTTCATCCTTAGTCAATAATTCTAGTGGACGAGAGACTGTGACGCCTTCCAGAGGCAATCGTCTTCCTCCATCTTTGATATAACACGCATAATTTATGCGATTCAATCTTTATAAAACATATTCGATATGAAGCGAGAAATGGCGGGGACACTCATCTTTTTTACCTTGCAGTATTACGTTGAGGGCTTCTCTACCCAACAAGCCGACACTTTTCGCCGGAGAGGTTCTGTTCGTGAGGTGAAGATCCACGCATAAGCCTAAGAGAAACCTACCATTGAATAAACCAAGGTATGTTGTCAAGCTCATCTCCAAGATGCATCACTTCTCCTTCTAATGTCGAAGCACTCGAAATACTTTTATAGTGAAATTCTTGGATAAAAGAGAGCGGAGATCTTGATGCCGCTGTCACACAGAAAGCGAGTTTTCAAGGCTCTCGAACATCAAAAGCCCGACAGAGTTCCCTTGGATTGGAGTTGGTTTAGAATGGATGTTTGGGGGAAGCTAAGGGCACACTTAAGAGTTAGAGATAATGAGGCTGTTCTACGCCGACTGGGCGTAGATTTCAGGGAATTTGGCGCGGGCCATTCAAAAGAATTCCTGAAGGAGGCCAAGTTGATATATCCACTAGGGTTGTATAAGCCTCTGCCGAATGGGCTTTTTCAAGATGAGTGGGGAATAATATACGAGAAGGTTTCAACTGGCACCCACTGGCGAACTGTTCGACACCCTTTGGCGGAAATGGAGAATCTGGACAACTTCGAACTCCCAGACTTGAACGCCCCTGGTCGCTTTGAACATGCTGAGAAGGAGATTCCTCGCCTGAAAGAGGCTTACGTTGTTATGGCGGGATGGTTTGAGTTGTTTGATACAGCATGGTACCTACGGGGCTATAATCGCTTAATAAAGGACATGTACCTCAACTCCTCTTTCGCCAACGCTCTTTTAGATAAAATATTCAAATATGACTTGGAGTGTGGAAACCGTTTCGTAGATATGGGTGTGGACATCATGCTTCTCTCTGACGACATAGCCACTCAGACAGGCCTAATGTTCTCACCAGTGCTGTGGAGAAAGTATTACAAGCCTAGATTCAGGCAGTTGATCGAGTCGTTCAAGAGAAGAGGTTGCTACTATTTTGTTTTTGATAGTGACGGAGACTTAACCCAGATTTACCCCGACTTAATTGAAACTGGCTTTCAAATAATAAGCCCCAGCCAACCGGAATGTATGAATCTGACGGCTTTGAAGAGGGAGTTTGGAGATAAGATCTGCTTCCGCGGAGCAATCTCCGTACAAAGGACCATCCCATTCGGGACAATCCGAGATGTTGAAGAAGAGGTCGTCAGAACGATTAAGACACTTGGTCATAACGGAGGATTAGTTTTGGCTCCTTCACACACCCCCCAGCCAAATGACCCCATAGAAAACGTTGTCGCAGTATATGAAACAGCCAAGAAAATTCACAACTTTTAGCTGCCTTTTTGGGTAAAGCATCGCGCATCGACTTGCTGCTACTCTTAGAGAAATCCTTTCTCAATTCTAGAGTCCAAAACGATCTTGCGCAGGGATTCGATAAGCTGCCAAATTGATTGAGGCTTGTCAGGTAAACGTTATAAACTATGACTGGAATAAAAATGCAAGTTAGTTTATGTGTTCGGTAGAGGATCGACAGATGTTTGAATGGCTCTCAGAAGACTTTCTCGAGGTGGTTAAGGTTCTTTATTCGCCAGCGAAGGCATTTAGAGAAATATCTAAGGAACCCAAATTTAGGGGAGTCTTACTGATTCTAATCTTTTTCGTCTCTGCCACGATTGGTATGGAATCTGTCAGAAACTCGAAAATATTCGTTGAAGCCCCCGTACTCAAACCTACTCTAATTCCAAGTGAGGGGCCGATCTACAACATTACCGAGGGCTTTACAAGTCCTATCGCACCTATGAAATTGAGCTTGATCGCTTACAATTGGACGGGCATCGTGACTGTTTATGGGACAGACGGGACTAACGAGACGAAAGATATAGTTATCATCCATGAAAACTATACAGTTTACACAACCGGCGAAGCTTTCAAAACCATAATTAATGTCACCTTCAGTGATCATGGTGACGGCAAAACCCAATACATCGTGCTCGGTGTTCCCGGCGAATATATATCTGTGTTGGAAAAAGACGTAAGTGGCTTTATTTTTTATTATGTAACGGTGGGGCTTATGAACTTTTTTTGGAACTGGGGTATCTGCAGCATAGTTTTCTCGTCAATCGTCAATGCACTCCGTATTAGAGCGGAGCGCGTCAAGTGGTACGCGTTGTTCATCATCCTTGGGTACCCATTTGTGGTTATGGTAATCGAACTCCTAATTTACACATTGGTATACCTTCCGCTTCCATCTGTGAATATGCCTCTGAGAGTTTGGTCTGCTCCTCCTCTGAGCGCTTATGCTGAAATGGAGGGAAACCAAATTTTCTCAGAAAGATGGGGATCTTTCATCACCATATTTAACCTGTTGCATTACATACCATATTTTGTTATTGCATGGCGCACAATTTTGTCCACAATTGCGATACATTTTCTATACGATCTAACCTGGAAAAAAGCGATAATTGTCTCGTTGATCGCATCTCTCGTAGCAAGCCTTTTGATACCTTATGGCGTAAACTTCTTTTTAGGAGGAAAGATACAGCCCTACCCTTTCAGTAAAATGGGACAATGAAGAGTGATCAGCAGTTTGTCATGAAAAAGCGCCATCTTAACCATCTAATAGTTTCAAACCAGCTTGATTCTATCCTGTTCAGGAAAAGCTTATATGAAAAAGTCGCGACCTCTAGATAGGATATTCAATGGTCAGCAAGGGTGAGATGCTTAGCAAACTGTCTCAATCGGTGATCGATGGTGACGCTGAAGCTGCCGTTGCCCGTGCAAAAGAGGCTATGGAGTCGAGGGTTGACCCTTTAACAGCTGTAGAAGAGGGCTTGTCAAGAGGTGTAAGAGAGGTTGGACAGAGATTTGCGAAAGGAGAGGTATTCCTGCCTGAGCTGATTATGGCAGCTGAAGCCATGAAAGAAGGAATTAAAGTCATTTTGCCCTATGTGCCAAAGGGCAAAGAGATTAGAGGACTTGGACGCGTCGTCATCGGAACTGTGAGAGGAGATCTTCACGACATAGGCAAGAGTATAGTAGGAGCGATGTTTGAAGCATCTGGCTTCGAGGTCATTGATCTGGGAGTAGATGTACCCACAGAAACGTTTGTGGAGAAGGTTAAGGAGCTAAGACCAGATATTGTTGGGCTCTCTGCTTTGCTAACTACAACACTTCCAGAGATGGAGAGGGTTATTGATGCTTTGGAAAAAGCCGGTCTGAGAGGTAAGGTTAAAGTAATGGTGGGCGGAGCACCAGTCACTCAAGAGTTTGCTGACAAAATAGGCGCAGATGCCAGAGGAGCGGACGCTGTTGAAGCGACAGAAAAGGCAAAGAGACTTCTAGGTATCGAATGACTTTCTTAGTGGCTGTATTCATGAAACTATCATGCTGATGCGAAACAATGGAGTTGAATTTAAGGGAATGAATATAAGGGAGAATTTGATGGCTGTTCTACATCACGAAAAGCCTGAATTTGTCCCGTGGTTCCTATATAGCGATCTTATTGGGAGGGGCTTCCTCGAACGAGAGTTAAGGAACATGGGCTTAGGAATCATATACGCTTGGACACCGCTCTATAAGGTTGAGTGTCCCAATGTTAAGATCGAGGACACGGAAGTGGGAAACATCCTTCATAGGAGCTTTCATACCCCTGTGGGAACCGTATCTATGAAGATCAGAACTGGTTTGAAAAGGGGCACAGGAGGTAGATGGATAATAGAGCACATGGTAAAGGATGTTTCCGACTACAAAGTTGTCAAATTCATCATTGAGGATACTGTTTACCGTCCTGAGTACGACGTGTTCTACGAGTTGGAACGCGACATAGGAAGGGACGGCGTGGTAGCAGCGGGTACGGATCCAACTCCTTTGACCAAACTCTGGGTAGATTACACTGGTCTTGAAAGGCTTTCTATAGATCTGTATAGGCACCCACGAGAACTTGAGGACCTCATCCAGACTGTTGGTCAGAAGCAGGAGGAAGCCTACCGCATAGTCGCTTACTCTCCGGCTGAGCTTGTATGGTGCGGAGACCAGATCGGCGGCGGCATAATCGCGGATCCTAAGATCTTCAGGAAATACTATCTTCCAGCATTTGACAGGTACGCTGGGATCTTACATGCCAAACGTAAGATATTCGCCGTTCATATGGATGGTCCATATTTGAAGAGCTTAAAGAACTACATCAAAGAGGCAAATGTCGATATAGTCGAGGCCTTCACTCCCCCGCCTATGGGGAACTTGAGTCTGGAAGAGGCGAGGGAGGCTTGGGGGGGCAAATTCGCCATATGGGTGAACTTCCCTGAAACCGTATTTCACTACGGACCCCAAGAATTAAGGAAACATACGATTCGCCTCTTAAAGGAGGCTGCTCCGGGAGACCGTGTCGTCATCGGGATGACGGAAGACATGCCGCCAGATCTGATGAAGGAGGGACTGAGAACAATCACTAAGACGATAAGAAGATACGGGAAATATCCCCTACATGCCTGAATCTGGTCACCTTTGGTTTGGAAAAGCATTCTATTGAGAAATAAGAGCAAAAACTCCTACAAAGTGATATCTACATCGAAATAACATAAATAACTCTAATTTTTTGCAAGGGTCAAAGCCGATTAGCGACCAAGTTACTTGGATTCTCACGAAACTATTGACTAAATAAATGTGAGGAAGATGCGACTTAGGTGAAAGAGGTCAACGAAGTGGTTGAAGGCGATCTTAGAAAAACCAGAGGTGGATCTTGCTCCGCACTTCATTCCTTTACGCCTAACAACTCTTTCTCGATTTTGAACATGTTTCGAACATTTCCCCCGCGCCTAATCTTTTACGCTTAATAATCGATACAAATGTTTTGACCAAGCCTCAACCAAACGTTCCGGGAGATACAGTTAGATTCCGACATCATTCACTTGCCCTCATCCTTCAAGATACATTTTAACCGGGTTGCGTCACGCGTATAAGACTGGCGTATTGCGTACTAATCACTTTGATAATAGCGTCCACATTCTATAATATCGTTTCGACATAGAAAAAGGAAGGAGAGATGAATTCGGACAGATTCGCTTCGGGGTGGCGGGCCCGCTGGGACCTACACCCAAAAAGGTTCAAGTCCCAATTTCAAAACTGGTCGAAGAGGTGGTTGTCACAGTCCTCTTTCTTTCGAACCTTTTCACTGAGCGTGCCAAATCTGATGGAACTGGCCAACATCTATACGAACGGGGTTGCCGAAAAACATTAATGTGGTTGCATAGACAGTTTCTACTAAGCAAACATGATTCTGATGATGATATACTATGAAGGTAAGAGAAGCCAGGATGGGAGATATCAAATTCATTGAAAGTTTGAGTATCAGGTTAATGAACCATCATTTGCAGTTTGATGAGCATTATATGTCAAGACATGAAAATGTGGACCCCTCATATTTCGAGAGGCTAATCAAATCACAAGGTTCCAATATATTTATTGCTGAAGATAATGGAATAATCGTGGGTTATCTTGCTGGAAAAATTGAGAAACGTGCTCCGGTCTTTGAAGTTGACAAGAGAGGATGGATTGACAGCGCATACGTATTAGAGGAATATAGAGGCCGAGGGATAGGAAGGGAACTAACGGAAAGAATGTTAGAATGGTTTAAAGAAAAAGGAATCAAATACGTAGAAGTTTCAGTAGATGCTCGAAACCAATTAGGTCATGGTCTATGGAAATCTCTTGGGTTTGAAACTTGGCAATTCGTAATGAAAAAGAGAATTGATATAGAACAAGAGTAGCGATAGAGGCCTGAGTAGAGGTGATGACCTTTGAAAGGTGCAAGTGAAAAAATTCAAATGAGTTTGAGAAAGCATGTGGAAAATTTAGACACATTTTTTAAGAATGCGTCAGACTTTCTGGTTAGATGCCAGATTGCCGATCCATACGTTCATGAAGGCACTTTGAAGGGTGCAATATGCCCTTGGGAAATCGGTGTAGCGGATAATCAAGGTTTACTCATCCTCGAAGATTTTCACGATACGCTGGAAGCTATTTGGGTTTGGTGCTACTATACCAAAATTTCAGGAAAGAACATTTATCAGCCTAATATCGAAATGGGATGGAATTACGTCTCAAAAAATTCTGAAAGACATATACCTGAAAACACATATGACTGTTCCCATTTGATTCTTTGCGGATCTCTATATGAAAAAATCTTCAAAGATAACACCTACTATAAATTAATTGAAACTGCCGGAAATGGGCTTGCGCATTATTTCAAGGAATTGGCAAGAAAGAAAGATTGTTCAGATTGGATGACGGAGTCATGTTGGGCTTGGTGGATGGCATCCTGTTTGGGTTCGGTCGCTGAATCATTGAGGAATAATGAATGGTCAGAAGCAGCAAAAAACTTTGTGAAAAGGACTGTTGTTGAAGAAGAGAAACCTTTCTGTAGTGTTGGGAATGAACCTCGTCATAGAGGTCCAGGAGATCATGAATGCTTCTCATGTAACGCTAACAAGGTATTAGCACTTATGTCCTGCTATCCATCAGAAATTACCAGGAAAATCATAACGGATAAGTTCTTACCTCTAGCGCCAAAGCGATTCGTCAGACGCAAGGTGGACGAGAACGCATGGAACGCCAATGTTGCCATGGCTCTTGGAAAAAGCTATCTACTCACTGGCGAAGAAAAATTCCTCCATTCATACTTTGCCATAATGAATGAATTGAGGAGAAGAGACATCCAGAATTCCTCAGCCCTTCCTCGCTCTCAAAATTTCCCAGCGAGAGAATCATGGGTTACCTTTTTCTACGCATACGCTTATGCTGCAGTAATCGAAACTTCATGACGCTGAGAGTGTTGAACATGAACATTCGAACAGCCGTATCTAAGGACTCTGGTGAATTGGTCAAGTTTGTAGATGAATTGATTCATTTGAAGGGGACAAATGAAGATGCAAAAGAGACAGTCCAGAGTGAATTATGATTCTTACTTGCATACAATAGAGAAGTTCGTGGAAAGAGTAAAAGCAAACTTAGCTGAGAGGGTGAAATCTTTAACCCTTTTCGGCAGCATGGTTGCTCGGGACGTGGTTTCGGGACTGAGCGACCTCGACGATTTTATTCTTGTGTTAAAAGGAAACCAAGTTGATCTTAATCTCTTGGAAAGCTTAAGCGAAATAGGCAAGGAGGTTGGCAACATGTACGGTCTCAGCTACCTTTTTGGCTTCGATGTCTTCACTGAGGAGCAAATACCTATAGGTGGACTTGAATGTGTCCCCGCGACGTGGAATTACCTGGTAATAGTAGGCGCGTGGTTCCAACGAAAAGTTCTGATAGGGGAAGACGTGTTGGCTAACTCAAATATCCCCTTGGAGTCTCTCAAGCTGTTCGCAAAGAACTGGCTGGAATTTAAGATCTTCGATAACATTAACGATCTTATAGCAGGTGGCCTGAAGAGTTCGATCGAGGTTGAATGGACATATCACTTCGCTCGCGAAGCCATTTTGTTCAGCCAGTTAGCACTACTATATAAAGGAATAGCGGTTATGAGGAAAGAGGAGGTCGTCAGTAGATTCTACGAAGCCTATCCTGAATTGGATGAAAAAGAGGTATTACTCAGGTCCTTGGACCTGCGCAGTCGGCTCGCTGAGGAAACGAAGGAAGGAACCCTACGTCTGCGAGATCTTGTTGACAAATATCGAAGAGAACAACGTGAGGCTACGATAAGACTTTATTATGACACTCTCGATCTCCTGAAAAGATTAGAAGAATCTATTTGAGCTTGAGAGACTCCTCTCTTGCGTCTCTTTGTGTTTTTCGCCCCAAGACTCAATAAGTCACGTTATTATATCGTCGAAACTTCTCCGTTTTCCATTTACTGATTCCAATTCTCCACAGACCTTTATGAGTTCTTTTCTTGTTGCTTCATGAACCTGAATTGATGTTCTCTTTTCTGGCCTTCCGTATCTTCAAGACGTAGAGTATTATGTAGAAAAAACTTCCCGTAGATCTTCTGAAGAAAAGCTGGATAGAAAATCTGGCACGCCTATATATAGAGCCCCCTCTCTATAGGGGATCGATATCGCAAGGTTTGTGAAAACCGCCTAAGAACAACAAATTTACATAGGAAAGATGGAAAACATCGTTGTACCTCTCACTGGCATACTCAGAATGGTGGGCCCGAAGGGATTTGAACCCTTGACCATTCCCTGAATGTGAGATCTACTCGCACTCTACAGGTTATGAGCCTGCCGCTCTAACCGTGCTGAGCTACGGGCCCCTTTAGTATTGTATACTCGGTTCGGATTCTTAAGAATTTTCCTTCATCATTAAGTCTCAGTGAGCTCTCCTAAATACAAGAATGGTAGCGCATAAAAGGAGCGGGATTATTGTTGTTATATAAGAACGATTGGGATGAAGCCAAGTCAATCTTCGAGGATTGGTGGAACAGAGATTTAGATAGACCCCTCATCCAAGTGTTCGCGCCAAGAAATAATAGGGAGGTAGAGTTCGACTCGTGGGCCTTTCTCCGATACCATCCCAATGTGGAGAGGGCGTTAAGCAAGTTGTTGGGGCAGTTCTCAAGGACCATCTTTGAAAAGGAAGCCTATCCGAATATATGGATCAATCTGGGTCCTGGAAGTCTATCAGCTTATCTGGGCGCTGAACTGAGGTTTGATGCAAGAGCTGAGACCGCTTGGTTTCAGGGAGACTTCTCCTTGTCGCAAGTCGAGGATGCACGGCTCGATCCAGAGAGAGAATGGTGGAGATAAATAATCGAATGTACTGAAGCCTCCACTAGAGGATGCAAAGATAAAGCGGTTGTCGCCTTTACCGACCTGCTAGACACTGTAACCGTTCTGGGGCAGTTGAGAGGGAATTACCCGACAAACTTACTGAAAGACATGTTTCTCAACGAGAAGAAGCTTGTCAGAGCCTTAGATAACGTACACAAAATCTGCTTCCAATGTTATGATGGGCTCTGCAGGATCATAAACGTCGGCGAGAATGGTTACTCAACTTGGGCTGGATTATGGAGCAAGAGGAAGCACCTAGTCCTGCAATGCGATACGATAGTTTACTTGTCGCCTAAACTCTTCGAAAGGTTCGCATATCCATACATTATCGACGAGTGTAAGCACTTCGAGAGAACAATATGGCACCTAGATGGTCCACTTGAGTTGCCACACTTAGATCGGTTGCTAAATATACCTGAACTGGATGCTATACAGTGGATTCCTGGCGCGGGAAACCCCGACGCAGGAGAGAGTTGCTGGCTACCATTGTACAGAAAGGTACAGGAGAAAGGAAAGATGCTTCAGGTTCTTGTTCCGCCCGAGAAAGTGATGCATCTACTAGATAAGATCTCACCGAAAGGAGTAGCCATAGCCACTTCTTGCAGAACGAGCGGCGAAGCTGCAGCGCTGATCAAGGGATTCGAGTCAAGGTACGGATGAACGATGCTACGATAAGCCAGAACCCGGGTAGTCCCTTATGTGAGGACGAGGACTGTCGGCCTCAGATCCTCTCGATTGCGCCGAGCCTCCTGGCCTTTTCTATATAGTCTTCTCTTGGTGGATTGAAGACGTCTAAGAAGAGGCTTGGTTCATCCGCCAAGGAAACTACGCTATGTGTTTCTCCGGGCTTTATCCAGTAGAGCATTCCTTCTTCAACTGTTGTTTTTTCCTGCTCTGACCTGAATTCGGCTTTGCCTTTCAAGCAGATGCCCATCTGTTCATGGGGGTGGCTGTGTTCTGGAACCATTGCCTTGGGAGGTATCTCCACAAGTAGAAACATCACATGGTCACTGCTGAAGATTATTCTTCCTGAGACATCACCGAATAGAGGGAATGATCTCAAATCTTCTGCCTTGACAATCTTCATACTTCTACCCTCCAACGAGGACTCATATCAGACAGTCGCTCCCTAGTTAAAGAGATTATATCACTGAGAAGTCTCTTTTGGTCACTATAGTCCCGTATTTCTCGGCATGGTAGCAACATTCATAAAACAGTATCTCACGAGCGTCTTTTTCTAAGACGGTCAGCAAGACCAGAGACATAAGGAACGCGCTCCATATGGGAAACGAGACCTCACTTCACTCAGCGATAAAGAACTGGTACTCTCAGCCTGGAGACCAGATCGAAGCAAAGGTAGACGGATTTATCGTCGATATAGCGCGAGATGACATGCTGATCGAAATCCAAACCAGAAACTTCTCAGCCATGAAGAAGAAGCTGAAGAGCTTACTCATAAACCATACCGTCCGTTTGGTCTGTCCCATAGCCAAGGAGAAATGGATAGTCTACATTGACCCATCAAACGGGGCGCGGATAGGAAGGAGAAGGTCGCCGAGAAAAGGCGATGTGTTAGACATTTTCGTTGAACTCGTGAGCATTCCCGAACTTGTCCGAGAAGACAACTTCGCGATAGAGGTTCTGATGATCAAGGAAGAGGAGACCAGATGTGCTGATGGGAAGGGCAGCTGGCGAAGAAGGGGTGTCAGCGTAAGCGATAGAAGACTTGTTGAAGTCGTAGGCACTACGGTCTTCGCGAACATAGAGGACTACCTTAGACTCCTGCCAAATGATCTTGCTCAGCCTTTCACCAATAGGATGCTCGCAAAGCATATGGGGGTTGAAGTTCGCCGCGTTCGCAGAATCACATACTGCCTTAGGAAAATGGAGGCAATAAGGGAAGTGGGCAAAGACGGAAGAGAATCACTGTTCGCCTTTTCCGAGGTAGGCTAACTTCTGATGCCTCTTCCCTTGCAAAGTTCTGGGCATCTTCTATGGCTTTCTTTCTTTTGGATAGTTCAGTTTCCTGTGGCTAGTAGGGTGTATGTGTCTTCTGTTGGGTCCTCGACGTTTCCGTCTCCGTCATCATCCCACTTGAATATGTACCAAGAGTTAGTGTAGGAGTTCATATCTGGGTAGATTACCTGGTCGAAGTATATCCCTCCCGCCAGGCTACCCTTCCAACCCACACCGTAGACTATGAATACGAATCTGCCTTCGTCATCACAGAAGAGCTCGACCAAGAAGAGGTCCAGGTGATCTGTCGTGCCCATCGCAGATTCTGTTATGGCTGTCCCATCTCTGCGGTACCACTGGCTCCAGGGCTCGCCCGACCCCCCTGCACCCGGAACCGCGCAGTAGACAACGGGCGCTATCTTGTTGACCTCGTAGTAGTATACCGGCTGGTCAACCAGAGGCCCGCCGAACAGCACCAGTCCTGAGCCAGATGCCAACACTGGTTCACCCGTCGTCTGGTCTACTATGTTGGGGTCTGTGTCGTACCTCACCTTTTCATATTGGAGTAGTCCTCCCACGAACCCCGCTGCCGTCCAGTCTGAGACGCTCGCGTTCCATACAGGCAGGCCAACGGTTGGGTCTTTACCGGTACATGCAGGCAGAACCAAGTATGAGTTGACGTTATCTCTATGCGTATTCGGGAAGTTATCTAAATGGTAGACTGGCGGGGTGTAATAAGCGACCGCTAAGTATGGTTTGTGGCTGGCCTCCCTCGACTGGAAGGTGAAGTCACCGTACACCTCGGTACTCTTAAACTTCAGGACCTCCGTCAGCTTCCCCACACCTAGAGAATGTTTTACGTCCTCCGTTACATTCCATTTCTTGTACACGTTTAGAATTACTATGGGACCGAAAGACGTTGTGCTCGTGGCTTCAGCTTCAAAGCCGGGTTTATTGCTCCAGTTGATCTCATACTCATTCCATGTGTTGTCTAGGCAGCGGTGAACACCTGTTACTAGCATACCCCAAGGCCCCTCAGCACTTACATCGGTCATGTAGAGAGAGAGGTTTGCTGAGAGTATGGTTGCGTACGGGGGGATGGACGAGATGTCGAACATGATGTATATGTATGCTTGGTGCGAGTCGAACTCCATTCTGAGTTCTCCGCTGCTTCCGTAATTGGCGTTGGAGCTTGAAGAGTTAACGTATGAATCAGCGATCGCATAAATCGTGACCGTTTCTGAAGCAAGCACGGTTTGCGACGCCCCCGTTAGTTGGCTTGAATGTGTGAAGGCCGTAGCGATCAATGCTGAAAAGAGTAGAATGGCCAACCCAAGCTTCTTACATGGAAGGCTAGAACTCAAAATTCTTTCAAGCAATCTTCAACACGCATATAATTCATGTTTTATTCTAGATATAAAATTATTGTCGATCAACGTTCCGAGTTTCTAGTGAGATGAAATCACAAGCTTCTTGCGCGCACGCCTCTAAATATTGGATTAACTGAAACTAGGAGCGCTTGTGAAAGGGACTTGTCTTTGGGCGGTAGAAAACGAGAAGAGAGTCCAAGGGGTTTATTCCTGGAAAAAGCCCGTGTTAGAGAGATAGGCATAGCAAACCTCATGAAACGCCAAAAGTTTAAAATTTATATACTGCAAACGTTCTCAGATTAAGCGGCGCTGCCGAAGAGAACGAAATGAGCCGCCGTACACACGTTTGAGCGTGTGGACGAAAGCTCAGTCGGTAGAGCAGCGGACTCCAATGGCTTCTAAAGCTGGAGGCTGAGGCTGTTAACTCGTTGGTCGACGGTTCGAGTCCGAAGATGGGAACAAGAGTCCTGTCTGACGAATCCGGCGGCGCCAAACCACTATCTTCATTCGATCCGAGTTAGCCGTTGAAGTGCTATTTCATCCGAAGAGGGAGGGGGTCTAGATTCGAGTCCATAGCCATAGGCTAATATTTTCTTCTAGGCTTTCACCATAACCAGCTGCTAGACCTTCAATAGCCATAGGCTAGGATACTACTTCCGCCGCTATGTTGGAGGCTGAGACGGCGAGCTGGGTTCCCCTCGGAGCTCAGGGACACTTCGCACTATCATGCCAGCAACTACCCTCATCACAGCCGCCACGACGAACAGGTAAGCCCCGACGCCAAAGCCCCAGCTGACCGTGGCGGTGCCTACGGTTGGAAACTCCTGGCTGGTCGTCCCTGAAGCAGGGTTGGCCGCTATGGTTCGTACCATCTGCTCGAGTTGAGATACGATGTTCTCATCTGGAGCCAGCGAGGACACGAGAGGCAGGAACAATCGCAGTAGCGCGATAAACAGGTAGATCAAGACGAAGGGCAAGAGGGAAATGACAGCGCCTATTATGAACTTCCCTCCGATGCTCTTGCCGTTCTTCACCCCTATGATGTCGAGTGCCAAGAGGATAAGCCCGGCTGCAATCATTAGGGCGAAGGGAATCTGCATGGAGAGCAAGCTTCTATATCCCGATGACGATTCGCTATCGCTGCCAAGGAACATGTTGACCCTCATCCCGTCAATCCCATCGACTGTCATCAGGTTGACGCCGCCTTGCCCGGACAGAGGCCCGGTTTGCGACGAGGCCACTATGCTATACCAGGGCAGGGCCAGCGCCCCCACAGTGACTAGAATGGCTGAGACGCCCAGTATGAGTCCCAAACCGCCACGGCCTTTCAGGAACTTCCTCACTAACAGACCGCGTGTCCTTCGCAGCCTCATTATGCCCAACATCTTCCAAGCGCTCCTGATTGTGGTGTAGATCACGAAGATCAGAAGGAAGTTGGCGGCGATCCATGCGAGAATGAAGTAGTTACCGTCTACTGGGAACGTCTGGCCGAGGTACTTTCCGGGCTGAGCCCACCTGATTCCGTCTTGGTTAAAGACGGGTCCGAGAGGACCAGCCATTCCTAGAGCTACCTCTTGGTCCGTTCCCCAGTATCCCCAGCGGCCTGCATAGTCCAACCAGCTCTGCTCTGGAGGACGGTTGCCCCTCTCTCGGAGGATGATGAGCTTTAGGTCGTTGGGCATAATAGTGAGCCCGTCACTTCCCACGATGTCGTTCTCTATGCCGATCTTGCCTTGGTAGGGTCTGAAGTAGTTGGCGTGTGAGCCCTGCGCGACATAGACCACTGGGTGGGTGTCCATCTTCTCTGCATCACTCCAAAGGGCGTTCTGGCCGGAGGAGTGCTGTGAAAGTAGAACCCTCTGTGGTCTTTCAGAAACGTCCAAGAAGACTGTAATGACCTCAACGTCGCCTTGATGATCGTTTAGGGGGCCATTGTTATACGAATAGAAGAGCCAGTATTGGATCACTGTTAAAGAGTCGTTCTTGACGATGTGCACGTACGCACAGTAGCCAATGCTCTTAGCCTTGGAAGCATAGTCGGCGCTTACGGCATCCAATGTGCCCAGCTTGTTGTCCAGGAAAAGATCGGGCGATGGATGTGTTCCCAGATTGTGTGGTGTGGGCGCAGGATCGATGACAGTTGAAGAGCCGTTAGAGCTACGTAGCTTGAGAACCGAGCTCGATATAATATAATCAACGGATGTTGGATAGAATTTCTCACCTCGTGTGAAGTGAAGAACTGGGGCGAACTCGGAGGCCAAAGCCTCAGGGGTCTGTTCCTGCAAATAATGTCGAAAATGCAAGCCCATCACTAGAGAGATAGACAACGAGAGAACAATTAAGAATAAGGCACAAGTACGAATTATCCCTGAGCTTAACTTCATAGCACTTTCACGCTTTCTCATGTAAGTTACGCCACAAGTTAGAGTTGTCCTCTTATATAAGATTGCTGACTTCTCTCGTGACTCTCTAAGTTTCCGTGCGTAGTTCCCTCATTCTACATGAGAAAGAATGCGGTAGCCAAAAGACAGAGAAACAAACAAGATCCTTAGGTATACCAATCAATCCACAAAAAATTCCTTATCGAGCTGAAAACCTGAAAGGTTTCGGAAATAACATTCGCCCTTTATCGCAAAGTGGAGATTCCGGAAATGCCGTTAGACTCCCTCTTCCCTTGCTTTTGCGGTTGCCAAAATGAGCCCCAAGACTATCAAGCCGAATCCTGTCACAAGGAAGACTGCTGCACCCAGCCCTGCAGCTTTCATTTCATTATATGTATTGTAGGTCATTAGGATGCCGATTATGATGATTATTACGCCGAAGATCTTCTCAGCAACCACGAGTCCCGAAAGCTTCTCCTTGCTCAATATCGCCACCATGACGGTTTCGTTTAAGCTCCTATCTCTTTAAGCCTTTGCGGCAGGTAATTGTCCACTATGTGGGTCAACCCGTATCTGGAGAAAGCTTCAAGCTCGCACTTCTTCTGGATCTTTATGAAGACATCTATCTCCCTCTGCCAGATATCCCCCTTGTACCTGGGATCCCTCTCCAATTCATGGAGCCGCTTTATGTCTAGATTTGTCAGCTTATCGCTCGGCAACTTGTAACCAGTTATATCTGAAGCCCAGACTCCAGCCCACTTAGCATCAGGAGTTGTCAATTCCGTGAGGTGAGCTGCATTTGCTGAACCTGAGATTATGACCATAGCTATGTGCATCCCCCATGGATCAGCATCACTGAAGATGTAGACTGGAAGACCCATCTCTTGATTCAAGCGGCGTATGAAGTATCTTGTTGACCGGGGAGCTTGTCCTGCGGTATATATCAATATGGCGCTAAACTTTTCGTGAACTCTTTCTTCAACGAAACGTGTGAACATTGCTCCTTTTTCTATGACGATCACTTTATCGGCGCCTGTCTCGATAAGGTTCGCATCGGTAAGAGCAGGACCAATCATCATTCCGTCCGGGTGGGATGCGAGGTTGAGTCTCTGCCCTTGGTATCCCGGAACCGTATACTGAATAGTCAGATCTCCGAATATCGCTGAGCGTTCCTCAGGGAAAACATTGAAGGCTTCCCGTGGATGTCCGCACACCGTCTCTAGATCGGTTATTATGTCATCAGATTCTGCTTGATCCGCAAACAATATGTCGTAAGCCTGAGACAAATAGTATACATCCCGCAGTGTACTGGTCTTTCTTTCCTTAAGGAGCTCATCTACGAGGTATGCAACCCAAATCATCTGAGTGAAGGGGGGGAGCTGACTTATGATCCTAGAGCTCCTTCTAATAGTCTTCTTGCCAAGAACATACTGCCTCAGCTCAGGGCTGTAAGATATGTTGTCTATGGAGCGACTTTTCATCTCGACCCAAGGGAAAACGCCCGCCTCTATCTGTTTACAGAGGATATTCCCAAGTTCTTCTAGGCTCTTCGAAACTAAATCCTTCCGCTCTACAGAGGTTTTAACCATGTTATCTGACATGCTTGTGATCCTCCATCATGTTACATTCTATTCACTTAAGCATTCAATAAACGCATCCACAACGCCAGGCTTATCCGCCATTGCTGATTTTGCCTCAACCTTAACGCGTTTAACCCTTTCCCTTAACATCTCATATATTTCTGAACCTGGATTGAGGATCACTTCCCCTATTAATTCCTTCCATTTTGAAGATGCAAAACCGAGAACTCTAACATTCACACCGTTACTCTCATGCCTATTCCTGACATAGACAAGCACAGTCTTATACATTTCCGTATCAAATACTTCACTGGTAACGCACTGGTTTGAAGTTTTGAAATCTTTAAAGACTATCTGCCTCTTGTATAATTTGTTCATACTGGGTGCCGTTTGCAAACCACCTAGCTTGGCGGAAAACTCAACTATTTTGGGGAGATATTTGGAAAATATACTCAACCTTCTCACTTGGATCTTAACATGCTCGCGACGTGATAAGTAACGTTGAAGTTGACGTGCCACCACACGGATGCCGTTTTGGATTTCCTTAGTAACCTCGGGTATATCCGCGATTATCTCCTTCCCCACGGTTTTGTACGGGATTTTTGTGCTACATAGGTGAACGAAAACTGCGACGGGCATCTCGGGCGCGACTTTGTATCTTCTCCAGTTGATGGATTTTATGACGCCCCAAGATACATCTGCCGATTCATCATATAATAGAGGAATCTTATTGGCGAATCTATACAGGACGATCTCACCTCTGCTGGGGATTCTTCCGCCAAAAGCTATAGCTGTCTCGACGATGAATGGGTAGCCCGAATAGGTGGAAGGCTTCCGTTGATGAGCAGCTGAAAAATCGGGCTGCAACTCCTTCTGGATCCCGGCTGCTAACAAGTCGCCGCCTAGAGGCGAAAGACAACTGGCATCTGGAGGCAGAAAATCGTTGAAGTTCTTCATCGCCTGAACCAGCTCCACTATCTCATCTGGGTTCAATCTCTTGGGGTCCGTATTTCTATCCACTTTGGCAAAATCTAGGAATTGTCGTGCCGTCTGCTCGCCAACTCTATGGAAGTGTTCTTTCATAAAGTCCAGCATATTTCCACACTCAGTACTTCGCATCATCCTTTGGATTGTCTCAACATCTACTCCATATGGGTGGTGAAGCGTCTCCTTCGGTGGCGGAGGCATCTTCGTCGTTGTCCGATCAAACTTGTACAAGCGACCTCTCGGGTCCACAAAGGTGATATTTGCGTAAGGATTCACAATAGCCGTCTGTATAAGATAGTCCAAGATCTTCGGCATAGCCCTGTAGTAGTCTCCCTCGAGATGAAATTCGACGACGGTTCCGTGCCAAGGTTCCCCATTCACTTCTTTGTTTGTGTGCACTTTCCTATCGAGAATGACCGGTCGGTTTCTCTGAATGTCTATCACCAACCTATACTCGTAGACTTTTGACGTGCCTGTGCTTGTGATTATTTGAACCGATTTGTTTGTCGTGATCTGCCCATAAAGGATAGCCATGGTGCCGCCCAAACCGAATGTTCCCCGAGCCTGCTTCAGCCTAAACTTGGAACCGAAGAGAAACTGACCAAAAGCCAAGGGCACTTGATCAGCAGGTACGCCTGAACCATTATCGACCACCCTTAAGGTATAAACATTGTTCGTTCCCTCTTCGTCGCCAGAAGACAGCCTGATGTAAATTTCTGGAAGGACACTTATGGCGTCGGCCGCGTCAAGGGAATTCTCAACGAGTTCTCTGATTGCAGTGAATACTGCTCTCGTTGGATTGGTGAACCCCGCAATCTCCCGGTTGCGATAGAAGAAATCCGCGGGGCTTATCTCTTCAAAGACTTGTGATATCTCCCAGACCTCCGTCATCTCTCTTCCCATGAGCTATCTGAATTCTGTCCTAGTTTTTCAGTTGTCGAATGTTTCAGATCAAGTTAAATTAGTGAAAGGATATTTATATTCCTAAGTCTCTGGGGGTCTCGGTTTCCCAGAGTTCTAAGCTTTTCATTTTCGTCTCATGGCGCTTTTTCTGCAAAAACCTATACACCGTTCGGTGTTCACTACCTTTCATTAGTAGTCTTACGGCTTCTCGGGCGATTTCGACTTGTTCGATATCCCCTATGATGGAGACTGTGTGGCCGTATACAGAGACAACAGCCCCGGTCATCTCTTCTATTGTCCTTCTAGTCTTCCCCTCCTTCCCTATTATTCTGCCTTTTATCCTCTTTATGTCGGATTGTGATCTCCCGCAGAATTCTTCCAAGTCGATTATATCCAGAATCTCGTCTTCATCATCTAGCAGTCTAAATGCCTGTTCAGGCGAGAATCCCCTACCAATGGCTGTTACCACATCCTTGGCTCTAAATGTATTAGAGGGGTCTTTTGCATCTTTTTTCAACATGATCGTTACGTCACCTGATTGGCTGTCTATTTGAAGATCAACAGACAACCTCTCCTCTATGATCTCCTTAACATCACCTTCAGAGCCTATGAGGACGCCTATCCTTTCCTTTGGGATCTTAACGAACATATTGTACTTGCTCACCAGCAACCCTCCTCAGCATTTCCTCAACTGAGGGAACCGCAGCTCCCAACTTCTTAAAGTATCGATGGAGATTTTCCAGATCCCTCAACAGGAACTGGTTCGCATTAGGGTGCTCTAAAGGAACCGATTGAGAAAGGTCAAAGATAACGGGCTCACCTTTCCATATCATAACATTGTATTCGCTCAAGTCTCCGTGCACGAGTCTGGCCCCCTCATAGAGCTTCTTCACTGAGGTTAAGAGCTTTCGAAAGATCTGTTTGGGATCATTCAATTCAACCTCCTTCATGAGAGGAGCACTTATGCCTTTCTCTCCTATGAACTCCATTAGCAGGATGTTCTTCTTGACCGTGACGGGCTTCGGAACTCTTACGCTGGCCTCGAAGGCTGCTTGAAGATTTTTTAGCTCTTTCTGAGCCCAGGTGTATACTAATGACCGACTGTCTCTCTTGACGTTTTTGAAGCGTGGATCGCCCACTATGTATGGTAGCATTCCCTTTCTGAACTCTGCTGAGACCGTAAGGTAGATCTTTATGGCTAGCTCTTCTCCGTTCGGGGCCTTTCCCCAGTATATTCTAGACTCTTTCCCAGCTTTTACAACTCCGTAGATGTCTTCTATCTCCCCCATGTTCATCAGTTCATACACAGTCATCAATGTAGAACGATCGAAGACCTCTTCGAAAGCCGCTCTCTCTTCTGAACGATCTTTCCGAAGCATTCTATCCCTTGTCTCGACTAGTCGTAGCCTGTGTTCCAGATGTTTTTCCTTGGCAAATCTCGGCTCATTCTTGTTGTCAGCCATGTTCGTGATGCCCTCAAGAAGGGTATGTTTCCCGTAGTTAAAGGTAGCTCGAACTATTCAATGGATAGATGGTAGATAAACCTCTAAGGAATAGCTTTATATGTTCCCTTCTTCACCCATGTCTTTCTCATGATCTCGATTTTCTTCTCTGGATACTTCAATGAGTGGCCTGGCGCTAATATGATCCCTCCCCATCTACCAAATCTGGCACATTCTTCAACTTCTTTGGATACTTCTTTGGCAGTGCCTACGTCCAAGGTTCTAGCGCTGACTCCTCCCCACATCGTAACATCTTTTCCGTAGCATCCAATTATTCTGTGCCAAGAGTTGCATTCTCTTTGAATGTTCAAAATGTCAACGCCTATCTCTATTAGGTCTGGAATAAGATCTTCGACTCTTCCGTCACTATGTTGGTACACGGTTACCCCTCGGTTTTTTGCAGCCCTGTAAAGATTACTCTGCCAAGGCTTTATGAAGGCTCTCCACTGTTCAGGAGAAATGAGAAGTCTATCCTCCATCCCCCAGTCGTCACCGTACATGATCAAGTCTACACCAATCTCATCGATCAGCCTCTCACTAAGACGGGTTTTTACCTCAGCTATTTCATTGACTAATTTCCTAACGATGTCGGGATATCTATAAAACCACGTGAAGAGCTTCGGCATACCTACTAAGAGCCACGCTCTTTCGAAGATGCCCCATCCGTTGTCACCAGCCAGTACAACTCTTCCTAGATCGACTTGGGAAGCGGCTCTTTTTGCTTCCTCCATAGTCCATGCTTCATCGGGAGAAGGAAAAACGTAGTCTTCAACCTGATCCGGGTCTTTCAATGGATGATGTACCGGAAAACTGTCCGATCTCGGATCTTTAAGCTCCCAAGAAACACCCCAATCATCTTTGCTATTATCGCGGCGCTCTTCAAGACAATGATGAACAGCGGAAACACTGCCGTCGAACATTGGGCAGGGAAGCCAAAAGGGTTCCTCGCGTGTCAAAGCCAAAAGAAAGTTCACACGTGGTGAAACGCCGGAACTCAAGCTAGAAACTTCCTCACAAAGTTATTAAGCGACAATCCCCCTCAGTTGTCTTTCCTCCCTAGTTTTCGCCGCACATCTTTCGACTTGTTCAACCGCTGTTCCCAGGTAGTTCCTCGGGTTTAATAAGTCTTCGATCTCGTCTCGGCTGATCTTCTGTGCAACTTCAGGATCTTTCAAAAGAGCGTCCCTAAAGGGAACACCCCTAGAGGCACTCTCTATGGTCAGTCTCCGTACTCGTTCATGGGCTTCCTGGCGGCTCGTGCCTTTCTTCGAGAGCGCCAACATGACTGCCTCAGACATTGTTCTTCCCTGAGTCAGATCTACGTTCTGTATCATCCTTTTTTCGTCGACCTCAATATCCGAAAGAATGTTTATCATCAGATGAAGCATATAATCAAGGAGAACGCAAGCCTCAGGTATTATGAATCTCTCTGATGAGGACTGTGTTAGGTCTCTTTCGTGCCATGTTGGGATGTTCTCTAGGGCTGGGAGTACTAAGCTCCGCATAATCTTTGCTAGGCCGCAAATCCTTTCACATAGTTCTGGGTTACGTTTGTGGGGCATCGTTGAACTCCCTACCTGCTTTTCTTTCTCAAATGGTTCAAAGACTTCAGCGATCTCAGTTCTCTGGAGTTCCCTTATCTCTGTTGCAATCTTGTCCAAACTGGATGCTGTCATCGCTAGTATGCAAACGAGTTCGGCGTGTCTGTCCCTATCGATGATCTGAGTGGATATCTCCGCAGGCTTGATTCCCAATCTTTCCGTCGCGAGTTCCTGAACCCTCATCGCATTCCGGCCTAAACCGGCCTGCGTCCCCACGGCCCCGCTCATCTTTCCAACAAGCAACCTATTCTTAGACTCATCTAACCGTTGGATGTGTCTAGCAATTTCCCTCATCCACACAGAGAGCTTAAACCCGAACGTTATGGGTAGTGCGTGTTGACCGTGGGTTCGGCCCATCATGATTGTATCCTTGTATCCTTCCGCTGCTCTGAGAAGAAGCAACTCCAGATCGTCCAGCTTGCGCCTGATCAGACTGACGGCATCCCTAAGCTGGAGAGCGGTGCTTGTATCCAAAATGTCGGAGCTTGTGGCTCCGAGATGGACGTAAGCCCCACTAGAACCGCAAACCTCGGACAAGGCCTTAACAAGGGACATGACATCATGCCTAATCTCAAGTTCAATTTCCTTTATTCTGCTAACCTTTACATACTTGCTTGAAGCCATCTCGACGATTCTCTTAGCATCCGCTCGAGGGATGTCCCCAACTTCACCATGAGCCCAAGCGAGGGCTGCTTCCACATCTAGCATCCTTTGAATCCTGTTCTCCTCTTCGAAAACCGCGCGCATCTCAGCGGTTCCGTACCGACCACTATCAATAGGTAGGACGGGCAATTTTCGCATCTCCGTAAACAATTAATGAAACACTTACAGAGAAATAATCTTTTACCAATCTTAAGCTAAATACTTCGCGTGGCTTCGATTTCTCGGAGACAGAGAATTGGGCGCCCTTGCGGCGGCTTTGAGCAAGAACAGGAAAAATGTAGTTCCAAAGACAGTTACGATGCTTGCTCAGCTTCAACACCGAGGAGAAGACATGCACGGGGTCGCTACGGCCGATTTCTTGGAGATAACCAGATCGATCGGGCAACTGAGAAGCCTAGATATCAAATCGAACGCAGCAATAGGGCACAACTTCTCACGCATTCTTCCCAAAGACGTTCCGCAACCCGTCCCAGATCGAGATGGCCAACTAGTGTTTGAGGGCCGATTTTTCCCACCTACAGCAAATGATGTTCAAGAGATAACAAAAATTGCTGAGGGGACCCCTGAGGAAAAGGCTAGAAAAGTCATAAAGCGGTTAGACGGCTCCTACGCCTTTGCTTTCTTAGTTAGCCGCAGGATCGTCATGGGACGAGATCCTGTTGGATTAACACCCCTATACTGTGGTGAAGACGACGAGACTTATGCCTTTGCATCTGAACGGAAGGCCTTGTGGGCTATTGGCATACAGAACATCAGATCTTTTCCTCCAGGCAACTTAGCATCAGTCGGTGCCCAAGGAATGATTTTTCAGCCTGTAAGGACGATAATTAAGCCAGATGTGAAGCCCATCTCGATGGAGAAAGCTGCAGAACGTCTTCAATACCTTCTCATGGAATCGGTAACAGAAAGAATTCTGGATGTAAGAAGGGTTGCGTTGGCTTTTTCAGGAGGCTTAGACAGCAGTGTTCTAGCATGCCTCATTAAGAGGGGCGATGTGGAGGCTGAGCTGGTGTATGTTGGAATGGAGGAGCAGCCGGAAATCCACCAAGCGGAGAGAGTGGCCGAATTCCTGAATCTACCACTCCATATAAAGACTTTCAACCTTGAAGATGTGAAAGCGGTCTTGCCTAGGGTCCTATGGTTGGTCGAAGAGCCTGATGTCTTGAAGGTTTCCGTGGCTATACCGTTCTACTGGATCGCCGATGTCGCTAACAAGATCGGGCTGAACATTCTCTTGGCTGGGCAAGGAAGTGATGAGCTCTTCGGAGGCTATCGCAGGTACCTCGGAGAGTACGCATCCTCGGGCGTTAAAGGTCTAGAGGACGCTCTATACCGCGATGTGGCCTCATCTCACGAGGTAAACTTTGAGCGAGACAACAAGGTTTGCGCGTTTCACAACGTCGAGCTTCGTCTTCCGTTTGCTGATTTCGAACTAGTTCTCTTCTCGTTGGGTCTGCCTGGTGATTTGAAAGTTGCTTCTGCGACAGATCAACTTAGAAAGAGGGTGCTGCGTGAGGTATCTAAGAGAATAGGGTTGCCGCAAACAGTCTATCACGCAAGGAAGAGGGCTATCCAGTATTCGACTAAGATTGTCAACGTTCTTCGGAAACTTGCGAGAGAGGAAGGGTTAACCCTGAAAGACTTTATTGAACAATCTTTTCTTAGACTAAAATAGGCTTATGGGTTTGACTTTCAATTCCCCCTTATTGGGATCTCCCTTTGAATCGGAGGCTCTGTTTGTTGCTTTTCCCCAGGCGAGTCTTCCCCGCCCACGCCTCGGCTTGTTTCTCCCGTTATTGTCAAATCCAAAACCGGGAAAATGGCAATAACCCAATTCGGGAGCTTAGAAGACAAGGCATTGAGTATGTGCTAGATGAAGCAATTCCAGTCCAGCTTCAGGCAGGGAATGGTTCTCTAGAGATCTCAAAATCGTGCTTTCTGTGAACGAAAGCGAAGCGGAAAACCTATTAAGGCTCTGGGAGGTTGTCCAAAAACCCCTTGGAGTTGCGACTCATCAATGCGCCGGATGAGGGACGCAGTCGCTGGCAGACCTAGTTCTTCGTCCTTTTAAGGTAGGCTTCAAATTCTATAGCGAATCTGAGAAACGTATAAGAAATGTGGCTCCAAACCGAGAAGAAGTTCTGATTCCTGATCGTCACCTCTCCCGTAACGTGAGTGAAATTGTGCAGAGGATTAGGCAATTCGAGTATAAGAAAGATTTTAAGGCGATGAAGTTGTATAAGCCTGTAGAGAGGCTGGAAGGTGAACATTTTTGAAGGTAGTCGACGCCATGAAAAAAGATATGGTCACCATCGACGAGGGCATCTCCGTTGCAGAAGCTTCCATGAGTATGCGTGAAAAAAGTGAGGGATGCGCCATCATTTTGAGGCGAGGTACACCCATTGGCATAGTGACCGAGAGGGATGTCACCTGGAAGGTTGCCGGAGAGGGGCTGGATCCCAGGAGCATAAAGGTTTCGGAGATCATGTCAACGCCTTTGATAACAATCGATCCAGACGCTGATTTGATAGAAGCGGCAAAAATGATGGAAAAGCATAGAATTAGGAGGCTAGCAGTTGTTAGGAAGGGGATCCTGTACGGTGTTTTGACAGCTATAGACATAGCTCGCCACATTGAAGGCTACGTGGATGGCGAGGTAAGAAGGATTCTGAGGTACGCGTTCTTCTTGCCGATTCATGGCCGCGGATGAAGCTCGACGGGATGGATAAAAAGGTCGTGGGACTTAAGTCATATCCAAGGGTATACTTCGAGCTGATCTTGGTAGGTTTCACACTTATTATGGGTATGAGCCTCTCCGCTGCCTTACATATTTTGAACTTCTGCTCCCGGTCGGGTTCTTGGGAGGTTTCGGAGGGGGCATGGTATTCACTTCTCTAATTGTATCGTTGTATGAGGGAGTTCCCGCACGGTTCAAGGGAGGCGGTATCGGAATGTACAGGACGTTCATGGACTTAGGGGGTTTCCTGGGTCCGCCATTTTTCATGCTCATACTTAGCAGCACGGGTTCCCATATGGCGTTCCTCTCAGCGATAGTCATACTTGCGTTGAACATTGGCCTTCTGATTACGACCAGGGGTAAGAGTAGAGTTGAGTAAGGAAGACCTGAAAGTCATCTGTTGGCAAGACCATTCTTATAAGCTTGAGCCTTCTCTCTTGGTTGAAGGTCATTGAGAGTCTTTGAGGAGGCTAGTCAAGGGATGACGCAGAAGAATGAGTAAAACATTCATCGTATTTTCGCCTCATTACCTAGATCATAACCCTGGGTTTAGCCACCCCGAGTCGCCTCGACGTATAAAAGCAGTAGTTGAGGAGCTGGAAAGGAGCGGCATACTCAAGGAAGAATCTTGTTCCATGATCGAACCCGACCTGGCAAGCGTTGAGGAACTTGAGCTTGTTCACAGGCCAGATTACATCCAGATGGTCAAGAAAGTCTGCGAATCTGGCGGCGGAGTTCTTGATCTAGGAGACACACAAGTTTCTCCTGAGAGTTTCGACGTGGCGAGGTTAGCGGTCGGAGGCGCTTTAAAGGCCGTGGATATGGTGATGAATGAAGAATGTAGGAACGCTTTTGTCTTTTTGAGGCCGCCTGGCCACCATGCAGGTCCCTATTATGCTATGGGGTTCTGCATCTTCAACAACGTTGCTTTGGCAGGTGTGTATCTAATGCGCCACTTTGGCCTGGAGCGCATCTTAATCTTAGACATTGATGCGCATCACGGAAATGGAACGCAGGAAATCTTCTACGACACCAGTAGTGTTCTTTACATCAGTCTCCATCAAGATCCGAGGAGTTTCCCCGGTACAGGTTTCATCGATGAGACTGGGAAGGATAAGGGTTTGGGGTACACCGTGAATATACCATTCCCATTCCAAACTGGCGACTCGGCCTATTGGAAAGCAATCAAAGAGATCGTTGTTCCGATCGCCTCGCAGTATAAGCCTCAATTTGTCCTTGTCTCGGCTGGTTTTGACGGATATCATAGAGACACTGTTGCCGGACTTTCGCTATCAGCCTTCATCTACCCTAGGGCATTCGGGGTGATCTTAGACTTGGCCCATAAATTCTGCCACGATAGGGTTGTAGCTGTTTTGGAAGGTGGATACAGGCTCAGTTTCCTTAGAAAAGCAGCGGTTGCTACAGTCGCTCAGATGGCCGGTCTCAAGTATAAGATCAGGGATAGAAGACCCTTGCTCAACCTCGAGACTCAGAGGATGGCTGAACAGGCAATAGAGGATGTTAAGCGCATCCAGTCTTCTTTCTGGTCCTTGTAGGTGCGGATTGTCTACTCGATGATCTCTATAGCGTTGTTCGGGCATTGCACCTCACAGGCTCTGCAGACGAGGCATTCATCAAGGTTTACAACAACTGATTTGCTCTCCCTGATCTCAAACACTGCGACGGGGCATATGTCAACACACGTTGAGCATCCGTCACACTTGTCAACATCAACTTTGATCTCTACCATGGCCCTTCAACACGCATTCTTGGAATTTTAACGAAATAGCTTCACAGATATAAAAACGTTTAATGACAAAGAAGGCTTTGGACTCAAAATCCCTATACACAAAAGATGAGACTGTTCTGTGACTGTGCCTACCTATTTGACGGTTACCAGACCCTTCTTCTCCTCAAGGATCGAATCTTGTTTTCTGGCGGCTTTACTGCAGAGGATAGAATATATCATCTCGCACAGGTTTTGGTCGTCGGAAAAAACGGCTGTGTCCTCCCCCGAGGAAAGAGAGAAGTCGTCTGGCTTCAAGTCTGCCAAAATGTATTCGTTTCTATCGACATGGAGGAAGATCATTGGGAGCGGCATATCGAAAAGCTCTATTGCGCATGTGTATCTAAGCTCGTTTAGAGCATGCTTATTGTTGGAGCCTAACGGGGTCATTATCCGAATTTTTATAGAACGTTCCTTTAGTTCGTCAAACAGCCGACCGAAGGCCTTGAACAACAGTATTGAGCCGTTCTCATTGGTCACGATCCTGACTGTCTTCTTAGCCTTAGAAAGCATTTCCTGCATTTTCTGGAGGATTTCCTGTCTTCCCTGCACAATCCACAAATCGGCTTTTTGAGGCACGATCCCGTCCTTCGTTTCCCTGAAAACTTTCTCAAGGGATGAGATAACTAAAAGGAGATTTCTTGCCCTATTTTGATAAGATCTTAAGTAAGATTCAAAAGCGTCTTTGGGGGGCTTAGGAGCGAATTTCCTAGGATCTTCGGGGATCTCTACAATAAGACCCATGTCGGCGAGCTTTTTCAAGACGCTGTAAACCTTTGTTCTAGGGACACCGCACATGGCGCTTAGTTTTCTGGCCTTGGCTGCGCCAGCTTCAACCAAGGAAACGTATACTCTGGCTTCATACTCCGAGAGTCCTGCGTACTCGCATAATCTTTTCCATGCCAGAGCAGAGGACAACGAAAACCGCCGTCTCCTCCACCAATTGAAGAGATAAATACTGAATCGCAGTCTGTAGAGCAAATATGGACTTTGAATAAAGTTAAGTTTGATGTAACTCTGAACATAAGTTATTGAGTTACATATACGCAAAATCGGAACATGCTCTATTTATGTAGGAAATTCTAAGGGTTGTCACATGAAATCGTCATTCGCGGTGACTCAAAGAATAGATACACCGAGAGATCTACAATAGGGTCATTGAGAGATGCTGCTGGTTGATGATGAACAGAGTCCGGACCGGAATACCGAATCTAGACTCAGCGATTGAAGGAGGCTTTCCTGAAGGGAGCCTGATTCTTCTCGTGGGAGGGCCTGGAGCTGGAAAAACGGTCTTCGGGATGAAGTTCTTGCTCTATGGTGGCATGGACTATAGGGAGCCTAGCGTTCTGGCTTCCTTTACTGAGGGAAGAAAAGCCTTGATGGAGCACGCGATTAACCATTTCAAATGCGACATGAATGATTTCCAGGGTATCGATGTCCTTGACTTTGTAGCCGTGAAGGAAAAGGGGATTGAATCAGTAATAGAGATGATCATCGGAACCACAGACGACAAAAAAGCGAAGAGACTGGTCATTGACTCCTTTACAGCTATGACGACTGGATTGGCAGAAAAAATTGATGTTCGAATATTAGCTCAGGTACTGGGGAAACTCGTGAAGCAGGCAAGATGCACAACCATACTTATAACTGATATCCCGACGGGCACCAAGAAGATCGGTGTAGGCGTTGAGGAATTTGTGGCAGACGGTCTCATTGTCCTAAGTAGAAGGATCAAAGACGGACGCACAATTAGGGAAATGCGAATTCCAAAGCTGAGAGGAACGAAAATAGAATATCCAAGATACGTCTTCACCTTGGAGGATGGATTTCACGTCTTCCCGAGGTTCGCCTTCAAGGTGCCAGAGCCGAGAAAGGAGTTTAAGCCCAGGCCGGACACTGGGGCATTTTTCTCTTCTGGCAGCGAGGACCTTGACAGGCTTCTTCGGGGCGGCTGGAAGAGGGGATCAACGAACCTTATAGAAGTTGGGCCTCGGATTGACCACATGGCGTTACTGAACTTGATCTTCATCACAGCCCTAAATTTTGTGATGCATGCGAATAGGTTCTCAGTCTTTGATCCCATACTGTGCAACGCAGACAAGATTGAGGAGCATTTGAAGCCAATTATCGGTGAAGACAAATTGAACCAATTCGTCAAGTGCTTTGAGGTGGCAATCCCTTCACCTCACGAAAGGGGGAGGTTTGTCGTAAAGCTTAAGGGGGAAAAGACTTCAGAAGATGTGGAAACTATTCTAAGCGAAATAAGGCTCGCCGATGGGCCTACATATAGCTTCATTTCGTTAGACGACGTAGCAAATTACTACAAAGAAGACGGAGTCGCAAATGTGCTGACTCACGGTTCCGAAAAAACCAGAAGGACTCACGGTTTACTCGTCTTGAAGGCTCCTACTAGCTTTGGAAAGATCGAAGATATCTCCAGCGGAGCCGTCGTTCACTTGAAACTCGAAGAAATAGATGGAGCTGTCGTTCTTTATGGCATCAGGCCCCATACAGGGTATCATGTCATAGAGGTCGACACATCAAGGGGATATCCCGACCTGAGGGTAAAACCGATCCTATAGACTATTGGATCTGTTCCTTAAGTCTCAGAATTACACCGGAAATTGCGTTCTCCGCTCTTTCTCTTCTTCGGTTATACTCGTCTAAGAGCCTCCGACTTGCCTCAGCAGAGAGTTGCTTGCGGCGGTGTCGAGCCTCAACCCTCTGAATGTCTTCTTCCAGCGTCTCAAGATCTGCTTCTGCGACCTCAAGCTGCCTCATCATGTCCGCATGTCGCCCGCCAGCCGCCTCGATTTCTGATCGGAGGTCGGTCAACTCCTTTGCCAATGCCGAAAGGCGACTATCTAGGGAGGTACGTCTCAAACTTTGCCGCCGCCTGGACAGCTTTCCGGTTCTAACCTGTCTCTCCATAGACTTCAGCTCAAGCAATATCCTCGTCTTTTCTTCATAAGCGTCCACAAATTTCCTCAGGGTATCCGGCACAACCGGAGCAATAGCAACAGCGGGTTTTGCAGCTCCCCTTAGATACAATATTGCAGAAAAGACAACAGCTAAGACCCCGACCCAGGAGACAGGGCGAAAAGATGCCCAAAGGAAGTTGTATCGGTATCTTATATCGAAGTTTAGGTTGTCGAATCTCGTAACGTTATTCAAATCTGAGTTGACTCTACTCTGGGATTGAGCGCCCTCCGGCAGATTCGCTTCTACTGTGACTCTTCTAGCTACGAATTGCGTCAGGTTAAGAAAATCCAGGGTCAAAGTATAATCCTCGAAGCCACTTTGCCTGACATACATCTTGAATGGAAGCCTATAGTCAAGAGTCAGTTTTATCTTCTCGTCCTTTTTCAATGGTTCCCTCAAGCTCACCGAGAAAGGTTTATAGTTGTCTTCCTCCAGTTCCGCGTTTACCCCTACAGAACCGTAGACGTCGTGAGCTGAAACCTCACTAGCGTTCATTGGTAGATACAGCGGTATGTTGGAGATGCTTTCTCCCTCATTAGAGATTTCGTAGAAGTCAGAAACCAGGAGCGACCCCCAAGGGTCCACAGTTATTTTCCTTTCCAACCGGTTTACATCAATCAGGAGAAATCTCTTCGGAAAGCCTGAGTGACCGAAAGTAATCAGAGCAGTTTGATTCGAAAAGGGCCGTATGTCGCTCTCAGTTCGATTTAAGATTTGATAGGAGTACTGAGGCTTAACTATCGTTCTGTTGTCAAAGTGCAGGCTACTATTCACGTAGAGGGTTCTAGGAGGCAAAACAACTGTGAGGTTGTAGAAATCTACCTCTCTTTCGAATATTGGATATTGCGGGAAGCTTACATTAAACCTTTCGCCTGATAGTACAACAAGCCCAGATAGAACGTAGACAACCGTGAAATTATATGAACCAGTCTGGGCCAGATCTAATGGTTCCCTGAACTGCACATTAATTCCGTAGAAACCGTCTAGGTTGACGTTCGCCTTTATGTTCAATCTGCCCATGTCCTCATATGCGAAATAGTAGAAAAGGCTACCTTGGTATGCGTATGGCAATCCGACCACAAGGTTACGCAGAGGTTCCGCGGTTGCGTTTCTGTTCGCGGAAAGTGTGACAGAGTCGCTAATGACGACTGCCCCGCCAGTCTCGACTTGGACCAATCGGTCCACACGGATTGTTACTGGATTCGAAGATAGTGGTTCTGCTAAGGCAGATTCGGCGAAAAACGTTAGACCTATAATTAGGACGATGAAGAATGGAGATAGGAAGTGGAAGTCTTTCCCGCTCAAGTTCCTAACATCCGCCACAGTGTTTTCCCATATTAATTTTTTCTAAGTTTATAAAAGTATTCATCTTGCGAAGAATTTAGTCCTATCTCTAGCATCAATTTTCTTTCTACCTCTCTGTCTAGAGCTCCATAAATGGGTAGGGCACTAGGTACACGTTTTTGCTAAAGGTAAGAAGGGCCACCTATTCTCACACCTTTATTGAAAGAATATCTCCAATTCCCGGTAGAATACTAAGCAAAAACGTAACATTCCCACTAGCTAGTATCCAGCCTGCTTCAGGTAGTAATCATCCTCTTTCTTAGAACCGAAACTTCTTACACCTTTCTTCCTGAGCTGTTCTCTTAACCGGGCGGCATACTCACTGCTGATCTCGCACCTTCTTTCAAGGTATTCTATTATTTCTTCTGCTTGTTCTTCGGCATCACATCGACGTATGAAGTCGATCACATCCGGGTTATAACCTTCAAACTTTTTTGGAACGGCCTTTTCCTTTGGTCCGTTATCTGATCTGATCTCAGAGATGGCAATGCCTTTCTCTTCTGTTTCCAGCTCATTAGCTAAGTGGGGAAACATCTTCCTAAACTTCTCCTTATCGATCTCCATCTTCAGACACTCTCATCGTCTCTTGTGCCCTTAGCTTTTTCTATAAGGAGAGTGTTATTTAAGCGATTTTTCTTCTCTTCCAACATGATCAAACCGGTGAAACTGAGAAATAATGGGCTAGACATCCTCTGAATGCCTTGTGCGAGGCGCCTGAACCTTCGCTCCGGCGGGGTACCATTTCATCGATCAGCTTATTGCCATTGATGATGTTGAGTTCAAGCGTCTGATCATCCAGGTCAGAACTAGAATGAAATGGGAGATGTTAAGATTGAACCTTGATTCTGTTTGGCAAGAAACGCCGTGTGGGTTCTTCTTTGACTACGTTGTTGAGTTGAAAAAAACTCAAGCCCTTAGCCGTGTCGCCGTAGATCTCACATATCTGTTCTCGATCTATCTTTTCCAGATCTCGGACGATTATCTCTGCTTGATCACCGGATGAAAGACTAAGATAGATATGAAAAGACTCGCCCACTTCACCGTCACTTGTCTTTGAGACGTGTTCAGTTTCCGCAATTTTGAATCTACCTTCACGAAGATGATCGACCACTAGTCTTGGATTGGATGAAAAGACTACGATGTCTATGTCGCTGTTCCTATGGGCAGTCCCCCGCCAGACGCTTCCAATCAATCTGGGGCTGAAGTCCCTTAGACAAGCCATTATCTCTAAGGCTTCTCTCCTCATTTGGGTCAGCCGCTCCGCCCTTAGTTGCCCTTCGTATTCATCTGCTATCCGATCGAGCTCCAAAGCAACCTCCAGATTACTTGGCAGAATTCGGATGCCTAAAGCCTCTGCTGCCTTAAGCTTTGCTTGCTTGAATTCTTTTTCCTGAAAAGTATAGAGAAGAATTGCGGCTTCTGAAGCTACCTTTTTTCTTAACGAAACCGTGTGGTTGCTTCTCAAGTTTCCTCCTTTTCCTCGCTTTCGGGCTGAGTTTCTTGGGCTTGAGACGGAGTTTCCGGCTTTTGAGGCTTTGAGACCTGCGAAGGCTGAGCGGTTTCCTTGACCGCTTCAGGCTTGTAAGAAAGCACCTTAGATTTCCTTACGCCTACATGGCGAAGGGCTGTTATTTTCTTCGCCTCATTGTAAATGTCAGATGCTATCTTTCCCAGAACTACTTCCTGTACAAACTGACCAAACGCAAGGCTACTGGCTTTTTCTTCAATGATCCTCTTCATAACCGTGCGGACTGCTTTCTCTTGGGAAGTCTTAATTCTGCTCAGTGTAAAGGCGCAGGCAGAGGCCCGCAGCTTAAAGTTGTCTTTGGTTGTAACGTTGAAGATTCCATCTATCCGGGTGGTTCTTCTCCTGACGAGACTTCTTAGATAGTCTCTTGAGTATTCATGTTCCTTGAACATCGTTATGGCTCTGCGCCCATCTACATCGACGACTTGGAAGCGCATCTTCAGATATTGATGGGCAAAATCTTCGGTCACATCGTATAGTGTCGATTCAATCACTCTTCCCATGAGCTGTTGAGGGTCATCGGCCGGGACGGAGCCCAACTCAACACCGCCAAAGTATTTTGGGGAGACTATAGTGTACCACCTTTTGCCTCGCCATTTGTCTTTTACCCTTCGTCCGCTACTCGACACGTTGTAACACCATCGTGAACTACAAATTCCACAGACAAGTATTAAAGGTTTTAGCGGCAAAGAATCGTTCAATATGCCCTTTCAGTTCAGGGTTGCTCGATATACTTGCGGTCGCACGTTCGCATCATTTAAATAGTTTCAGAGATTCTATCTATTGACTATCAAGGGGCTATCCTCATGATCGATGTGAAACTGATCAGAACGAATCCGGAACTTGTAAGGGAAAACCTCAGAAGAAGAAACAACCCTGAGGTTCTGTGGCTACTAGACGAGTTCATCGAACTTGACGAAAGATGGAGACACGCGCAGACGCGGATAAACGATCTGAGAAGAGAGAGAAATGAGATAAGCCTCAAAATCGCGCAGATGAAGAAGGAAGATGAGAACATAACTGAAGAGTTAAGGAAGGCGGATCAGATTCAGCAAGAGGTAGCAAGGCTAAAAGTCGAGGTTGATGAATACAGGGAAAAATCTGTGGCTGTTTTGATGCGGATACCAAACCTTCTTCACGAATCGGTCGTCTACGGCAAAGATGAGACTGAAAATGTTGAGATAAGACGGTGGGGTTCTCCTCCCATGTTTGATTTTCCGCCGAAAAATCACTTAGAGGTCGCTTTGAACTTAGGTTTGATCGATGAGGAAAGAGCTGGCAAAGTTGCAGGAAGTGGATTCTACTATCTCAGGGAGGAATTGGTGCTGCTCGATTTAGCTATTCAGAGGTATGCGATCGATTTTCTCAGGGGGCGCGGCTTTATCCTGATTGAGCCGCCGTTCATGCTTCGGAGGAAACCGTACGAGGGAGTGACGGCGCTATCTGATTTTGAGACAGTCATGTATAAGATCGAAGATGAGGACTTATATCTGATCGCCACGAGTGAGCATCCCCTTGCTGCCATGTATATGGATGAAACCTTGAATAAAGATGACCTTCCACTGAAGCTTACAGGGATAAGCACAAACTTCAGGAAGGAGATAGGCGCTCATGGCAAGTACACGAAGGGTCTCTTCAGGGTTCATCAGTTCAATAAGGTTGAGCAGTTCATCTTCTGCCTACCCGAACAGTCTTGGGCACTTCATGAGGAACTCCAATGGAACTGCGAGCGGCTCTATCAGAAACTTGGCCTATTCTATCGCGTTGCAGATGTGTGCACTGGCGACATAGGAACAGTCGCAGCTAAGAAGTACGACACAGAGGTTTGGATGGTTGACGGACAGTTCAGAGAGATCGGCTCAAACTCGAACTGCACCGATTACCAGGCCCGAAGATTGAACATAAAATTTAGAGAGGGCTTAGGCAAACCCCCGAAGGGTTTCGTTCATACATTGAATAATACTGCTTTGGCAACCAGCAGAACAATGATGGCTATCCTGGAGCATTTTCAACAGAAGGACGGCTCGGTTATGGTTCCGGCCGTCTTAAGGCCTTACATGAACGGGATAGAAAAGCTGGAAAAGAAGTAGAGAAATTTCTGCCTTTGAACAAGGGTAGATCTATGGAAGATACGAAAAGGCTCAATCGCCTTTTTCACTATTCAGAGAGATTGAAGTCGAATCTATTGCTGGCAATGAGAGCGGTGGACAGAGTCTCAAGGCTAGGAGGGATCGAATTGGACGGGGCCATTGAGGCATTAAGAGGCATCTTCGAGGGTCTGGGGACCGAACTAGGCATCGCAAGGAATCATCTAAACTCAAGAGAGTTCAATCTAGCACTAGCAAAAGTAATGGAAGCAGAAGGTCATATCGATCTTCATGAGTTCGAGAAGGCGAGAGAGAGCCTATCGGAAGCCCTATCCTACATCACAACGCTAAGCAGCAGATCCCTAAGCGCACTGAAGGAAAGAAATCTAATCTGAAAGAGTTGGCCAAACCTGCTGATGAATTAACACAAACAAATGAAAAATCACGCTCCGTGGCACAAATAACGTGATAGTCATTCAATGCTATAGTGACGGTACTGGTCTTCCTTTCCTATCGACAAAAACCAGTTAGAACCAGTAAGCTTTTCTCACATCTTTTCCACTATGTCTATATCGTTTCTTTTATAACTTCAATATTTCCATTTGTCTACGATGAAACAAAAATTGATTTTGTTCGACGTTGATGGCACATTAGTGACAAGAGATAGGGTACATGATATTTGTTTTTCGGTAGGGTTCAGAAAAGTGATCGGGATCGATGTGAATGTTGTTGAAATTTATGGCGTAAACAGCGGCAAGACAGTTAGAAGTATCGTATCTGATATTCTGGAGAAAAAAGGGTTTACTGGAAATGAAGTACTTTCAAAAATAGATGATGTCTTAGATGAAATGGTCGAGTACTATGAAGAAAAAATCGAATCTGACCAGTCCCTTGAATCTGTCTCTCACGTTATGGAACTATTGGCGGAATTGGAAAGAAGAGGTTGCGTTTTGGGTTTGGTAACTGGGAATGTTGAAAGAATTGCGAGATTGAAGCTTGAGAAAGTTGGTTTGTTAGACTTCTTTAGAATTGGTGGGTTTGGCGATTCATCTACAATTAGAAGCGAATTAGCGCTGGAAGCCATCAAAAAGGCAAATGAAAAACTGAAAATCCAGTTTGATAAGAAAGATGTTTTTGTTGTTGGAGATACACCTTTGGACATAGGGTGCGGAAAAGAGATCGGGGTTAAGACGATTGCTGTATCGACAGGACCATTCAGTATAGACGAATTGAAAAGACATAATCCAGACTATTTATTCAATGATTTTTCAGATGTCAGCTCGATTCTCAAAGCCATAGAAGGTATCTAAATCTAATTACGAAGACAATGAGGGGGTTACATTCATTACAGACGTTTCCTAGTACCGTGTCTTAGATGCCAATCTAATTTGTTCCTTTTCGCCTTGATGCCAAAAAGGAGATTTTGCTTGTACATCGGAGACGAGGACGGTATCCACAAATGATAGACGACATCAAATTTGGAATCCAATGAACTGAGAAAACTGTACGGCTTGTTGAGGAACCGGACATTTAGTTCCGCCAAGTTGTTCAAGTTTCCTGTGGGTAGATTGCCGACAACGGCTACAGAATGTCCGTCTCTTAGCAACCTTTGTACAAGATTGCTGCCGATGAAACCACATCCGCCTGTCACAACAATCTCCAAGGAACCACCAGCCAGCCAGTCATAGAACCGCTACAGTTTCTTCACTATTAAAATTAACCCCAAACCCAACGTCAGCCTCTTGGAAAGGTACCAACCGTCGAAGACGTAGTTTTCAGCGGCGACGCCTCGTTTCTCACACTCGTCCACCAAATCCGTGGCTAGTTCTACCTTGCTCCTGAAGCCGGTCTCCTCCGCCTCTCGGCTGTCACGCTTGAAATACTGCCCATAATCTAATGGGTAGTCCTTATTCATGTCCACGTAGTGGCTTGTGACGAGGTGTTGAGCCTGAACCAAGCCGAGCTATCAAGGGGATAATCTTCATTAGCCTATGGCTATAGGCTCGGACCCTACCCCCTACCCCTATATCCTCCGCAACATTCAATCTCGCCTTCGCGCGTTTTCGACTCTCAAGCTATAGGAGTAGTAGAAGGCTTAGGCTTCTTCTTTAAGTCATCGGGCACATAGGTCGTTTTAAGAACATTTCGGCTCATAATCTGGTAGATAGGTTCTCCAAGAGGAGTATAGTCGGGGAACCTAAGAACATCTACAAGGACAAGTTTCACTTTGAGTTTGGTTCCATCTTCAAGCTCGTATTCGTTCCATTCTTCTTTTGTCGCTTTGAAATCGATCTTTTTCCCCTTAGAAAGGTCAATAGGAACCGTTCCCAATTTTTCCACCTAGACTTCCCTCCTATATCTTCTTCAGATCCTATATTTCTGCTTTTGTTTTTTTTGGGGGTTTGGGTTTGGGGATTAAATTTTGATGAAGGAAGGAATCAAAACTTAACCCAATCAACCAACTTTTTCGTTTCATGAGGTTTGAAAAAAGCACTTAAGGCAGGGCGGTATACGCCTAGTCGGAATCGAGTGTGCACCCTTTGGATAAATCATAAATCCAGAATAGAAGAAGAGAGTTAGAAGGAAGATATGATGGAATCAGTCTGGAAACCAAGAGTTAAGATCTGTTGTATAACCAGCGTACAGGAAGCATGGCTTGCAATAAAATACGGAGCATCAGCCTTGGGTCTGGTTTCTGAAATGCCGAGCGGACCAGGAGTCATGTCTGAAGATCTCATTGATAAGATCGCAATGGCTGTGCCGCCTTCCGTCTCCTCCTTTCTGCTAACTTCAAAACAAGATCCGTCGCAAATAATTGAGCAACAAAGAAGGTGTAAGACAAGCGTAATCCAGCTATGTGATCGACTGAGAATTGGCGACTACAAGAAACTCAGAGAAGCCATGCCGGGCATAGGACTCGTGCAAGTCATCCACGTAACTGGCGAAGAAGCCTTCCAAGAGGCCTTTGCCACTGCACCACATGTAAATGGAATCTTGTTGGATTCCGGAAACCAAACTTTGAAGGTTAAACAACTCGGAGGAACTGGGCGAACGCATGAATGGAGCATAAGTAGACGGATAAGGGAAAAGGTGAACGCCCCAATCTTTCTGGCAGGAGGACTAAATCCTGAAAATGTTGTGGAAGCTCTGAAGGAGGTTCAACCCTTTGGAGTCGATGTCTGTAGTGGCGTGAGGACTGATGGGAAATTGGATGAAAGTAAACTCTCAGCCTTCTTCAAAGCGGTCTCATCATACAGCCACAACAAGGACTCAAAGAACGCGGCAGAAAAAAGGAAAGGTGCGCGCGGGATCAATTGAAAACTAACCCCCAAACCCAAAGGGGCTAATCTTCTTGCCTAGCATAGGCAAACAAAAAGGACGTTATAGGTGAGATGCTATGTATTCAGCTGATCTGATCAGGATTTCTGCAGTTTCTCCTGTTATGTGGATTTCTGACAATTCCTGAACCTGCAAGATAAACTCTTCCAAAACTATTCTGGCTTCATCCGCTTTTTCTTTTTCAACCAGTTTTTGAACTGTGTTCAGTTTGGCAATAAGACTTTCCACTATGCCCTGGTTGTCAATTTGACCCTCTGTTCCTAACTCTTCAATTTTTGTCCTCAATTCGTCTATGGTCCTCCGCGGAGCTTCGGCTGACACCCAAAGCATCGCGTTATAGAAAACTTGCTTATCAAATTGACTTGAACCGTCCAGTTGATCTTCAATATAGCGCGAAAAAAACACGCCTCTGTAAGACTCACGTTCGTTTGCCACGATTACCACTTCGAACAAGAAAGGACCAGAGGATGCCAGAGATTCTTGCGATAACTTGGCCTGTAGTTATCTAGGGCGTTCATGAAACCTTCCAGTGCTCTTTAGCCTAGCTTATAGGCTCGAGCTCTAGCCCCTTCTCCTCTCTGTTTTTCTGAATCATACTTGATGAGGATCTGTGGGACGAGAATCAACACTCCAGTCCTTGAACAGCGACTGTTATGAATAACTAAGCGGTGCGACCGTTGGCGGGCCCGCTGGGATTTGAACCCAGGATCTCCGGCTCCGGAGGCATGCGCATCTCGTTGATGAGATTCGACGCCTTGATCCTGACTGGGCTACGGGCCCTCGAGTCTAACTTTCCACCAAGAAAGTGGTTCTAGCCACAAATATATAGTTTTAAAGGTTACTTTTCCAGAACCTGACTGGGAGATATTTGAGTTTCCATACTGCCAAATTGGCGTTCACAGAGAAAACCTTGCTCTTACGATCTTAAGATAGTGTGTCCTTGCTTCCTTGCGAAACAAAGCAAAGCTTATGAGTGGATATAACTACCTTTTTGCTGATTGGGATGAAGTTCTGGAAGATGCACGGGCTGGGGAACGATTACATCGTTATCGATAACCAGGACGGAAGTCTGAGAGAGAATCAGCTCAGCGCGCTGGCTCGGGGGCTTTGTAGGCGAAGGTTCTCAATCGGGGCTGATGGATTACTGCTTATTTGTAACTCCTCCGTGGCAAATGCTAAGATGAGGATCTTCAATGCTGATGGAAGCGAAGCCGAGATGTGCGGGAACGGGATAAGATGCTTCGCTAAGTACTGCTACGAGAACAGCGTGGTGAAGAAGACTAATATGAAAGTTGAAACCTTGGCTGGACTAAAAGAATTGTGGCTTAACTTGGATGGAGACGATGTGAAGACTGTAAAGGTAGACATGGGGATGCCGATCTTGGATAGGGAGAGGATACCCATGCTTGGAGAAGGAAGATGCATCGACGAAAACCTGACAATCGAAGATGAGCTCTTCAAGATTACGTGCCTCTCAGTTGGGAACCCCCACTGCATCATATTCGTGGAGGATTTGGACACATTTCCAGTTGAAAGATTCGGATCCAAAATTGAGAATCACCGCCTCTTCTCAAACAGAACAAATGTGGAGTTCGCTCAAGTTCTCGACAAAAACAATTTGAGGGTACGCGTCTGGGAAAGGGGCGTTGGCGAAACCCTAGCGTGCGGAACCGGAGCCTGTGCTAGCGTCGTGGCTGGAAAGCTTCTGGGTAAGGTCGCTGACAACTGCGTTGTCCACCTCATAGGCGGAGACCTAAGTATCGAGTATACAGATAAGATTTTTATGACGGGACCCGCCGAGAAGGTGTATACAGGTGAGCTAGACTTGGAGGGTCTTTGATGAAGATAGAATTTGCAGATAGGGTCAAGAAGCTTCCACCATACATCTTCGCTGAACTCGAGAAGATAATAACCGAGAAGAAAAGGCAAGGCGTGGACCTGATCTCGCTCAGCATAGGTGACCCAGACCTGCCTCCGCCGCCATTTGTTTTGGATGGGCTCAAGAATGAGAGCTCAAACCCCAAGAACCATAACTACTCCTTTAGCCAAGGTGAGCCAGACTTCAAAAGGGCCGTGGCAGAATGGTATAGAAAACGGTTCAGTGTAGAACTCGACCCCGATAGGGAGGTCATAGCCCTAATAGGGTCGAAGGAGGGCATAGCCAACATAACGAGAGCCTTTGTAAATCCCGGGGACCGTGTCTTGGTCCCTGATCCAGCCTACCCGGTTTATGCCAACGGAGGAACATTACTAAGTGATGGCATGCAAGTTCCCTTGCCCCTTCTGGAGGAGAACGGCTTCAAACCCGACTTGAAGGCGATTACCGAACATAGGGCTAAGATGATGTTTCTCAATTATCCGAACAATCCGACTGCCGCCGTTATAGATAAGGACTCGTTGAGGCGCGTGGTTGAGTTTGCTCTGGAAAATGATATGCTCGTATGCTACGATAACGCATATTCCGAGGTCACCTTTGAGGGTTACAGAGCTCCCAGCATCCTCGAGGTTGACGGAGCAAAAGACGTAGCCATCGAGTTTCATTCCTGCTCGAAAACTTTCAATATGACTGGAGACCGAATTGGTTTCGCAGTTGGAAACAGCCAAATAATAACAGGTCTCGTAAAAGTGAAGTCTCAGATCGACTCTGGACCGCCTGTGTACGTCCAAAAAGTAGCTGAGAAAGCGCTTCAAACCTATACCGACGATGGGGAGCCGCCTATGTACGTCAAAGATGTAAACCGCACATACGCTGAGAGAAGAGACGTTCTCGTTGACGGGTTGAACTCTCTAGGTTTCAAGTGTGGGAGACCGCTCGCTACTTTTTACGTCTGGCTCAAGTGCGGAGAAGACTCGATGAAGTTTACGACTAAGCTCCTGGAAGCTGGAGTGGTCGTAACGCCTGGAATCGGCTTTGGGAAGCATGGAGAAGGATACGTTAGGTTCTCGATAACCCAGCCTAAGGAGAGAATCAAAGAGGCTATGGAAAGAATCGCAGAAGCGGCATAGATAGACACGCCATGAACTGTGCTTCCATTGTTCGCGCGCGGTATCGAAAAAGAAAGAGGTGATTTCATGAAAACTGGTATGATCCTCAAACGTTTCACAGCTAAGGACGGCAGAACAGTTACTCTAAGAACTCCCAGATGGGAAGACCTAGACGACCTCGTGGAGTTCATCAACTCCCTTGTTGAAGAAGGCGCAGATATAATGCAGAATCGAAAGGTCACAAGGGAAGAAGAGGCAGATTGGCTAGGTAGGAGGTTAGCTCTCCTGGAAAGGGATGAAGAGCTTAGTCTAGTTGCTGAGGTTGATGGAAAGGTTGTGGCAAACTCAGAGATAACCAAACGAGGAGGATACTCAAGACATGTTGGCGGATTGGGTATCGCGATCAAGAACGGTTATCGAGACGTTGGAATCGGCACCGAGATGCTCAAGACACTAATCTCTCAGGCTAAGATAATGGATCTTAGCGTTTTGACTCTGACGGTTTTCTCCACAAACAAAAGAGCCTTCCACGTGTACGAGAAAGTGGGCTTTGAAGAGACGGGACGGATGCCGAACGCAATCCACAAGGATGGAAAGTTCGTGGACGAAATAATCATGGTAAAAAACATAGCTTAATCATCAAGAAGTATCCTCTTTATTTTTCACAGCGCCCCGTGGCTTGCTGGCATCTCAGAATCGGATAAGTTTTTAAGATTCTTTCCCGCTAGTTGTACGTGCACAAACCCCGATGATTGGCGATGGACGATCTGAATCGATATGGTGAGCCATTGCAGAACTGAGGGGGTGCAAAGCTCGGATCTAGGCTTAAGGTACGGTTTTGAATAGCCTTCCTCATTCGAAAGTTTTCGGCTCACTGAGAGTCTATCTAAGAACAACGCTAGAATCCGTCTTGCTCAAACGGAAATGGTAAATATTTATGCGGCTTAGGGTAATTATGGTTCTCAGACTGAAGAGGGCGCGAACATGAAAACAGATGAAGACTATGAGGTAAGAAGAAAGGTCGTCGAAGTCTCGAAAAGACTTTACACAAGAGGTTTAGTGGCGGGAGCAGGAGGAAACATAAGCGCCAGAGCGCCGGGTTCCCAAGAAATATTCATCACGCCCAGCGGACTATGCAAGGGCTACTTGAGACCTTGCGACATTTTAAAGGTTGATTTTGAAGGTAATGTCATCCAAGGCGATTTGAAACCGACATCCGAGACGCTGATGCATACAGCCATTTTCAAAGCAAGGGATGATGTCAAGGGTGTGGTGCACTCTCATCCTCCTGTCTGCACGGGTTTTGCGTGTGCAAGAGTGCCGCTTGATTACTCAGTGGACCCAGAGATCATAGTCATGGTTGGGGAGATCCCGCTGGTAGAGTACGTGACGCCGACCACGATGGAGTTGGCGGAGAAAGTGGCCGAATATGCTAAGGGTCATGATGCTTTTCTTCTGGCTAGTCACGGAACGATAACACTGGGGGCAAACCTTGAGCAAGCCTATCAGAGAACAGAACACCTGGAAGATTTTGCAAAGATCCTTCTGGTCTCGAAACTTCTGGGCGGACCCGTATCTCTGCCTCCGGAGGAGATTGAGAAACTCAAAGGTCTGAAGAGCATAGAATACCGGGTGAAACTCGCAAGAGAGTTCAAATGAGAATCATGCAGAGGACTTCATCAACTGCTAATGTCTTTTAGAAGAGTCGCGCCGAAATGGCACAAAAGGAAATCGACGAGCTATGGGGAAGGAACGATGGCTGTGGGTGAACTGCAGAAGATCTACTTGGGAGTTAACCTGAATTTTGCTAAGTTCGTATACGGTCATGAACGAGCGCTCGACCTAGCCCGGAACGAGATCGGTGCATGCTACGTCGAGATGGTGCCCGATATAGATTATGGCCCGGTTTTCTTCGCCACATCACCTGCTCGGTTCCGTGCATATCACACTGAAGTCGCTCGATACGCTAGCAAGATAGGCGTGCATATCGTATCGATGATGACGTTTTTTCGGGACAATGTGAGCGTTACACATTCAAATCGCGAGATACGTGAATGTGCCTTCACCGCAATGCGTGCCATGGCTGTGCAAGGGGGGTGCTACGGGTGCGATGTAGTTGGCGCGTCGCTCGGCACAATCCTCGTTGAGGACTTAGACGAACGTGATGAACGTATCGAGGCAGGCCTCCACTACTGGTGGCGGTGGCTTCAGCTCCTTCACCGAGAAGGCGTCGAAAAGGCAACTTTGGAGACGATGTCCACATTGCGCGAGCCGCCGGCCACCATCGCATCCGCCAAAGAACTGCTCGCTCGACTAAATGGGTATCACCGGCAAAACCCTTCAACTACATGTGCACCTGCATTATGCTACGATGTGGGACACGGCGCAGCAGAACCTGAGAGAGAAAGCGACGATGATGTCAAGTTCACTGCATGGTTTGGGGCTTTTCCTACTGATATTGTTCATATCCACTTGAAGAATACCGGCCCCCAATTCCTTGAAACTTGGCCTTTCATAGATGAGTATCGCAATAGAGGGATTATCAATCTAAATGAGGTTCTCGGTGCCATTCGCGATTATCTCCGAGCGGAAAAACTCTATGTCATGGTCGAGGTGCCCGGCAAACGGGGCAGACTCATCGGGGAAAGGGAAAGTATGAGAGTCAACAAGCTCAGTTTCGAGAATGCTAAGAGGGCTTTCCGTGAGGAAGGATTCCGCGAAAATCCCCAAGATCACACATGGTCCCCAGCCTGAGCAGTAAGACTCCACGAGGTTCAAATCTAAGGAATTTCTGAGCTCGAGTTGACGGCGCAACTTCGAAAAGATGAGATTCTAGGATGTACCCGGCATGATCGCCATCTTGATGCATTTTCCTTCGATCATCAATCTTAATGCTTGTTCCAACTCTGGAAGAGGCATTTTGCCGGTTATTAATGGTTTGCCCTTGAACATCCCGCTGGTGATGAGCTCGCATGCGCGCTTGACAGACCGCGGTGTATGGTGAAAGATTCCTTTTATCGTTAAGTCTCCATAATGGATTCTTTCAGTATCCATTGTGATCTTTGTCCCTGAGGGGCATCCTCCGAAAAGGACCGTTGTTCCAGCCTTTCGAGTCATCTCCACCGCAGATTCCCATGTTTGTGGGAGGCCAACCGCTTCAATCACTACATCAGCACCTAAGCCATTGGTTAACTCTTTGACCTTATTCAGCTGGTTTTCTTTGGAAGCGTCGATCACGTGGTCTGCTCCTACTTCGCCGGCGGCCTTAAGTCTCTCTTCGGTCACATCTATGCAGATCACGCTTGTTGCGCCCGTGATCTTTGCCAGTTGTATGTGCATTAGGCCTATGGGTCCTGCTCCGATGACCGCAACGGTGTCGCCTATCTTTATGTTGGCAACATCGTTCCCGTTGACTACGCATGCAAGGGGCTCAAGCAAAGCAGCCTCTTCGAAAGGAACGTGATCTGGCAGACGATAAGTATTTTGGCTGACGATCGGTGCGGGAAGACGAACATACTCGGCATAGGCGCCGTCTACACTGAATCCGATAAGAGTTTCCAAGAGGCGGTCACACAAGTTTGGCTTCCCAATCTTACAAAAATAACATACGTTGCACGGAGCAGAGTTCGCCGCAACAACCCTCTGCCCCCTCTCGAACTGAGTAACGTTCGTACCTACCTCAGACACAACACCAGCAAATTCATGTCCAATAATCAAAGGAGGCTTAACAAGGGGATGTCCTCTTCTATAGATCTTAACATCAGTGCCGCAGGTTAGAACGATTTCCACTCTGACTAGGATTTCATCCGGGCCTATCCCGGGCGACGCAACCTCCTCCAGTCTTATATCTTCCGGTGCGTAGAACCTCATGGCCTTCATTTTCTTTCACTTAAGAGATTAGATATGCGCGTGTTTTACGCAGTACTTATCTTTCATTATTAAACTTTAATCCAAACCCATGAGTGTGTGAGAGCTTAGGAACAATATTTGGGTTCATTAGTGTCTATGAAGATTTTAGTCCCTTCTTCACTAAATTTCATTGAACGATACCTTTTCAGAATCGTTGCCCAATTTTCCGGTTTTACATACACTTCAGGTGGCTTTGCACAATGATATTTCTCGCGGTAACTATTCTTGAAGCTTTTTCCGATCTTGTTACAAGCCTGTTGGCATTTCATCTTGACAGGACATTCGTATTTTTCACCATCTTCTCTCAAAACTGGGAAAACCCTACAGGGATAAGGTCTAATATGATATATCCTGCATTTATCATCTTCGAGAAACATACACGGTTTTTTAGCAACATACCAATTTTCTATGTTTCCAAAGTATTTGTTACGAACCTCATCTTCAGTCAAATTCAAGTAATTTGCTAGTTCGTCAATCATTGGAAAATGCATTATAGACCTTTTAAAGTCTATGGGTCTGACAGAAACTTCTCGGCAACATTCCCCGCATTTCTGACAAACAAATGGAATAAAGACTCTTTCCTTCGAGTTAAGATTTAGTATCCAACCTAGAAGAGGCTCTTCATCAAATCGGTATCGCAAACAAACCCTCCGATGACTATGCTGTCAGTAATTGGGATTCAGTTTAAAATTATTATCCCAAATCCAAAGCAAAATTTTGATGCGCATACGTAGGAAAATCAGAAATGTATCATACAGCACGCTAGGTTGCGCTGATATGAAACTCGGTTGTGCCTTCCTGACCGCTGAGGCTGAGGTAGCAACGCATGTTTTCAGAAATCAGAGTATTTCCCAGTAGAATTTAAAGCCGGTACATTGCGAAAGGAATGTTAGCTAGAAATATGCCCCTATTCCAATATACTTATAATGGTGATGCAGAACGATGTCCACTCCAAGTCTTGATGAGTTGAAGAGGCTTATCAATCCATCTTTTCGCCGTCCGCTGCTGTTGCATGGTACCGGTGGCAAGGAATCAATCCGCAATCGGATAAGCCAAGGACGTTGGAAGGAACTTCTTAAGGAGAAACTGATTCGTTGTGATGAAGCATTGAAGGAGCCGATTCCACAGTTACCTCGTAGTCTTTATGATGATTTCTTCAGCACAGGGAGGCGGGACCCGTTTGAGAGGCTCTTGGGCAATCGGAGAAGCATAACCGAGGATCTGGCTCAAGCCTACATCTCAACAGAGAAGACCGAATACCTAGACCGTTGTAGAGATTACATCTGGGCGACTATGGAGGAGTTCACGTGGATTGCACCAGCTCACGCTATTCATCCTTTACATTCGGGCATCGTGACACAGGTCGATCTATATTCCTCTGAAACCGCTCTCCTGATGGCAGACCTGTGGGACCTATTTCAACAGAACTTAGATTCCGAGACCTTAGAGTGGATGCGCTATGAGATTCTCCGTCGAGTGCTCATCCCCCTGAGAGATCACTTTAACGAGCAATGGTGGGCAAGAAGATACGAGTCAAACTGGACTGGCGTCTGTTGCGGGAACTCCGCATGTGCCCTAGTTCTCACGGCTTTGGATGAACCCTGGGGAGTGGAGCTACTTCATAGACTACTTAGAACCCTAGATAAATTCATCTCAACCGCCGATCCTGATGGGGCTTGGGTCGAGGGGGCAGGATATTGGTCCTATGGTTTCCTCAGCGTCATCTACTTATCTGACCTGCTCGACAAGATAACAGAAGGACGTTTCGATCTGTTGGAAAATCCTCTAATCAAATCGACTGCGACCTTCCCGATCTGGATGTACCTTCCCCCTCGGTCCCAAGTGAACTTTGGGGATACCGGTGATGGGCCCAATGTCTTTCCTGAGGCTTTAGGGCGGCTCTTAGGCCGATTTCGTGATCCCTCGATCGCATGGTACATGTGCAGACTTGAGGAAGAGGGGCTTCTCGGTGGTGGATCCCTGCGTGACTTGCTTTGGACACCCTCCAATGAATTGCAGGCACTAGCACCCAAAGAGACATCTAAGTGGTATCGTCGGATCGGCGTGATCGTAACGCGCGCTTCATGGACTGACTTTGATGCCCCAATTCTCGCTGTCAAAGCTGGGCACAATGACGAGCCTCACAACCATCTGGATATCGGTCATTTCATCTACCACTGTTATGGGAACAGCTTCATCCGTGACCTTGGGGCAGGCGTATACGATCGTGACTACTTTGGCGAGAAGAGATATGAGAATCCATTCTGCGGGGCAGAAGGTCACAACCTGATCTTCGTCGACGGCAAGGGCCAAGCGCCAGGTAGGGAATATGGAGGAAGAATAGTTGAGTATGTTCGCGATCCACATTATGATGTGATTCAGATAGACCTTACAAAGGCTTACCCAAGCCATGTTTTGTCGGAAGCATTTAGGACATTAATCTTTCTAAAATATGAAGGGTTGGTACTAATCGATAAGGTCATATGCCAAAAGGGTGCCATGGTTGAGTCGCGACTCCACTTTAATGGCAAACCCAATACGACCTCTTCTGGGATTAAGATACTTCGCGGAAGAGGCAGAATCTCTGTGTCATGTGATGCGCCTTCAGTAAACATCGGAATCGGGATCCATAAAGGGCTAAAGCTGCAAACTCCCAAACATGTAGATGCACAGTACATAAGTCTACTTGCAGAAGCGTCCCAGGGATCTGCCACTATTGAGACGTACATCGTGCCCTATCAAACCGACAAGGAACTTCATGCTAGGCTTAAGACCCTAATAAATCACACTTCTCTTATGTCTCGTGGAAGACTGCTGTCGTAAAGCATCTTTGGATTTCACCCTTCTTCAACGCATTCTCCATGCAGTTTAATATCGCTTCTATGTCCTCATTGCCTAGAATAATCAGATAACATTGTCAGTTTAGTCACTGTGATTGTTGCCTTCTCCCAAAAGGAGAAGGTGAGATACTTTAGTATCCGGGATAGGATGATATGGCATACCAAGGATAGCTGCTCCAGTCAAGAATTCTCTCTGCACGAGACCTTAGCCTCAGCGTACGAGCGAAGCACGAGCGCAGGCCAAACCGCAGGTCATGTATAGCACTGTCGTCTATGTGATGGATATAGATCTGATATTTTCCTCTGACATATGACATTTCTGAATGGGTGGGTTTTCTTAGAGAGAGCGAGTGAGACGGTGAGAAGGGGAGAGAAGGAGAAGAAGTGTTAGAGAGAAGGAAATCGCCAAAGGGCGGGCCCTTCACTATGACCTAGCTCATCAATGTGAAGATGAAATGTAGCCTTTGCAATTGAATGCGAGCCTTAATGCGTCCACTTATTTCAAGAATTGGCTCGATCTTGACAAAAACATAAGAAGTCACTCGTCTATATTCACTGAGGGCTCCAAGTGAGGGTTTGACAAGAATGAAAGCGGTTGTAAAGACGAGGCGCGGACCAGGAAATGTGGAATTAAGAGATGTGGACGTTCCTCAGACAGCGCCTGATGAAGTTTTGATCGAAGTGAAGAGCAGCGGGATATGTGGAACCGACGTCCATATATATCATGACTCAACCTTTTACACTCCGCCAGTGATCTTGGGACACGAATATGGAGGGGTCGTAATCCAAGCCGGCAGCAAAGTCTCAGACTTCGATGTGGGAGACAGTGTGACATCGCCCGCAACGATACCTTGTGGAACATGCTTCATGTGCAAAATAAATCGCGCAAACCGATGTGTTGGAGAGGAGAAAAGGATCTTAGGAGCCCATAGAGCCGACGGGACGTTTGCAGAATATGTTGCAGTTCCAAGCGCAATCTTACACAATGTTCCGGATGGCATCACTTTTGATGAGGCTGCAGTTGTAGAACCTGCTGCCTGCGTGATTCATAACGTATGCGAAACTGTGGGGGTAAACCCTGGGGATGTCGTTGTTGTTCTGGGGCCTGGACCTGTGGGGCTTCTCAGCCTTCAAGTAGCAAAAATATCCGGAGCCAAGAAAGTCATCGTAACTGGAACAAGCGCCGATAAAGATCGATTGAGACTCGCCAAGACCCTTGGGGCAGACATGACCGTCGATGTTGAGATGCAAGATCCGTCTGAAACCGTCAAAAGTGTAACAGACGGATTGGGAGCCGATGTCGTCTTAGAGGCAAGTGGATCTCCAGCAGCCCGCAAACAGGCATTCGACATCGTCAGGCGATGCGGAAAGGTTGGGTTGTTGGGGATAACTGGCAGACCTCAGGAGATAAATCTAGACAAAGTGGTTGAGGGCGAACTCGAAGTGAAAGGAACATGGGGAACCATATGGACCAGTTGGCGAAAAGCACTAGACCTGATAAGCTCAGGAAAAATTCAAGTTGCGCCTTTAATTACGACTAAGCTACCTTTGGAAAACTGGCAAGAAGGCTTCAGGATGATGGAGGAAAGAAAAGCCTTGAAGGTGCTTCTAATCCCTTAATGACGTGTATTTTTCTTTTTAGGAATTGTTTTTCGGTGGACATCATGGTCTGTTTGAAATAGAAGAAGAACCTGGACCAATCAACTCGGAAAGATAATGCGACAAAGGCTTTTGGGCGACAGTAGTGGTCCTCTGCTAGAACATTAAGTAAAACTTACAGCGGCTGAGATGGTGAATTACTAGACTTCGCGCATCAGCTTTTCCAGATAGTCTTTTCCCATCCTAACCTCTTTATGAGGGTCTTCATAAGGCCATATGTCCATGCTTAAGCATCCCTTGTAACCCACCCTCTTGAGCGCTTCCAAGAAGGGCTTGAAATTATGTACGGTTCCCGGAGGCAGATCCCTATCCCAGTCGCCGTAATTGTCGTCGATGTGAACGTGGAACAATTTTCCGTTCAGCATCTCAACCGCGGTTGGTAGGTGCTCACGCGCGACGATGGCGTGGCCGGTGTCAAGAAGTGCCCCGACATTATCGGAATTTACCTCCTTCAGTATCCTAAGCGTACTATCCACATTGTTCAGTATGTTTTCAGGTTTGTACTCTAAGGCAATTAGGACACCGTGATCTTCGGCTACTTTTGCGCACTGGGAAATCGCATCTACTAGATGGTTCCAAGACTCCCAGTACGGAATTTTCGGTGGTATCGGGTCCGAACCGGGCCAGATGCCGATGCATTTGCAGTCCCATTCGACAGCGGCTTCGGTTTCCTGTTTGATACGTTGGACTATGCTCCTCCGAACATTTTCATCTGGACTCGTGTAGACAGGACCGGACCAGACGTACACGTTGTCATTACAGCATATGTTCACCATCTCTAAGTCCAGCGATTCAAGTTCCTCCCTGATCTTCCGTCTTCTAGGCTTAGAAAAGTCTTCTATATTCCATATTACTAGTTCAACGGCATCGAAACCCATCTCTGCAATCTGGCGGATTGCTTCCTCAGTTGTCATCCTTAAGCCTCGGGTCTGTAAGGGACCGAAACCGGGCCTGGCCGCTTCAAAAGCCCAGGTCAGGACGCTTAGTTTCCACAGCAAAACCACCATTCTCCTTAATGTGTAAGCTTAACAGTGCTGCATAAAAGATTTTGGAGCAGATTCTACTTTTCGGATAATCTCAGCTCTTTCATGTGATCGATCTCATCGAATACGCCGCTAAACATGCCGTAAAGTTTCTTGTACAACTGGTAATATCCCTCGTAAATCTTTCCAGTCCCAGTCTTTGGCGTAAAAGTTTCTTTCTCATTGTAGACGGCTGCGACCGCTTCCTCGGTTTTCCCGTATATCTTTGCGCCAACACCGGCCAAGATCGCTGCCCCCAAGGCTGCTGCCTCCGTTACGTTGGGAGTAGCAACCTTTCTTCCAGTGATATCCGCTTTGAGTTGTAACCAGAATTTTGATTTAGCTCCTCCGCCGATAGCTCTCAACTCAGTAATCTTGGTTCCGTGTCCTTCTATCGCTTCAATATTGTTTCTCAATTCGTAAGTAAGTCCCTCCACAACCGCTCGAATAACCTCGCTCTTCCCATGGGCTAAGGTCAGGCCGAGGAAAATTCCCCTAGCTTTCCTGTTAAACGTCGGCGTTCCACTTCCCTCAAAATAAGGTAGTAGAAATAGTTCCGTCGACCCAACCGGCGCCGTCGACGCTTTGTAGGTTAGAAGATCGTATACGCTGATGCCCTTCCTCTCGGCTTCTTCCTTCTCCTTCTCTGCAAAATTGTCTCTAAACCATCTTAGGATCACTCCGCCGCTCGGATTGAAACCCAACATGAAATACTTGTCGTCAATGACGTAGCAGTGGACCGCAAACCCTTCCAGGCGCATCTTTCTGGTCAAGGTCAAGTCTTTCTGGATGACCGCTATGCATTCGACCGTTCCCGTAGCATCCATAGCTGGTCCGGTTTGGGTTATGCCAGCTCCGAGAGCGCCGCAAGGCTGATCATGCCCGCCTGCAACGACCAGTGTTCCCTCGGAAAGTCCTGTTTCCCTTGCACCTTTCGAATCTACTTCACCAACGATCGAACCCGAAGACCGAACCTCTGGAAGAACAGCTTCGTCTATGCCGGCTACCTCAAGTATTTCACTCGACCATCGTTTTTTTCCGATGTCAAACAGCATGGTTCGTGTGGCCACTGAGCGATCGGTTACGGGCTTGCCGCATAGTTTCATGTTTACGTACTCCTCCCAGCACAGAAACATCGACGCTTTCTTGTACAATTCGGTCTCGTTTTCGCGCAGCCATTGAAGTTTTGGAAGCGTGTAGATTGGCATCGATGATGTTAAGGGCTGACCGGTGATGGAGTACATTTCATCGGCGCCAAAGTTATCCTCCCACCATCTGGTTTGTTCCTCAGCTCTAGCGTCAAATGTGGTCATGCTCCAATGGAGCCAGTTTCCCTTCTCATCAACTGGAAGAAAAGCTTCACCTAGAACGCTTGTGCTCAACGCAACGATGAGTTTCGGGTCTACTTTCCCGTTCTCAACGCTGGCTCGAATTGTTGCTACTATGGTTCTCCAAACTTCGTCGGGATTTAACTCAGACCACTCTGGACGTCTGTGATATAGCTTATATTCTCCGTAAGCGGAAGAGACCGTGTCTCCCTTCGGGGTGAAGACGACAGCCTTGCATCCAGTTGTCCCAACATCTAACCCAAGTAGATACATGCCGATCTTCCTTCGGAAAAGCATTAGATGGGAATCATGTTATATTGAAGCGTGGAAGATAGATAAAACTTATCGCAAAGAAAAAACTTTGAAATCTCTTACCTTACTATGTCCTTTCTTGGCGTAAGTCTACGCTACACTGCGCAAAAGAATTTGGCTGTACTCGAGAAAGCTCAACATGATATCGCTGCAAAGGGTTGGAGAGACGGCTTTCTCTTCGGCTGCAACTTTTTTGGTCACCCGACACTGGGCAGTAAGTACGACGAACAGTTTCTAGAAATCTTTAACTATGCTACTGTCCCGTTCTATTGGTCTGTCTTTGAGCCTCGCCGAGGAGAGAAAGCCTGGGACCGAACAGACGAAATGGCGTTGCGGCTCCAGAAGAACCGAGTCACGGCGAAGGGCCACCCCCAAATGTGGTTTCATATAGAGAGGCTATAGATATCTTTGTCATCATTAATGAGGCACATGATTGAGCAAACGAGTTGGCCTACAGTCAGGAGCAGATCCTCGAGATGACGAAGCTTGACCACAAACTAAAATGGGGAAAAATAGTCCCTCTAAGCAAATGATAGTTAGAAAGAGAATAAGTAGAACAATCAAACAAATCCGCGAAGAATACAATAAAAACGGAGTACCTTATGGGCATATTGGACGAAGACACGGCAAAGAAACGAGACGACAATTCGCTTTAATTAAGGTTCTCAAATTGTCGGCATCGCAAACTGGAGGAGGCTCGATATCCTTCAAAAACCTTTTCCAACAGGCTGAGGTAGCCCCCACCTCCTTCCAATCGTCGTCCTTTCAGGTTCAAGCTGAGCTATGTGGCTGCATCAACACGGCAGCTATGTCCCAACACTAGAAACTTTTATGCTTCCCCTCATCTATCTTATCTCAATATTGGAGGATCCAGCTTGCCTGAATATACGGGTGGACAGATAGTCGTCGAATACCTGATCAAGGAGGGCATCCCATACATTGTTGGGATTCCCGGACACGGAATAATACCGTTCTTAGATCCCTTCAAAGAAAGACGGGACCAGATAGAAGTCATCCAGGTCAGACACGAGCAGTCAGCGGTTCACCTTGCCGATGGATATTACCGAGCTTCGGGAAAGCCGCTCCTTTGTTTCACATCGATCGGCCCCGGCGCATACAACACGATAGTAGGTCTTGCCACCGCCTACATTGATTCTAGCGCTCTAGTAGCTGTCAGTGGTGAGACCCACACCTACATGTTCGGTAGGGGGGTACTGCAAGAGATTGAGAGACAACATTGGGCTGATACCTTCAGCGTCATGAGACCTGTCACAAAACGAGTGTGGAAAGTGACCAGAGTTGATCAGATTCCCTTTGTCATTCATCAAGCCTTCAGAACGGCAACGACTGGAAGGCCTGGACCAGTGCATATATTCATGCCTATGGATGTGCAGGCTGACTTGGCTGATGTTGAAATACCAGAGCCAGAGAAGCAAAGGCCTTTGGGAAGGATTATGGGCGATACTGACAAGGTTAGGGAAGCTGCTGAGTCTTTGGCTAAGGCAGAGAGGCCCGTCATACTAGCTGGTGGAGGAGTGATACTCTCAGATGCATCCCCCGAGCTTGTAGAGTTCGCTGAGTTCTTGGGTGCCCCGGTGATAACTACCATGATGGGAAAAGGTGCGATCCCAGAGGATCATCCTCTCTGCGCATTCTACGCCGGGTCTAAGGGCTCCTCATGCGGCAACAACTTGGCGAGAGAGGCTGACATCTTGTTGGCTTTGGGTTGCAGGTTTGCAGATCTCTCTACTAGCTCCTACAAGCACGGCGTCAGCTTTTCCATTCCGCCAACTAAGTTAATTCATGTCGACATAGATCCCACAGAAATAGGTAAAAACTATCCAGTCGAGATCGGAATAGTGGGCGATGCGAAGGCTGTGCTCCGTCAGATGATTGAAACCCTGAAGACCATGATGTCAAAGAGAAAGTATCAGAAGATGCCTTACTTCAAGCTGATAGAAGACACAAAGAAAGTATGGGAGAAGGAACTTGAACCTCTACGTAACAGCGAGAAGATTCCAATGACCATTTCACGCTTCCTAAGTGAGCTTAGAAAAGTCTTGAAGAGAGACGCTATACTGGTAGGCGCTGCCGGCCACGCTCAAGCACAGCTATTTCAAGAGTTTCCAGTCTACAAGCCCAGAACTCACCTCAGCTCGGGCGGTATGTCCACGATGGGTTGGGCGACACCTGCCGCGATGGGAGCAAAGCTTGCTCAGCCTGAGAGGCAGGTTGTCGCGGTCTCAGGAGACGGGGACTTTCTTATGACATGCCAAGAATTGGCGACTGCTGTACAGTACGGGATAGCCACCGTTCACTGTGTCCTCAACAATTATGGGTGGCTGAGCATAAGGGACTTACAGTTAGACGTTTACGGCAAGGAACGAGGTTACGCCACAGAGTTCAGAACAAAAAGCACAGGCGAGCTCTATAGCCCAAGCTTTACAAAACTCGCCGAGGCTTTTGGGTGTCACAGCGAGTTTGTCGAAAAACCTAGGGATGTGGCTCCAGCTTTCACGCGTGCCTTAGAGTCTGGAAAGCCGGCGCTAATAGAGATTCCTGTGCAGTACGAATATCCATGGTCCGGGGGCAAGACACTGGGATGGTGGGATGTCCCTATCCCGGCTTACCTTAGAAAGAGATAGATTCGACCAGCAAATTCGAAAATAATGGGTAAGACTTCAAACGTCCGTTTTGAACCCGGGCGTTCCGCTGCTTCTATCCGCTTACGTTAGTGAGACATCTTCGAAGTTTCCTCTCTTCTCAGAATGCTTTTGGGTTGAACTGAACTGTTTAGCTTCCGCAAGACAGATATAGAAGTCTTCGGTCTTTAGTCTAAAGAAACTGCCTAATCCGCCCAAGGGAAAGTTTAGTTTATGGATTACGCCGTGGAAACGCTTAACCTAACGAAAATATTCAAGGGCGAAAAGGAAGAAGGCGAAAGACGAATCGTTACGGCAGTGGATCATGTCAATATTAGAGTCAAGCCTGGCGAGATCTTCGGTTTGCTGGGACCAAACGGCGCAGGTAAGACAACCCTCATCAAGATGTTATGTACAATAATCCTCCCTACTGAAGGAACAGCAAAAGTCAATGGTTACGATATCCTTGAGCAGTCGGAAAAAGTTAGAAGTATCTTCGGTTGGTTCCACGGCGAAACCGGCGGCCGTTCTCTTTACTGGCGGCTGAACGCTGAAGACAACCTCAGGTTTTACGCTTACCTGCAGAACGTTCCAAAGAATGTGGCTGAGAAACGCATAGATGCACTCCTCGAGTTCTTTGAGTTAACTAAAGACCGGCAAAAGCTAGTTAAAGAGTACTCCACCGGGATGAAGGTAAGAGTAATGCTCTCAAGAGCCTTGCTTCACAACCCACCGATCCTATTCATGGATGAACCCACAATAGGACTAGACACAATCAGCGCGGTCGAGACGAGGAAACTCCTTAGAGCACTCAGCACAGAGCTCGGTAAGACCATAATCTTCACAAGCCACAACATGTACGAAGTCGAACAACTTTGTGAAAGGGTTGCAATAATGAGGAGCGGCAAGATAATCGCCGACTCCGCACCCTCAGTGTTGAGGGATATGATAAGGGATGTCCGCGCCGTTGAAGTCGAGATCAAAGACTGCGAAGATCCAGAGGAGATGATTCAGAGACTGGGCAGAATGGCCATCGTCAAGAAAGTCCTCGAGACGAGAAGTGAACTCGATCACTTATTCGTACGCCTACAGGTAGAAGACGAATACGAAGCCATTCCACTGGTGACTGAGAGGTTACACTCTTACGGTGTGAAGATCTCATCGATCCGTCAAGCCGAGCCCACCTTCGAGGACATCTTTGTAAGATTAACGAGAGAGGAGAAATCATGAACGTGAAAGATTTAGTCGATCTTTTCCGAGAGGAAGCCCGACGTTCACCCTCAGATCTCGTTCATGTGTGGGCTGTTTTTTGGGCTAACTTCAAGGTATTCCTCTCGTATAAGACTTGGGTCATAACTGAAACTCTCAGCACAGTCGCTTCGATCGCTATGTACTCCTTTATGGGGCTTCAAGTTGAACCTGAAAGGTTGGTTGGAGCTGGCTACGGAGGTGTCACCTGGTTAGCCTTCGCTCTTGTGGGCGTAGCCTCGGCGAACTATCTTTGGATGTGCATAAGCAGGATAAGCCACTCCATGCAGCACGAGGTGAGTGAAGGAACTCTTGAGCCGATCATCTCCTCGCCTATTAGGCTGAGATCCTACATAGTTGGGCAGTCAATTCGTGGTTTCCTAGTTAGCGGATACTTCATGCTCGGCGTTCTGCTGGTGGGAATATTCCTTCTGAAGGCTCCTCTAATGGTAACTTCTGAAACCGTTCTTTCGTTTTTCATAATCCTCCTCATGATGGTTGTGAGTTATATCGGCATAGGGGTAATGGCCGCTGGCATAATTCTTGTATATAAGAAGGGTGATCCGCTTACGTTTCTCTTCGCCAGCGTTACTGAGTTCCTTGGAGGCGTACTATTTCCCTTGAACTACCTAAAGGATTATCCGATCCTCTGGTCCCTAGCCTGGCTCATGCCGTACACTTATGCCCTGGATGCAGCGCGCAAGGTCCTCCTCACCGGGGCGACCCTGTCCGCACCGGGTGTTCTTGGCAACTTGATTGTTCTAGCTATCTACACGGTGGTCTTTATCCCTCTGGGCTTGAGAGTCTTCAATTGGGGCTGCAATCGGATAAGGGATGAAGGAACCGTAGCCACGTACTAGGAGGAGACCGAGTTTGAATCATGAGCAGATGATTAAACTCATGTCGGAGGAGATGCCGCGTAAAAAGACGCCTATTCATAAGATGATAGCCTCTTTCATCATGAGAGACTTCAAAATCTTTTGGACGTATAAGTTCTGGCTAACGCTCGAGATATCCGGGAGCATTCTCTTCGTGGCTGCTTACTACCTTTTCTCCATGATCACAACCTCTCAGCAGGTTCACGAGGCGGGATACACCACGGGAGGATACTTCACCTTCGCGCTGATTGGGATAGCCTTCCAACAGTACGTCTTCTTCGCAGTTCAGAGCATAAATATGAGCGTGAGAGAGGAGCAGTGGAACGGCACAATAGAGACGATATTGTCCTCGGCGATTGACTTCAAGATCTTCCTTCTAGGGGAGACATGCTTCTTCTTCATAGTTTCTTCAGCCTTCCTGCTCGTCTCCCTCCTAACCGGAATTCTGTTCGGAGCGAGATTCTATTTCAGTCTGGGATCTATCCTATCTGCTATTGTAATATCAGCTCTGCTCGTAGCCAGCCACATGGCAATAGGCGTCCTAAGCGCGGGCATAATAATGAAGACGAAGCAGGGGAACCCCTTGACTTGGGCATTCTCGTGGATGACCCAGCTCGTCTCAGGGGTTTTCTACCCGTTAAGACTCCTCCCATCGTACTTAGAATGGGTCGGGAAGATTTTTCCTCTGACATATTCCTTGGACGGAATAAGGCTTTGCCTCCAAGCCGACCGGGATTTATCGTACCCCGCTGTTCTTAATGATGCCTTTAGCCTAATCACATTCACAGCCGTCGCCACACCGATCGCACTCTACGTCTTCAAAATAGGCTACGATGCGGCCAGAAAAGACGGCTCCCTAGGGCAATACTGAACTCAGCAATAAGGAGCAGAAAAAAGAGATTTTTTTCATTGATTTTTCTAGGTTCAGACGTATCTTACAGCGTAGTTTATCTTTTCCTCTTCTAAGTAATCGGTTAGGGTTTTCATGTTTTCTACAGGAACCATCAACATACCTCTTCCAACCTTGAAACCTTCCAACTTTTATGTGAATCCATCGTATCTGTGTTTACCATCGCCCCTACCTTCAAGTTTTTGGGAGAAGACAACTCTCTCTTTAGGACTTAGATTGGTTGTGCTATAAGTTATGAGGGCATATGGCTTATACATCCGAGTTAATAATCTTCTTACATCCGCGTCCGCATGGAGTGTTTTACCATCCCTCAGTATAGATTGTAACAATGGTGAACTCATCAATTCCTTGAGAGTCAACCTCATAACTTGAACAAACACACCGCCTTCAGAAGTTATCTTTAGATGTCTTTGAGATGATCTTCCAGCTTCTTCTTATTCTTGAAGACAGCGAGTAGGTCGATGTCGGTCTGTCTCTTCATAGACATTTGATGGCAATTTCCTCTCTCTCATTCAGTTCCTTCAAAGCTTTCCCAAGGACCCTCACGGCATCCCCAGCTCTTCGCCGTTTAGTCCTCCATAGCCTAGCGCTCCGTAAATGCCCCAGTTGGATTGAGGTGTTTCGGAACTCCAAAATGTTTTGGGGGATTAGCTTCGATTCCGGTGTCGTTGCGTGAAAGAGGTGAATCTTATATGATTGCTCGATCTATACGGTGTTAGGGAGATTATGGAAACAGGGCTGAGAAGATCGTTAGGCACAGGGAAAGTGTTCAAGATCGATGATGGGCACATGGTCATTTTCGATGATTTTCGAAATGTCGAACTGGATGAAAAGGCTGACTTGATATTTGCTGATCCGCCGTTTGGGATCGGCTTCACGGGAAATCTCGAGACTTATCACAGAACGCCGGACGCACTCTCTTATGTTGAGGTGCCCAGAGCGGATTACACCGGTTTCATCCAAAGTCTTCTAGACTGGTCTTCTGATATGCTTAAAGATTCGGGAAGCATGTGGCTACTTTCTGGATGGAACAACCTTGGCGCAGTTCTGAATGCCGTCGACAACTCTGGTTTTCATGTGATCAACCATTGTATCTGGAGGTATCAGTTCGGTGTTTACACGAGGAGGAGGTTCACTACATCCCATTATCATCTGTTGCTACTCGTGAAGGATGAGGATGATTACACGTTCAATAAGCCGGAACATTATGCTGAAGACGTATGGCATATCAAGAGGCCGTATCACCACGGGGAGAAAACAGCAGGCAATGAACTTCCTGAGGAGCTGGTTGAAAAATGCATCCACACATCTTCCAACGGAGGAGACTTGGTTGTGGATCCGGTATTGGGTTCTGGCACCACTATGAAAGTTTGTCTCCGTATGGGTAGACGATGCCTAGGGATTGAGATCAATCCCGCTCTGAGGGTTAGGATTAAGGCCAAATTGGGGTTCGGTTCGGGTTCGCATATGGTGCCGGAGAAAGAGAACTAGGAAGAGAGGAACATCGTGAGACATGACGTAAGTTGGTTGTTAGGAGATCGTTTTTGCAGATTACACATCTAATCGCAACAAACTTGCTTACTGCTATAAATGTGGGCAGATGGGAGTAGAGATTAGGGAATGTGGCTGAAATCCTGATTGGAGAGTGAGCACTTTCGGAGTGAAATTTGGTCTCATGATCAAGTTGGCTCCATACGAGCAGATGGCGAAGCATGTAACGCTGGCGGAACGTTTAGGGTTTGACTCAGTCTGGGTTCCGGATCATCTGGTCTTGGAGGCATATGATACGCTTTGCCCTGAGGCTTGGTGCATCCTCTCAGCCCTGGCTACGTGCACGAAGAGAGTCACCTTAGGAACGTCCGTTACCGATCCGTATCGGCGGCATCCAGCTGTCTTGGCACAAACCGTTGCAACCTTGGATCTTATTTCTCGCGGCAGGGCGATCTTAGGCTTGGGCGCAGGTGAGGCGATGAACACCGATCCATATGGAATACCGAGAGATAGGCGCATAGCCCGGATGAGGGAGACGGTTGAGATTCTCAGAAAACTATGGACACGCGAGATAATCGACTACGAAGGCGACATATTCAAACTCTCACGAGCTCTTGTGCAGGTGCCGCCGGTCCAGAAGCCGGGTCCACCCATCTTTCTGGCTGCAAATTCACCCAAGACTAGGCAACTCGTCGGTGAGTATGGAGACGGATGGTTGGCTGAGATGATGAGCCCGAAGAGGTATGAGGCTAACCTGAGAGAGGTAAAGGATTCAGCGCGAAAACGAGGAAGAGACATAAGCGACATCGATGTGACCTGCGTTGTGACAACCGCGGTATCGGAAGATCATAACGAAGCCAGGGAAGCCGCACTATTGCAAGCGAAGAGAAGATTCCTCTGGTGGCCGAAACAGTTTCAACTTTACGGTTACTCCATTACGGAGGAATTCGACTGGAACCACTTAATCGTGGGCAAAGACACGGCTAAGATAATCGGAGAGCACCTCGCTGAGGTGCCCGACGGACCATGCGAAGACGTAACAATATTTGGGACGCCCGAAGATTGCATCGGTAGAATTGAGAGATACATAGAAAGCGGAGTTAGCCACTTTGAATTTGAGATAGTCAGCCCATATGAGGAAACATGCAACATATTGGCAAAGCAGATCATCCCTTACTTTAAAAAAACATGAACTTGAATTCTGATTCTCCGAATGATTTCGTGTCCTCTCTAATCATTAAGTTGGGCATGCACCACTGACTGGCAACGGTCTGAAAGAGTTTTGCGCACCGAGAAATACCTATATAGCAGATGTCTAACATTTGCGGTAAGAACTTTGGGAGGGTTCATGTGAAATACAGAAGGTTCGGTAGGCTCAATTGGATGGTTTCTGCACTTGGATTCGGCGCCATGAGGCTACCTATTATTGAAAATGACCGAGCCAAGGTAGACGAAGTTGAAGCAATCAGGATGATAAGATATGCTATCGACCATGGTGTCAACTATATCGATACTGCGTATCCCTATCATCGCGGAAACAGCGAGATTGTTGTTGGAAAAGCTCTCCAGGATGGTTACCGTGAGAAGGTGAGAATAGCAACAAAAATGCCGACGTGGATGGTTAGCTCCCAAGCAGATATGGATAGATTTCTTGATGAGCAGCTTAAGAGGTCACAGACCACTCACATAGACTTCTATCTTCTTCACGGGCTCAACAATGAGCGATGGTCCAAGCTGCGGGCTCTGCAAGTGTTCGAATGGGCGGAGAACACGATTGCAGACGGCAGAATCGGGCATCTGGGCTTCAGTTTCCACGACGAACACAAAGTGTTCAAAGAAATAGTTGACAGCTATGATGGATGGACACTCTGCCAAATCCAGTACAACTACGCGGACGAAGAGTACCAAGCCGGAACAAAAGGACTCGAATATGCAGCCTCTAGGGGATTAGCAGTCGTCGTAATGGAGCCCATAGCAGGCGGCATGCTCGCCATCACGCCGCCCAAAGAGATTCAAGTCATCTGGGATACAGCAGAGGCCAAAAGAACACCAGCGGAATGGGCTCTTCAATGGGTCTGGAATCATCCCGAGGTCTCTGTCGTCCTAAGCGGCATGAGCGCTATGAAGCAAGTCATCGAGAACGTTGAGAGCGCCAACCGCTCGGGCCCGAACATATTGACAGAGAAAGAGCTCGAGCTCATTTCTGGAGTGCGTGAAAAATACCAAACCTACGGCCTTATCGGATGTACTGGCTGTAGATATTGCACACCGTGCCCGCACGGTGTGGAGATTCCAGAGATCCTCTCGCTTTTCAACGAGTACTACACAAAGCGGCTAGACGTAGCAGCGCGAGAAGAAGTAGTGAACAAATATGGTAAGTCGGTTCCTCCCGGAGGAAGGGCCAAAAACTGCGCCAAGTGTGCGGAATGTGAGGACAAATGCCCGCAGAATCTTCCCATCCGCAACTTGCTGGAAGATGCAGCTTGGACATTTGAGAGAAATGGATGATAGCTGAAAGCTAAGTAAGGGGATGAAGGGAAAGAAAGAAACAACTCGCAACAGTCTTCTATCCGATCTTGCTTTTTTTCGCCAGATGTAACGTCTACTTTGAGTTTGTCGCTCTCATAAATTCCATAAGCGGGATCTTCAATTCTAAGGAGTTATCGTCGAGGAAAAGTCTGCATCGAAGTGGAAGCATGGACAAGCATAAGCGTCTACTGATCTCTTTGCATTTTCTTTTTCTCGCTGTCTTCTCGGGTCAGATGATCGAAGGAGCTGTGGGAATAGCTGTTCCGATATATGCAAATCTTCTAGGTGCTTCGCTTTTCCTCGTAGGTTTAGTGGGCGCTGCTGGAGGTTTGACCTACTCATTTATGCCTCTCGTCTCGGGAACGCTTTCTGATAGGCTCAAAAGGAAAGTCTTCATATCTGGGTCCATGATCTTATACGGTTTTTCCTGTACCCTCTACATTTTTGCAGAAGACCCGTTTCTGCTCGTATTCATCAAGGCCTTGGAAAGGATATCTGTGGCAACCTTCTGGCCAGCCGTAGAAGCCTTGCTGGCGGATATGAGCGAAGAAAATCTCGAAGACAACCTTAAGAAGTTCAACATCTCTTGGGGTTCCGCCATGGTCATCGGTCCCTTGATCGGCGGCTTACTGATCAGCGGCTACACAGTTAAGGCGCCTTTGCTTTTCTCTCTAGCAATCTCGATCCCACTCGGAATACTCAGTTTCATGCTTGTGAAGGAGCCCCCCAGAGTTCGAGATAGAACAAGACAGGAAGGCTCTCAAGTGGAAGGGAGACTAAACAGCCCGTCCTCGATGATCGTTGCCTTGTCATCAGTATTTCTTTTTTCTTCAATTAATGGAATAATCGTGTCGCTTTTCCCAGCATATGCAACAGACTTAGGTATCCCCGCTTACGAGATAGGCCTAATAATGTTCATCAATGGAGCATCTAGAGCCATCACATTCTATCTGGCTAAGAAGATCGAAGCCAAAGTCACAAAGACTGGCATGTTCGTTGCCGGTTCATCAACCCTTGCTCTTGCCTCGGCTTTAATGGTTAACAGCTATACTGTGGTGATGTTTCTGATCTGTTTTGTGATCTTCGGTTTCGGAGCGGGCATATCCTATGCTGCTTCAATATCCTTCGTCCTTAGAAGATGGGGTTCCTCAAGGGGTTACGCAGCCGGCCTATTTGAGAGCCTGATCGGTTCAGGATACTTCGCAGGTCCGCTGATAGGAGGGATGATCTCAGAATATGCTCTCAATGCGCCTTACATCTATAGTTGCATCCTGAGTTTAACGGTGTTCTCGATTCAGCTAAACTTGAGCAAAAGATCCGTGACTTCTTCTAACCTGGTGAAGAAATGAACGGATTTTTTCGACGGAAGAGATAAGACTTAGGTTGTCAAGTTTCTGGCTTCGTGGGGTTGCATATCTGACTGCAACACCTATGTTTGGCAGGTCCGTTTCATACGAAGAATAACTTCATATGAAGCCCATAGCAGTAACGATCACCAACATGAAAACAAACCGAAGCCTGAGTTGCGCTAGCTTTAGCTGCCACCGTTCCACCATTAGAGCCTTGATAAAATTAGGCTTAGTTAACGGGTTTTTAGGTAAGGTTATATCTGAAGATGTATTAATCAGCATGACCTCAAAGTTACAGATGTCAGTTGCGGAGGTGCAAAGTTGTTAGTCGAAGTCCGTTGGCATGGCAGAGGCGGACAAGGCATCGTAACCGTTAGCCGCATCCTAGCTCAAGCGGCGCTACTCGATGGAAAGTATGTGCAGGCCTTTCCAGAGTTCGGCCCTGAAAGGAGAGGAGCCCCGGTCACCGGTTACACAAGGATCTCGGACGAGCCTATACTCATTCACAGCCAAATATACAGCCCCAACATCGTGGTCATTGTAGATCCTACACTTCTGGGGCAGATAAACGTGACCGATGGCCTAGTTGAGAATGGAACGGTCATAGCGCATACAGAGAAGAAACCCCAGGAGCTAAGGGAGGAGCTGAAAGTCGAGAAGGCACACATCTATACAGTCAACGCGATGAGAATAGCCCTGGACATACTCGGAAGACCCATATACAACACGGCCATGCTTGGTGCATTGATCAAGGCAACCGCCGTTGCTTCGATGGGATCCTTAGCCAAAGTGGTTAAGGAAAGATTTCCTGGAGCAGCCGGAGAAAAGAACGTCGCAGTTATGGAAAGAGCATACCAAGAGGTGAACGGTATTGAGTGAGGTGAAGAAACCGGGTTGGAGATCGATACCTATCGGCGGCATACTGCTCGAACCAGGTTCAGCATTGAAGTATAAGACTGGAGACTGGAGAGCCTTCAGACCGATCGTAGACGAGGCGAAATGCGTAAACTGTCTGCTATGTTGGATCTTCTGCCCCGACGCCGCGATTGTTAGGAAGGAAAAGGTCATAGCTATCAACTACGACTACTGCAAGGGTTGTGGAATATGCGGCAACGAGTGCCCAACAAAAGCGATCACCATGGGGGAGGAGAAGAGATGAGCAGGATCATGGGCTTAACAGGAGACGAAGCCATCGCTTACGCGGCGAAACAGTCAGATGTTGATGTGGTGGCAGCATACCCAATCACGCCGCAAACGATCATGGTCGAAGCCTTCAGCGAATACGTATTCAACGGAGAAGTACACACCGAGTTCGTATGCGTTGAGTCTGAGCATTCCGCCATGTCGGCTTGCATAGGCGCGAGCCTGACAGGCGCTAGGGTGTTCACGGCTACGGCGAGCCAAGGATTGGCCTTGATGCACGAGATGTTGTATATTGCTTCGGGCTTAAGGTGCCCAATCGTTATGGGCGTCGCAAATAGAGCTCTATCCGCGCCGATAAACATTCACGGCGACCATTCAGACATGATGGGTTCAAGAGACTGCGGATGGGTTCAGATCTACGCCGAGAACGCCCAAGAAGCATACGATTGGACTGTACAGTCCTTCAAGATAGCCGAAGACCATGACGTTCTCCTTCCAGTAAGTGTGAATATAGATGGCTTCGTCATCTCTCATTCTCTAGAAGGTGTTCACGTGCAAGAGGATAAGGATGTCTCCGGGTTCCTGTCCACGAGAAGACCAGCTCTTACAATCGATCCGGACAAACCTATAACGGTTGGAGCCTTATGCCTCCCAGACTACTACTTTGAGACGAAACAGCAACAGGTTGAAGCCTTGAATAACTCTTTCAAAGTCATTAAGAGCGTTAGTGAAGAATACGAATCTCTGACGAAAAGGAGATACGACGCCATAGAGATATGGGGAATGGGGGACGCTGAAGCCGCGATCGTCTGCCTAGGAAGCACAGCCGGAACAGCAAAGACCGTCGCCAAGAAACTGCGAAGCCGAGGAAAGAAGGTCGGCATCATTAAACCTTGGGTTTACCGGCCATTCCCAACTGAAGAGATCTTAGGCGCTGTTCAAAGTCTAAAGGCAGTAGCTGTGCTCGATCGGGCTTGCAGTTTCGGCGCTCCATACGGTGCTTTATGCAGTGATCTCGTGTCAGCTTTGCACGGAGAAGCGAAAGAACTGGGAGTCTTCAACAGAATCTACGGTCTAGGAGGCAGAGATATAACGCCTCACGATATTGAGGCTGTGTTCAACGAGGCTCTAGAGGCCGCAGAGGCAGGGATTGTTGAGGAACCCGTGAAATTTGTAGGAGTGAGGGAATAGGAATGGTTACACTGAAGGAACTCACAACAGATGAGTTATTCACCGCAGGGCACAGGCTATGCGCAGGATGTGGAGAAGGCACAATCGCGAGGATGACCCTCAAAGCATTGAGAGGCCCGACAGTCATCGTGAGCGCCACGGGCTGCTTGGAAGTTGCTTCAACAATCTATCCGTACACGTCTTGGCTCACGCCTTGGGTCCATGTGGCCTTTGAAAATGCAGCAGCGGTTGCATCCGGCATAGAAGCGGCATACAAGGCACTGGCCAGAAGAAACGCTTGGGGCAAACATGTAGATGTAATCGCGTTCGCAGGGGACGGTGGAACATTCGACATAGGTATCCAGGCCTTGTCTGGTGCACTAGAGAGAGGACACGACTTCCTTTACGTGTGCCTCGATAATGAGGCGTACATGAACACTGGAATCCAAAGGTCTGGTGCTACACCTCACGGTGCTGCCACCACGACCAGCCCGGCTGGAACGAAAATCCCTGGGAAACCGGAGTTCAAGAAGGACCTAATCAGAATCTGCGTCGCGCATGGGATCGAATACGCTGCGACGGCTTCACCGGCCTACTGGAACGATTGCATAACGAAGGTGCGCAAGGGCCTCGAGGTTGAGGGGCCAGCTGTGATCCACGCGTTCTCACCTTGTGTACCTGGCATGAGATATGATTCGGAGAAGAGCATCGAGCTTGCGAGGCTCGCCGTCCAGACGCGTTATTGGCCCGTCTACGAAGTGGAAAACGGCAAATACAAACTTAATATAAAGGTCACATCGCCCAAGCCGGTCGTCGAGTTCCTGAAGATGCAGGGAAGATTTGGGCATCTGTTCCAGCCTCAATTTCAACATGAGATAGACATCATTCAGCAATGGGTCGACGATAACTGGAAGAGGATCATAGAGCTCTGCGGGGGATCTTAAGGGCGAAGAGGCCGAGTATGTATATCGAAGAAACCAATCCCACGAAGAGATTTTCAAAATTATACTCGTTTAAACAAACCTTGTGTGACTTTAGAGGCTATTCCCATTGAAGTTGATGAGCCTTGCCTGAACTAGCCTTGAAAGGTGGACCTAGGGCTATCACCCTAGACGATGTAGAAGCCTTCAAATGGCCTCAAATCGGGGAAGAAGAGGTTAAAGCAGTTACTGCATTATTGACGAGAGGGGAACTCTCCATCTCTGAGGAGACCTACGTCTTTGAAAGTGAATTTGCAGACTATCTTGACGCTAAGTATGCCTTAGCCCACAATAATGGCACAGCCTCTATACATGCTGCCTTCTTCGCCGTTGGAATTGGCCCGGGGGACGAAGTCATAACCCCATCATACACATATTGGGCCACAGCGATGCCGATTCTGTCATGCAATGCTATACCTGTCTTCGCTGAGGTCGATCAAGAAAATCTTTGTTTAGACCCTGAGGACGTGAGGAAAAGGATCACTTCTCAGACGAAGGCGATAATCGTCGTTCATCTCTTTGGTATGCCCGCTGAGATGGATGAGCTTATGGAAATTGCTCATGAGAACAATCTGGCTCTCATTGAAGACGCTTCGCACGCACACGGCGCAGAATATAGACGGAAGAAGATTGGTACAATCGGTGATATAGGATGCTTCAGTCTCCAAACGAGTAAGTTGATGATTGGTGGTGAAGGAGGGGTCTTGGTCACAAATAATCAGGAGTACTATGAACGGGCTGTCGCTCTCGGTCATTATGAGAGGATCTCGAAATTGAGTGAAAGATATAGGATTTATGCGCATACGGGCTTCGGATGGAAATACAGGATTAGCCCTTTAGCTTCAGCTATCGCCCGCGTACAATTGAGGCATCTGGATGAGAGGAACGCGAAACGAAACGCGAACCTTAGTTATCTAAATCATGAGCTTGGAAAGATTAGAGGTATCGAGCCATTTGCGACACCGCCATACACCAAACGCACCTATTACGAGTATAGGGTCAGATTCAACCCTAACGAACTCAACGGAATCTCTAGGGACAAGTTAGTAGAGGCGTTGCAGGCTGAAGGAGCAAAAGTTGCGGCTGAACGGTATCCACTACTTCATCTACAACCCGTCTTCCAAGAACGAAACATATACGGTAAAGGATGCCCCTTCGACTGTCCGCATGTCAAGAGGAAGATATTCTATGAGAAGGGAGACTTGCCAGTAACAGAAAGTGTGCAGGAAAACATACTTCGAGTTCCAACCTTTCCCAACGCTGAGAAACCTTTGCTAGACCAATACGTGGATGCATTCACAAAGGTCGCTCAGAATGTTGACGAACTCTTGCATTAACTAGTGGATTTTTCGGGTTTATCTTATTGCTGAAAACCGACGATCAAGGTGAACGTGAGTGAAGGTCTATATAATGACAGATTTGGAAGGCGTAGCTGGGGTTATCAACTTCGATGATCACGGTACTCCCAAGAGCCGATATTATGAGGTCGCTAGGGAATTGACCACAAGAGAGGCAAACGCAGCGATTGAAGGCCTCCTTGAGGCTGGAGCCGGAGAAATCCTAGTTGGAGAAATCCTAGTTGCAGACGGCCATGGCTACGGAGCTATCAACTCTATGTTACTCCATCCCTTAGCTAGACTTTTAGCTGGAAGACCTTTGGAATATCCATTTGGTTGCGATGAAAGCTTTGACGCTGCAGTTATCATAGGTCTACACGCCAAATCTAACACTGACGGTGGACATTTGTGCCACACTGGCTCATTCGAGGTTGATGATCTGACGATTAATGGCATCTCTCTGGGTGAGATGGGATGCAATATGCTCTTCACCGCCTACTTCGGTGTCCCTACAGTGATGGTCAGCGGGGACAAAGCTGCATGTCAAGAGGCTTTGACACTTGTCCCGAACATCGAGGTTGCTCCGGTCAAAGAAGGGATCAAACATGGCTCCGCAGCTGGACTAACAGGTGAACAGAATAAAATGTTCAACGGCGCAGCTATCCATCTTCAACCTCAAGAGGCTCGTAACCTCATAAAAATGAAAGCAAGGAAGGGACTTGAAAGACTGGGTGAGATAAAACCGTTCTGGCTGGATCCTCCTTACGAGCTCGTAAGTAAGTTACGCCCCGAAGAGCCGGGGAAACATGCAAAGATAGCCAGGGTCAAATCAGATGACCTTTTGGAGCTTCTTCGTTCACCTCGGAGACACGAGCCAATGAATTAGGATACCTTGAATCATGTTAATCCTCGGAACTTAGGTTTGAATTACATGTTGCAGAAATCTATTATCGACTTTCACACGCATATAGGGAGACTGTGGCTTGCACATCCGCGTTTTACTGTGAAGGATCTCCTAAGACGGATGGATGGGCTAGGTATATACTCAGCGGTTGTTCTTCCAATAGAGAATCCGGAGGAGACGGAGTTCCATGCTACCACCGAGATGGTGTTGGGGGCTATCAAGAGGCATCTTGACAGGCTGATACCCTTCTGTAATGTTGATCCGCATGCATGCATATTCCCCTTTTGATGCATCTAGACGCTTACCGCAACATAGATGAAGTTGGTCTTCCAAGATTTGGGGAGATGGCTAAGAAATATTCCAAAACCATCTTCGTTACGCATGGTCCCCATTGGTGGGCCAAGATCTCTGGAGACACAAAGGAAGAGGATAGAGGCTCTTATCCAAAGGGGCCTATTGCGCCGGGGGGAAAGGCAGACTATCTCCTGCAGAAATATCCAAACATCTATGCTGATTTGTCGGCAGATTCAGGACTGAACGCGCTTACGCGTGACCCGAAATTCGCCAGGAGTTTTCTCGAACGGAACTGTACGAACATACTCTTCGGAACCGATCTGATATGGAAGAGGCAAGAGATAAAGATTCTCCAAGTCTTACAAAGCATGGATTTGAGTGAGAAAACTTACAACCTCATACTGCACCAAAACGCTGAGAAACTTCTGAAAATATAGTTCCTTCCACTGTTTAGAACCTTCTGGTTCAACATTATATTCAAGCCAATATTCCAAGGACGGTGGAGGTAAGTCTTGCTATTTCTTGAGTAGGAATTTGCCCTTTCCAGCCTCATCCATTCTTTTACAATTTTCAATCCTTATGATTTTTCCTTTGGCACCTGGGACTCCTAGAACGTCAAGCGTGGGGTATTTCCTGGCCGTAGTAACGGCGTCTTTTGTGGTGTGGATACCGTCGGTTATGAGGATTCCGATCTTAACTTTACCGGACCTTTTCTCCATCTGTTTCAACCCCATTTCTAGGGCGATTAATGTCCGTAAAACCCTTAGGTGGCTCCTCTAGGATTTCTCGAATGAGTCTGTTGGAGTCTTCTTGCATAGTCATTTCCTTAAGAGCGTAGATTTACTCCTGAACAAGAGGAAAGTGGACTCTTCATCCTTTCAGCGAGAGATAAGGTCTAAAGCTGTTTCCCTTCCTTTCTTCATCACCTCACCTCTATCGAGCGTCTTAACTTCTCTATTCTCCATCAATATCCTTCCGTCCACGATCGTTGTGTCCACATCGCCTCCGCGAGAAGAGTAGGCAAGGCTGGCGTAAGGATCATGCATGGGGGTTAAATGAGGCTTCTCCATATCTATAAGGATCAGATCGGCCCTTTTGCCAACCTCCAAAGAGCCAACAGACCTATCAATCCCTAGAGCTCTAGCTCCATCCACCGTAGCCATCTCTACAACCTTTCTGGCCGGCAGAACCCTCGGATCCATGTAGAATGCCTTTTGCAGGAGGGCGGCGAACTTCATCGTCTCAAACATATCGAGACTATTGTTGCTGGCGGGACCATCTGTGCCCAAGCCAACTACTACCCCGGCCTCCAGAAACTCTTTGACTCTGGGTGTTCCTGATGCGAGCTTCATGTCGGCAACCGGGTTGTATGCAACCTTTACACCACGGCTGGCCAATACTGCAATGTCCTTCTGAGATATGTGAATGCAGTGGGCTGCGAGAACATCCCCGTCCAAGAATCCAGCATCGCTTAAGAGTTCAACTTCCCCATGTCCGTACAGGTCCCTAACTAGCCTTGAGCCATCCTTAGACTCGGCCAAGTGTATGTGAATCCCCACCTCTAGGGAGGAGGCTGCGTCACGCACTTTTTTGAGGAGGTCTAGGCTGCATGTGTACGCTGTGTGCGGACCGATCTGTGTCGTTACCCTTCCGTCAGCGTAGCCATGATACTTCTCGGCTATTCTGATGGCATCTTCGAGCATCTTCGCACCTCTTCGAGCGTCCCTAGCCTCGAGTATTCCCGGTGCTAAAACGGCTCTCAAACCTGATTCCTCAACAGCTTCTGCCACTATGTCCTCGTGAAAGTACATGTCAGAGAAGCATGTTGTACCGTTTTCGATCATCTCGAGGCAACTTAGCAACGCACCGTGATAGACATCCGTCGGCTTAAGCTTAGCTTCTAGCGGCCATATTGTCTCTTTTAACCACTTGTCCAGTTCTTGATCCTCGGCGACGCCTCGAAGAATCGACATTGCAGCATGAGTGTGACAATTCACGAAGCCCGGCATGGCTACTTTTCCATGTCCTTCTAAGACCTTATCAGCCTCAAAGCGAGGCGCATCGCTTTCTTTCCCCACGTAGGTGATTAGGTGATCTTTGATCGCTATTAACCCAGGACTTATGACTCTCCTCTCGGTCATCGGAAGGATCAGGCATCCCTCAATTACAATGTCAGCCTCCAAAGGAAACACTCTCCAGCGGTTCTTCCCACAAATTCATCTTCATCTTAACTACTAGAAATATGTGACTTGGAATTTGTGGACGCATGGACATGTGGAAGTTGCGGTTCGAGGATATCAGGTAGAAGGAGTTCAAAATCCCCCCAGATTCTCCGACATGACTACTTAGTGTTGGGTGTTCCGATAATCGCTGTTATCAGAAGGCTAAAGAAAGACTGACATGATGTAGTCATCGTAGTATTTTCCATCGATGAGATGCTCGTCCTTCAATCTTGCTTCTACCTTAAACCCGAATTTTTCATACAGATGGATGGCTCTGGCATTGTCTACTCTCACGTCTAAGGAAATCTTTCGGAGCTTCTTCTTTGCTATATCAAGCATGTGTCTTGCCAGTTCCGTGCCAATCCCTTTGTTCTGATAGTCATCATGTACTTTGATGGCGAGACCTGCTTTATGGCTAAAGGCAGGAGCGTCTTTAAAGAAGCTAAGAGTGGCTGAAGCAATTATCTTCCTATTGCCCTTCTCCTCTACCACCGCGACAACCATCAAATGCTTGTCGTAATCGATGTTCTCAGTCCACCTTTCGATGCTCTGCCTCGAAAAACTACCCCTAAGAAAGCCGAGGCTTTCAGGCTGCAATGTAGAAAACATCCGCCACAACATATCAGTGTCTGTGGGTAACTCTGGTCGAAGGAACACTTTAGTTCCGTCACGAAGAGTTACGGTTTTTTCGTATTCCTTCGGGTATTCTTGGCTCAATATAAGTCCACATTTCTTGCTATGTATGACTCCAAATAAAAGCGTGCGTCTCTGCCATTCTGATAACCGCGATTATCAGAATTTTTGCATGTCATCTGGAGCCTTTCTGCACAAACATTTTAATGCTATATGACTGACACCTTCTATGCAGAATCTCAAACCGTGAGGTGGCGCAGTTGATTAAGTTATATGGGAAAGTGACTGACTTCAATAGTGACCCAATGGAAGGAGCTATAGTGGAGATCAAGAACAAGCGGTTCGAAACTGTTTGTCGGACAATCTCCGATACGGAGGGGAGATACCGCCTCAATGTTGACGAGGGAAGCTATATCGCTATGTATGTCTGTAAAGACTACGCCACCAGGAACCTTGAGTACTGGGCGTGGAACGTCTTAGCCTATCAAGATCTAGAGATCAATCCGCGCATCGATGGGCTTGAGGTGTACGCGATCAATGCGTGGATACCTCAGGGAGCGATGCCATCCGTACAGATATATTTTCGGCCCGTGAGCCTTAGAAGAGCAAAGGATTTGTCGCAGCGCCTCGGGGTCGAGTTCCCTGCTTCCAAGGACGAACTGAAGTCTTTGAAGGTGATCGATATCGCGCCTAAGCTAACAAAGGAGGACGTCGATGTTACCGTTAACAACGAGCCTGTTGGAGTTCTTGAGATAAACAGAGTAAGGGAGGCAATTGGTGAAGATCAATCAATGTATGCCTATGTCATCCAGACGTCCTTACCCAAACAACAAACGGACTTAGATTATAGTCGAATCAGCATCGTTCTAAGGGATAAGGAGACAGGCGAAAAGGGCGAAGGTTGCTTATTTTTGAAAGAACCGAGTTATGTCTGAAGAGTCGTTGGCAAGCGACTGTTTTCGAATTTCTCTTAGTTAGAGGCACCTTGCTAGATAGTCTCGTGACCGAATCAAGTTCCGATAACCGCGATTATAGGAACACTCTGGGGTTGTTGCCTTGTTTTTTACCGATGTAGAGGAGGTTTCTATCACCAACTAATTCTAGGACCTCAGTCTCGAAGCCCGCCTCTTCGCACATCTTTCCGAACTCCTTCACTGACCATCTGCTATGTTTTCGGTATTCTTCTTCAAAGTCCCTGCTAGGCCTGCCTTTCTGAAACCACTCCCTGTATTTCGCTCTGCTGATTCTCCTGAATTCGTATATCATTATTGTTCCACTGTCTTCAAGGTGTTCATATAGGGCATTCAATGTCCGTTTGACGTTAGTGGTCTCATGCAGGACAAGCAGAGAAGTAATTGAATCATATTTTCCAGTTATTTTGTCAGAATGTATTAGGCGAAGATTAGGAAGACTGTACCTGCTTCTGCCTGCTTGAATCTTCTTTTCGTCTATGCCAATCCCGTAGACTTGTACAGTCGAATATTTCTCTGCAAGAATCCTTGGGAATGTTCCGAATCCGCAACCGAAATCCAAATGTTTCTTGCTGTCTTGGATATTTGCTCTAAGACCTAGCATGTCCTCAACAGCTTCAAATCTCTTTGCCCATCGTTTTTCGTTCTCAATTATGTCGTCCTGTATAGTGTGCATCGTATACTCCCAGCCATATTCACCCAATCATAGCTCGCTAAAACTGGGTTTTAAAGATTGTCGGATAGATTTCTTTTCTAATAACTCTTCAACGCTGGCAGGAAACCTCTCTGCATCGACTATTTCGAATGTCAAACGAACTCGCCTGTTCTGGCGACTCGCTCATGCGTAGTCTATGTGTTCTTTCCATGTAAAAAAGGATTTCGAGAGTTCTTAAGCAAGCTATTAGACGATATAGATATGACTACGCATAGAGTTAGTTCTGGCAATCGGAATGATCGGAAAGGAGGTGGCACCAAAACCGTCTCTTCTGCCTGAATAGTACTATGCAGAAAAGAGTTGGATAAAAAAGAACCCGTCCTTTCTTTCACATGGGTTTAGATTTCTGGGAACTTGTCTGATATCTCGTATTTGCTTCTGTGAGCTAAGACATGATGTTCGATTCGAACTCCTCCTCTGCCCTTTATGTAGATGCTTGGTTCGACAGTAAAAACCATATCCTCCTCGATTGTGTCTTCTGAATAAGGGGCTATTATTGGGCATGCAAAGCCGCCGATAGGATGTCCCGTCCAAATAGTGCTCATATTGGGCCAACTTTCGTAGCCATTTTTCCTAACAGTTTCCCTAGCTACTTTGTCAATCTGGGCGGCTGATGGATTTTCTTCGGATTCAATGATTTCCTTTGCATGAAAGCTGGCTTCGGATTTCGACTAATACTCTTCAGAAATCACGGGATATCGCATGCTTGGCTCAAGCGATTTTCAAAAGATCGTTTAAACTGGTGATGACGAAGTCGGGATTGTGTAATCTTAGTCTCCAGATAGGTTGATAGGCTTCGGTTCTATCGACAGCTATTGCGCACACCCCTGCTCTCTTCGCAGCAATCATGTCTTCTTCCATATCTCCAACGTAGGCAGAATTTCTCGAGTCTGCGTTCAGTTTTGATAACGTAGTGAGAATTGGTTTTGGTGATGGCTTCTGCTCGTCACAATCGTTCTGGCCCGTTATTGCGTCGAAGTATGTTAGTATTTCGAACCGATTGAGATGTTCCATAAGAAACTTGTTCGGTATGTTTGACGAAATGCCCAATCTCATGCTTCTATTTTTGAGTTCAGAAAGCACATTCTTAACTTCGGGGAACAGCTTTATCAAATCTTGATAGACTGGGTATCGTTCACGGTATTCTCTTTCTACAGTGTCAATCATCTCTTTAGGTATCCCATTCGATCTATGGAAGTCTAAGACGGGCAGTTTAAACTTCGCTTTGAACTCTTCTATCGATGAAAATGGATTGTATCCATAGAATAGATAAGCATCATTATTCGCTTGATATACTGTAAGGAGATCATCAATCAGGACACCGCTTACATCGAAAATGAAAGTATTTATCTTTCCCATGGACTTTCCTTCAGAGACACCGAATTTAAACCTTTATCTAAGGTGAACTGCTAGGAATTGAACTGTCAGGCGGACTTAAGCGTCTGAGTCAATTGTGTGCGCCTCTAGAAGGAAGGTATCAGAGCGTGGACATGGATGGAATACGGACGAAAAAAGGCAGATGAGATCCTTCGAGTATTAAAAGACAATTTCTCCATCCCGAACCTTTCAAAAATAACTAGCGACCCCTTCAAAGTTCTGGTCAGAACCGTGATTAGCCAGTCAACGGCCGAGCTAAATACCAGAAGAGCCTATGAAAACCTTTCCAGCAGATTTTCGATAACCCCCAGAAACCTTGCTGAGGCAGCCGTTCAAGAGATAGAAGATGCCTTAATCGTTGCAGGGCTATACCGAAACAAGTCGAGAATTATCAAAGCCCTCTCAAAGGTAGTCCTTGAAAAGTACGGAGGTTCGCTTGACTTCATATTCTCTCTGCCCCTAGAAGAGGCCCGGGAGAGACTTATGAGTCTCCCAGGCATCGGACCTAAAACTGCAGACATCGTTCTCTTATTCTGCGCCAAGAGGCCCACGCTACCGGTGGATACCCATGTCAACCGTGTATCAAAAAGGCTAGGCCTTGCGCCAGAAGACGGAAGATACGAAAAAGTCAGAAAAAGTCTTCAAACACTCTATCACCCTGAGGATTACTTCATGGTACACATGCTCCTGATAGCGCATGGACGGAAGTACTGCCGAGCCTTGAAGCCGATGTGCGATACGTGTCCGGTTGGAGACCTATGCCCCTCAGTCGCTACCTTCTTGTCTTTGAAACATAATCCTTCTCGTTAGGAAATCTTCACGAGACGATTTCCTTTGCGCTCTTATCCAGTCTGATCTGCCCAACACGGATAGTCTTGGCTCTTTCATTTATAGGTGTATAAACCTTAACGATTCGCTTCTCGAAATCGATCGAGCATAAGATGCCGATCCCCAAGAATTTCCCTTTCTCATCTTCAAGCCCTACCATCAGGTTCCTTACGTCTTCCACTGTCACTGAAGCATTAGGTTCGTCATACGAGATCGGCGATGCGTGTGAAAAATTTCTATCGATGCCTCTCTCGCTTGAACCGAACGCATCCATGGTCTCAATGTTGGTTCCCTTTATCTCAATCCAACTAAGAGGATAACACTGGAACCTCGCGTCCTTCAGATGTTTTCTGTAAGCCAGTTCACGCAAGGCCTTCCTTGTCTCATGACTCCGTTTCCTAACAGTTTTGGGAGACTCAACAACAAAAATTCGAAAGCCCTGTAAAGCATCAAGAAGAGGCTTTAGCTCATCGCCCTCTTGGATGGCGATGATAGCAGTCGGCGCGAAGAGCCTAACTATCTCATTCTTGTGGTTTATCGCTTCTTCCGCTTCAACCCATCCGTCTGTGTTGATGATTAGGAAATCTATATTCATCTCATTGCTTTTCTTCTTCAGAGTTCTCAATGCGTTCAAAGAGGCGTTGAAAGCCTTGGACGGAGTTGTAGCTCCTACGAAAACTATGTTTTGAGCCTGAGCACCGTAGAGGTCTACTATTGGTGTTACGACCCGCGCTAGGCCCACGGTGGTTGGAGGACCCAAGTCAGATTGCCCTAGGTCTCCATCAATGACTGCCACTTCTCGTTTCTCTTTTAACGCAACGTTGGCTAGAAAAGTGCAAAAGCTTGTCTTACCTGAATCAACACCGCCTATAACTAGGGTGGAAACAAACCCCTCTGAAGCCAAGATCGCATCCGCAGCATCTTTCCAACAGTCAGGAATGGTACTTCCATCCATCTCCATAAACGAAGAAGATTCGCCCAGTGTTAACTCAAATGTTGCATTTGTCAGGACCTCGAAAGGTAGGCGTTTCCCATTTCTGACCACAATTTTTGACCCTAGATCTAGATCTGTGCCTAAAACTGTAACCGAGCCTGAAAGTAGACTAAGTGAAGCAGGTCCATCGACAAGCAGAGTTTTGCCTTTTTTTAGAGTTTGCTTCATTGAGACTTCCTTCTAGGCCTCGCGGCCTCTTTTCTGGGCTATTCTCAGAGCTGAATCGGAGTCACTTAATTTCCTTCCTCTGCTTTTCACCTCGGAATGGCTTGTTCCTTCCTCGCTCACAACCTCTATCTTGACATTCCCAGCTAGAGCCCTTCTCAGCCTTCTTACGAGTTCTTCAGCCAATTCTGGGATTCCATATCCAATCCTCACAGTCTGAGCGTTAGCCGGATTCTCCTTCAAAGACGATAAAATGTTGTCGATGGTTTCCTCTAGGCTTAGCGCTTCATCGGTTTTCAAGACATTCTCATCGCAGAAAACGGCTATTCCAAATGTTCTCCCCGGGTCGACTCCGATGATAACCTCTCGGTAAACTTCCTTTCCGGCGGCTATTCGGAAAGCCTCGTTCACGGCGTTCTTGGGGTCATCATCTTCGTTGAAGACTATTACGCTTGGATGATCGATGAGAGTCTTTTCGTTCAGAGTAGTGATCACTACTCTGGCAGTTCCGGGTATAGTCTCGCCTGGCAACAAGCTTAAGAAGAGTAACTTTCTCTCTTTCAGTTCGTTTACCAATTTGTAGTATGCTTTTCCTGAAACTGTTGCAACTGCGATCTTTGCTCTCATAGTCTCACATGACAGTTAATTAGGAGGTAACATTAAAATTTAAGCTTTGCATTCGCTCTTACTGTGAGCTACTTGAGGGCTAGAATACCCACGGGATGCAACCTGCTTGACAGATTCCTAGAGGGCGGCCTCCCTCCAGAAAGCATAACTCTAGTATACGGAGAGGCAGAGACGGGGAAGACAACGTTTGCTATGCAGTGCGCGGTCAACACGGCCAGATCGGACTGCAAGACAATATTCATCGACTCAGACAACACCTTTGCTCCAGAAAGGCTTTCACAGATTGCATCCCTTGACCTTGAAGACGTATCCGCCTCCATAATCTTGATTAGACCGGACTCATTCGGAGAGCAAGGAACCGTCATCGATAGTCTAGAGAAGTACATAACCGAGAAGTTTGGTCTGGTTGCTGTTGACACGGTCACATCTCTCTACCGGAGCGAGCTGGGAACTGCAGAAGAGTCATTTGCCTTGAATAGGGAGCTGAACCGCCAGGTCGCTACATTAGCTCAAATATCTAAGGCTCGCGGGATATCAATCCTACTTACCAGCCAGGTTAGAAGTGTCCCAGCCGCCGAGATTACTGAGGTTACACCCCTTGCCACAAGGGTGCTTGATTTCTGGGCCGACTATGTCATCGGCCTGAAACGCACATTGGAGACAAATGTGATACTCGCTACTCTGGAGAAACCGCTAAGACGGGGTTCGAGGTTCCGTCTTCTCTTAGGTGAGGAGGGCATTCACGATTATGTCCGTTGAGCTTATCTCTCATCAACCAAGATGATGTGGAAGAATGTCAATAGCCACTGAGATATTCAAAGCCTTATATTATATTTTTCCAGCCTACTGCGCAAACGGGGCGCCAGTGATCTTCGGCGGAAGCCACCCGCTAGATTTTGGAAAGAAATTCATAGATGGAAGACCAATCTTTGGACCAAATAAGACTGTCAGAGGCCTTATGGCTGGAATACTAGTCGGAACTCTCGTAGGTTGGGCCCAAGAAAATCTTGCACCCAACGTCGGCCTTGAGAAAGGAAGTGTCATCCTCGGGTTTGCGCTTTCACTTGGCGCAGTGATTGGCGACCTGATCGGTTCCTTCGCCAAGAGGAGGCTGAACATCCGACCTGGGGCGCCTCTGCCGGTTTCGGACCAGATAGACTTTGTGTTGGTCGCGCTTATATTCTCCGTGGCAGCTGGGCCGCCTACAGTTTCAGCCGCCATAATGGTAATTGTGTTGACGCTTCCAATACATCTCTCAGCGAACATCATAGCCTACCTATTACACTTAAAGAAGAGTCCTTGGTGACTCTCCGGTTCATGTGCCAGTTTCAATCCTCACTATGATAGTGGGTGCGCAGTTAGAATCAGCTGGACTAAGTTGTATGTTTCTCTTCTCTTAGGTCTATTATGTCATGGATGTCTGGCCCAGTCTTTATCAATGTTATTGGGATTCCAAGACTCTTTTCTAACCTGTCTATCCATTGTTGGCATTCTTCAGGTAGATCACTGAAATCTCTCGCACTAGTCGCATTCGGGTAAAGGACATCCACCTTAGTGACAGCTATGTCGGTCGGTGTGTTCAGTTCTATAGAGTCCTCAGCAAATTCGATATCAAATGGGGCAGCCCTTCTCAGTCTGCCAGACACGGTTCCATATTCAATCCATCCCCTTCTACGAACCTCTTCATCTGGTAACTCTCCTGCCAATGGGCCACTTCAAACCCGCGAAATGAACGACTTGAAAACGAGGATTATGTTGTCTGTCCTTTTCGGTGCGATTCCGCTCTGGTTGAGTAAGGCCGAGGCTGTATTGTCATAGGCGTTCGTGTATGGAAAGATTCCCGATCTGACGCCTTCGGTAATCACTAAGAGAATGGCCCTGATTTTTTCCGTCAAATCGTTCTCGAAGAGCTCTGAAAATCTTCTATGCCTACAGTTAAGCAAAATCCTCTCTAAGCGAACATTTTCCTTGTTGGTGCATACTGTTATCTCGTTATCTAGTTGCCATTTTCGAAATTTAAAATAGTAGACCCGACGACTTTATGTATCGTTGCGCATGAAGAGGATTGTCTTCTTAGCTTTCTTGCTGGTGCTCCTTTCTGTAGCGATGATTGGGAGATTTACAGGACCAGTTGAAGTAGGTGGAACCATTTACATTAGGGCTGATGGAAGCGTTTCCCCATCAACAGCAAAAATCATCACCGTTGACAATGTTACATACACGTTCACAGACGACAATCTTGACTCCATTATTGTTCAAAGAGACAACATCATGATTGATGGAGCGGGCTACACCCTTCAAGGAAGACAAGACTGGAATTCCAAGGGAATACACCTCACCGGAAGACGAAACGTGACAATCACGAACATGAAAATCAGAGAATTCTTCTTCGGCATCTGGCTTGAAATGTCCTCGGGAAACAGCATTTCTGGAAACAACATAACAGAAAACAAGGTTGGCATCTGGCTCTCTGAGTCCTCAGACAACGGCGTATCTGGAAACAGCATAGCAGCGAACATGGACTATAATATCTACCTCAAACACTCTTCGAACAACGCCATTTCAGGAAACAACATAAAGGCAAAGGGAGGGGTTTGGAAAGCGTACCTCTACTACTCCTTCTTTGGCATCTACCTCTATCACTCTCCAAGCAACAGCATCTCTGAAAACAACATAACAAACAACGGTTGCGCCATCGAGCTTTTTTCGTCATCAAACGACAACAACATTTCTAGAAATGAAATAGCCAACAACACTTGTGGCATCTTGCTCTGGCGGTCTTCAAACAACAATATTCATAGAAACAACATCACGAACAATGACCAAGGAATCGTGCTCACCGATTCGTCTGTTAACAGCATTTACCATGACGACTTCGTGAATAACACTGAACAAGTCTGTAGTTACAACTCAACAAACGTTTGGGATGATGGATATCCCTCTGGCGGAAACTACTGGAGCGACTATGAGGATAGATATCCCGATGCTAAGGAAGTGGGTAGATCAGGCATATGGGACACAGTATACGCGCTCGATGAAAACAACCAAGACAGATATCCGCTCATGAATCCTTGGACGCGATATGTAGAGGCTCCCCCACAAGCAGAAGAGGAAGCTCTTATCTGGATGCAGTCGTGGCTCTGGCTAACAGTAGCGGTGGGAATCGTTGCATTAGCTGGCGTCTACCTCTTGAAGAAGAGAAGGCCGCACAATATTTTTTCAGAGCGTTATGAAAAGACATCTAAGGTCTTCGGCGGGACAGAACATGTATCTACCCATGCACATCCAGTGTTACACGGTTCTCGCTTCTTCGTCTCTCAGTTTCTTGACCATCTCAGCAAGTCTTCTGGTCCCAGCTATCTTTCGATACGCTAACAGCCCAGCTCTCATTATGGCGCTCTTCTGTCCGTACTCTGGATCAAATAGGCCCACAACAGTTCGCATGGGAATTCGCCGCAAACTCCACGGTGCTCAACTTTGTGATCTGAAGCGTAAGTATATACTTTGCAGTCACCCCAGAATGCGTGTCCGTCGGGTTCTTAGGACAAACCTTAACTCTGTAAAATCAGCAGGCAGACTTCTTGAACTTGGCCACCAAGCATGATATGCAAATAAAGTGTAAATGTGGGAGTGCTTATTCCGCCACTTTTCTGACTACGATCTCAGCTCCATTTATCAGTCCATAAGGCGCAAACTGATAGGCGTCAACCCAGTTTTCCTCGTCAACAAATGCGTTGGGTCCAACAAACGTTAAGGCGTCTCCGAGCTTATGATGAAGAGGTCCGAAAGTATTTCTTAGGGTGCTGATGACCTCTATTGCTAGATCGTTCTCGCCGTCTTTGACAAACCTCGTTATGTCAGCTTCCAAGGGGTGCCAACAGATGGGCATAGGCCCACTTCCGTTGACATATGCTAAGAACAGGCTACCCTTGGCCTCTGGTAGGCGTAATCGTACGCTTCTTCCAGGTTTTGCCTCTACGTTGAATCTGATGAGATACCTCATCGTTCCTGCGTAGAATGGGTACCCCTGTTCTACCCAATCTCCATCTCTGAGTGTCTTCGGCTCGTCCGTCAGAGCATACACGGTCTCTGAAATTTTCCTGACCGCGAAGTCGCCGACTACGTAAATGTCTTCAATCGGCACATCCGTGCCGTATCGGCACGAGAGCTCGATCAGGTTTTCTCCGATCTTCATGTGATCTGTTACTTCGATCTTGTTGAACTGTTTATCCCAGTGCCAGGCTTCAGTGTCTGTGGAGACAGGCTTCCCATTGATGTGCAAACTCCATATCGGGGCTTTCTCTATCACTAGATATACTTTTCTGCCCTTTACCTCTGATTTGAAGCTGGTGCGGAGACGGAGGACAAACGGTTTTGAGGGCTCGACACCCTTTTCGATTAGAACCCATGGCTGAATCCCAGTATATGCTTCTAGTCCGGCGGCTTTCGAGACTTCGCGGCGGACTTTCCATACAGGCTTCTCTTCGCTCCATTCTTCACCTTCAATCGGATATTGAAAGGTGTCCAAGACCATGGAGTTGGGATGTAGCCTCTCGAAGCTCCAGACATTAGGAAACTTCAACACCAGCTCATCAAGTTTGGTCCTGATCTTGGGTATTGGACCTTCAGGTGCACTAGACTTCGAAGTGTCTATGATGTACGCGTGGCTTCCAGCCGGATAGAAAACAGCAGATATGACGGTTTTTCCTCGATGAGTCACGGCTTCAACTCGCGAAGTGGATCCATGGAAGAGGTCTAACTCGTTCACCTGCCCCTTTTCAGTGAAGGCTATTGTGGTATTATAAGTCTCAGTTCGACTTCTGTTTGAGAGGAAGCAGATATGATTCTCTCCGTCTACCCGGTGATGAATATAAATGTCGCCGATTTCACTTCCCTCGTCGTCTCTTACGCTGACTGAACGAGACAAAACCTTGCCTATGGCGTTGTCTACGGCTCTTTTGTCCTCTGCTAAATGCGAAGCCTGGGGATGTGCAAGGATCTTCCGCCACTCTTCCTCGGCGGGTTCGCCCTCGATCATCGTGGGAGTTTCCCCAGCGAAAAGGACTCTTCCTCCTACTTCCAAGAATCGGGCTAAAAGATTCACGGTCTTACGTGACCACGTCAAGGAGGGTGGAACAACTATCAGTTTGTAGGACGCTTCCTTTACTATGAAGGACTCCTTATCCTTTATGTGTGCATGGCGCGCTAGGATCACCTCATCGCCAAAATCGAAGTCCCAGTGCATTGTGAGCAGACTATCTTGGAGCTTTACAAGGGCTTCGTTGTACTTCCAAGATTGAGATTCGTGGTCGTCAATCGCTGCGGGGCTATAGGTTGCCCAGGCGCTGCCAATTGGATGAAGGACAAGTATGTCCGCGTAGAACCTTCCTTGTGAACAGAGATAGCCAGCCCTTGAAAAGTAGTCATTGATCAGCCTATAGTGAGGCCAGTATGTCTGATGGTAGCTGATAGTGGGCGGATAATCCCTCTTCGCCTCGCCTTTCTGGGTGTAAAGCGTCAGATGCTGGCATAGGAATGTGATGCCCAGGGCGAAGTGAAAGTCTGCTATCCACTTCTGATCTTCAAATGTCATGCTGTGGCCGCTGCATCCAAAGATCTCACAGAGAACGCGTCTCCTTCCGAATTGATGCGCGACGCTTGAGCACTGTTTCAACGTTAGCGGATCATTTATGTTACGTCCGAGGTGGTCTATGCCCGGCACGTGCATATACTCATAGTGGGGCATAGCCGCGCCTATGTACCGTATCTGGATAGGTAGATTGTCTTCGCACAGGTAGTGCCCTGTCATCTTCAACCCGTATCTTTCGCATCTTTCACTGTAGGGTATCGTCCAGGCTTCTATGAACCGTTGCGTGACGGTTCTCCAGAAGTCGTAGCGAACCTTTTGGCAACCCTCTCCCTCAAAATATAGTAGGGGAATCTTTTCTATGAGGCTGTATCCGTTCCGCTTGAGAAAGTATTCGGTCATCTCCCCGGTCCAAGGAATAGCTAGCCTCGTTGCAGGTACGGGATTGTAATAATTAGGTTCGTCTGTAAAGACTCCAGGCATGTACTCGCTGAACCCTTCTTTGAAACGTTTTGCATAGGCATCAACCGTCACTTTCAGAAACTCCTCAGTCACCTCGGGGTTAAGCAGGTCTACATAGCTTTCGCCATTGTACCAGCTGCTCCGAGGCGCAACTTCTACCTTGAAAGCGAAAAGCCTTCCATAGCCTTCTATATCACTGGATTTACTGATGTGCTTGAGCCTTCGCATTGTGGAGGCAGAAGAAAACTCCATCTCGAACACGGCGAGTACAGACGGATCCTTAAGCCCCGAATCCGCTTCTCCGGGCTTCAATTCTTTCATCACAACCGTGCGCGAACGATATTCCTCACTCTTAGCGGGCACTATTCCCCCAGCAAAACCACTTGGCCATTTATCCTCGTCGTAAATCCAAGACTCAACCTCTGCCTTCTTTCCTTCTTCTAAGCACGCTTCTATGCATCTCATCCATTCTTCAGAAAGGTAAGGCGTCGCCAGACCGACCCTTGAATGCATAAAGTATCCGCCGAATCCCTTATCTGCGAATTCTCGAACCTGCCAACGAAGTTCATCGGTGTCTAGGCGATTATTCCAGGACCAGAAGGGTGAAGGACTATACTCTTTTCCCGGGTTTTTAAACTCTTCCAAGTTCATAGCGCTAACCCTCTTCAAACTGGTGCCTACATGAACCGACAACCTTAGAATGGATATTACCGTTTAAAAGATTTAACGAAATACTGGTTTTCAAGCTGAAAATTCCATTCAAGCGGTCAAAGTGCTGGTATTCTTGTCATCACAAAGAAGAGCCCTTTTTGACTGGAACGAAGTGTTCAGCGTTTTCTAGATCAGCATCGCTACGGCTAGGGTGACTAGGTATGTGGCTACTGATGCAGGTATCAGTTTTTTGTAGACAGTTTGCAAACGTGACTTATAGTACTCAACCGTCAATATCAGACACAGGTGCATCGGAGAGATTAGATAGGAGAAGATCATCGTCAGATATAGGATGCTGATCAACATGGGAGTTACATCTTTTATCGTCATCATCGTAATAGGGACGATCACAGCGACACTCGCCGTGGGCATGGCCGTGGCCAGCCCTACTATCCAGTCTATTATGATGAGCGGGACCATGGTCGGCACCCCTGCGACTTGAATGTAAGGAAGAACGGATGAAACAGCACCGGAGTATTCGATCATACGTCGAAGGCTCATTACGCCGACGATCGCAAACGAGAGTTTCCAGTCGAAGCCTTGTCTCAGAAGAGACGATGCTTTCTGAAGGCTAACCTTTTTGAAAATAAGAACAGACGCGATGCCGACTGCAAGGGCAGCAACCATAGGCATTCCGAAGATATTCAATGTGACCGCCAAAAGGACTGGTCCCATATTCAAAGGGATCAAGAGGAGCGTTTTCAAATCTCTAGACTTATCGTTCTTGTTACTATCTTTGATCCCACGGATGCCAGTAAAGTAGCCGAGGAGCAGGTAAAGGAGCAAAGGGGGAAACTGTATCAGAATTACATCGTAGAGGTTCACACCAGCCAGACTTGCAGCGAGTATCAACGGCGATGAGAGCGGATAGATGAAGAAGTTCCAGTGTCTAAACCAGACGTTTATGAAGCTCCTCTCTTCGCTCGTCAGCTTCAACCTCTTAGCCTCCTCGTCTATTAACGGAGCCGAAAGCAAAGCTCCGCCAGCCATCGGTAGAGCACCCATCAGCGCTGGAAGCATGACTAGGACCGCTCGGCCCGAAAGAGCTTTCCTAACACTTACAATTAAGCTGTTAACTATGCCCGTCTCTCTCATGCAAACCGCAAGGATGGGAATCAGTGACACAATTAATATTAGGTCAAATGTCGTCCAGTCGATCAAGGCCGATGTAAGAACCTGCACGAATTGCTGCGGTGTCAACTGTGAGAAAACTCCCAAGATCAAAGCACCGATGAGCAAAGCGAAGCCGTAGTTAACGTGTCTTACTACTAACAGGACTATCACAATCAGAGAGATGAGAAGGCCCAGTGCTTGAATCAAATCGTAAGGTCCCACCCAGGCCCGGTTGCTGGGGCGAAGTTTCTTATACGATACGCAGGACACTTTAATACTTTACGCTTGAAAAGATGAACCGGCTCCTTAAACGGTCGAAAAGCATCTGCCTTCCCATGCTTACACTTGCTGAGTAATTGCACGGTTCTCCGGTCAGAAGAGGAATTCTTTCAGAATATTGTGGTAGCCTATCCTTTTCTCAGAAGATGCCCTTCTCGATCAATCTCTCTTAGATGTATCCTGGACGACGATATGGGGGTCTCATCTTCAGACGGAACCATCTCTATGGTAACAACGGCTAACGATGGCAAGCCCTTCTTCTTCCTCATTTCATTTATCTCGTATGCACGAGGTTCGGTTTCGCGGCTTACCACAATGGCTTCTATCTCACTATTTGATACTGCTGGCCCGTAAGGGTCACGCAGAGGAAGGATTTCCGCCCGATGCAACAATTCATTCTTCCTCAAGTAACTCCTCAGCTCATTCAATCGCTCCTCATAAGGGGCAACTTCATGCATCTTCCTCAGTTTCTTAGCGAAATCATCTGTGCATAAGCCGATCAACACGCGCGCGCCAACCTCAAATGCCTTCAGGATGAGCACTCTGTGCCCTTTGTGAAACTCATCAAAAGTACCACCAACAGCTATCATCTTAAATCTCGACAAATCTATCACTCAAACCTCCTATCCGGTGAAGCACGGAACCTGAAGTTCTAGATTTCATTCTTTAGATGATCCGCTGCCTCCTATTTCTTCTCACTAGATTTTCTGAACAGAACTGAAAGTATCGAATTTATTTAAACATTACATAGAAAATTCTTATTAGAATCTCAGAATTAAATGGGTTGGAATTGAATCGCAAACCTAAAAGATGATTGTTGATGGAGCCTATGAAAGAAAAAAATCTCATCTCAAATGCTTTAAAGCTTTCATTAATATCTATCTCCGCGGCTCTCTACGCTGCAGCTGTAGCCGCAACTTCCTTCATTCCAACCCCATGGGGAGTGGGAAACTTTAGACCAGGAGTTCTAATCCCAGCCTTCTTCACCATAGTTTACGGACCATTAATAGGCGCAGCAGGCGCCGCGATCGGATGCTTCATAGGAGACCTTGCCCTTTCTCTATTCAATCTCACAAATCCTCTTCTTAGCCTTGTGGCGGGAGTGCCAGCTAATTTTGTGGGTTTCTATCTTTTGGGATGGCTTTTCTCGAGATGTCCTTCATGGAGTGCTTTTGTGGTTAGCAGCTTCGCATCATTAGTCGTAGGAAACTTGATTGCTGCTCTTGGAGTCGTCGGTTTCTTCTCCACGGTGATGCCGTTTTGGTCTTCTTGGCCGATGGATGTCAAGATCGCGACTATATTCGGGTTCACTTTCTTCTGGGTTGCAACTATGATACCATTTGTCATCCCACTTATGCCTCCTCTACTTAGAGCTATCAGACCCGTGTTAGGTGCTAGTGGAGGAAATTTGAAAATCAGAGAAATCGCATGGGGAAAACCTGGAGGGATGTTGAACTCGACAATCATTGTGTCTCTGATTCTGGCCACTTTATATGCGATCGTCATGTATACGCCTTTGGGCGATCTTATATTCTCCAAAGCTCTATATGCCGAGACCACATTCTGGGTTAAGACCTTCATCCTCATCTCCTCAGCTATCATACTCGCTTTCGGCATAGTCACGGCAATCTTCATCCAAAAAAAGAAATCTTCTTAGATCTATGAAAATAGGGATGCGGAAATGTTGAGTGAAAAATTGATTGTAGGCATCGACCTCGGCGCAAGTATGACTAAAGCAGTAGTTTTAGAGAAATCACAGATTATTGGGGTGAAATCTATAAGAACCTTAGATACCTCAGACCCAGCGCAAACCATCTTAAGGGAGACTCTCCTATCTATTGGTAGAGGATACGAGGACGTAAAGAGGATAGCAGTATCAGGAGGCGGCGCTCGATCAATTGGAGATACGTTTCTCGGGCTACCAGTAACAAAGGTTGACGAAATTAAAGCCATCGGGTTAGGCGGGCTTGCATTATCGGGCAAACAACAAGCTCTGATCGTAAGCATGGGTACGGGAACAGCTCTAGTTGTCGCCTCTGAGAAAAGAAAGAAGACTAAACATATAGGTGGAACTGGGGTCGGCGGAGGAACAATCGAAGGCCTTTCAAGATGGATGCTGGGCACGAGCAAGTTTGAGGTTATCGAAGAGATGGCGAATAGGGGTAACACCGATAATGTGGACTCGAAAGTGGCCGACATAGCCGGAGGGCCAGTTGGCATGGTTCCAAGCAACGCAACCGCCTCAAACTTCGGAAGGCTCAACGTTAATGCCGACAAAAACGATATCGCGGCGGCTATCTTCAATATGGTTTCTCAAGTAGTGGGGGTCATCGCAGCCATGGCCGCAAAGGCCTACCACCTCGAGGAAGATGTGGTCTTGGTTGGAAAATTGATTCAAAGCAGAAGAATATCTGAATTAATGTATGAGGTGGCAAGAATATTTCAGATGAGAATCTGTATCCCTAAAGATGGTGAATACTGCGTTGCTATCGGAGCAGCAAGGTCAATGATCTAATAATAATTTTTCAGAAAGATAATTTTTCCGAGCAGCGTAAAGTTTAAAGGCTTAGAATTTTCCTATCCACCTCGAAAGTAGGTTGATGACGATGAGTCTTGACACTGTCCTAGAGAAGAGAGTCAAGGTTCTCATAGAATTCAGAGGATACAAAATATTGGAGAGTGAGCAACAGAAAGAGGGCGTTCGGCTCGTAGTTGAAACACCAGAGAAGAATAAACTTGTTGTATGGGCTGTACCTGCCTCTGACGCCATAGGTGTCCGTTACATCAGCCAATTGAAGAAAGATATGGACAAAATGGGTGTTGAAGAAGGGGTCATGATCTCGAATGGCCACTACACGCAGGCAGCGAAATCTCTTGCTCGAAAGGATAAGATCGAGTTGATTCCATTGACCTCCCCGGCCTTCAATATATTTGAACATATTCTGGTTCCGGTGCATCAGATTGTGACCCCGGAAGAAAAGGAATTAGTGTTAGAGAAGTATAGAGTCAAGCCTTACCAACTGCCACGTATCAAGACCTCTGATCCAGTAGCCAAGGCGATAGGGGCCAAAGCTGGGGATATTCTCAAGATCATTAGGGACAGCCCAACCGCCGGCAGGTACATTTCATATCGATACGTTGTTGAAGGATAAAGATAGATAGCAAGATCGGTTTGCATCCTCACTGACAAAAATCGATGTCTGTTTCTCCTGAAGAATAAAGTGCCCGTCTGTGAACAAGCATTAAGAAACGATGTTTTCAATGGCCGTTTCGCTCCGAGTTGGTTGAGGCGTCTTACTCTCGTTTCTGAAGTTCGCACAAGATGACCAATGCCTCACCTAGAGATATGCCCAACTTTGACGCCAACTCGCGCGGCGTAATGTCTGGCTCATCGCTGAGGAGCCTCTTAGCGACATAGGCTTTATGATGCGGATACATCGCTATGGTGTGAACGGTTTCCACCAGAATCGGCCAAAGTGGGTCATTTACATATTTTTCGACTTCAGGGTCCATAGTAGACACATCCAAGCATCTTCCACTAAGATGCTAGATGATTCCTTTCACTGATTTAAAGCGCTTTCTCAATCTCGAACGGCCCACGAAGAGAAGATCAGGTCTCGCCTTGCAGAATGCGTATTGAGAATGCTAGTGGCCAGAAACATTGCTCTCATTATCAAATAACGTAGTCATTTTACAGGCATGTCTATTCAAAAGCTTAAAATCCTACAACATCCAAGAAAAATATGGAAGACAAGAACTAGGAAAGGAAGAGGCATTAAGCCCAGGGGCCGGTAGTTCAGCGGTATGAATCGTGGCCTGAATCGAGCCGCGAGTGCTGATGCCGCCTTCGCGTGGTAATAGAAAAAGGCGGAGGTCGCGGGTTCGAATCCCGCCCGGTCCACCAAAAAATGGCCTGACCTGAGTGGGAGAAATAGTTTCAATGATTACTTGATTCCTCATTCGCTATGTCCACGAGCATATGGAGAAGAGGGTTTGAGGATAAGCTAAGTCTAGTGAGATTTCGCGCCGCCGCGTCCTCGCCATTAAGCATGAAAAGTTTCTACACTTGTTTTGTTCTGGTGTACTTATTAAGCCTAGTTCTTCGAAGCGGGTCTCCTGCCAAACAGTCTTCCAGCTGACGCCTGTTTCCTTGGCAAGGGTCTGCTTTGACAACTCCTCGGCTCTATAATCTGCCAAACAATCTAACATTTTCGCCACCGCGCTTCCTCGGAAAGGGAAGCTAACGAACCGTCCGATGTTCTGCTCAATCTTTCACCTCTTTAACTCTATTACTTTGAAGAAATGAACAAATTTTATCAACTATTACCTATTACGTACGGTATATACAAAGGAGGTGACTAATGACGCCAAACAAACCAGCATCCGAGGAAAAGCTAGCCTCCGCTATTAGCTCACTCACCGCGTCTATGGATCGACTCGCCGAAGCCTTTGCTAGCCAAGGCACAACCTCTGGAAGAGTGTATCCAACAATGGAGCCGCTTGCAGCCCAGACCTTGGCGGAAGCCATCAAATACCTTGGAGACATGATCAGGCCCTTGGAAACCCATACGCTTGCAGGGGCAGTAAAGGATCTAGCTGAGACCCTTAGGAAGCAATGATCACATAACTTTATCTGCCAATTCTTTATCCGAATTCAAAGGCAGAGGCACTACATCAAGTATCAAACTCTTCTTTGCCTCAACAACTTATTTACTAGACATTTCTGAGGAATATGGGGGCGATTCCGATAATAATCATGGTATGGAATTATTTCAAATCGCTGAGTGACAGGCGGCAATTCGCCGGGAACTTTGCGAAGATTATAAATGAAAACATATTCAATGAACCTTGAAGGTCAAATCGGTTTCAAGTAACTTTTTTCAGGGCTAGGTGATATATACTGCTTAGATATATGATTTTTTGCAATGTCTGATGCTCTTATACATGTTCAAACCCTCCTTGGTTTCGGTGTAATAACCGAAAGAGAGGCAGAATCCGCATCACCGCTGATAGAAGGAACTGCAAAAATCGAGGTTGCCGAAGGAGCTGACTTCGCAGTAGAAGCAGCTCGGTATACGTTTTTGTCTCATGGGTCCGTTTAAGGTTCTAGATAATTTCTGCACGAAGGTCCATTTGGTAACATTTGTTTAGCTTGTCTCCATTGAGATTACCAGATGGTGGTCTATTTGGGTAGGCTAGTCAATATGTCGGCAGAGGCCAAGATCAGAGTCGAGATGGCTAAGGATGCGGTGAGAAGACTGAACGAGATTCGCAAAAGGGCTGGCAAGGTGCCCACAGAGGAGCTTGTAAGATGGCAAGAGTAATACTAATATTATCCATATTCTTTGAGAAAACACGATATTTATCCGATTGGAAGATTTGGGGAATGGAATGCTTTTGGATGGATGATGACATTCTTAGTGGAAAGAGAATCGCTGACAAACTGATTGAGTGACCTATTTTTTAAAAATGCCAGGTCTCAGGAAGTGAAGGAAATACTAGAGATCGGATTCACTTTGCAGATTGTTTTGGACGATTTAAACCGATCTTAAGATGTGGAACGTAGATAGCATCAGGAGTCCGTAACATCTCTTGCGGTCATGAACTTACAAATCTTGTGGTAAGATCAATTCTTTCCTTAATAGAAAAGTATCAGGTGACCTGCTAAAGGACCATGCAGTTCTTCAAGAGATGTTACTAAGACAGCAAATCTCCTCCGAAATTTCTGATGATTTCGATCTCAATTACTCTGCTGTAGCTTGCCCCACCTCTATGTAACCCGTTATCGAAGAGCAGAATGTGGCCGTTAGGCAAGATCTCCGGGTCGTGTTGATGGCTGAAGAGTTTGGAGACTTCTGTTCCATCTTTTTCGAACATTCTAAAATCTCCTTTTTCTCCGAGCTTCCAAATTATTCTCTTGGTATTATAGTCTATTTTTATGATCTGATTAAAGTTTCTAACATCAATATATACCACAGGGTTACCACTCTCTGAAGCAAAAGTTATAGAGTTACTGTGTGTCCAACTGTTGTACCTTTCATTGTCCAATCTTTCCAAACATATCGGACAACCCTGGTCCCAAGGTAAGTGCCAATGTGTATTCCATCTCCATACAACTGTTCGGTTACGAATATCCATTACACGAATCTCGTCACCTACTGGGCCAGAGGTTCCCCACCTCTTAGTCTTAACCAAATACATTACCTCGTTGTCAGATATTCTAAGCGCATCATGATGAATCTTTCTATCTCTAAGCTTAAAGACTATGTTTCCATCCAAATCTATTTCTCTAATTTCCATATTGGAATCAAACACGCCCAAAAGAAGAAAATGATTTTCTCCTACTAATTTCTCTTCCAGCCAGGAGCCTTGCAGGCCCTCATACCTCCAAATGGCATGTCCCGTCATATTTATTCCCCACATATAACCCCATGCCCCTAGGAACGTTATTCCGTTGGATGCCTTTTCCGGTTTCCAAAGAGTTACTGTAATATTGTATGGTATACTCCATCCTTCAGGATTATAAAGTTTTGACTTGCTTATTGGGATTTCCAAACCAAGAATCCTTTCTGAACTGTATAAATGAGTAGGACGACCTCTTCTGCCCACAAGGAATAGTTCCCAAACCTTTTCTCCCTCAGATGTAACCTCCAAAATCCTTCCATTCGTGGTATCAGTAATTAGCGTGTTTCCATTGGATAGTCTATCAGCATCTCCTCCCCAGTAACTATAAAAATCAGGTGTTTCTCGATACTCCCAAACAACTCTAGCTATTAATTGTTCGCCTTTAACAGAGTTCGTGATATCGATTGGCAGTGATATCAGCATGGCAAGAAATAGATACAGTTTCTTATCCAATTACATTCCTTCCATAGCTTTAACATGAAGGTCGTCTATATAAAATGTGTGATCGGATATTCCAAGCTCGATCCGGCCATATTCCTTCTGGCGATAGAAAGCGTAGGGGTCAGACCACAAGAAGCTATTCATGTTGGAGATACATGCGACTCCGATGTCGTAGAATCAAGACTTGCTGACTTGACGCCTGTTCTGTTAGATAGAAACGACCTTTATGGGGAAGTTGATTGCCTAAAGATCACTGGATTGGGTGATTTGGTCGAACTAATACGAAGAGGGATATGACTCGCTCTCCGCAATCCTGTTTGACCTTGGTGGCACACTTGTAGAGCAGACGAGAGAAGTTCCAGATACAGAATGTCACCATGATCTTCAGGTGAAAGCCATACGCCAATCGCTTGAAAGAGAGGAAGTGATCATTGATTGATTCACATTTAAGAATAACTACGAGCGACTTCGACACAAACAGAAAGAAAGGTCCAAAAGGACTCTTAGAGAATATGACGTGTGCAAGGGTTTCTGATACGCCCAAATACTTTGGTTACGAAATCCGTCCTACATCAAGTACCATACAGCGTGCTGTCGACGCCTTCATGGATGTATAAATCGGATCTCTTCGAATTAACCTTCAAATTTCAGGAAGCAGTGCTTGTGGAGGATGACTATGAAGCAGATTTTGAAGGAGCTGAGAAAGGGGAATGAAAACAGTATTTCTAAGCGTAGTACCTATTAATGGCGAAAAAGCCGATATTTGTATCAAATCTTCAATTGAACTTCCATCAACCATCGAACGAACTTGGCAACTACGTGATTTATTGTAGGAATCTCCGTTTGTATTCTCTCTACTGAGTTTAGGGCTTCAAAAACTTTTTGCCACGCCCGAGATACCATCGAAAACAGTACTGATGATCGGCACTATCGGAAGTAGTAGTTTGTGACGGTATAATGTCTTTCAAGGATTGTCGCTGCCAGATCTAATGTGTATTTCCTCGTTTCGCAAGTCCTTCTAATCTTCCCGATACCCAAAACGTTAAAACGCCAGAGAGGATCAACTCTTTGGCTAAACGACATTCCACGTCTGAGATCATAGTAAAGATTCTTTCATTTAAGAGTAAGAGGACACTTTGTTAGAAGTATACATTATAAGATCCCAGACCAGTGAGCAACGATGACAGACATCTTAGTCGCCATCGGAACACGGCCGGAGATTGTCAAGATGGCCCCTGTTATCAAGGCTTTGACCAAAAGCGGTGAACCTTTCAAGGTGGTATACAGCGGGCAACATTACGATTACAACCTTTCGGTCCAGTTCATCGAAGAGCTGGGCTTACCACCGCCAGAATATAACCTAAAGATTAGGGAAGCTTTGCCTGGTAGGCAAACTGGCAGGATAATGATAGGCTTTGAGGGAGTTGTTAAAAGGGAAAGACCGCTACTTACACTTGTAGAGGGCGACACAAACTCCGTTCTTGCTGCCGCCATAGCTGCCAACAAGCAGAACACAGCAATCGGCCACGTTGAAGCCGGTCTTAGGAGCTTCGATCTCAGAATGCCTGAGGAGCACAATAGACGCCTAGTAGACCATTTATCAACTCATTTGTTTGCGCCTACTGAAAATGCGAAGAGAAACCTAGAACGGGAAAGCGTGTGGGGAAAAATCTATGTGACAGGAAATACTGTCATCGATGCCTGCGAACAGCACCTTCCGATAGCTCAGAAGAAGTCCAAGATAATGCAGAAGATAGACTTCGAAGAATACTTGCTGGCAACAATTCATAGGGCTGAGAATGTCGACGACCCAGAGGTTCTCAGGGATTTCTTGGAATCTTTTCTGGCAGCTCCTCTGCCCGTTGTCTTTCCGGCTCATCCAAGGACTGTTAGGAGGCTACAGAAAGCAAGATTGTTGAAGAAAGCCTCATCGTCAAAGAACATCCTGCTTCTACCCCCCGTCGGCTACCTAGACTTCCTCCTGCTAATGAAGAACTCCAAAATGATACTTACAGACTCGGGAGGAATCCAAGAAGAGGTCACTGCCCCCTCGATTCGGAAACGAGTCTTAGTCTTAAGGCTGTCAACCGAACGACCGGAAGCTGTCGAAGCAGGTTTCGCTAAGGTTGTAGGCGTAAAGAAGGATGGAATTCTAGACGCAATAGATGAAGCAGTTGAAGACGGGCCCCTACCCAACAGATCTCCTTTCGGAGATAGCCATTCCGGCGAGAGGATAGTGGACATTGTGAGAAGCGAGCTTCGTTCTTAGGGTCAAGTTTGTGCACAAAGATGCAAGCACACTACTAGTTGACTTGAGATTTGCTTCGGTTAGGAGGCTATAAATCCCGCCACCTAGGATACTAGATACGGAAATGACTAGGAATGGAAAAGTGATTGCGTATGTGTCGCTTGTTCGGTATGCTCTCTGTAAAAGCTTGCAACGCACGGAGATACCTTCTCGACGATCCTTGTTCCATTTATGTTCAAAGTAAGGTAGATCCACGTCGAAGGCAAGGGGACGGTTGGGGGATAGGCTTCTATACTGATGGGACTCCGATCGTTATCAAAAGCGAGAAACCTATCCACATGGAACACGACAGGTTCGCTTCAGCGGTTGAGGTTGCCAGTTCAAGAGTAATGTCAGCGCACATCAGGCGGGCAAGTAATCCTAGAGGACTGCCAAGAGAACGGTTGATCTCGATTGAAAATTCGCAACCTTTCAGTTACAACAAGTACCTCTTTGTCCATAATGGAACGATAAGAATACCGGATGAAGTCGCCGAATGCTTAGGCCAGTGGAAGAAGATGCTGAAGGGTCTCAACGATAGCGAGGTCTACTTTTGGTACATTGTCAAACAGGTGACAAAGGGCGCCAGTTTTCCAGAAGCTGTCAGAAAATTTCAAGAAGAACTTTCAGTTTTGTGGCAAATAGCCAGAAAGAAATATGATTATGATCGTCCATACGTTGGACTAAACGTTTTGTTCAGTGAAGGCAAGAACCTTTACGCCTACTGCAGATATGACAGTAAAGACGAATCAGAAGTATCGCTCTGCCTAAGAGATCGACCCGTATTTCAAATGTCTTACCTTTCCGATTCTACGCGTTTGGTCGTGGCCTCGGAGAAAACCAACTGCGAAGAGGAATGGCAGGTTCTCAAAAGTGGACAACTCTTGACCGGCCGTATCGTTGGGGATAACATAGAGATAGGTCTTCAAGAGATCTGATCTCGATCTTCATCCTTTTTTCAACTCATTTCCTTAAACCGAGATACATCCGCGAGACTGTGTTTGACCATCGATTCAAACGTTTCGACAGCATGACCGTCAACTGTCTCTTCAGGGTTTGCTTCAACCGAGTTTGGCGAGAGGGAAGAGAATATTTGCATAAATGAATCTAGAAAGCCACTATAGAAATGTTATTTAATAGCGCGAGTGCTATTGTTATTAAAATCCGCATGGCAGCAAAGATGATAATAGAGTTGGGATTGCGAAGCGATGAGCGATATTGAAAAGCGTGTTCGTAGCCGCCGACTGTATTGGCTACTTATCGTTGCCTTGGCTATCATTTTCGCAGTTGTTTTCAGCCGTGAAACCGTGATCTTCTGGCTCAACTTTCACGAGTTCGGAGAGCTCTTTATCAAACCTATATATTTCGGTTTACTGGGCGGACTTGTCCTAGCAACTTTGGCTGTATTCCGAGTCGACTTTAAGAATAGGAGATCCATAATATGGTGGGCTGTTAGTCTTATTCTTAAGTTAATACGGTCCAGAGGAGTCGAGGAAAAGATCTCACCGGTATGGTTCGAATTTGAGAGCTTCAAGTTGCCTCCCCTAAAATTCTTGATCTGGCAAATAACCAAGGTTGTGGTGAGCGTGTTTTTCTTCACAAACGTAATGTTCGGTATGGCAGTAGACGCGGTGATGCTAGGCTGGGAAACTGGCCTGGAGAGGATCCCGACGCTTTTCGCCCTTCCGTTTGTCACTCCTCCTCTCAATATGACCTATGCTGAAGCTTACGTTATTCCCTTGATGCCCTCGCTTACTCTTCTGGTTCCACCGGTACTTTTCGCTCTTTGGATCCGTCTCATACTCTTGGTATTGATAACCGAGATCGCTCGAATCATAGCTCCTCTGATTGCCACCTACGTTTTCGGCATGAAGATGCCTAGTCTAAGCCAGTTCGCATCAAAAGTAGAAGCCCTAGTCGCCGCATTTCTGGCGTGGATTTTCTTCAGCATGTTCTTCTCTTCCTTCATAGATTATAACACCAAATATGTTATTGCGGGGATCGCTGCTACAGGAGTAGTTTTGGCCACGTTTGCTTTCTTAGATAGGAAAAGAGGAGGAATAGGAGAATATGTTGGGTTCCATCGTCGTCAGGTCTACATTCGGATAGGTGCCTTCATCATTATCGCCGTAGCCGTCAGCTCGGTGATGCTGATCAACAACAGTATCGCAGATGTGAGGAAGCTCGAGATGCTTGGTCCCTATATTGCTCAACTCATCTCTGTAAACCGCTACCTCGCTGAGCTGAATGAGGTTCACGAGGTTCCGTACGAGTTTGGCTTGACATCTATTCCTCCTAATAAGATCGACGGGTACATTGCAAGATACATGGGTTTCTTGGACAAGGTGCGTCTATGGGACCATGGAGGGTCCTTTGACAAGCTGAGGCCAGAGATAGGTCTAACACCTTATGTAGATTTTGCAGAAGCAGACATCTTGCGTTTCAATGGCTCCCTCCATTGGAGCGCCTCGATGGATCTGATCCTGCCCCAAACGGTCAGGCCGGAGGACCGATGGTACGCTACCCACTTCCTCTACACACATGTACCCAACGGCTACCTCATGCTGGATGCTCATACAGGCAAAATTGTTAATGCCGCCATGTTCTTTCAACAGAGGAAGATCTACTATGGCGAGGCAGGGCTCTTCCGAGAAACATGGGTTGCGTATCCCGTGGGAAGATCCACAAGTGACGAAGTGGAAGGGCACTTCTACAGCGGAAAAGGTGGAATAGATATCTCCCCACCTTTGAGCTGGATCTTTGAACCCAACTTCTTCCTTTCCTATCCAACAGCGACAATGAGGGTTCTCAGGTACAGGGATGTCTACGACCGGATGCGTCTCCTCTTCCCATACTTCACTTACGAGTTCAGAGGAGAACGCGTTGACATGTGGCCGGTGACCAACGGTAAACAAACCTTCTGGGCTATGCCTCTTATCGTTTTTCTTGAGGCAAAAAACGTGCCGTGGAGCGACAGTCTTCCCTTAGCAAGGCTCGTGGGCTACGCGCTCATAGATGTGTACGACGGGGATATCCAGCTAATCATCCTGGGCAACGATTATTTCAGCCAACTGTTCAAGTTGGTCTATGCCGAATACGTTTCCACGAGTCTGCCGGAATGGCTGGGGTCTCAATTAAGGTATCCGGAAGAGCTTTTCGAGTGGAGGATCGGTATATACAACTTCTTCCACGTTACTAATCCCGCTGCTTTCATTGCAGCGAGGCAGTTCTTCGTTGTCCCAGAGGGTCTTGACACGTATTACATCCTAGCGCAGCCTCCAGGTTTCAAGGAATTGGAGTTCATAGGACTATTGTCATTGGAGCTCCGAGGAGCGCTGGGAGAGAACCTTGCTGGGTACATGGTGGTTAGAAACGACTACCCTCATACCGGAGAGATGTTCTTCTACCAAGTACCTCTGCAGGCTGAGACTAAGCTTCTGGGCCCCACAGCGGTGAACGAGGCCCTAGCAAGGAATCCACAGTTCGCCCAGCTGGAGACACTTCTTAGGAATCCCAGGGTTGGGAATCAGATATTCTACAGGATTGGAGACTACGATGTATTCTTCATACCGGTCTACACAGCACCCGGAGGCGGTGTCGTTACCCAGCTTGGAACCATAGCGACGGTTGGAGCGGACTTTGCAGGAGAATACTATGTGGGCTTAGGCTCCACTCCTAAGGAGAGCTTCCGAGCCTTTCTAGCGAAGATAGCTGGTATTGAAGTTCCCCCGCCTAGTCCTGTACTGAATGAGGAAGAGAGGATCGCGAATCTGATTGAGGTCTTCGAAAAGGCAGGGCTGAGGGTGTTAACCCCCACGGACATTAACGCCGATGTTTCGTTCATCGAAGGAAGCGCCAAGTACGTCTCCGACGAAGATTGGATCAATGTTCAAACAATTCTAGACTCTTTCTTGGAGCTAAGCGACAGGTATGATATCTCTAGGGTGTTCATGTGGAAAGAGGACGATAAGGTAAACTTCGGGGTCATGGTGAGCATTGAAGGTGTGCTTGAGTTGCACTATATTACAGTCAACCTTATGTGAGGAGAGGTCTGCTACATGAGCAAACCGTGGGAGAGACCAGGTGAACTCAAAGACATACTATCAATAATAAGCATAGCAATAGTTGCCCTATTTCTAATCATGCTCTTCAAGCTTAAGGGAGGGATCCTCGGCATAGTTCTTGGAACCATTGCAGTTGTAGCACTGATCTACTGGTTGAGGGAGATAAGAAAGATCCTTACAGAAGAAAAACCCTATTCTGCGGCAGAAGCCGAGTGGTTCTACGATCTCATCAATGAAGAGGAAGGCGTAATCTTCATAGCCAAGGTGCCAGGGCCAGCGCAGAAGGTGAAGGTCAGACTCATCAACAATATCTTAGAGGTAAAAGGAAGCGGAGACTTCATGCGAAGAGTCCAAGTACCCGAAGGAACTCGACTTCAAAACAAATCCTACATCAACGGCGTCTTACATGTAAGGTTACAGAGAGTGAAAACACCCGCCAGTAGGATGCCCTCCGAATAGATGAAAAGAGATATACTCTTCTTTCATTGTTACACCAGCCATCGCGGGTAGAAAACCTTCATCTCGAAGAGGAATCCCAAGAAAAATATATTATAAGTCGGAGCTTTATTGTAACCTAGAAGGGGATAAGAGACAAAGCCATGATAGACAACCTCCTCGGCGAGGAAGCTGAGAGTAAGATCCTGAATATCTGCAAAGATTTGGCAAACTCCGCGGAGATTGTTGCTGCTTTTCTCTATGGGCCGCGGATATACGGATACACTGGCAAGGGGGAGGATGTCAACGTTTTGCTCGTGATCAATTCGCCGCAACCAGTTTTGAAGAGTTATAAGAAAACTAGCGATGATTTCTCTATTTTGTTCTTGGTCGTTGATCACAGGACTTTTCAAAAGGATGTGGAAAATGGCTGGCTTGGAGAACTCATAGTTGAGAATATTATCACACCCTATGCGGTTCTTCTCAATGAAGAATACGTCTTACGTCAAGAAGTGAAGGCGAAGAAACGATTCGTCTCCGAGCTCTTAGGAAACCTCGTTTTGGAATTCCCCGAACTCTCATATGACCTTTTCATAAAGCCCGAGTACTTCATCTTTGAGACGATAATGCGCATGTCTTCGTTGTTTCCACCGATAGGATACGGCTTTCTGAATATGTTGATGAGAGATCGTAGGGGGAAGAACATAGAACATATGATGAAAGGATTTGGAGTAGCTCTGGCTGAATTGGCAGAAGAAGGTCAGATAGACTTTTGTGATGGATATGTGAAGATGAGAAAAGATTACATTGATGCGGTAAAGGCTAGAAGGCTAGGTCTCATAGATCTTTTCAGAAGTCTCAGAAAAGAGGCCTTCCGCCAAATTCTAAGGGTTTTTCCAACAACGACGCTTCCGCTGTTGAAAGGTCAGGAAACCTACAATGCGATGTCGATGAGTATCAGGAGTATTATTGACGAGCCACTGCTTAAACTTGAGGATTCGAAAAGATACTTGTTTGTGCCGACACCTTTCGGGTTCGTGGCACTCTCCGATAAAACTACGATAAAAGATTTCATAGAAAGGGCGGTTCCAAAAGGTACAGCTACAGAGATGGATGTTAAGAAGATTGGAGGTGCCTTAAACTCAGTCTATCTGATCACATTTCGAGGCGAACATAAGAAACAAAGAATTGTTGTAAAACTATTCAAAGACTGGTATGGTTTGAAATGGTTTCCCCTCGCGTTGTGGGCAGTTGGCACGCGGGAGTTTTCAGTCCTCGGAAAGTCTAGGCTGGAGAAAGAGTACGCGATCAACAAGTTGCTGTCCAGTCAAGGAATCCTCGTTCCAGAAATCTTATACGTAAGCCCTAAAGAACGGTTAATATTTGAAGAATTTGTAGAAGGCTCAAATCTAGTTGATATTCTCAGGAGATTTGCTTCACGAAACATAGAGGTTGAGGAAACAGAGAGAATCATCAGAGCTGTTGGAAGAACGATCGCTGGGGTTCATGAGATCAATGTAGCCCTAGGAGATTGTAAACCAGAGAACATAGTTATCACCTCCAAAGGAGACGTTTGCTTTCTCGATCTTGAGCAAGCTTCAAGGGGCGGAGATCAGACTTGGGACATCGCCGAATTCCTGTTCTATTCCGGTCATTATTTCCCGTTGCTTTCCTCCTTAGAAGATTCCAAGATAATTACTAGCGCCTTCGTCGAGGGATATCTGGAAGGCGGGGGTAATATTGAGAACGTGAGGACGGTTGGTTCTGCGCGCTATGCAAAAGTTTTCAGTTTCTTTACGCCGCCATACGTTCTAATCACGATCGCAAATACGTATAAGAACATACTCAGAACCAGATCGAATCGGCTACATGAGAATGAACAATTGTGTGAGGTATCGTAGCGGGTGAAAAGGACAAGCCTTACTTTCTATGGCGGGGTCAACGAGATCGGAGGAAACAAGATTCTCTTAGAGGATGAAGGGACGAAGTTATTCTTTGATTTTGGCGAGTCTTTTACGATGGGGGAACAATATTTCACCGGATGGTTAGCTCCCAGAGGAGTTTATGGTTTGAAGGATTACTTCGAGTTCGACCTATTGCCTAAAATTCGTGGACTGTACAGCGAAGGACAGCTCCGTCATACCGATCTTCACTACTCGAAACCTAGGATCGATGCAGTATTCCTGTCCCATGCTCATTTCGATCACATAGCACATATATCCTTCACAGATCCGAAGATTCCGATATTCTGCGGGTCAGGCGCCAAGCTTTTTATAGACTCCTTGGAGGAAACAGGTCAATCGTTCTTTGGAGAACATACCTATGAGACGTTCAGGACCGGAGATAGAATAGGGATCGGTTCTCTACAGATAGAACCAATTCATGTCGATCATTCTATACCGTCCGCGTACGGCTTCATAATCCACACGTCTAGAGGAGGAATCGTATATACGGGAGACGTCAGGGTACATGGGCCAAAGAAGGAGATGACAGAAGAATTCATTGAAAAGGCGGAGAGTCGCGAACCGGTGGCTATGATAACCGAGGGAACGAGAATGGTCGAGGACGAGCACCGAATCAACTATTCTGAGTCTGAGGTGAGGGGAAAATGCAACGAGATCGTTTCGAGCACTGACAAGATGGTGTTTGTTACACACTATGGGCGTGACACTGACAGGTTCAGGACAATGTATGAGGTGGCTAGGGAGAACGATAGGAAGATAGTTATTTTTCCAAGGATGGCTTATCTCTTGGATAAGCTCGTGAGTGACGAGCACTTAGACCTTCCTGACCCACCGAAGGATGAGAACATTCTCGTTTACTATAAAAGGAAGAAATCTGGGACGTTCGCCGAGGAAGATTACTACATGTGGGAAAGGCCGTTCATGGATAAGATGGTTACCAGTGAGTATGTCCACGAGAATCAGAGGGACCTAGTGATGGACTTGGACTTCTATCAGTTTGGCGAACTTATAGACATAAAGCCTGATGAGGGGAGCCACTTCATTCACAGCATGAGTGAACCCTTCAGCGAGGAAGACATAGAGGATTGGGTGATGCATAACTGGCTGAATCACTTCAGGATCGAGTTTCATCAGCTGCACGCCTCCGGTCACGTGAACAGGAAAGAATTGAGAGAGATGATTGGACAAGTTAATCCCAGGAAGCTGTTTCCTATACACACAGAGAACCCCCGCCTTTTCAAGAAAATGAATAAGAACACGGTACTTGTCAAAAAGGACAAGCAGTATAAATTGTGACACAGAACCGCAAGAGTGGTTGTATCATTGCTGCTAATACAGGTTCATCAATCATCGCCAGATATTCATTAAGCTTTGCCATGCGTGTACTTCCCAAAAATGATTTACGCACCTGATCCAACACGGGCTTGAAATCAAGATATGACTTAGGGGTGCGGACTTCAAAGTCCACCCTTTTTTCGACATCACTTTCAAAGATGGTGACCCCTTCGCTTATTACATTATACGCATCTCAAGATGGGCATCATTCAAAATAACCAGATTGATTTCCTCGTCCTTGACGTCCAATGCCATTGCGAGATCAGCGATCAGCCTGACAAGATCGTAAGGGTCCTTGAAGTTCCTGGAGAGCAGGATTGCGAAATCCGAATCGCTTTTTTCGGTGAAATCTCCTCTGGCATGGAACCAAACAAGTAGGCCACATCAACCTCTTCATACTTTGAGAAAGATGCACTTAAGGCTTTGGATGGCGTTTTACGGCTCAAGCCCAGCACCGATCACTCATCTCAAGCCTACTAGAAAACCCTCATAAATTAATGTCTCTGAAGGTTTCTGGGAAGCCACAAAGCCTATTTAACTCGTGAACAATTCCGCGCCCGAATCGATTGAACTGCTCTTGAGAATATCTAAGATACTCCGCATCCTCTGCTTCCTAACACAGACAAAAGTTTATCTAGTATGGAAAAATCTGAGGTGATAGTATTCTGGTAGAGATTTTGTTGCCATTATCCTCTAGTGGTATTCGGAAAGAACGGGGTGCTCTTGTGGCTTCCATGTTTATCGAAGCCAATTCTTTGATTATTTATTTAAGAGCCACTGTTTTCTTTCAGCTTGACCTTCTCTCTCTTTTGGAAGAATCCCCTAACGTGGACTTAAGAAATTGGCGAAGAAAAAAGAGGGGTTTATTCAAGGAACAGGTGTGTTCTTCATAGTGTTAGGGATAGATCCTCGCTGTGACTTCGTCTGTGCTCGTGTCGATGACGGATATCGAATCTGCCCTGATGTCGTAGGTGTGATTAGCGAGTAGACCAGTGTTCCGAGGGCACTAGAAAAGGTTAAATCTATGTATACGTTTGTTAGTAAGCGTAAGCGCATGTGGGGTTGATAACATGGCCATCATCACCACGCGAGTTCCAGATGAACTCGCAAAGGAGGTTGAGCGAATAGCTGAGGTTGAAGCCCTCGATAAATCAACAACCATAAAGCGGTTACTGATCAAGGCGGTGCAAGCGTGGAAAATAGACTACGCCCTAAAACTATACCAAGAGGGGAAAATTTCGATTGGTAAAGCCGCCGAGACGGCTGGGGTATCCTTATGGGAACTCATGGACATCATAGTAAAACGTAAGGTCTCCCTACAAACAAGCAGAGAAGACTTAGAAGAGGACTTAAAGGCTGCTGTGGCGGAGTCGTGGTAGCATTCAGATCGTAGCCAACGCTGGACCATTAATACACCTCGCCCGCATAAACAAACTCAGTCTAATCCACAACCTTTTCAAAGAAATCCACATTCCCGAAGCCATAAAAACCGAGACAATAAATAAGGGAAAGACTGGGGGATACACGGATGCGATTGCCATCGAGAATGCCGTATCCTCAGACTGGATAAAGGTAGCTAAAGCCAAACCCAATGCTGAGAGGCTATCTGAAGAGGCAAAGATCGGTAGGGGGGAGGCGGAAGCCATACTTTTAGCAAAACAAATGAGCACCACAAAAATACTTATGGATGATGCTCGAGCCAGGGGGGTTGCCCGATCCTTGGGATTGAAACCCCACGGCACCATCTACGTCCTAAAACTGGCATTGGTCAGAAAAATAATATCAAAAGCGGAATACACACAATTACTCCGAGAAGCCCTTAACGCAGGCCTATACGTCTCAACAGAACTTTACCTACAAGCAATAAAAGAGGACAAATGATAAAAAAGCTCGAAATCACTCCTGCACATCAAAAGTCTAACAAGCAGTGGTTCAAACCATTTTCTTCTAGCTTGACCCTTGCTTTGAGCTGGGTCCCTTCCCTCTCTTTTTGTGATTTTTCGGTGGGCATCTCTGGTATCTGGATGTTTGGATGTGCCTTGAGATATCTTAGTACGTCGTATTTTGCGTCTCCTATTGATAGGAACGTCACAAGTTGATTGAGTCGTGAAAGACTCTTCTAAATCTCTCTTCCGTCCAGCGTCCCCACCACAAAGCAAAGCAAAACACCACAAGATAATCTTGATCTCCGGTACAGATCAAATGCAAAAGAAAGCAAGTATTAAGGTTGGTTGTTTGGCTGTTTCGGCTTGCCTTTTGTGGAGGTGTGAAATGGGGTAAAGGGGGGTGGTAAACCCTTCCTCATACGTTACGTGTATGAGGTATCTCCAGTTTGGCAAGAAACTATATTGGAGATCAAACAAACCATATTATTTTGGAAACTCTCCATGCCTTGGCTTGTAGGGATTAGCGGTAAATCACTTTTCTTGGTCCTATGGCTATCACGTAAACGGTCTTATCCTTCACTGAGATGCTATAGATGATTCTTAGCTTCCCCAATCGCAAGCTGTAGCTTCCTCTCAAATCTCCATGAAGCCGTTTTCCAGCGTGTGTTTGTTCTCTAAGCTGATTAATGCCTCTCTAACCCTTACTCGAACGTTTTTTCGCAGCTTTTCATAGAATTTCTCAGCCTGGATGGATAGAAGAACCGCATAGCTCAATGGGCTTCTTCCTTCAAAAGCCTACGTAGCTCCGTTACCCTCCCAGCCTTTATGTCCTCGAGACCCTCACCTATCGCCTCCATCATGCTTGGATCACTTAGAATCTCAGCGGTCTCTAAAAGCTCCTCCATGAGCTTTGTCATCTCCTCAAGCTTTTGCCTGGTCTCCAATATGAGCTTCCGATCATCCTCGTCAAGATAAACGACCTTAGCTGTCATAAGTATCACTCAATTTAACATGTAAGCCACCTGCTAAAAAGCTTATGGTGTTCTAGGAGAGAGGATTCATTGCCATTATCTGCTGGAGGTGTTTTGGAAAGAAAGGAGGGTTCTTATGGCTTTTATGCTGATTGAAACCAATTCTTTGATTAGTCCTGTTTTCTTTCAATTTGACCTTTATCTTTAGTTTAGGTTCTTTTTCTCTTTTCTTCAAGTATTTCGTGGACATCTCTATTATATGGATGTTTGGATGAGCATTAAGATAGCTTAGTACGTCGTGTTTTGCGTCTCCTGGTGATAACAACATCACTACTTGGTTGGGTTGTAGAAGCTCTTCTAACTTTGTCTTCCACTTATCATCCTTCTTACAGAGCACTGGCAGAAAACTAGAAGGCGTTTAGTCTCTCAATAGACCCACCTAATCTACTATGCAGTAACAGAAAAGAGTCTTTTGATCATGCATTCTATTTGCTTATGAATTGCTCTAGCTTTGTTATCTAGGGAAAAAAGGGGAAGAGCGGGATAGACTCGCTTATCGGCTCGTTACAACAGACCTTCGAGTACTTCAACTACGGCGTCTATCTTTATTATAACCTGCAATGTGTAAGTTATTTCTCTTCCCACTTCCATTCTAGAGGGTTTTCCACACTCAGGAAGGCGTACTCTTTGAAGTGCTGAGTATTTTCAGTCCATATTGTATCAACGTTTCCCGTAGCGGTGTGAGCAAGCACACAATCGAATATGTCACCGTTAACGATGGATAGGTGCTTTGCTGATTCGAAGGCTTCGCCGTAAGTGGCGGGTGTTGGAAGCAGCTTTCCAATGGCCACGCTTTTCTCATAAAGCATACACAGTTCAGCGGCCTCTCTTGGAGTTAATGGCTTTTTCACTCTCTTTCCAGTTATGATGGAGTAAAACTCGGCAAGATTCTGGTATGAAACGTGGGTCTTGATTAAACCTTTTATAGAAGCCCTAACGATGAGAGAGGCTATTGCATGATGCGGGCTTAAACGATCGTGGGCATAACAAAGAATCATCGTGTCAAGCAGAACTCTCTTTTGTGCATGGGTGCTTTGCGTGACGTCCACGTCATCAACCAACATCCTCATAAATTTCCCTTCTAGCCAGCCCTTTGGGCACACCTATTTCAGGGGCATTTACTAAAGCGTCAAGAATTTGCTCCTCGGCTGTCTTTCTCTTCAACTCGACCCTAAGACTCTTCCTATCCAGAACTACAACGGTTAATTTGTCGCCGTTCTTGAAGCCTATTTTCTCACGAACCTCTGCTGGAACATATATTTTTTTCTTGTGATAGGTTGTTTCAACCAATTGGATCACATTGACCAAATAATAATGTACCCATATATAAGTGTACCCATAAGGATGTTAACCCGCAAACTTTTACATCCTCACATCGCTCTTCTAACTTTGTCTTTCACCTACCATCCTTTCTACAGAGCACTGACAGAACATTAGGAGGCAACTCTTGGTCCCTCAACTGTAAATCCATTTGACTTATCATACATAAAAAGAATCGTTTAAACATGCCTTCTATCCTCTACGCAACATTTCTGAAATCTTGGTATCCATTGTTGCAGACCTAACAAGAATAGGGAGAAAAAGAGTGGAATTATTGGAGACGTTTTTACTTGGTTCTTACTATGATGTTGCCGCCGTATAGCGTGCTGTGCGAGGCGTGGATTAGTGTGCCGTCCAAGTTGGGATCACCGAGCCATATCTTGATCATGAACTCGTCAGATGTTCCAGGCTCACCTTTATCTTGGGCTTTTGCACGGAAGTAGTACTGTTTACTGTCTACTGTCGATACGCCGTTCACCGTAGCTGTTCCTCCGAATTGCGCTACGTTCCCGCCTATCCGAAGCCATTGAATAGTCGTACTCTTCAGATTGATACCATCACTGGTATAGTACTGGAACTCCAAGTTGCCCGTAGGCGTGACGCTATCCTTGAGGTACTTTGCCACAAAGCCGAAGGTCGCCGTGGCACCATCTGTAGTCCCGTAGATATCTGGATCAGTTCCGTACGTTAAGTACCAGCCACCTCCCGCCGTCATGCCAACTGGTTCATAGACTACCAAAGTCCAAGTATCTGATAAGATGCCGCAGACCGTTGCGATTACTGTATATACACCCGCTGTATCAGTCGTAGCCGTGACTGTTGCATAACCATCTGAATCTGTAGTCTGGGGATTTGGAGTGAACGTGAGCCCAGTAGGATTGCTTGAGAACTTAACGGGCACGCCTGACACTCCTACGGGTGGAGACTCGTATGTTAGACGAACCGTCAAGGTTGCAGGTAGACTGGCTAATGATACTATTGAGTAGGAAACTGGTTGGAACTGTAGGTTACCCAGCCAAGGATCGAAGTCCACATTATCGCTGACAGGGTTTCCTTGACCGCCTGGATTTGTTGAATGATAGGGTCCAGTTGCATCGCCCCACCAGTTATTCTCTGCATCTAAGGTACCGCTTCCAAGGTTTGAGATGCCATAGACGCCTGTACCAGCGTTGCCTACGATGTTGTTGAAGTTAGCGTGAACGTTGGTAGAGGTAACAGCTGGTCCGATGTGTATACCTGAACCAGCTCCAACATTGTTCTGAATATTGTTGCAAGTGATAGTAACTCCAGCCACGCACGCGCTTGCCAGATTGATGCCGTGGTCCCAGCCAGATATAATGTTGTTAGAGATCGTTGCCGTGACACTTCCTGCGCTGCCATCAATCATCACGCCGTCCGCGTCTGTTGAGCCACCGCCTGTGAGTTGGTTGTTTTGTATAGTGATTGTAAGGGACGCCCCAGTACCAGGGGTAAGAGTAGCATAAGTGTTAGCGCCAATCGCCGCATTTTCATAATAATAAGTCTTGCCTCCGTAAACGAAAGTGCAATCCTGTGCACCGCTTACAGTATTATGCATAAAGGAAGCTGTGTATGTACCCGCATAATTAGGCTCAGCATATGTTCCAACTAGTCCCACCGTTCCACCAGACACTGTGTTACCTTGCGCCCAAGCATTGGCGTTTTTGAAGATAATCCCGATCTGACAGTCGGTTATAGTGTTGCCTTGCGCTGAAGCGCTGACGCCTGCGGGTGAAACGTAATGATAGAGCATTATTGCAGCGGCCCACCATGTTTCAGGCCCGTACTCGAGGTTACTAATCGTGTTATCACTCACCGTCCCTGCAGCATCCCTGCCGATATCAATACCGTTCTGAACCTCGTCCGAGATCGAACCTCGCCAGTAATCGTGTTATGATGTATATTGACAGTGAGCTTGTTTCCCTGAGCGTCGATGCCCTCCTTGTCGAAATTCGTTATCGTCGAGCCTTTGACTTCCACCAAGACAGTATTCGTTCCGGCTGACAGATACATGCCGAAGGCCTTATCCCCACCACTACAGCTACCTCCCCCGACCACGCTGACCGCGTCTACTGTACCGCCTGTCTCACGGTAGAAGATGCCAGCAAGGTAATCCGCTCCTGCTGGCTTGGTAGTAACACTGCTTTCGTCGACTTTTAGATTCTTTATTGCTACGCTACTACCATCAGGAACATTGGCTACGATGATACCGGCAATCTGCTTGGTGTTAGGTGTACCATACCAAAACAAGCCGCCGAATACTTGAGTGAGCTTGGCAGCGGAAGATGGCTTAATAATCGTCGTGTCCCCGGTACCTTGGAGAGTTAGGCTCTTAACGATGACTACCTGCTCGTCATAAATCCCTTCATATACGTGAACGGTTCCGCCTATGGCAACCGCATCAACTCCGTCTTGGATCTCGTCGAAATGGGTCGTGCCCCACGTGGGCGTTGCAGGGGTGTAGTCGTCGTCAACCCATACCTCTGACGGTTGTGCACTCACGGGCACTGCAACCACTGTCATGCTTGCCAGAAACAGCATAATCATTACTGTTGCAATCAACTTTGTTTTCATTCTATCACTCTCCTTTAGTTTTGGTTTTTGATCAGGGTGGAGATTAAGGATGCGATGAGCACCCTCCCTACTCCACTAAACTCCATCTCCCTGGGCAAAGTATCACACATGAATCATTACTGTAAACGGTCTTAGCAATCAATATTTAACATTTTCCGTCGACCATAAGGTTTTAACCAAAAAAGAGTTTAAACGACATACAGACGCAAAATCCACAGAATAAATATCACATGTGTAGAATAATTTTCCATAGTATTTTTCGTACTTCAAGTTAGGTAACGTTTAGTAGCGCGGTTTTGACGTCTTCCCTTCAGCCTCGGTTTATCTTTACGTATCCATGGTAATCCTTAAGAGATTTTTCCAATTCATTACTTTTGGTGATACCGTTGCATACTATTACAGTTAAGGTTGATCAGGATTTGAAGAGAAAAATGGGCGTGGTCAGGATCAACTGGTCTGAACATATTAGGGACGCCATTCGGCGGAGGATTGAGTTCGAGGAGAGGAGGAGGGCGACTGAAAGGCTTCTGGAAGGCTTAAAGACGGGAAGCCCGTTGCTCCGAAGGGGTTCATAAACGAAACTATAAGGGAGATGACGGAAGCTCGTTGACGGTCTACGTTATAGATGCCTCTGTCGCATCCAGGTTTCTGTTGGTTGAGGATCTATCCGACAAAGCGCGACTGGTTCTAGAGGATTTTCTTGGAGAAGCCTTCGATTTGAGAGCTCCAAAACTAGTGGTTTACGAAGTGGGAAACACTCTGTGGAAAGCCGTCAAACAGGGATTCATAAATCTGGATGAGGCTGTAAAAAGTTTTCTTACTTCTTGTGGCTTGGAATAGACTCCATTGAGTTAGCTCGGGAGGAACATAACGAAGTTCTGGAGTGGGGTATCAGGCACGACTCAACCTACTATGACAGCGTATACGTGAGGTCATCCAAGAAGATTGGAGGAACCCTCCTCACCGCCGACGACATCCTATACGAGAAAGCCCATAAAGAAGTTCTAGCCCTCCATTTGAAAGATTTCCAAAAGTAAGCGGTTCATATCTTTCTCCGACGGCTACTTGTTTTTCTGGTTGAAGAAAGACATCAACCTTTACATTATATCTAGTGGCCATCAAACCATATTGGATTACGGTTTATCACACCTAGAACCCAATTCTCTTGATCCACTGGATTCTATCAAAGTCTTCATCATCGCTTACTATTGTTTCAACCTCATTCTCCCTTATTATGGCGATGTGAAGGGCATCCCTAGGCTTCAAATCATATTTCTCTATGAAGTCTAGTGCGAGTAGTGGTGCAGTAGACGAGACCCCCACGACATCGAGATTCGGCGTCGAGTAAATCCCCTCAATAGCTGTGCGCAGCAAATGTCGTTTCCTACCTTTGATCAGAACCCACGTAACCTCATCTAAAGCTAGAGAGGACGTTATAGCCCTCTTCTACCCTTAACTATTATCTCTTGCAATCTCCGAGCTTCAACGCCTCTATTGGTCCTATCTAGAAGAGCGAATATGAAGAAGTTAGCGTCCAGATAGAGCATTAGAGAACTTCCTCATAGAGCCTATCCCCGTAAATGAGCTCTCTAGAGACATCGAATCCCTCCCTCTCAGCAATATCCCTCCATTTCTCCACAATTCCTTCATCTAAAGCCTTAATCTCAAGCGATCTATCCTTAACGTCAAGGATCACAAACTTGTTCTCCACCAGACCTAGACTCTCTCTAATAACCTTCGGTATGACGAGCTGACCCTTGCATCCAAGCTTAACCTTTACCCTAACCATTTCCAAACCCAGACCAGAAAAAGTAAGAACCAAAAAATAAATATTTCCATCGCCCACTTTTCGGAATCCCAATGCTGCGCCTAGAAATAATGTAACCAATTTCCTAACGGACAGTATTCAATACTTTCCGTTAATCAACAGGTTTCAACCCAAGAAAGTTTAAACCAGATACAGACGTAGAATTCACAAAACAAATATCAATAAACCATCCGTTCTTTTCAACAGAACGCCATTGCCCCAAAACCTCAACGAAGAAGGCGTCAAGAGTTTCCTCCAGAAGATAGGCCTCTGCAAATACGAGATTCAGGCATACCTACCCCTCGTCAAACACGGACCCCAAGAATACACGGGCTTGATCGAGCTCTCCGGTGTCCCCTACGGAAAGATATACGCCACCCTGGGCACCCTCGGCCAGAAGGGGTGGGTTGAGGCCTCAAAGGGTAGGCCAAAGATCTCCACCCCGTGGACCCGGAAAGCGCCCTCAGAAAGCACTTGGACAGGATCAGAAAAACCATCCGCAAACTGGAGGAGGACTACGCACGAATCTCCCCCCAATTTAGAGCCCTCGGAGCGCTTGAGGAGGGAGAAAAGACGAAAATCAAGGGAAATGGCGCGACATACTAATTGCATTACTAATTGCATCACTATTTGCAGCAATACTGTAGAATTTTGCTGTAACATCTTTCGTAATTTTCTTCATTATCTTCCATAAACCCTAAATAGCTGAAGCAAGGTTTATTAGAACTTTAAGCTGGGAAGGAAGATGAAGGCCGAAGAAGATTATGTTACAGTTCTGATTCCTAGACAACTCGCTGATGAGATGGATGAGATCATCCGGTCTGGGACACTAGGATACAAGACGAGAGCTGAGATGGTGAAGGAAGCCATACGCCTGAGAATAGAATCAATCCGCCTCAACAACTCGATTAGACCTAGCATGCCAAAGAAGAAAAAAGCAGAATAATTTCCACGAAATTACCTGACTCTTTTCTACTCAGATACCTTGATGTGAACACTCAATGAAAGCATATTCTAGATTCTTTACTGCTGGGTCGTAAACATTCTAGCGGCGTATACCGAAAACGGCTATCCTTAAGCCACCAAGCATAAACGCCAAAAGAAAAGCTCAACGGCTGCGTAGATGAGGCATCGCCCAAGAAGCTTTGAAAAGGCTAAGATGCTCCGCATCCTGGCTTTCTGAAGCAAATAAAAGCCCACCTGTTCTGGGAAAATCCAATTGCAGGAGCAAATTATCAAAGAAACCTCAACTGATATCTGCCAGGCTGATTGATGCTTGGATGTGAGGCGAGATGCCTGAGGAGAAAGTCTCCTATTATGTTTCTGAGGCCAAGAAGTGCCTTGAAGCCGCCCTGATCGAGTTTGAGAGGGGAGAAGAGAAGAAAAGCGATGTCATAATCAGGGATTCGGCTGAGAAAGCTTGGAACGCCATTCTTCAAGCCACAAATGCTCTCCTCATTGCAAGAGGCTTCCCTGAGGAGAAGCTTAAGTCACATGGGGAGAGAAGGCTCGCTCTAAACTCACTCGAATTGAAGGATCCACAAATTAGGGCTAGGGGTTTTCGCGATAGGTTTGGTGCAAGGGAGCATTATCTTCACGAAATGTGTTTCTATGAGGGGGAATACCTAGCTGAAGGGGTTAGAGACGACATAACTAAGGTTAAGAGTTACGTCGACGATGTAGAGGAGGCTTTGAACGAATAGCACGGCTTCGATGGGTTCGTTAGAGTTTCCTCATTTTCCCCGGACTGTGCCTGACAGAGTAGTTTTCGCTGGGTTGGGCGTCATATTTGGCCTAAAGAGCAGCCGTTTTAGCGTTTGATTTGATCCCTTGGTCTGAATCAGATGCGGCATCCACAACTCTCCTCTGCCGAACGCTCTCCAGGCAACCAGTTGCTTATCACCCAATAAATATTATCGTGCGAAGCACTCTAGTAATTAGTGACTAAGCCTTGAACAGGATAATAGAAGAAGGCTCTAGAGTTCTCTTATTCCTAGACAAGAGAAGAACCTACCTGGTCGAAGCGGAGAAGGGAAAGACTTTCCATACGCACAAGGGGTTCATCCAACTCGATGAGTTGGTAGGCAAAGAATATGGAACCACAATAGAAAGCAGCACGGGGACAGAGTTTGTGGCGCTTAAGCCGACCTTGCGTGATTACATATTTAAGTCTCAAAGGCGGACACAGATCGTCTACCCCAAAGACGTGGCATTAATAGTGATGTTTAGCGGCATCGGACCCGGAAGCAGAGTCGTTGAAGCTGGAACGGGAACCGGTGCTTTGACGACTGCACTCGCATTCTACGTCGGGCCGTCTGGACATGTGTACAGCTACGAAATCAGAGAAGATTTCATTGAAACAGCGCTTAGAAATCTGAAAAGGGCGGGAGTTTCAGACTACGTGGATGTGAAGAAGAAAGACGTAACCGAAGGCATCGGAGAAGAAAATCTTGACGCCGTCATCTTGGATATGGCTACTCCGTGGCTGGTTGTTCCACAAGCGTATCAAGCCTTATCTGGAAGCGGGGCCCTGGTGTCTTTCAGTCCGACGATCGATCAAGTAGTCAAGACGGTCGAAGCCCTAAAGGAACAGGATTTCGTGGACATCGAAACAGTCGAAATCCTTATGCGAAGCATGCAGGCAGAGAGAGGAAAAACGAGGCCTGAGACTCTGATGACTGCGCACACCGGATACATAACCTTCGCAAGAAAAGCGCTGAAATGACAAAAATGATTTGCGAATTCAAATATCGACCTGAACGGTGAGGATCTGCAGCAAGCCACAGGGATGTTAGTAGAAATAAGAGCATTTTGCGAATAAATTACTCTCCCCCAATTCCGAAAACAGTTTCCCCCTTCGGAATCATATCTCTTTTAGGCTGATGGTCGAAACGACGCAAAACACTTCTGAATCCTTTATCTAAAGGTTTAGAGAGAACTGGATCATATTTCATAGACAGAGGGTTCAAATGACCGAACTTGTAATTCGGAAGTACTTGCCAATTGATGGAGAGAGTTGTCGAAGTCTATGGAGAGAGCTTACAGAGTGGCATCGACGAATCTATCAAGATCCAAGTATAGGTGGATCTCACCCTGAAGAATTCTTTGACAAGCACCTAGCGAAGGTTGGAGCTGACTATCTATGGGTAGCCACTCTGGACTCAAGAGTGGTCGGTCTTGCAGGGTTAATAGTCAATAAGGAAGAGACTGAGATAGAGCCCCTTATAGTCAGTCAACCTTATCGCAATAAAGGTATAGGAAGAAGACTGGTTGAAACGATGGTGGCTGAAGCTCACAAACAAGGCGTAAGGTTTCTGACAGTGAAGCCAGTAGCTAGAAACATGGCAGCTGTTGGTTTCTTCCACAAGCAAGGTTTCAGAAATATCGGTCACGTAGAACTTTTCATTGACTTCTCAAAACAGCAATGGAAGAAGGGTCTCAAGCTTTTTGACCTCCAATTCGACTACTAGAATTGCCTGACGGAGTTATCTAAGATGCCAGTATTACAGGTCATCTGATGTTACTGAAAAGCTTAAATATCATGCGGATTGCCAATATGTTGAACTGACGTTCTGAGTGGAGATACGGAATGTTCACCGTCGAGATTCCTCATAAAGGATTGGTTTTCTCGAATCGATTCCCCTGGAAGACTGGAATTGTCTGTTTCATGGCGTACCCGGACATGGCTACTGGGAAAGGAGACATTGTAGGCAACATAAAGACGATAGTCCGTGATCCCTTCTTCGACGGTGTCGAGATCTGTGGGATAACAGAGGAGCAATGGAACGCCGCAAAACCCTTTATTGGATCGAAGGCAGTCGCTAGATGCATGCAACCAGACCTTCTTTCAGGAAAATTCAATCTGAATTCCACTAACAGCGACGATAGAAGAAAAGCTGTCGCGCTAGTTAAGAACGAGATCGATCGAAGCGCCAAACGGGGCATAAAAATCTTGGCAGTCTGTTCAGGTCCTGACCCCAGCCCAGGAAAGAGGTCCGAAGAGAAAGGTCTCTTAGCCGAATCGTTGGGTGAGATTTGCCGATCTGCAGCTGAGAAGGGCGTCAAGGTCCTTATAGAGACTTTCGACAGAGATTGGGACAAGAAGCTTCTGATTGGACCCATGGCTGACTGCCTAGATGTCGTCAAAGAGGTTCGCCGAAAATATTCCAATCTCGGCATAATGTGGGATCTGAGCCATGGACCCCTGCTCGGTGAGACGCCAGATGTGTTGGACATTGCGAGAGACTTCTTAGGTCATATTCATGTGGGCTGTGCCAAAAAGATGGGCGACAGATACGTGGATACTCATCCTGTTTTCTACAGAGATGGCGCCCTGAACGGGGTCGAAGAAGTCGCGTCGTTACTCAAGAAGCTGATCGAGGTAGATTACAGCGGGGTGGTTAGCTTCGAAGTGAAACCCGAAGAAGGGCAGACAGCGGAGAGCGCCATCACAACATCAAAAGGGGTCTTAATCTCAGCCTATAGTAAGGTAGTCTCCGAGATTCTGGCTGGTTGAAAGACATATGAGTCTACCTAAGTGATGCGAGTGGAAGGGAATGAACCGCAAAAAAGTCTTCGTGACGCGGATACTGCCTCAAGAGGCTTTAGATCGCTTAAGGTTGAAATTCGACATCGAGGTTTGGCCTCGAGATGAATCGCCTCCTAAAAATGTTCTCATCGAGAAAGTGAGAGTTGTCGATGGGCTATACTGCCTCTTGACCGATAGGATCGATAAAGAAATCATTGATGCGGCCGGTGAACAACTTCGAGGTATAAGCCAAGTGGCAGTGGGTTATGACAACATAGATGTGGAAGCCGCCACAAAGAAGGGAATATGCGTAACCAACACACCTGGAGTCTTAACAGAAACAACTGCTGACTTCGCCTTCGCTCTCTTGATGGCTGCGGCCAGAAGAGTAGCAGAAGCCGATAAATACGTCAAAAATGGGAAGTGGAAGACTCCTTGGGGTCTCATGATGATGCTCGGTCAGGATGTTTGGGGGAAAACCATCGGGATCATCGGCATGGGCAGAATAGGTCTAGCGATGGCCAATAGAGCCAAAGGCATGAATATGAAGATACTCTATTATGATGTGGTCAGAAATCAGGAAGCGGAAAAGGAAATGGGCGCGCGATATGTTGATTTGGACACTCTTCTAAGAGAGTCAGACCATGTTTCCGTCCATGTGCCATTGATGCCATCAACTCATCACTTCATAAACGAAGAACACTTAAGAATGATGAAGAAGACAGCTTGCCTCATCAACACATCCCGTGGACCCGTGGTTGACGAGGAAGCCCTCTACAAAGCCTTAAAAGAGGGGTGGATATGGGCGGCCGGCTTGGACGTTTGGGAGAAGGAACCCACCGATCCCGACAACCCCCTGCTTACTCTGGAGAACGTTACCGCCGCACCGCACATAGCCAGCGCAAGCTACGAGACCAGAACGAAGATGGCTGTTTTGGCTGCTGAGAACCTTATAGCCATAGTTGAAGGAAGGATGCCGCCGAATCTGGTGAACAAGGATGTTCTAAAGATCCGACCTCTAAGTAGTACTAACGCATAAACCTACATATTACGGAAGTTCAAGGGAGAGAAGGGTGAAAGAACCCGTTCGATTACTAAGTTAGAAGCTTGGCGGGAGCAGAAAGAGGCGTCAAACGGATACCCATACCTTCTTCTTTGAGTAGAATGATATAGCCAAGGCTACGATTAAGCCAGCAATCACAATCAGGCCTGCGCGGACCAGGCTTGTGGGAAACGCCATTGCTTCCACTTCTGATTCTCCTACGGCTTGTGCAGATTTGACTTCCTCATTTGAGTCCTCTGAGAGTTTTTCGCTTGAGGCGGCTCGAGGTTGGTTGTACTGGTAAGTCGGCGCAACTATTAGAATTGGTAGAAGCATGATCATTATCCCCAAGATTGCTGCTGAAATGATGGAAAGGATCTTGTTCAAGGGTTTTCTCCACCTTAATAGTCTGGAGATTGCTTATATAATGCTATAGTTTAGAACACCTTTCTGATGGCTGAAGAGTCATAACGATTGTCGGATCTTGATGGGCCTTCCTATGTCCATCGATTTGTTTGCTGCCAATGTAACTTCAATCGTCTTGAGGCCGTCTGAATATGAACACATCACTCCTGAAGGATCACCTTTTCGGACAGCCTCGACGAAGGCTGCATCCTCGATGCTGAAGATATCTGGTTCCCCTGGTATCTCTTCGGGCTCAGCTTCTTCTCGCAGTAGACGTAAAGTGTGTTCCCAACCAGTGAATAATGCTGTCGTCTTGTTCGTGTATATGGTTAGGGCAACTCCTCCCCCTCCGGCGTCTGCTGAGCACGAAGCCCACAAGCTTCCGACAGCGCCGTTGACGAACTTGAGGTTCACGACGGAGGCGTCCTCGATGTCATAATTAGCCGGAACGGTCTTGTTAATGTTTCTCGCAGGGTAGGAATATACCTCTGATACCTCACCGCAGAGGAAACGTGCCAGGTCCACGGTGTGTGTTACTTGCTCATGAAATTGGCCGCCGCTCTCCTCTTTGCGTATCCACCATGTTAGAATGCCCCCTTCTGGCCCTGGGTGAGGAGTGCCTCCTATCCAGCCGCCGAGGATCAATATCGGAGGGTCCTCTTTCAGGAGCCCCCGGACTTTGTTCACGCCCTTCCGATATCGGTTCATGTAGCCCACGCTTGTCAGGAGCTTCTTCTTCTCCACGGATTCGGCTATTCTCCTCGCCTGATCTATGTAAAGGTTGATCGGTTTCTCAACGAAGAATGGAATTGTGCGCCTAACGGCGTGAACTTCAGCTCCGTGAGCGAACGGTGGAAGGCAGAAGAACACAGCGTCAAGATCAACTTTCCGGAACATTACCTTGGCATCATCAAATGCTAGAGCATGAGCGGGGCCATATTGATTGGAAACCTCCTCAGCGCGTTTCAATCTTATGTCACAAAACGCCACGGTTTCAGCATGGAGATTCTTAGCCAACGCTTTCATGTGAGCTTCAGCTATGTCTCCGCAACCGACAAATCCCAATCGAACCTTATCAGCCATTTGAATATCGTCCGCCGCCTAGAAGAGTTGTTTCAAGTACTCTGCGCATTTTGGGAGCTCAATCTTCGGGTCGCCTGGAATCCCGCACTCCAAAGCCATAAAGTACTCGTAACCTTTTCTCTTCAGCGTGGCGAAACCGCTCTTGAAGTCTGTATGTCCATGTCCCGGTAGGAGCCGGTTGCTGTCGGCTAGATGTATGTGAACAATGAAGTCTGCTACTTTCTCTAGGCTGGATGGTATATCCGCCTCCTCGATGCTCATGTGGAAGAAGTCCGCCATCATCTTTACGTGTTCCTTACCGACGGCTTGGCATATCTCCACTGCTTGCTCAAGTCTGCGCATAAGATGAGTTTCATAACGGTTCAAGGGCTCTAGGATTACATGTGCGCCAACATCGTCAGCATATTTTCCGAGGATCTTGCATTCCTCGATCAGGATTTCCTTTTCAACCTCTTGAATGTCCGCGCGCCAAGGATACAGATCTGAAATCTTGGGCTGGCCAAATGTTGGAACTGTTATAACACCTACTGCGCCAAGATCCGCACATATCTTTAGTCTTTCCTTTATTCCTTCGATGGCACTTTCTCTTGCTTTCCTGTCTGGGCCTAAGAGGTCTCCTGGGTAACCCGCGCAAACTGTGGATAACTTGACTTTAGAGGTGGATAAAGATGCTTTTACCTCTTTTTCTCTCTGAGGTATATCGCTACCCCATACCTCAACTCCTTCAAACCCGTACTTCTCTGCGTTCTGGAGCTTATCCGAAAAGGTTTTGCTAGGGACTAGGTTTTCTTGAACAGCCAATTTCAACTTTTCTTCCTCCGAAATTGGCTTTAGATATCTTGGGATGTTGATTTAAGTTTTTTGATGACCCTTTTGAAATATAAATGGTATTAAGCTCTCCAGCAGCTAGATCGGTTTTTCTCTCCAAAGTCTAAGAGTCTCATACCACAGTATTGAGCAGGCAAGAATACCGAAGATGAGTGCGATAATGTTGTGGATGCCTCCGCTCTGGCCGTAGATAGTCAAGTAGATGATAAGCATCGTTGAGAACCAAACGGAATAGAAGAGGTATCGGGGAATGAGAAAGTGACCGAGCCTCGTAAAAAACTTTAAGACACCAACTTTGACCGCTTCTCTTACGATGTACTCTCCCTGAGGGGTCTTCTCCACAACTCCTAGCGAGAGAAGCTTCTCCAGATGATGGGCGGCTACACTGGGACTCGAAAAGCCAAGAGAACGTTGAATCTCCCGGACGCCGATGGGTGAGCCAGGGGTCTTTAACATAAACCAATAGACTAAGAGTGTCTTGCCCTTCAGTTGAGACTCGATTACGTCCAAGTCGTTCCTTGAAGCCTCGGGCATGAATGATTCGCCAAAGATAAATACTTGATAGAGATATTAAAGGCTAACATGAGATCTGAAGGATGAATGGCCGCCGTAACGTAGAGAAGAAACTTCACGGAACCTGGTAGCGTACAGATGCCCTAAAGAGGACAGTGCAAGCCTGTGGAGCCTGGAAAGCGCTGTGATGCGGCGCTTGGGCAAAGGCCGGGTTCAAATCCCGGCGGCGGCCTCCACCCAAGTTGCTATCAAAGCCCAATAGCGTTTCTTGAGTTCTATTCTGTGGTTTTCTTCTCTTTGTAGATGAGGATGAAGCCTAAACCCAGGGTTGTGAGTGCTATTGCGGCTAGATTAGCTCTTACGTGGTAGAGTATGTATCCAATCTTAGGGATCATGATGACTGCCTTCCCAATGATTTCTTCAGGCGTAACGTTCCAGCTGTCGGGCTCAGGGTTAGCATCGCCCTTCGTCTTGAAAAAATATGAATCACCATAATCATTGGCTTCTACTACCCTGTGCGTCACTATCTGCATAGAAGCGAAGGGAACAATTTTAGTGTAGGAGATTAAGTCTCCAACCCTTATCTCCTCTGGTTTAACCTTCACTAAAAGGACGGCGTCTCCAGACTCTAACGATGGTCGCATGCTTGAAGACGCTATAACGATTATCTTGGGTTCGTATAGGAAGAATAGAATAAGCGGTAGCATGACCACTACTGACATGAGGAGAGCACTTCGTTTCTCCATCTAGACCCTCGATGCCTCAACCATGAAGGCTTCGCTCGATGCAGGTTTTGAGGAGCCCACATCGAAGTAGAGCCTAGCTCCGTCGCTGTCTGTGGGTGAGGCTGTCGCCTTAATGAATAGTGTACTGATCAGGGCATAGTCGTTATTAGTTGAGTTCCACCTATACAGCTCCACTTTGAACACTTGGGTGGCTGGCGTTTTGCCAGCGATGGAGTGGACATCAACACCATAATACCAGTTTCCTTTCGGGACCCCAGTGGAAGCCAGAGGAAGTGGACCCGTAGAAGCCATGACTACGGGGGATGATGGAGTCGTACCCGCCGATGCAATATCTGACCCGGCCCTTGCAATCCTATTGTTCTGGATGCTCACCTCGTCGTTGCTTTCGATGATTACCCCACCATATTCCGAGAAGGTGACGGTTCTGTTAAAGACCGAAGAGGATAATGAGGCCATCAGACCCAGCACCATCAGCGATATTCCCGCAACCAGCCAGACCTTCCGGATTCTTCTCCCTTCCATCTCTCATCACTTGTCTTCTGTTTTGTTGTTGTATTAGGGAAAAACGGTTGTGAACAGTCAGTCCATATTCCCGAACCATAAATTTGATATGATATGCGGGACGATTACATGATTTTCTCCTCGATCGAAGATGCCTGTATGCCTCAAAGAATGAACAGAGATAGTAATTTCTTGTTATGAGTTCATTAGCCAATTCGAAGAAATTCTGGACGGCTAACGATCACTCCTGAGACGAATTCCATGCGAAGATATTTTAACTTTAAAGTACGAAACTACGAGACTGGAGGAAGTTCCATGAATGTTGCTGAGAGGGTTTGGAAAGTCTTGAAGGGAGACATGCCTGACAGAATTCCGTGGCTCATATATTCAAACCATCTGCCAAGAGGCAGCTTTGAACGTAGGATGCGTGACATGGGTTTGGGCCTAGATGTCCGTTGCGGTGTCTACAAAGTCTACACGCCCACCGTAGATGCTGAAACTAGAACGGTGGGAGACTATGTCTACACGACCTACCGTACACCTCTTGGCAAAGTTCACTCCAAGCGCAGGACAGGGCTATCTTTCCAATTTAAGGGTCAAGGATCGTGGACTGTTGAGTATCCGGTCAAGAACCTGGAGGACTTGGAAGTAATGAAGTTCATCGTGAAGGATATGGTCTACGAGCCAGAGTACGAGGCCTACCTGCAGACAGAGGACGAGCTGGAAGGAGACGGTATCATAACGGTTGGAGCAGACTATACGCCTCTTATGAAGGCCATAATCGGATTCATGGGCTTTCAAACCTTCGCCATTATGTACAGAAGGCACCTGGAAGCCGTGGAAAACCTGATGGACTCTTTAGACAAGAAGTATCTGGAAATGTATAGGATCATAGCCAAATCTCCAGCGAAGATCGTTAGGGTGGGCGACAACATAGATGGAGCCATGATCTCACCCAGCCTCTTCGAGAAGTACTGTTTGCCCTACTATAATAAGTATGCTGACATTCTAAAGAACGCAAGTAAAGTCGTGATCTCCCATATGGATGGTAGGCTCAAAAGCCTCAAAGACCTCATAGCGAAGACTGATCTGGACGCAATAGAGGCTTTCACACCTCCTCCCATGGGAGACCTCCCGGTTAGAGAGGCCAAGGAATCATGGAGGGATAAAGTTGTTTGGATAAACTTCCCAGAAGAAGTCTTCCTCAGAACAGCGAAAGAGATAAAAGAATACACTCTAAAGCTGTTGGAGGATATGGCTCCAGGCTTGGGCTACATAGTGAGTATAACCGAGGACATCCACCCAGCACATTTTAAGAAGGGCATCGCAGCAGTCACTAAAACCCTACATAGAAACGGACGCCTACTGATAGACTTAGCTGAATGACAGAAAGGTGCTTGAAATCTCTGGCCCGAAGAGAACTCGAGATCTCCACCGTTCCGTGGCTGCCCAGCTGACATAATATTCAGGGACATATCCTAGTTTGATTCTAAGATGATCATCAATGTTAGGCGGTGATTGGGCATCTCATGGTTAACAGGTTTGAATGTGTACTGGCGGCAATGCTCCACGAGGACCCTTCAGTCGTACCTCAGGCTATAGGGTTCACTAATGAAATGGCAAGGGCAAAGTTCACACCTCTCATGGAACGCGATATATCTGAAGTTAAAGGGGAAGTCAGAAGAGTTGCTTATGAGATGAACATGGATATGCCCACCAATTTAGGGAGGGTTCTTAGGGAGGCGGAGTTTCTGGACAACTTTATGGTGGGAGTGAGAGGCGGAGGTTTCAAGACAAAGAGAATCGTGAAAACGGAGTCTAGATGGTATTTGGCTAAATGGGAGACTGGTGCTGTTTGGCGCATGGGTACGGCTGAGAACGTGTGGGCTAGAGAATATTTGAAGTACCCCGTGGAGTCGGAGAACGATCTGGATAGGCTTAAGCTCCCGGATCCAGATGATCCAAACAGATACGAAGGATTAGAGAAGGCCGTCAGGAACGTGAAAGACAGAGGGTTCTTCCCTACGTGTGGCATAAACGGGTTCTTCTCAGGTGTATGGTACTTCGTAAGAGGTCCGCTTCACACAGTCCTAAGAGATATGTATTGCCGAAAGAGATTCTTTGCGAAACTGATAGACAAAGTTGGCGAGTTTAATCTCAAAGATGAGAAGAACCTTTTGGAACGTGGAGCAGTGATGATAGGATGGCCGGATGATCTGGGTTACAATAAGGGAATGTTCATGAACCCGAAGCTTTACGAGGAGCTCATCTACCCTTGGCATAAGAAGGCTATAGAGCTAGCCCACAGGTATGGAGCCTTTGCTAACATGCACAGCCACGGAAATATAAGTGCAATTGTTCCTCTTCTCGTCGAAGCTAAGCTCGATGCGCTAAACCCAGTAGGCCCCTCTGATAACATGGATCTGAAAGCCTTGAAAGAGAAGCATGGAGATTGCCTATGCCTTCAGGGAGGACTGAGCAAACACATAGGGCTCATGAACCCCGAAGAGCTTAGAAACCACATAATAGATAGACTTAGCATAGGCAGTCTCGGCGGAGGTTTTATATTGAGCTCTGAAGGCGACTTACCTTACGAGATGAGCCGCGAAGACTTCATAGACTTTCTCAACATTAGCCGAAAGTATAGGAGAAACAAACCGTTCCTCTGATTGCATACAGGTCTGATTCATACTATGCTTCGAGGTGACCAGTTCTGGCTTGCTCTAGGATTTATTGCTGGGGATCTTCTCGAACCATTCTAGGTCCTGATCTTCGACTTTCTTAGACCTTTCCTCTACGGTTTCGAATTCTTCTTGGTATTTATACCTTTCAACGGATATCGATAAGATTCAAATGTAGGAAAATGTAAGGCATAAACCGTGAAAAATCCATGCCATCAGTCGAAGAATTATTTAGGACTAGAGTTAGTTCTAAAGGTCAAGTGGTTATTCCCAAACCTGTCAGAGAGGCTTATCTAGAAATGGAATGAGGCCTTTCTCAGATCCTTTGAGGACCTTACGCAGGTCTTGTGACCCAACACCCATCGGAATCGGAATGTTTAAAGTCCTAGAGGAGGTGGTGTCTTAGTTTTACCACTAAATTTAAATAATGCCACCCATTTGTATATGGGCACGAAGGGATAATTATGACATCGATATACAAGGTGAGGGTTGGGAGGCAGGGAAGGATCGTACTGCCAAAGGAGTTGCGTGAAGCCTACGGAGTAAACACAGGAGACGAAGCCATCATAATCGCCAGAGGCAATGAATTAAGCATTCGCCTTCACAAAGTTTCCGACGACCCTCTTCAGAACCTAAGCCAATTGTCAAATACAATTTCAATAGGGTTATCCGCCGAAGAGTTAAAAAAGAGGGGAGATGAGGAACGGTTAAAACAGTTTCTCGGAACATAAGCTGGGTCAGCTCATGGGCCAAAGTGAACCCACCTACTTCTTAGATTCCACTACGCTCATCCACGCCGTAGATAAGGACGCGGAATATCATAAGGAGTGCCTAGGCATCATAAGCAAAGCTGCGAAAGGAGAAATCAACGCGGCCACAAACTTGGAAACTTTAGAAGAAACCCTCTTCATCTTGTCCAAGCTCACATCGCCATCGACAGCCGTCCGCGTCGCCCGTGACTATCTAAGAATGACCAGAATAAAGAAATATGAAATGAGCTTAGCCATTTTTGAACATGCCCTTGAAGTTATGGAGATCATGCCGATCAAACGGCCAAAGGATGCAATAAACGTGGTCACAATGCTTGAATATGGCATATCCGAAATAGTCAGCGAAGACGAGGAATACGACAAAGTGGGCTTAATCCAGAGAGTACATCCCAAAGAACTCTAAAGCAACAGTTACTCTGCACTAAAGATCCTTGCTTTGAGCATTTTCCAACAGCGTAAAATGTCAATCGTACTGAGAGCTCAGCTAAGATTGAAACTACAACCGTATGATGCGACAAAACAGCGATCTCGGCCTCCCTTATCGCGTACTGGTTCAGAAAGTATTGGAGCAATAACCCGTTCTGACTTTACGGTTTACTGCTGGAGATCTTCTCGAACCATTCTAGGTCTTCATCTTCGATCTTCTTGAACCTTTCCGACATTTCCTCTACGGTTTCCACTTCTTCTTTGATTCTTTCCACTTCCTCCTTCAGAATTCTCCTCATCTCTTCCCTGAATTTCGCCGGATATCTGTAGGGTTCTCTCAGCGTAACGTATAGGACTCCTCCTATAAGCCTGCCGGAGGCGGAGACTCCGTAAACGAGACTCATAGATTCTTGAAAGCCGAAGCCCTGGCTCATGAGAAAATCCATGAAATAGCCTCCTGTAATTGAGCCGACGAAGGTGAAGAGTCCTGTAAGCGCGTTGAATAGGCCCATGTAAGAGCCTCTTAGACCTCTCGGCGACGTATCAAGCAGATAGGCTGAGAGAGCTACATCGGATGAAGCCATCAGGATGCCTATCACAAAGTCCACCAATATGAGTTCGTAGATTGACGAAGCGAAAGCATAGATGAGGGGAACCAGGAAAAGGCCCCCTCTACCTATGGCCAGGAGAGGCTTACGTCCAGCTCTGTCGGCCAGCCTTCCTGTAAACCTTCTAGCCATTATGGCTGTTAGACCGGAGATAACGCTCAGAAGAGATATCTGGAACATATCGGCTTTAACAACTCTTACTATTGTCAGAGTGAAGATGGGCCAAGCGATAGCCATAAAGAAGCCTTGTCCTGACGAGAGAAAACAGAGCCTTCTATAATGGGGATTTGTCCTTAAGGCTTTGGTCCACCCTTTAACAGTGAAGGTTTCTGCAACCATAGGCTTCTCCCTGACCTTCAAGATTATGAAAGCAGCCATCGAGCCGAAGAGGAAGCTCAAGATCACGGGTATCCTGTACATTTCCTGTAGGGTTCCGGTCGTTCTGTATATAACGTAGCCTGAGATTACAGTGGCAGGTATGCTTCCTGTGGATGCCACGGCGTTGAGCTGAGCGAAAACTCTACCTCTGTTACCTTCTTCGCATAAATCACCTATGAGTGAGTTTAAAGCCGGTGCGACCATGGCTGAAAATACGAAGCTTGAAGCTATCACAAGAATAAATTCAAGGACATTGCCTACGTAGATCAGAGGTAGTAACAGAAGCCCTTGCAGCAATCCACCCAAAAATATGAAGAGCGTTCTTCTTTTCAGCCAATCTATTGCCAAGCCCCAAGGTATCTGAGCTATGTTGCCCGAGACTATGTTTATGGCTCTGATCCAGCCCATCTCTATGGGTGATGCGCCCATCTGAGCCGCGAAAATGTGTATGAACGGGTTTATAACGCCTCCCCCAAAAGAGGACAATAGTGTTCTTCTGTAGATTAGATTTAGGCTCTGTCCGTCAGGTTTCTGTGAATCTTGCTCTTTCATGTCGCTTCCCATAGGTTGACCGTTCAGCCTATAACCTTTTAATAGAGGCTGAAATATACAAGCCTCTCAAAGGGGAATCAGATGTATTGAGAGAAGAAGTTGAGAAGAGAGTCTTAAGGATTTTGATAAATTTAGCTCTGACGGTCGCAATATTCTTGGCTCTAAGTTTTCTGATACCAAGCTTTCCATACGTCATAATTTTGATACCCAGGGAGGGCTTCACTCTAACCATAGCCTTAGCTTTGTTGGCAACCATAATACTCTTCTTCCTGGCTTTGAGGGTGATATTGGATCTTACGAAGCTTGTGGACATGGCTTCAGTTTCGGTTTTGAGACGTATACCCGGCTTCAGCCCTGAGAAGGGTTCCTCTATTGTGAGGGCTCTAAAGGAGCTGATGATCGTCTTCATAATAGCCATAACGGTGTCTGTAGCTTCGCCGTTAATTTCCTCTATCCCCCGCATAGGCGGATGGATAGGTCTAGCCGTGTCCATATCTTGTTTGGCACTATCTCTGGCTTTGATGTACGATGCTGGCAAAACGTTCTACACAGCCTTCGAATCTTCTATTCAGCTCCTCATAGACAGAATGACAACCCCCAACGAGAAGCGCGAGGAAGAGTAGAAAAGCACACGAACACGCTTCGAACCAAAATTTGGTGCCGTCTTCTGAGTCCTGCTTTTTCTGATGCGCTGAAGAATTGCCTACTGTGGAATATGGCGATTTCAGCGCGATAGCGTTTTAGAAGACGAAAGGAATTGATCTTTTGGTTGTTCTCATGTATTCTCGGTACTTGTCCCCAAATTTGCTGATGAGCATCTTCTCTTCGATTTTGATTCTGTACAGAATAAGGGGGATAAGTGCGAGCATCACGGAGAAACCGTAGAAGCTGGAGAAAATCAAAGGTATGCCGAGGCTGTAGATGATGGCTGCGAGGGAAATCGGATGCCGTACACGTCTGTAAATGCCGTGTTCGACAAGCTTATGATGGGGCAGTGTTCTAAGACCGTACGAGTAGTATCTCCCCAAGGTTCTCTTGCCCACGTAACGTATGGGAATGCCTGTGAAAAAGAGAATCAACCCCAGGAGGTTCACTATGCCAAAATGGTAAGTCATTTTCTGGATCTGGATGAAATCCCACGCCGTCACAAGTAAAGCCGAAAGGAAAACTAATGTTGCTGAGATGATGAAAGACCAGTCTGCCCTCTCAATTTCGAAAGAAACTCTCATCAGCCTCCGTCTCCATAATATTCAGATTGACAAATCTCCAAATAAACAGCGTCGTATGAAACCCGCGACCACTACCCAGTCAAATACTTATGAGGCTATTGTGTCCAGAAATGGAGTGACGAAACATGAAAGGGATGGTCGTCTGTCCACAACCTGAGGCTGCTGAAGTTGCTATCCAGATTCTGAGACATGGAGGGAACGCTGTTGACGCAGCTGTTGCCACAGCCTTCGCACAAGGGATCGTTGATCCCCTAAACTGTGGAATAGGAGGGTTCGGCCAAATGCATACCTACATATCTAGAACTGGGGAAGAAAAGGTTATCGACTTCCATGGCAAAGCCGGCTCGAGAGTGAGCCTAGGAATGTGGGAGGACCTCGTTCTAAGCGAGGCGCGAGACGGCTTTGGTTATGTCTTGAAGGGCAACGTGAACGCTTTAGGGTATGCATCTATAGCAACTCCCGGTACCGTTATGAGCCTTTACGAGGGCTTGAATAGGTTCGGCACAATGTCATGGAAAGAAGTGATTCGTCCAGCGATCAACCTAGCCGACCGGGGCTACATTGTTCCCGAAGAGGATGCGGTATCTTGGACGGCCAGGCCTAGAAGTTTCGCCCGGTTCCTGGTCACAAGTGAAGCGAAAAGAATCTACACAAAGAACGGGTCGCCTTACGAGGCTGGAGATGCGATTGTGAACAAGGACTATGCGGAGACACTGCGTCAGATCGCTAGTGAAGGGCCTGAAACGTTCTATCGCGGTGAGATTGCCGAGAGGATTGCTGATGATATCGAGCGGAACGGAGGATTCATAACCCTTCGAGACCTCTGGGATTATAAGGTCAAGGTCTACAGTCCTCTCTCCACTGATTATCGAGGCTACACCATTGCATCGAACGACGCTCCCGGAGGCGGAATCACTCTACTTGAACTCATGAATATTCTCGAGGGTTACAACCTTGCCAGACATGATTGGCGGGGAATGGGATCCGACGTTTCTGATTACATTCACATCCTCGCTATGGCCATGAGAGCGGCTGAAAAGGACAGAGTCGAGTACGTGGGTGACCCCGACTTCGTACAAGTCCCGACTGGGCTGCTCATTTCTAAGGAACGCGCAGGAGAATGGAGAAGACACATCGACTCAGGGGAGAAGATAATTGTCCCGAAGTGGGTTCCTAAGGAGCCGCCTTCTACTACACATGTCTCCGTGGTGGATGCGGAAGGAAACGCTGTAAGTCTAACTCATACTCTCGGCTCATGTTCCGGTGTTATCACATATGGACTCGGCTTCTTGTACAACAACGCCATGATCAACTTCAATCCTGTTCCAGGGAAGCCTAACAGCATCGCCCCAGGTAAGAGCAGACTCACTCAGATGGCTCCGACCATACTGCTTAAAGATGGTCAACCCTACATCGTGGTTGGCGCCCCCGGAGGAGGCCGGATCGTAAGCGCAATTATGCAATCAGTGATAAACATAATCGATCATGAGATGACGCCTTTTGAAGCCGTAGCTCATCCAAGAGTATTCTGCTTACACACAGATATAATCGATGTTTCGTCTGAATCCCATCCTACATATGCGACGAGTTGCAGGCTAGGGGCAACTTGATCGTAAGAACACCTGTCAGTTACGATGCCTTCGCCTCGCCTCAAGCCATCTTGATAGATCATGAAAAGAACAGGGTCCTCGGAGGATCCGACCCAAGGAACAAAGGGACAGTGCTATCCACATAGTCAGCCAGAAGCCTTATTCCGGCTCAAGCTTCAACGGAACACGAAAGACCCGATTGGGGAAATCTGGTTGTTAGAGATCTATCCAAAAGACTTAAGTTCAAGCGTCGTTTCTGATGAAGCTGCATGGGCCAGTAGTTCAGCCTGGAATGAACGCCTGACTTGCACTCGCTTCTATGATTTTTGGGAGTTTGAGCGATAGTTAGAGAAGAATTTTAGCGACCATTATACTAACGATGCGGTTCATTATGCTAAGAAGTATTCTTACATTCTCTTCACAGGAGACGCTTCTGCTCTTCTGAAGATGAGCAAAAGCAAGCGGAGCGTGGTAATGGCTTCTTTATCGAATTTCTCAAATTCTTATGATTTTGTATTTGGCTAAAGCATTCATTCGCAATCTTTATTTTGAAAATGTTGTTCTGTGGCTAAATGACTATGAGCGGGTCAACTGGACAAGCTGAAGTAAGTTATGCTTCATAGTCCCGAGGCCTTTTGCAGCTTGAGAATTTCTAAAAGGAAAGTTGACCTAAATAAGACAAATGATCCAAATAGCAAATGAACTTCTAAGTTTATACAGAAGGGTTGGCTTAGAAGTTCGTTTAGTTGGAGTATACACAAAGTGCTTGAAAATAAATAAACCATCTCTCAACGGAGCCAAGCTCACGTTAAACTAGATCTCAAGAAATGCAAAACGGCAGATCTTTATGTTTGACACGAACATTTTCTTAGAGGTTCATCAAACCAACCTCCGCCTTTTGTAGAGAAGCACCACTACGCCTATCCCAAGGCATATTGCGAAGGCCAGGAATAACAATCTAGCATAGTCCTTCCTCCATACTGCTCTTATCCCACTTGGTCCATCAACATAGACTTCAACCGTTCTTGCGTCTATCACTCTGTCTCTAGGCCCCAGCCCCTCGAAATGGTCAAAAACATCCTGAACGAGGAAGCCTAAGTTCGTTTCACTCACCCTTATAGTAGCATATGAACCTTCATCATACCAACCGGAGCCGGAGACGCTACCGTATTCCGTATCCACGGAGACATAATGCTTCCCCGAGGCTGGAATCAAGGCGTTCAGGAGGTCTCCTCTCCACTCATTTTTGACCAGATCGTAGGCACCGAATCCTGAACAGAATTCCCAGTAGCACCAGGCGATGTTTCTCCTCTCCGCCTCCCTCGCGACAAAATAAGTCCATCTTACCCTGGACACCATGTCGGCTTTACTGTAGGCGCCGAATTCCCCCAGGAAGAGGGGAACGTTATTATGTTTCGTAGCCCATCGAACGGCATTGTCTAGCTCATTTGTAATTTGTCTTTGTTCGGACTCAGTCCCCATCCATCTTCTCCCCACAGGGGGTGGACTCTCCACCCACTCTGCCCCCTGATGGCTGAATTCGAAAGGAGTATAGAGATGAAAAGTAACCACTATGTTCTCGTCATTAGCCGGAATCACCAGCTCTTCAAGCTTGTAAACGCTGTTCCAATCAGTCGGCCCGACGATTATCTTCCTCGTCGGATTCGTCTTCCTTATGACCTCCACTGCCTCCTCGATGAATTCATTCCACATGCTACTTGTCAACGCTCCATGAGGCTCGTTAAGCAATTCGAAATAAAGCGCGTTGGCATAGTCCTTGTAATGCTCCGAAATCTGTTTCCACAATGCCATGAAACGATCTTTGTGCTCTGCTGGGTTTTGCATTATTTCATCGTAGTGATGGATGTTTATTATGGCAATGAGACCTTGTTCTAAGGACTTCTTCACAACCCGGTCTATTCTTCTGAAAAAACTATCTTCGATTTTGTAAGGCGGGGAATGCTCTGCATGATTCGACCACCTTATTGGGATTCTTACGGTGTGAAAACCGGCCTCTCTTATTGCTCTGAAATATTCGTCTTTAATGTAAACTCCCCAATCACCTTCATTAGGAGCTTCTAAAGCGTCTCCGATGTTTATTCCCCTGCGAATTTCTGTTTTCGGGTCACCCTCAGCATGAGTATTGTAAACTGGCCATGTTTGGCAGCTACACCTTCCTGTTCGCACGACGTGCGACACGATCGACAGAAGCAAAATCAAAGATAAGATGTAGGAAGCAAATATTCTTCTGTACGCAGACATCTTCTTGATCCTCCTCAATTGAATCTTAAAAATCTTAGCGCACATCATAAGAAAATCTCAATCTCTAGCATTTCAAGATTACTGTCAAACCCAATGGCTACGAGGCGAAGTCTACCATTACTATGACTAAGTCCTTTTCAGGCACCCCTGTTATATCTAGCTCACTTATATCCATATTATAGAACTTTCTGATCTTCTCGGGGATAACAAGCTTTATGGCGGCTTCAGTTTTATCCCATCTCACACTTTCTATTAGTATGGCCCTCTTTTCCCATTCGTCGACGAGGTGGCTTGCCACTCCTATGGAAACCGATGTGAGGGCGTATAGGTGGATGACATCGCTGGTGGGATGGAAGAGATCCTCCGGTATGTCCAATGCCCCGGCCCCTTCAGCCGCTTGACTCGACATGGACTTTGTATACGAGGAAACGCCGCCTATAATCATGCACCCACAGTGTTACCTTCACTATATCCCTATCTGTTCTCCTCAAAGTCTGTATAGAGAACTCTAGGTTAGTTCGCATTGTTAGATTTGTCTCTCTATTTTCTATAGACTGATTACTAAGGCGAACATGAATGAGGGTTTACATAGTGACGGATTTGGAGGGTGTGGCTGGCGTCGTTAACTCCGGTAATTACTGTATCCCGCATGGCCGATACTACGAAGTCGGCTGAAGATTACTCGCAAAAGAGACAAATGCTGCAATCGAAGCTTGGAAGGTGCTCAGTCATACTAGTAAGCTTCAGGACGACAGGCCTGCCGGTAGCCCACTCCATCACGCAGGGATTTATCCCGTAGTCCACTCCAGCCTGGGTCATATAGCATATGACTTCGGCTCCATGTCTCCGGAGTTCTCTGGCAAGCTTCGGAGCTTCTATCGATGCCACGCTTCCAGTTACACAAACCGCTATCTCTCCTGGCAAGAACATGCCGAGCTATATCCTATAGACATTCTGACGACGTCAAAAGATCTTTGGATGGATCGGCAATCTCAGCAGTAATTAGGGGTTCAGGAAGAACCGGTTTCAAGTAAATTGGTAGGGCATCCCATCCACAGTCCCCCTTTACCTTTAGCTGAAGGGTTATGTATTTTTCCTCAGAGCTGTGTTGACGCGGTACTCAGGTTGAAGGTTTGGAAGCAATGACTCGCAATGCCGATCGACGGGAAATAGGCTTTATCCGACTTCATCTCCTCGGTAAGCACAAAGGATTTATACAGACGGTTGAAAAGTCTGCTTGGTGAGCCTATGACCAAGGATGATGAGCCGTATTTCCCGCCGCCCGAATCAAAAGGCGGTTGGCGTGTTCTATCAGATCCGAAAGATGTCTATTCCGTCGGGGAAATCGACCCGAGCAAGTTGAAGCTTTCCTGGAGGTGCAATCTGCAAGCAGAGGCAGAACAGAGGTCGTCCCAGCAGAAGACCCTTAACCCCTCTGACAGCCGACTAGTTCGTAGGGCAACAAGTTCGAGCGTGTTAGTGATCCGCCACGGATATGTTGTGGGCGAGTGGTATCAGAATGCTGACGAGAAGACGCTGTGGAACATCTACTCATGCACGAAATCCTTCACCGGAACCGCCTATGGTATGGTTTTTAAAGATAGCGCCGAAGGAAAATTCCTATGTAAAGGAGAGATTAGCTTGGATAGCTCCGCGTACTCATACATTCCAGAGGGTTTCCCTCTGACCGATCCACTTAAGGAGCGGATCAAAATACGTCATCTGCTTACAATGACGTCGTGCATCAAAGGAGAGGATGCAGGTGTTTTCGGTCTCCGGCCAGCAGAAGGCTTCGGTCCGTTTGAGCTCGCTTTGGGTCGTTGCCCAACAGCGGATGGTGTATGGGTTTCCGGGCTATGGGGGGAACCTGGAACGAAATGGGACTATAGCGATCCCGCATTCGCCCACTTGGCATTGATATTCACGAATTTGACCAAAATGGAACTTGAGGATTACATGAAAGACCGAGTCTTCAATCCGATAGGACTTGAGAACTGCAAATGGGATCGCATTGGTGGAAACGACGGAAGCATTGGCCCTCACACTCTTCCTAACGGTGGTATCCACATAACTGCTCGCAATCTTGCCCGTTTTGGCTACCTTGCGCTCAATCATGGAGTTTGGGCGGGTCAAGAGATAGTCCCAGAACAGTGGATGGAGAAAGCAACCCAGACTTCCCAGTCGTTGAACAAGGACTACGGGTACACTTGGTGGGTGAATACGCAAGGAACCTTGTGGCAGGGTGTTCCTAAGGATACTTTCGCTGCGATGGGGTTCAATTCGAACAAGTGCTACGTGATTCAGTCGCTGGATTTGGTCGTCGTCCGCGTGGGTGATGGACCCTGGCCTTGGGATGACAGTGACTTCCTTCGAAGAGTCGTTGCCTCGGCTCTCTAGCTCACAAGGCATCCTATAGCCCAGGTCGGTTGGCTGGGCTAGACGCCGGTTATCTCCTTAAGTTTTCCAAAGAAGCTTCGCTTCCTCTCAGTGTTTATGGTCCAGTTTACTGGCGGAGATTGAAATCCATCCCGATAGTTATTGGCGCCTGGATCGAAGTATCCCCAAGAGGCGTAGTTTCTTAGAGCGCTCATGAAATGATTGGATTCCCGTTCAAAATTGAAGTGGTCATCTTCATTGAAGACGATCGGTTGATTCTGATACTTCGGGTGCTTGCGTATCTCTTTCACCATCTCCCCCACTCTTTCAGGACTCTCGGGACCATTCCCGTGGACCAGGATGAAATCGGACGCAGCTAACACGTTACCAGAAGGAATCTTCTGCCCGCTGAAACTTGCTGAGACAAGGAACCCTCTCCCGCCTTTCGTTGTTGATCTGACCTCCTCAATCAGCTCATGGACCCTTGGCGCTCTCAAGATCGGATGTTTGTAACGGATGTCGCACTCATTGTTTATTTCTACCAAGATATTCCTGTATCCAGTTTCAAGAAGCCATTCTGTAGCGTCCACAGCTGCCTTTCTGACCGCCGCCTCATCCTCAAGCCTCCAATCTTGGCCGAAGTAGAAATACCCGACGATCACAGCCATGCCTAATCTGTCAGCTTCGCCCAGTATCTGCTTCAAGCGTTTGAGGTACGCCGGATTCAGTGAGCCGTCAGGCATGAAGGCGCTGTTGTGCCACGGTTGATCTCTCACATAGCCCATAGGGTTGCCTCCTTGGAAATTGATCGTGAAAGCCAACAAACCGTTGTTCCGCCAGCTCCCCATCGCGTCAACAAACTCATTAGTGTTCCTATCGGGGTCCCAAACCTTTGTGTCCGGATAGGACCATTTCAAACGGGTTTCAGGATTCTCGTCATCAAAGATCGCTTGAACCATCCTGCTGTTCATCAGAAGCCCTTCAACTTTGCACCCCTTGTACATCCGATCATGATAAGTCGGTTTTCCATTAATCTCAAACGCTTGACCAGAAATGGACACCACGGTAGCCATTCTACATCATCTCGTACGTCACGAAATCTGGGAATATTCCCCAATCCTTTCTTGCCGTTTAATGAAGAAAAAGATATTGGATTCAAATGTAGACATGACTGCGGGGCTGGATTGAGATGAGAAAAATGATCGTGGCATTGGCACCGACGGGGAACGAGGTGTCTCAGATAGGATGTTGAATCCTCTCACTCCTGAGGAGATAGCCCGCGATGTCATTTCAGAAGCGGAGGCTGGTGCCAGTATAGTCCATCTTCATGTGAGAGATCGGCGGGGAAATCTGACCGGAGACATAACGGAGTTCTCGCGCACACTGGATCTGATTCGGGAAGGTTCGGACATTATTACACAAGGCTCCACTGGTGGGGTTTCGACACTTTCGTTAGATGAAAGGTGTGCAGCATTGAATGACCCTGAGGTAGAAGTAGCGTCCTTGAATATGGGATCAGCTAGTTTTGGCGATGGCGTCTACGCAAGCAAGTTTACAGAAGCTGGAATCATATCCCAGTCCCAATCCTCAAAGTTGTCGTTCAGGTGCACACTGAAGAGCCGATTCTCTTGAGCCCCCAGACAGATCGATTCAGAGGGGTTCTCTCCTGCCGACAAGGAGTGTCTGAAGTCCACCGTAACGCCCAGGTTTTCGGCTTTAACCTTCTCACAAATGTAGAGAGCCTTTCCGACATCGCTAATGTAGATGTTGCTTCTGGGCTCTTTCCTCTTATACTCGATAGAGATCTTTACATCTGAACGGTGCGAGCACGCATCTTTCAGGCCGTCAATAAGCCATCGCCAAGCCCTACAGTAATGAGCCTGAGATAGGTAGTCATAGCCGTCGTCCATCGGGCAAAGGTTCACTAGGCAGCAGCCAATCTTCTTTGAGGCATCCATGCAATCCTTGATATGCTCCAAAGACATCTTCCTCACTTTAGGATCTGGGGAGGTGAGAGAACCCGCTAACCACCGGCGGTCTCTGCTTAGGTCAACGGTGAAATGTGAGAATCCGAGTCCAAAATCGTCTAGCGCTTTCTTGAGGGGAGTTACATCCATCGACAGGAGGTAGGCTGTGCTGACTCCATCTAAACCCTCTACAGTACAGGCGAGTTTCGCTTTCTTGTCTACCGTTCGCTGTGTTCCGTATTCGCACAAGCGGTCTCTGTGCAGACCAAACGCTTCCAAGGGAACGGAATATCTGTAAGCCAAGTCGGGTTCACCTTGTCACTGTCTTTTGTGGAGACATGGCGTGTGTGCTTTCATGACTGGAATCAAGGGTGCTGTATTCCTATCAACACGTACAGCAAGGCTGTTATCACATTATAGACATCCATGTAACTGTCCGTGTTGTACCTGACCGTTCTTGCACCGTCATGCCATAGGCAGGGGAGCTTAGCAAAGAATTTGGCTGTGAACGTGTTGGCACAGTCTATCTCCAAGGTGAAAGGCGACTTCGGTGCATAAGGTTTGCACTCTCCAAGGTGCTCAATGGCTCTCTTCGCCCCTTCTCTTAGGAGCCCGTGAGCCTCCTCCAGGGGAATGCAGTTGACGGCTAGCCGATGGATGACCTTCTTAACCGGCACGGTCTCAACAACTCCAAAGACCTTTTGTGCGTGCCGACAGGTTAGATCATCGCCTGTCACAAGCGCGACCGGTATGCCAAGTTCACCAAAAGGTCCGGCTGTCAGCTCCATCTCTGTCACGGTCTCGCCGTTCACCCGCATGTCTGTGAAGTCCTCTTCAGTGAAAGTATGGCTTAGAAAGCCCGGCATTCCTATACCTTGGTGCATCCCAACGAGGAAAAGTGCATCGAACCTTTCACCGATGCCTTCAAAAAGCGTGATTGGGAAACCCTGAACCAAGTTCGCCTTCGAGTGAAGCTTGTCTATGAGAACGTTCCGGTTTTTGCTTCCGTGGGTGTCATGTACTTCTATGTAAGTGGCACCGCCTTCCACCGCACCTTCTACGACCGCGTTCACATCCATCGTGAGGAGTTCCCTTCCATGCTGGAACTCTGGAGATGTCTTCTCGACCTGTGAGAGCTGTGTAATTCCCGAAATACCTTCCATATCGAGTGAGATACAGACTTTCAGGACCATCACCTCACAAGAGTAACTGGTCCATAACGTTTAAAATCTTAACCATTGAGGGCAAGGATGGGCGAGACATCTTAGTTGTGCTCATGATCTTCATGAGGCATCTGATTTCATCCCAGAACTACGAGATTGTGTACATCCTTTCCATGAACAGTCTTCTCAAACGTTTTACATCGACATTCTCGCAGACTCTAACGGTTGTCTCTCCTTCCTTGACTTGAATCCATATGGTCTGCCCAGCACTGAACTCTCAACATCGGAACATTCCAGTAATCCTCGTTCATATTAAGTCTTTTCACGCTTTTGGCCTTGTCCAACTCTCAAACCCTCGAGAATGCAGTTTTTGCATATTTCCTTCAAAGCGGACTACGCTGTCGACCATTCCACCGGAGACATGCATGCATGCATAAAGTGCTTCTGGCTGGATCCTCCATACGAGCTGGTAAGAAAATTACGTCCCGCCGAGACTGGAAAATGAAAAAGTAGCTAAGACCAAGCCTAATGACCTCCTAGAATTACTTTGCGAGCCTGTGAGATACCAATCGATAAAATTGTAAAGCTGTAATGTGGGAAAAAGAAAGAAATACATATCTTCCAGCAGGGTTCATTGATGCCTATGTTACCAAAACCTGTTATCGACTTCCATACACACATGGGAAGACTGTACTCTTCATTCCCCCGTTTTACAGTGAGGAGTCTTTTGGAGAGGATGGATATACTGGGAGTATCTATGGCTGTCGTCCTTCCAATTGAGAACCCGGAGGAGACGGATTTCTATGTAACAACTGAAAGCATCTTAAGGGCTGTCAAGAGGTATCCTCATAGGCTGATACCCTTCTGCAACGTTGACCCCCGGAGAGGAGACCCCCAGACGTTCAATCCGCGTCCTATAATTGAGAAGTACATTTCTAGGGGATGCAGAGGATTCGGCGAGGAACTGGCTGGTTTGATGGTTGACGATCCTAGGCTGCAGAGAATTTACCAAGCCGTTGCCGATTTCGGGATTCCCCTCGTGATGCATTTTGACGCTCACCGCAACATAGACGAGATTGGGTTTCCGAGATTCGAGAGGATGATCGAGAAATACTCTAAAACTATCTTCGTAGCCCATGGTCCCCATTGGTGGGCTGAGATCTCGGGGGATGTGAGAGTAGAAGATATAGGCCGTTATCCCACGGGGTCTGTATCGCCTGGCGGAAAGGTGGAGCCTCTCTTGCAGAGGTATAGAAATCTTTATGGTGATTTATCAGCAGATTCGGGGTTGAATGCGCTTACTCGTGATCCAGAATTTGCGAGGCATTTTCTTGAGCGGAACAGCGCAAAATTGCTCTTCGGGACTGATCTACTATACAAAGCGCAGGATGTAAAGATTGTCAAATTTCTAGAGGACATTAACCTAAGCGAGAGAGCATATCGGGATATATTGTACCGTAACGCTGAAAGACTACTAAAATTGGAGGTCGCGAGTTCAGTCTCGCTATTGAAGGAGGAGAACTAGTTCGTAGGGAGCCGTTCCCTCCCCGAATTCAGGTGGGTTCCGAGGAGCCGTAGCGGCAATAGACTTAATGAAGAGATAGATGAGACAGGCGGGGCGTTCGATCGATACGGGGAATAGAGGTAGAGGCCTTTGAGGAGGAATTCGCTGAATACTTCGGGGCGAGATACACCACCGCTACCGGTTCGGGAACGGCAGACATCCATTCTGCTTCAGGGGCGTTGAGACTAAATATAAGCAGTGAAGTCATCTCTTCACCCATCACTGATCCGGGCGCCGTAGCTCCCATACTATTTCCCAACCGTATTCCTGTGTTCGCTGATGCCGATCCCGCAACATTTAACATTGATCCCGAATCTGTAAGAGCGGATTTCTGAAAAGACCAGGGCCATAGTTGTAGGTCACATAGCTGAACAACCTGCGATATGGATCCAACAACGGAGATAGCAGAAGACCATAATTTGATCGTCATAGAGGATTGCAGTCAAGCTCATGATGCCTTGTATAAGGGAAGAAAACTGGCACTATAGGCCATGTACGCTGCTTCAGCCTGATGAGCGGTAAACAAACAACCTCGGGTGGTCAAGGAGGGATGGTGATAACCAACGATGAGCAGTTCTACTGGAATGCTAAGCAGTTCGCTGATAGGGGCAAGCCCTTCGGCTCCAACTTGGCCAGCAACATATTTCTTGGCAATTACCGGATGGCCGAGATCGAGGCAACAGTAGGTCGGGCTGAGGAAGCTACCCAAAATAGTGGAGGCCTGGAGAAGAATCGTTGCAAAAATCGGTAAGGTCATCGAGGGCGCTATCTCATCATACTGGTTTCTCTTTCTTCATGTAGACGAGTTGAGAATTAAGGTGAATATAGAAGACTTCGGCGAAACTGTTAGAGCTGAAGGGGGTTTCTTTAGGCGGCAAGTATGACCATCTGATTTACGAGCAGCAGTGGATTCGAAACCGTGAAACCTACGGTCGATCAAAATGCCCATCGTGTTGCCCCTTCTGGGGTAAGGAAATCATCTATGAAGGATCTTGGTCCAAACACGAAAAGCAATAGATTCACATCTGGTGCTCGACATTCATGAAGGTACTGATAGGCAAGTCTTCGACATATCTTAAGCTCTTAGAAAAGTTGAATCTCATTACATCAAGTAATCTTCCAATAGGAGATAATAACTTTGGGCAGTGATCGACGCAAAAGTCCCTTGCAACAAAAGAAATTTTGACACACACCCAAAAACCCATTACATGAGGTCTTCAGAATTGGTGGCTTAGTTACAAAAGAGAAAACCTGTCAATCCTATTATGTTGAAGACCACATGAGCAATAAATTAGAGTGGGTTATCTATGCGTATATGAAGACTCGCCGGGACAATACAAGCCAATACACAACGGATACACAAAACAAAAGAAATATAGAAAACCTTAATTCAAGGCTGGTTAATGAAATCAACCTGGAAAATATATGGGCCGGTAGTTCAGCCTGGAATGAACGCCTGACTTGCACTCAGGAGGCCGCGGGTTCAAATCCCGCCCGGTCCACCATCATAGGGTTAATAGCTCAGTTTAGGAGCCTAGGTTTGATTCGAAGGCTTCAAGAAACTCCGACGCCCTTACTATCCTCACACCCCCATACCCATGTATCTCGAGGAGATGCTTATCCCCTGTCACTATGAAGTCGGCGCGGGCTTCAAGGGCGCACTCCAGCACCCTGTTGTCTTCAGGGTCCTCCTCAACGATTCCAACCCTAACCTTCGGCATAACCATGACGAGGACTGTGATGTAGTAGTTTCGGGCATCCTCCACCTCTTCATCGGTTAATCCAAACCTACGGTACTTGAGGACACGGGTCAACTCATCCATGATAGCTTGGGATGCGTAGCCCTCCACGGTACCTGCCTCGATCAACCCGACGATTGCGGCTTCGGCGCCGCTCCAAAAGAGCGCCGAGATGAGCACATTAGTGTCAAGAACAACTTTAAGCCTTCGCTTCCCGGACAGAGGCTATAGCCTCCTCTACGTCCTCAGTCCTAACACCTTTCTCCCTAATCTTCTTTCGGATGGACGCACTCACAGTGGACAGCACATTTTCACCCTCCCTAACCTTCCTTAGAACGATGATGTTACCCGTCGCGTACACTAAGACCCTGTCTCCTTCAACAATGCCCATCTTCTCCCTGACCGTCTTGGGAATAACAATCTGCCCCTTAGAGGAGACCTTGCTGAGCGAGAGCAAAGACATCACCAAACCTAGTAAGACCAGTCCAACTTATCAACTTTACGCCTCTTCATCCAAATCCAGTTGGAATAAAAACTTGGGTCAATCCCGCCGGGTCCACCATTGATGAACCCGTTGCATCTAGGATTTTTAAGACGTTGTGGGAATTAAAAGATGGATATGCAGAAACAACGCTAGGTATCGGCAAAAGATTTTGGGAAGCCCCATGAAGTGAAATCGCTAGTATTTCAAAGCCGACTCCTATTCATGGTGGTTCAAAGGTCATCTTTACAAGGTCCTCTGAAAAGGGGAAAAATCGAATTTTTTGGAAGTGAGCCTAGGTTATTTCTTTATAACAAGAAGGGAATTAGTCTTCAGCGCGCGCTTGCTCGCCTCCTCCTATAGATCATGGCTGATACCCCTATAGCGACTATCGCAACTGCGGCTACTGTTGCATATATTTCCCAAGGTGGTGGAGGAGGCGGTATTTCCTTCACTAAAAATGTGCCCTTTAACCCGGCTACCTCAACGTTGTGTACTCCCGCCTTTTCCTCAACTATCTCAAACGTCACTGTTGTGGATTCTCCTCCACCCAGAGTAACTGTTTTGGTGTCTACTATTACGCCAGCGATCTTTAAGTCGACAGTATATGAACCGGATTGCTCGCCAACGTTGGTCACCTTGACGGTTATTTTGACCTCTTGCTTAACCTTGACCTCTGTTGGAGCGACCGTTAGATCGGTAGCAACGAACTCGGCTGGTTTAGGACCTACAACTGTGAATGTAACAGTCAAACCGCCTACTTCAACCGCATAGCCTCCTGCAATGTCTCTCGTAACCATAAATGTCACTACCTTGGTTTCTCCTCCCGCAAGTGTGATGGTCTCAGTATCTTCTACTATGCCGTTTATTGAGAGGGTGACTGTGTAGCTACTTTCCATCCCCCCCACGTTGGTCACCTTCACGCTAATCTCGACAGGCTGCCCCGGTTGAGCCTCAGCCGGACTGACGGTTAAGTCGGTGAATACGGCTCGTTTAGCAACAGGCGACAGTCTAAGAATAAGAGGGTAGTCTCTAACGAGCAGGTTTTGGATGACCAAGTTCCCGTTTTCGCTGCTTGCTATTATGGGCTGTTGAAATCCTACCAGGATGTCGATGCCCGTCACGTCTTGGGCGGTAAAGCCCTGGAAGGCTAGATTCGCCTTCACACTAGGATCCTCTTCCACCGCCACGCCGTCCGTCCACAACGCTATCAAAGTGTCGCCGTTAGGCAGAGAGAAACTGTAACTCTGTATATTCGTTGCCTCGCTATGTATTTCAACTGGTAGGTTTGTCGGCTCGGCTCCTGCCATTACTGTGCATAGGTTTCGAATTACTGAATATGATTGTTGTCTATAGTCTTCGTGAACAACAGCTAAGCCGGTAGTAACGTTTAGGCCTAGATGTATAATGGTAGCCCTAGCATAATATTTTGCACCTGTGATATCGCTAAATCCATACGGCTCCGACTCGTGTGGCTCTAAGGGAGTCCGCCACAACATTTCTTCTACAAAGTACTTCCCCCTGAAGCCCCTGGAAGAACTCACAGCCATGATCTCTCTTACAAGAGATGCATAGTTCTCCCAATAATTTTTCATTTGGGGCATTTCGGGCTGACGTACTCCTCCCGGATCACCGGAAGGTGCAGCCCCATACATGCCATGCCAAGAAATCCCGTCTACAAGCGGCATAACCTCCGATCTAAGAAGGCCCCACATATAATCACGGCAGTGATTAAACCTCGTATCCGGGATAGCCCCTACCACTATTTTCGCTTTCGGATCTTCCTCCCGAATAACTGGAGCCGTTCGTTTAATAAGATTGACGTAGTAGGGCAGAGGTAATCCTGAGGGCGCCTCAAAACTAAGGTCAGGCTCATTTAAGATCTCATAATACTCGATGCGACCCTTGAAGTGGTTTACCATGAACCTTACATAATTTAGATAGCGTTCTACATCCTCTTCTGTCTTGTAGAAGACAGTCCTGTTTTCGGGATACCAGACATCGAGTACAAGCATGATTTTTATATCATTACTCGTCAGATCATTTATGAGCCTCTCCTCTTCTGGATCGATAGTATATTCCTCCTTTCCCCAATCCACCTTCTGCCATCCTCCGTAAGGATCGCAAATTACCCGCATCCATTTCAACCCCGTCTTCCATATCCATTTACCAACATGTCTTGTCTCTGCCACCCCTCCAATACGGTTGTCTTCGAGTTCTCTTGATTGCTTGGGTTGGAGTTCGGTTATAGGCAGTGTATTTTCCTCTTGAAGGGCAATAGATCTACCTGTGCCTGACGTAGGCGCTGAGAATTCGCTGGTATTACCATCGGCATCAGTGGCGGTCGCCGTCAAATGAGGGCCAGTGAAGGAAGCCCCTTTGTTGAAGGTAAAGACACTAGTGCTTTTCGCTGTCGTCCGGCCTTCATAGACCTCTCCCTCGTCGTTGCTGTCGGAGAAGATCTCAATGGTGGAGTTAGCGCTGGCGGCGCCCGTCACGGTGCCGGCGGCCAAGTCGAAGTCCAAGATGACGGGGGCGGCCAGTTCGGTGTTGCCACCCTCCCACAGGTTGATGCCCTGATGCCCGTTGTCGTGGATGCTGTTTTGGGTGATGGTGTTGCCAAGCGAATTCGGGCCAAGAATTGCTACGCCGTCTTCATTGTAAGCAATGATGTTGTCGGGGCCGATCGCGTTATCGCGGGCACCTTGGTCAACGCAAACCCCGCTTTGGAGGTTACCGAGAGGATTGAGCCCGCTTATGTCGGTACCGATGTAGTTGTCCCTGATGGTGTTCCCTTCTCCCATACAGCAGATGTATACGCCGCTCTGCCCGTTGCCGCCGATCAGGTTGTCAATCACCTGATTGTAAGAAGCCCCGTTTATGTGGACACCATCGCGGCGAATACCCCACGCTGCTGTCCCGCTCAGGTCGGTGCCGATATAGTTGCCGATGATGGTGTTGAAGGAAGTATCCGCATCCCAGATGCCTACACCAAAGCTTCCATTGCCGCTAAGCAGATTCCCCTGACCCAGCGGAACAGAGCCAACACCCCTGTCACCCCCGACGATATTGTTTTCAGCACCACCTAGCGGGCCAACGGCGGCATTGGGGAAGCTGATAATTTGCAACCCACGAATGATGTTCCCGTCAGAAACGATTTCCAGACCGTTAACCCGCTCATCTGTAATCGTGCTACCGTCCAAGACCACTCCGGCGTTGCTGCCGTCAATCGTCAGGTTGCCCTGGGTGACCGGTGGCAGACTACTGGCTAGGTAGATGGTGGCCGGAGCCTCAGGCGAGAAGACAGCAGGATCAAAGGTGATGGTGTCACCGCTCGAGGCCTCCAGCAATGCCTGGCGCAGTGTGCCGGGGCCACTATCGGAGGTGCTGTTGACGACAATGATCCTCTGCGCGGCAACCGTCGGCGCGGACATTGCCAGTGGCAGTTTTTCGCAATAAACGTATCCAACCAAGTCTAGAATGAGAATTGCAACTGCCAAAATTCCTAGAACACATTTTCTATTCTTCATCATTGCTGCATTGTTAGTTTAAATTATTTAATAAGTTTTCGTACGCAAAATAAGTCACGAACAAATCCAGATAGGATGAATTTTTATGCAGATTCCGCCCGGTCCACCAATGCTATATTTTATCTAGGAAAGAGCCTGAAATATGCATACCATGAGAAGCTGCTGCGGTAGCGCTTGGACTTGAGTTTTCTCAGTTGTATCTAGGTATGGTTGTTGATTCAAAACCATGTTACTTACTTGTGGGATAGGCTTGGATGTTGGCTAAGTATACACATTCGTCCTGAGGCGATTAGTTAGCCGGATCCTTAGGCATCATTATGTGACGAGTAGTAAAGAGTAACCTTTAAGCATTTATCAAACTGAATGTTAAGTTCTTTCTGGAAAGAGTTATAAGTGTATTTTTCGTGTATTTTTAAGGATTAGAGATGGGTGGACATAAGACTCTCACAATCAGCGAAGAAGCTTACAGGAGGCTAGCGGAGATTAAACGAAAGGATGAAAGCTTCACCGATGCCATTCTCCGCCTAACTGAAGGCAAGGCTCGTCTATCTAAGCATGCAGGAGCTTGGAAGGGCGTCGACGACTATGACATTGAGCGGATCTTCAGCGAAATTGAGGAAGCGTGGCATAAGGGATGGCCAAGATGATCCTAGACACAACTTTTCTTGTAGATATGTTAAGAGGGCAAAAGGACGCATTAATTGCAGCTCAGGAGATAGAGGAGTCTGAGTCAGAAGTCTATACCACGGCCATAAACTGTTACGAGCTGCTTCTTGGAGCTACACTGCTAGGAAAGGTCGCAGAAACCGAGTCATTGCTCGCCGACCTAGGAGTCCTCGCTTTGACGAAGGAGGCTGCAGGCGAAGCCGCCAGCCTTCAGCATACCCTAGCCTCAGAGGGGAAGGCTTTAGATCATAGGGATGCCTTGATGTTAGGCACAGCGCTAGCCCATGGCATCAAAAGTGTAGTAAGCAACGATGAGGATCTTAAGAGGGTGCGTGAAATAACGGTTAGAAGGTACTAGGAAGTTTAGCATAACCTCACCGGTAATTCTAAAGATCCGATCAAAGAGTTAATGCAACGGAGACCCCATTGTTGAGTGGGTCTTAACCCTCCGAGGGAGCCCGTTAGATTTCTTTCAAATCGGTTGTTCCTATGCCTAGGTCTTTAGCGTTTTCAAGGATGAACTCGTCACTTGTGATTAACGGTTCACCTATAGTTGCCGCTGTCGCCACATGGAAGGAGTCGAAGTAATGGAGCTTTCTTCCGCCGCCATATCTGGAGTACAGATCCATCGCTAGGATGGCCACATTGAGAGTTAAGGGCATCACGTCGTATGGTATTGCCCGAAGATCCAGAAGTATGTTCTTTACCTCATTTGGCTTGTATCCACCAGTACGGTAAGCCGTTATGAGGTCGTCGTGCATCTCTGAAGAGACTAGGAGGGAGGTTTTCTCGGCTAAGGCCCAATCTATAACCGTTTGGGCTTTGTCTGAGAACTCGTCTCCCCTCAGATATGAGATGAATAGATCAGTGTCGGCGACCATCCTTGTTGGCACCCTTGACATCTTAGAGTCGCTCCAGAAGCTTCTGTTCTTGTTGTTCCTCTATGTCCTCCATCTTGCCCGCGATCTTGTACTTCCCCCTAAGGGACTTAGGATCGGGAAGCGGTATCAACTCAAGACGATCATCTACGCTCCTCAATATCATTCTTTTTGAGCTCAACCTTCGTCTCAAGCTCGAAGGGATCACAATGCGACCCTTGGCGTCAATCTCGACCACAATTTCCATTTTCCCCACTGAATCAGCTAAACAGTGATATCCCACTTTTAAGATTTTGGGCAAAGGAGCCAACCCGCCACGAGGTGGTCCGCCATCTGAGTCAGGGATGGCTTCTCAATTCTTTGAGTATGCTTTGGAACAAGGAAGAGTCTACAGACTCTCGAATATTTCAACAGTCCGAAATGAAAACAATTTCGGCATTTTCCCCTTCAAAGAGACCAAGAGACTGTCCATGTCTTTGATGCGGGCAGTACACATGGCTCGAAAGCCTGAGATGAAATCCGAAAAGTCAATGAAGTCCCTGTGCACCGACACCATTATGCAGTTCTTTCCCTCTAGAACCTCGCGACCAGCCGCATCACGCAGGAGAAGACAACCTTGGTCCTTCCCTGTCTGTCAAACTATAAATAGGCAACTTGGCTTTCCACTCAAGACGGTAATGCAAGATGAGCAAGTCGCTTGAGAACCTGAAGAATGCGTTTGCAAGTAAACCACAAGCAAACCGTCGGTACATAGCCTTTGCCGGGAAAGCAGAAGAAGAGAGCTTGCCTCAAGTGGCAAGGCTCTTTAGAGCTGCAGCTGAGTCTGAGAGTATTCACGCGCTCAACCACATTCGCATAATGGGCGAAGTTAAGACGACTATTGATAACCTGAACGCCGCTCTTTCCGGCGAGACTTACGAATTCAGGACTATGTATCCCGAGTATCTCAATGTAGCCAAGAAGGAAGGAAATCAGCAAGTAGCATGGAGCTTCGATGTGGCAGACAAGGTTGAACAGATTCACGCGGGACTGTTCTCCAAGGCGATCGAGACATTAAAGACGGGAAAGAAGCTCGACTCCGTTGACTACTACATTTGTAGCATCTGCGGAAACACTGTCGAAGGTCAAGCTCCAGAAAAATGCCCCATCTGCGGCCCCCAAAACAAAGTTCTTCAAGGTAACCTAAGAATCACGGTTGGCCAACGACCAATTTTGAAGTTGTGCCATTCAAATTCGCGGGGAAACAATAGGCAACCCCAAGTGGCCCTACGGAACTCGCACTCGGGAGGCCGCGGGTTCAAATCCCGCCCGGCCTACAAAACTCCTTTTTGACAACCAACAATTTTTCGCGTTCACTTTTGTTAATCAACGTCAATTTGTGCTTTCTCAATTTCTTATTTCTCACTGCCAGAGATTATTTTGCATCAGCGTCTAGTTTCATGGTCGTTAACAAATGGACAATCTAAACGTGAGCAGCCATCTACGCTCGTCCACTTTCTTCAGGCTCAATTCAACTTTTTTGCTGAGTCAATTCATCTTTCATCTTAATTGATTGAAAGTATTTTCTCGCCGCTTTCTTTAGTTCTTTACTAAGTCGCTCAAACCCTTCAGGACTCAAGTGATTTAAGATTCAATTATGTTATAATGAGGTAAGTAAGGCTTTCAAATATTTTCTGGAAGACCAAGAAAGTATAAATCAATACTTACCGATGACTTTTTCTTTGATATCTCATTTAGAACAAGCTAGAAACCATCCACTGTACTAAATTTCATAACACATTTCTGTTATTATGACTCAAGGGCTCTTATCCTTAGATTATTATCCCAATACTATATCTGTAGGTTACTATCCTAAAAATACTACGTTGTAACAGATCTTATCGCCCAACACCCATCGTCAAGAGCCTAACATGCGAATAATCAAGATTTCTGTCAATCCATCTATTTGAGGGCTTCAAGCAGCTGATTTACGGGTTAGTATCTTGAGCCTTAGTAAGCCTACGTGACGATGCGAAGTGAAGATTTAAATAGTTAACATTATATATTTTGTTAAATGATTAATATGGCCGAGAGAACTATTTCGATCCTTAAAACCGTTGGGAACCCGAACAAGGCTAGGATAATTGCGCATCTGGCTAAGCATAAGGGGGAGACCGCTGAGGACTTGGGCAGGCATCTTGGTTATCCGCTTCCAACGGTCTATAAGTATCTCAGGGAGCTTGAGGCTGCTAGGATGGTTGAAAGCGAAGTTAAGGAGAAGGTCAGGCTTTATTATCCAGGCGACTTCAAGCTTGTAGTTTCGCCTGAGAAGTTGATGGAGGCGTTCGAGAAGCAGAGCATCGTGGACATTTACAAAGCTAGGTTCGGAGAGGATGGAATGAAGCGGTTTGAGGAGGTTGCGGAGAAGGTGAGGGCTGGCAGGATGACCTATAGGCAGGCCGCCTCTACGCTTGGAATAACCTATTATGAGTTTGTCTCGCTCTTAGACGAAATTGGCGCTGTCGATGAATAAGAAGCTCGTGATCGACTCATCGGTCATCATAGTTCTAAACAGAAGGGAAATGTTAGGGGAGTATTTAAGGAGAAAGAGGGATGAAGGCTACGAAGTTTTCATTCCAAAGGCAATAGCGAGAGAGCTTATCGATGATCCGAAAAAGTATGCTAAAGAGATCAAGGAAAGGTCGCCTTCGTTGGCGACCAAGATCCTAGAGTCAGTTGAAAGGATGAATGCTGCGATTGAACAAGATTTGATCAAAGTAGAAACCGTGAACTACAGGAAGTATTCGAGTATTATGGACAACGTCAGAAAGCATCTGAGCCAGCTCGAAGCGAAGCCAGAGCATGCCATAAAGAAGGGCGACCCAGAATTGATAATTCTCGTAATCCAGCTCTACGATAGATCCAGAGAGAAGATACTCATCTCCACAAGGGATAAAGGATTGTTGAGGGCGCTAAAGCCATTCGACAAGAGAGTTGAATACGAAGTTCTAGAAAGCCTGTGACTGTGTATTACATCTCTTTAATCAGATGCTAAACAAACTCATTATTTTAGACCGAAGACTAATTCCTCGACTGCCACTAACCTTTTTGCATTTTTCCTTCGTGAAGCAGTTGCACCATTTTGCATGAGAACCGTAGCGAAAAAAGGAGAAAACATAGCCGATACCGCTACTTTTTTAGGCCATTCCCGCTACGAAGGCGAGGGTGTGAACGAGGATATGAATCTATCGCGGTCCACCAATCAGAACCTCCTAGGTGTCTAATGTATTCTTTTAATGCGTTTTCCGCTTTCTTCGAGACATCTAAGCCTAGTTCTTTGGCTTTTTCAGCTACTTCAGGCTAAGTTTGTGCTTACTCTCACTTTTCTTCTCATCTAATTGAGCCTAGACATACACGTACGTACATTAACGTATACAAGTGTCTGTCTCACTGCTTCCGCTTCTGTATGCCGTCGACTAGCACACGGCCTAAAGCACTTGCCAGAAGCTCAAATGCGTTCTTCCAAAATCATGAGCTTTGCGCAAGCAGGGATAAAGCATTTCAAAATTACAGAAGCAAAGAAAACTTGGCGTAATAAAACAGACCCCTAACATTTTGCCTTAAAAAAGAGGTGATCTAGAATAAATTCTCGAGCGGGCGATGATTTCCCTCGGGCTACCATACTTCTCTATTTGGTATTCAACCCCCTATTTTTTCTTTTGCTTGTTTTCCTGGTTCTTAGCCAAAGATACCAAGAACGATGATGTATCATATCTCTAACGATACAATTTCCGAAAATCAAAGAGGGGGACATACTCATCGTTAGCAAACGAGAAATCCAGATAAAAAATGTCGTTGCCTCCGCAAGCCTCAGTCAGTCCCTTGCAATTATCACGAGTCCACAAGGGAAATGCGCGGGAGGATCATGTATGAGCCTGACCAGTTTCCCGAGCGAAGTCCTAAGGCGGTTTTCCTAGCATACTCAAACGGAAAGCTTTTGCGTATTGAAGCTAGAAAAGAGGGAGCGCACATCATGTGGTTCTCAAGCTAAACTAATAACTAGAGGAAAAAACTGATTTATTATGAATAAATCTTCCTGTTTACTTCATCGCATCCTTTTTTGAAGCCATAAGGTAAAAAATGTCTATAATGGCAATTCTTTATGACCGTAGGGTCAGACAGTATTCACGCTCTCGCCTCATTAGATTTCGATGAGAAAAACCATGTTCTCGACATAGATTTTTCTTTCTTTCCTAGGATAGTGTCCGGACATAGCGGGTTTTGTGTTGTCAGCTACTTTCACTACTTTCTTTAAGTGTTTTTGAGAGCATCTTACCGCTATAACCTTCTTGTCCTCACTGATCCACACTATTGTGGCATTATGGCCCTCAGGACATTTGAAGATGCCTCCTACCTTCAGCTCCATTCTTCCCACTTTCAAAATAACTCTTTACTCTAATTTGTCAAGTAAAGATGATGACTCATTCCTGATTAATAAGGGTAATCAACCATTTGTCTTCCCTAATATTGATACTCGGCCTCTCTAACCCCGCTTCATAGAATTAAAGAAACCAAGAGTAGATGTTGACATCATTGTATCAAAAGCTAAAAGTTAACCGAAGGCACACGGACATGGCTACCCAGAGAAATAGAAATAGGTTAGCTAGGTAGAAGTGTTTTCGAGGCAGAAACAGCGTTCTAAAAGTGTTTTCCTTTGCAACCCTTAGGCCGCTCATGAGATACAGTATCATTGCGGCTAGAAACGCAACTGTCGACAACACCATTGGTATAAGAAAGATAGAATAAGCGATTGCAATACCTAATAGAAGCACATAGACATAAAAAGACCTCTTTAGCCCAAGCCTAACTACGAAAGTCATGTTTCCCGCCTCTTTATCCGCGTGGTAGTCCTCAAAATAATTGTGAAGTTCCCATAGAACAGATGTAAAGAAGATAAGGATCAAATGAGACATAACAACGTTCAAGTTGCCGATACTTTTCATGGTGAACCCCATCAGAAATAGGAAGCTTCCCCAGAATAAGCCGTGCAGTGTGAGATCCAAAAGAAATCGATTCTTAAGCTTTAGTGGAGGTGCCGAGTAAGCCCATCCCCAGATGAAGATTATTGTGGCGAAAAATGCTGGTAATACCCCTCCTTTCACATAGAAATATAGAGCTGATAGGCAAAATAGAAATGCAGAAAAAGAATAGGCCTTTCCTTTTGAAATGTTTCCAAGCGCTACTTGATTCTTGGTGGTTAAGTCCCATCGTCCGAAGTCTTTTGCAGTTAGCAATTGTTTCTTATCAGACTCAACATCATATGTGTTATTCAAGGAGTAAATTGCTCCTGTAAGGATACTCGAAAATAGGAAAACCAATGTTGTGTCAATTGAGAAGAAATCAGTCAAGTCTGATGCACTAAGAAAACCAAAGGAGACAACGAATGCATTTATGTAGGGTGCTATGAGATGGAAACGACAATTTTTCAGAAGAAAGCAAAAATCTTGTAGGTATGTGTTGCTTTTCATTGCCCGCTTGCCGCCGAAAGTCTTTCTTCTATGCAATAGTTTCGCCCCTATCAAGTCTGCAAAGTATACACTTTGCACTACACTATAGACCTGAGTGGTTGTTGGTTATTATCCAGTGCAACTATTAAATCTTCTTATGAAGATCTCTCGAATTCAGAAACCTTTAAAGCCTCATTCTCTGCTAAGTTCAACCTTTTCTATCTTTGCCAATCCCTCTGCCGAAGGAAACCGCTGCCTCGTACCTCGTACAGCAACTTATAAATCTGACTTCTGGGAAGGAGTTGTACAATACATAGGTAGAGGGGCACAAGTGAATGAGCGACAATCGTTCGATCTATCATTTTGTGTTCGAGTTTGTGGTTTTCTTTTTCGGGTTTGGAGTCTTCATAGTTCCGTCTGCCATACCCTTCAATTGGTGGATTATTCCCGTAGTTTCGATGCTGCTTTTCCTGCTGGAGCAACAGAAGAGCACAAGGAGCAATTTAGAAATTGCACTCATCGTAGGTTCCTTTCTCTTAACCTTCGATTTTGCCTTTGAAAATGTCGGTACACTTCTTTTTGGATACTGGGGAACTAGCGGTAGTTCCCTCTTCGTATTGGCAGTACCCATTGAGGTGATGCTTACGTGTTTCCTTGGAGGAGCTGCTTGGTCATTATATGTCATGTCAGTACATGCCTTATTTATGTCGAGGCTTCAGGGTCACTTTAGTGGTCCTCTACGCCTTTATTTGATCCTGTTAGACTTGTTCTTCTTTGGGGTAGGAGGCGCTGTAGCCGAATGGTGTCTCATTCAAAGAGGCTTCATGTACTACGCTAACGGATGGACCAGCGTCTATGCATTCATAGCCTATTTTTCCACGTGGCTCATACTACACATCCTGCTAGACGCGTTGATGCGTCGAAAACAGAATATGTGACGGTCAGTTATTCCGGAAATCGTCAATTATCGTCACGACGTCTACGTCTCGGTTTTCTTAGATTCACATAATCAAAATTAGAAAGAGGAAAACAAGATTATAGAATATTCGTTTCAATCGCTTTCTGTTTGTGATTTTTCTTCTGATTGAGGGTGGGATTGAGATGCTAATCTCTTTATGTGGCCCGCAATGTTATTTTCAAGTTTTGTTGTGGGTATTTTTGCCAGAGACGCAATTACTTTCTTATTCTCTTCAAAGTCCGTCGTAAACTTATCGGGATACCTCCTCAAGAGTTCACGGGCGGCCCTCTTCACTTTTTCAAACACAGATATCACATAATTAATAACAGTGGTTAAATATTAAATATGTTTTGTACATTTGTTTGAATAGATCTATGAGGGGATAAAGTATGTCGAAGGTTTCTGGCGGTGTAGTTGTTAGTTACAGTAGAGGCCCAAAAACTCAGAAGCCGAAAGAATGTTTGATACAGTTTTCTGGTGTTAAATCGGTTGGTGAAGCTGGGCAGTTAGTTGGGCGAAAGGTAGCTTGGCCACTTGGAGAAAGAAAATGCGTAGGAAAGATCGTTTCTTTGCATGGGAAGAAGGGGTTAGTGAAAGCTCGATTTAGAAAGGGACTACCAGGAAATGCTCTAGGAAGCCTCGTGGAAATAGTTGGTTAGTGAGCAATAGAATATTACCACGAAGAAGGATATGTCTTAAATAAATTGACCTCTTGCTTCTTGCAGAAATTACCAAGAAAAAAATGAAGTTATATAACTGTCTTTGCTTGCAAGTTTCCTACGGTCGCGTGAATATTTCGGACAACCTCTTCCTTTGCTTGTTCTATTAACAATTGTAGCGACCCATTCATGGCCATGTTCACACTTCCACCAGACCTTCTTTCCACTTCCCAGGGGCACGTCATAGAGAGTCAAATCCCTATTTTTGGTTGGATGCCATTGTTCAGCTATCTCAGGATATCTAACTGCAAATTGTTATCCTCTGAAGCTTTCCGACCAGAGCAACAGGGGGTTCGTTAGCTTTAATGCCACAAGATCACTCTGCATCAAAGCTCCTGCTTCTCATCAGAATACTTTTTGATCAGCACGCGTCTGAAAAACTTTCATGCCCTTGAAGGAATCAAAAAGGTTGGCTAGAGAGAAGTATGAATTGACGTCTATCTGTTGCTTCCGGGATTACACTACAAGCATCCATTCTCTTCCATGATTCTGTTCTCCACAAAAGTCAACGTTCGATCGCATATTTAGGGTTTTTAGAAAAGTGAGGAAAATATTTCATGTTAAAGAAGAAGTGAATTTTGAAGGTTAATGAAATTATAAGTGTTAAGGATGGCGATTATCTTCTTTTGATGCCAGGAGAACTCGTTCACGGAATTTAATTGAGAAGTATATAGTGGAAAAGTCTAAGACGCTTTATGAAACAAGTGTCTGTTCTGACCTTTTTAAGTCGCGTGAATCTTTTCCTGCAAAATTGTTGAATTACATTTTAAGAAGAACCATTTTCGATAACGACTTTGATCGCGTTTTCAATGA
>Ga0315312_1000039_pt1 | contig 251433 bp, 205 predicted proteins | sample TDP7_MG_FD_203629 | JGI IMG/M metagenome (GOLD analysis project Ga0315312, IMG submission 203629) | Freshwater sediment microbial communities from Lake Towuti, South Sulawesi, Indonesia - TDP7 | ecosystem: Environmental > Aquatic > Freshwater > Lake > Sediment | place: Indonesia: South...
TCATTCCCGCGAAAGCGGGAATCCATAGGTTTATATGTACTGGATGCCTGCTTTCGCAGGCATGACACAGTGATTGGTAGTCTACCAAAAAGCGCATTTATTTAGTTGGATTGGTATTAGACAGGATATACAGGATAATCCAGTTAATCCTGTCAAAATTTTGGGTTTGGGGTGGGCATCTGAGCATCTACTGTCTTGCGCCAGGCGCGAAGACTCTGCCGGAGTTCATCGGCCTTTTGGGGCATTGTTTCTGCGAGGTTGTTCTGCTCACCAATGTCCGTTTTGAGGTTATACAGCTCGACGTCCCGCCTACTCGGAGACTCGTCCGTCGGGCAGGGCTCATCCTCGAAATACTCTATTAGCTTCCAGTCATCCTGGCGGATTGAGCTTACCGGGCTGGTCGTGGGGTAATAGTGAGGGTAGTGCCAATAAAGGGCTTTACGTTTCAGCCTGGCAGTGGGGTCTTTCAACAGAGACACGAGACTTAGGCCGTCCATGTCGGCATTGTGCTGCGGGTCGCCGCCCAGAGCGGTTATATCGAGAATGGTCGGGTAGAAATCGATTGAGCTAACCGGTTGGGTGCAGACACCGGCGGCTTTAGTAACGCCGGGCCATTGAACAATCAGCGGTACCCGGATACCACCTTCGTACAGCGACCCCTTGCCGGAGCGCAGCGGATAGTTGCTGGTGACACTTTTTGTCCTGTCCTCGTTGATGAAACCGCCGTTGTCGGAAGAGAAGATGACGATAGTGCGGTCGGCAATGCCAAGTTCGGAGAGCCTGGCAAGGATGCGGCCAACGTTTTCATCAAGACTGTGGACCATTGCAGCGTATTCGTAGTTCTGATGATGCATGTCAGGTTTGACCTTCTTTTTGTAGTGCTCGACTAACTCGGGCTTGCCCTCGATTGGCGTGTGGACGGTGTGGTGCCAAAGGTTGAGGAAGAACGGCTTATCTTTTACCTTATCGAGGACCCGGATCGCCTCGTCGGTCAGGCGGTCGGTTAAGTATTCGCCTTCAGCGCCGAATTCGAGGTGCGGCACATATCGGAATTCCTTGCCGAACCTGCCTGAGCCGCTGTACGGAAAGAAGAATGTAGTCGGTGCACCCCAGAAAGTCCCACCGATATTGACATTGAAGCCCTGGGTCTCGGGGTAGTGAGCAGCGTCACCGAGGTGCCACTTACCGATGTGAGCCGTGAAGTAGCCGGCCTTCTTTAGCACCTCGGCTATTGTCACCTGCTCAAGGGGCATATCGCTCTGCGTGACAGGCGGGATGAGCCTTCGGTTGAGCGGAGGGTTAGCAGAGTTTTCATACCAGGTAGTCATGTGCAAGCGGGCGGGATGCTTGCCGGTCATAATCGAAGCACGTGTCGGCGTGCAAACGGGGGCCGCAGCGTAGGCATCGGTAAACCGCATTCCTTGCCGGGCCAGCCTGTCGATATTGGGCGTCTCGTGCAGGTCGCTGCCGTAACATCCGACATCCGCCCAGCCGAGGTCATCGACGAGGATAAAGACAAAATTGGGGCGTTGGGAGGATACTTCTGCTGCTCCGCGTGAAGTGGCTGACAAAGCAGTCTCTGCTGCAAACCATGCAGTGTATTTCAAGATATCCCGTCTGGTTAATGGACCTGCCATGCTCTTTGTACCTCGTAACTATTATAACAGCAGGGACTCTTGCGCCCATTGCGAAAACTCAAAAAAATCCAGAGAAGTGTCATGCAGATGCATTCATGCCCTCTATTGCTATCTGTATCGAATTCAATATACTTGTTTATAAAAGTCTTTTGTAATCAAGGTTATTATGGGCGAAGAGAACAGCACTCAAAAGAAAGTCCGGAAACCATTCCCCCAAAAAATAGTCCTGCTTGCAATTGGTATCGCGATTGTCATCGCTGCTATATGTTTTACACTCGTCGGCGTTTTGCCTTCGCCTGATAGGCCGCTCCTCAAAGACCCCCTTAGAAGTTTCTTAACAGGAATCGGTTTGATGGGCGTTGCCTGTCCGCTATTCATTATTGGGCTCTTGCTTGAGAGGCGAGCGGCTGCCTCACCCTATTTTGAAGAGGCATTTATGGCGACAGTAATCAATATTTTTGGGTTCTTGTGTTTTATCCTGGGCTTAATCTGTATTGGTCTTAGCATCTACGCTTTGGTCAAGTGGATGCTAAGCTCCGGGTAGCTTTGCTCACCGATAACGGCGAATTATCCAACACTCCAAAGAAGTCCTTGTGTCTACGGAAGGTATGGAAAAAATCAAGAAAAGGATACCAGCCAGCGAGACAGAAGTCAGACGAAGTAATGAAACGCTATGGTTTTCGCGAAAACTTCTGTGCCCGTCCGCCCTGGATGTCACCGAGGTAGAGGTTGCCCTGCGAATCTAAAGCGATGCCGTGGACCCAGTTAACTTCGCCCGATTTTCCTGGAGGGACGGTTGTTTTCTGCAGCGGAACCCGCAACAGAATTTTACCTTTTTGGCTCAACTTCATTATTACCTGGTCTGGCGGCGGAAGGACGAGCCACTCATTTGTCCCATCTTTCCTCACGGCAGAAGAGCCGCAGACCCAGAGCTCGTCGTTCTTGGTCAAACAAAGACCCCAGGGCGTGATTATGTTCGGCCATACGGCGAGCAGCTTGCCTTTGGTATCGAAGACCTGGATACGCGCGTTTTCCCGGTCGGCAACATAAAGCCGACCATTGGAATCGGCCACGATTGAATGCGGCAGGGCAAACTGGCCTGGCTCAATGCCGGCTTGTCCCCACTGGTTGACGTAATTGCCCGTTGCATCGAAGGCAATGACCCGTCTATTGACATAGCCGTCGGTGACAAAGATGTCGCCGGTTGGCAGAACAGCCATGTCGGTCGGCTTGTTGAAGTGACTGGGGTCAGCGCCGGCACGGCCCACCTCACCGAGCGTCAAAAGCAGCTTGCCCTCGGGACTATACTTGCGCACGACGTGATTATTAATATTTGCAGTCCAAACGTTTCCATCGGGGCCGAGCCTGATGTAATGTGCGCCAACGAAATCCTCCACGTTCCAGGTGCGCAGCAACGTTCCATCGGCCTGGTAAACCTGCACAGCCGGCTCGCTGCGTGTAAAGATGTAGACTTTATCATGGGTGTCAACAGCAATGCCGGGCATCTGGCCCCATTTGAAGTAGTCCGGTTTCTGGGGCCATGCGGCGTCAACGACGTAGGGTGACGTGGTCCCCTTCTGCTGGTCTGTGGGTAGCTGAGCCCACACGCTGCTGAGCGGAATCAAGAACAGCATCACCACGGCAAGCCTGCCTATCTTCTGGCGGGCAAGACTGCAAGAAGTCAAACGCATACGGCACACTCCTTTCTATTTGTCTGGCCTGTCAAACTGCCGCGGAGCTGCAGAGTACAATAGCAAAAGCTCCCACAGTTACTGGATTGACGGAGCAATGTTAGCATTTCATTTTGTGTGTGTCAAGTGTGGTAAATCTGTTGAGTTCATAGTTATTAGTTCATAGTTATTAGTTCATAGTTCATAGACAAAGAACAATAGATACTGTGGAAGCACAGACTCCCCACTTATCGTCGTCGCTCGTCCCTCGTCGCTCATCCCTCATCGCTCGTCAATGCTGCGAGAAGTAAAGTTTTTTCTTGACCATGCTGCAGTTGCTGTGTAGATTACCCGTGTATGGGTATAAAAACATTTATTATTACTGTTGCGTATTCACTTGCGGCGTTATCGACTGTATCCGCGGAATCGGTCCGGGTCTACTTCGGAACCTACACGCGGGCAGAGAGTTCCAGTAAAGGAATCTACCGAAGCAAGCTTGACCTTGAGACAGGAAAGCTGTCTGAGCCTGTCCTTGCGGCTGAAACTAAAAATCCGTCATTTATCGAGATTCATCCGAACGGAAAGTTTCTGTACGCCGTTGGTGAATCTGGCGGAGCCGGCAGTGTCAGCGCGTTCGAGATAGATGCGGAAGCTGGGGAGCTTAAACTTCTCAACCAACAGCCCTCGGGAGGCGCCGGTCCATGCCACGTCAGCATCGACCATGCGGGAAGGAACCTGCTTGTCGCCAATTACGGCAGCGGCAGCGCCTCTGTGATTCCGATTGAGAAGGATGGCAGACTCGCAAAGCCGACAGGGTCTGTGCAGCACCGGGGTTCCAGCGTGAACCCCACGCGTCAGAAAGAACCCCATGCACACTCGATTAATGTCAGCCCGGACGACCGCTTTGCATTTGTCGCTGACCTCGGAATCGACAAAATTATGATTTACAAGCTGGATGTCGAGAAGGGGACGATCGTCGTCAATAATCCTCCGTTTGCAAAGGTTAAGCCCGGTGCCGGACCGCGGCATTTTGCCTTCGGCCCGAGCGGGAAGTTCGCATACGTGATTAACGAGCTCGACTCAACAATAACCGCTTTTGCCTATGAGCCGGCGTCGGGCGCTCTGACGGAAATACAGACTCTCACAACGCTTCCGAAGGAGTTCGATGGGTCCAGTACGTGCGCTGAGATACGCGTGCACCCGAGCGGGAAGTTTCTCTACGGTTCGAACCGGGGGCACGATAGCATAGCGGTTTACCGAGTCGACCCGGCCAAAGGGACGCTTACGTTTGTCGAGCACGAAACCGCGGATATAAAGACGCCGCGGAACTTTAACATCGACCCAACGGGCAAGTTCTGCCTCGTCGCCAACCAGGGCAGCGATAGTGTCGTTGTTTTCCGCATCGACCCGGAAACCGGCGTGCTCGAGCCGACGGGGCACAAAGTCTCTATCGGCAGGCCGGTCTGTGTCCGGTTTCTACGAACGGCGTTGTGACGTTTCTCAATGGGGGTGAATTTGCCTTGACACATCGGTGGGTATGCAAAAACTCCCTTTGACCTCCCGCGGGCAATGACTATTTATACCAATTGTGATTAAAATTTGCGCTTATGTCATTTCGACCGAAGCTCCCGTTCTTGCTTTCGCAAGAAAGCACGGGAGCGTAGCGGAGAAATCTGTTCAAATAGATTTCTCGACTCGCCTACGGCTCGCTCGAAATGACGCGAATAAGCGCATTAATTATTCACAATTGGTATTAAAAATATGATGGAGAGCAGCCGGTGTGAATGACTTGGGTGACTTTTGTTTGCGACGGGAGATAATATTTTGCATGAACGGTGGCGATTCTAATAAGGCCAGGCCAGGGCGAATGACTCCACGAGGGAGTGGGGTGCTATATGGCCATCAAGAAAAGCCGTGTTTCCTTTCCCTCCGATGGGGTCCGATGTAGGGGCGTTGTGGAAGCCGGCTATTACGTCTGTAAACTCACCTAAACCGCCCTCGGAAGCTGGGCCGGGCTTGACGTTCCATTTGTTGCCACCGGCTCTCTGTACCCAGTTTGGGGCTTCACTGGTTGGCCAGACAGGATATAGGGCGGTGTCGTTGAGTCCCTGCTTGAAATAGCCTTTCTTTATCAGGCAGCCCTCGTCGGCAAAAGTAAATGTCTGTGCGGGATTCTTCACGTTCAGGGTCTTGAGGACGCCCCACTGGCCGTCCTTCATGCCAAGATAGGCGTTCATGCTGTAATTGTACCAGGGCATGTAGTTTTCAACACCATCACTTTCATCGGCGAAGTCTGAATGAAAACGCGTACTGTAGGCCAGGCGTTTAAACGTTGGGCAGATGAGGGTCCGCGCTTCGGCAAGATATTTAAAGAATTCACTGGCATATTCTGGATGGTCCCTTAGATACATGTCACCGTTGCACCAGCGTTTCCAGCGGTCACCTCTTTCTCCGGGGTATTGTTCCAACTTGGAGAAATAACAGCTACCGGGGTGGCAGAAGCTGTCATCATTGTCTTGTGCATACATTTGTACGGCAAACGTATAGTTTTTGAGGTTTGCCTGGCAGGCCGAGCTCTGGGCCTGGTTTCTCGCTTTCTTTAGCGCCGGTACCAATATCCCCATTAGAATAGCAATGATGGCAATAACGACGAGAAGTTCTATAAGAGTGAATGCTCGTGATTTGCCCATAGCTTTTCTCCCTATGTGGTTTAGAAGTTCCATTTTATATTACATTGGTGCGCAATTCAACTGGAAAATCTGGACTTCATTTTGAATAAAAGATTCCCGATTTGCTGAATTTAGCATTTGGGCAGCGGGGTGTTGCATGTTTTTCTAAGCAAGGTCTTGGGACGATGAACATTGCGGGGCGATGTGGAAAAATTTTTCAGGAGCGCAGAAAAAAAGGAGACACAGGCGATTCACTATCAGCTTTTCTTCACCTCGTCTCCATATTGCATAGTGCCTTTACCTGCATTAGCTTTAGATAATGCGTTACAGCGAAAGCCGCTTCACGTGCACTCACAATATAATTAAGTATACAAAATGCACACGGTTCTGTCAATCAAATAATGCTCATCTTCGCTGCAAGTGTTATCTCAGGTTTGCAATATGCGCTCGATATTTGACAAATTTCGGATTATTTTTAATATTCTTTAGCTGGTTTTGCGGAAAGGTTATTGCCGTCAGTCGTGCGTTAGAAAATGCACTTGAAGATTATAGAATAAGCCCAAATAAAGTAGAGGTTGTCTATAACGGAGTAGATATTTTTTTGACCGCTCCTGTAAAAATGGACGTGTATTCAGCTTGCCTAATCATGATGAAAAAATTTTTTTGTCCATGTTGCACAGTTTGTATCCTGGAGAAATCATATCGCTTTCTTAGAAACATTATCGCGTGTTACATATTACTTACTTAAACGCTGGGTTTGTGCTGCTTGGTGATGATATTATCGGTCGAGACTCGAACTATAAAAGTAGTTTGCTCAGCTACGCAGAGAACTATACGATAGCAAAGAAGGGACGAAGATTGACATTAGGGCGGGTTTGCGAAATAAGATTGCGACATAAAGCCATATATTAAGACAGCTCTACTCGCTTTTAGGAAATCCTCAAGAGTCGTATTGCAAACATTTGTTCGTGTCAAAAGTCCGAAAACTTTTTTCATTTATTCCATTTTTTTGTTTGTAAGGCCGGTGTTGGGATAAAATTACAAAAGGTTCGCAGTATAATTTTGAGGGAAAAGGCCAGAGCGAGCTTTATCTATGTTAAAAGCAAGGCCAACAAATTATCAGTTCGGTTGTCTGGACAGACATTGATGAAGGTAGTAAGTATTTTCGGGCAAAGGTAGCGGGGGACATATCGTTGTTGCTGCATTAACACGGGGGGAGACATGTGGATAAAAGCGTTGTTGTTCCTTTAAGGCTTCAGGTTCACATCCGCATATATTCTCAATACCCCAAGTAGAACCAACACCGGTTTGTGTGTTTTCTCTTCAAAATTGCGATGCCAGCAACAAAGATTTCGACTGATTGTGAAGCGGCATGATTTACGGAAACCTAATCTTAATAGTAGTATGGTGTTGTTATGATAGAAGCAAGCCTGCCCGCCGTACAATCCTTCGAATGATTCTTCTCCTGCATTGGATACTCTGGGCAGGCGGGCCGATTGTTTGACAAAACGAATTTAAGGAAAAATCGGCCTATTCGTCTAAAGGATGTCTCTAAAATCTCCGAAAGAAGAGATAATATCCTTTTCGGTGAACTACTATTGTCTAAAAGGCTCTTAAGCCGCAGATAGTTAGCCGAGGGATTAAACGAGCAGCGAAATGGGGTGGTAGGCTCGGCAAAGTTTTGGTTCGTCTTCAAATGTTAAGCGATGAAAATCTTGCATCTGCTCTGGCGGAGCATCTTTCAATAGAAAGGGTTCACTTGGACGTTAGCGAGATGGATATGAAAATCGCGCGCAGCGTTCCTGAAGCAATCGCCAAGCGATTTTGTCTTGTGGCTGTAGGCGAGGAATACGGCAAGATTGTAGTCGCTATGGCTGACCCGCTTGATGTTGTTGCGACCGATATGGTCAGTATGAAACTGGGTCGTGAGATTAAAGTTGTTGTTAGCTCATCTCGAGAAATCCGCGCGGCAATAGAGAAGATTTATCATGGTTCCGATATCGATGAGCAGCGGCTCCGTGATATAGTAGAACATGCGGTGAATACTCAAGAGGAAGATGCGGAACAAGATACGGCGATGGAGAATGCCTTAAGTTCCGTGGAAGCGGACATAAGCGTAGAGGAAGCTGCGAATCGAGCGCCGGTGATTCGATTTGTTGACTTACTGTTAAGACAAGCGGTCAAAAGCAGGGCGAGCGATATTCATGTCGAGCCGCAGGAAAATTCGATGACGATTCGTATGCGAATTGACGGCGTTCTTTGCGATATGGTCCCGCCACCGAGGAAAATGCAGGCAGCGGTAGCTACCAGGGTAAAAATCCTGTCAAAGATGGATATTGCGGAACGTCGGCTGCCTCAAGATGGCAGATTCAGAATTAAAGCGCCGGGTAGAAGCATAGACGTTCGGGTTTCAGTCATTCCGACGATATACGGCGAGAAGGTCGTCATGCGAATTCTGGACACCGCAGCGGTGAACCATAACCTTGACCAACTTGGCTTTGAACCCCAATTTCTTGAGCGGCTTAAGGCGATGCTGACACAACCGCATGGGATAATTATTGTTACAGGCCCAACCGGCAGCGGTAAAAGCACAACTTTATACTCGGCACTGAATTATCTAAAGAACCCGAAGAAAAATATTACTACGGTCGAAGACCCCGTTGAATACCGTTTGGCGGGGATTAACCAGATTCAGGTAAAGCCGGACATAGGTCTGGATTTTGCGACATCCCTGCGGGCTATCCTTAGGCAGGACCCGGACATAATCCTGATAGGAGAAATTCGTGATAAGGAGACTATCGACATCGCGATAAAGGCATCGCTGACCGGCCATCTGGTTTTGAGCACGTTCCATACCAACGATGCACCAAGTGCATTGAGCAGGATGGTGTACATGGGCGTTGAAAAGTATTTGCTGGCATCGACGGTCAACTTAATCATTGCTCAGCGGCTTGTGAGGAAGATTTGTGACCGTTGCAAACAGCCGACGGAAGTCGAAGAGAAGGTTCTGAAACGTTTGAACATTGAGCCGGAGCTGAGCAGGAAATCTGTCTTTTATCACGGTATGGGCTGCAAATCTTGTGGCCGAACGGGTTACTTTGGCAGGCTGCCAATATTCGAGTTCCTCCTTATGGACAGGGAGATTCGTGAAAGACTGCTGGCCTGCGCCAGTGAATCAGAAATAAGGGGCATTTCACGTCGAAAGGGCTATCAGGGACTGCTCGAAAGCGGCGTAAGTAAGGTACTGGCGGGTTTGACCACCGCCGAGGAGGTCATTGGCGCAACGTTTACTGAGAGTGATTAAGCTGGACAGTCAAGAGTATTTGAACGGGCCCGAAGGGATTTTTGATAGTTAGGACTCAAAATACAGTTTAAAAGGTGCAATAGCGTGACAACGTACAGGTATATCGCTCGAGATTTTTCAGGTCAGGTCAAGGAAGGGCTTACTCAAGCGGCTTGCGAAACCGACGTACTGGGCTGGCTTGCTGAACGAGGGTGCACAGCTGTTTCTGTCGACGTGATATCCGCGAGTCCGGCTCGCAAGTTGCAGATACCTTTCATCGGAAGAGTCAGGTCTTCTGATTTAGCGGCGGTTTTCTGGCAGTTGACCACTATGACCGATGGCGGGATTAGCATTACCGAATCTTTAGAGGCAATCGCCGAAGATATAGAAAACGTGAAACTCGCAAGAATACTGCGGCGTATGCTGGAAAGGATAGAGAGCGGCGGCAACTTCTCGGAGAGCATGACGGAATTTCCAAAGACGTTCAACCACCTTTGCTGTTCTTTAGTATTGTCCGGCGAGACCGGCGGTAATATCGCAGTGGCATTCCGCCGGGTGGCGGAATATTTCACCAATCGCGACAGATTGGCCCGGAAGCTCAAAAAGGCAATGGCCTACCCGTGTTTGGTGCTTGGGTTTGTGGTTTTGATAGTCGTGCTGATAATGACTTTGATAATTCCGCGATTTCGCGAATTGTTTGACCAGTTTGGCGCGGGCAAGCTGCCAGCCTTTACACGTGCATTTATGGTAGTCTACGGCGTATTGCTCCACTACGGCTGCCACATCGTAGGCTCGATATTGCTTATACTTGTCATCTCTGTTATTGCCTATAGGAAAAATAGAAGGGTCCATTATCTTTTTTCCAGAGTTGCTTTGCGTTTGCCTTTGTTCGGCAAGTTACTCAAGCAGGCTTTTATGGCAACGTTCTGCAGGACGATGGCGACACTGTTAAAAGGAGGCGTTCCGGTGCTGGAAGCACTCGATATTCTCTCCGAGATGACTGCCAATGATGTTATCAACTCAGTAATAACGCGAACCAGAGAGGACATCGTCAAAGGTTCAAGTATCCATTTGAGCATGTCCGCAGCCGGTTTTTTCCCGAATATGCTCGTCAAAATGGCAAGAGCAGGCGAAGAAAGCGGTTCGCTATGGAGGCTGCTCGAGAGGACCGCCGATTATTACGAGGAAAAAGTTGATGCTTTGGTAAGCACAATAATTACCCTGCTTGAGCCTTTGATGATAATAATTGTTGGTGTAATCGTGCTGGTAGTTGTGGTGGCACTATACCTGCCGATTTTTACATTGTCGGATATAGCGGGATAAAGTGTATTTGAGAAGCGTGTAAAAAAAGTATTTCACCTTTAACTTTATTAAGGAGATATGAATATGTACACGAAAAAAGGTTTTACATTGATTGAGCTGATGGTAGTGGTTCTGATAGTCGCGGTTCTGGCTTCGGTTCTCGTCCCCATGCTGACCGCCCGGCTGGAAAGTGCAAAGTGGTCCGAGGGCAAGGCCGGGGCCGGAACAATCGCAACATCAATTCGTGCTATGTATGCCGAGGAAGGGGAATCATTTGAATATAGCAAGGTTGTAACAGATTATCTAAAGGATTCGGATCTTGCGGGAAGATGGTTCAGTTGGAAAAACTACAGCATTCCAACATGTCAAGCAAGCACTGATCCGTGCTATCCGGTCGACTACATGGTCCGAGTTGATAGACCCGACCCAGACTGGCACGTTTCATATTGGACGCTGGATGAACGGGGCGTGTGGCTAAAAGAAGCCCCCTGATGGTGGCGTAGGCAGTACAAATGGGGGAGTAGTGCCCCTCTATATGGAACTGATGAAGGTGCTTTTGCCTGAAAGAGTATGGGGCTATAAAGTCCAGCCGAATATGCATGGTGGCGCTATACCTGTCGGCTTACGTTAAACGTTGGACGTTTGACGAAACCCAGCACTAATTGGCTAATTTTTCGAAGAGCAAATTATTTATGAAGTTTTACCAATTAGTGCTGGGCAACCGATGGACGATAAACGAATCGTCATAGGGTTGCGGTTGCGAAGCTCGTATCGGTTGCGTTGAACGTATGACGAAAGACGAAACCCAGCCCGGCTTCGGTTCTCGTACCCATGCGTCGTAGCTGCGATGAACTTTCATTATTACTACGCCCTCGACACTCGCAGGGCCGATGTTCGAGCGACGGCCGGCGGGCCGTGACTGCTTTTGCTGGAAGAAGGGAAAAGCACCGGCGAAAGTGATAAGCGTGCCGGTGCGATTATATGCTATTAGCAAGAGTGGAAAATTTGCGGGGAAAAATCAGTGACGATTTTGGGGATGCGTATTGATTTATGCTTATTGTTCTAAAATCGAAAAAGGGTATGAGCCTTATCGAAGTAATGTTGGCCGTACTGATTATCATAATTATAATACTTGGAAGCTCTTTTCTCTATGTTTTCGGCATAGGCTATGTTGGTCTAAGCAAAAATTATCAGGTAGCTGCCCAATTGGCTGCTCAAAAGTTAGAGCAGTTTAGAGCAGACAATCATTTCCATATCGACATACCAGTAGGTACAACCAGCGAGGACATTTCTTTGGGAGATGTATCCTATACGCGAAGTACCGAGACAACAGAGACAGAAGAGACGGTAGATAGCGGCTTATGTAAAAAGGTTAAAGTTAATGTTTATTGGACGCAGATGGGGAAGCAGCACAAATTGAGCCTGGTTAGTTTGTACGTAAACAGATGAATTCAATGAAAACAGAAAAACAAAAAGGTTTTACCTTGATAGAAGTTCTTATTGTGGTTGTCATGACGATGATTTTGCTCTTGTCTGTGGGTACGTTTTTGTTTGCGGGCCATACGTTCTGGAGAAAAGCCTGGAAGATGGTGGAATTTCAAAGAGACGCTTCCTATGCTATGCTTAGATTAAGCCATCCAATAAAAGAGGGCACTGAAGCAACAGTCCAGAGCGATGGTACGTCCGTAACCATATTCAGCAGGGAAGGGGACTGGATAAGATTTTTTCTTGTGCCCGGAACTACTGAGCTTCAATACGAAATTCCAGGACAAAACCTTCAAACTATCAACGACAACGTGGAAGGTTTGCAATTTAGTGTAGTAGACAACATAGTGACCATAGACCTCAGCTTGGAAAAAGATAATCTGCTAATACATCTTGCCTCAACAGTTATGATGCGGAATTACGGATTGTAGAGTGAATTAGGTTGAAAAAAAGAATATTAAAATCAGAGAAGGGTATAGCGTTCGTTATAGTTGTAATCATCGGTTGTGTCTTTGCCGTCTTAGGTTTCTCCCTGCTTAAACTGGCGGAGTTAGAGATGATATCGACTCACAAGGCCATTAGGCGAATGAAGGCTTTTTATTTTGCAGAAGCTGGAGTAGCGAGATTTATCACAAATGCGTACAACGGAAATTTTGGAGACATTGGAGATACCTCCTTAGAAGAAGGAAGCTTCAGAGTCGATGTTTACAGCAACGAATACCCCGCTTACGCTATTTCAACCGGTAAAGTAGGCAGTGAGCAGAAAAGAATCAGGGTGGAACTTTCCTTTTTAAGTTTTCCGTACGAACACGCCGTATTCGGCGGAAACGCCTTCGAACAGGACTGGACGCTCAATTTGAGAGGGACGGGCAAGCCACAATACTTCGGAAGAGGAGTTTCCGGGGAAATATGGAGAGGTGGAAAAGATACAATATACGGAGATATATATGCCAAAGGGGACGTCGCTTTATATGAACAAAGCAACGTCAATCCAAAGTACTCGGAACACTATGAGATTTATGGTGATGTCGAAGCCACCGGCAGTATAAATATTTACGATGAGGCGTCTGTTTCCGGCTCGATTCGTACGTATGTAGATGCATTTGAAGTGCCCGATTTAGTTGCCATGAACTATGCGGAAAATAACACTCACAATGTAAGCCAGGAATTTGCAGATGCAGGCATCAATCAGGGACGCATGCCATGGGGCACTGAGTTATACAATGTGGTAATCAAAAATCCGAGCGACAGGGCCGGTGAATGTAGTTCCACCGCCGGCGATGATTATTTCTTTGAGCCGAGAAATGTCTACGCAGGGGGAGATTTCAGAAGCGCCAATACTCCTTTACACTTAGGCGACGGCAGAATTTATTATGTAGATGGCAATGTATGGATTCACAACAGAAGCACATACGGTTTTTTGATTGATGGCAAAGTGACCATCGTAGCAACAGGAGATATCCACATTTGTGACAATATTTTATATGAACAGCCGGGTTATGAGGGGGACATGTTAGGCATGGTGGCTCTGGGCAAATATGACAGCAACGGCAATTTGGTTTCCGGCGGTAACATCTATTTTGGAGACCCTCGTTACGGGACTACATATACGTTTTCCGGAATGATGTTCGCTGCAAATGACTTCTTATACAATACCAACCACGTCGATAGAAGAGAAGCGGAGCCGGACACCGGTTTTACTGTGTACGGTAATTTCGCCGCTGGCAATCACGTCACTGTCAACCGGGACTGGTATGACCCCGACGGATATGGTCAGTCAAGACCGGCATACTACAATCAAAGCACGAGGCAATGGATTGATATAAAGGATAGGTCGATACTGTCAAAGAATGAGATTAGCAGCCTCAGACATTATCAGATGATAGTTGATTACGATGAGCGTGTCCGCAAACCAGAGACACAGCCGCCTGGCCTGCCAAAAGGCCCAGGCAATATTTTCAATGGGATAGTTTACTGGGAAGAATTGCCATCGACCTAATAGAAAAAGCGGGCAGAAAGTGGATAAATCAGATGTATATATGGGAATGGCTCGAACTAAAAAGTTTGAAGTGACTAAAGTGAAAAGTGCCTAAAGTTAACGAATACTTCGGGCTATTATTACAACTTTAGTTCATTTTAGCACACTTTAAGGCGATATGTTTCGATTAAGGCACAATCTGGTCATGGGTCTTGATATAGGGTCCTCAGCGGTGAAGATTGTCCAGTTGCGCAGGTCCCGCGATGGTTGGGTGGTTACTGCGGCCAGCATTGTTGACATTGCCAAGACGGACGGCGACAGCCAGAACGTCAGAGAGACAAATCGCCTCAAGGCAATCCTTTCCTGTGTAGGGTTGACCGGAGCCGGAACGAATTTGGCTGTGTGCGGGGTGGGCGGCCCGCGAGTCGCGGTGCTTAATTTCGAGTTTCCTTCATTACGGCACGCCGATATAGAAAAAGCAGTATTGTTCGAAGCGTCGCAGCTTTGTCCATTCAATACGGACGATATTGCTATTGACTACCGGCTGATAGCGGATGGTCATGATAAAACAAAGGGCTTTTTTGTGGCGGCGACGAATGAGCTTGTAAGGAGCAAGGTTCAGCTTGCGAAAGAGGCCGGCCTTAATTGCGTTGTGATGGATGTCGATGGATTTGCGCTTTTGAACTGCCTCAATGAAGTTGAAAAGGACGGCGTGGTTCAAAAGTCAGCCATTTTGGATGTTGGCAGCTCTTACACTACTCTGGCAATCGAGGGCAACAGTAATCGGCCGTTTATCCGCACTTTGACATACGCCGGTGACAGTATTGCCCGGCAGATTGCAGCCGAGCACGGTGTGTCGAGCGGGGTCGTCAAGGCGATGTTGTCGGGCGACTCACAGCAAACTCTGCCGAATTTCGACCAGAGCCTGAAGCAAGCCTGTGGCGGGCTCATCGAAAATATCGATAAGACAGTGCAATATTGCGGGGCTCAGGAGCGGGCATCTGAGGTCAAAAAGCTTTTTGTCTGTGGTGGTTTTGCACTGGCCAGAGGGTTTGTTGAGCTGCTAAATAGCGAGCTTTCGATGGAGGCAGTATTGTGGAATCCCTTTGAGAAAATGCGCTGCCATATAGCCGGGAACAATCGAGCAGTTCTGCTGAAGAAAATCCTTCACAAAAGCGGTCCGGCCATGGCAGTAGCTGCCGGTCTTGCCATGAGGTCTATATGAATTAGCGTGCTCGATGTAAGATACTCGATGCTCGTAAAAAAAGAAAAAGCGAGTATCGAGTATCAAGTATCGAGAATCGAGAATCGAGACAATGCATACGATAGATTTGTTAAGAGGAAAGGGTGTCCCTGCGAGGACGACGCCCGGGCGCGTGGCTCTGGTCATGGTCGCGGCGGCGATACCCCTTTTGAGCGGGGCGGGGATGCTGGATAGGTATCTGCGAAACGAAGCCGTTATCTCAATGCAGAGGCAGGAAATAGCCAAAGAGCAGGCGGCGATTGACAGATTGTCAAACGTAATAAAGTCAAAAGAATCGCTGGAGGAAAAAAGAGACCTTGCCATGACCACGTTGTCAGAAGTTTCATCTTGCATCGGCAGGTATATGCAGTGGTCGCCTGTTATAGCGACACTGGCGGAAAACATGCCGGCTGAAGTGATTTTGACTTCGCTTACGGCGAGCCGCAAACATGTAACAATAAAGGTATCGGAGCAAAAGGAGACAGGTAAAGCGGTTAGTGTTTCCGTTCCTAAAAGAGCATTGGTCCTGAATATCAGCGGAAATCCGCTTGGCAACTATGACAAAGCAATCAAAGACTTTAGGGACCATCTTGAGTCATCGCCATTGCTCGGCCCGAAACTCGAAGATATCGTAGTCTCGCAACAGATAGGCCGGCTCGGCAACGATGAAGTTGTTTCTTATGTGATGAATTGTGTTTTTGAAGCTGCTTTCTAAAGAGGATTTTTATGAAGCCCAGCTACAGAGAATATCTTAAGGTGGTAGCTTTAATTTGGATAGGGTGCCTTGTGGGGTTTGTGTTGATATATTTTCTTGTGCTGGTACCGCAGGAAAAGTTAAAGGTACGTACAGCACAACGGCTCACTGAGACAAAACGCATTTGCAGCGATGCAAGGCAGGCTGCACGGGAGGAAACCACAAATGAGCTGGATGAGCAAATCAAAGACCTTGAAAAGAGATTGAAAGATTTTGTGATTGAGCCGGCTGAGGCAGCTAATTTAACATTCGACATAAGTCGGGTTTCGAGCGACACAAATGTTAATTCGTTTAGCATCACCGCTACGGGCAGCGAAGGAATTACAAAAATAGCCAATTGTGACCACATATCCGAGAAGTATATTTATGTGCGCTTTACAGCGAGCTTTAACCGGTTCGCTGCTTTCGTAAATGCTCTGGAGAGATACCGGCCGGTCATCTTTGTTGATACATTCTCAATTGTCCGTTCAAATGAGGATACTTCAGGCCATGAGGTGAACATGAGGCTGGCTGTTCTTGTCCGACAAGAGCTGTCGGCTAAAGCAGTCAGCAGTTGATTATTCTCGTATAGATTCACACTTATGAAGCTGTGAGTCTTATGGAGTGGTAATGAGGACGATAGCAGTAGCCAACCAAAAAGGTGGTTGTGGCAAAACAACCACAACGGTAAATCTCGCCGCCGCTTTTGCTATGATGGGAAAAAAGGTGTTGCTCGTTGACCTTGACCCGCAGGCCCATGCCACGTTGGCATTAGGCCATACGCCGGAAGAGTTGAAAAAAACCGTTTATGATGTTTTAACCGATGCGAACGTTCCTGTCTCCGAGGTGGTGGTGAGCAGTAGCGTCAAGGGTCTCAACCTGCTTGGGAGCAATATTTTGGTTACTGGTTTGGAATTTGAGCTGATGCCGCTCTACGAAAGGGAATATGTCCTAAGTCGCAGGCTTTCCTGCATGAACGGCTCTTACGACATGTGTTTTATCGACTGCTCGCCCTCGATTAGTCTATTGACATTAAATGCCCTGGTGGCGAGCGATGAGGTCATAATACCCGTTCAGACGCACTATTATGCCCTTGAGGGTTTAAAAAATTTACTCGAGACGATTGATATTGTCCAGAAACGCTTTAATCCAGACCTGGATATCCTTGGTGTGCTGCTGACCTTCGTAGAGGGCAGGACAAAATTGAGCAGGCAAATACAAAAGCAGATGAGGGAGTTCTTCGGTGATTTAGTTTTTGATACGGTAATTCATAAAAACGTAAGGTTAGCAGAAGCGCCAAGCGCTGGCCAGTCTGTCCTTACTTATGCCCCCAGTTGTAACGGTGCTATCGAGCATAAGGCTTTGGCCGAGGAGATAAGTAATGCCGACGAATAGGACAGGCCTGCAGAAGGATATCTCGGCGATTTTCGCTGATGTGCCGATACGCCCAAAGACCCGCTTGAGCGAAGGATCTCGCCGCATCGGACCAGCTCTGACACGTGTAAGCGGCCCACCACAAACATCTGGGGATATTCAGACTCAGGATGTGCCAAAAACGCGGCAGCCTGTTTGGCTATCTCCGGAGGTACCGTCTAAAAGTAGACCCCCCGAGACCGCCGCCGTCAAGCAAGTCATAGGGCAAGTACGCCGTTCGTCTGGCGGGCAAGTTCCCCGCCGAGGATTCGAGAGGCCAAAGACAGATAAACTACATGCGCCCAAAACCGGTTTAAGTCAGAGAGTGCAAAGAGCAAGGGTAGTATTGGTTATCATTCTCTCTATCGTTTTAATTGCTCTGCTCGCCCGAATTTTTTATGCTCCCTCACAGAATGCTTTTATGTCAACGGTAGCTGAGCCGGCGAAAGCTCAGCTAACTGCCAGGCCCAATATTAAGATTGATTGGCCGATTCCACCAGTGTATCCAAAGGACATTCGTGACCCTATGAGGATTATGGAAGGGAATTTACGGACATCGGCTGAGGTCGAAGCTGAGGCAGGCAGACCAATTGTAAGGGGTATTGTGCACAGCGAGAATAGGCCGTTTGCGGTTATTGACAAGCAGCTAAGGCGAGAGGGTGAAGAAGTATTTGGTGCGACTATAGTAAAAATACGTCCGGACAGTGTTGAGTTTGAGATGAATGGTAAGAGATGGATACAACAGGTTGAGGGGCTGAAAAAGTGATGGGTAAAGATTAGAAATATAAATATTGTTATGGGTGTAATCTTAGAATGGAGAATTTTATGAAAAGACTTAGAAAAACCAGACAATTGAAGATGCTTGCAGCAATAACGTTGGTCCTGGTGGTCTGCACTGTCGCCATAGCCGAAGAGGCTGCAAAGACTATGGGTACTGCGGAGAAGGAAAAAGTTTTGACGTCTGTGGAACAAAAGATGCGCATGAGGATAAGTGTTGATTTTCGCGAAACGCCTATTGACGATGTTATAAGAGCCATTGCTAAGCAGGCAGACTTAGACGTTGTCAAAGGGCCTGCCGTTACAGGCAATGTGACTGCAACTTTAACGGACGTCCCGCTGGAAGAAGCGTTGAGCCATATTCTTGCTGCTCACAATTACGGGTATGTGACAAGTGAGAATATGATAAGGGTGGTACCGGCCTCGGAGCTTGCCGAGGCCACGGAAAAGTTGGTGAGCAAGGTCTATCGAATCGTCTATGCGGATGTTGCAGGAGTGGAAAAAGTTTTGTCAAAAATTATATCCAAGCGTGGTTCGATTTCCGCTAACCCCGGCACAAGCAACATAATGGTTACCGATACCGAGAGCAAAATGGCAACCATCGATTCTTTTATCGCGGAGATGGACCGCAGGACGGCTCAGATTCTGGTCGAGGCGAGAATCTACGATATAACCGACATAGATGCCCTTGACCTTGGTATCGAGTGGTCGGTGGGCGCGCGTACCGCCTATGGCGTAAGAAACGCCGCAACAGGTGCCAATCTTACCACCGGTAGAACGGACCCCTTTGTCACGGGAGATTTTGATACCGGAATCGCCCAGGCGTCCACAACCGCAACGCTGAAATTCGGTTTTCTTAACGATTCCGTTGATATATTCGCTCGAATAACGGCAGCGGAGCGACGGGATGCCGCCAAGCTTCTTGCCAGTCCACGGATATTGGTGCTCGATAATGAGACGGCCTCTTTCAAGGCCGTCACGGAAATCCCTTACCAGCAGTTGCAGCAGGGGGGATTTCAGAGTTTCGGAACAACGGAATTCAAAGAGGTGGGCGTTGAGCTTCAGGTAACACCTCACCTGGCCAAAGATGGTATGATAAGGCTGCACATAGTGCCTGTCTTTAGTGTTCACGTCGGTAATGTTGACGTAACAATGATGGACGTTGGCGGCACGGCGCGTACCGCCCCACAACCGAAAGTTGACAGACGTGAAGCTGATACGTTGGCATTGGTAAAAGATGGCCAGACTGTTGTGATAGGCGGTCTGCGAAAGCAGAATATTACCAAAGAGTCCAGCAAGGTGCCGGTGCTCGGCGATGTCCCGCTTGTCGGAACGCTATTTAGATTTGATGGTCAAAAAGTCACTACAAGCGAGCTGGTTGTCTTCATAACTCCAAGAGTCGTAGAAGAGCCTGTGCTAACAGAAACCGAAGCTGAGTACCTTGAGGAGACTGATATTCGCGTCCCTGAATATCCACCTACGAACATTGACGCTTTGCGCAAAGTAGAATAGCCGAACTGATGATAGAGCGAATTTATGGGAGAAGTTCCGAGTGCAGGGTTCATGGCCAAAGTGAACATTAAGTCTCAAAAAGGGCTTGCTTAGCAAGGAGAGCTAATTGGATTATATGAAGAGATGATTATATTTATTGATTAAAGGGGAAATTGTATTGTGGTAGAAATAACAGATATATTATCAAAGGCGGTAGAGGAAAGGGCAAGCGATGTTCATATCAACGTCGGTATTCCGCCAATAATTCGAGTGAATATAGAATTGAGAGAGACGGATTTTCCGCCCATCAGCGATAAAGATGCGGAGCAGATGCTTCATTCGATGATTGGGCCGGAGAGGTTCAAAGAATTCAAGCGAAATAAAGACCTTGATTTCTCAACAAGCCTCGATGACGGTCATCGGTTCCGCGTTAATGCTCATTATCAGCGGGAAACGATAGCAATTGCCTTTAGAGTGATTCCGAGTCAGATACCCTCGATAGACGAGTTGCACCTGCCGCCGATAGTTAAAGAGCTGACAGACCTGCCGAGAGGTTTGGTGCTTGTAACCGGCCCTACCGGTGCCGGGAAAAGTACGACACTTGCGGCAATGATAGATTTAATAAATACAAAGTACAGAAAACATATAATAACGCTGGAAGACCCTATAGAATACGCCCTGGAGAACGAGGATAGCGTGATAGAACAACGTGAAGTCGGCTCTGACTGCCTGGAATTTGCCACAGGTCTGAGGCATATCTTGCGACAGGACCCCGATATCATAATGGTCGGTGAGATGAGAGACCTGGAAACCATCAGTTTCACAATAACTGCTGCCGAGACAGGGCACCTTGTCTTCAGTACTCTGCACACGATTAATGCTGCCCAGACTATTGAACGTATCATAGATATTTATCCAGCGGTTCAGCAGAACCAGATTCGAACAATGCTGGCTAATACTCTCCAGGCTGTTATCTCGCAGACATTATTTGAACGGATAGATGAGCCGGGGATGGTGCCCTGTACGGAAGTATTGCTGTGCACCCCAGCCGTGAGGAACTGTATTCGTGAGAACAGAATCTACGAGATACCAAATATTATTGAAACCTCCAGAAGGTTGGGTATGCAAAATCTGGATTACAGTATTGCCGAGATGTATTCCAGAGGTTACATCGACAGAGACGAGGCAATTATGAGGTCGACCAATCCTGCGAAAATGGAGAAGCTGTTTGAACATAAACTTGTGAAATAGCTCAGATTTGCCCAATCACGAAATCAATGGGCGCTACGTAGTGCTTCCTGCGGCTCTTCTTATCAATTATTATGTGCCGATTGCCAAACTATGATTATATGACGAATGTCAATAATAAGTTGTTTCGATGAACTTTTTTTTCAAAGGGTCTTCGTAGAACTCAGCGAGGTCTTTTTTGATGTGCTCAGCATACGTAGCGGCAACACCAAGAGGCGTTTGCCGGCCAAGCCAAAGTCTAAGTAGCCGACGAGAGTATTTTTGAATCCAATTTTTCCTGGCGATGTCTGACTCAGCGATGGTTTTCTGGGGACTATATGAGCCAGCGCCATGACCTTTAGTCGTACGGCCTTTCTCAACATGTCTACTCATTATACAACTCCTTGGTCTGTTCTTTACCATAGTTAAGTGCCGCCGTAGATGGGGAATGTAACGCTTTTTCTGCTATAAGCATTTGGTCACTGCGCAGTCTAAAGTTTGAGATGATGAGCACTACAGAAATTTTTTTCTACGTGGAGTCTGAGAATAAGGCCGTCGAGACTCGTCTCGGCGACCCCGCTCCGCCAAACGCTTCGCTGGCGGGGAGAGACCCGAGCCGTAGCCAGATAGGATATGATAAGGTATTTCGACCTGCTTGAGTCTATCATCCGGCAATAAGCCGGCTGAAATCTCTGGAATATATTATTTATTCCTGACCTGCTCTTTGGAAACCTTCGCAGACAATTTCACGTCTGTCTTTGCACTGCTCAGGTCATTGCCGACCAGAGAGATATTGGCCGAGTCTTGCCCGCTGACTTCAAGAAAAATGTCTGTTCCCGGAAGTGCAAAGCATTCAGTCAAAAGGACATTTCTGCAATTTTCCATCATTACCACTGGCATCTGAGAATCGGTGCCGGCTGGTGTGCGAAAAATATGACTTACCGCCGCCTCTTCTATTTCATGCAGCGAAAGCGAGGACCGCTTGTAGCTGGTGAAGATAGCATCTGGTATAAGCACCCTCAAGCCGTCAACTGTCAATTCCTTAATATTTGCCAGCGTCGCATACGAAGGCTTCTGTGCGTATATTGTCTTTCGTCTATCCTCTGTTTCGGAAGCCCCGCCTCCGACGTGTTTTTTCCTCTCGGAATAATCAAATCCTTTATTGACCCTTATATTGACATTTCTCATCGTCAAATTTTCGATTTTGCTTTTACTCATTCCCTGAGCTAATATTCCATTATCGCTGACGATATTAATATCCGCAAAGGTCAAATCACGTATCCTGCCGATTTGCGAGTCGTTCTGACGTTTCTCAATGTCGACAAAAATCGGATATATAGAATTTTGCATCGAGCTATTCACCAACTGCGGCTCGCGTATTGTCTCAATCGTACAATTCGTAAAGCTAATCCGCTCCGCCGTACCTCCGTCTTTGATATATATTCCTATTCCGACCGTGGAATTGCGAATCACACAGTTGGAGACATTGATATTGCGAAAGTCGCTTGGTGACTCAGTTCCGATTTTGACCGCTGTGGCCACCGACTCCAATGTACAGTTCGTTACAACCACATCCTCACAGGGACTGCCCGCCCGCGTCTTGCATACAATACAATCGTCCCCGGCGATGATATGACAATTCGAGATGTGCACGTTTTTACACGAAACCGGGTCGATTCCATCGGCGTTCACCCGATAGTAGTTGTTGAGGATACTTACTCCGCTGATAAAGACCTTCTCGCAGAACTCAAGGTCGAATGTCCAACTGTCGCTATAGCGTACCGTGATATCCTTGATTGATACATTCTGGCATCGTATGAATCGTAAGATTCCAACTCGAAATGCCGGCTTCTGTTTTGTTTTGTCCGTAATTTTTCTCATCAAATCAGACTCGCCGGTTCCGTGAATTGTCCCTCGCCCTTCAATTGTTATGTTCTTCTCGTCCTCGGCGAATAGAAACCGGTTACCCTCCTTATAATCTTCTTTCTCCGCGCTCACCCACAACGTCGAGCCAGCCTCTAAGTACAAGCTGACATGACTTCGCAGCCTTATGCCCCCACAAAAATAATCCCCGGCTGGCACATACACTATTCCGCCACCCGCCGCTGAACACGCGTCAATTGCCGACTGGATAGCGGGGCCATCATTGACCTTCTTGTCACCCTGCGCGCCAAGCTCTCTGACGTTATATATCCGTCCCTGGCATGGAATTACTAAGAGAGATGAAACAACAAAACACGAAATCACTAACATTCGCAAAATTGCCATATTAAGACCATCCTTATAATACATTATTTTGACTTATATGGATTCTTCATATAGTAGAGGTGTCCATCCTCGGCACCGACCAATAAATCAGGAACACCGTTTTTGTCCCAATCTACCATGGTAGGGCTGGTTGAGTGACCGGCAAGGACACGGTCATCAACCTGTCCCATATCTCTGAAGACAAATTTACCTTCGTCGGTAGAAACGTTGCGCATAAAGTTGATATTTTGACTATTTACCAGCAGGTCAAGACGGCCGTCTCCGTCCCAATCCACAAAGCAAAGCTTTCGTCGGCCGCTCTGACCTGCCCTGTCCGGATTTAGCTGCAACAAACCGCCAATTTTATTTTGTGGGGCGCCTTTACGGTCAAAGACCGATACCCCTTCGGCTGTGAACAGGCGTTTGCCGGGCAGCAGTTCCAATCTACCGTTTTTCTTAAGCCGCTCAAATAGCGCCAGATAACCTTCATGGTCGAGCATAACTAAATCGTTGAGGCCGTCTCCGTTGAGGTCTATTACGACCGGTGTTGTTCGCCATTGTGTAGCCAGTTGCTTGCCTTTGGGGTCCCACCAGTTCCATGCCGGTTTGAGAGGTTTTTGGGGCCATTCGATTTCAATTGGCCGGGCTGCAGCAAGCTTTGGTTGTCGGCGAGTACCAATGTTATGGTACCACATCACCTTGCCCCATATCGAGTTGATGACGATGTCGGGCAGGCCGTCGTGGTCCCAGTCAGCGACGTTCAACGTCGTATAGCCCCACTTTGCTTCGCACGGTCCTTGAATTGAGCCGTTATATCCCGCCTGGATTCTGATTATCTTGCTGTCTGCCTTGAGGTATTTCGGGGCCGCCCATTTGGGCGGGTTACCGCCATCAAGGTTCTCGATAAACCCGATGTAGCCGGCCGTGTTACCGCAGAGCAGGTCTTCATCGCCGTCAGCATCCCAATCAAAACTGTACGGCGTAGCCAGGGCGCCGAACTTCACGTACTCGGCCTGCTGTTGGAAAAACTTGGGCGATAGGAACTGCGGCATACCTTTGACAACTTTGCCGGTATTTTCCAGCAGTGCAACACGGCCGTCCTCCTGACCTACAACCAGGTCAACGTCTCCATCCTTATCCCAGTCAATCGCCACCGGAACAATCATTTCCAAATCCATCGTGATGGTTTTTCCCTTGTGCGTGAGGAATCGCCCTTTGGCATATTTTGGCTGGCGGCGAGTGCCGATGTTTTCAAAGTAGGTGAATTTATCAAGAAATTCACCGCAGAGCAGGTCCAAGTCGCCATCGCCGTCGAAGTCGGCGAAGTTAGGCGTGGGCATACCATACACATCAACGGCCTTGTCGCCGGCCTTAACCTTTTCTGGCTTTGCATATTGCGGTTTGTCGGAGGTGCCGTTGTTATGTATAAGATAGACGTAGCCGTGTAGCGGTCCATGTGTCCACCGGCCTTGCTTGTCGAAGGCGTCGTCCCAGCCGTATTCTGTCCAGTCCCCGACACCGACAATCAAGTCCAAGTTGCTGTCGCCATCGTAATCGCAATATCTCCACTGGTTGGCACGGATACGGCCCTGGGCAGGATGGACATCGGCGGTTGCGTAAATCTCGACCGTCTGCTCGAAATTGCCTATGCGTAAGTCTACCAGTTCCTTTGCCGGCAAAAGCACACGAACATGACCATCAATATACGACGGCTGAATGTCTTTGTACCCTTTTCCGATTCTCAGTCCGGGTTTAAATATAGGCATTTTTACATTGCCACTTATGTTCTCGAAAAAATATGTCCCGTTGTACGGTTTGTCGTCGCAGGAGACGACCAGGTCATAGTCGCCGTCACCATCGTAATCCATAGGCAGCGGCCAGGGCTGCAATCCTACGCCCAGGTCAACGACCAGTCCGGGATTGTTATACTTGAGCCGTTCCAGCCGGCCCCCCGTTTCTGCTTTCGCAGAAAGCACGGGTGGTGAAGTTAAAGATGTCGCGTCCTCGCGTTTTAGACCTGCCCCGCCAGGGCCGGATATGAGTACCGTGTCGCCCCCGTGTCTTCCTGTCGAAGACAAGAGCAGAGGCTCCGGCTTAGGATTCTCTTGCTTGGTGTTATTGGTATTCTGTGAAAACGCAATCGCACTGATGAGTATGAAAAAGCAGAATGCGACAGCCAATAATGACATCTTGCTGGTCATAATATACATACCTCAAAATAAGACAAAAGACCCAAGACACAAGACCCAAAACTCATAACAATTATGAGATGCGACCGGTCTTCCGGTTTGTTGCAGTTGGCGGCCAATTATAACACAAAACTCATAACGCAAAACTCACTTTAATGGAATAATTGCTACCCTGTTCAAAATCTGAACCTACTTTCCTCCAGCAGCGAATACGAAAATCCCGTCTTCTGCTATCATACTTACGACGGTCGATGGGGATGGGCTGCTCGGCGTTTGTATTGATGCGTCGTTCACTGTCTGCGTCGATAAACCGCCCGTTGACCGGAAGACCATAAAATGGTGCTGAATCGGCTCGACTTCCTTACGAACTTGAAGACCTCCTGTCGGTGTCAACGTCACGGTGACAAATTCGTTTTCCGAGAAGCTCAGCCACATCCCGAGAACCAGGAGCCGTAGATTCTTTTTTATATCAAGTTATCCGCCTCCCTTCAAGTATGAACCAGCCAGGTAAAAAAAGGGTAAGCCGGCAGTTGGGTCTGACGGTACAGGTTTCTTAGCATCCTGGTTGAAGGCGGCAGGGGGTGGTTATCTGGCATAAATTGCCTTATTAAAAATTAAATAAACACCTTAGCAATTAAAATATTGATTTTAAGCCCTGGTTTTGCCCATGCTGCGACTATCAGAAAAATAGCAGTTTAAATTGGATTATTATCAGACGTTAAACAAATACTGACCATAAAACCGCCTTATCAGTACTGATAACAGCAAAAAAACTAAAAAAAACTGTTATTTTCTTGCCCTCATGTTCAAATTTTTATATAATTGAAATTTCGTGAAGTAGCATTTGGGTTCAATCAATACACAATATCCCAAGGCTCTTTGATATACTTTCTGTGGATTTGTAGGTTCTACTGATAGTGGTTTTATGCTTTTTCAGGGTAGCTGTTCTGGCGCGTTCCAAATTTTGTTTTAAGTATGGATAGTTTTTAGTCAGTCAATTTAAGGAGATTCATTATGAGGAGTAGTACAAAAACAATGGTATGCTATGTTCTTGTTTTTGTTTTGTGGTCTGTGGTCTGCCTTGGTGAGGATAGCGCCGAGCAGGCGGTCACAGAAGCCCAAAAAATGGAGCAAATGCGTGAGATGGCCCAAAAGGCCAAACGAGAAGCTTTCGAAAAAGCGAAAGCTAAACTCGAAGAGGAGATTACGGAGATTGATTTACCAAAAGACACAACAGCGATGCGAAAAGTAAAGGAAATACGCATCAGCGGTAACACGCTGATAACAACCGACAAATTGCTGGAGAACATGCCTCTGATTTACAACGCTTCCGCCCAACCACTGAAGGAGGCAGGCAGTGAGAACCTTTACGATTTTCGGGTTCTACACGAGATACTTTTAGAGCCCGGAGAGCCCCGCCAGGTTTCCACAAGGACCATTCAGGGTTTTACCCGCTATATTGTCTCTGTCTATGCGAAAAGAAACTACGCAGGCATATACGTATATGTACCTGCATCGGCTATGGTGGATGGCGTAAACCTGAAGGACGACGTGCTGCCTATAGAGATTCTTGAGGCCGAGGTCGTTTCGGTCACGGTAACACAGTACGATGTCGAACGAAACAAGGTGGAAAAAGGGTATCTTTCCAGCGACGCCGTTAAGAAGTGGTCACCTGTGCGAAGCGGACAGGTTGGAAATCAGAAAAAGCTGGATGATTTTGTCAACCTTCTCAACCTTAATCCTGACAGATACGTCTCAGCAGTCGTGACGCCGGGCGCCGAGCCGAATACCCTGGCCGTGGCGTACGATATTTATGAGTTGAACCCCTGGCACTTTTTCATCCAGGTAGACAACTCCGGCACCAAGGACAGGCAATGGGCCCCGAGACTTGGTGTTATGAACACGAATCTTATGGGCTTAGACGACACGTTTACAGCGATGTATCAGGCCCCGTGGGAGAAAGGCATAGAAGACAATTACTCCTTGTTCGGCAATTATGATTTCCCCGTGGCAGGACCAAAGCTGCGTCTTAACGTTTTTGGCGGATACAGCGAGTATGATATAGCTCCGGAGGCTGGTTTGTTCAATTTCCTCGGTAGCGGTTCGCTCTACGGCGGCAAGTTGCGTTACAACGCCTGTCAGAAGAACGGCTGGTTCTTTGACGTTACCGGTACGTTCAGTCAGGAAAGAAGCAGAATCACCCCTACGTTGTTTCCAACGATGGGCTCCGATGTTAGGATGGATATGCTCGGATTCGGGACGGATATTTATCGTTTGGACGATATGTCAAGCACATCTCTTGGATTTACCTATTTTACGAATGTGGGCGGTTCTAACCAGAATACGTATTGGAATCCTGCGACGCTTACGGGTGCCCGTACCAACGCCGAGCGAGACTTTGCTATTTACATGGCCTCCGCTGCTCACAGCCGGTATGTGGACCCCAATAAAATCCATCGAGTCAGTAGTAATATCCGGTGGATAACAACCGAAGAGAGATTGCCCCCTGCGAAGATGACTGCCTTTGGAGGTATGTACTCTGTTAGAGGATACCATGAATATGAAGTCGTCGCCGATACCGGCGTGCTTGGTTCCGCTCAATATGAGTTTGACTTGGTGAGATATGACCGCTCCAGGCGGGCCGGTGAGCCCAGGTCAGCCGAAGAGGAAGCTAAAAAAAGCTGGGTTAGAAAGGTGGCTCCGTTGGCCTTTCTTGATTATGGCTATGCCAGAATCAAAGCCCCTGTAGCGGGTGAGAGTCCGGAGGAGACACTCATTTCGATGGGTATCGGTATGATTGTCGAACTCGGGGAGAATTTTAGTGGCGCCCTGCATTGCGGATGGCCGCTGAAATCAACCGCTACGACAAATAGCGGTGACGCCCGACTACACGTTAGCGTAATGATGCGATGGTAATCTTTTTCCCGGCGGCGTAGCCGGGAGGTGGAGGGATGATATAGTGTAAAGATGGACCTAAAAGGTAAAATGGTTTCTTTAAGTAAGGGGAAAGAATGATGGAAAAAGTAAGAAAGATTTCAAAAAAGTATTATTTGAGGCAGATTATAGCCTGCTGGCTGGTGTGTTGGATGGGTCTTGGCCTGCCACTGCAGGTGGCCAGGGCTATCGATCAGAGACTACCGTCAGATCCTGTTGTTGTTCCAGGCGGTGGTGGTGTCGGTTCGTTCGACTACTCGCCTGAAGGACAACTCCACATAAGAGATGTTGCTCATCAGACAATCATCGAGTGGGGTTCCTTTAATATCGGGACTGACGCACTAACCGAATTCCACCAGATTGGCGTTGATCCTGCGGTCTTAAACAGGATAACGGGTGGAGGCCCGGCAAGCGAGATTTTCGGTATTCTGAATGCCAACGGGAGGGTTTTTATTGTGAATCCTGCCGGTATCATCTTTGGACCCAGCGCCTCTGTCAATGTCGCTCAGTTGGTCGCTTCCAGCCTGGATATTCTCAACAGCGACTTTAGGGATGGGCTACCCTATACGTTTACCGGAGGGGCTACTGCGGGAGATGTAATCAACGAAGGTATTACCTCAATCACAGCCGAGCAAATAGCTCTTATCGGAAAACAGGTCATTAACAGAGGGGCCTTGGTAGCGAGCGACTATGTCATAATGGCTGCCGGCGACCGAGTTGTTATCAGCGAGAGCAGCCCTATTTTGGTTCAAGTTTCGATGCCGGAAGGTATCCCAGGAGAGTACGAATACATCGTTGACCAGGGCGGGTCACAGGGCACAGGTAGCGGTACGGTCGAAGCAGACCATGTCATTCTCGCTGCCGGTGACATCTGGTCGACGGCCATCAAAGGAGTTGAGACCTTAAGGGCAGAAGCAAAAGGCAACGTCGTTTTCCAAGGCGATATAGAGGCCTATGCTGAACCCGGTTCTGATGCTGTCGCTGATGTTACGATTATCACTGGTGGTGATTTTACTGTGGACCACGAAATAACAGCCGAAGCTGAGGCTGAAGGTTCGGGTAATAACTCTAGCGCCAGTATCAAGATTGACGCCGGTGGAAGTGTAACTATCAACGACCATGTCAAAGCCGAAGCCGATGCCGAAGATTATGCAGGCGACGCCGAGGCCGTCGTTGACATTGACGCTGGTGAAAGTGTGATTGTCAACGAAAATGGTGAAGACGACATGGTTGAGGCCGACGCTTTTGCCGGTTTTAATTCAGGTAATGCAACTGCCGAACTTACGATTACTGCCGGTACTGACGTTACTATAGATGACTCTATTAAAGCCGACGCTGATGCAATAGATCATTCAGGTAACGCTACGGCCAATCTTGATATTACTGCCACAGGAAACGTGAATATCAATGAGACTAACGGTGATTCGGTCGAAGCCGAAGCTAATGCTGAAAATCACTCAGGTGATGCTGGTGCCAGAATTTCAATAAATGCCGGTGAAGATGTTGTTATAAGTGAACATGTTAAAGCCGAAGCTGATGCCGAAAATTATTCAGGCAACGCTCAGGCCACTGTTGACATTGACGCTGGTGGGAGTGTAACTGTCAGAGAAGTGGAATGTTACATGGTTGAAGCCGACGCCTTTGCCGGTTTTGATTCAGGCGATGCAACTGCCGGGCTTACAATTGCTGCCGGTACTGACGTTACTATAAATGACTCTATTAAAGCCGACGCTGATTCAATAGATCATTCAGGTAATGCTACGGCTAATGTTGATATTACTGCCACAGGAAGCGTGAATATAAATGAGACCGATGATGAGTCAGTCAAAGCTGAAGCTAATACCGAAAATAACTCAGGTGATGCTACTGCCGGTATAACAATAGGTGCCGGTGAAGATGTTGTTATCAATGAACATGTCAAAGCCGAAGCCGATGCCGAAAATTATTCAGGCAACGCTCAGGCCACTGTTGATATTGATGCTGATGGAAGTGTGACTGTCAATGAAAATGATGAGGAATATATGGTTGAAGCCGACGCCTTTGCCGGTTTTGATTCAGGCGATGCAACTGCCGGGCTTACAATTGCTGCCGGTACTGAAGGGAACGTTAATATAAATGACTCAGTTAGAGCCGATGCTGATGCTATAGAACATTCAGGTAACGCTACGGCAAATGTTGATATTGCTGCCGGCGGAAGTGTGTATGTCAATGAGCATGATGGTGGTACAGTAAAGGCCGAAGCTAATACCGAAAATAACTCAGGTGATGCTACCGCCGGTATTACAATAGATGCTGGTGGTAATGTAGAAGTCTACGATACGGTTGAATCAGAAGCTGAAGTCGGAGGTGGTTCAGGTGATGCCACTGCGAACACTACTGTTCTCGCCGATGGTGATGTTACTGTTGACGGCGGAGAAATAGACGCCGAAGCTGAAGCTGAACGTGGTTCGGGTGACGCTGCTGCTACGGTCGCAGTTGAAGCTGCTAACGTAACTGTTACTGACGGAGGCGAAATAGAGGCCAGAGCTGAGGCCGAAAAAGGTTCAGGTGACGCAACAGCGGCTGTTAATATTACCACCACCAGTAGTGATGTCCTTGTGGAAAGCGGTGGAGGAATAATCGCCGACGCTGAGGCCGGACGTGGCTCAGGTGACGCTAAGGCTGCAGTCACAGTTGCTGCCGATAACGTAACTGTTACTAACAACAGCGAAATAGAGGCCGAGGCCAATACCGAACATGGTTCAGGGGATGCCGAGGCTGCTGTTGATATTGATGCCGATGGTGATGTTCTTGTGGAGCTCAACAGCAAAATAATGGCCTGGGCCGACACTTACCATTACGGTTCAGGTGACGCCACCGCAACTGTTGACATCGATGCAACCGGTGATGTTACTGTAATTGGTCATGAGCCCGAAGGCGAAGGCACAAGTAAGATAATAGCTCACGCCATGACTGAATGGCCTAAGTATGAAGATTCCTCGGGCAGCGCAACGGCCAGTGTTGACATTGACGCCGATGGTGATGTTACTGCAACCAGGGACGGCAAAATCGTGGCAGTAGCTGTGGTTAAAGACGGGGATGAAGGAGAATTGTTAGCTGAAGGTGACGCCACGGCAGATGTTACGATTAATGCTGGTGGTGATGTTACTATAGAAAAGGGCAGCGAAGCGAAGGCCGTCGCTCACATTGACAACAGCATAGTGCTTGAAGGTTTGTATCTGACAAAAAATGGCGAAGACGGCATTACAGAATTAGAATTAGGTGACGCCACGGCAGATGTTGCGATTACTGCAGATGGTGATGTTACTGTAAGCATGGGCGGTGAAGTAAAGGCAAAAGCTGAGATTTACAACGAAGCCGGATTTCCGATGGTTGAATTTGCAGCTTCAGACTTTGAAGAATCTTTTTCTCTCAATTTAGGTGACGCAACCGCCAACGTTGATATTGACGCAGGTGGTGATGTTACCGTAGAGAAAGGCGGAGACGTAGGAGCTGAAGCTTATATCGAAAACTTAGTCAGATTCTACCTCATCGATCCGTTTGAATTAGTATTTCTTCCTCCGCTTCCGAGTATTCAAGATTTAGGTGACGCAACCGCCAATGTTTCTATTGACTCCGGTGGTGATGTTACTGTAACCAAGGGAGGCAGCGTATATGCCGATGCTGAGCTTTACTACGGGGCCGAATTAGTTTTTGATGGAGTTGGTGAGATTGTTTCTTTAGATAACGGCGAACTTGACCTTCCAGGTTTGGGTGACGCCACCGCTAATGTTGAAATCACAGCACCTGGTCTTCTTACTGTAGACAGAGGCGGCGAAGTGTATGCCGAGGCTTCGATTGAATACGAGCTCGGAGGATTTGAATCACCTGGTATGCTTCTGTTAGAAGATGAGGTTGAGAATTCAGGTGACGCCACAGCCGGTGTTGTTATTGACGCACGTGGTGGTGTTAATGTAGGCGAGCGCGGCGAAGTTACTGCCGATGCCTGGATTGAAACCACCGGGTTAATCAGAGAAGTAGGTTTATTGCAGCTTCCTATATTCTTCGGTATGCCTCCGGGTGACGCCACAGCCAGCCTTAGCATTCTGACCTGCGGAGACGTTATTGTAGACGGCTGGATAAGTGCCGATGCTGGTATCGAATCAGAGTTGCCTGGTGATACCTCGGCCAACGTTTTGATTCGTGCCTATGGCGACGTTATCGTAAACAGCGAAGAAGTAACGCTGGGTGAATTTCAAGTTGAACAACCTCTCGGCGGCCAAATAGAGGCTGAAGCATGGGGAGGCGAAAACAACTCTGCCGATATTACGATTCTCGCCGTTGGCGACGTTATTGTAAACGACGCACCTGGTATTGACCACGTTGCAGAGCAAATCGAGGGCAGCAACTACATATACAGCCCAGAGGAGATAAAGGCTGCGGCATTCGATGGGCAGTCAAACGACGCTCACATTGGAATTGCAACGCGTGGCGGCGGCCCCGTCAGCCCGGGTGATATTATAGTAGATGGGCAGATAGGTGCTCACGCCTGGAACGAGAGCGAAGCCTCCACAAACACCTCCAGCGTTGAAATTTCCGCCGCTCGGGATGTTATCGTCAACGGTGGATATGCTCAGATTCGTATACCTTCTGAAGGTGAAATTGTAGGACTCCCTAATGGCTACAGCGAAGAAGGCGGCCAGATATTGGCCGATGCATACAGCAGAGGTTATCAGCAGAGTCAAACTGTCTCCTTCAACACCGCCAATGTTGAGATTTTCGCCGGTCGTGACGTAACTGTACACGCTGCAGATGTTGAATATGTGGAGTTTGAACCGGTTATAGAACCTCAGAGTAGGATTGGCGTCGACGGCGGCCAAATATTGGCTATTACAGGCTGGAATGATGACAGCGAAAACACATCGCATATCGGTATTTCAGCCGACCATGATGTTACTGTAGAAGGTGTTGTTGATGGTGATGTTCATTTTTCGAATATTGATGGCGGCGGCGACGGCGAAATAATTGCCGGCGCACATGGTAATCGCAGCACAAACACCGCTGAGATTGAAATCTGTGCCGAGGACGATGTTATCGTAGACGGCAAAATAACGGCCACGGCGGGCACAGGCGCTGATGGCGTGGCTCACAATGCCCATATTACGATTGCCGCAGGTGACGATATTGACGGAAGCGGGTATATTGAAGCAGATGCGGATGAAAGCGCTGCTGAGTGGGCAGAGAGTATTACGTTTATCTCTGCTAATGGCGACTTCCTCTTTGATGGAGAGGCAAGCCCTGAGCCCGTGAAGATAGTCGATGATGTTGACTGTCCGGCCTGCGACTTCGAATGGCTCGACTGGACATGGTGTGCCGATTGCGAGCCAGCACCAACATTCGTTCTGGCACCACCTATTGTCCTGCTTGAAACACCGATGATAGTGGGTTGTCCAGTAGAGATGGGAGCTGCTGCTCTGGAGCTTGGGATTACAGGGGAAGCTATTCAGGTCGCTATAGCTGACGCTTTTGCCCTTAATCCGAGCATACAGCCCTGCCAGGCTTGTGCAACACTCATAGACGCTGCTGTAGTTTTGAGGGATGAAGATGGGTCCCGCATGGCTGCGATGGTTGCGGCGTTTAACGAGTTAGCACCGGCTGGTGCGCCGTTCACTCCGGAAATGTCTGCCTTGATTGCTACGGCATTCGCAGATGCTGCTGAAGGAAGTCAGTACGCCTCGGCGGCCCAGTATATCGATGCTTTCGTCCGGTATGTTGCCGTTCTGGATACTGACCTGGGTACACCGGTGGGTGATTCTATCGCTTTTGTCATGGCAAAATATGGTGCAGGCGTAACAGGCAGTGACAATGCTAATATTGCGGCATTCGTTGCAGCACGTTTGGAAAGCCGTGCAACTTTCGCCCGTTGACAGAGCGAATTAGAAGCAGCAGGTTATTAATTGTCTTAACAAATAAGCCCGCCCCCTTGAAAGGGGCGGGCTTTTTATTTAGAGTTTATTCATGACCTCTCGCGAGCACAGTAGTCACTGTTATTATCTTGACGCGCTCGCGGCTGGTATGGTGTTTCCCCCCCATTGTCGAAGGATATGTTCTATGATGTCGGCTCTGCTGATAATGCCCACTACCTTGCCCTTTGATGTGACAGGGACCCTTCGAAGAAAGTAATTCATCAAACAGTCACAAACAGCCGGCAAATCCTCGTTCTCATCGAAGTGCACTGCAGGTTGTGTCATAAAATTACTAACCGTCTTATTCCTAAGGTCTTCATCGGCATATAATAATCTTATTAAGTCTTTTTCTGTGAGAACTCCCACCAAAGTCATATCATCTTCTACCACAGGGATACCGGTAATGTCGTTTTTCCATAGAAGTTCTACGGCTTCAAGTACGGGAGCGTCTTTTTTTACGCTAATGACTTGTTTGGTCATAATGTCTTTTGCTTTGAGCATCGCAGCCCCCTTTTCATCAATTTCTTTTGTAGATACTGGAGCATCTTAGAAAAATAGTCACGCGCTTCTGCGACAATTTAATTCTCTGACGAGTAGGTAATCCGGAGTTTCATAATTTTATCTCCGATGCCACCATGCAAATCGATTAGCCGGCGATGGCTTTCCAGCTTTGATTTAGTTCATCCATCAGTTTTATCACTTCAAGAATTATTTGAGGGTCGCGTTTTATATTGGCCTCGGAGAGGCGTCTGCGCATATAGCAATAGAGCTTGCGAAGGTTAGCAGCTATTTCGCCGCCGGCATCCATATCCAAAACCACGTTGAGCTCATCGATTATGTCCTGGGCCTTATTTATGTATCGACCCTTTGCCCCGTCGTTGCCCGCCTCTATTTCCTTGATTGCCAGTTTCATGAATTTGATTGCACCATCGTAGAGCATGATGATGAGACGGCCTTTGCTCTGAGTGGTAATTGAGCTGTCCTGATATGCTGCGATTCCATTCATAGTATTGTTCCGTTCAATGGTATTTCGTGAAGTGTTGTGCGTTAGCATCGTCGCGAAAAACTCAATACGCTCACGGCATCACATTACCTGTCACTTAGCATTTTAATAACTTACGGGGAGATGACCCAAAGCTTTCTGCCCCGGTCATCTCCCCGCTCATCGCTCAAAATTTAAATGCTGTTACTGCTGTTATCTCAGCAGAGTCAATGCCATCTGCGGCATTGCATTGGCCTGTGCCAACATCGCGACACCGGCTTGTGCCAGCACTTGCGTTCTGGTCATATCTGCCATTTCGGTAGCCACATCGACATCCGAAATACGGGATTCGGCTGAGGATATGTTTTCGGCCTGAATGTCGAGAACCTCTACTATGCTTTCCAGACGCCTCATCTTATAGCCGAATGATGCACGGGCAGAATTTGCGCTGGTGATGGCGGTGTCCAGAGATGTCAAGGCTGCCTGCGCACTAGTTGCGCTGGCGATTGTCAGCGCGCCGATGCCAAGACCAGTCGTGGTCATATTAGCCTTATTGATGGTGATTGTGTCAGTTGCTCCACCGAAGTAGATTGATACGCCAGTAGTAGCATTGAGCAGGGTGATACCGTTAAATTTGGCCGACCCTGCAATACGCCCGATTTCGTTGGACAATTCGACGAACTCACTATTCATAATAGTACGCTGTGCGGTAACATAAGTACCCGTAGATGCCTGCTCAGCCAATTGTTTCATACGTACCAGGAGGTTATCGATTGTCTGCATACCACCTTCTGCCACCTGTACCATACTGATGGCGTCTTGGGCATTACGAGAACCCTGCTGGAGCACAGCAACGTCGGCACGCATCAACTCTCGAACAGCCAGGCCGGCTGCGTCGTCTTTTGCATTAATTATCCGCAAGCCGGACGACAGCCTTTCCACCGATTTGGCCAAGGCATCGTAACTTGTGCCTAAGTGCCTTGCAGCGTTGGCTGCCATAATGTTGTTTTTAATTGCTAACATATTCTTGACTCCTTAAAAAAACAAACGTTCATTTTTTTTGAGGTTCATTAAACCACCTAACTTAACTATGATTTCAGCCTGTAATCATAACTTCTCTATTATTCTTCCGTTGCACATTATCGGCAAAGGACAGGGGAACTTTAGGAATTTGCGGGGCGAAAATTAGCAAAAAACGGGTGGACCTGTAATATTGCTGCTTTAGGTAATGAAATTATAGGCAAGATACAAAAGATAGGAAAAATAGTATGTAATTATCATCCGATGCAGCGAAAAAGATGTGTAAATTGCTGGTTTTAGCCGGCTATAAGGGATTGACTCTCGTTTAGATTTGTCCGGGCAAGTATAATTCAGATAATACGGCCAAATTACTGCGGTCTTCGAATCTGCAATTTTATTAAGAGCCGTAGGAAGATTTTATTATGGGACTTTCACGAAAGAGCATTTTTTGCGGGAGCTCCGGCGAGACCTATTGCTGCGGAAGCGGCCGAATCCGCAGGTTTTTCTAATAAGTCTCTCGGTGTCTTATGCTACAACTGATTTAGGTGCCGGTTCAAAAGAGGGTGTAGAATGGATTTCTAAATCGGTGTTGCAGCTTTGGTCATCCGAAGTAACTTGTTCGGCAACGAGCTCGGCATTCCGGCCTTGACACCATCGGTGCCACATTTCTCGATAGGTAGCTTCCACGTTTCTAACGAATCTGTTTGTATTGCACAATGAAGCGCCGGCTATAGTTCTTCGCATTATAGCACGCATTTCTACAAGGTTCTGTCGTTTTGCTGCAAGGGCAGTTGCTCTTGTGACATACTCTTGAGGCGTTGGGGCCGCCAGAAACTCCATGCCGAAGCGGGTCAATATGGTCAACCCGACTCTGGACATGTGATGTTGTCCGACCAGCGAGATTACAGGTACGCCCATCCATAAAGCTTCGAAGGTTGTTGTCGTACCATTGTAAGGGTATGTATCTAAGGCAATGTCAATCTGGTTATATAATCTCAAGTGCTCGACACAGTGTTTTGGGCCGTGTATATCTACCCGGCCTGTATCGATTCCAAGTTGCTCGAACATGCGTAAATAACGGCTCCTTAGCGTCTCGTCGTCGCCGCCTATGAACTTCAATAACAGACGCGAACCGTCATTGGCCTTGAGAATTTCGGACCAAAGTGACATGATAAAAGAGTTTATCTTACAGTTGTTGTTAAATGAGCCGAAGGTAATATAACCGTTGTTAAGGGCGGGCAGAGGTGCAACAGGTGGCGCATAGTCAACAGGTTTGTAGCAGAGAAAGCCGTCCGGCAGATAGACTAATTTTTCAGTGTAAAATTGCTGTGATTCAGGCGGATTAGCTAATTCATCGGTCAAACGATAATCGACCTGCGCCATCCCGGTTGTATCGGGATATCCGAGGTAGGTGACCTGGATTGGTGCCAGCTTGTATGCCAGCACAGGTAGACGATTATTAGCCGTGTGGCCAGCAAGGTCCACCAAAATATCGATTTTGTCCTTTTTGATTATTTCGATGACCACTTCATCGCTGACTCCATAGATATTTCGGAAGTGGTCGAACTTGGATTTCAGACGTTCAGTAATCTCGTCAGGTTGCTCGACGTTGCTATATCCATAAGTTTCCACCGTCTGATGGTTTTGTTCGTCCAGAAGTATCTCGAAAAAATACGCGACCGAATGATTACGAAAATCGGGTGAGATGTAACCGATTCGAAGCTGGCGATTAGGGTCTGGGACATTGTCGTGAGATGTTTTAGCCAGAGTTATCGGTCCTTGTATCTGTGCCCATCGCTTGTGCTCGTCAAAGAGCAATTGGCAGTCCGACTTTGGCAGATAATGCAAAAAAAGCAGGAAGTTAGAATGGACTATTGGGTTGCCGGGTGCCTTTTCGACCGCTTTTCGCAATACCTCGATACCTTGTTGTGTTTCACCCATTCGCACCATGTGCATGCCACAGTTATTCAGCACCACGCCGTTATCGGGGTTAGCCTCCAGGGCTTTTTTGCGATATTCCATCTCTTCGGTTCTTCGTCCCAGCGTTTCCTTGATATTTGCCAGTTCGTTATATACCGTCCAGTGTGGTTTTCGCTTTAAGATATTGACGTACCATTCTTCAGCCGCATCGAGCCGTCCGATACCGACCAGAGTCATTGCAAGTATATACATAACCGCCATTCGGGATGGGTCCTTTTCTACCATCTGTCGAACAATTGCAATATTGTCATCGTTGATAAGCTTCTTGGCTTCGTCGGTCTGGCCAGCTTGAATGGCCTGCCTTGCCCTAATGAGAAATTCGGGCAGGTTGTCGTCTGAGGTGGTAACTCGCATCCGCCCGTCTTTTAAAACGGTAAATTGCACTTCTTCATTCTCTGAAGGAGTTCTCCTGAAAGGGGACGACTTTCTCATCATTTGTTTCTTCTTTTTCTTTCTTTGGCGGAGCGAACGCTTTAATTTTTTATTTTGACTCATCTGAACCTTTCTTACAAAAAGTCAGCTCAAATCAAAATCCATGTTCACCTGGTAAAAAGCTGCTCATGATAGACGAACAAATTCTCAGAACTTGTTTACATCAATATATTTATTGAATGCTCGCCAGCAAACACCTCATGTAGTTCGTACAATCCAGAAAAACTATTTTCGTTTGTCAGCCATTCGTTGGCGGGGCTGTTGCTTGACCCCGCACCTGGATTCGCCGGGTCTTGTTGCTGGGCCCAGCCGTTTTGTAGCGATTGCTCCTTGAGAGCCTGTTGTTCTGATTGTTCCCCGCCGGTCAGAAGGACTTCAAGCCGCTTTATCGCAATGCCGCAATCAGCAAGGTCTCGGATTATCTGCGGCAATGCCTGCTCAATCTCATATCTGGTTTGTGTCTTGTCGACTTCCAACAGGCCTGTTATTTGGGCGTTCTGCTCCTGGAATTTTATTAAAACTTTTCCGAGTTCCGGTGGATTGAGGCGAACGGTAATTTGCTGGGTTACGCTTTGTTGGGACAAAGAGCTGTGAATAGATTCAAGAATCTGTTTGCTAATACCTGCAGAGACATCGCTTGACGAAGTCTGCTCCTGCAGATTGGCGGTCTTTGGGGCCTCAGCGGAGGTGGGCGATTGCTCTGTAGTGGGAGCTTGGGGGTTGTTATGAGAGAGTATCTGCTCAAAGTTCGAATTGGACCTGCTATTAGAGGTTGAGTTGCCACGGTCTTTTGTTTGGCCGGTGGATATTTGGACCTCCGTTACGTTCAGCTTCTGGAAAGTAGAATCTCGTGAGAGATTGCCTGCCTGCTCTGTGGCGTTGCTGTCTGACGATTCTGAGAGTGTTTGGCCGGACTGCGGTTTTGCGACGTTTTGTGAAATGGGATCGAGGTACTGCTGGTCACCGGCAGATTTGTTATCTGTTGGTGTAGGAAGGGATTTTTCCAGATAAATCCCAACAAGCTGGGCCTGGGGTTTAGAGGGTTTATCCTGAGACGGCGGAAAGTTGGTATTCAATGGTGGTGTTTCTTGGATGTCGGAGGTAGCTGACTTATCTACCATAGTCGTTTTTTCGCCTGTAGTGGTTGCCTTGCTACCGTTATCAATAAGAGCTTCCGGCATCAATTCTGTGGGGTTTTCCCCGTTGTCAGCGTTTTTTAAGAAGGGAACAACTGTTTCATTTGACGTCAATATGTTATCGGCGTTGTTGCCTTCCCCAAGGCTGGTATCGGCAGTAGGGGTACCCGTGGATGTGTTGGGCAAAACAGCTTTGAGTACAAGTTGACCATTTTCATCAGTGGTTAGAAAAGGTTTGATTTCGACTGAAGTCGAAAGAGGCAGCGCAGAATTCGCCTCAAGAAACGAACCGGAGGCCAGGTCTTGTTCTTTTGATGTTGTGTTACCATCTGCCTTCGGTGGTGTCTTAGTCGTTATTATCTTGCGAAGCGTATGGCTAAAATCTTGCGGTGGTTTGTCAACAGGCTCATTTTCGGCATTAGTGAATGTATTATCGGTCTTTATTGTTTTGGGGATATTAACAGGTGGTGGGTTTTCATATGAGTTCGGGGAGAATTGTTCGGTTTTTTGGATTGTATTGAGTTTTGATGGAGCTGGGGCTGTGCCGGCTGTTGCTACGAAGATGTTATCAATTGCCAACGGATAGGTATACATACAGCATCCTTACAAAAAAAAGACTAATCTGTTTGTTTATTGCAACTGACGTGCCAACAGTCGAGAAAAGGGTTTCTATTCAATATTAACTACTTGTTTATGCAGGGCTTATGAATATCAATAAGAGGGTGATTGCTTGAAAATATCCTGTTGTTAGTAGTATTTGCGGAGAAATATTCCTGGATGCAGGAAGGAATTTCCGGTTTGGGTTAATGGCGGCTTCACCAGGTGAGTTGAGCGGCTTTCAAGTGGCTGTGGATATGTAAAAAACATGTCCGGTTGTATAGAATCCTGACATCGCTTCTGCGGATTTGAGGCGGTTTTTCGCGCAGGACAGGGGTTGATATGCTGAAAATGGCCGGTGTTGGGCGTTTGGCACGATTATTGCTAATCTTCTTTTATCTTGTGTAGACAAGGTTTGTGCAGTCCGCAGGACGCCTTACGGCGGGGCCCCCCTTTGGAGGGAGCCCCATAGATATATAGATATTGGGAGACTTCAGATGTCCAAAACAGACAGCATAGTAGACCTTCTGGATGCCGGTATTAGGGCTGAGCATCTTCGCCAGAAAGCGATCGCCAACAACATTGCCAATCTTGAGACACCGGGATACTGCAGGGTCGATGTCAAATTCGAGGAACTGCTTGCGAAGGCCTTGGATTCGCCTGGCACAGTTGACCTTAGTGAAATTAAACCGCAGATTTATCGGCCCAAAAAGACGCCGGTAAAGTCAGACGGCAACGACGTTAATTTTGAGACTGAGGTGGGCGAGATGGTCAAAAATGCCCTTCGCCACAAGACATACATTCGGCTGCTCAACAGGAAGTACAGCCAAATTGAATTAGCAATGGGCATAAAATAGTAATCCGCTGTTAGTTGCTGAGGTTCGGCGAATCGAATGGAGACCGGAAAGGAGGGAGAAAGGGTAGAACAATATGGAAGTTGATAATATCTTCAGCCCAATAGATATAGCGATTTCGGGTTTGCAAGCCCAGGGCAAACAGATGGAGGTGATTTCATCGAATGTTGCCAATGCCCGCACAACCGATGCCGGCAATGGTGAGCCTTACCGTAGGCTCGAAGCCGCGTTCAAATCGGAAAAGGATATGGGCGGGGTTAGGGTGGACAAGATACTTGCCGATATGAGTGATTTTCTTAGGGTTTTCGACCCCGGTAATCCTCATGCCGATGAGGAGGGATATATTGCGATGCCCAACGTAAATTTGCCCGTTGAGATGATGAATTTGAATATTGCGACGCGGGTGTATCAGGCCAACGCGGCGGTTTTGAAACGCTATCAAGAAATGGTGGAAAACACACTCGAATTACTTCGATAAATTACGGAGTCAGCGATGGTTAACCTGAATGCAAATGTAAGCGGGGTCTCAAATACAATCAACGGTGTATGGAAACCCGGCTCGGTACAGCCCACGGCCAATCCTGATTCTTTCGGAATGCCGCAAGTGGGAGGTTCTGACGCCAAGAAGGCAGACTTTGCTGATGCTGTTAAGGCTGTCAAGAACTACATATCCAAGGTTGATGACCTTCAAGGGTCGTCAGACATGTCCATAAAGGATTTATTATCCGGTAGGAATGAGGATATCATCTCGGTGGTCTCGGCAGTAGCTAAAGCTGATATGAGTTTTAAGCTGCTTATTGGCGTTAGAAATCAGTTAATTGAAGCGTATAAGCAAACTATGAATATGCAGTTGTAGAGTAATTGTATCGACTATTCTTAAGGTCTTTTCCAATCACCCGTAATCGATGGTCAATTAGCGAAGAGGTTTAATGAGATTTCTCCAAAAGATAGGCGCGATATGGCGAAAGGTAAGTCCGGTTGAGCGGGCCTTGCTTGTTGCAATCGTTTTGATATTTGTTAGTGCCGGTGTGCTGCTGACTTATTGGGTCCGTAAACCTGATATGAGAATGCTGTATCAGGAGCTTGAACCCGAAGAAGCATCTAAGATTGCAGAAAAAATCAGCGAAAAGGGCATTGCTTATGAGTTGCGAAACGGCGGGACGAGTATCTATGCGCCAGAAGAAAAAGTCTATCAGCTTCGTCTGGATATGGCCAGAGAGGGGCTTCCTGTAGGTCAGCAGGGCGGTTACAAAATATTCGATGATGAAAAAATCAGCGTCAGCCCATTTGTTCAAAGCATCAACCTCAAGCGGGCACTACAGGAAGAGCTTGCCAAGAGTATCCAGATGATAGACGGTGTGCTTCACGCACGGGTTCATATAGTAAGTCCCGAACAGACGCTTTTTACATCTGAGGCTGGGAAAACCACTGCTTCGGTTGTTCTTCGTCTGAAGCCGGGTTATAAATTAAGCGCTGTGAATATAACGGCAATCACCCATTTGGTGTCCGGCAGTGTTGAGGGTCTTAAATCAGAAAATGTAACCGTTATAGACAGTCAAGGACATCTTCTTTCGGATGAATCGGACCGGACTTTGGCCAGTGGGGCCGGCACAGTCCAAAGTTATAGAGAAAGAGTGGAGCATAGCTTGGCCGACAAGGTCGAGGATATGCTCACTACTGTTTTGGGACCGGGTCGGGCAACGGTAAAGGTCAGTGCCGTTATTGATATGAATAGTGTCAACACCGTTTCAGAAACCTATGACCCGAAGGGAGTTGCTTCAAAAGAAGAAATTACAAGTGGCTCTGAAACTGAACCGGGTAATGTGTCGGCTCAAGGCCAGCCGCCTGTACAAGGCGGCACGAAGAAGGACGAAACAATTATTACGGAATACCAAATCGGCAAGACTGTGAAGCAGGAGGTTATTTTGCCGGGAATAATAAAATCTCTGTCGGTGGCTGCTTTTGTCGATTTATCGCCAGCCGATGCTAATGAGGCAAGTCCTGGCGGTACGACCGCAAAGATAATGGAATTGTCGGAGGTGGAAGAAATCATCAAGAATGCTCTTGGTCTTAAGGAGACAGACTCGCTTACAGTAGTTGACACCAAGTTTTATCGTCCGCTTGAGTTGCTGGCCGATGAAGAGCCGTCCAGGTGGCCTCGCTACATAGCAATTGCCCGCCATGCTTCTTTAGGGATTATGGCAATTTGTGCGTTGCTTGTTCTCCGGATGTTCCGTGGTGCAAAGAGAAAAGCGGCCACGGCAACCGCGGCAGGGGCATTGCCCGAAGCTGAGGGCGCCGCCGGCCTTCTTACAGGTGAAGCCGCTTCCGAACCGTTAGTATTGCGCAGACAGATAGCAAATGCTTTGGAACGTGAACCAGACCGTGTCAGGCAGTTGTTTACCAGTTGGATAGAAGAAAAGGGGGAATAAATAAGTGGCATTGAGCGGTAAACAGAAGGCTGCAATGCTTTTGATGAGCTTAGATGCAACAACCGCTGCTGAACTGCTCAAAGGTATTGACGCTGAGGTAGTTCAGGAGTTGGCGGTGGAATTAGCGGCTCTGGATGCTGCGGGTTATCGCAGCAGCAGGCAGAGCTTGAAGCTTGCGCGGCAGTTCTTTAATTCGCTGCAGCCCACTGAGGAATTTCGCCTTAAGGGCTTCCTGAAGGAAGTGCTGAAAAGCACTGTAGGCCAGGAGAAAGCAGCGCAAATCCAGAGCCAGATACAGGATTTGCTGTACAAAGGTGACCCTTTCGCCTCTATTCGTTCAGTCGATTCGCAAACGATTGCGTCAGTTATTGAGAGGGAACATCCTCAAACTGCTGCGGTGGTTTTATCTGAACTGCCGACGGAGAAAAGATTGGAGGTGCTCAGTTTCTTGGATGGAGGTATCCGAATTAGCTTTGTCGGCAGAATGGTCGATGGTGAGACTATGACAGCCGAAGCAAAGGCACACGTAGCAAAGACGATTTGCAAACGTTTCGAGAATATTGTAAGCGGTGTCGCACCTGTGCCTGCGTCACCTTGGCAGCCGCAGGTTCAGGCAGGTGAGGCTTTACCAATCCGGCCGGAGCAGCCTTTAAGAAAAGCGGCTTTGGTTCTGCGAAACCTGGGTAAAGAAATTCGAGATGGTCTGCTCGGTGCCATACAGGGAAAAGACAGCCAGACCGGTGAGATGATAGCTAACTTAATGATAGTCTGGGAGGATATTCCGCAAATTGCTGACAGGTCGCTGCAGGAAGCCTTGAAAGGAATTGATGCAAGCAAATTAGCGTTGGCATTGGTCAGAGCCGATGATAGTGTCGTTGGGAAGATAAGGTCTAACGTCTTCGGGCGAGCGGCTGCTATGCTGGATGAGGAAGCGCCACTTGTATCAGTTGCCAAAAAGAAGGATGTTGAAAAAGCCAGGGAGGGAATTGTCCAGGTTCTGCGCGAAATGAATGAGAAAGGCGAACTTGAGTTTATAGAATGATAACGTGCACCCCTGACATAGTTACGGTCAGTGTTGCTAAGCATCGAGAAGAAATGGCCGTACTTTCAATAAAAATCGGCCTGCTGCCACGACTTGCGTCGGGAGACGCAGGGGCAGGCGAAGACATTAGTGCAAAAAGTTCAGGAGAGAGCAAGTAGATGGCATTGACGGGTAAACAAAAAGCTGCGATGTTGTTGATGAGTTTGGATGCTGCGACGGGGACCGAGCTGCTCAGGGGACTTGGCGCCGACGAGATTCAAGAGATTGCTATGGAGCTTGCGCGAATCGATGCATCGCAGCAGCACGATGCGAAGGAGCAGACGAAGGTTGTCCGGGAGTTCTATACCTCACTTCGAAAAAAAGACCAACCTCATAAATTTAGCATGAGAGGTTTTCTTAACGAAATGCTTGTAAGCGTCCTCGGCAAAGACAAGGCCGGGCAGATTCAAACTCAGGTTAGAAAGGCAACAGAAAAGAAAGACCCATTTGTAGATATTCATTCGGCCAGCGTAGACGAATTAATTCTTGCGCTGGAGGGAGAGCACCCACAGACGATAGCTGTGGTGCTGTCGGAGCTGCCTCCGAAGAGAAGCCAGGAGGCACTGTCGCTTTTGAGCGAAGAGGTTCGGCTCAAAGCTGTGTGCAAGATGACCAACCCGGAACTGGTGGGAGCTGGAGTGAGGCAGCGGATAGCATCTATGGTTAGCGAACGGCTCAAGAGTCTCAAAGGAGAGACTCTTGCAGAAAGGCCGGAGCGGACTCTGCGAAGACTGGCTATTGTGCTAAGTGGTCTGGAGAAGAACCTGCGAGACCAACTGCTTGATGAAATCGGCAAACATGATGAAGAGACGGCCCTTACGATAAGACATTTGATGATAACGTGGGAAGATATTCCTTCAATAGCGGACAGGTCTCTGCAGGAAGTGCTGCGGACCGTGCAGTCAAGCAGATTGGCGGTCGCGCTTTATGGGGCAGACGAAGAGATTGTCCAAAAGATACGCTCAAATATATCTGACAGGGCTGTGGCTATGCTTGACGAAGAGGCTTCGCTGATGCAGGAGCCGCTGCAAAAAGAAGTTTTTGATGCAAGAGAAGAAGTTGTCAAACCGTTGCGAGAGGCTAATGAAGAGGGCAAACTTAGAATGATAGGTCGATAGTAGAATGTCGCGGACACTTAAGGTCAATCTTGAAAGGCCGGTGACGTCGGTAAAAATCCTGGGAAACTATCCCGATGGTGTCGGGACCGGCTTGTCCGGCCGTGCCGGAGTAAATTCGGGAGCATTGGAGGCTCAGAAAGCTGTATTTTCGCAAGCTTGCCAGACACTCAAGGGCATCATTGCTAAGCTCAATCAGTTTTACGACAAGATAATTGCCGGGCATGAGGAAGAAATTGCCAGACTTTCGGTTGAAATCGCCCGAAAGATATTGATGCAAAAAGTCGAAAGCGGGGATTATGAAATAGAATCTATCGTCAAAGAAGCACTCAAGAATGCTCCCACGCCTCAAGATGTGGTGGTGCGTTTGAACCCCCGAGACCTTGTGCAGTGCCAAAAGGCACAGCAGGATGAGCCAGGTGGCGGCTTAGCCGGCATTAAGTTTGTTTCTGACCCCAATATAGGACGGGCAGAATGCCTGCTTGAGAGTCCAAAAGGGATTATCGAATCGTTGATTAACGAACATCTGGAACGAGTTGGAAAAGCACTTAAGAAGGTAGAATGACTTATGGCGACGACCAAGGTCAGTAACTGTTCGATTGATTTTGAGAAGTTTCGTTCGGCCCTTCGTGATGTAAATTTGTTTAATTGTCAGGGTTCTGTTGTGCGGGTGTCTGGTCTGACGGTTGAATCTACCGGTCCGACGTTGGGCTTGGGAGAGCTTTGCGGTATCCAGCTTCGTGATGGCCGGCGTGTGCTGGCTGAAGTGGTAGGTTTCCAGAAAGAGCATCTTGTCCTGTTGCCGTTGGAGCATATAGATGGTATATCACCGGGCGATACTGTAACGGCTCGGACTACTCCACGCCATATTACATTAAGCGAGAGTGTCCTGGGTAGAGTATTAAACGGGTTGGGAGAAACTATAGATAATAAAGGACCGTTAGCCGGGACGGATAAGAAGGCGTTAGATGCAAGTAGTCCGCCACCTTTGAGTCGAGAGAAAATTACCCGTCCTTTGGCTTTGGGAATCAGGTCGATAGACAGTGTATTAACCTGTGGCAAGGGACAGAGGGTAGGCATTTTCTCAGGCAGCGGAGTGGGCAAGAGCGTCCTGCTTGGCGATATTGCAAATTCGAGTGAGGCACAGGTTAATGTCGTGGCATTGATAGGTGAGCGTGGCCGGGAGGTTCGCGAGTTTCTCGATGCAGACCTTGGTCCGGAGGGGTTGGCACGCAGCGTTGTTGTTGTTGCCACGTCGGATTCGCCTCCGATTCAGCGCGTCAAGGCGGCATTCGTAGCTGTTACGATAGCCGAATATTTTAGGGACAAACACAAAGATGTTCTGTTTATGATGGATTCGGTTACTCGCTTCGCCCAGGCCCAGCGTGAGATAGGTCTTGCTGCGGGTGAGCCGCCGGCGGCGAAGGGCTACTGTCCGAGTGTTTTCTCACTAATGCCAAGACTAATCGAACGTTTAGGCTGTTCCGAGAATGGAAGCATCACGGGTATTATAACTGTCCTGGTGGAGAACGATGATTTGGCTGACCCTGTGGCTGATAGTGCCAGGAGTCTGCTGGATGGGCACATAGTTCTGTCGAGGAAATTGGCTGAGAGGGGCCATTATCCTGCTGTGGACATTTTACAAAGTATCAGCCGATTGATGCCTGCCGTGGTGAGCGAAGAGCATAAGCGTGCGGCGCAGAAGCTGCGAGAAATATATGCCATTTATGCTGACGCTGAAGACCTGATAAACATTGGGGCGTTTTCACGGGGCAGCAATCGGCGTGTTGACGGGGCAATAGCCCTGATTGACAGGATAAACGACTTTCTTATTCAGCCTGTTCGAGAGAGAACCAGTTTCGAAGAAACTGTCAAGCGAATGACAGCCATTACCCGGCAGTGGGATGAGCTGCTGGGTTCGAAAACGCAATAAATTAAGTTTTCGGTATCAGTTAAATATTGAGAGTTGAGAATCGGAAGTTAAATGAAACGGTTTGTATGGCGGTTGCAGCGCGTTCTTGACATAAAGAAAAAGGAAGAGCAAAAAAAGAGAACAGAGTTGCTTGAGCTTATGGAAAGGATAGCTCAGACGCGAGGGCAGTTGCTAACAAAGCAAATGATATTGGAAGATATAATAAATGGTTTGAGCGGGGAAGAGCCTAAGAAGCGATTAGGCGAACAAGAGTTTTTTTTAAGATATTCGGTGACAAGTAACGAGGAGATTAAAAAACTCAAGGATAAATTAAGCGAACTGGAATCGCAACAAAGAGAAAAAATTGCTGAGGTTTTAAAGGTCAGAAGGTTCAAAGAAGGCTTGGAGCGATTGCGGGCTGACGCAAAGATACAATTTATAAAGGAGCAAGAAAAGCTTGAGCAAAAAGAGTTAGATGAGACAGCTACAGTTTCATTTGTACGAAAGAAAAGCTCATCTAAATCAGGCACGAATTAGAAAGTCACATTTTGCAAAAAAGTTGCAAAATGCAAACACAATAGTAGGGAAAGACAAAGTTGGCAGTAAAGAGGATTGGGATTTTGCTGTCTTTCACAAACATGATAGCGCGAGATTAGGAGAAAACCGGTGAGTAAGAAACTGATAATAATCATAGCGGCGGCGGGAGTAGTAAGCTTTGCCGGGGCGTTTTGTTTTGGTTGGTTTACTAAGCCATCTCCGGCAAGCCCTCCTGGCGAGTTAAGTCAGCCGGTGGTTGCCGGCGGACAAACTGGGGCGGGGCTATCCCCGCCGGAAGCCGGCGCGGTGGGCGCCGATGTAACAGCTTCTGAAACGGCAAGAAAGACTATGTCAGAAAAGCAGCTTAAGAGTCTCGTTTACGACGTCCAGGAAAAAATGCGAGAGTACAACAATAAAATGCAGGACCTCGATGTGCGGGAGCAGAGGCTGAAGGTGGCCCAGGATGTGTTAAAGAAAGACATCGAAGACCTAAACAATCTGCGAATCGAGCTTGCTTCAGCCGTTGCCAGTCTTAAAGAAGAGCGGGATAATCTGCTTAAGGGCAGGCTTGAGATTGCCAATGCAGAGAAGGCCAACCTCGTAACGCTCGCAGCCGCCTATGACAAGATGGACGTGAGCGGCGCCGGCAAGATATTGACCAGTATGTGTATGGACCAGACGCAAGATGGCAAGGTTGATACGGGGGGCAGCGGCTTTGATGAGGCGGTGAAGATTCTGTACTATATGACCGAAAGGACCAAAGCAAAACTATTGGCTGAGTTGGCCACTACTGAGCCGAAGCTCGCAGCGGCTTTGTCCCAGAGACTAAAACAGGTGATCGAGGGAAAGTAGTTATATGGATATTGCCACGATAATAGGCGTGATTCTTGGTTTTATCATTATCGGATGGGCCATGCTCCTTGGTGGTAGTTTGCGAATATTTTGGGACATCCCTTCGGTAGCAATCACTATAGGGGGGATGTTGTGCGCCACGCTCATACACTTTTCGCTTCCACAGTTTTTGGGGATATTCTCCGTAGTTAAAAAAACCATTGTTACCAGGATACCATCACCTTCTGAACTGATTCAAAACATGGTCAACTGTGCTGCTATTAACCGGCGTGACGGTGCGCTGGCATTGGAGCAGGAGATGGGCAAACTGAATGACGCATTTTTCACCAAAGGTTTGCAGATGCTCATAGATGGGCAGGAACCCGAAGCAATTCGTGAGTTTTTATCGATGGAAATTCAATACCTTCAGGACCGCCATTCAAATGGTAAGAAGATTTTGGAGTTTATGGGTTCAGCCGCTCCTGCCTTTGGGATGATAGGTACGCTTATCGGTCTTGTTCAGATGCTTAGAAACCTCAATTCTCCAGACCAGATTGGGGCGGGAATGGCAGTGGCTTTGATTACGACATTCTACGGTGCAATCGTAGCTAACTTGATTTTCCTGCCGCTGGCCGGGAAATTGGGCCTTTACTCCAAAGCAGAAACAACGATAAAAGAAATGATTATCGAAGGTATCTGCGCAATCGCACAAGGTGACAGTCCAACTGTAGTTCGTGAAAAATTGCAGGTTTTCGTCTCGCAGAAAAAACGCGAGATAGTAAGTTCTACTGTGTAATGGGACATGAAAGAAAACAACCTCCACCCGATGAAGGACCAAGCGCACCACTATGGATGGTAACCTTCAGCGATTGTATGAATTTGCTCTTGACGTTCTTTGTGCTTCTGGTAACGTTCTCATCCTTTGATACGAATGTCCTGACAAATTTAGGCTCTGTCTTCAGAAGAATCCTACCAGGGTTTTCTTTTATGCCGAGCAAAAGAGAGTTTGATAATAGCGCATTCTTACCAACTACCCAGCTTATATCGGTAGAAGCCCACGAAAAAGGCAGCGAGAAACCCACTTTGGAAAGAGGTTATGAAGACAATTTAGAAAAGGAAACAGAACCGGCTGATTTCCGTAGTCGGAAGGTATTTTTGATAGATTCAGAAGACATATTCTGGGGCAAAGGAACCAGTATTTCGTCCAATGGCAAAAAAACACTCAGGACTATGGCATTATTTCTGAAGAAAGTACCCAGCCGAGTGGTTATCAGTGAACACGTTTTAAATAGACGTAACGGCGACATGCTTGGCCTACAGCGTGCTTGGGCAGTGATAGAACACCTCACAACAAAACAAGGCCTTGATAAAAAACAATTCAGCATCTCAGCGGTAACTACCCTATCCGACGAGTTCCAAAATTCGAAATTGAAATCCGAACGTACACTTGAGATAGTGTTACTCGAACGGAGCATATACAATTGAGCCGTAAAAAGATATCCGAAGAGTCTTATCAGGTCCCAATATGGGTAATTACTTTCTCAGATATGACAACGAATTTGCTGACCTTTTTTGTTCTTCTGATGAGTATGGGCCATATGCGGGATGAGACCTTGTTTGATCAGGGCCAGGCGTTAGAATACCTTGAATCGGTTAAACGAGGCTTTGGGATTGTAGAAACACCTGATTTCGGAAATATTAAAATCAAATATTTTATAAGCACGCCTGACGAGCTATCAAAGGTCAGGATTATCGATGCAAAGGAAGAAGAACTTCGCCGGATTTTTCAAAAAGTCAATCGGTCAATGAGCACTATGACTTCCCAAATAGTTGCAGAAAGAACAAATTTTTCAATAACGAATATTCGATTTTCACCGCACGAGGCGATATTAGACGAATCGGCAAAGAGATTTCTAAAGGAATTTTGCTTGGATTTACAACAAAACACCGACTCCAAAAAGAAGATGCTTTATGTACTTGGGTTAGCGGATGAGCAACTACCTGAAAAACAACAGTGGATACTGTCAGCCCGCAGAGCACAAGCAGTAGCGGATTTCTTCGAGGGCGTTTTGCCCTCGGCGTCAGGGTGGCGTGTTTACTCATGGGGAGCAGGGACAGGAGGTGACTGGGTGGCTGCAGACAGCGCTGTTTCCGAACAGTCGCAGATATTAATCGCTGTTCTGCGGTCGGGCGATTAGCTTTCGGGGCTGTTTTAAGATAAGTTGCGAGAGTTGTTTCTTTGCGCCTATTGTCAAATTTTTCGACAATTTGCGCGATTAGACACCAGATTTTTGTGCCAGGGTCGCTGTTGACATTGTAATAATGACCATTTTAGCATTTCGGCACACTGTTTGCACATAAGATGACCAAGAGGCGCTGCATTTGCGGGCTCAGCCGCGATGCGCCGTAAAATTAGAGTTCAGGAATTACATTTGAGGTGTCTTATAGCGTGGCGGGATTTAAGAAAAAAATTGTTGTGTTCTTGATAACCGTTGCATTGGGCGGCGGTGTGCTCGTGGTCTGTTCGGTTCAATCGGCTGCTGACCGTGCAGAATCAGGACTGAGCAATGCTGGGTTCCGCTCGGCACCTGCCGGTGGCGAGTTGAAATCCAAAGCCAGTTCCTTATTTACGAATGACCCCAATTTTTCTCCCAGACCGAGCGATATCGCTGGCGGCCGAGAACTGTTCTATAAGATGGCGTTTTCGGTTTTGCTCGTTATTGCTATGGGTGGAGCTGCGATTTACGTTTCAAAAAAGCTTCTCCCAAAGATTACCAATCTGCCGGGCAAAGAGATTCGTATTGTCGAAACGGTCCACCTCGGGCCACGCAAGGCGGTGCATCTGCTCGAGATAGGCGATAGACGGTTTCTTATAGGCAGTACAAACGAGAGCATCACGAAATTGGCTGACATATCCAGTACCTTAACAGATTTAACAGCGCAGCAAATGAATAGTAATCAGGAATATAGATGACCTGTAAGCTTATTAGAATGGCTCTTCTGGTATTTGTTGTTTTGATGCCGGCTCACTTGTGCCTTGGCCAAGGTGCCCATTCGTTCGGGCAACCTGTGCTGCCGGGTCGGACCCGTGACAGTTCCGCAGTAAGCGCCCCGACAAATACGGTTCCAAGTATCGGCGATTTGGTGACAGTCATAGATAAGGCAACCGCCAAAGGGGCCGAAGGCAAAGAGTGGTCAACGCCCGTCAAACTTGTAATTATCTTTACGGGCCTGGCAATTTTGCCAAGTCTAATGGTGATGATGACCTCCTTTACGAGAATAGTTATTGTTTTGTCCTTTGTTCGACGTGCTTTGACCACGCAGACCATACCGCCTAACATTGCAATCATAGGTTTAGCCTTGTTTCTGACTTTGTATACGATGGCCCCTACCTTTGCGAAGGTCAACACGAATTCCATCCAGCCTTATCTTGCGGGAGAGATTGATTTTCAAGCGGCAGGGCGTAGGGCCGGCGACTGTATAAAGGAATTTATGCTTCGACAGTGCCGAGAAACTGATTTGGCTCTTTTTGTACAGATGGCCAAGATAGAGCCTCCCACCAGTCCGATGAATGTGGATATGCATATCGTTATTCCAGCATTTATTATCAGTGAATTCCGCACTGCATTTGAAATAGGATGTCTTTTGTTTATTCCTTTTCTGCTGATAGACATGGTTATTGCCGGTGTCTTGCTCAGTGCGGGAATGATGATGCTGCCACCGGTGATGATTTCACTGCCTTTCAAGCTGATATTGTTCATTCTTGTTGATGGTTGGGCATTACTGGCGAAAAGTCTTAGTCTGGGTTTCAAATAGCCTAAAGTGTGAGGCATGCCCGCCATAAGCTGGCTGGACACTTGGTGCTATATGCTGGAGCGTGTATCAAGTGTCGAGTATCGGGTATTGAGTTATGAATAGTAGTTTCGTTCTTTATCTGGGTCGGCATACTCTCGAAACGGCTCTGCTTTTATCAGCTCCGATTCTGCTGACATGTATGTTTGTTGGCGTGGTAGTGACATTGCTTCAGGCAATTACTTCTATACGCGATATGACCCTGTCGATAGTCCCTAAGCTTCTGGCTGTCGGCATCGTTACGTTGATTTGCGGCGGCTGGTTGCTACAGGTGATGCTTAGATTTACCAACGAGTTTTTTTGGCACATCCAGAATATAGGGCGCTAATTGTAGGCATGAGATGTTCGAAAAGCTGCTTGCTTTCGTTATGGTGCTGACAAGGATTTCGGCGTTTTTTCTGATCCTTCCTGTTTTTGGGTGGAAAAGCATTCCGGTGAGAATCAAAGTTGCATTGACCGTTCTACTGGCTGTCTTCTTTTCAGTGATAACACCTCTTGCTATCGAACCGAAGGGGATTTCCGTGCTGGAGGCAATATTGCTGATAGCTAACGAAGCTACGTACGGATTGGCTCTGGGATTAATTGCTACTCTTATATTTTCCGCCGTTAGGCTCAGCGGTCAGGTTGTCGAACGGCAGATGGGTTTAGCTATGGCCCAGGTTTTGGACCCGCTGACAGGTGAGACAGAAGAACCGATGGGCAGCTTGTTGGAGATGATATTTATAATCCTATTTCTAAGTGCCAATGGTCACCATTTCTTTTTGCTGATTATCTCACGAAGTTACGAAGCATTTCCGGCGGGCAGCATACCGACGATGCCGGTTTTGGCCAGTGGAGTAATAAAAGCCGGTTCAACAATGCTTTTGCTTGGTCTGCGGTTGGCTGCACCAATGTTGGCTGCGTTTTTGCTGTTGATGGTTGTGTTAGCTGTGCTGGCGCGTATGGTCCCGGAAATGGATATTCTGTTTATCAGTTTTCCATTGACTATAGGTCTGGGGTTATTAATGGCAGCGTTATTTTTGCCACTAATCAATGCATTTATGGGTGAGTTTGCCGACTGGATGAGCAAACTGTTGCCTTTGTAAGTTGGAGTTCATTGTTCATAGTTAATAGTTCATCGATGAACTATGAACTACGCACTATGAACTATGATACGAGGGACAAATTATGCCGGAGAAGCCAGCCGCCGAAAGGACAGAACAGCCTACACCGAGGAGAATATCGAAGGCTCGCAAGAAAGGACAGGTGCCCCAGAGCCAGGAGCTGACCTCGACTGTAACGCTTCTGGTGTTGGTAGCGACGATTGCTCTATTGAGCCCGAGTCTGTTGCAATCGTTCATAATACAGGTCAGACATGGCTTGTCGTGCGGAAATGCCGTTTTTGCTGACAGCAAATCGTTTTTGGATTTCATCAACGGAAAAACTATCGATTTGATGCTCATTATCTGCCCCATTCTTTTAGCACTTTTTGCAGGTTGTGTCTTGGCCAGCGTTGCCATTAGCGGCCTGAATTTTGCACCGGATGCTATAAACCTGAAATTCGATCAGATTAATCCGGTCGCAGGGTTAGAGAGGCTGTTAAACGCCCGATCTATGGTAACACTTTTAACATCGGTGCTAAAACTGCTTTTTATATCACTCATCGTCTGGTTCTATCTTGAGGACAAGCTCGATACTCTTGCGGCTCTTCGGTGGGCCTGGTCCGCGCAGATACTTGCAGTTATCGCGAAGATAATACTCGGGATGATGATACGCATTGGCATTGCGCTGCTGGCTATAGCGGTTGCCGAGGCCTTCTATCAGAAGTGGAAATACATTCAGGATTTGAAGATGACGCGTCAGGAGGTAAGACAAGAGCACAGGGACAGAGAAGGTGCGCCGGAGGTCAAAAGCCGAATACGAAAAATCCAGTTTGAAATGACTCGGAAACGTATGTTGCAGGAAGTGCCCAAGGCCAGCGTAGTTCTTGTTAATCCGACGCATGTAGCTGTTGCGCTTCGTTATGAGGCTAAGACAATGGAAGCGCCTGTGATGGTGGCCAAGGGAGCAGATTATTTGGCAGAAAAAATCAGAGAAATCGCGCGGGCTTACGGTGTGCCTATCATAAGGAGGCCGGAATTGGCCAGAGCAATATATTCTACCGTGGAGCCTGGTAAGCCTATACCTGAGACTTTATATGTAGCGGTAGCAGAGGTGTTAGCTATGATTTATCGTCTACGGAGAAGAAAATAACCGGTGGCTGGTAGTAATCAGTTATCACTCACTTTGTATCATAAAACTCAAAGCAGACATCTGGTTTTGTAGCAAAGTCAATGTTTTTTCCATACGGGTAAATTGGTCTATCAATCTTGCCTCTTTTTGCTCAAGGCGGCTTTCTTCCAGTTCAATATTTTCCTCGATGTCCTCGATTATATCTTTGACATGTTCCTGGTCAATTTGGATCGAGCCGGTTGTTGTCTTTAACATTTTGTCAAGGGCCTCTTCTATTGCACCGGCAAAGCCCTGCTTTACCCTGACCGTAGCGGTAAAAGTGCCGTTTTGACTTAAGTCAACGCTGAGCTGAAGGCCGTTCTCAGGATACACAGGGTCACCATTTTCGTCGAAGGTGCTATCGCCGGTAACGACATTGCCGCTATATGTAGCATTGCGGTATGCCGATTCTGTTGAAAGTTTGATTTTGGCATTGATGATTACTCCACCGCTTACCTGCACCTCAACATCGTAAGTGCCCGCTGTGGTATAATTGCTGCTGGCGTCGTAAAACTTGATAGTGTTGCTGTTAGAACTGCCCGTTTTATCAGCTCCAATTATTGCAAGGACGCCGATATAATCTTGGGCTATTGCTTCATCGAAGACATTTGTGTCCAAGCTCAGCATACCGTCCCGGTCAATCTCAAGGCCGAGCTGTGTAGGCATCAAAAAAGTGTCGATGGTTTCTATAAATCCTTTGGTTTGGACGATGAAGGGCGTACGAATCTGGTCTCTTATGGTTGAAACGATGTAATCTCCCATTAGCGCGCCGGAGGTTTTTAGTTCAGCATTGTAGCCGGTCTTTTCCTGAAGATATGTGACTGTGGAATTGTAGGCATCAATCATCGAATTTAATTTCGTTTTGACCGACTCTATGTCTCTGGTCAGAGTAATCTCCTCGCCGCCGGAATCCGTTGTGTTGTGCAGGTGCAGCGCTACGCCGTAGATAACATCGTCTACCGTGTTGGAGCTTCTACTAATCCAGCCGTCCCGGCCTTTTGTTTGCTCTTTGATAACCCAGTTTGAAGGGGTCGAAGGAGTGAGATTGCTTGAGTCAATAACAAGCATATTAACGTCGCCTGCGGTGTCAGTGAATGTGAATGTCATCGTACCATTATTCACTGTCAAATTATCACCACCTACCGTTATATCGCCGGCTGAGACGTTCGGTAACAGCTCAAGTGCTGCTTGAACATCAGCTATGGAAGCATCGTAGGCGATGGCAGCAGTTGTTTGACCATCATACGTTAAGGTCCACGTGCCAGCGGTTGCTTGGTTAACAAAGTCCAGATGCTGCACCTCGGCAATCGGGGTGGTTGAAGGAAAACCGTCTACCTTAATCTTCGAATCCTGAGCAGTCTGGCTAAGAGTAAAAGCTGAACTGCCATAACCTGAAAGATTTGCCGTTGTTGAACCTCCTTCTGTTGAAAAGGCCATCGTAGGCAGAGTGAAGGTTGAGCTGCCGTCACCGCCGTTGTTGTAGTTCAGAGAAATTGTAAGATTGCTTGAACCACAGGTATTATCCGTGAGGATAATCTGACCGTTTTCAAAAGTTGCTTTAGCGATTCCGTCGAAAGCATCGTTGATTTCCGAAATGAGATGACCAACCGTGGTATTTTCAGTAACGCTAAAGTTTAACTGGTCTATAGCAGCTCCGTTATGGTCCGTGCCGGTTATCTCGATAACGTCGTCAATATCGGGAGTTCCGCTGAACTGGTCGAGTTCTGTAATCTTCGTGGTCAGGGTGGCGTTATCAGAGCCAACAGTAAGAGCCGAGTCTGCATGCCAGACTTCGGTGCTGCTGGGATTTATGTAAATTTTGTAATCTGTGCCGGCATCATCGCCGTTTAGGACAAGGTGGTAGGCATCATCGTAATACAATAGGCTTGCAGTAACGCCGGGGTTGTTCGCATCATTGTTGATTAAGCCGACCAATTCTTGCAGTGTTGTAGTTGCTGTGGTCGTTATACTTGTTTCCTTATGATTATACGAGTAGATAAAAGTGCCTGCCCCGACATAATCTTCAGCATATTCAAGGCCGACCGTGTGGACCCATCGCTCTGCAGTGGCCAACTGATTGATTACAACTGTATGATTGCCTTCAAAAGCGTTATAGGATGCTTCAGCGGTCAATATGTCGCTGTCGCTAGAGGTAGTTGAAAAAGCGCGAAGTTCGTCAGCGTTGGAAAGAGCTCGAATAGCAGTTTGTAAGCTGTTGAGTTTGCTTTCCAGCGAGCCGAGCGCGCTTTCTTTCTCCTCCCAGGTACTTTTGCGTGCTTCGTACAAATCGAGTCTACGGCGCTCGATAGCCATCAAGTTGGCGATGAGTGTGGTTGTATCAATACCTGACAATAAACCTGGAAGACGCAAAGTTGCCATATTTTTTGCCTTTCATAGATTTTCAAGCAAACTTATTATCGCCCAAAACCCAGGTTTCCTTGACCATTTATTTTCTGCTTTTGTTAATAATCAGTCTGTGGCGGCGTTTTTTCATACCCGGCCGGGACAGATTCGCACTATTACAATAGCTTGCCGAACCTTGAATTTTTTTGCCGTGTTCTATGACATTTTCGCTAAGTTGAGTTAACTGACAGTATATTCTCTCTATATCATCCACAGATTTTTCAATATCGAAGAATTGCAAGGCCCGTTTTTGGCCTGTAAGGGCAATCTGTCGCCATTTTTCTTTATCTCCGGTGAGCTGTAATAACTCCTGAGCCAGGGATTTATGGTCTCCAGATTTGAAAATGACACCGCTAAGGCGGTGCTCTACGATTTCCTTTGCTCCGCCGGTGCCGCTTGTAACGACGGTCAAGCCGGCAGCCATTGCCTCGACCTGACTGATTCCGAATGCCTCGGAAACCAGGGAGGGAAAAACAAGAACATTGTGCCTTGCAAAAAAGTTTTTAAGGTTCTCTCGAGAAAGAAAACCAATAAAAGCAACCTTGTCGTCCATACCAGTCTGGGTGACAAAATTTTTCAAGCTATTGACAAATTTTTCATCGGTAGAAGTACCGGCCAGTGAGCAAGAAAAGTCAACTCCTTTATCGTGCAGCTCTTTTAATGCCTTAATCAGGATGTGTGGCCCTTTATATGGAAGCACAATACTGGCGTATGCAATTCTCAATTTGTCCATATCGGGCAAAATATTCATCTTAAACTGTTGCACTAATGCTCCGGGGTAAATAACGCGAAAATCTTTGAAAGCATATCCCTGCTGCGCTATTTGTTCTTTGAGCCAGCGGCTTGCAGCGGCTGGAATGTACAGTGCCTCCTTAGGTGTATCGGCGACAGAATAGCCGGGATTTGGGCTTCCGAAGTGATGGATGACAGGAATCCCTCTTTCGAGAAGTGGCCGAAAGATGCTGTGGGACAGGAAGTCAATATTTCCAAGCAGACACAACTGCGGCGAAAAATGCTCTATGACATTCTGTAATTTTTCGTGGTTTTTCTTAATAATCAGGATGATTTTTTCTTTGTCTTCAATGGGTTTGCAGACCCCATTTTGCCAACTGCCGAACAAAAGAAGACTTCTATCGACATTAGGCTGATCTTGGTCTATTGGGCCCAAATAAGGTGTATCCGATGTGAGGACGTAAATGCTGTGCCCTCGATTTTCGAGAATTTTGGCGAAGTCACAGAGCAGCCGGCCATATCCGCCCAGCTCCTGCGGAGGATACAAATTATTTATCAAGAGGATTCGCTTGGGCGGCAGGATAATCTTAGAAGTCTTTTTTCGCCGCTTAGCTGCTGTTCGTTTTTCAAGGGTCTGGATTTTCTCAGCCGTGGGCCATTCGCTGGCACCCAGCTCATTGCAGCGCTTGTAGGCCTGCAATGCCTCCTGATTTCTATTTGATTGTTCGTAACACAAACCCAGGTGAAACCACACAGACGGGTCGTCCTTATCAAGCGAGGCGGCTTCCTCAAACAGTTCGGCAGCATCATTAAATCTATTCATCTTGAGATAAAGATGTGAAAGATTGATTAGTGCGGTCAAGCTCCTTCGATTGAGTCTGACGGACTTTAGCAGGAACTTTTCTGCGTTCTCCAATTGTTCAAGCTGATACGAAATCACCCCCAGATTGTTTAGGGCATCACAGTGGCAGGGATTTTCCAACAATGCCTGTTCGAAGCAGTTGATAGCTTCAGCAATTTTGTTTTCAGAATAGAGTATTTCGCCCCAGAGGTTCTTGTCTTTCCAGTAGTAAATCTCCAGGTCTTCAGATTTTTTCTCAAAACCAGCAGCAGCCAGAATGTCTTTGAACTGCTTCTTCTGTTGTTCACCAAGAGCGTCGAATCCGTCCGAAATTACGAGCCATTTGAACCTCATCGAATTTAAGAGGTTTTCGAGACCTGTGGTTAGAAGTTCTGAAGCGGTAATGACAAGTACGTTCCAGAAAAGATTCATTTGTCCGAGCTGCTCGGTGGTAACCAGCTTGATTCGTTCAGCCATCTCGGTATTCTGGAAGAGCCGAGCGTTCTGGTCGGATATTTGATTATCATCGTTTTTTATAAACAATCGAATTCTCGGAAGGTCCAGCACATCGCAGACAATTCGCCCATCTACGTTTGGCCAGAGCAGTATCGAAACGTTTGTGGTCGTTAGGTGAATCTCCTGAAAAAACTCGTAGAGAGCAGCTCTTCGGCTTAACTCGGTTGGAGAACCAGATTTGACATAGATACTGCGTTTGTCTTTTCTAATATCGTACAAAGGATTCAGCTCGCCTTTGAAGATGTAGTCGCTCAATTCTTTTGTCTTTTTTTCGGGAGTATGATTTCTCTGGAATTCTTCATATCCGTTTTGAGCGATTGCTTTTGCTTCATCAGGATGCTGCAAAAAATATCGTATCTTATCGAGCAAATCGCTGTCATTTTCGAAACAGACCAGGTGCTGCCCATCTTTAAAGAGCAGCTCCAGGCCGGATTCCATAGTAAGTTTGTCTGTGAGGAGAAATCCTCCGCTGGAGAGCACCTCGAATACCCTGAGATTGAGGTCGCCATTTAGACTGATGTTTAAATTTATCAAGGATTGGGCATAGATTTCGGCAGCTTTTGGTTGTGGAACCTGAAAAGTGTTGAGCTCAATGCCTTTGGCATTCAAGTATTGAAGGATATTTTTTCGATAAGGATGCCATCGACCCGCCTGTCCGACAAAAGATACTTTATAGAGTTTGTCCTCATAATGGGGCTGCTTGTGCGGAAAAATATTGAAGGCCGGAAGCCAGAAAACCTTTTCAAACCCGATTTCTTTGAAGTAATGAAGATGGTGCCTCTTATGGTCGCTCATAATGAAATCAAAGTTTTCCTGCAAAGCATATTTGAGAAGAGTTTGAATAGGCTTTTTCAGATGCTGTGTATTGCCGAGGATGAGGAGTTTGGGACATTTTAACGTCTGCAGGTTGATTGGGAAATTGCGACCCGTTGCATCTGCTTTAACCGCTACGAGCTGTGGAGTTTGAGAGGGTGGTAACCGTTCGGCGATTTGTCCGATGTCATAGACTCCGACCGGACTTTTTATCGTGCGGTATTTATCCGCGTCCATCGTTGTCTCGCAATCCGGCCCGCAGAAGACCTCTTCCGTTGAAATGATTGTCGGCCTGTAATTGTCTCTTGGAGATAGAAGACTGACGAGAGCATTGAATGAAGGATATTGGAAAGAATCTTTTTCAGCATAGCTCTCAGCAGCTTGGGAAATAGTCATACCGCTCTTTTCAACCACTGAAACAGCGTTCGCTGATGGACAGGCCCCTCCTTGCGCAACATCTTCGAGTTCATGGCACCGACCAAGCCTTACGTACGTCATCCAGCAGTGCGTATCAATATCACGTTTTACAAGTTCGAAAGCAGGCATATCAGCGATATCCAAGGCTGGACGATCGATATAGACCTTTTCCATCGTTATCGGTTCATCATGCTGGTAAAGAGGTGGGAATATCTCGTATTCTTCAATAATCTGGCGTAAACGTGCTGCCCTTTCTTTGTCCGAAGACAAACACGCCTGTAAAGTCATATGTGAACCACTGCCTCCGGGGTAATTATCATCGAAAATCAGGTGCTCAAATCCTTTTTCCCAGGCTTGCAAAATCCTGCTGTATGCGTTCTGGGGGTCATGAAAAAAAACCAGTGCGTTTGAAATTTCGTAATTCTTGAAATCCATTTCCGCGAAATCCACGCAGAGATAAATGGCGTTTTTTGAAGTATATTGCCTCACTTCAGGATGTGGTTCTAAGCATATAATATCCGCGTCGGGTAGTGTCTTTTCGATAAGCCAGGTGCTAAGGCCTTTCGACACCCCGTTTTCAACTACCAGATTAGGCCTAACTCTTCGCAGGAAGTACCATAAGCTGAATGCACAAATTGATTTAAGTCCACCTTCATTATTTCGGAAGGGTCTTTTCTCATATAACTCGAGGAATTCAGTGTGTGACTGCTCTATATGGTCTTTCGCATACTCAGCGGTGCATTTTATGCCGGGTTGTCGGTCTTCAACCGTTTCACTCCGCAAAATTGTCTCACTATTCCAGGGATCGAACCGGATAAGGCCTTCTGCAGACAAAGATGGGCGCCAGAAGTGCTTGTCTTGCTCATTGAGCATACATGCTGCAAAGGAAAAGGAGCTGTTTGAAATCGCCACAACGTCACATTTGCTTAGTATATAAAAATCAGGATAGAATGGAGCCTGGGGATAGTCAACACCCAGGTCTTTGCTTGTTACAGGATTGTATTCAGCAAAATCACCAACGACCTTTTCTGGTTCGTCACTGGCAATGAATAACACGGGAGCTTCAAGCGTGGGCCACATATCCTGCAGCCATCGTTTATACCATTCGTTCGGCGTCACGAAAAAATAACCATACCCATAATCACCCCTGCGCAGATGTAAGCCAACTACGGTTTTGCCCTTCGAGCGAAGGCGATTCATAAGCTGGCTCATTTTGTTTTCTATTTCCGGCACGGGTTTAAATAAAGACCGAAAATAATCCTTGTGAGGGGCGTAATAGCTGGTGTTGTATTGGAAGTAGCCCCAGAAATCCACATTCTTGAATGTTTCTTTTGCATTCGCAACGATGGCGTCTGTGAGTTCGTTGGTTGTCTCTTTAACCAAAGGAAGTTTATGTAAGATTGGTGGGTCTTTGTGACCGAATAAGCATTGTCCTATCCAGGGTGGTGTTCTGACCTCCAGATTGTGCTGTTTGGCATAAATTTTTAAGAATGCGTATTGAAAGAGTTGATTAGCAAAGCGACCGTTTTTGCCCAATGTGGACATTGTGATTACCGGCCTGGGTGTATTTGCCTGTGTTTTTACGTAGAATCCGTCACCCCACGATGGGTGATAGGGTGAAGTCGTGGCCCTGCGAACAAAGCCATAGCCTTCCAAGAAGTCATCAATCTGGTCTATCAAAGCGCAGCCTTCATAAAGCTGCTCGTAGTTGACCTCCGAATTGATAGCATCGATATACTTTAGCTGTTCTGTTGCCCCTTGAAAGGCCATCAATTCGGCGCCTTGAATGTCAACGTTGATAACATTGAAATCCGAGGGCGCCAGTTTCAATTCCTTCAATAGGCTATCAATAGTCCTGCACTTAACTGTAATTTGATGGACTTCTTTTATGTCCGGGTAAATTTCGCAGTGGCGCTTCAGAGGAAGGATAGAGCTGCTCTGTTCCATCGATGTCACGCGCAGGGTTGTCGTGCCATCATAATTACTTATAGCGCAATTAACGGCCTGTACGTTGGGTATTGCTGCTACATTCGCCTCCAATCGTTCGTATACCGCTGGGTTAGCTTCAATGAACAGTACCTTTTGAACGCCCATTTCTTTATATGTTTTTAATTCTTTGCCTTCGTATGCGCCTATATGAATGATACCACGGGGGACAATATTATATTGGGAGAAGAGGTCCTGTAAGTTCAACATTTTAGGAGGCTGGCCTAAGAGCTTCGATTTGAATCTTTCATTTACGGCGAGAAAATTACTGTACTTGTAATCTTCATAAGCTGATGAGAACTGCTCGATGTGCTCTAACCGGCTGGATGAAAGCTTGAATAACTCATACCTCATGTTGCGTAAATACTGAAAAATGTCTTCCAGGGTGACACCCGCATCCAAAAAAGTACCTCCATATTCAAATTGTAAATAATCAATTTTGCCTTTGCGTAATAACTCTCTTGCACCTCTAAGCACCTCTAACTCACTACCTTCGGTGTCAATTTTTAAGAAGTGAATGCGTTTTACATTCATTTTTTTGCAGTAACTATCAAGTGTTATCATGGGAACCATCAAAGATTCGGGTGATACAAGCCCGAGTTCCTTTTCAACTTTGAGCCTTCGATGGAATGTGCTCCAGCTTGGTTGGTCCTGGTAAAAATAAAACGTCCGTTTTCCTTCTATTTCTGAAACTGCACAATTATTTGCGATGGCTTGTTCGGTTTCAATCGATTCATTAAGATTCTGAAGAAGTTTCTGATAAGATTTTGGAGCGGGTTCAAATAAATGTGCCTGTATTTTGGAATGTTTATTCAACACCTCTTTTGTCCAGGCACCCACATTTGCGCCGATATCAAAAACGACGTCCCCGGAAGAGATAAATTTCTTGATTAGTTCAAGTTCACTATTTGTCAGGTTTTGCTGTTGGCTTTTCGCATCAGGCTGGCAGCTATCTGTTATCAATGCTCGCACAATTAGCTCCTTCCTTTAATCAAAATATTACTATGATAAGTCCTGATGGTTTTCCTGCCCGCGCGAACTTGGTTTAGCTTTGCAGCGGTATCAGCCTTCTGCGCTGTAATGGCCAGGCATAGAGTGTCGTATAATTTATTCAAATGCTCCCGTCGATTCTTAAATTCAGATGATTCAAGGATTCCTGACTGTGCGATTTTTCCAACAAGAGCCTCGGCTTGCATGCTTAAAGCCTCAATCTGTTTGCCGGCCGGGTTGCCCTGCTTGGCGAGCTTTATTTGCTCTTCTAAGAGGCTCTGCAGTTTATCCAGCATATTTACTTGTTTATCTGCGCTCATCCGGTCTGCACCTGCTTCTTTTCTATTTGGGCCAGACTATGTTCAACTTCTTCTAAGAGCTCGGCTGCATCTTTATGATTTCTGTCCAAGGCTAATATGTCCAAGAGGATTTCTTTGGACTGCTCGAAGCGACCATCTTTCATATATAACGCTGCAAGAGGAAACATAACAGAGGTATCGCCCGGGTGCATATTCAGATACACCTCAAGATAGTAAGTAACCTTTGCGAACGAGCCCATCTGGCAAGAGGTTTGAAACAGGCCCAAAAGAGCTATCAGATTGTCGGTGTCCAGCTCGAGGCATTTAAGATACATCTCAAAAGCCTGCTCGTGGTCAGCTTTTCGCTGTGCAACTAAGCCCAGCCCGGCATAGGCCTTGGCACAACTGCCATCCAGCCGACGAGCGACTCTGAAGGCTGTTTCGGCGTCGTCAAGAAGATTTTTTTGCAGGGCCACTACTCCAAGCCCGACGTAAGGGCCCGGCTCATCAGGTTCTAATACGGCTGCCTTTTCGTAGTATTGTTGTGCTTGTGGATAGTTGCCCACCGAAGTGTAACAGTTACCAAGTTCCTGTAGAAGTTTATAATGCTCGCTCGAATCGTGCTGTTGGTTGGCATTGTTTTGGGTTACGTCCATATCAGTTCTTTTCCTTTAGGGACTGACCATCCCACGGTCGTAATCTTGTAAAATTAGTGCAAATTTCGTGCCGTTAACGTGTACCGACGTATATTTGCGGTTTCGCTGTATTGTCCTGGTTGTTTGTATAAATATCGAACACATATATACATAGTTCAAACAGGTATCTTCCAATCTCTAACCCCGAAGCATCGGCGCTCTTAGCGGCTAACTGATGAAATCCAGCAGTGACATAGACATGAGTTTTGCAGCTACTGATAACGACATTTGGTATAGAACCTCACGGCGAGCGAGGTCTATAGCAATTTGGGCGATATCGGCTTCCTGCAGGCGGGTCGCTTCATCCTCGACATTGTATTTACGGTTCTTTAGGCTATCTGTGAGATCATCTAAGAACTCGATTTCTGACCCAACTACAGATTGTCTTTGAATAACAAGATTATGTATATCTTCCAAGGTATTTGACAGGTCGTTTAACAGCTCCATCAATTGACTTTCGGAAAGTCCTTTTTCATTTTTCAATATATCACGAGCGGTGATAAGAGTATTGAAAATATCATGCGTTCCAGGTATGCTTACCAAATCAACTCCGGTATTGTTTATCCCAGTGGTATTAACGTACAAGACCCGTCCAGATGAGTCTGTGACAGCGAGGTTGGTATAGCCGATACCTTCCGTTGTTGTGCCTTCAGTTATAGTTGTTGTCCCCCCGTCTAACGTGTTGTCGCCGGCCGTTAATTGGGAAACATTGCCGAGGGTGTCAGTAAAGGTAATAGTAAAGCCGGCTGCGTAGCTGCCGGTCACTATTACGTCACCGTCATTGATGTCCGGCAATGCTTCAAGAGCGGCTTCAACCTCAGCAGCACCTTCGTTCCATTGAATTGCAGAAGTCTTTTGTCCATTAAAAGTCAAGGTAAAGCTGCCCGAGGTTGGCACCGCGCTAAAAGTCAATGTTTGAACTTCCGAGCCTTTGCCTTTGAGGACGGTGACGTAATCGGCTCCATCGTTAATAGAAAGTCTATATTTGTTTGGGTCGGTGTCTTGCGTTACTGTCAGCCAGGTATAACCTGTAACGCTCGATGTCCTCGTGCCGGGCTGGGCACCGGTAGAGTCCAGAAGAAATTGGGGGTCGCTGCGATTATTCAAACGGAAAATATCATCGCCTACTTGAAAAGCCGATGATTGTACTCCCGGAGCCACTTCTATGTCTCGGTCCGCACTGCTGCCCAGATAGGTTACACTGGTTATCTCGCCGTTGGTACGCTGCGCAAGATACGGTGCCGAGGTCGTGTTGCTTCCCCCAAAGATGTATTGATTCATATATTCGGTGTTGCATAGTGAGACCATATGTTCCAGTATACTGTTGATTCCTTCTGCGGTTCTTTCTCTTCCCTCTTCACCGTAGATGCCGCCCATGAACTGTGTTAGGCGCACTTTCGCATCCACAAGAGATGACGTCATAGACTCAATAGTTGTGGAGGAGAACTCCAGCGTGTTAATGACCTCCGAGATGTTGTCTATATAATTTTCCAGGGATTTTTGTTGAGAGTTAAACCCTAAAACATGGTAAGAGGCAGATGGGTCATCAGAGGCTCGATTTATTCGTGAGCCGGTAGATACTTGCTCCTGAAGGCGAGCCATTGCCTCAGTGTGCAAATACAAAGCATAGCTAACATTATTGTAAATACTGTTAAGTGAGCCGCTCATATTACTTCCATCAAAGAAAAGATAGACGTTTTGACTGTGCTTAGATATTTGGCCATTGCCGTGAACATCTGCTCGAAGACCAGCATGCGGGCAGCTTCATCGTTGATGTTGACGCCGCTTCTCTCGCTTTGCTGACTGGTGAGGTTTTGGACCATAGCTTGCATGTTGTCCTGGCGTATCTGCTTGATGTAGACCTGTTGACCAAGGTCTGTAACGAGCCGGCGATAAAACTCTGATGGCGTCAGAGAGTTCAGGCCGCTTAAGGTCTGGTTCCTCACCTCTGCCATCCGCAGGGCATTGGTGTTATCGCTCATATCCGCCCCCAGGGCTGTCGCTATACGCCCCGGCGAATCGGCTATCTCAGAGCAGACCGCTATGTCCGCAGCACTGTTGCCGTAGAAGAAGGTATTGATTCCAACCGCTGCTAAAACTCCTGAAGTATCTGAGTTTGCCAGCGCCTCAATAGTAAATTCTTCATCAACAACCAGCGTGCCGGCTCCGACCGAAATGACAATCCCATCCGCTATTTCTATGGGGTCGCCGGCGGCATAACCACTGCCAACATTAACCGTCGCAACAACCTGGCCGGTGCCGTCTTTGACCTGAATCTGTAGACCGCTGGTATCGCCCACAGTGCCGCCGGTTATAACCTTGCCTGTATAAGTCTGGTTTATAGAGCCTGTGTAAATGCCCGATACTGATATAGTCGGCGGCGAAGTCATACTGCTGGTGTCAGCCGATGATACTCCCGGCAGAAAGTCAAATTCGTAGTTTGTGTCGGCTGATATGCTCAACTTCGAAGAGCTCACCGAAGCCGTTAGGCCCGTAATAGCCGAAATGGCCGTCGCTATAGTCGTTAACGTGTCACCGCCTTCATCTGCATCAATAGTGATTTCTTCACGTGTTATTTCGCCTGTGCTGGTATTGATAACTCTAATATATATTTTCCCGTCGGTTACGGCTGGTTCAAAATCGGCCAGATTTTCACTGGTCATTGTCCATCCGGTCAGTTGGGTAAACGAACCTTCTGAACCCACTGCCTGAACGTGGTATTGATTTATCTGTTGAATTATTGCACTTGCTAAACTGTCAAGTTCATTGTGAGCATTGGAGATAAGTTCATTTTTTAACGACAATAGTCCGCCGAGTCGTCCGCCTTGCACATTTGTGCTATAGTGATACTCGCCGGCAAGGGAAATGCCCAGGCTGCCGTTTTCTGTCAAACCCACCTCCAGTTCAAGAGCACTGGTGCCTGACACTATAGGTAATCCGGCAACGTTGACATTAACCATGCCATGCTCTCCGGCCTGGGTCTCTAATCCAATCAATTCCGACAGCTCTACTATGCGCTGGTCTCTTTGGTCACGCAAGTTATTGGCCTGTCCGCCGACTCTCTCTCTGCTTTGTATTTTGCCGTTGAGCTCAGCAATCTGATTTGCCAGATCGTTAATCTGGTCGATGGTGTTTTCGGCTTCTGATTTAATCTGGATTTCCAACGTGTTTAGAAATCTTCCTAACGTTCTAAAATAATCGGCCAGAGTCTCGGCGGCGGTTACAGCCTGGTTTTGCCAAATGGCTTCTGTGGGATGAGCGCTAAGGTCTTGCAGTGAGTTGAAAAATTCCTCTAAAGCTGTGCTCAAGCTGCTTTTGGCTGAAAGCTCTCCAAATGCGTTTTCGACCGTGTGCAGCATGTCAAGTTCCTGCGAGACCTGCCCTAATGACGACTGCTGCTGGAGAATCTCCTGCTCCAAGATATTATCAATCATTCTGGTGATGCTGGCGACATCTACGCCCCCTCCTAATAGAACATCACCTATCTGCGATGAGTAGGCGGGAGCCAGATTTATTCTCTGACAGTGGTAGCCATCGGTAGCTGCATTGGCAATATTGTTGCCAATTATTTCAAAGGCCTTCTGGGCTGTATCGAGGCCGCTCAAGCCTATGGAGTAACTATCCATTTCTTAACTCCGTTTAGAATGCAGTTCTCAGCGGACCTGTTTTGCGATTTATTGCAAATGTGGACCTTCAAAACTGCAAATTTACAAAAGCCGTGTCGGTTTGGCGTCTGGTTGCACCATTGGAGTCATAGTAAACCACATCTGTCTTCCCGAGATCGAAGATGCTCTTCAAAAGCATGTTGTTGAATCTCGCGCATTCTGACAAGAGCAAAGTCGTGCTCAAATGTTCTTTCTTAAGTTCGTTAATCAATGATTTTAACTTTGTTTTCCTCAGTATTACTTGTTCTTTTTTTTCTTTTGGCAGATTGGCTTCGAGCCTTGATAGAGTCATTTGCTCAAGGTTACAGCCAAGAGCATTCGCCAAGTCTTTTCGGATTGACTGTCGTTTCAATTCATGGCTTCTATAGCTGTCCGACTCGGCCTGGATGCTCTCCAGTAGTCTGCCTAAAGCGGCAGTGTCGCGCTTGATAACCAGGCTGCGCAGCTCATTCAGTTTCAACAGACTCTCTTGAATATGCCGGCTGTCTTCGTCGAGAAAAGTAAGCAGCTCATCGACTTTATTTTCTATTTCAATCGCTGTTGCTTTCATATATGTCTAATGGCTCGGTCTCCAAGCGCGGTATTTTGCTTTCGGGGTCCCGCTGGGCCGGTGGGTTTGTCTGGTCAGCGTTGGTTAAAAATTTGTATATATCCTTCCACAGTCCGAAGCCACCGTTATTTGCGATATCGCGGGCCAGGTATAGCCAGAATATTCCCTCAATCTGCTGGGAGGCTCCATCCTTGTCAAAGCCCCAATCACCGATAGTATTTTTCATTTCATCGAGCAGTTCGCTCAGTAGAATCGATTCAAAATCTTTGGCAATTTGTTTTTTTTTCTCTTCTGAAATGCCGTCAAGTCTCGATTTATCGAGATTCTCTAACAGTGCCGGCGGCCAGAGGGGCTCGGTTAATATTAATTTGGCGCTATCCATAAAATTGCTCCTGGGCTGCCATTTTGCTGTTTATCGCAAAATACGAATCATCCTACATTATCACCAGTTTGGCTTGAAGGGCACCGGCTCTCTTCAAGGCGTTAAATATCGCTATCATGTCTGTCGGCGTTGCTCCTATGGCGTTGAGGACCCTGGCCAATTCTGAAACTGTAACTGCCTGGGACACAGGAATCAAATATGCGTCCTTCTCTTCAACGCCTACCATCGTTTCCTTAACAACTTTTGTTTCGCCGGCATCAGAGAACGGTGCGATAGGTTGGGAAACTATTGGTATTTCTTTGATTTTTACAACGAGGCTGCCTTGTGAAATCGCTACTGCAGATATGCCGACCTTTTCTCCGACAACAATGGTGCCGGTGCGCTCGTTAATAACAACCACCGCAGGGGTGTCAACCTCCACCTCAAACTCTGTGATAGCGACGATAAAATCGACTATACCGGCCTGACTAATTTCGCTTGGAACTTTAACTCTGATGGTCCCGGCGTCAACTACTACTGCACTGTCCGGATAGGCCTGGTCGATGACTTTGCTGATTCGCTCCGCAGTTGAAAAATCATCGTTTCGCAGATTAAGCGTGATAATCCTTTGGCCCGCGATGTATTCAACAAATGTAGCTATCTCTTCTTTTTCAACTATTCCGCCGCCTGGAATTCGCCCGACTGTCTGGTGGTTTTTTGTTATTGAAGCTTTATCGCCAGCTGCCGTCCAACCGCCAATCGAAACTCCTCCCTGAGCGACAGCGTAGACCTGGTCATCAAGACCTTTTAATGGCGTGGGCAGAAGCATTCCACCTTGAAGGCTTTTAGCGTCTCCTACGGCAGAGACGTCAACGTCAATTTGTGAGCCTTCACGGGCAAAGGGGCCCAGCTCCGCTGTAACCATAACCACCGCAATATTACCGCCGGTCAAATTAGCAGGGGTGAGAACCAGACCTGAATCCCTCAATATATTCGTCAGCATTTGTCGCGACAGCAGTGTCGTATCGCCCTTATCGGCCAGACCGATAACTAAGCCCACACCTCGCAGTGGGTTGCTGCGGATTCCTTGAATATCAACGATGTCCTTTATTCGTTCGCATCGCCCAACGCTAACTATAAGTGTACATGCGACAAGTGCACAAGTCATAAGTGCCATTGTGCTCTTGTGCTCTTTTGCCCTTTTGCTCTTTGTTGATTTCATAAGCGATTACTCTCAAAAAAGTATGCAAATGATATAGTTTAGAATGGCCAAACGACGTCGAATATCTTGCCGAGCCAGCCAGGCCTTGTGTATGGTGCGGCGACACCGGAATTTTTAGTAACGATGCGGAAGTCTGCAACCTGTTCGCTCTTAACCGTGTTATCAAATGCAATGTCGCTCGGCCTGACTATGCCGCTTACCTCAAGAGTTTGTATGTCACCTGCGATGCTACGGTTGCGAGTTCCCATTACCACAAGGTTGCGATTTGGCAGGACATCTACGACGACTACGGTGATGAGATCCACAAAGCTGCGTTCGTCTTTGTAATCGGCCTTGCTTTTCAGCTCATTGCCAGTTTGGGCGGATAGACCGAACTCGCCAAGGTCGACGAAACCGCCTACATCTCCATTAAAAGTGCTTGACCGGTCGGTTTCCTTCTTCAGGTCTCTTTTTGCTTTGTTATCGACCTTGCTGTCTTCTGTGATTTTAATGGTCAGGATGTCACCTATCTGATGAGCCACATCGTCGGCGTATAAAGCTCTCATATTCTTGTCCCTCTTGGCCCAGATAGAATCTGCCTGTGCCTCTGTCATTGGCAGAGCCAAGCAGAGCGCAAAAACCGTTAAAACCATCACTGAGATTATTCTGTTGTTCATTGTTTCTCCTTTTAAAAATTAAAAAATGGGTTCCACAGTTCCGTCTTCATTGACTTTGGCTAAGATTATTCGTTGTGAGTCTGTGTTTCGCACTTTTATATATTCACCGGCGCGGGCCTCTTGCATAGTTTTTCCGACGGCTGTAACCGAAAGCCCCGGCGTTTGGATTTGAATTACAACATTTTGATTTCGCTTAACAATAATTGGAGAATTGAGAGACTCTAACATGTTTGGACGAAGCACAGTGTTTGCCGTTATCTGGCGTTTGGCGAGCAGGCCATAGGGCGGCCTCCAGTTGTCAGGCTCGGGATAATCCGATATCGTCTCTTCCATCTTGACATTCTCAGGACTGATAACCGTACCTGCGGGAATATCAACCAGTGTTACTGCTTTGTGGCAATTGAACTTTAGCCGGAAAGTCACCTCCCGCACCCCGATTTTTTTGTCGCCGGAAAGCACATCAATCTCAACCCTTGCTTGGTCTGTTGTGCTGCTCGGGACTAATCGAGGAGAAAATCTTATATCTTTGCCTATCTCGCCGATAACGAAATCTTTCGGCGTCCGTATTGGATTCCATTGGCAAACTGAAGCATCGGGAGGATTTCTTTTAAGGAAGGAGCTTGCCAGCGTAACAAACTCGTCGCCTCTGATATTCTGCCGTTGCTGTCTTACTGTTATTTTTTCTGCGCCCTTTAATGTCACTTTCGATGTTGGGATTCCGTTGCAAGCCAATCTGCTCAGGACCATTTGTCTGTCAATGACAATTTCCTGGCCGGGCATTGAAATCTGCCCTAAGACAATTTCGCTTGCCTTATCTGCAAGTCCGTCTTCAGGCGGATTACCCCGGATTATGCCGACTTCGCCCAGTTTTAGGCAATTGTCTTTGATTGTAATCTCTCTCGGCAGGTAAACTTGTAGAGTAGAGTCCTGCTCTGAGTCGTTGGTTTGGTTGTTCGCTGATACCTGGCAAAATTGAGCCGGCGTTACCAGACAAATTATTGTGATTATGATATTGTTAACTGTCTTACTGCTCATTATGGTTCCTTATGTGACAATTTGATTTGCAGTTCGGAGCATATCGTCCCCTGCCTTTATTGCGCGGGAGTTTATCTCGTATGCTCGCTGGGCGGTTATAAGGTTGATAAGCTCACTTACCATCTGGACGTTGGATTTTTCGAGAAATCCCGACTGGATAGAGCCGAAACCGCTTTCTCCCGGTGTGCCGGTCGTAGGCGTGCCGCTTGCTTCGGTCTCAGCCAGAAGGTTGTCTCCTTCACTCGAAAGACCGGACGGATTGGGAAATCGGGCCAATTGAATATTACCTACGACCGATTGTGTTCCCGCAGCATCGGTGATGTTAACGCCCCCATCTTTGCCGATATCAATCGAGGCGGCGTCTATAGGGATGCTAATGGCCGGCTCTATAGAGTATCCGGTGGTCGTAACTAATTCGCCGTTGGCGTTTATTTGCAGCGCTCCATCGCGGGTATACCTTAAATCGCCGTTCGGCAAAGTTACCTGAAAGAAGCCTTCGCCTCTGATAGCTATATCGAGGTTTCGGCCGGTATTTTGAAACTCACCGGCACTAAAAACCTTTATCGTGGATGCGGCCCGGACGCCACTTCCTATTTCCAAGCCGGTGGGAGAGGTTATACCCGAAGCCACTTCTGTGCCGGATTCTTCCATCTTGACATAAAGTAGGTCCTGAAAATTGATTTGGCTTCGTTTGAAACCCGTAGTGTTGATGTTGGCAAGGTTATTGGCAATTATGTCCACCATCATCTGTTGGGCTGTCATACCTGTCGCCGCTGTTGAAAATGCTCTTAACATGATATCGTTCTCCTTAGCTTAATTGTTCACAAACGCCCCGTGCTTTTGGGCTTGGCCATCCTGCGAAAGCAGAGACGGGGGTAGCTTTGGAATTTCTTAACCCGTAGCTACGCTCATAAGACTATCAGACGCTGTTTGCTGGGCTGTGATGGCCTTCATATTTGCTTCGTAGAGTCTGGCAACCATTATCATATCCACCAGTTCGTCTACGATTTTAACATTGGATGCCTCCTGGTAGCCCTGTTTTACAACTATATTTGCCGCTGCAACCGGTACTATATTCGCATCTGGCATCCGGTAGCAGTTTTCGCCGGCTGGCGCAAGTTTGTTTTCATCTGCTTGGAAGTCAACCAGTCTGAATTTTCCGATGGCTGTGCCGCCGGCACTGATGCTTCCATCACTTGAGATATTCAGTTGCGAGATTCCCACGTTGTTGGGTATCGTGATTGGCCCTGCCTCGCCTGCCACGATTCGTCCCTGAGAATCAACGATTTGATTATTTTGGTTTGTGGAGAATATGCCGTTGCGGGTGTAAAGCGGCCCTTCGGGCGTCTCTATCACAAAAAATCCCTTACCGTACAGGGCCGCATCTAACGGCCGACCTGTCTCGACAATGCTGCCCTGGGAAAAATCAAGTACCCAATTCAAATCGACACTGCCGGGAGAGTACGTTTCGACTCCGCCCGGTTGCTCGTCAAGGATTTTTGAAAATGCGTTGCATCTCCGTTTGTATCCGACCGTGCTCACATTGGCCAGATTGTGTGTAATTATCTCAAACTCTTGCGTTAATGCTTCGATGCTTGTACTGACTTGATCTATAATCCCTGCCATTTCAGACTCCTTGTACAGCCGCCGCTTTTGGTACGCCTTGCTCTGTCCGCTGCTTGTCGTCGGCAGAGGCTGAAACATCCTGACCCTTGACACCGCCTCTTACTGAAGCTGCGTTGGTGACGCGGATTAGCTCGTTAATGTCTGAGTCACTAAGCCCTGTCAATTCAACTGCTATTGATAGACCGTTTTCTATGGCCTTGACGTGCCTGACTTCGCCAATATCCTCTACAATTTTTGAAGTTATCGTTTTGCTGTCCCGCACCAGAATGGCGTTCACCGCAGTGCCTTCTTCGTGCGGGACTAAATCCTCGTCGTTTTTTTCATCCAAGCAGAATGTTACCAGAACTCTCTCGCCTTCCTTCACTTCCAGCGGCGCCTCTATGCGTAGGCCTGGGCCGCCCAGCTCAGTAACAATCGCAGGAATAAATTCCGGTGGTCCCCAGGTGTTGCCGGAGAAATTTGATAAAGTTGGCGGCAGCGTTCTTACGAATGGAAAGCGTGTGATGAAGGCCGGCTTGTTTACCGGAACACGCAAAAAACGCCGGCGATTAAGGAACCGTACGTTATCACTGTGGTTCAAAGCCAGAATGGTACCGTCGCAGCTAATTACAGAAGTGTCAAACTCCCAAACTGACGCTCCGAAATAATACCGCGCTCGCCAGCGCTCGCCCGGCTTACTTTTCAAAGGCGATCTCAATTCGACCGTAAGTTCCATATTGTCGTTTTTTATGACAGTGCACTCAATATCAACTAAGTCGGGGATTTTACGGTGGGTTATGTGAAGTTTTTTACCTGTAGGAATTTGTCTGCTTGTCAGTTTTCTCGATTTTGTTGCCGAGCCTATGGAGGTAGAGGTTTTTTTCTGGAAACCGAGCTTTTCGCGCAGGAAGGACAGCTCGGTTCTTAGCCATCTGCTTTTTTCGGCTCCTTGCTGAGCGAGACTTTCTTCTATTATTTTAGCTGCTCCGTGGTCAAAGGCACTGCTCATAGTGAAAATGGCCTCGCCTCTCTTAAGTCCTGCTTTGTGTGCTATCTCAAGCAGAATTTTACGCTCGCGTGCGCTCAAGCCCCTGTTTTCAGCATACTTAATAAATAACTGCTCGGCAAACTTTCGTTCCTGTGCCACTCGATTATAGCTGACCATCAAGAGCACGACGGTTAACACGATTATGGCCGCGGTCCCTGTTATAATAAACCATTGTTCGGTCATAAAGTTGGTGCTAAAGCCGCCTGCGGCCCTCCACCGTTCCATTGGTGTAAGTGCCGGAACAACAACGTTAACCCCTGCTGTGATTGAAAGTGCTGATATCATCTTAGACTTTCAAAGTCATTATCTGATAAGGTCGGTCAATTCTCGCAGTATTTCATTGGCAACTTTGATGGTTCTTGCATTGGCCTGGAATCCGTTTTGTGCTTGAATCATAGTGACGAACTCGTTTGCCACATCGGCGTTGGACTTCTCCAGTGCCGCACCGTGAATGGTCCCGGCACCGCCGCTCAAGGCCTGTGTGGCTACTGCCCCGCCAGAGTTGGCCGAGGAGTTGAAGTAACCGCCGCCCAGGCTTTCCAGTGCCGCCGGGTTCTGGAATAACGCTATTTGAACGGTAGCAATGTTTTTCTTGATACCGTTGGAGAAAACACCGATAAGGGTACCACCGCTATCGACCGAAACTGCGGAAAGCCTGCCTGCTTCATAACCATCCTGCTCTCTTGCTACTGCTGTGGAATTTCCGGCGAACTGTGTCAAGCCGTCTAACTGACCGGCAGTGCCCATTTCTATCGTGATGGTTTGTGGGTTTGCAATATCGTGTGCGAACGTTATAACAAATTCGGGGGTATCTGTACCGCTCATGCCGGAGTAAGAGCCGTCGCCTGCGGCAAAACTTATATTTTCAATTCGCCGATCGTCCATAGTTATCTCATGGATATTGCCGGTGATTGAAGTCAGTACCATATCCCACGTATTGGGTGTATCTGTTCGAACGAATGCGCCAGAGAGAACGTGTTTGCCGCCCTGAGTATCATAAACCGTAATGTTAATGCTTTTAACTTCTTCGCCGCCGACAGTCGATATTTCGAAATACGCCGGCATTGTAAGTGTGCCATCCCCGCTCCAGGTCATAGCAAAATCGGACTTGCTGAAGCCGGAGGTGTTGTCGGTTATTTTTAATTTGCCATTGACCAGAGATGCTGTCGCCTCGCTGCCAAGGACGCCTTGCACGGCCCGGCCCTTCGTTGTCTCTGCAACTGAGACTGTCCCGCCTGCCAGGTCAATGTCATTAACCATAAGCAGGTTGACGTCGGTCTCCTTCACCGCTGCACCGTCGAACGTAACGGTAATACCGGCCGTTCCGAGAGGCCCGCCGGCAACAGTAACATCATCGATACCTGTTAAAAGTTCCAGTGCAGTTTCAATGTCTGAAGCAGACGCATTATAGGAAAGAGCACCGGTGGTTTCGCCGCCATAGCTCAGTGTAAATGTGCCGCTTGTAGCCGTACCGGTAATCGTCTGTATCTCATCGACCCCGGGTGTGCCCTCATCGGTGTTTAGCCAGTTCAGGATGTCTCCCAGAGTGGTGCTTGAGGTAACAGGCATCGTCAGGTCGACAGACGGGCTTGCGCTCGATAGGGCAGTGCCGTCCGGCTTATAACCTGAAAACGTGATTGTCGCCGAGTTCAGCGTTCCGCTGTACTGGTCGAGATCTGCGATTTTTGTGCTGGTCGTAGCCGTGGTGCCGTTATTGGTGGTGTATGACACGCCCGAGGTTAGCACGTTGGTTAGTGATGTCGGAAGTGTTGCGTCGGCACTCAGGTTGCCGACCACTTTTATTTCGGACGTGGCATTTGCAGACATCGCTACATCGTAAGGAACATGAATATTGCTGTCGTTGGGATTCTGGAATCCTTCACTTATACCTATCGAGCCGATACGTTGAACAAGATAGCCGCTGGAGCCGTCGACCAGATTCGAGCTTGCATCAACGGAAAACGCGCCGGCGCGAGTATACACATCTTTCGAACCGTCGCTCAGCACAAAATAGCCTTCCCCTTCTATCGCTAAGTCAAGGGGATTGCCGGTATTTACAAGATTGCCCTGAGACATATTTGGTGAAATACTGGATACGCCGACACCACTGCCCATCTGCTGGGGATTGGTGCCACCGATGCTGCTCGTTGGCTGTGACGCCTTCTTTATCGTTTCACTCAGCAGTTCCGCAAAGGTTATCCGGCTCGACTTAAAAGCGGTAGTATTGATATTGGCCAGGTTGTTGCCGGCGATATCAAGCATTTTTTGGTGGGCCTGCAGCCCCGTAACTCCCGCTGATAATGCAAAACTCATTTTTGTTTCTCCTTATTATTATTTAACATTTGTCTGGATTTAGTTTGTGATTGATGTTACATCTTCTAAGCCTACTAAATGGTTTCCTACCACCAAGAAGATTTCCCCATCAACATTATTGTAAACCTGCTGGACTACGCCGCTCATGATATCTCTGGTACCTGTTTCCGTTTCTCCGATGAACTCAATTTCCTTGCCTATCAACGAATTAGCATAAGTGCGCTCGACTGTCTCAAGGACCTTTGCAAAGTTCGTGTTCATTGATTCGAGCTGCTCTAACTGTGAAAACTGTGCTAACTGAGAAGCCATTTCGTTATTGTCCAGCGGTTCCAGGGGGTTTTGGTTTTGCAGTTGTACTATAAGAAGTTTCATATAATCCATCTGGATGCTACTTGCTGTGTTTATTGTTGATAATGAATCCATAAATTTTTCACCTTCTTCAAAGACCGAAAACTACACAAAGTTTTTTTGGACAATGCCGTTCAGCATCGTACCGACACGAGTAATAAATTTAGCAATTGTTGTGCCACGTTAGAACGGTTGCTGGTTTCGCGACAGATAACCTCTTTTTACAAACGGCGTTAGAAAAAATGAAAATATTGAAATCCAATGTGCCGAGAGATTCTTCCGGAGGATAAATTTTCCCATATCGCAGAAAATTCTGCCGGTTTTTTGCCTTGATGTCTGCGCTGGATATTTCTGCAAATTTTTTTTGTGCCGGCTGTGTAGCACCAGGAGTCATGCAGGATAGACCTTGTATTCATCGAGTGACATCGAGAGGTCCTATAAAACAACTTCACCTAACCAGGTTGATTAAGCGGTCTTAAGAAGTCCTATAAGAAATAACGCAGTCTGACTGTGAATTTCGCTTTTCAATTTTGCTTTTTGGTTTTGGTGAAATGTCCTATAAAACCATTAGACAGAGTCAATGTCTCTTTAGGTTTAACAAAGTCGGTGACATTATTGGCCAGTCCCATAAAAAATTAAAGTCGGTTGCACTGTTTGTCGATTTATTGGGCAACAGAAAAAAACAACGCAGTAAAATCTGTTAGTTTTAAAACGGAGGCTGTTTTGCACAGAGTTGTCGCTGTAAGCAAGGAAGCAGATGTTTTGCAGTTAGCCCAGCGGGTTGGCCAAGAGATGTTTGTAGCCGATGACCTGGCTGAGGCTTTGGATATCGTTGAGAACGTCAATCCAAATTTAATTCTTTTTGACCATCGATTTAGTCCAAGTCATATCCGCGAATTCCTTAATATGACCTATAAAAATTCGATAAATGTCCCTGTTGTGGTGGTCGGCAGCGATGAAAATGACACTGAGTTACTTGCAGAGTTTATGCGGATGGGTGCCTATGACTATCTGCAGGGAAAACGAGATTATGACCGGCTGGAGCAGATTGTAAATCGGATAAAAAATGAACCAAAGACTGTTGATTCTGAAGAAGACATAAATAATTTTTTCGCTGAGGAGTTAGCTGGTTCTGTTTCTATGGTCGGCCGAAGTAAAGCAATCCTCAATACTCTCAAAATGATTAAGCTTGTCGCTGCCAGCCGATGCAATCCGATTTTGGTGCTTGGCGAGACAGGCACGGGCAAGGAGCTGGCGGCTAAGGCAATACACACTCTCAGGCATCCGAACGAGCGGTTTGTAGCTGTAAATTGTGCAACTCTAACGGCAAATCTACTGGAAAGTGAGCTTTTTGGACACGTCAAGGGCTCTTTTACGGGAGCCGACCGCGAGAAAATGGGGCTTCTGGAGTCGGCAGGTGCCGGTACGCTCTTGCTCGATGAAATAAGCGAGATGCCCATAGACCTCCAGGCTAAATTACTGCGTATCCTTCAGGAAAGAGCTTTCCGAAAGGTCGGAGGTATAGAAAATATCGCCTGCAACGCTACGATAATGGCTTCGAGCAACCGCGATCTCAAAAGCGAAGTTCAGGCCGGTTGTTTCCGGCGCGACCTTTATTATCGTTTGAACATCTGTCCTATTACTATCGCACCACTTAGAAACATAGAGCGAAGAGAAGACATCCGACTTTTAGCTGAATTTTTCCTAAAGACATCTAATATCTGCCCCGAGAAGCGAAATAAGATAACATCTCTGACTAAATTGGCTATCGAGGCCTTGGAGAAACACGATTGGCCCGGCAATGTCCGTGAACTGCGTAATGTCATCGAAAGGGCGATTCTGCTGGAAACGACAGATAAAATAGGGCTAAACAGTATTGTAATTGACCCAACTGAATACGGCCAGGTATCGGACAACCCAACGGCCGGCCTCATCAAAGGTTTTTCATTGGCGAAGGCCGAACGCGAGCTGATTTCTTTAGCCCTGCGTGAAACAGGCTGGCAGAAGACGCGGGCTGCTGCTCTTCTTGGTATAACCAGAGCGACTCTTTATGCCAAGGTCAAGCAGTACAACATCGAAAAGGATTCGCTTATTGCAGCCGACCACGCAAAACAGGAGGAAAATGAAGCTTCAGAATTGCCCCAGTCTCTGTCAGAAAATCTATCGGTTCGTATAGAATCCTGACATTTCTTTTTAATACGAACAGCCTCAACTAACGTGATAGGCCGATTTTTCAGGCTGAAAGTCTCTAAACGCATCTGCCCCGACGTCTGGAGCCGGGTCTGGCACAATTATTGCTATTCTCTTTAGTAAGGTTTGTGAAATGCGCCCTCATATTTTTGTCGGTTGTGGGGCGGCTTTGATTTATCGGGCTTGAGGGCGAAGTTGGAAGTTATGGCGGCCAAAAAAAACGAACGGACTATTATCAAGCAATCCCGCAAAGCAGCGGTCCAGGAGGATTCTGCTAAGCCGGGACCATTGGACAGCGAATTATACGCTGGAGAAGCTCACGAGGAGCTCTCGGAAAAAGAGGCATTTGCTGGAAACGAAGATTTTTACAAATTTTTGGCAGACTACGCCGAAGTTACCGCGGCTCAACAGTCTGCCGGTGCAAGCCAATATCCGCTGGGGTCGCTCCGACCCAGACCCTATCGTTTCTCGACCATCCAGAAAGTCCTCGCTGCCGGAATTATTATAATTGCGGTAATGTTGTTGACCGTGCTGTTGAGACCTTTATTGTTACTGTGGCCTCTTACTACTGACACTGCGACACCAACCGTTCAACAGGCGCCTTCTTCTATACCACCGGTTGAAGATTATCAACAAGTTGAAGATTTCCCACCGGTTGAAGATTCCCAACAGGTGGAACTCCAGCAAATACAAGAGCCGCAAGCTGAGCTTCCACCGGCACAGCCCCTGTCTCTGAAGGTTGCTCAAGACTTTTATCTACAAAAGGACTATGACAAAGCTTATGACGTCTATAACCGGCTTCATCAAAGTCTTCCAGCAGGTGCCGAAGAGGAGCTGCCGAAAGATTTTCTCCAATTGGGAATGGCTTTGTGTTTGAAAAACGCTGGTAATTCCGACCGGGCCACCGCTTTATTCAGAGCGCTCATACAAAGTCGCTCACCTATTGTAAGGGTTATCGCCAGCTATAACCTGAGCTTGTTTGAAATAGAGAATGAGCAGTATTTAAAAGCACGAGCCAGAGCTTATCAGACGATTGCCTTAATCGGGGCGGTGGATCCACTCCTTCGCGCCGACAAGTTTACCGCTACGAGCGACGCCGCCTTGCTGGAACCCGAAGAAGGGGATAAGTACTGGGCTGCATCGCTGCAGAGTGATTGTCAATTTCTGGTTGCTGAGTCGATGACCAGGTATATCCTTTCGCTTTGTGATGCCGATGCAGAGTTACCTGGAAAGTTGTGGGGTAATTACGTTGAGCTTGATCCTTTCACCGACCTGAATGAGGCACAATTGCGATACGCTTTGAGCTACGGCTGCGAGCAATTAAGAAAAGGATTGCTTGGCCCGCAGATTCGCAAGGTCGAGCGTCAGGATGCCATGCCTCGTTGGTCGGTTGTTTGCCATGGGGCATCGATCGAGGAGCTGCTGGTGAGATTTGCCGCCAATGCTGGCCTTGATATTTCCTGGGTCCATATTGATGGGCCACCCGTAGAAGAGGGTTCTCTCCAGAACGAGCCACGCAACGGCAACCCTGCGGAAATTCGTTCATCAGTTGCGCCACTCCCCGTTGCCGAGACAAGGGATGCTATTCGCAAAAGGCCGGTGAGTTTGTATCTGCCGATGGTAGCTGCTGAGCAATTTGTCACCGTAGCGGCCGGACACATTGGCTTGCTGGCACGTCCCGATACCGACAGGCTCGTGAAAATTTTTAATCCGGCTGATTATTCCTCGTTGTCAGAGCACATATCTCTGCTTATCCAGGAAACGATTTCAGTTTGGCAAAGATTTTTACTTGCATTTCACAGCGACCAGCGTGTTCCTAACGCACATTTTGCTCTGGGACTTTTGCATACCCACGAAGGCCGGGTTAGTGAGTCAATCGCGGAATACAAATTAGTGGCCAACAGCTTTTCAGGAACACCTTTGGCGCCGTTTGCTTTATTAAACTCAAGCAAACTCAAAGCCAATCTTCGTGATTATCGCGGCGCCCGTGAAGATTTGACACAGCTTGTTGAGCAGTATCCTGATACCGAGCTTTATGGCCAGGCTTGCTTGGATCTTGCCGATGCCACAATGAAAGCCGGGATTTTCGATGAAGCTGAACGGCTCTATCGCAAAGTTTACTATCTTGGTTTGTCTTTGGAATCGCAGGCTGCTTCTGCTCTGGGAGCTGGAAGATGTTCCTACGAGGAAAAAGACTATGAAACTGCTGCCAAGTGGCTGACCGAATATATCAAGCTTGTCGTGAATGGCCCAAGCAAGGATTACCTTTATTCAGCCTTTTTTCTCTTAGGCAAAACCAACTTGGCGTTAGGAAAACACGAGCAAGCCCGCGATGCTTTTCAATCCGCCTTAGGCGGTTCGACAGGGCAGCTTACCAGAGAAGAGTATATGGAGACTATCTCGGCCTTAGTTGAAGTCCAGATTCAACTGGAGGATTTCGTCGGGGCTCTTGTAGTATTAGAGAACACACGCTCCTGGCAGTTCTCCAAGGCCGAATCCGTCGAGATATTACTGCTCAAGAGTAAGGTCCTTCGTTCTATGAACCTGGTTGATAAGGCTATTGTAACACTTGGCGACGAGGCGGAATATTTACCTGACTCTCAGTTGAAAGTGAGAATGCTTTTCGAATTAGCTAACTGCTACATCGCCAAGGGCGATTTGGAATCTGCACTCAAGAAATTAACCGAGATTCTTATCATGGTTGAACCTGGCCCTTTGGCGTACGAAATAGCTCTTAAGCTGGCTGACGTCTGTTTGAAACTCGGTCAGAACTCTCAAGCCATTTCCATTTGCTTGCAGCTTTTAGATTCTGGACCCTCAGCGCCGATATCACAAAAGGCCCTGGGAATCTTGGCAACAGCTTATAACCGACAGAAAGATTATGACAGGGCGGCATTGGCCCTTTTGGGCCGCTGGCAGGGGACTGAAGCCTCGAATGAAAAAACAATATTTAACAGCCCGGCTCCCAAAAGTCAATGACATGCAGAAGCCTCATAGAACTGGATGGTGGACATAATGAAGGTTAGAACCAGAAACTTAAAGCCAAGCTCGATGCAGGATGCTCGTAGCGAGAGTCGAGCATCGAGCATCGAGTATCGAGTATCGAGTATCGAGTATCGAGCATCGAGCATCGAGCATCGAGTCTCGCTTTGCACTTTTCGCTTCTTTTACTTTTCATTTTTAGCTCTCTGTTTCCTGACATCTCTTGCCAGTGCTAAAATTTCATCGGAGCAAGCCGACCCGAATAGTCACCTCCAGCGCCAACTGTGGCGGGCCGCGATTAGCATTGCTAAAGTCGAGCAGGATAACAAAAGCAAAAACGAGCTCAAACGAATGATTGAGCAGATTCGCTCTATTGAATTTAAGCCCCGCGAGAAGCCCCGTGAGCCTGTTGTTGTCGTCGAGACGTCGCCGACAACAGAACCCAATAAAACCGCACCCGATACAGCGGTGCTTGCAGAACCTGAGAAAAAAGAAGCCAAGCCCGAACTGCCGTATGGGCCGATATCCGACCAGACTTTACAAATGCTCAGGAGCCTATCGCAACATCCTGAGAAGGTGGACAACCCTTTTGAGCTGGCAGAGATTTTGTTTCTAAATGGGAGTCTAAAAGAAGCAACCGTTTTTTACCGCGACGCTCTCAACCGCAAAAGCCCGGATGACGCCAGCTCGGCCCAGGACAGAGCTTGGATTCTATTTCAAATAGGCAACTGCCTGCGGAATGATGATTTGTCCACGGCATTGAACATATACAGACAACTGATTACGGAATACCCGGATTGCCCATGGGTAGATTTGGCCAAAATTCAGTGCCAGTTAATCGCCTGGTTACAGAAAGACGAACCCCGTAAGTTGATTGCTGAATGCAAACTGTAGAATTGGTTCGGAGTTATGAGTTCATAGTTCATAGACAAAGAACAATGAACAAAAAACAATGAACAAAGAACAAAGAACGATGAACAACATAAGCACATGTCAACAAGACCAGTCGGCTTCCCATTTTGACCGCCGTTGGGTGGATAACAAAGCCGAGGCCGAGGATATTGCTAATGTATTGATAGCTGATAGCGATCCTGAGTCGGCTCGATTAATCCTTAAGATTTTGGCTCGCAAGGGAATCCGCGGCTATCTCGCCAACGATAAAAACAGCGCAATCGACTTTCTCAACACCAGTAGTTGCGACTTTGTATTTACCAGCGACAGGATAAGCCCCTGCTGCTTTGTTTCGCAAAGCGAAGCAGCGGAGGCGGACCTGGCCGGTCAGCCTCAGTCCACAGGATGCCTGTCGGCAGATGGTTTTGAGCTGCTTGCGAAAATCAGGACGAATTGGCCGGAACTGCCCGTGGTTATGCTGACAAAAGCCGAAGGGCAGGGCCTGCAAAACCGGCAACAGACTGTCGAGATGGCGGTCAAGGCCGTTCGCCTGGGCTGTTGTGATTTTCTAATCAAACCGCTCGACTGTGAAAAAATAGAGAGCCTGCTGGATACTTTCCTGCCTAACCACAGCGTCGCAACGATAGCTTCGGCTCACGAGGACACCCGCTGCCTTTATCGGATTGTAGGCAGAAGTGCCAACCTGCTTCAGACCGTCGAACTGGCGAAAAGAATTGCTCCCACCTCAGCACCGGTCTTAATAAGTGGTGAAAGCGGAACAGGCAAAGAGCTGATTGCCTATCTCATCCATCGCGAAAGCAGAAGAGCACAGGGGCCGTATATCAAAATCAATTGTGCGGCGTTAAGCAGCTCGCTTCTCGAAAGTGAGCTCTTTGGCCACGAAAAGGGCGCATTCACAGGCGCCTATAGTCAACGCAAAGGCCGATTCGAAATGGCTCATGGTGGAACCCTGCTCTTGGACGAAATTACCGAAACACCTGTAAGATTCCAGGCCAAGCTGTTGCGAGTGCTTGAGCAGCAGGATTTTGAACGTGTCGGCGGAAATGAAAGTGTTAGAGTCGATGTCAGAGTAATAAGTACGACCAATAAGGATTTATTACAGGAGGTTCAGCAGGGCAGGTTCCGTCAGGACCTCTATTATCGGCTGAGCGGCGTTAGATTAGTTATTTGTCCTTTGAGAGAGCGTAAGAAGGACTTGCCTGACCTGATATGGTATTTTGTCAATCTTTATGCGCGCGAAGTGCAACGTCATATCGCTAAGCTCGACCCTGCGATGATGGACATTTTCGCTAAATACCATTGGCCCGGCAATGTCCGGCAGTTGCGGAATGTTGTGCGAACATCGCTGATTTTAGGAGTTGGCCAAACCCTGTCATTAGCCGATGTCTCGTGGCTCTTTGACGAATTACAGCCGCTCCCGCAGGAGAAAGGCTCTGACGCAAACTTGTCGTTCGTCGTGCGTAATGCGTCGAGCGAAAAAAGAACGCAATATGCAATACGCAATACGCAGTGCGATTCTGGGCTGGCAGGAGTGCCGCTTGAGCAAATAGAACGGCGGGCCATCTTGGATACTTTACACCAGACAGGAGGAAATCGGACAAAAGCTGCAAAGGTCTTAGGCATAAGTGACCGGACGCTGCGGGACAAAATACACCGATATCAGCAGCAGGATTGCTTGCAGCCAGTTAGATAAGGGCATTCTCATGACAGATAGTTGAGGTGAAAAATGGCAGATAAAAATGAGACAAAAGAGAAGGAAAAGCAGGAAGATTCAAAAGCGGAAAAGAGCGATGAAAAGCCCTCACGCGGTCGCTTCTTGCAGTTAATAATAATAACTGTTGTTGTAGTGCTTTTTGCAGGTGCCGGTTTTGCACTCGGTCGATTGTTTGCAGGTTTTGGGACGACCGAGGCAGCCGCGCCTTCTGAACAAGCCCCGTCGGTTCCGGTAGAGGACTTGCAAGCGACCGGTTCGGCGGCGGCTGACTCTCAAAAAACCTGGTATTATAATTTAGAGCCGGTTGTCGCAAATCTTGATGTACCCGACGTAACACGCTACATTCGGGTATCTTTAATTCTCGAGATGAGTCCCGAGGTGAGCGAAAAGAAAGGCGTTCCTTTTATCGATGAGAGAAAACCCATCTTGACAAACTGGCTTACTATCTACCTTTCAAGTCTAAACCTTGAAAATATCAGAGGCGACAGGAACCTCAAAAAAATTCAATCGCAGGTGCTCGACAGCTTTAACGAAAAGCTTTTTCCTGATTCCAAACCTCTAATCAAGTGCGTTCTGTTTAAGGAATTCGCCGTACAATGAGTAGCAGAGCGACTAACAAATTAAGCCGGGAAAAGATAAACCGGCTCCTTGCTGCTGTAGGTTCTAAGCCCGCAGAAGATACAACACAAGTAAATGCTACAGAGTACAATTGGCGCCAGCCTCACTATTTTGATCGTAACCAGCTCGATAAACTCGACGATTTCACAAAAAACTTAGCTATAGTGATGGCTGAAAAGTTCACTGAATTTTGCCAAAGCAAGCTCGATGTTACGGTTGTTTCCACCACCCAGCACTTTGCTGCCGAGCTTCTTGACCAGGCCTCAGAGACCGGACAGAATGATTATTACTTGGCTTTCGGCACCGACCGGGAGCATCCATGTGGACTAATTATCATACCTGCCAAAACTGCCTTCATTTGGGCGACAAAATTGCTTGGAGATACGGAATCTAAAGAGGATTCAAAAGCAGATTTGTCGCGGTTGGAAGAATCGCTTTTGTTGGACATCGCCTCTGTAATTGTGAAAGTATTTTCCGGCGTATATGGCGAAAGTGACTTCCAGCCGGCCCAGAGCATTGTCAAAAGACTGTGGCCTCTTGAGTTGAAAGGCACGGAAGAACTCTGCAAAATTACTCTTGCGGTTAAAGAAAGTCAACGGGACAGCAGCTCCGAGGCCCACATTATAATACTTTGTAGCACACTGGAACCTGTCGTAGGCAAAGCTGAGCAGGCTGTCGGCAGATTCTCAGCGGAGGATGTTTCGAAGGCAATCTTGGGTCGTCTACAGCAAATGTCGGTTTCTATTACTGCTCGACTGGCTTCTACAGCGTTTAGTCTTGAAGAGATAATGAGTCTTGAGGTAGATGACATATTGTTACTTGATAAAGGAATTGATGAGCCGGTTGAGCTGATAGTAAATGGCCGAACGGTTCTTCACGGTCGGCCTGCAAAATCAGCCGGTAAGTACGCTGTGGTCATTACGGAGCACTCTGGTGATACGCAGTGAAATATATTACTGCTCCACATCAGCGGTTCTATAATTTTGCGGGGATGATAGCCCCTGCAAAAGTGGGGTCAATTACAAGTACTTACATATTATGAGGAAGTAGGAATATGGCGGAAACAGCACAAGCCGTAGAGGAAAAGGCACAAGACAAGAAAGCCCAGGAAAGCGGTGCAGGAAAAGCAGACTCAAAAACGCAGGTACAACCTGTTGAGTTTTCCGAAGCTCCCGCAGCCGGGGGCACAGGTGCCGAAGGAAGTATAGACATCTTACTGGATGTAAACGTGCCTGTTACAGTTGCTCTTGGACAGACGGAGATACCTGTCCGGCGACTTTTACAGCTTGGACCTGGTTCGGTTTTGGGGCTTGATAAATCTATTGATGCACCGGCAGATTTATACGTGGGCGATACCAAGTTTGCCACCGGTACTGTGGTGGTCGTGGACGACAGGTTCGCAGTCAAGGTGGTACAAATTCTTGGCCTCGGTGATTCTGCTGCCGTTGCTGCCGGGGCATGAATCTAAGTAAGAAGGGACCCCGTCTCCGCCTATGCGGAGACAAGCTTATCCCTCCAAGGCACCCCGCCTTGTGGGGAATCCCAAGCAGGGGTGGGAGCCAATTGTAATGGCAGACTCTGAACAATCATATTCGCAAGGTTCGCTGGGACCAGAGGGGTTTAATATGACTCTTGCGTCCCACAGCAATATTATTTTAGCTATTGGTTTGATGGCAGTTCTTGCCACTCTTATGATTCCTCTGCCTACGCCTTTATTGGATATGCTTTTGGCTTGTAGTATCTCGTTGGCTGTGGCTGTTTTGATAGTTACACTATCATCAAGAGAGGCCCTCGAATTATCCACATTCCCTTCGTTGCTTCTTTTCGTGACGCTTTTTCGTCTCTCTCTCAATGTGGCGTCGACCAGACTGATACTTCTATACGGTAATGCCGGTAAAATTATCCAGACCTTCGGTGATTTCGTTGCCGGCGGCAGTATAGTCGTCGGCCTGGTAATCTTCTTAATCCTTGTTGTTATCCAATTTATAGTCGTCACAAAAGGTGCCGAGCGCATAAGTGAAGTTGCCGCTCGTTTTACCCTCGATGCTATGCCCGGTAAGCAGATGGCGATTGACGCAGACCTTAATGCCGGCATCATTACCGAAACGCAGGCAAACGAACGCAGAGCAAAGATTGTCAAGGAAAGCGAGTTCTATGGCGCAATGGACGGCGCCAGCAAATTCATTCGAGGCGATGCCAAGGCAGGACTGATAATCACCGCTGTTAACATAATTGGCGGCATAGCCATGGGTTATTCGCGTGGTATGGCGATTGGCGATGCTATAAGGACTTATTCTGTTCTTTCCATCGGTGATGGTCTCGTCAGCCAGATACCGTCGGTAATAATCTCGGTAAGTTCGGGATTCCTGGTAACTAAAATATCGTCACGCTACAGTGTTGGCCAGGACCTGTCCAGGCAGTTTCTCGGTACAAGTCAGCCGCTGATTATAGCGGCTTCCATTATTACTTCGATGGCGTTTGTGCCGGGCCTGCCCAAAATCCCTTTTTTATTGTTGGGCACAGGGACAATTCTGCTTGGACGGGCAGTAGCTCAATCTGAAAAGCGCACTGAGAAAAAAAGCGTTACCCCCGCACAGGCAAAGGCTGAGAAACAGCCGGTCGAAGACTTGCTGGACGTCGACAGAGTTTCTGTGCAGGTCGGTGTGCGATTGATTGGTATGGTGGACCCTCGTAAAAATAGTACCATCTTTGACCGCATCGGGGCTTTGCGTAGAAAGTTTGCCCAGCAGCTCGGTATCGTTATACCTCTGGTTCGGCTGCGGGACAATATTAATCTTGAGCCGACTGCTTATGAGATTCGAATCGCAGAGATGCCGGTGGCAAAAGGGCGGTTGGAGCCTGATATGTTCCTCGCTATGGATGCAGGCAATGTCCAAACCAGAGTCGAGGGCATAAAAACTGCCGAGCCTGTTTACGGACTGCCGGCTTTGTGGATTAAACCAGCCAACAAGGAAAAGGCTGAATTAAGCGGATATACCGTAATCGACCCTGAATCTGTTTTTATTACGCACCTATCCGAGACGCTGCGAGAACACGCTGACGAATTATTGACCCGTGAAGATGTGCAGCTTCTCATTGATAGACTTCGCAAAACTCAACCGTCACTGGTCGGGGAAGTTGTTGGCCCCGATAAAGATGTCACTATCGGCCTCCTTCAACGTGTGCTCAAAAACCTGTTAAGAGATAAAATACCGATTCGCGAGTTGAATACCATTCTTGAATCGCTGGGCGAGTACGCTTCGAAAACTAAAAACGCTGCTGTTTTAACAGAAATGGTTCGTAAGCGCCTCAGCAGAACCATTACCGAGCAGTATAAAAACGAGGCCGGTAAAATCTTGGCCATAACGCTTGACCCCGCACTCGAACATCGGATGGCCTCAACGTTGCGGCAGGAAGCGGATGAAATAAACTTGGCTTTACCGACTGAGATGGCAATGGATGTAAGTAGAAAAACCGCACAGGCCTGGAAGGCGGCAATGGACACTGGCAAGGACAAGGTGGTGCTGTTGTGTGATTCAAGGTTGCGCTCACCGTTGTCGGTACTGTTATCGCGAACAGTGTCGCTGTTGCCGGTCGTGGCTTATGACGAAATCGTGCTTGGAACCGAAGTAGAACCGATAGAGACCATATCCCTCCAACAAACTGAACCGACAGTGCCGGAGGGCCAGGAACAGCTTGCACCTGCTTTTGCAGGGCTGGCAAGGTAGTGTAAAATTCAAAGCTAAAAACGTTAAACAGGAATTCAACAGTTTTTAATTTTTCGCTTTAAGCTTTTATTTTTTATTTCTGTTACTCGTGACTTGTTAGTTGTTCGGCATACACGTCACGACGAACGAAATAGGGATACGAATTATGCCGTTACACGTTCGGTCAATTGCAGTAAGTATTGCCGTGGTATGTTTTTTCGGCTTGAGCCTAATCGGCTGGATTAGCCGTCTTTCGCCGTTTACTTGTTGTAAGAGGGCACTGCTGGGGGCGGTGCTTGCGTACATAGCAGCAGCTTGGGCCGTAAAGGCAATAAACGCTATTTTGATAAGTGCGATGATTACAAACCAGATGGACAAGCAAAAGGGAAAGGAAAGTGGCAGTAAAGGCTGAAAATCCCGTTCCCCGTACCTCGTGCTCCGTGCTACGGAACCCCAGTGTCACGCCAGGCACGAGCGACGAGCGGCGAGCGACGAATTATAGCGTTGCCCTGCGTGCATACTCTGGTCAGAAAAGGCCCGCCAAGGTCGGAATCGAAAACGAGCGGATAGCTGAGTTTTTGCCTATGGTTCACAAGATAGTCAGGCAGGTTGTAGCGTATCTGAAGCCGCCGTTATCGTTTGAAGACATGGTCTCGGCAGGAACTGTAGGGCTGGTCAGGGCCGCCCACAATTTCGACCCGTCTCACCAGGCTGAGTTCAAAACCTATGCCTATATCAGGATTAAAGGAGCTATTCTCGATGAGCTGAGAGGCTGGTCTTTTGTGCCTGCAAATCTCAAGAGGCAGATTCGAGATGCCATGGAGCTTAGCCGGAAGATCACCGAGCAGACTGGCACCGTCCCCACCGATTCCGAATTAGCCGAAAAACTTGGAATAACAGTCGATGAACTTTATGAAATGTTCGAAAACGCCCGTGCAGCACATTTTGTCTCGCTCGATGCTTTTGGAGATGATTTGCCTGCCCTCAGTAGTCTTTTGGCCGCTGCCCGCACGACAACCCCCGATGAGCAGATCGAGCGAGCAGAGCTTATAGAGAAGTTAGCAGAGGCGATACAGCAGTTGTCCGATAGGCAGAGGCAGGTCGTTCTGCTTTATTACCAGCAGCACCTGACGATGAAACAAATTGCTGAAATTTTCGAAATTACCGAGTCCCGTATAAGCCAACTGCACGCAAGCGCCTTATTTAACTTGTCCGTAAAATTGAGGCAATGGAAAGATGGCAGATTATGATTCCAGTATGATAAAGCCGGTAGATGGTATGCAAAATATACCGGGCTTAAATCCCGTGAAGCAGCGTGAGCAGAGGAAACGCAGGCAGCAGTTATCCGAGGAGAATAAGGAAAAAAACGAATCCGGCGAAGGTGAACAGAGCGGGTCAGTTGACGAGCAGGACCTGGGCCCTTTGCCGGAAAAGCGCGCTGAAAAAGAAAATGGCCGAAATCCTGACAGTGTCAGGATTGATTACTGTGCTTGACCAAAATTGACGGTCGATGGTTGGAAAGGACATCGAACTAATCAATGGAAGATAATCAATAATCAATTAAGAGACTTAGGAAAATAAATGGCAAAAAAAACAAAACGGATTTTGAAGAAGGACAACGTTAAACTTGAAGGCCGATTCCATCTTGACCTGGCACAGGCTGGGTCTGCCAAAAGTGGACCGAAACAAAGAAGCGCAGCATCATCTGCGCCCCAGGTGCGGATTGTGGAAAACTATCCCGAATTCGCTGTTATAGAAGTAATTTGTTCCTGCGGCACAGGAACGCTTTTAAGGTGTGAATATGCGGGGGCCCAGGCTCTGGAGGGACCCCAAAAACAAAACAGCACGCTTGAGACCTCTAACAAGGTGCCTGACCAAGCGAAATAAATGGAGAAAAGTACAATGCAAAATAACCAAAAAACCATTCTTTTAGTGATTGTATTAACATCAATATTTGTGTCATCAGGCTGCTTACCTGGTCGAAAGGCGGTCGAAGTCGTTATCCACTCCGGCCCTGCTGAAATACAACCTGCCTCGAATGAGAACGTTGCAAAGAGGTTTCCGGAATCTGCTTCAGGCCCAACCGTGGTAGAATCCGCGGTGGAGTTGTCGGATAAATACGCTATACTCTCTGAGGAAGCGGCTGTTGTACGGCAGCAAAACTATGAGCTTATCTCCAAGAACAAGCAGCTCGAAGACCAGCTTGTTGCTTTTGAGGCTCAATTACGGCAGACGCAAAAGGAACTAGCCGAGGCAAATGACATTCTGATTGAGATGCGCATTGAGTTGAATAACTGGAAAACCGATGTCCTGGGTTTTCGTAATGAGATGCGTGACGCCGAGACAGAACAGCTCAAAGCGCTGCTTAAAATACTTGAGATTCTTGGCGGAGAGACCCAGGCGGAATTAGACCAGGGTAAAGACGCAAGCTTACAAACGGTATCACCAGCCAAGCCAGGCCAGTCTGAGCCGTAGGAAACCCCAAGTTTAGGTGAATTGAATGGATAGTTCAAGAACAGTATTATCGTCTTGCGTATCCGCCTGGCGAAAGTCTTCCGCAGACGGATATTGTATTGCATATCAGCCGGACGGAAGCGGACTCATTGGTATCGTATCGCGTATATCGCATATTTTACGCGATACTCAGTACGTACGGCGCATGATGAAGTTACTATTATTACTGGCATTTCTTATATCAGGCTGTGGCACCTATGTTATTCACAGAGCTCCTGCCCAGGTAGCCGACTACTATTATCTGAATCCGGATAAGGCTTTAACTACGGTTGGGAGGGTTGCTATTGTTGAGTTGAGCAACGATTCGAGCTATCCCCAAATCTCCACCGATATCACCGAAGCGCTTTTCCAGGCGTTGCAAAAGAAGCAAGTTTTCGGTTTAACTGTTGTTCGCCGGCATCACGCTTCCTGGCGAAGTCTGCAGTTGGATTTTGATTCAACGTACACTCTTGATCAGATAAAGGCAATCCGGGAGACGTTAAATTGCGATGGAATATTAATTGGGACTGTTACCGAATTCAGGCCTTATCCTCATATGGCTGTTGGTCTCCGCTTGAAGCTTTTGGATTTGAGAGACGGGCAGTTACTGTGGGCTCTTGAGCAGGTTTGGGACAACGCCGACAAAACAACTGAATATCGCATAAAAGACTATTTTCAATCCCAGAAACGATCGGGTTTTGCGCCGTTGCGTGAACAGTTGGCGGTTGTCAGTCCCCTTGAGTTTATCAAGTTCGTAAGTTATGAGGTAGCCGAAACTCTATAGCTGGGGCAAAGGATGAAAAAGAGCGCGTTTGGGGATTGGCTCGAAAGGAAAGCCGCCCCCGTGCTTTCTTGCGAAAGCAAGAACGGGGGCCTGAAACGAACGTTAACTTTAGAAAAAAATAGGAATGCAAAAAAAATTTGTAAAGTTTTGTCAAAAATGTGCGAGAAGAATCGTAGATAAGAGATTCTGAAAAGAGTTATCGTGCGATGATAGAGGAAGTGAATACCAACCCAATTCGAGATTTCTTGGAAGCATCATCATCCAGGCAGCCGGACTCTGCGGGGCCTCACCCGAATGACGATGAGGATGTATCTGTGCAGGTCGATTATGCTTCTCTCATTGACCAGGCGATGCAGAGCCCACAAACAGACAACCAGACCATCCAGCGGGCACGAGAGCTTCTGTTGTCAGGCGAACTGGAAAGCCTGGATAACATCTTGGAAGCCGCAGAAAACATCGTAACTTTTGGTATATAGAAGCCTTAAGATAGTAAGTGCTGGCTCACAAGGCCGACCAGGGAGGGTTTAACTAAGGGCCTAAAAGGGATTTTAAAAACTCGGCGAGGAAGTGTGTATACTCATTACCCTTAAGGTTGCCCACCCCTCGCCGATTTTTTGCTTGGAACCTGGGGCACCGCTTATTAGATGGGACCCCATTTTATCAAGTGCCAATCGGGGCGACTCATTGTAATATATTAGGATGGGAATCCCAAAATTGCAACCGATTTGCTTGATATGAGGTTTCACCTAATGTCTTTATTGCCATAATGGAAAGTGCAGTCGTACTATCACAATGCCGTTCTTACTTGAGGAATTATCTAAGAGATTTGATATAAACCGGATTTAACGAACACACTTTTTTGCATTTGGGAACACGCTACTTGCTTAGTCTCATGGCCATTGCTCACAAATCAGAAAGCGGTGTGTTAAACGTAACAATCAAGAATCTGTGGCGTCAGGCAGCCGGAGGTGGGCGTTCTGGCTGTCTCCAGCCGGTCTATATACATAGCCGCATTACCGCAGTACCTGGCCTGAGCATTCTGGGATGGTTCGGGCCCAATTTTGTGATACGCATCATTTGACATGCTCGTATGGTGCAGAATATCACTGCTTTTGCTAAGAGGTATAGACCTGATTACTCTGCATGAGATTCTTTTTCTCATTTCACCACCCCACCTTGAATCATTTTAGCAGATTCGGGCAGCTAAATCAAGAAAAATCGTACCGAGCTGAGCCACGAACCTTAGTTTCTTATGCTGGGAACGGTACCATTTGTGGCAAAGCGATATTATAGGACAAGAAGGAAGTTTGTAATAGCCGACTATCGAATTGGTGGGTAGAATATTTTGAGTTGGTTTCGAATAGGCTTGCTTTTTAGTATTTTGCGCCTGTGAGAAGGGATACGCTGGTGCAGATTATTGCCCAATGTCCAGGATGTGGCAGCGTTTGGCTGCTTGACGGCAGTGCCGCCGACCGAAGGATAACGTGTCCTAAGTGCGGCAGACTATTCAAGGTCCCCAGTTTGGACGACGTCCCAAAGGCAGCTAAGGTGATAAAACAAGCAAAGGGCACTATTTACGTGGATGAAGACGGCAAAACCTACGGCTAAAGCCTGCCGATTATTCAGCGGAGCTTATTTCGATGAAATTTAGTCTGTCGCGGAGCATGAAGAATTCTGATGCGATTTTATGTCAAGAGACTCAGTCTGGGGCTTTTTCTCGGCTGGCTGGTTGGATTGTTTGATGTCAAGGGCCTTTTCTATCCCGGCTATTCTTGTGCAAAGCTCTGTTAATTTATGCTCGATGGAATCTAATTTTTTCGCAACATCCTTGATGTCCACGGCAACCATGAATAGATTCTTTTCGGTCAGGTCCATATACCGCTCCATCAAACGCTCGTAGGCATCTATAGCGCGGCCCGCATCGGTTCTGTACTCGGGTAAGGTAATTTCGGGCTCGACCTCATAAGTTTTGTAGTCGCCCTGAATTGATGTAGAAAACCAGACTACTATTATGCAGCTTATGACAGCCGCTGCGAGAGCTAAAAAATTCTTGTTCACTCTCATCGGACTACCTCCTTTTTCGCGTCTTTGCGGTTTTAGACTATTTTTATTTATCGGCAGAAAAGGATGTTGAAATATCAAAGATTCGAAAAAGCTCGATTTAGCTATCTTAGATGCGAGCTGTGCTCGGCTGGCCTTGGCCTGTCAAATGTGGTTCCGATAAATCTGGACTAAATGGTATGCCTTTGAACCTATTGTTCTGTCGCACATGATTTGAGGACTTGTCATTGCCGGGCCTGCCTTGCAGGTTGTGGCAATCTATGAACTCCCAAGATTTTGCCATAATCAATAGGTAGTGGATTTTAGTGGATTTTCTTGCGCATTTATTTTATTGTGTGACAAAAGATTATCTTTTTATACTGATAAGGAGCATTAAAGCTAAATGTATTCGAAGAAGGGATTTTATAATTTTGGCGAGATTGAAAAGAAGTGGCAGCGGTTCTGGGAAGAGCACAAAACATTCAAAGCCTGCGATTGCGATGCTTCTAGGCCCAAATATTATGTGCTGGATATGTTTCCCTACCCCAGCGCCGTCGGTCTGCACGTTGGCCATCCCGAAGGATATACCGCCAGCGATATAGTTGCCCGGTATAAACGAATGAAAGGCTTCAACGTCCTGCATCCTATGGGTTGGGACGCATTCGGCCTGCCGGCGGAGCAATATGCCATCGGTACCGGCACAGACCCTAAAGATACAACAAAAAAGAACGTCGATAATATCCGCAACCAAATCAAATCGCTCGGTTTCAGCTATGACTGGGACCGTGAAGTCAATACCACCGACCCGGATTATTACAGGTGGACTCAATGGATTTTCCTTAAATTCTTCAACAGTTACTTTGACGAAACCCAGCAAAAGGCCAGGCCCATCGGTGAGCTGCACATTCCGGAAGGATTGAGTGAAGAACAAAGACGGCGGTACATAGATGACCATCGCCTTGCTTACGAAGATGAGGTGCTGGTCAATTGGTGTCCGGCGCTCGGGACAGTCTTGGCAAACGAGGAGGTCGTAGGCGGCCTTAGTGAACGCGGTGGCCATCCGGTATTCAGAAAACCGATGCGGCAGTGGATGCTCAGAATCACAAAGTACGCCGAAAGGCTCCTTCAAGATTTGTCTGAAGTCGATTGGCCCGAATCAATTAAGAAATTGCAGACAGACTGGATCGGCAAGAGCATTGGCGCAGAAGCCAGGTTCGAGGTAGTGGGCTGCGACTGGGACATTTGTGTATTTACCACCCGGCCCGATACTCTTTTTGGTGCTACTTATATGGTATTGGCTCCTGAGCTTGACCTCGTGGATATCATTACAACGGATGAGCAGAATCAGGCGGTCAAAGAGTACCGCCAGCAGGCTGCACGCAAGAGCGATTTGGACAGAACAGATTTAGCCAAGGAAAAAACAGGCGTCTTTACAGGGGGTTACGCAATAAATCCGGTCAACGACGAAAAGATTCCAATCTGGATAAGTGATTATGTTCTGATTAGTTACGGCACCGGTGCGATTATGGCTGTGCCCGCCCACGATGAAAGGGATTTTGAATTCGCAAACAAATTCGACCTGCCGATTGTCCCGGTCGTTGAGCCGCCTCGAAATAGCACCATACTGTTGGGAATTCCATCCTCTGTGAAAAGGGGCGAGGGCTACGAAACACACGTTTATGAACCCGTTGCGACGCGTGATGTTAGTGAACAGGCCTTGTGGGAGTCGTTTCATGAAGAGGTGATGAAAGGGGAGATGTGTTATACTGGAGACGGCAGGGCAATTAACTCCGGCCGGTTCAACGGTTTAGCCACAGCCGAATTCAAAGAGCAGATAACGAATTGGCTGGAAGAAAGAGGCCTCGGCAGAAAAGCCGTGAACTATAAGCTTCGTGACTGGCTTTTCAGCAGGCAGCGTTACTGGGGTGAGCCATTCCCGATTTTGCATACCGAAGATGGCCGCGTCATCGGCCTTTCGGAAGGAGAATTGCCCTTGGAGCTGCCGGTGGTCGAGGATTATAAACCTCCAGGGACAGGCCAATCGCCGTTGGCCAATATCGATGATTGGGTGAATGTAACGTTGGCTGATGGCTCAAAAGCCAAACGTGAGACAAACACAATGCCTCAATGGGCCGGCAGTTGCTGGTATTATCTAAGGTATCTCGACCCCGATAATAATCAGCAGGGCTGGAACACGAAAAAGGAAAAATACTGGATGGCTAATGGAGGCGTTGATTTGTATATCGGCGGCGCCGAGCATGCGGTCCTGCACCTTTTATATGCGCGTTTCTGGCACAAGCTTCTTTACGACCTCGGTTATGTCAGCACGAAAGAACCCTTCAAGAAGCTTGTCAATCAGGGAATGATTTTAGGCGAAGACGGCCAGAAGATGAGCAAGTCCCGCGGCAATGTTATCAATCCTGATAAGGTGGTTGCCAATTATGGTGCCGATTCGATGCGGCTTTATGAAATGTTTATGGGGCCTCTGGAAGCCATCAAGCCTTGGAGCATGCAGGGCGTCGAAGGCGTACATCGCTTCTTACAGAAGACTTGGCGAGCGATTGTTGGCGAAGACACGGGCCAGCTTGTCGAAGTCGTAAAAGAGGCCGATGCTGATGAGGCGACGCTGCGGTTGTTGAATCAGACGATAAAAAAGGTCGGTGATGATATCGAAAACTTCGGTTTTAACACCGCGATAAGTGCGATGATGATTTTTGTAAATCACCTCGCCAAACAGACGGTCAGGCCAAAAGCGGTAGTTGAGAAGCTCGTTTTGATTCTCGCCCCGTTTGCGCCTCATATTGCCGAAGAGCTCTGGCAGAAGTTAGGTCATAATGACAGTTTGGCTTACGAGGCCTGGCCGGAGTATGACAGGGAGCTTATCAAAGAAAAAGAAATTGAGTTGGCGGTGCAGGTCAATGGCAAAATAAGGGATAGGATTGTTGTTGCTGCCGACTCAGACGAAGAGCAGATAAAGCAAAAGGCGTTGAGCAGTGATAAGGTAATTGCTGCAATGGCCGGTAAGGAGCCGAAGAAAATTATCGTTATAAAATCCCGATTAGTAAATATAGTCAATAGAAAATAATCAATAGCATTGATGTGTACCGAAATTGAAGCCAAGCTGAAGGTCGGCTCGCTGCAGAAGGTAAGGCGTAAGTTAGATGAGCTCGGTGCCGAGTTCCTTGCAGAGCAGTTACAGACGGATTACCATTTTGATGATGCAAGCTCAGGGCTGACTAAAACCGACAGATGTCTTCGGTTGCGCCGGCAGATAGTAGGCGGCAGCGAGAGTTTTTTCTTGACTTATAAAGGTCCCAAAGAAAAAAGTAACTTCAAAAAACGGCAGGAGATAGAGATTGAAATCAAGGATGCCGCTTCAGCCCGGAAGCTGCTCGCAGCGCTGGGGTATGAGAAGGTGTTGGTCGTTGAAAAAAGGCGTAGCGTTTGGCGGCTTGGTGACTGCCAGATTGCCTTGGACCGCTTGCCGTTGTTGGGTGAGTTTGTGGAAATAGAGGGGCCTGATGACGAAAAAATCGCCGATGCCCAAAAAAGTTTAGGGCTGGCGGATTTGCCGCACATAACAGAAAGTTACGCATCATTGGTAGCCAAAAAACAAGTCGATAGTAAATAGAAAATATAAATTAGAAAAATGAAACCCGATGATGGTTACATTACTTATATCGTAAATCCCAAGGCTGGTGCCACAAGCAGCAAATTGGCTGGACGCTGGTTTCAGCAATATCTCGTCAAAAAAAGGTTTGAGGTCAGGGTTAGTCTGACCACTTCTTTGAAACATGTCTGTGAGCTGGCTACCGACGCGGCCGTCGACTACAACTGTGCAATGGCTGTTGTTGTCGGCGGTGATGGTACTGTTAGAGAGGTTGCGCACGGCCTCGAAGGCAGCGACAAGCCTTTGTTGATAGTACCACACGGGACGGAAAATCTGCTTGCCAATGAATTAGGTTTTGACGAAAGATTGAAAACAATAATAAAAACCTTTGAGGCAGGATACATCCGCCCCTTGGACCTGGGAAGGTCAAATGGTAAATGTTTTACTTCTATTACTGGCTTCGGGTTTGATGGCGAGGTGGTCAAACGTGTTAGCCAGCAGCGGGCCGGGCATATAGACTACTTTGATTATTTCTGGCCGATATGGCGAACGTTCTGGAATTATAAATTCGGCCAAATGAAGGTAGAAGTTGACGGTGAGGAGATTTTTGATGGTCGCGGATTGGTTTTTGTCGGTAACATTTCAAGATATGCTGTGGGCTTGCAGATATTGCATTATGCCGATTTCGGCGATGGCTTACTGGATGTCTGCATTTATAAGTGTGCCTCTCAGCTCCACTTAGCCAAGCACTCGCTGATGACGGTCTTGAAACAGCATGCCGATAGTCGCGATGTTATCTATCGTCAGGGCAAAAAAATCTCCGTAAGTTCTAAAACCGATTATATAGCTACTGAAATTGATGGTGACCCTGGCCCGGCTTTGCCGGTGCAGATTGAGGTAATACCACAGGCAGTGAAGGTAATGGTGCCGGAAGGTGCTAAGCCGGCAGGCATAAGAACAAGAATCATCAGAGCAATAGGATAATTCAAAGTGCCTAAAGTTTGAAGTGCCTAAAGTGTGAAGTGTCTAAAATACCTAAGGTCGGTCACGCTCAACTTTTATAACTTTAGCTCACTTTAGGCACTTTAGCTCACTTTAGGCACTTTAGGCACTTTACATCGAGGTATGAGTAAAAGGAATTTCATAATTGGCCAGGTCGAAATTGGCCTGGATGCGCCTTTGTTCGTAATGGCAGGGCCTTGCGTTATTGAAAGCAAAGCCTGCTGTCTGGATATTGCCAGTAGACTTGTAGACATTGGTCACAAGACCGGCGTAGGAGTGATTTTCAAGGCCAGTTTCGACAAGGCCAATCGCTCCAGCTTGCACAGCTTTCGTGGGCCGGGCCTGGAGAAGGGTCTGGAGATTCTTGCAGCGGTTCGCCGGCAGACCAACTTGCCTGTTATGACCGATGTCCACGAGCCGGCTCAGGCCGCTGTGGCCGGTGAAGTTGTGGATTGTCTCCAGGTTCCTGCTTTTCTGTGCAGGCAGACTGATTTGCTTTGTGCCTGCGCCCGAACCGGCAAGCCTGTAAATGTAAAAAAAGGTCAGTTCTTATCGCCGCCTGAGATGAAAAATGTCGTCGAGAAGATTCGTGCCTGCGACAACGACAAAATTATACTTACTGAGCGGGGCACGTTTTTCGGCTACAATCGGCTGGTCAATGATATGACGGCTATCCAGACTATGAAGGAGTTAGGTTGTCCGGTTGTTTTCGATGCGACCCACAGTAGCCAGCAGCCTGGGGGGCTCGGCAATGCCACCGCGGGCCGGCGGGAGATGGCCCCCATACTTGCCAAAGCGGCCACCGCAGCCGGTGCCAATGGCCTATTTATCGAAGTACATACCAAGCCTGAAAAGGCAAAGTCAGACTCCGCCTGTGTAATGCCCATAGACTGGCTCGAAGATTTGCTCAGACTGTGCAAAGAGATATTTGAAATTGTCCACGGATAAAGCAAAGTGGCTGAGAAGAAGAAATATTTGTATGGGCCGGTGCCTTCGAGGCGATTAGGCCTTAGTTGTGGTGTTGATATCGTGCCGTTCAAGGTCTGCACGCTGGATTGCATCTACTGCCAGCTTGGTGCAACCACTGAGAAGGCCATAGAACGCAAGGAGTATGTCCCTCCCGAAGCGGTTTTAGCCGAGCTTCGAGAGACATTGGCCGAGGGTTTGAAAGCCGATTTTATCACTATCAGTGGTTCTGGCGAGCCGACGCTGAATTCACGCCTCGGCGAACTTATAGACGGCATAAAGAAAATTACTAATATTCCTGTAGCTATTTTGACCAACGGCACACTCCTATACAGACCGGATGTGCGGATGGACTGCGCAAAGGCCGATGTCGTCCTGCCCTCTTTGGATGCCGGTGACAAGCAGACTTTTCAAAAAATAAATCGCCCGCACAAAGATATCAATATTGAAAAACTGATTTCAGGCTTATGTGCTTTTAGAAACGAGTATGCCGGACAAATATGGCTTGAGGTTTTTCTCATCGAAGGTAGCAATACCGATGCAGGGCAGATTGCCAAAATCAAGAATATCATAAGGCGTATTCGTCCGGATAAGGTTCAGCTCAATACTGCTGTGCGGCCTACAACCTGCGCCGGTATCAAAAGAGTGGACGCTGAACAACTGGAGGCTATAGCCGCAGAGCTGGGGAAGAACTGTGAGGTTATAGCTGATTTTTCATCGAGCCGTGGTGGTTCGGTGCCGGTTAGGTGTCAGCCTATCCCGACACATAGGGATTCGCCCGGCGTTAAAAGTAAAGCCGAAGACATATCAGGAGCCCATTTTACAACGAGCGACAAAATGGAAGCCCTATTATCAATGCTGAAACGCAGGCCTTGCTCGCTGGATGATATATGCACAGGCCTGGGTATCGGTCATAATGAAGCGCTAAAACATATCAGTCACCTTCAACAACTGGGGGTTATTAATTACGAGCAAAAGGACGGAAGAATCTTCTTCAAAGCCTCTTCTTGAACGAAGCCACAGAGCTGACTTACAAGAAAGATGAAATTCCCGCCGTAGTGTTTCTCGCTACTGCTGGCTCGGCTGCTTCGGCTTCGCAGCCGCTTCCCTTGAGCAAAGCAATTGGCGCAGAGTGACAACCTTCTGATAAATTTCTCAAAATTTATCCTAAATCTGACAATATTCACATTCAATTTGTAAAGACGAGAGTCTTATTGGCCGATAAAAGCGTTGTAGTGTTCTCCAGAGTGTAGATTTTATCGCCTTCTCTGCGGGGAAAAAAACTGGGGAAAATTAAAGTTTGGACTTTAGTAAACTGTTTTTAGGCCGATAAAAAAAACAGACGTTAATAAGAAATGCTTAGCGGTTCATATTTGTCGGTCGATTTTGCCTTAAATCAGGTTGCCTACAGCAATGACAAAAATGACCAGACAACTGGTTTTGAACAAGGGGAAAGAGAAGTTCATATTTCGTTACGACAAGGGAAGGGAAAGTGAACTTCTGGATGCTCTGATTGAGCATGCTAAGGATAAGCGGTTGGATTTCGATTGGTTTGATGCAGCCGTACTGAGTTTCAAACTGACGCAGTCGCTTATTGGCCAGGCGGACGAACTTTTAGGGGAAAGGGACCCGATTTTGCAATAGGTCGCAAAGTAGCAGCACCCATACAAATGTACGGGTTCACCCCAATCAGTCCCGACGGCATCTGTCAAAAAACAGACAAGTGCAATTGTGATTTTAGAAGGTCAGAAAATCCACTAACAAGATTATGAATAGGTAGACTTATGATTGAAGAAAGTACAATTATTCAAAAGTTTTTAGATTACTTGAAATTTGAGAAGCGCTTCTCCGAACACACGGCTAAGTGTTACGGTGCTGATCTGAGCCAATTTAGTGAGTTTCTAATCAATGTTTCTGACGGCAGCCTGCCGGTAGATGAGCCGATTTCGCTTGCTCGGCATCACGCTGGAGCGGCTATGGCTGTGGCAACACAGGCCGCTCTCAAAGTTGACCAGTTGCTTCTTTCAGCACAGACTGATACTGTCAGGGCGTATCTGGCCTTTCTAAATGAAAGGCAGTATTCCAAAGCGACAATAGCCCGCAAACTGGCTACACTGCGGAGCTTTTATAAGTTTCTTGTCAAAAGAGCTCACGTCAGTTCCAATCCTGTTGTAGCAGTTAGAACCCCAAAGCAGGAGAAAAAGCTGCCGCGTTTTCTTGAGTACGAAGAGGTAAAAAGGTTACTCGATACACCGCCGGTGGATAACTGGCTCGGCGCAAGGGATAGAGCCATTCTCGAGACGCTCTACAGCACCGGAATGAGAGTCAGTGAGCTTGTAGCCTTGAATATGGACGATATCGACTTCTTGGGCGAGGTCGTGCATATCAGAGGAAAAGGCAAAAAGGAAAGAATTGCACCTATCGGTTCATCTGCTTTACAGGTTATTCAGCATTATATGGAGTTCAGGAATAAACGGGCGCAAAGTAATAGCAATTTTGACTCGAAAGTCTTATTTGTAAACAAGCATGGCCGACGTCTCAGTACACGCAGTGTCCGCCGTAAGATGGACAAATATCTTAAAATAGCCGGTTTGGACCCGGCAATCAGCCCGCATACGTTGCGCCATAGCTTTGCGACACATATGCTAAACAATGGCGCGGATTTAAGGAGCGTTCAGGAGCTGCTCGGCCATCAGTCGCTGTCAACGACGCAGATTTACACGCATCTTACCACAGCAAAGCTCAAAGAGGTCTATAGAAACGCACATCCGCGAAATAGTGGAGATGACGGTGATACTTATAGAAACTGACGACGAATAGCTGTTGCCCCTTGTATTGTTAGTGGGACCTATAGCAGTCTCTTGTGCTTTGCAGAGTAGTACAGATTTGTTTGGGGCTGTTTTTAACTGTGAGTAAAAAAAGGCCGCTTTTCAAAGCGGCTTTTTTTATGGAATTTGGCTTGGTATAGTTTAGGCAATGTATTAGTCCTCACTAATTTTCCATGTTCTTATTGCCGCCGTAGCAATCCGACCTGGGTTCACATCCGGTATATTCCGGTACAAGCTCCTTGATTTTCGCAGCTATTTCGCTGTGGGTTTGCGTTTTAGCAATAGTTACAAGTTCGTTTATACCACTGCGGAGCTTGTCCCTGTCCATCGGAATATTCTTCCATATACTTATTTTTGGATGTCTTGTCCGCTGCATATCTTCGCCTTCTATTCGAAGTTCCTCGAAGAGTTTTTCGCCGGTTCGGGGGCCTGTGAAGACCATTTCGATATCTTCTCCGGGCCTGAAACCGCTGAGCGTAATAAGCTCTCTGGCCAGGTCTACAATTTTCACCGGCTCGCCCATATCGAGAACGAAGATTTCGCCGCCTTTTCCCATTGCTGCTGCCTGCAGGACAAGCTGGCTTGCTTCCGGTATGGTCATAAAATACCGTTTCATTTCAGGATGTGTAACTGTTACCGGGCCACCTTCAGCTATTTGCTTCTTGAAGATGGGTACAACCGAGCCGTCGGAGCCAAGCACATTGCCGAACCGCACAGTTACAAAGTGTGTTTTGCTGGTTCTGTTTAAATCCTGAATATACATTTCTGCAATTCGCTTGGATGAGCCCATTATGCTGGTCGGGTTAACGGCCTTGTCCGTGCTTATCAATACAAAGTTCTCGGTGCCGTGATTTTCTGCGGCATCGGCAACGATTTGTGTGCCTACAATATTATTCTTAACGGCTTCTCCGGCGTTGAGCTCCATCAAAGGTACATGCTTATGAGCGGCTGCGTGTATAACGATTTGTGGTTTATACTTCTCGAAGATTTCCTCCACACGGATTTTGTCGGTGATGTTACAAATGAGCGTTTCTATGCGGACTGCCGGAAATTGCTTATGCAATTCCCGCTCCACATAGAACAGCGGATTTTCAGCCTGCTCAATGAGCAAAAGCAGATTCGGATTGAAATTACATACCTGCCTGCACATTTCTGAGCCGATAGAGCCGCCGGCGCCTGTAACCAGAATTGTTTTATCTTTGGCAAAGGCTTCTATTAGGTCCAAGTCAAGCTCCACAGCCTTTCTGCCGAGCAAATCGTTAATATCGACATCTCGAATCTGAGAAACGCTGAACTTGCCTGAGGCTATATCGGTTATTGATGGGACGGTCCGGAAGCGAATCTTGGTACCTTCGCACACTTGAATGACGCGCCTTAGCTGCTGATGGCTTGCCGAAGGCATTGCGATGGCAATCTCTTCGATGTTGCGGTCATCGCAGATTTTCGGCAGTTGCTCAACGGTACCGAGTACCGGTATTCCGTGGATGTTGATTTCCTGTTTGGCAGGGTTATCATCGATAAAGCCAATAACCTCATACTGGGCTACGGGCATACGGTGGATTTCGCGCAGCAGTGCTTCGCCGGCATCGCCTGCTCCGACTATAAGAAATCGCTTCAGCCGGCCGCCCTCAACGGTGCGGAACTCCTCATAATATAGTCTTATTACCATTCGCAGTCCGGCCAGCAGCAAAATCGTGCCGAGCATATCGGCCATAAACACACCCTGGCTGACTTCGGTCAGACTTACAAGAGCCCTACGGAGCGAGATGGTGTTTAGCATCGTGAACCATAAGGCGAGAATTACAAATGTGCTCACAAGTGAGGCAACTGCAATTCCGATTAGGTCGCTGATACCGACGTAGCGCCACCAGCCGCGATATTGTTTGAAAAGCCCGAATACCACCAGCTTGATGATAATGAAAAAAAATAGTAGAGTTGGGTACTGCTCCACGAGCCAGCGGTGTTCGAACCGCATGTTGTATACAACCAAAAAAGAAAGCATCAAAGAAGCGGCGAAAGCAATTATGTGCGCAAGTATAATCAGTGGCCTGCGGAAACGCAGCAGAATAGCAGGGGGCTTTGAAAGTTTTAGCGGGTTTTGATTCTTGCCGTTTAGTTGCGTATTTGTGTTTGGGTCAGGCATATTTTCTCAGCATAATAGTCTCTGCCCATCGTTGCTTACGAGCATAAGAATAACAATCACTTAAGCATCTGTCCACCAAACGGGAAGTGAAAAATCCTGCAATCCAAAACCGTTTACCAGGCATACCTTAAATTCGCGTAAAAAGTTTCTTTTGTTACTCTTGTCAGGACGATGAATCTGACGGTGCTTCCGACTCCGGCTGTGTTTCTTCGGGATTGGATTCAGTTGTGGTTGGCTCACGTTCGGCCTCGTCAGGTGGCGTGTAAATGTCCTCAAGAGCTGTATTGTCAACTTTGTTGCGCATAAGTGAATAAATTATCGTATTGGCCGAAAAGTAGAAACTTATTATGAAAGCAACTACGAAGCCGATGACGACCAGTAAACATAGGTATATCAAAACGATTGCGACGTATTGTGTCCAGTTAGCTCTTGACAACAGGTCTTCTATGGGTCCAACCAGCATTGTAAAGCTGGACCCCGGCCATATTGCCGTCAGTTTGCTGTTGTCACCCAGCATGCCGAGTTTCAAAAACCAGTAAGTAACCGAAAACAGCAAGAAGGCAAAAAATCGAACGAATATATAGCAGATTGCGCCATAAACCGCGGCTACGCCGGTGTAAAAAAGCATTCGCCATGGCTTTGAGTATATATAGCTAAAGGAACGGCTTATCGCATCAAAACAGTCTGACCCATCATACGCCACAGATGGGAACATCAGGTTGAATCCTGCGACCGCACCTATTAAGACAACTGTTATCAACGCGCCCGCAATCAAAGCTAACAGCATACAGATACCTATTATCAGCTCACCGGCCCTTGGGATGTTGCCTATAAGCCCCAAAAGAAATATGAACAGCCCTATGAAGATAATTATTCCCAGCGGTGCCAGAGGTGCGGTGAAAAAGCTGGTGAATCTTTTTGTGCTGAATCGCAGCGCCTCGGTCAGGCCAGGCTTTTCGCTCTGGGCAAACTGCAACGCTGCAATTCGACAGATAGCTCCGCCCCCAACGGAAATCACCGCCAGCGCTATTGCCGCAAATATGATACAATAAATAAAATGATATCTTATCGCCCACTCTATGGCCGTGAAATAATCGGCAATGTTCTTCATCATACTTGCAAAGTTTAGTTCAAATAATTCGTTCAGCGCTGCATGAAATTTTGCCGAGCCAAATTGCCAGAGTGTGTGGAATACGCCGGTGTGGCTACCTCTTTCCCCAATTTTATCGATGTATAATTTGACCTGGTCGGGGTCGGTCATATAAATTTGTAGTTCTATTGCGTTGCCTTGTTTGTCTGCAACTACAGTTTTACTGAGGTCCATTATCCACCCGGCTAAGCATATAATAGCTACTGACAGAAATGCAATTATCAATTTGGTTGGCTGAATGGCCATACGGAAAGTCTGGAATATCTTCGGAAACAGAAGATTTTCGGTTAATTGCTTAGATTCTTTCTCGCTTACCATTTTGATTCCTTTCAGAAAGGTTACAATTGTCCTCGGTTTCCCTAAAGAACAGACCCAGATATATATAACGTATTATCGGTTGGTTTCAACAAATTTTATAAGATTTTGTTGCTGTACGTTGCTATTTACCGCTTGTCAGCAGAGGCATCGGATGAAGTGTCGGATTGTTCGCCGAATTCCTGCGACTGCTGCGTGGAGACTATTTTGTATTTGGCATCCAGCCACGCACCCAAATCTATCAGCTTGCATCGCTGGCTGCAAAAGGGAAAGAATTTTGCTTCTTCAGATTGTTTTTGATGTGGTGATTTAACCGTTTTGTGACAGACCGGACATCTGTATTTCATATTAAGATATTCAATCTGATGTTTTTTTCCCCGGCTTTGTTACGCGGCCCTGCTCCAACATTCGGGCATACTCAACACAGTATCTGGCCCAAGGCTGGGCTTCAAGCCGGGCTTTTTGTATCTGCTTGTCGGTGCCTTCGCAAATACCATAAGTTCCTTGCTCTATGCGTTCCAATGCGTCATCGATTTCTCTCAGCAGTTTCCTTTCACTATCCATCAATCCCAGAGCGAATTCCTGCTCATAGTTATCGGTTCCGATGTCAGCCATATGGATTGGCATACTTGACAAATCTCCGGTTGCATCCAGCCGGGATTTCTTCAAAGCTTCGTCTTCAAATTCGTTTACATTTCTCAGGATTTCTTTGCGCTTTTCTATGAGCATCTGTTTAAAATGCTCAGTATCGGCACTACTCAAAGGACTTTTTCTCATTTGAGTTGGGCTTGTGTTTTTTCTGGACGCTTTTCTACGTTTTTGTACCACTTCTTTATATACCTTTCTTTCTGCATCTTCACAAAACATTATTATAACATATTTTAACTGTTTAAGTACACTTTATTTGGTCTGAGGGGTCGTCGTTGAAACTGCAAAAGTGTAGTCTGCATAATTGGATTATTTAAGCGCAATTGATTTGTGCAGTTCTAACTCTTTAATAAATATGCAGTTACAGAAGTACGATGCTCCGGTTATTTCTGTTGGCTGCTGTCTGGTTTGTTGGCGATTTGTCTGCTGTCTTTTGCGAATTTGCCCAAAGGAATAAAAAATTTTTCCTGCCCAATCCTGCCTGCGAATGTCCTGACCCCAAAAACCTTCTCGATTTGCTCCGTGGAGAAAACATCTTTGGTTTTGCCGATATGGTAATTGCTATGGGCCCGGCTTTCATTTTGCAGACCGCCTATGGACAGACAGGATGCAGGCCCTTCAAGCAGCAAAGTCTCGTCGCAGTACTGAGCTGCCAGGTTGATATCGTGCGTTACGGTTACGATGGTTTTGCCCCTTTCGACCTGTGCCGTTTTGAGCAAATCGTATATGCCGACCTGATGTTTCAAATCCAGAAAGCTCGTCGGCTCATCTAAAAGCAAAATAGCCGTGTCCTGTGCTAATGCCCTTGCAATAAAAACCCGTTGGCGCTCACCTCCGCTGAGGTTTCCAAGCGGCCGTGATGCAAACTGGATTGTGTCGGTCATTTCCAGTGCCTCAACTGCAATTTCCTTATCAGCTTTTCTCTCAAATCCCATTGGGCCGTAATAAAGCGTTCTTGCCATTAAAACCATCTCGATTACCGTAAAGCCGAATACCGGTACGAACTCCTGCCGTACAACCGCCACTTTTCCGGCAAGGGCTTCGGTGCTGTACGATTCTACTGGTGCTGCGTCAATTTTTATTGTGCCGGATTTGGGCACCAGCGACCCGCACAGAAGATTTAGCAGTGTACTTTTGCCAGCTCCATTTGGCCCGGCTATCGCCAGAAATGTCCCCGGCATAACTTCAAAGCTGACATCTTTCAGGATTATGCTTTGTGGTGTATAGCTGAAACTCAAATTTTCAACTTCTATAATGCCGCTCATTTTAGCCAACTGACTTTTCTGCTGTATTTGACCAGCAAGACGAGGAAAAAAGGGCCACCCACAATGGCCGTTACCACACCCACCGGCAACTGTGCGGGAGCAACAATGATACGTGCCACTGTATCGGCAACCACCAAGAATATCGCCCCGACAATACCGCTTAGCGGAAGCAACTGACGATGGTCAGGACCGAATACCAGTCTTACGCCGTGCGGAATAACCAATCCCACGAATCCTATAAGTCCGCTTAAGCTGACTGCAATAGCGGTTATGGCCGCTGCGACTCCGAAAGCGATTGTCCGAGTTCTCGCGGTGTTTATGCCCATGCTCTTGGCGTCTTCCTCACCAAAGCTCAGGGCGTTCAACTGCGGACTTATGTAAAATAACACCGTTGTCCCTCCAACTACAAATCCAGCCCCCAGCCACAGCGTAAGAAAATCTTCTTCTGTCATATTGCCCATCAGCCAGAATATCGTCGCATAAACATGCTCGGCTTTCGCTATCGACGTCAGGAACATAATAACTGCTGAGAAGAACGCGTTAATCACAACCCCCGCCAGCAGCAAGCCCGTCACGTGGAACTTCCCTGTCAGGCGGCCTACGAACCACACCAGCCAGACCGTTCCCAGTGCCCCGGCAAATGCGAAAACTGCTATCGGCGACCGTCCCCACAGTGTCCAGTTCAAGCCACTGATAACAACGATGGTCGCCCCCAGCCCGCAACCGCTGGATATACCTAATATATATGGGTCTGCAAGCGGATTTCGCAAGAGAGCCTGAAAGACCACGCCTGAACAGGCCAGCGCTCCGCCTACAATCGTAGCCAGGATGATTCGGGGCAGCCTGACGCGTACGAATATTTCGTAGTCGGGATTTACAGGTGCCTCTTCGTCGGCTGCGCCAAATACCGCTTTCAAGGAAACGCTCTCGGTGCCGACCAGCGAGCATATGAACATCACCACTGCCAGCGCCCCCGCTGCCAGTATAATCCTCACGACCAACTTCCGTGGCGTCAATAATTCAATCATTACTTCAATTCGCAAAAAGCTCCGGCTTCAAACATCGAGCAATGGTCTCGGTCCCCTCGTATAGTCTTGGCCCAAGCCGTGAGACCGTATCGTCTTGTATAACATAAATTCGCTTGTTTGCCACAGCAGGTAGTTTCTTAAACCTGCTCCAATACTGAAGGGCGCTCGCCTGCTGCTTGGCCGGGTCGTCGTGCTTCATCGCAGGTTCAATTATAACCTCCGCACCGCAGACAATGACCTGTTCGGCACCGATCGGCGGATATTTGTGTACCGTCGACCCAATCGCATTTTCACCGCCGGCCAGTTCAATCATCTCGTTAATAAATGTGTCACGTCCGGCCACACGTAAGGGTTCTCTCTGAACGACCCAGAGCACCTTTATTCTATCGTTAGTGCTAACCAAAACCGAGAGGTTATTGAGTTTTTTCCTGAGGTCATACTCTAATTCGTTTGCTCGGCGCTGCTTGCCCGTCGCTGCCCCGATTTTTTCGAGCGCCTCAAAAAGTTCTTTCACCTTTTCAATGTTCATTGTCAGACTGTTATAACCGATTCGCTTTAAGCGCTCGGCAATATTTTTTTGCTGTTCGAATCCGAGCGTAATTACAAGGTCCGGCTTGGCAGCTATAACTGCTTCGATATTCGGCTGCCAGAAGGTTCCTACCTTTAATTTTGTTAACGCTGCCGGTGGATAATCACTATCGAGCGTAACGCCGATAATTTCTTTCTCCAGCCCGAGTGCAAAAACGATTTCCGTAAGATTTGGAGCCATGCAAACAATTCGCTCTGCAGCCCTCGGCAGGGTCGTATCACCGCCGTTTTGGTGTTGGATGGAGCCAAATATGGCAAATCCGGCGGCCGTCCAGCAAAATATTATCAGCAATAACCACCACCACTTATTCATTACGTTCTCTTGAACTGCTTTTCTAAATCGCTTATCGAAAATTTAATTGTGGTGGGCCTGCCATGCGGACAGCGGCTCGGTGATTCGGCCTTTTCTTTATCTGCTAACAGTTGCTCTATTTCGCTGTCGGTCAGCTTTTGCCCCGCCTTGATTGCCGCCTTGCACGCAGCCATATTCAAAATCTCGTCCAGCAATCTTTCCGCATCCAGGCTGACGTCCCTGTTTTTGAGCAGGTCGATTAAATCCTGCATAAAATCGAGCGGCTCGGCCTTTGCCAGCAGGGTGGGAAACGCCTGGATGGCCATAGTCTTCGGGCCGAATGGAACAAGCTCGATTCCAAATTTCTCAATCAGTTCGGCGTTGTTTTCGAGTATGTCACTCTCGGCTTCGGTCAGCTCGAAACTCTCTGGTATCAGCAGTCTCTGTGATTCGAGTTTGCCTTTCTGTATTCGCCTGCACAAAGCTTCATATATTATGCGCTCATGAAGCGCATGCTGGTCGATAATGACAAATCCATCGTTAGTTTGTGCGACAATGTAGCTATCGTGTATTTGTAGGAATTGTTTGGTTTCCCAGCCGCCTTTTTTTGCAGTTGGGGTCTCTCTTTGCCCAAGACCGATTTCTGGTGCCCGTTGGCCGGGCTGGCTCTGGTCTATTTGTCCGGCGCCAGGATACGGCGGCGCAACGAAGTGCTTTTTTAAGGCCCCGCCGAATTGCTGTTGCGTTTGAATAGGTCGGTGCTTCTTGAAAAATTCAGCCATTGCGTCAGCAATTCTTTGGTCCCGCACCGCAGGGGAGTCTAAGCAAGTGCCTTTTTGTTGCGGGATTGTCGACAATTTCGCTCGGGTTTCAAGGTCTGTTCCTAAAAGTTTTTCCCGGATGCACCCGAGGATTTGCGAATGAACTAGGTTGGCATTGTAAAATCGCACTTCAATTTTCGTCGGATGTACGTTCACGTCATATTCTTCATAGGGCATTTGAATGAACAAAAAGACAACGGCAGACCTGTTCGGCTCCAAAAGCCCGCGATATGCTTCTTTGATTGCGTGTGAGATGAATTTGTCACGGATGAATCGGCCGTTCAAAAATATATATTGAAATTTACTGCTTGTCCTTGAAATGCCGGGTTTGCCCAATAAAGCGAAAATATGTAACCCTTTTTCGTTGGTTTGGGCTTCAATAAAATTATTCTCAGAGGTCTCCATTGAGAGCATCGGGAACAGCTCAGCTATTCGATGGCGAAGACCTTGGTTGCCTGATAACCGATAAATCTCTCGCTCGTTTGCTATCAGCGTCAGGTCCAGGTTACTATTTCCCAGTGCAATGCGGGTGAAGTGTTCAGTGACATACGTCATCTCGGTATTGGCGGTTCTAAGGAATTTACGCCTGGCCGGTAGTTTGTAAAAAATATCTCGGACCTGTATTGTTGTGCCGTAATCTGCGCTGCATGGGCTGACGTTGCCCTTATTTCCGCAATCAATCTCAATGCAGTTGGCCCCATTTTCGTATTTCGTATTGCTTCCCTCGTCCCTCGTCCCTCGTTCCTCGTCCATCGTCCCTCGTCCCTCGTCCTTCGTCCTTCGTCCTTCGTCCTTCGTCCATCGTCCATCGTCCTTCGTCCCTCGTCCTTCGATTATCCCCTCGCTTACGCTCGGGGCTCTGTCTTCTGTCTTCTGTCCTCTGTCTTCTGTCCTGGGTCTGCTCACGGCCCTGACTTGCGCCACCGAGGCGATGCTTGCCAGCGCTTCGCCTCTAAAGCCGAGTGTAGATATACCACGCAGGTCGGCGCTTGTTTTGATTTTGCTGGTGGCATGTGGCTCGAAAGCGCGGTCAAGGTCTTCGGCGTCCATCCCGCAGCCGTTATCGGTAACCGATATTAATTTTCGGCCCCCATCTTCGACGGACACTATTATTTTTGTTGCACCCGCATCGATACTATTTTCCATCAGTTCCTTGACCACGCTGGCCGGCCTTTCGACCACCTCCCCGGCCGCAATCATATTAACCATATTCTGGTCAAGTATCTTTATTTGTCCCATAGATGCACATTATATTCATTTTTTATTAGAAATCCAGTAGCCTTTCATACTACTAATCGATTTTGTTTGCGTTTGCATAGAAAATTTTGTCATTGAAAAAGAATACAGTTTGGGTAAAATCAAGAGCAAGAATGATTTTATGATTACAGAAAAAGACAAAAATGCTATATCGCATCTTGCTCGTCAATATGGTGTGCATAAGGTTCTCCTTTTTGGCTCCTGTGCAGAGGGTCAAGAAGAAGCAAGAGATATCGACCTGGGTGTAATCGGAATCGAGCCAAGACGGTTCTTTGAGTTCTATGCCGACCTGATGTTTATCTTGTCAAAACCAGTTGACCTTATCGACCTTTCAAAGGATACAAGGTTTAATGCGATGGTCAAACGGGAAGGGATTCCAATCTATGGCTGACGCCAGGGAAAAAATTGAGGCAGAGCTTGAGAACATAGAGCGAGTCCTTGCAGACCTGCCAAGTCCGGATTCCTTAAAAAAGTTATCTTCGCTGGAGATGGCGGGTGTGGCTGCACTTATTCACAATTTTTATAATGGCGTCGAGAACATTTTTAAACAATTAGTCATTTCCAAAGGTTTGAGTATCCCGCAGGGGCCATCCTGGCATATTGACCTGATTGAAATATGCGTCGCCAACAAAATCATTTCCCGGACCACTTCAGATATGCTGAAAGAATATTTGAGTTTTCGGCATTTTTTCAGCCACGCATACTCGTTTGATGTGGATGAGGAAAGAATTGCACCTTTGCTGGAAAAAATCAAAGATGTCCACAAGGCCCTTATAAAAGACATTTTAAAAGCCCTGCCGAAAAAATAGAAGCGAGGAGATGTTAATGCCAATCTTCACACCGCACGGTCTCAAAATAAGATACGATGAGCGTGCTCTTGAAAAAGTAATTGGACCATTGAAGAAAGCGACTGATTTTAACGACCTTTTGATAGATATTTAGTTGTGGGAACTCTTACCTGTGGCAATGGCGGAAGTAGCCGCAATAATAACGGCATTTCTTACCAGCGATTGGTTCTTCACTCTTGCCGCTTGGATTATAGGATTATTAATGGGCGGAATATTTCTGGAAGTTACATATTCAGATTTACTTAAACGAATATTCCCTCTTTTCTTGGGGAGTGGACCGGTCGTTATTATAGCGACCATAGTTTGTGGCATTTACCTTTGGACTCGAGGTGAATATCTTACCCTCGTTGTTTTGATTGCTCTGTGGTTTCTGTGTAAAGTAGGAGCAATCATTACGGGTATCGCTTTGGCGCCTCTTATATATTTCATGGGAAAAACCTGCCAGAATACGCATGTTGAAAGCGCCTTTATTACACTTTGCAACAAGAAAGCTCATAAATTAGGTATTGTGTTGGACTGGTATCTTTACGAAAACAAAACGCACGTCCAGTAACTAAATCATTTCGATTTGGCTATTTTTAGAGCCTGTGTGGCCGAAACTCGGCAAGCCTTGCCGTTGCGGTTTATAATAACATATTGTCCAAGCAATGCTTTTCGCTGTAATTCCTCCCGCACAGCTTTTCGGAGACATTTGAGGGCTTCCATTGCCATTTTATGAGTTTCTTTTGTAACCATCCGATTGCCTCAAAATTATACAAACAAATTTAAACGCTGATTTCGCTGGAATAAATAAAAATTGGATTCCCGTTTTCGCGGGAATGACATTATTCGTGTATGTTCGTGTTAATTCGTGGTTAATTTTTATCTGTGTAATCAGCGATTAAACAATTATTTTTCAAACAGCGATTGTCCGGTCATTTCTTCAGGCTGTGGCAGCTCCATCATTTGCAGCAGCGTAGGCCCTATGTCGGCCAGTCTTCCACCCTCTCGCAGCTTGCGTCCTTTAAAGCGTTCGTCGAATACAATCAGTGGCACATCGCCAACTGTGTGGGCCGTATGTGGCTGATTCTTTGCCGTATCCCACATTCTCTCGAAGTTGCCGTGATCAGCGGTGATTATTGCCGTCCCGCCCAGACTCTTGACTTTGTCCAAGATTTTGCCCACGCATTCATCAACTGCCTCAGCCGCTTTTATAGCCGCGGTCAATACGCCCGTGTGGCCGACCATGTCCGGATTGGCAAAATTGACCACTACGACATCGTATTTATTCGAGTCGAGTCTTTTAAGTACAACCTCGGTAACTTCGTATGCGCTCATTTCCGGCTTTAAGTCGTATGTTCGAACTCGCGGCGAAGGTACGATTTGCCTATCTTCGCCGCTGAACGGTTTTTCGGTATAATCGTTGAAGAAGAAAGTAACATGCGCGTATTTTTCCGTCTCGGCGCAGCGAAATTGTTTTAGCCCAAGAGAGCTCCAATACGCCCCTAAGATATTTTTCATTTTTGGCAGCTTTGGAAACGCCACCGGTGCAGGTATCGTTGCATCGTATTCGGTCATGCAGACAAAGTATATATTTGGTTTGGTAGTTCTCGCAAATTCTTTGAAGTCCGGTTCTACGAATGCTCGTGTAATTTCGCGAGGTCTATCTCCGCGGAAGTTAAAGAATACTACCCCGTCGCCGTCATTGATTGTAGCTATCGGCTCCTTGCCATCGTTGACGATGCATGTCGGCTCGATAAATTCATCGGTTACCTGTTTTTCATAACTTCTGGCAACCGCTTCTGCTGCGCTGGTTACTTTCCCGCTTGGGGCCGATTTACCTATCCTCATACATTCATAAGCCTTTTGTACGCGGTCCCACCGGCTGTCGCGGTCCATCGCGTAGAATCTGCCCGTAACGCTCGCGATTTTGCCTGCGCCTATCTCTTGGGCTTTTTTTTCAATGTCGGCTATGTACCCTGCTCCGCTATTCGGCGGTGAATCACGACCGTCTGTAAATGCGTGGATAAAAACATCTTTTATGTCGTTTCTCTTTGCCAGCTCAAGCAGGCCGTAAAGGTGGTCTAACAGCGAGTGTACGCCGATGTCGCTGCACAGCCCCATAACGTGCATTTTGCCCTTATTGTCCTTTATGAATTTGATTAAATTCAGAAATTCCTTATTCTCAAAAAATGACCCGTTCTGAATGCTTTTGCTGATTCTCACGGATTCCTGCGGGACGATTCTGCCGGCCCCGATATTTTGATGTCCTACTTCGCTGTTGCCCATCGTACCGTCCGGCAGGCCGACATCTTCACCGCTGGTATGGATAAGGCAGTTTGGATACTCCGCCATCAGCATGTCATCTACGGGGGTGTTGCCACACTTGACGGCGTTATATTCGTCTTCAGCACTGTTGGGATTATACCCCCACCCGTCGCGGATAATTAGTGCGAATGGCTTGTTTTTCAAAGTTACTTTTTGTTTCGTCATAAAAAAAGAACCTTTCAAGCAAAAGCAACAAAGACGAGGCATTACCTCGTCTGCGCCCTGGTATCCAATAAATTTAAGCGAATATGATATTATGATATAAGGCTTTGTTAAATATGTCAAACATTTACAAAGAACATCCAAAAACAAAAATTTTCTGTGTTGCTAAAAGTTTTTGACGTCTGGACCTGCTGCGATATAATTGCCTGCCAGCGCAAGAGCATTCAAAGTAAATGGATGCCGCGCAGTTATTATAGAGAGTTGAAACTTTAGAGCGCTATTTATGAACAAGCTTAATACAGAAGACCGTAGTGCCCGGCCGAGGTCAGGTCGGGCTTTTTTGGAGCGTCTGACGCTCGCTCTGCCGGATTCAAAAGGACAGCTTACGTTCTGGTCTATAATGGTCGTTGGGCTGGCGCTGGATTTGTGGACCAAAAAAATGGTATTTGACTGGCTGGAGCAGCGTGGTAGCGTCTCAATCATAAATGATTATCTGCAGTTAGTAAGGGCATTGAACAATGGCGCCGCTTTTGGAATGTTCGCCGGCAAGCCTGCTTTGTTAACGGCGGTTTCCGTCGTCGCATTGATTGTGATTCTTGCAGTTTTTCTTTTGAGTGGAGGCCAGCAAAGACTGGTTCACATTGCTCTGGGCCTTTTCACTGCCGGTGTATGCGGCAATCTATACGACAGAATCTTTAATGGCGGCTTGGTGCGCGACTTCATCGATGTCTATTACCGCAAATATCATTGGCCTGCTTTCAACGTCGCAGACAGTTTACTTTGTATTGGCGTTGGGCTGCTGATTATTTCGGCCTTTTTTACTCGGCAGTCATCTCGAAGACGTGCTCAGCAACGTAAATAGGGGCGTTTGACGCTGCGCTCAATGCAATCGCATCGGAAGGGCGGGAGTCAATTTCGATGGTTCGTCCGTCCATGCTCAGGTGTATCTTTGCATAGAAGGTGTGGTTTCGCAGGTCGTTTATAACTATCTTCTTTATTTTAGCCCCGAGGTTTTCAATTACACTGGCCAATAAATCGTGTGTCATCGGGCGGGGCGGCTGAATGCCTTTTAATCGGCGGTCGATCGCAAAAACTTCTACTATGCCGATAACGATGGGAAAGCTCCGATGTCCGTGACGCTCTTTTAGGATAATTACCTGTTGGTCGGACAATTCGTTAATGATTATACGTGACAATTCGGCTTCCGTTTCCATTTTCGCACCGCCTTTATCTGCTATCTGCGTATATTAGCTTCCAACAAAAATAATGTCATTGTGAGCGAACCGAAGGTTCGCGTGGCAATCTCTGACCTTTGATAACGTAAAAACTCATTTTGTTAGAAATTACCAAGGGCATCTAACAAAAAGAACATTGCCTCTCTGTCATTCCCGCGAAAGCGGGAATCCAGACCCATCGAGCAAATCAGGTTTCATTTTGTTACTGCTTTTGAGAATTTTCTCATCATCCTATATACTATTTTACAATTCCGAGAGATGTTTTTCAACTGTTTTTAGCTGTTCTATAAGCTGGGTCAGCTTCTCTCTGGCAGCAGCCACCACTTGCGGCTTGGCTTTGGCAATAAAATTTTCGTTGGCCAGCTTGGCCTCCACCGCTTTTTTGGCCTCTTCTATTTGCTGTTTTTGTTTCTCGAATCGCAGCCGTTCGGCTTCCGGGTCAATAGCATCATGTACGTAAACTTCCGTTGCATCTGCGATTGCGACTGCAGCGTTTGCGGGTTTTACAACTTCTATCCCCGCCTTAAATTCTTTTACACCAGCCAACTGCTGGATGAGTTCTGCGTTTCGGTTCAAAATGTCAGCACTCTGCTGTTGCGATTTTGCCGATACAGCTAATAGTTTCTTTGGTGGTATATTTCTATTGCTTCTTATATCTCGCACAGTTCGAATTGCAGCTTGTATGGTTTCGATTTCTTTATCGGCGGTTGGGTCTTGCAAAGCGTCAATTTTTTGGGGCCATTCAGCGACCGCCAAAGTCTTTGACTTCATCGCTTGAGCTACACCTTCAAGCTGCCTAACCGGAGCGACCTCATTTAGCTTCTGGAATATTCCTTCTGTAATAAATGGAATGAATGGATGCAGTAAACGCAGTGTTTGGTCCAGCACAAAGGCTAAAACGTTTTGAGCAGTTGGCTTTTTCCGCACATCCTGCATTCTCGGTTTAGCCCATTCGAGATACCAGTCGCAAAAATCGTTCCAGAAAAATCTGTAAAGTTGTGTCAATGGCTCACTGTACTTAAATTCTTCCAGGGAATCCGTAACCTCGGAAATAGTCTTAGCCAGTCGGGAAATAATCCACCTGTCGGTAATATCCATTTTGTCAGGGTCGAATTCGCCTGGGTCAATCCCCTCAAGATTCATCAGGGTAAAACGCGAGGCGTTCCAGAGCTTATTGCAGAAGTTTCGCCCGATATCAAATTTCGGCGAAGTGTTTTCAACCCGCCCGTCGGGCAGGGTCATTTGCACAACCGGCATCCGAATATCCTGCGTATCTGTGGTCATACTGGCTAACGTAAATCGCATCGCATCGGCACCGTGACTGTCGATAATCGCCAGAGGGTCAATCCCGTTACCCAGGCTCTTGGACATTCTGCGTCCTTCGCCATCCTGAATCATTGCGTGGATATATACATCGCTGAACGGAATATCTCCGGCACAATATTGTCCCATCATCACCATCCGCGAGACCCACAGGGTAATGATGTCACGGGCGGTGCAAAGCACGTCACCCGGATAGAATGTCTTAAGTTCCAGCGTACCATCCGGCCAGCCCATCGTACTAAACGGCCAAAGCGCCGACGAAAACCACGTGTCGAGGACATCGTTATCTTGCGTCCAGCCCTCGGCATCGAGCTGCTTTTCAATATCCTCATTGTCAGGTGCGACACAGATATATGTTATAGGGCCATTTTCAGAATCAGTAAGCGTTGAGCGTACTTTGTCCGGAAATTTTGAGAGCTTATATTCTAAGCGGCCACCACCAAGCTTCCACCAGATTGGAATGCGATGTCCCCACCAGAGCTGCCGGCTTATCGGCCAATCGCGTAAATTTTCCAGCCAGGCTTGGTAAGTCTTGGCATAGCGTTCCGGGATGAATCGCAATCGACCGTCAAGTAACGGTTTTAGTGCCAGGCCAGCCAATGAATTTACCGGCACATCGGTTCCCTCAATCAAACCATCACCGAATTTCTCTCTCAAGTGCCCAATAGGTTTTTTTACTTCGATATACCATTGGTCGGATAGATACGGCTCGATGGGTACATGGCTGCGGTAGCTGTGGCCAATCTCGTGGGCATATTCGCGAACATCCTCAAGCAGATTTTCCTTTCGGAACCATTCAACGATAGCCTCTCGTGCCTCGAAACGGTCCATCCCAAGCAAGGATTGCGCTTCTGGAGAATCAGCGTCCTCCCAGCCGTACTTATCGCTTATCGAGCCGTCCGGTGCCATGACATTAATAATCTCCAGCTTATGTCTCTGGCCAATCTCCCAGTCATCCGGGTCGTGCGCCGGTGTAACTTTCAAAAAGCCGGTAGAAAACCTGGCCTTTTCATCCTTACTATCGGCCTCGGGCAGAACGACGTGCTCATCGGTAATGATGGGGATGATGCGTCCTACAATCGGTAGCCGCACCTTTTTACCAGCCAGATATTCCGCTCGCTTGTCTGCTGGATTCATCGCTACAGCCGTATCGCCCAGCATTGTCTCCGGACGGGTCGTGGCGACAGTGACGTACTCAATCCGTTCGCCTCCAATTTCAACCGGCTCAACGAGCGGATACCTCAAATACCAGAAATGACCCTGTACCATCTCGTGCTCGACTTCATCGTCCGCCAGTACTGTCTGCGTAGCAGGGTCCCAGTTGACCAGCCGCTTGCCTCGATAGATTAGACCGTCCTTAAAGAGTTTGAAAAACGTGGCCCGCACAGCTTTGGCACAAACTTCGTCCATTGTGAATCGCGTTCGCTGCCAGTCGCACGAGCAGCCCATCGCTTTCAATTGACCGATGATGCAGGCTTCATATTCGTCTTTCCACGCCTGTACACGTCCGACAAATTCTTCCCGCTCGAAGTCGGTACGTCGTTTTCCTTCTTCCGACAGTATTCGTTTCTCAACGACTGTCTGGGTGGCGATGCCCGCATGGTCGGTGCCCGGCATCCAAAGCGTGTTGTAATTTTGCATCCGGCGGAACCGAACCAGGATGTCCTGCAATGTATTATTCAACGCATGGCCAAGGTGAAGTGGTGCTGTAACGTTGGGCGGCGGTATCACAATCGTGTAGGTCTTCTCGCCGCTGCCGTTACCTGGCGGTTCTGCATGAAAGTATGGATGCGAAGACCATATTTTATTTGCCTGCCGCTCTATTGTTTTAGGCTTGTAAACTTTCGAAAGTCCCCTGCCTTTGATTTTTTTTATCGGCTGTTCACCCATAACTTGTCCATTTTAATGATTGCCTGTAAAAAATTCCGGCGCATCACAGCCGCAATAGTTCAATATTAATAAAAATAAACATTTGTGTAAAGGATGCAGTTCTAAAAGCGATATAAAAACTTTCTAATTTGCACCGGTGCAAATTAGTATAGCAGGCTGACATGGCTGGTTTTTTCCCTACCTGTATATCTCCTATGGTATGGATAACTGTTTCATAAGTGAAAGTCTCCAGCCGCCTCCGGCTGATAGAGTAACTTTTCTACTTTGACCTGTGTCCTAATTTGTTGACCGACTTTGCGACCCAAAAGCGACACTCCAAACGGCGTTAAAATCGAAAGTTTGTTATTCTTATTATCTGCATCTGTTGGAAATACAAGAGATATAATCATGCATTCTTGTGTCTTAGAGTTTTTAAGCTGCACTTTTGAGTTCATTGTTACTACATCTGGTGGGATTTCCCATGGCGAGACAATATCTGCATCATCAAGCATATCAGATAATATCTTTTTTAAGTAATTTATGTCGATTTTAACAACTTCCAGGTTTGCTAATGCACGCAATCGCATATAATCATAAGCTGTGATAGTAATTTTTTCGCTTAACATTGACAAACCTCCTGATAATGTTATTCAGTTATCTTCTGAATAATCTACTCGAAATGTAAAACGTTGTTAGTATCGATTTTTTTGTTTTGTTCTCTAAAGGTCGAAGCGACCCATAGCTTCTGGTTGAAATAAAATCTCTTGCACTCTTATTTCCTCAGAGATTGTCTCGCCAACTTCTCGTCCGAAAACTGAAAGACCGATGGGGGATAGAACTGAAACCTTCATATCTTTAAAACCTTTATCAACTTTTGCATCATTAGGAAATACTAATGAGATAACGATATCGTCACCACTTTTACAGTCTTTTAATCGAAATTTGGAGTTCATTGTAACTACATTTGTAGGTATGCTTTCCGGTGCAACAATCTCAGCTTTTTCCAGCAGATGTTGCAGTTGGTTTAACAGACCTTCCATAGAACATCCTGGGGTTTTTGCAGTCGTTATCAAGGTTTTAAGTCGTCTCGAATCAAATTCGGTAACAATAATTTTTTGTTTTCGCACATACTTGCCTACGTATGTCCCTTTTTTGTTTGATGATGGGCACAATTTTATTTTTTTACGTACGCAGAAGTCCTGTATTCTCCCTTCTATCAGTTTGTATTGATATGCCGATAAGCCATTTTCAAACACATCTTCACCTGCGAAAAAAAAGATGTCATGCTTTTCTTCGGTATGGTAGGGAGGAAGACATTGGATTCGTTTTTCCCACCAGCAAATATGATAGTATTTCAGCTTGCATGATGGCCTTTTTGAAATTGCATCTACTATAATCTGTCTTAGTTTCTGAAGGTCCATTTTTCTATCTACAATATCATCCTTAATCAAAACGGCGGATTATTATTTCGCCGACAGCTTCCAAATCTGAAACAATTGTGTAAACTCTGTTCCCTTTTGCCTCAAGATAAAGATTCCTTCTTCCAGACAAGTATTTTCTGCATTCCTGCATCGCCTTTTGTTTGGCCCCGCGTAAATCCAGAGCTGCAACGATGATTTTCCCAGACATTTTTCCAATGCCTATATTTTTTAATTCGATCAACCATTCATTCATAATTTCGCTCCTTCCTTGGAATTAAGATTGGCTATATTAATGGTTCTTTAAAATGTTCTGATGACTATTCGCATCTGCCTTGTCATTTATTTCTTTAATTCTTAAATCTTTTAATTTTACCTGCCATCTAACGACCTGTAAGACATCTCAAAAGTCTATATTGAACCTCTAATTTTCTTGCCCTTCTTGTGGAATTTCTCACAAAAGTAATTTTTACTGGACAATTGACAAATATTCTTTGTTGAATTCGGATAAGACAATGTGCCTCTTATTTTTGACAGTTTACGGCCGCATCGTCCACTCTTTTCTTGTGTTGATGTTGCTCTGAATAATTCACAATTCTCTCGCGTTTTTTTCATTGATATATTTCCAATTTGGTCTTGCTATAATAAATCCATACATAACAAAATTTAAAAAAACCAAGTTCGATGTTCATGTCTCTAATCACAGATGTTTTTTTGTTAGGCAGTTTTTTGAAGCCAGGTCTTATTTTATAAAAGGAGGAGAATGGCCTGAGAACATAGGATTTCCACTGTGGATGAATTTCTCGCTTAAGTAGGCATGCCAGTCTGTGCACGCACTATTCAAGAGATATGGCAGAATCCTACTGTCAGGAAGACGATGCTTTGGAAAGGGATATATGATTTCAAGTATTTTGTGTTTATTGGATGCGGTCATTTCTTATCTCCTCAAGAATTCAGAAAAAATACCAGTCAATCGACATTTTTGAAGTAAAATTGACTAAACCGTAATTAAACTCTATTGAACACATGATTTTCTCACTTTTGATGGAATTATTCCGTACCAGTTATTACTTACACTCGACAGTTTTTCTTCAATGCTTCCAATAAAAAAGACCGGTGTTTTGCGCCGGCCTTTTCAACATAAAATGCTATCGGCGCGTCAGATAAATGACGTACTTTTATCGACAGTTATAAAATCCCGTATAAGGTTTATACCTTTATTATTAGCGTGAACATCCATCCTTAGGAACCTTTCTCTTGTCTGTATTTTTGCATAAACAATCAATGTTTAACTATCGGTAAAATTACAAATTCTTATTGGATTCTATCACAGAAAAAAATACATCAAGCCCTGTGAGTCATAACCCCAGACCTAAATCCCCAGATAGTAATTTGATAGATGTACCCTGAATACCAAGATAATTATTTAACATTTTCACGAGTTAATCAAGATTCATTGTCATCAGGAACTCTGCGTTGGTGCGACACTTGACCAGCCTGCTTTTGAGTAGCTCGATTGCTTCGACCGGGTTCAATTCGCTCAGGACTCTTCGCAGCCGATACACAAGCTCAAGCTCTTTTGGGTCGAGCAGCAATTCTTCTCTTCTGGTTCCGCTTCGGCTGATGTCTATAGCCGGCCAGGTTCTTCTGTCGACCAGGCGTCTGTCAAGGTGCAATTCCATATTTCCCGTGGCCTTGAATTCTTCAAAAATTACCTCGTCCATTTTTGAGCCTGTGTCAATTAATGCAGTTGCAAAAATAGTCAGCGAGCCGCCATTTTCGACGTTTCTCGCTGCACCGAAAAACTTCTTGGGCATCTGCATTGCGCTGGCGTCGACACCGCCGGTCAGAATTCTGCCCGAGTGCGGCATCTCACTATTGTAGGCACGGGCAAGGCGGGTTATCGAATCCAGCAGGATTACCACGTCTTCGCCGTACTCGACAAGTCGCTTTGCTTTTTCTATCACGACCTCCGCAACCTGACAGTGACGTGCGGCCGGCTCATCGAACGTCGAGCTTATAACCTCGACGTCGTCAGCGGTTTTCCGCTCCATTTCCGTAACTTCTTCCGGCCGTTCGTCAATCAGCAGCACTATCAGTCTCACATCGGGATGATTTGTGCTTATGGCGTTTGCAATTTTTTGCAACAGAATTGTCTTACCGGTTCGTGGCGCAGCGACTATTAGACCACGCTGGCCCTTGCCCACCGGCGTTACTAAATCAACTATTCGCATATTTAGCTCTTCTGATGTGGTCTCGAGGATTAAACGTTCCTCCGGATGCAATGGCGTCAAATCGCTAAACACCACCTTCTCTGCAAGGTTATCAGGATTTTCGAAGTTGATTGCTTCAACACGCAGAAGAGCGAAATACTTCTCAGAATCTTTTGGCGGCCTGATTTGACCTGATACAATGTTTCCCGTTCGCAGGCCAAAACGCCTGATTTGAGACGGCGAAACATAGATGTCGTCCGACGACGACAAATAGTTGTAGTCTGGATTTCGCAGAAATCCGTAACCGTCCGGCAGCACTTCCAGCACGCCTTCGCCGTACATCAGTCCGTTTTGGCGAATACGTTCCTTGAGAATTCTGAAGACCAAATCCTGCTTTTTAAGAGCGCTGTATTCCGTAATGTTTTCTTTCTTGGCAATGTCGTGCAGCTCTGCTACGGTTAGCCTCTGAAGGTCCGTCAAATAAAGATTGCCTTTTTTGATACGCTCATATTTGGCATGGGTGGATTCTTCTTCAGCTTGTTTGGCTTTCAGGGCTTCGTCCTCGGTCTTGGTGCTGACGGCCTCCTCAGCCGTGTCTGAATTGCTCGGTTGCTCCGTTTGCTCTATTTGTTCTTGTTCGGCGTTAGGTTCTTCTTCTTCAACAGCCTTTTTCTTTGTCATTTTGCGTTTTTTTGTTGCACCTTTTTCACTTTTTGCGGAAGCTTTAGCCATAATTGCTCCTTTTCCATTTGCAAAGCTTTGTTGTCGCCCCTGCTAAGCCACGGCCCGCAAATGCGGATAGCAGGGGGTATAATTCCACAGTACAACTCTTTCCTTGGAATTCAATTAGGATTTGAACTTTGAATAGTAGAAATAAAACCTATATTTCAAAAACGGGTAATACTAATAACAGCTACGAGCAATTTATAGTAAACCCCACTTACCCATTATCCACGGCATAAGAGAATATATCAGCGACCTGCTTGGCTAATGTAAAAAATCCAGAATTGTTATCTATGATATTATCGGTGAGCCGGGCCTTTTTGTCCAGAGAAATCTGAAAATTTTCTCGAATTTTAAATTGTTTTTCGTCAAAACCCATTTTTTTTGCCCTATCCAGCCTTAATTGCCGTCTACAATCCACAAAAATGAGTTTATTGCACCGTTTAGCCCAGCCGACTTCTGCCAAAAGCGGCATATCCAGCACGATTGCCTTTACCTTATCTTGGCGATTATATTGCTTTATCAGCTCCTCAGCCCGTTCCAGAACAAGGGGGTGGATTATCTTGTTGAGCGTTGAAAGCTTGTCGGCGTTGTAAAAAACGACCTCGGCCAGTTTCCTGTGGTCGATTTTTCCAGAAGAGTCTAAAATGGCCCGCCCGAAAAGGCTGACTATCTCTTCTCTTACTGCTTCTTTTTCAAGCAATTCATGGGCAATTTTGTCAGCATCGATAACCTTGCAGCCTAATTTGGCAAACTCGGCAGCAACGGTGCTTTTGCCTGAGCCGATACCACCTAAAATGCCTATTATAGGTTTTTCCCCGGTATTGCCCACAGACGATTAGTTTAGTCGTTCTCTCGGCAGTAGTCAAGTGGAAAAGTTCCAGAAGTGAAATGCCAAGTGCGATGCCAGACGTTTATCCGCCGGTGCATACGATATACCGGTTAGGAAATATGAAGTTTATCTGGTATCTGTTGCAGGTTGCTCAGCAGATAGTTTTTCACTGCTACGTCCCAGCTCATATTTCTTGCAAGCTCGTAGCCGTTTTGAATCATGCTTTCAATTTCGGACCGGTTCTTCGGCAGACGTGAGCATATTTGCATCGCAACCTTTTTACTCTCTCGCGCTTCTATCTGATTGCGTACCGATTGGCCGGTCTGTAGCAAATCTTCGAGGTCTGTATATTCTCGGGTTTCCATGTTGGTGTAGTCGGCGATAATAACATTCTTGACGTTTTCTGCGCCGGTTATGTCTCGCAGGAAACCCCGACATCCGCAAACGCTGCTGAAGACGCATATTCCGCCGAAGGTCAGCGGTTCGAGTTGGGCTATCCCGAACGGCTCATAAATGCTCTGACCAAATTCGACATCGGTTCCCTTACGAATGTCGCTGAATTCTATATCTTCCGGCATCCTTTGGCCGCATGTTTTGCGCTCAAATCCAAACTGGTTGATGAAAATGATTTTTATATTTCTGCTTCTGGCGTTGAACTCCTGCACTGCCGTATAGTAGTTTGCCTCACCGCCGGATAGATCCGGCCAGCCTTCACGGTGGGCCACAGGCCAGTTATACATGGACTCCATATTGTAGATATCGCGGCTGCGCCTTGCTGAAACTTCGGTCGAGAGGACAAACAGCACCCCTGTTTTACCCTGCATTCTGAACTCTTTTTCTATCTGTTCGAGCACACGCAAATCACGCCACATTCCTTTGCTTCGCACCAATCTTGTGACGTGTGTGAACACAAAGTCCGGCTTATAACCCAGCAGGTTTTCGCAGTACAAGCGTAGTTTTTCTTTTGATGTGAGCTTCTCGTCAACGCTAATTTGGTATGCTGGGATGCCGTTATAGACTATGTCGATTTTGGTGCTTTCGAATTCCGGTGCGAGAAACCGCAATTCATCTACGACATAGTCGCCCACCGCGTATATACTGTTGCAGTATTTTGAGGCCTCTACAAGTGCGTGTTTGAAATAGGAACTCTGGTCTCCGAACACCTCGTTGACGTAAAGTTTGTCGTTGTGAGCCTGTTTGATGACATTGTAGAACATTGTATCGTGCCCGGAATGTTCTTCTACGATGTGGCGCATCGTGGCTACTTCGTGAGCGTAAAAAACCGTCCTGAAATCACAGGAAGTTTCGAGAATTGCCGCCAGTGCCGTGGGCATTCCCATAAACTCGTGAGAAATAATGAATGTCGAGTTTGTAGCTGCGCCGATTGCCTTTAGCACAGCAATTGCCACTGGTGCCAATCTGACGTATTGTTCGTACTCCCACAGGTTTTCGTATAGATGGCTGCGGATGCCGAATTCCTCGAATAGGCGTCTTTTGAATTCGTTAACTGCACTCTCATCTATATGTTTCACGTCGACCAGCACCACCTCAGGTGAGCTTTTTATGCCTGTCTGCTTGTCAACGAATGTTCGTCTGCCGTAGACGATACCTATATTATAGAGATTCTCGATCTTACCAAAGGCCGGGGCATACTCCGTGTTTATAAATCCGTCAATAGATGAGTAGAGCACCTCGCTGTCTTTGCCGAGCCGCTCTGATGCAGGCTCTTCCGCGGTGAACATTGGACCGATAAGGATTGACCGTTCGACTGTATCAAGATAGGATTTGCAGGTGAAAAAACCTTGCAGCACGGCTCCTATGCCGCCGACTTTCCCCACGGTCTCATGGGTAACGTGTACCACCGTCGTCTCGTTGGCCATAAGAAATTTCCCTCCAAGTTGTAATATTGGGTTCGGTCAGGTTATTTTCTTGCTGTTTCTACTTAAAATATAAGTAACGATTTCCGCCCAACCAAATTGGAGGGTCTCCTCGGACTATGAAAATTTGTAGACCGTAAAAATCGTGTCAGATTTGCAGATTGGAGATGTTTTTTGGGACTGTTTTGACTGCCCTCGGAAATTTTCTCCCGGTCAGCTTATTTCCGTCCGCAGGGTTCTTATCAGAGCCGTAAGTACCTGCCGGGGGATATCTGCCAGTTCCGGCTCCGGCATTTCACTATGTGCCATTTTGTCCAGAATCTCTACCGCCTTTGGACGATGGCGAGCTATCAGGCGCATAGTTCTTTGGGCTTCGTGCAATTCATCGTCGGCCATTTGGCGCAGGTACATAATTATGTTTTTCGTCAGCTCCTTTTCGCCTATCCCGGATACCGGCTCAGCGTCCTCAGCCGGCTCAATCGGAATATCTCTTTCTTGTAGTATGTCTTGTGTAAGCTGGTACGTCTCAGCCATTAGCTGCTTTTTTCTTTCCTCCTCGCTTTCGTCTATTGGCGCAAGCCTAAGCTCCTCATCGAATGACTCAGAGCTGGGCACGTATAGTCTGTGTTGGCACGCCGGGCACTTGCCCCATTTGCCTCCGGCGTTATCAGGTGCTTCTATCTTTTTACCACAGTGTTCACAATGAAACGTTATCGCCATTTTATCACCTCTGATGAATACTAAGGTTTTTCTGTTTTATATTCCGCAACCACCTCGGCAGTTATTCCGCCCCGAGGCCTGAATCGGGAGGTAACTTTCATCCAGCGTGGTTTGCAGGCACCCTTTAAATCATCCAGGATATCATTTGTCAGAGCTTCATAGAAAATGCCTTTGTTGCGGTAGGTTTGCATATAGAATTTCAGGCTCTTTAGCTCAATGCATGATTTGTCAGGGCAGTATTCGATGACAATCTGACCGAAGTCCGGCTGGCCTGTTCGAGGACAAACACTGGTAAATTCAGGACATCTGATTGTTATACAATAGTCTCGCTCGGGACAGGGATTGTCGAACAATTCTATTTTTGCCTCTTTGCTCATTCTTCGGTCCCTCTTATATACTCTGCCGTAATAATATAATCTATACGCCGGTTTTAGACAAGTAATAATCAATGGCGCAGAAAATAAAAAAGCTGCTTAATTGAGGTGCCTTCAAAAATCGCTTATTTATTGATTTTTTGACAGCATTTGACCAGGTCGGTAAAATACTGCCGTGGTTGAGATTATAAAAGGAGAATATTGAATGAAATCTGACGCTATAATTATGAATAGACGGCGGTTTTTAGCTGCATTCGGTACCGCTGCGGCGGCTCTGACTTTGCCGTCTTGCGCCTGTGATGCTGAACCCCCGACAACAGTCACAAAACCCAATTTTGTCTTTATTTTTGCCGATGACCTCGGCTGGGGTGACTTGGGCTGCTATGGTAATCAGCAGATAAAAACGCCCAGCCTGGATGAGCTCGCGAAAAACGGCATACTGTTCACGCAGTTTTATGTCAATGGCTCGGTCTGCTCACCTTCGCGAGCTGCGATTATGACCAGCCATTTCCCCGCACGTCACTGTGTGCACGGTCATTTTGCAACTCGACAGCAGAACGAGGCACGCGGTATGCCAAGCTGGCTCGATCCGAAAGTCCATACCGTAACCAGAATTCTTAAAGGTGCCGGTTATGCTACCGGCCACTTTGGCAAATGGCACCTGGGCTCCGGCGAAGGTGCCCCCTCACCAGGCGACTATGGCATCGATGAGCATTGCACAATAAATTCCAATGGCACGCAATTGGCCGGTCAAGACGACCCGTATTTCCGCGCCAAATCTACGGCCCAGATTGTTGACAGGACAATAGATTTTATCGAAAGAAACCGCAGCAGACCTTTTTATGTGAACGTCTGGTCGCTCGTGCCCCACGCTACACTTCATCCAACCGAAGACCAGATGAAACCTTACCGGCGATTTTCGCCGGCCGGTGTCCCTTACGAAGGCGTCAAGCAGATATATTACGCCTCAGTCACAGACCTGGATACCCAGATTGGGCGATTGATTAAAAGAATTGACGAGCTGGGTTTGGCTGAGAATACCGTTATTGCTTTTTCCAGTGACAACGGCCCCGAGGATTTCGACATCCGCAATGCCGTCCATAGTGCTATCGGCAGTACCGGGCCGTTTCGCGGCCGAAAACGAAGTATATATGAAGGCGGCGTCCGTGTGCCGTTCATTGTCCGCTGGCCAGGGCACACGCCGTCCGGCAGGGTGGATGACACAACCGTCATCGCGGGCGTTGATTGGCTTGCTACTGTTTGCAGTTTAGCCGGTGTTGGACTCCCCCGCGACTTGGAACCTGATGGCCAGGATATGTCAACTGCATTGCTCGGCAGTCCCAAACTGCGGACCAAACCCTTAATGTGGGAGTGGCGTTTCCGAATCTTTGGCGATATGGTCCACAAAAGCCCCAGGCTGGCTATTCGTGATGGAAAGTGGAAGCTTCTTATGAATCCCGACAAGAGTCGCATCGAGTTATATGATATTCCCGCAGACCCGACAGAATTGGATAACGTTGCCGACCGGCACTCCGATGTAGTAACAGAGCTATCCAAAAAGGTGCTTAACTGGCAGAAAACTCTTCTCGCTGGTCCTGTCGAAGAAGTGGCAGGTTCCAATGCCTATCCTTGGCCGAAAGAGCAGTAACGGCCCGGTGTGCCGGACCAGAGAAATTGTAGGTCTTAATCTTGATGGGGATTGACCGGTGGCAGATAAAAAAGCGGTAGTTTTACTAAGCGGCGGTCTTGATTCAGCTACAACTTTGGCCATTGCCCGCGCCGAAGGTTTCGAATGTTATGCCTTGACTTTCAGCTATGGCCAGCGGCACAAGCGAGAAGTCGAAGCTGCACGGAAGATCGCAAATTCTTTGAAGGTAGTTGAACATCGCATAATCGAGATTGATTTGGCCTGCTTCGGCGGTTCAGCTCTGACTGATTCAGCTATCGAGGTACCTAAGGATAGAGTAAAATTAGGAGATTCTAGCTCAATCCCAATCACTTATGTCCCTGCCCGCAATACGATATTTTTAAGTTATGCGCTTGCCTGGGCTGAAGTATTGGGTGTATTTGACATTTTCATCGGTGTCAACCAGACTGATTACAGTGGCTATCCTGACTGCCGGACTGAATTTATCGCGGCTTTCGAAAAAACCGCTAACCTGGCAACCGCAGCCGCGGTCCAGGGTAAAGGCCAATATCATATTCATACGCCGGTTATCAATATGACCAAAGGCCAAATCATTCTTACCGGAAACAAGCTCGGCGTAGATTATTCTTTGACACACAGTTGTTACGACCCTGATGAGCAAGGAAGAAGCTGTAGACGGTGCGATTCCTGCAGATTAAGATTAAAAGGCTTTGCCGAAGCAGGACTCAAAGACCCAATTGAATATCGAATATCCAATAATGAATAACCAATAACGACATACGATATACAAGATGCAGTGATAGTAAACGAGATATTTTATTCTTTGCAGGGCGAGGGATTTTTAGCCGGTGTCACCAGCGTATTTGTTCGTCTGGCTGGTTGCCCCTTACGCTGCCGATGGTGCGATACAAAATACGCCTGGGACAAGGAAAGTGGGACTGAATATAGTATAGCTGAGATTGTTAGGGCAATACAACAATGGCCATGCAAATTCGTAGTAATAACCGGTGGCGAGCCGATGATAGATTCGGACCTGCCTCAGTTAGTGCAGGAGCTAAAGGCAGCCGGCAAACATATAACGATTGAAACCGCCGGTATCGCATTTGTACCGGATATGCCCTGCGATTTAATGAGCATCAGCCCGAAATTGCGTAACTCTACACCAGCCGACGCGACACTTGCAGCGGTTCACGAGGATTCAAGGTTGGATATAACTGTCTTACGAAAGTTGATTAACGAATACAGCTATCAACTGAAGTTCGTTGTGGACTGCGAAGACGATTTGGCTGAGATAAACCAGACCCTGAAAGAAATAGCCAATGCCGATTCCGAAAAGGTAATGCTTATGCCCCAGGCAGCCACGAGGGATGAGCTGTTAGCCAAATCGCCGATGGTAGCTCAGATGTGCAAACGCACCGGCTTTGTATTTTGCCAGCGCCTTCAGGTCTTGCTCTGGAATAATCAAAAAGGCACCTGATACCAATTGGAGTTAATTCTTGCGCCCTGTCATTCCCGCGAAAGCGGGAATCCATAGGTTTATATGTACTGGATGCCTGCTTTCGCAGGCATGACACAGTGATTGGTAGTCTACCAAAAAGCGCATTTATTTAGTTGGATTGGTATGATACCGTTCATAAAAATTAAGTGCACTTGAAAGGTCTGCTGTTAATCAATCGAGAGATGATTGCTCGCTTGCTCACGTTGGCCGCTCTGTTGTATATCAAACCTGATATCCTGATTCCTGGTATCCTACACCCTGATTCCCTGATATTCTGATGTCCCAATAACAGTCCGTAAATCGCATATTTTTTTTGTATCCGTATGATTGAGGTTTGTCTGTTACCTATCGTTGCAAACGCAGCGTGGCTATCTCAACCGTATAATCGAGAATCGCTTTTATTATCATTTTTCCCAATTTCTGAATTGATAATTGACAATAAATAATCAATAGTCAATAATCAATCGAAAAGGCCCAGGTGGCGGAATTGGCAGACGCGCCAGCTTGAGGGGCTGGTGGGAATTTTCCCGTGCAGGTTCAAATCCTGTCCTGGGCAATCCTTATTGATTATTTACTATCGATTATTGTAATGACGAGTGGCAGCCTTAAGCGCGGTACACGCTTTCGCGGGCGTAAGCTTGGGGATGTTTTGCTGACGAAGGCATCTATTTTGCACTCAGGGCTCAGATTTTTTCATTTACGGCTTTTGCTCGTACAGCCTCAAGCGCACTCATACCTGTATTGAAACCAAAGGGTATTCAGGGAAAGTCTCTGCAACTGGATACATTAAGATTTGTCAGGTCTTTTTGCACCCCTGCCGGAATTTTTCTTACGCTGCTGTAGAGACATTGTTAAAATGGAAACAAATGATTGATTACTGATAGGTGATAATCGATTATTGAAAGGACTAAGAGAACAATGTCGAACGATGAACCAAAATCTTTACCTAAAGGCCGGATAATGTCTATTGATGCCCTGCGCGGCTTCGATATGTTCTGGATTATTGGCGGTGCGACGATATTTCACAGTTTGCACGAGGTATTCCATCATCCGGTAACGGAATGGATGGAGCGGCAACTGTCGCATTCCGAGTGGGAGGGCTTTCGCCCGTGGGATTTGATTATGCCGTTGTTTTTATTTGTTGTGGGTGTCGTGATGCCGTTCGCGTTCAGTAAACGCCTTGAACGCGGTGACAGCAAAGGTCGGCTGTATTTTCATATTGTCAAGCGAACGCTGATACTGTGGGTTTTAGGGATGATTGCCGGAGGACATCTGCTGGACTATGATTTGTCAAAGCTTCGTATTTACACTAATACTTTGAACGCAATTGCAGCGGGTTACTTTATTTCAGCAATATTCATGCTGAATATGCGTCTTGTTGGTCAGATACTGACGACGGCAGTTTTGCTGCTGCTATTTTGGGCCTTGATGGTACTGGTGCCGCTTGGCCACGGAAAGGTTTTATTGGATAGGGACGCCAATCTGGCACTTTCTATAGATACGTTCATTATGGGGCGATACTATGGTGGAAACGGCTATACATGGATTCTCAGCAGCATAACGTTTGCCTGTACGGTGATGCTTGGCGTGATGGCAGGGCACCTGTTGCATTCGGAAAAGACCGGCAGGGCCAAAGTCTTATGGCTTGTAGCGGCAGGGGTCGGTTCTTTGGTACTCGGTTGCTTATGGGGGATATGGTTTCCCGTTATCAAGCGCATCTGGACCAGTTCCTTTGTGCTTTATTCAGGCGGCCTGTGCTATCTGCTTTTGGCCTTGTTCTACCTCGTAATTGATGTCTGGGGCTTTAAGAAGTTGGCCTTCGGCTTTGTCGTAATCGGAACCAATGCGATAGCAGTATATATGGCAACCCATCTCTTTAATTTCCGCCACATCGGAGATATTTTCGTGGATGGTCTGGACAAATATGTCGGAAATTGGAGCCCCTTCATTCACGCCGTGGCGGCGTTCGCCGTTGTTTGGCTGATAATGTGGTGGATGTATCGAAAGAGGTCATTCATCAAAATCTAAAAAGCAGTTCAAAAAAACAATGAAAAGGTTAAAAAATTTCCGACACTGAGCAACAGGCTTTACCACAGGGCCGATTTTTTCCTATCGTTAGGCTTTTCTGGCCCAGTCTGAAAGCAAGGAAAGTAAAATTTTTCTTTGATATTTATGCAGATTTTCCTTGACCTCGTTTGGTAAAGGGCTATAATTTCATATAATATAGCTTTTTCATTTTTTACCCCTGCTTTTCTCTTCCTTCTCCCCTCCCTCCGCAAAAAGCAGGGGTTTTTTCATTGACTATTTTCTATTTACTCTTGACTATTGAAAAGAAAATCGAGACCCGAATTCAATAGTCAATAACCAATAGTAAATAGTAAATTCTCAGGTCAGTCCCAATCGTTCGGCCTCTGCATAAAGGCCGTATTGCTTCATTTTTTTGAACAAGGTTGTGCGGTTTATGTCGAGTGCTTTGGCTGTTGCTTGTCTGTTCCAGCCGTTGGCTTCGAGCGCCTGGCGGATAACTTTTTTCTCAGGCTCAGCCAACGCTTCTTTTAAGCTCATCGCTTTGTATTTCTCTGTGTGCTGGCTTTGCTCTTGTTTGATTGCGTTTGGCAGGTCCTCCGGGCTGATGAATTTATTCTTACTTAGCAGCGCCGCCCGTTCTATCACGTTTTCTAACTCACGAACATTGCCTGGCCAGGAATAACGCTCTAAATATTCCATCGCCTCGTTCGTAATACCGAGCCTTTCTTTATTATGCTGTGCGCAGTATAGTCGCAAAAAGTGCTCCGCCAGCAGCCGAACGTCTCCTACTCTTTCGCACAAAGGCGGCAGCTCTACTGTTACCACGTTTATCCGGTAATACAAATCTTCTCGGAATCTGCCTTGCTGAATCTCCTCATCCAAGTTGCGATTTGAAGCAAGTATAATTCGCGTATCGACGGTTTTTGTCTTATTGCTGCCGACCGGCTCGAACTGTCTGTCTTCTAAAACCCGCAAGAGTTTGGCTTGTAGAGCAGGTGAGGCGTTGGCAACTTCATCGAGAAAAATCGTCCCCCCGTCTGCAGCTAAGAACTTGCCTTCTTTATTATTCACGGCACCGGTAAATGCCCCTTTAACATGCCCGAACAGCTCGCTTTCGAGCAGCGTCTCAGGCAGTGCTCCGCAGCTTACCTCGACGAACGGCTTGTCTCTTCGGCTCGAGCGGTAGTGTATGGCTCTTGCCAGAATACTTTTGCCCGTGCCCGATGGCCCGGCCATCAGTATTGTCGCCTTGCTGTCGGCAACGGCCTCGACAAGGTCAAAAATTCTCGCCATCTTGTAGTTCTGGCTGATTATGTTCTCTAAGCGGTATTTTTTTTCCAATTGCAATCGCAGCTTCTCGTTTTCGCTCATAAGCGATTGTTGCTTAATTGCTCTTTCCACCACCAGCCGCAATTCGTCATCGATGATTGGTTTTGTAAGGTAATCGTAGGCGCCTCGCTTAATGGCACTGACCGCGCTTTCGATGGTGCCGTAGCCGGTTATTACAATGCCCACCGTTTGAGGATGGTTCTTCTTGATAGTATCTAACAGCTCCAGGCCGTCTCCGTCCGGCAGATTGACGTCTATTATAACCAGAGAATAATTTTCCTCTTCCAATTTGGCCATCGCGCCCTTTAATGTTTCTGTGCCGCTGGTTTGGAATCCTTCGAGTGACAAAAACTCACACAGCGAATCCAATATGATTTTGTCATCGTCTATAACAAGGATATTCTTCTCTCTCATAGAGCATCCCCATCGATTTCTACGAACCCTTTTACAAGTTACCTGCCCGCTGGCAAGTACACAGTGAATATGCTTCCTCCCTCAGGCGCATTTTCAGCGGTTATTCGCCCATGATAGCTTTCAATTATATCTCTGCATATTGCTAATCCCAATCCTGTCCCTCTGCCTTTATCTTTCGTCGTAAAAAATGGCTCGAATATGATTTCTGTGTTTTCTTGCGGTAAACCCGTTCCCGTGTCACGGAACTCCACCACGATGGTGTCATTCGCTGCCAGGCGGGTTGAGATTCTCAGTTCTCCCCCATCCGGCATTGCATCCATAGCGTTCTTGGTAAGATTACGGAACACCTGAAATAGATTTCCGCTTCTGATTTGTCTTGTGTCGGGCGAATAGTCCCGTAGTATCCGGATATTTGCAGTTTCGGCTCCCTTATCCATTGTTTTTATGGCATCTTCGATAATCTGCTCTATTTTGACATATTCTAACGGTGCATAAGTGCTGCGGGAGAATTCCAGCAGCTCGCTTACGATTTGAACCATTCTCATAAGTCCCTGCCGGCATTGGACGAGGTACTCTTTGAGTTTTTCGAGGTTTTCCTGCTCGACAATTCTCATCGCAAGGTTGACGTATCGTAGTATCCCGTCCAGAGGGTTATTCAGCTCGTGGGCTACTTTAGATGCAAGCTTGCCGACTGCGGCTAATTTCTCAGCGTTAGCCAACTGTCTTTGGATATTGAGTCTTTCCGTTATATCTTCGATTGTAACTGTACCGCCGAGATTTCTTGCCGTTTTGGTTTCTTTCAGCGGTGTGCAGATGATTCGCAGCAGTTTTGTCTTGCCGTTCGATGTATAGCCGACGTTATCAAACATGCACGGTTTTCCCCCCGAAACTGCTGATTTTAATTGTTGTCTCCAGCCCAGCCATACCTTCTCATCGGTGCCTTTTGCCAAGGATTTATCGATGTAATCATCTAACTCGATTAGCATTGCTGCTTGAGGATTGGCCTCGATAATCTTCAAATCCTCGTCGAAGGCGATGACTCCTATCGGCAATGACTGGATGATTGATTTGCCGAGCGGCCCGAATCCTGAGTGGTCATTTGTAGCGTGTCCCTTTGATTGTTCACTACTTTTATCGGACTTTCTTAACCGTGATTTTCGATGTTCTGGCATAGCTACGATAATAAAGCCTATATTCTTTGTTGTCAAGCATGGACGTTGCTAAAAAACAACGCTCCCGTTCTTTTTTTCGGACACAAAAAGCCGCTTGTTTAGCGAGAAATGTAACATTTTGCAAAATAAGCAGCTAAATAGTTTTGTCCTGTGCTGATATTCAGCCCAAGCGATGAAAAATCAGCTTTTCGTGTTGCCATTTGTCAACATTCTGAACGTCCCTTTTGCCGATTTTGCCAGTATCGGCTGGATAATTCTGTTTAACCTTATGCCTTGTAGGCACTTGTAAAAGTGAAAATAGGGTATTTGTTTCTCTTCACTTTGGAATGAATTTTGCATCAGATAACGTTGCCTGACTGTACAAGGATGACGGACGAAGCAGTCTTATGCAGGGAGGCGTATAATGGATGGAGCTGAAAGACGCAAGTATAAGCGTTTAGGGGCCAGGTTTGATATATCATGCCGTAAAGTTGGTTCGACGGAAGAGAAATCTTATCTGGGCTATACGGTGAATGTCAGTCCCGGCGGTTTGTACTTTCAAACCGCCGTTGGCGCATTTAAGCCGGGCAACCTGTTAGAAGTAAAACTGTCAATACCACCTGCTGTAGGTATACTTGAATTTGGCGGCAGGATTTCAGCTTTCGCCAGGGTCTTGAGAACGGATAGCATCGACGTTTCTCCCGCACGCACCAATTTATCATCTGCCGAATATGGTGTAGCTCTGCAATTTTGTCGTCCCCCCAGGCTTTGTATGTAGTGCCGTTTCTAAAAAGTAATTATCATATTTTGTCATTCCCGCGAAAGCGGGAATCCATTTCTTTTGTTTCTGTATTCAGGCTTAAAACCGGAATGATAGAATAGTAAAAGTTATACAAATTATTTAATAGAAACGGCAGAAGGAATTACTTTTCCGGCCAGACACCCTCGAAGACTTCTACCGCCGGCCCTGTCATATAGACGCAGTTATCTTCTTCGCACCAGTTCAAATCTATGTCGCCACCTGGTAAATGGCCGGCGCATATTCGCTCTGCTCGTCCGGTAAGCACGGCAGCCACACACGCGGCACAGGCTCCGCTGCCGCAAGCCATCGTAATGCCGCTGCCTCGCTCCCACGTCCGCATTGTAAATTCTGTTGGCTTATCAATCTGAACGAAATGGACGTTGATGCGATTTGGGAAAAGACTATGGTGTTCGATAGCGGGCCCGAGTTTCTCAAGCTCAACCAAACTGACATCATCGCAGAAAAACACCGCATGTGGGTTGCCCATTGATACACAAGTCATCAGCAGCTCTTGCCCGAGAATTTCGAGCGGGTGTTCAATAATTTTGTCACCGGTCAGCTTCACGGGTATGTCGTTTGGTGCCAGAACCGGCTGTCCCATATTCACGCACACTTTTTGGACCTTATCATCGTCATCGATTATCAGCCCGACAGTTAGAACCCCCTTACCGGTTTCTATATTCAATGAAGCAGGGCAGCAGGGGGGTTGACCAGGCAAAGAAAACGGCCCCCCAGCCTCGGCTAATTTGTGTTCATAGGCATATTTTGCTACGCATCGGATGCCGTTTCCACACATCTCCGCTTCTGAGCCGTCAGCGTTAAATATCCGCATCCGCACATCTGCTTTTTGCGACCGCTCTATGAGAATCAAACCATCGGCACCGATGCCCCGGTGCCGGTCGCTGATGATGGGAGCTAATTTCGCAGGATTCCTAATTTTTTCCTCGAAGCAATTGACATAAACGTAGTCATTGCCCAGCCCATGCATTTTCGTAAATCTCATTTTTTTTCTCCTTGCAGAGGACGCGTTTAATACCAATCATAAAAATTAAGTGCGCTTGACATGTCTACTCATAATCAATCGAGAGATGATTGCTCGCTTGCTCACGGTCTCCGCTCTGTTGCATATCCAACCTGATATCCTGATAACCTATACCCTGTTCCCTGATATTCTGATATCCCAATAACAGTCCGCAAAGTGCATATATTTTTTCACAAACGTGTAATATATTCTTACTGCGGCCAAAAATCAACTTTGTATTTTGAGCGAATTGCTTTTGAGCTTGTCATGCTGAGCAGATAAGTTGAAGTGCTGACCGAAGTCCGGGTCAAGTATCCGGCCTTTCAATGCGGGATTGTGGATTGTAGACGGTCCTCGCGCTGGGGCAAAGCGAAGGGCTCACGCTTGTCCTTTCACGAGCCACGAGCCACGACTCACGAGCCACGACTCACAGACTACTCAATAGCGAACTCTTTTTTGCGGGTGTTCATCTGTGCTTTTAGGCGTGCAATGATCGATGAGTGCATCTGTGAAACGCGAGACTCGGACAAATCCAGCGTTGCGCCGATTTCCTTCATTGTCATCTCTTCGTAGTAATACAAGACAACAATCAGCCGTTCAGCTCGTGTCAGCCCTTTGGTAAGCAAACTTTTTAGGTCTCGCTTTTGGGCCTCGATCACAGGGTTCTCGCTCCTTTCGTCTTTGATTATATCTATTTCACGGATGTCTTTTTCGCTGTCGCCGTCGTTATATTTTGTGTTCAACGAAACCTGGCTGGCCGCACTGGCATCTCGTTGGAGCCTGTTGAACTCCTCCATATCCATATCCAGTTCTTCAGCAATTTCTTGTTCTGTGGGTTTACGGCCGAGGTTTGTCTCTAACGAATGTGTAGCCTTCGACAATTGGTGGGCGCGGGCGCGCACCAATCGCGGCACCCAATCCATACTCCGCAGCTCATCGAGAATGGAGCCTCTTATACGTGGTGAGCAGTATGTCTCGAATTTTACACCGCGCGTCGGGTCGAAAGCGTCTATGGCGTCCATCAGTCCAAAATTGCCGGCACTGATAAGGTCGTCCAGTTCAACCTTATCAGGTAATTTGCTATGTAACCGTTCGGCGCAATATCTTACTAAGTTCCTGTAATGTTCCAGAAGCAGATTGCGGAAACGGTCTTCGCGGGTTTTGTGGAACTGCCCCCATATCTCGTCGATGTTTAATTCTTGCTCAGTCTTCACAGAATTCCTCCTTGAAAGGGACCCCGCTTTCACCGTCCGTCCTCTGAAGTGCAGCTACTGCCAAGGACGGCTTGAAGGGACCCAAATTCTATGATTCCAACAGATTTTTACAGAGCCCAAGTTATCAAGATTCGAAATAGTTTTTGAGTAACAGCATACGTTACTTGTTTTTGAAATTCGGATTTTGAACATTCGATATTGTTTATAATCTTGACTGTCGTCAGACAAGTTTAGGATTTAGTGCTTAGGATTTTTGTCACAAAACCATATTTTTGTTATTAAGTGGCGCTGTAGAATTATTTAAGTCCTATAAATAAAAGACGCTATTTTTTGTCCTGACAGGCACAGCGCCCATCTCAATTCTTTATCGGCCTTCAGGTCGATAACTTTAGAAGAACCGCTCGATAACTTTCTTAAAAAAATCCATCGTCGTCGGTCAGGGCCGACAAACCATTACCCAATTTCGCCGCACTTGATTGAAACAGGCCTTTGCTTTTGCCTCAGCAATTCTGCTGCTAACCTCTGGTTAAGAGAATTCTCCGAAAGCTTGTTTATCTGCAGTTCGAGATATTCATCCCAATTTTCTTCGAGAAGTTCTCTGCTGCATTCATCGACAAGCGGTTTGACTTCGATGCTGCCGCTGACGCCGAATTTGATATTTTCAGTATCGCAAAGTACCAGTCGCTGATTTCGGATATGTTCGTTGATTGCATTGTTCAGCGAGCTGGAAAACTCATCTACAGCCAGGTCCTTCGGTACAAACCCCGGTTCGTGGATATTGGTTATATTTTGGGCAAGGATTTTTTGGCGAGTATGTGTGAACTCGATTATCTTAACCAGTATTTCGGTAATATTGTCCGTTATCAGTGACGTTAGATTCATACGTAGTCCTTCCTATCGTGGCTGACTCTATTTTGCGGCTCTTTGTCTCTGCTTTGCGTCCCTGCTAAAGCGGGCAGCGCCGATGGGAACCGCCGTTGTGGACGGGCAAAAAGCTCACCAGATTCCCAGACCTGGTGCAGCGGGGAGTTTTGGGCGGTTTCAGATGGGGCCGCTGTCAGGATTTCGCCGATGATTTCTCGCACTTCATTAGCCATTTTATCCACCCGGTCTCTATAATCGGCCCCGATTTGACCGGAAAGCCTCTGCCAGTTTGTCCTTACCGGCCGAAGTTTGTTGTCTACTTCCCGAAGTTTTTCAATAAGCTTGCGCCGCCCCGAAATAAGCTCTAACAGCAGTTCAGGCGAGCTTGTTCTTGTTAGCTCTTGTTGTTTGGCGGTTAGGATTTTGAGCTGGTGACATAAGTAACGCTGCTGCCTTAAGAGAAACAGCAACTCCGCACCTATATTGGTGTTATGTCTCTTCATAATCAGCTTGTCCCCACCCAATTGTTATCGTGGTATGAAGGTGAAAAGAAGAAGGAAAAATAGTCTATGATAGGCGAAACTGAATTTCTCATCCTTGATCCTTTCGTTCCTTCCTTCAAATCCTTACAGCAGGCTGTTTGTCATTGCCGGCGCATCTAAGCAATCTCAAAAAGCCGAAAAGCTGTTTTTGTCTTTTCTGTTTTCCTTACTTCCGACTTTCAGTACTTAGTATTGTTGGTTCCTGATTAAGCTAATCAGCTTTTGTCAGAAATTGTTTTCCTTGCTTAGAATCTCTCTTATTTCCACAAGGGTTTTTGTTTTTTTAAGGCGGAGGATTTTTGACAGTCTTTCAAATACGGACTCATCGTACAATCGGTGTCCGCCCCGGCTCCATTTCGCCTCGCGAATGAGGCCCATTATTGTGTAGTTGTGAATGGTCTGTCGTGAAAAGGGTGTATAGTTGACTACCTCACCGATTCGATAGAGCTTAGCAGGTATTTGCAAAGTGTCGTTTTTGATTTCCGGTCTCACTGTTAAAAACTCTCCGTTATGGACTCATTGGAAATATGCTCATTAAGACTTAGGAACATTAAAAATATCTCAAGACTCATAATCTCTTTCATCTCTTTCGCAAAACTCCTTCGATGGCTCCGCTAAAACGGGAATCTATCACTCTTGCCATACCGAGTCTTCGGCACGGCTTACTCACAGCCGGGTCAAACGAGCTTATAATCTGTGTTGAGCTTGCCAAAGGGGTGGGAGTTTTGAGATAGTTTGTTATTAACTTCTTTCGAACCATAGACAGTTAAATCCTGTTGTTATTGGTTGCAAGATATTTTATATTTTGCAAAATATAAAATATCATTTAATGAATGTCAACTTTTTTTTGTTTTTTTAAAAAAAATTTCACAATTTTTTTACTCCCATTGGTGCTTTACCGGATTTCTAAAGTTCCCAAACCTGATACCGGTCTCTCGTTAGTTCAGGAATCCCCAGGTTCTTTCCCCCAGCTCAGCCGACCGGCTGTTGGCACGAAGGCTCGGCTTCGTTCCAGCATTTCGCCGATGTTTTCCAAAATACCCCTGCAAAAATATCCGATACAGGGGTAAGTGGACATACGTTAGTGCCTGAAATTACATGAATTGTGCGAAACCGTATCGCTTTTCAGCTATGCATCGAAGTCATAAAAGTCCTATAAGCACTGTTAAAAAACCTGACAGCAGCATTTCACTGCTCGAGCAGGTAACTCCTTTAGCTCGGCAGATAAACTGTCTTGATATCGGACTAATAGCTGATATTTGCATTAAAAACATCTCGAAGTTAGTGCGGGTGAGGTTTGCTTCTCTTTATATACTTGATGAAACAAACAATATTTTGCACCTATACAAACACAATCATCCGTTTCTTATAAACAAAATAGTCTCGCTGAATCACAATCCACCGTCACTTATGGTTATGGCTGTAAGAAGTAAAGAGCTGATTTTGATAGGGGATATAGACACTCATAAAAAGCCTCTAATTAGAAAATCGCAGCGCATCTTCGCCGAGAATTATAGGACCAAAAATTGTGCTATTGTTCCTCTTATTTGTCAGGACAGAGTGGTTGGCGTACTCAATTTGGCTGATAAGATGGATGCAGACTGTTTTAGTTCTGCCGACATTGCGCTGATAGAGCTATTTGGTCAGTTGGTCGGCGCCTCGATTGGCAACATAAAGCTGTTCGAGAAGATACAACGCCAGGCCACAATTGACGGCCTGACCGGTCTTGTGAATCACAAAACCTTTTACGAAATCTTGGAGAAGGAGCTATGGCGGTCTCGTCGGTATGGTGGGCAAATCTCGCTGATTATGGTGGACGTTGACAATCTCAAAAAGATAAATGACGCCTATGGCCACCGTGCTGGCGATAAAGTCATCAGGGAAATTAGTGCAAGGATAAAGGAATGCATCCGGCAAATCGACACTGCAGCACGGTATGGCGGTGATGAGTTCGCAGTCATTCTGCCTAATACTCTGCTGCGTGATGCAAATGTTGTTGCTCAGCGTATGGTTGATGCGGTCGCGAATTCTCCGGCGACCTGGAACAAAGAGCAGATAGCACTATCTATTAGTGTAGGTCTTGGTCAATATGATGCTGACACTAATCCGCAGGAGATTACCAGCCGTTCTGACCAGGCATTGTACACGGCTAAGCAGGCAGGTAAAAACACAGTAAGAATCTTTGAGTCTGCCATGAGTAGTCAGTAGTTTTTTCGCAGCATAGCCGCGCCCCTACAGAGCCGCGACCGTCAGGGAGCGGTACCCATTTCAGAGCCGCGACCGCTTGCCCGTCGTAGCCTTGGCGTAGTCGGGTCAGGGAGCGGTACCCATTAGAAATCCGCAACCAAGCAGAGCCGCGACCGTTAGGGAGCGGTATCTGCTTAGTATGATGACTGACAGCAAATCAAGAAAGTCAATCAGAAAGGACTTAGAAGGGGGAATTTTCCGGTACTACGCCATCTTATCCTGGGATTTTCCTTGACGGCAAGGCGAATAATCTGGTATAAATAAAATTAGTTCACTGCTCATTTTCATCTTTCGTCCCCATGTTTTCTTGCGAAAGCAAAAAGGGGGATGGAGAACGCATAGGGCTCTTGAAAGAAGGAGGTGGTGTCAAATTGGGAAAAATTATCCTCGTCAGCCCCAGAACAAAAATTAAGAAGGCAGAATTGCATTTAATAAAAATGAGTATTGATATCTGTTTTGAAAGGGTTTGGTAATGAAGCGATTAATCCAAAACGTGGTTGGAATTCTGGCGGTACTGCTGGCTTGCGCCCCCCTCCAGGCTGATTTTGGATTGGTGGAAAATTTTGAGAGTATGGCGACGGGTTCTCCCGATGGCAGGGCGTGCACCGGTGTCATGGGAGGCATCTGGGATACCGAGATCGAAGGTACCGGAAATATCACCATCGGAGATAACAGCGGAAGCAGAAACGTTACTGTTATTGGCCATAGTTCCGGCGGAGTTGCACGCGCCGTTGGATTCAACGGCATAAACAACACGATTGACGAAGGCGAAACAGGAAAGGTGTTTTTCAGGTTGATGCTCCGTTCTGCAAGCCTGGTCCCGCGTACCTATATGGGTTTGATTTCGGATGCGAGTGATAATCCTATGAACACCACGAATGCTGACAATCCGATGAGTATTCCAGCCGGATTCGGGTTGTTAGATAATGGTTCCGGCGGTCTTAAAATCGTCAAAACAGACGGCACGACCGTTCTTAAACCCGATGTTGTACGTGGCCAATGGTACAATTTCTGGATTGTGGCCGATAATGAGGCCGACACCTTTGACCTGTACCTCAGCGCCGCTAAGGGACCCGGCGGAGAGGCAACGCTGCCGTCTCCAGAAAATCTTGTTGAAAGAAATATTCCCTTCGGTGTTGCGACGACAGCTCCTCTGACCGGAATGATATTCACCAATATAACCGGAACAGGTCAGGCAGAAAGAATCTATATCGACGATATTTACTGGGATGGAGATCAGGGTCTGTATACACCGAAGAAAGCCAGAAATCCGAGTCCTGCTGATAAAGAGACGGACGTGCCCCGGGATGTTGTCCTTAAATGGAAAGCGGGAGCCTATGCCGCCACCCACGATGTGTACTTCGGAGCAAATTTCGCCGATGTGAGCCAGGCAACTTCAACGGCTGACCCGAACGGTGTGTACAAGGGCCGCCAAGACGCTAACATCTATACTCTCCCCACGCGTCTTGAATTCAGCAAGACTTACTACTGGCGGGTCGATGAGGTCAACGCGCCCCCGGACCTTACGATATATAAAGGCGCTGTCTGGCAATTTACGGCTGAGCCGGTTGCTTATCCGATTGCCGGTGGGAACATAACTGCCACCGCTTCCAGCTCACATAGCGCTGATATGGGCCCCGAAAAGACCATCAACGGTTCGGGACTGAGTGCTAATGACCTTCACTCGATAGAAGCAACTGATATGTGGCTTAGCGGCATTGACCCTTTAGGAGCGTGGATCGAATTTCAATTCGACAAGATTTACAAACTGCACCAGATGTGGGTATGGAACTCTAATCAAATGGTTGAGTCTCTTATCGGTTTCGGGTGCAAAGATGTCTCCATTGAATATTCAGTCAACGGCACCGACTATGCGACATTGGGTACTAATCACGAGTTTGCTCGGGCGCCTGGAGCGCCGGACTATGCACACAATACCAATATAGATTTTGGCGGCGTGGCAGCAAAGTATGTCAGGCTCACGGTTCACAGCAACTGGGGTGCTCTGCTCCAATTCGGTCTGAGTGAGGTTCGCTTCTTCTACATACCGGTCTATGCAAGAGAGCCCAGCCCGGCTTCGGGAGCGAAAGATGTGGACCCGGCTGTGACCCTTAGCTGGCGTGCAGGAAGAGATGCAGTCCAGCACGATGTATACCTTAGCTCCGACCAGCAGGCTGTGATAGATGGTACCGCACCTGTAACTAACATAGCCAAGACCAGCTACGGTCCCTTGTCCCTCGACCTAAGTATGACTTACTACTGGAAGATTAACGAAGTCAATTTGGCCGAAACTCCCACAACGTGGGATGGTGACCTCTGGAGCTTTACGACAAGCCAGTTTCTTGTCGTCGACGATTTCGAGAGTTACAACGACCTCGACACCACTGACCCCCAGAGCAACAGGATATTTAATACGTGGATAGATGGATACGGCACCACGACAAACGGCTCTATCGTTGGCTATGAGAATCCTCCTTTTTGCGAGCAAACTATCGTTCACAGTGGTAGGCAATCGATGCCGCTCGCCTACAATAACACTACTGGCGCAGCATATTCAGAGGCCGAGTGCACTTTCACCGTTGGACAGGATTGGACCAAAGCTGGCAGCCAGACATTAGTACTTTTCTTCCGCGGCACTGAGGGCAACACCGGCCAGTTGTACGTGAAGGTCAACGGCTCCAAGGTGGTCTATAGCGGTGACGCTGGTGACATAGCGAAGGTACAGTGGCAGCAGTGGAATATTACTCTTGCGACGCTTAACGTAAACCTGCAGAATGTCAATAAGCTCAGTATCGGAATTGATGGCAATGGCGCCAGCGGTAAATTGTACTTTGACGACATTCGTCTGTATCGTTTGGCTTCGTAACCACAAGTCGACAAAATGGTAATTGGTTGAATGGCTGGTAGCAAAGAAAGCGAAGTTCACGCCGGCCATCTACGCGTGCATAAACTTCACGTGAGTCATAATTTTGCTCGGCATTGAGAATATTGCAGGGGGATGATTAACGGTTTTAGCCTGCATATTTCATGAGTTTTGTGAAAATGCGAATTAATTTTTATTACTTAAGAGGTTACGTGTATAGCCAAAAATTACACAATGTTGTTTTTGGGGAAACGTCTAAATTTATATCGAAAGTCGAAAGTTCTTTAATAAAAACCACTTAATTCTCTGTGCCTTCTGTGGCTAATAAAAATTAATTCTCTGTGTTCTCTGTGTTCTCTGTGGCTAATAAAAATTGATTCTCTGTGTTCTCTGTGGCCTCTGTGGCTAATAAAAATTGATTCTCTGTGTTCTCTGTGGCCTCTGTGGCTAATAAAAATTGATTCTCTGTGCACTCTGTGGCTTTAAAAAATTCGGGTTAGCGGCGCCATTCGGCCTTACGAACCATTAAAGGCGGCATATTTTCAGGTTTGACCCTTCGGCTGCCGGCGTTCACGCAGCTTTTGTTGCTCGGATACCAGTGAATAGTGAAGAGCTGCGGCTTCAACGACAATCTATTTCTTTTCAATAGTTTACCAGGCATCGTTAATCGTTTTCCGTTTGCAAAATGATGGAATCTGTACCCTCCTCCTATCGACCAATTCAGGTAGCGACTTTCGAGATTTGTCCAAATAAGACTCAAGAGATTGTTTAGGCTTTGGACCCCAGAGCATACGGGCAATAATTAAAGTGCAATTTAAAGGTTTACCGGTATATCGCGTTCAGCTAAGTACTCTTTCATTTGTCTTATAGTGTACGTGCCAAAGTGGGCTATTGAGGCCACGAGGACGGCGTCTGCGTGTCCGTCGACGATTGCCTCATACAGGTGTTCGAGTGTTCCTGCTCCGCCCGATGCGATTATGGGCAGTTTCACCGCGTCAGCGATTGCTCTGGTCATAGGGATGTCGTATCCGGCTTGAGTGCCGTCGGTGTCCATACTTGTTGGCAGGATTGCGCCGGCTCCCAAATCCTCGACCTTTTTGGCCCACTCGACCGCGTCAATCCCCGTGCCGGTGGTGCCGCCGCTAACTATAACCTCAAAGCCGGATGGCAATTGCGAATTAGTGGACGTGTCTATTGCCACGGTAATTTTTTCACTGCCGAATTCGTTTGCCGCCTCTCTGACAAAATCCGGATTGCGCACCGCAGCGGTATTAATCGACACTTTTGATGCGCCCAGTTCGAGCAATTCCTCGATTGCCTGGCAGCTACCGATTCCGCCGCCGACCGTTAACGGTACTGAAATTCTTTTGACGGTTCTTTTTACCGCGTCAAGGAGCGTCTTTCTCTTTTCAATGGTCGCCGTAATATCCAGAAACACTAATTCGTCCGCTCCCGCCTCGCTGTAAATAGCGGCGTTTTCCGCAGGGTCGCCCACGTCTTTAAGTTTAACGAAGTTGATGCCTTTAACCAGTCTGCCGCCTTTTACGTCCAAGCACGGTATGATTCTTCTGTAATCCATTCGTTTTTCCTTCCTAATCAGATAATTTTCGTCAAAACCTCAATTTCATCTCTGCCACAGAAGTATACCAAACCAACATGTGTCGCTCGAGAAAATATTTTCAAAACATCAAACTTTTGCCCCCGAAAGAAAGTGTGTCAACTATCTTACGGCAAACGTTGGACAGACAATTCTTACCAGCCAGGAAACAAAACCGCCGAATTGGAAAGGTCAAGATTGAAATATTTCCGGATTTTGATATATTATGCTCATAATTATAAATGATATTTCCTGAGTTTTGTAGGGTGGGGTCGCAACCCCACCATTAACCGCTAAATGTCAACTCAATCCATGAGGGAACTAATGTCGACTCATTCGGATCATCATTTCAGTATTTCAGTTCATACCGATGACCTAAGCTGTTGTTACAAAGTTTTTAGACAATCGTCCCTCCTGTCATTCCCGCGCAAGCGGGAATCCAGGAATAAAACGGTCTGAGGCGTAGCTTCAATCAAATCATTGTCTAAAAACTTATTCCAGGAAACTTAGCAATTCTGTACTGCCTTAGGGCATTAGCGGATTACTCCCAAAAGACAGGAAATACGCGGATTACTTGGGGCGGCACGAAGAAAGAGGACTGGGTACGAGATGGGAAATCCGTTACATTCCACTTTTCAAGTCTATCATACAGAACTGAATTTATAAAAGAAGCAAGCAGAGTTCTTCCGAAGGGCTCATGGAGCAAAGTTAAAGAGAGTGACAACGACCCAGCGAAGCCACAGTCATAAGTGATTTATGTAATTATGTAATTAGGTACAGTCAACCTATTTTGTAATTTTAAATCTGCTTTAATTGTCCGCTGTAGGCGGAATGCTGTGTGAATCCGTGTCTAAAATTCACTCCAAAAGAAATCTGAAAAAACTTCAAAATCTGGTAGCATCGTTTTTAGTTCTGAGTTTTTTGTTCCCTCCGTCGCAAATGCTTTAGAGGGCAAGGATAGTCCGTAGTTAAAACAATGAACAAAATACAATGAACTATGAACTACCAACTACGAACTATGAACTATCTGATTTGGCTCCAGTTGGTTGGCTGTTTGTCGATTTCGATTACTTCGGCGCGGTTGATAAGCCATGTTTTATCGCCTTGTTCCCGGAAGTTTAGCTGGACTTCTACCATCAGCCAGGCCTTGTAGTTCACAGAGACGTAGCTATCTTTTTTGAAGATGATAGTGGCGAAAAGAGCCGCCTGTGCATCCCGCGGTGATAATTGTACTAAGCAACCCCTTTTTTTGATTTTCTCAACCAGAGGTTGTGACAACTGACTCCGGCAGTGATGCATCAAGTCTTTTTTGCTGTTATGATATGAATCGTGGTAGTTCTCGGCGATATTAGCCTCGATTGCATCGCAATTCTCCTCTTGGACGGCTTTTATGCAAGTATTGATTACCGCGTTGATTTTCTCCAGGTTTGTCCGGACGGCGAAATCCAGGCCGAAAGCGGCTGCTGCCACAAGAGCCGGCACCAGCATTTGCCACCACCGGCGTTTTTCCGGGAAAACACTGCGGAACGTAAGCATTCCGAACAAGACAAGAACCGCTGCGCCGCTCAGCGTATAGGGCTGCTCAAAAAAATTGAACATCTCACCAATCCTTCTCGGATGCTCTCAGTTGGCTTCCGGCACTGGTGGTTTTCGACTACTTTCGCGGTCGAGGCAGTATAGCGTAGCCTTTGTGCATAAATTTCAGGTCGTCGCGTTCATCGGCGGGAGGAACCATATTATTAAATACGCCCGTATCGCCCCACGCTGCTCGCCTGGCCATATCGATGGTGCTTTCATTGACCCATTGGTGCATCTCCACATGGCCGTCAGCCCAGCCGAGTGTGCTTTTACTTTTGCTATGCCAGACCGCCAGCGGGTCTATCCAGTGCTCTCCTTCGCGGTCCATCACCCACGAACCCTTATTCCATCCCCTCGGGTCGGTTTCTTCTACAAAGACATATTTGGTGGCGGGATGTTCTATTTCGATATATTTAACAAGATGCCTGTTGCTCCACTCTTTTTCTTCGCCGTTCATTCCCCCGGCGACAGAAAAGCTGCCGAAGGCATACTGAGGCGGCCGCATTTGTCTTTGGTCGGAAGGGCACTGATACACGTTTACGTTCTTGGTATAGACAAAGAGCTTACCCTGTCTTATGCCTTCCTTCTTTTGCTCGATGGGGTCGGGGTCACTGCCGGTCGGACCTTGAAGCCATGCGTCGCTTGTTCGGGCGGGAAAGCCGCCAACTAAACTCCCATCGTAATCATCTTTATACAGCAGCCACGCGAATGTCAGCGTCTTTACATTGCTTATACAATGGACGCGCTTGGCCTGGTCCCTCGCCATGTTCAAAGACGGCAGCAGAACCGCCATTAATACCGCGATTATTGCTATTACTACTAACAGCTCGATTAGTGTAAAGGCCTTTATTTTCATTGCCGTGCTTCTTTCATAGAAAAAAGCCTTTGTGTTTTTTTATGTAGCGGTATTTCTTAGAACATCTAACAAAAAGAACTTTGCCCATCTGTCATTCCCGCGAAAGCGGGAATCCAGACCCATCGAGCAATTTCAGAGTTCATTTTGTTACAGCCTCTTAGTATTCTTTATAGTTTCTCATCCAGCGCGGCCAGTTACTCGGCTGGACCCCGCCCGCCTTTGTCCAGAAGCCGTTCATGTCGTACGTTCGATGCCATTTGAAAGTCCACAGCTCCTTGATGCCCACGGCTCTGACAGACCAGTCGAAAAACGCTTGATTGATGGTCCCGTTGTGCCGGTCAATAGCAAAATGCATCATTTCATACGCCGCCCCCAGCCACTGACCATTAAAATCAGCAGGCCTTATCCGGTTGGACTGTGGATTGTTATTCTGGTAGAAGGGACCCCCTCCCCGCCACATGCTATCACCGAAAAGCGGGATTTGATTAGAACCTTTGACGTCCATCGTCTTCCAATTCCACTCAACAGGACGGTTCTGAATCTCTGTTTGTCCAGGGCGCGGATGAAATATCCAGCAATTTGCCCCATAGCTGCCTTCTTCCTCTCGGCTCTCCATTCCGCCTGACCCCATCATATAGGTTCTGTCGAAACTCCCATGGTCGGGTAGATTAGGCAGACGCTTCTTGGCTGTAGGGCATATCAAAATCCCAGCCTTCGTCCTGTAATAGGGGCGCAGCGCCACTATCCATCCTCCTCGCGGCCACCCCATGCTGGAATCCGTACAGAAATTCCCGTTGTTATCCTGGCAATAGATATTCCAGATCTGGGCCCACTGATGAAGGTTCACACGGCATGCAGCCGACCTCGCCTGTTTCTTTACCCGGTTCAAGGCCGGCATTAATATCGCCATCAATAACGCAATGATGGCGATTACCACAAGTAGCTCAATTAGTGTAAAAGCACTTTTTTTCATTACCTCGCTTCTTTCCCAATAAAAATCCCTTTGCATTTTTTGCAGGGATTTTTCTTAGTACTCTTTAAAGTTTCTCATCCAGAACGGCCAGTTACTTCGCTGAACTCCACCTGCGAGGGTCCAGAAGCCGTTCGTGTCGAACGTTCGATGCCATTTGAGTTTCCACAACTCCTTAAGGTCCACCCCTCTGACAGACCAATCCATAAACAGGAAATTTGTAGACCCATTGTGCCGGTTGATGCAGAAGTGCATCATTTCATTTGCAGCGGCCACCCACTGACCATCATATTCAGGTGGAATAATGCGCGGAGAGTGGGGGTTGTTGTTCTGATAGAAGGGTCCACCTCCTCTCCACATAGTATCGGCAAAAACTGGTATAAAGTTTCCACCTTTGACATCAACGGACTTCCAGTTCCATTCGACCGGACGCTGTTGAATGAGCGGCTGTCCCGGCCGTTCATTAAAAATCCAGCAGTTTGCCCCGTAGCTGCCTTCTTCCCGACGGTTCTCTATTCCACCTGTGCCCATGATGTAGGTTTGAAACGTGCCGCCATGGCTTACTAATGCTCCCGCTGTTGACTGCCGTTTCTTGGCCATCGGGCATATGAGAATACCCGCTCTTGTCCTGTAAAAAGGCCTCAGCGGCAGTACCCAATTTCCACGCGGCCAATCGCTGGAGCCTTCAGCCTCCATACAGAAATAGCCATCGTTGTCATGGCAATACATCGACCAGATTTGGCCCCATCCGTGCAGGTTCACCCGGCATGCCGCCGACCTTGCCTGTTTCTTTACCCGGTTCAAGGCCGGCATCAATACCGCCATCAGTAATGCAATGATGGCGATTACCACAAGTAGCTCGATTAGCGTAAAAGCACTTTTTTTCATTGCTATTTTTCCTTTCCTGCAAAAGTTGCCTTACATAACTCCAAGGAAAAGATTAACCTAAATGCTCACTTCACATCATATTTATTATTAAATATAAAAAGATGCGCGAAAGCTGTGTCATGTTCCTTTGATTCCGCCTTTTCTTAACGTTTTAACCGCTTTTTTGTATTATACGTCGTCAGGCCGGGTGTGTCAACTTTTTTTAGCTCACGATGATTGTCATTTTACTTCGCTCTGACGAGCACTGAGACCAAGCCGATTTAGCTTCCGCATCAAGGGCAGCTTACCATTTTATCTTCTTAAGTTCGTGGGTTCTTTCGTGGTCGGTCATGCCCGGTGCCAGTGCCGTTATCGTTATAAAGCCTTCCATCAGTGATGTTATATCGGCAGGGCTATCTTCAGCGAGGTCGGGCCCACCGGCTAATTGAAATACCGTTTGGCCCTGCTCATTTTTTTGTTGGATATAGTACTCATCAAAGACTTTAGTCGATTGAGGCACAACCCTTACTCCTTTTGGTTCGCCTTTGGATAGTAGTGGTATATTGATATTTATCACGTCGCCGTTTCTGACCGGCATAAGCTTCTCTAAGATTCTCGCGCAGTATTTAGCGGCCCTGTCGAAGTCCATCTTTTCCTCGTTAGCAAGGCTCATAGCAACCGCCGGTATTCTTAAAAATGCCCCCTCCATCGCAGCCGCGACGGTACCGGAATAGTAAACGTTTATTCCCGCATTTGCGCCGTTGTTTATGCCGGCAACTAACAGGTCTATCGGCCCATCGTGTAGTTGCATAGCTGCCAGTTTAACGCAATCTGCGGGCGAGCCTTGCACGCTAAAGCCTGCGAATTGGCCGTTGATGTCGACTTTATTGCACACTAATGGCCGGGAGTATGTAATGCTGTGGCTGGCGCCCGAACGGCTGTCTGCCGGTGCGACAACCGTCACATCCCCAATCTTAACAAGCTCTTTATAAATCGCCGCCAGCCCTGGTGCGAATATGCCATCGTCATTTGTCAATAATATTTGCATATATCGTATGTTTTATATCTTATGTCATATTTCATTCTTTTTTACGCAGTACGCACGACGCACTACGCACGACGCAATACGCACTACGAATATTGTAATTGCTTGTGGGGCTTCTGTCAATCCGCCTTTGCGAGAGGTTCGAATCCGCCTACCTGCGCGTAGCCGAATCCAAAAGCCCACCGGCCTGCCCGCCGTAGCTTTAGCGAAGGCAGGTTTATCCGGTGGGTTATTCTTTCTTAACACGGATTTTGTTGTTTAGCGGTCGTCGGCACGACGACCTTTTTGGCAGGGTGTTTTCTGCACACCATTTTCTTATGTTGTTAGCCCCTTGCACTGCAAGGGGTTTGCCCTCATTTTGGTAGGGTGTGCTCTGCACACCATTTTCCTAATTGGTTAGCCCCGAAGCCAGCTTCGGGGTCCCCTTATTTATCCGCAATTTATTGTGTGAGGTATCTTCTATGTTGTTAGCCCCTTGCACTGCAAGGGGTTTAACCTAATTCCCTAATTCAATCAATAATCTGTCTTTTTTTCCTTTGCACCTTCCGCCAAAACAAGTATCATTACAAATTACATCAGCGGAGGTTAACAACCGTGACCGCGTTTTGCTGGCACTAATACAAAATACGCTCTACGCTTCACGAGATACGAAATTAAAATGTAGGGTGGGCTTTATCCCACCAAAATCCAATGAGATATACGAAAGTCCTCAATGAAAGAGTGAAATAAGTAAGATGTCCCCAGATTTAAGATTATTACTGCCAAGTTGAATGATATAAAATGAAGAGAAAAATAAGGAAAGATGTAATCACAAAAATTGTGATCCAGGCCATCGCAGTATGTTTTGGGCTTCATGGTCTTGTCAGTATAGGCAGTATATATATATGCGTCCATCTCACCGTAACCGATGTCTTGGACCGAGACATGTTGCCGATGTTGTACATAATATCCATTTTACTTATTCTTCTCGGGGTACTCGCTGTTGTCATCGCATATCAGAATCTTCGACACTTTGGGCCAAATTCCATCAGGAGTATAACAGGCTTAGCTACCTTCTATCTGTACTCCATCCTTATCGCCCATGTTGGACGGTACCTAAAGGGAACACGGGAACCTATGATGGAACTCCTATGCTTAGCTGCATTCTTGATTTTAATGCTTCTGGCGTACTTTTTTTACTCAGTTGTCAGCAAGAAACTGATACAGATCACGGAAACAAAGAACATCCAACAAGATGCTGAACCGGACGTCGAAAACGGCGCCGGTTAGCGAGATGTTATGCGGCCTGAAATCTAAAATCTCAAATCTGGTTCAAATCTGGGGACACCATACATAATTCTGCGCCCAGCGCGGCTTATGGATGTGAACGCCTTTTTTGCGATGTAATTCGAGGTATGTCGCACGACTCACGACGCACGACTCACGACGCACGACTCACGACGCACGACTCACGACGCACGACTCACGACGCACGACTCACGACGCACGACTCACGACGCACGACTCACGACGCACGACTCACGACGCACGACTCACGACGCACGACGCACTACGCACGACGCACTACGCACGACGCACTACGGATTTTATTGTGGACGTTTACCTTTTTCTGGAGAGGACTTTGCCGCAGAATAAAAAGACCAGCATGTGCAAATAGTTTCTCATCCTACTGTTGAGTTAAAAGGATATTGAAGGAGGTTTCGTTCCCGCTACGGCCTGGCCTTCTGGCTACGGGCCCTAAGGGGACGAGTCGCCGATACTAGTAGGGCCGTTAGCAAAAGACAGAGGATGGCACTTGAATATCGAATCCTTCGACTGAGCTCAGGACAGTTATCGAAAAAGGAATATCCAAGTCCAAAGACCAAATCAGCTTTAATCCTGTCTAAAAATTTGAGTTAATTCGTGTTCATTCGTTGTTAAAATTAGAATTCTATCGCGCATCGATACCACAATTTTACACTTTGAATTTTTACTTTTTCGCTTAGATTTTTATTGAAAAAAAGGCATTTTTTGGTATAATATAGCCGAAATTGGGGGGAGCGATGCCCGCCAGGAGCGGAAAGCACGCGGAGACCCGCACGAAAGGCAACAGCAGTTCCAGTCGAATTATTCATTAGTGAATAGTTAATAGTGAGTAGTCAACAACCAATGAACCAATTAACCAATTCTATAATCCATTCTGGCTTCTGTCCTCTGTTGTCTGTCTTCTTACGAGCCACGAACCACGAGCCACGAGCGACGATTAAAATGCAAAACAAACCCAATTTACCCGACACTCAAATGAACGTAAGTTCTGTTAAAATAATGAACTACGAACAAATAACTATGAACAATAAACAAAAAAACAAACCCAAACAAACCCAATTTCGACCGTGGCCTTGTGAAAATGGGCAATTACTAATGAACCCAGTTGAAGTGGTAAGTTTAGAATGTACAATAGGTCATTATGGAGAAATATTCACCGGATAAAAAGTGTGTCGTGCTCACCAGAGAGCAGGTTCGCGCCTTTGATAATTGGGCGATAAATACACTTGGCATACCCGGCATGGTTTTGATGGAGAACGCTGGCCGTAGTTGTGCTGAGCTGATTAAAGACAAATTAAAAGATGTGCCTGCTCCGCGGGTCTGTATATTTTGCGGGACGGGAAACAATGGCGGCGATGGATACGTAATTGCCAGACACCTTATAAATAGCGGCTTCAAAGTTGTGGTCGTTATATGCGGCGACCGCGACAAAATCAAAGGCGACGCAAAGCTGAACCTTGATATTTTGGAACGCCTTGGCCAGCGAATCGAACGCTTAAATCTGAAAGATTGTGATATTGCCGGCCAGGTCAAAGCCTTCGCAGCCGACGCCGACATGCTCGTTGACGGTCTATTCGGCACTGGATTAAGCGGGCAGTTGAGCGATGAGTATAAGCGATTGATAGAAAGCATAAACGCTCAAGGTCGTCCTATTCTGGCGGTTGATATTCCGTCCGGCCTGGATTGCAATACCGGCCAGCCACTCGGTGCAGCTATAAGAGCGAGTTATACTGTAACTTTCGTTGCGGTCAAAAAGGGCTTTACGCTTGCAGGCGGTTCAGCTCCCTATACGGGCGAAATCTTCGTCGCCTCGATTGGCGTCGAACCGGACAACGAGGCGTCAGATTAAAATGCCCCAGCTTGGCCTACCTGTTCTTTGTAGCCGATTAGATAGAGGAATCTTTCGTACTTAAATATGGGTATCCACAAGGTCTCTGCCTGTCTCTGGATTTCTCTGTAGTCGGTTACCTTTTTTAACGAGGCCTCGTATTTTTGCATCGCTGTTGGGTCCAGTTCGCTTTCTTCGAGAGTCGGCTTTATGAGGGCCTCGGGCTGTCTGCCAAGCACCAGGAAGTCCGTCTCGATGGAAACTGTATCAGCGGCCCTGCCGCCCCATTTTTCGATAAGTGCTTTTATTTTATCGATAGCGTCGTTATCAATATCTCCATCGCCATCAAGGTCAAAGTCGCCGGCAACTACGAATACATTTGTTTTGTCGCTGTCCCATATTAAATTTGCAATCATATCGCCCGGCAGGATAGGTTTTGTCATTTCGGAACGCATAATTCGTGCTGCCGAAAAGGTCTCGTCTACGTCGAATACTTCGATTTCTGCCTTTCCCATGCCGTCCTTTGGAACAGGCGTACCTCTGTCATAAACCGAGAAGGTTAAGCCTTGATAGACGTGGTCCTTACTGCCGATATTCAGATAGACCACTTTCGCACGGTCGTCGGTCAGTGTTATTTCTCCATCGAGCTTATATGCCAGCACCTCACGGTCCGGCGGCGGCTTAATCTTCATAACATCTTGCTGAGCACGCCTCATCATACCTTCAGCCATTTTTAATTCCGCCTGCGTCTTCAAAAGTTCATCATTTAGTGCTTTACTCTTGGTTCTTTCCTGCTCTAATTGACCCGTAAGGGTTTGGATTTGCTGCTCTGTACTTTGTTGCAGAAGTGCCTCAAGTTCCTTGTAGTCCTGCTTGATTGTGTTGACCTGCTGCTGTAATTTGTCTTTTTCTGCTAAAAGTGTTTGTTCTTTTTCGAGGTCGGCCTCGTCCGCATCCTTAAATCTCTTTTGCAGGTCATAAAGCTGTTGCTGTGTGGCGACTTTTGCATTTATTGTGTTTTCCAATTCGGCGTTGAGTCCTTCGATTATTTGTGCAAGTCCTGTTTTATTTGGGTCTCCAATATCAATGTGCGCTTTAACCAGTTCTAATATTTTCCCGACTCTTGCGTTGACATTATTGACTTTAACCTCCGCTGATGTCCGTTCGGGCACGCCGCCGACGATCAAAGTTACCATCGCGTCAAGATAATCGACCGTTGTACCCAGCCAGCTCTTTCCGCCTGGTTTTGTTCCCACTAAGGCTCCCAATGTCAATGTCTGCCGTTCCCTGCTCGAGGCCAGTTCCTCAATCTGGTTCTGTAAATCAACCTGGTTCGTCCGATAATCCTCGGCTTTGACGTAGTAGATAACTGCAATGGTCGCTGCGGCGATAAAAAGACCAACAAAAGTGACCAGAGTATAGAGCATCGCACTGCTTTGCGTTCTCCTGCGCGGTGACATAATTAGACTCCTCACACAATACTGTAAAATCACCCATTAAGGCCGTTATGTTTATATATTATCTCCTGTAAAGCCCTCAAAGTCAACAAAAAAACCCGATAAAGAGGCGTTTTTCCAGCAGAACCGTCATTTGGTTGATTGTCAGTCTGATTTTAAATCGCCACGCATAGTAGAAACTAATCTCTCAAAGTCCTTCCAGAAGGGCCGGTAAGCGGCTGATTTGGTGTATTACATAACGTGCAGCGGCGCCGGTTTCACCCGATGGTTCTGTGTGTATGCCGGCAGAGCGGATTATCTGGATAGTTAAAAATCCTAATTTGTTTGGTGCGATAAAATCCTTTTTTTCATCGTCGGCAACGTAGGCTGTATTCTCCGGCGTTGCATTCAGGCTCTGCATTAGTTTTTCAAAGCCGGCTGGCGAAGGTTTCCAGCAGTTTCTGCCGAGTTGTTCGGTATAGACCACGCACTTAAAATATTTTTCGATTCCCAGTGCCCGCACTTTCAATTGTTGGGCCGTCAGGAAACCGTCGGTGAGCAAAGCCAGCGTATATTTTGTGCTTAGTTGACAGAGCACGTCCCGGCTGTCTTGCGGTAACGTTATCTTCGGAACGTGGTTGCGATAAACCTTAACAGCAGAGTCTATAAGCTTATCATCGTAGCTTATGCCGAGCTTATCCAGTGCTGCATTAAAAGTTCTTGTACGATTGCCTCTGGTGAATTGCTTCCAGATAGTAGCGAAAATACGCTCGGCGGCGGGCGCCTTGGGCAAATCAGCAAGAAACTCGGACACCGCTGCGAAGCCGCTTTTACAGTACTCGATTTCATCGTAAAGCGTGTCGTCTAAATCAAAAGCAACGGTTGTTAGCATATTTTGGAATAGCCCTAATTGTCACCGTGATCGAAGCGAAAAATCTGCCTTTCGAAGCGATGATTTGCTTGCGCACATTTTTTAGTTTGGAAGGTAATCAATTACTTTTCCGAAAATCGCCATTGAAAAATTTATTTTCAAACAGTCTTTCTCGGACGACCACGTGGCTTTTTTATAATACCTAACGAGGTTCCGGTTATTCTATTTTTCAAGCGAAAGTGAAATGAAAGTATCTTTTCAAGGTAGTCATCTGCTGCCTCGGTTTTATCGTTATAGGCTATCGTCTCTTTTCCAATCATAAGTGTAGCATATGCAAGGTTTGATTGTTCTGATTTTGCCATTTCTACTTCTTGCACGTAATCTTGGTTAAGCTTGTTGATTTGGATTTTTCTCATTGGCTTAATGTAACGGCTATGTTTTGATGGACCATCCTCAAAGTTTGACTCTTCGAAAGTAATGCGGGGACCGGGCGGGGGAGGAGGGGGTGGACCAGGTTCAGCTACCCGAATATGGGCTTCCGCGGTTAAACTTCCCGTTGTAGCGGTTAATATTGCTGGAAGCGTAGTTTTCGATTTGCCTACAAACTTAACAGGGCGAGTAACAACTCCATCCTTATCGGCGTCGCTCGCTCTAAGAATTAGGTTCTTTGTTATCAACTCCACCGAAAAATCATTAATGTTTATTGTTACTAAGCTATTATCTGGAACTATCTTGGGCACAAGAGCTTTTAATGGAAGACTGCCTCTCTCTTCAGGTTCTATTCTAATTGAAGAAGGGACAAAGTCGAATCCATTTGGAGGGGGTTTTGGCTCACGAGATTTGCGGCCTAATCCTTCTAACAACTCTAAGTCCTTAAATTCTTCTGTGTCCAAAATCTCTCTGGCTAAATCAATTGCTTTTTTCTGGATTTCTGTTAATCGCTTTTCTGCTTCCTGCTGTTTAAGATTCTCAACCTCTGTTTCAATCGAAGAACGAAGTTTGTCGAGCTCATCGAGCAAACTTATCCATTCATCATTTTCTTCAAATCCTGTTCTGGCGGGTAGAGGCATTAGAAAATCGGCGTCGATGAACCCTTTGATATCTCCTTGCGCATAGACGCTTTCCTCTAATCCATAAGCTGAAAGCGTCTTAATATCATCCACAATTGCAACACGCATGTGTCGGATACCAACCGTTCCTTTTCCAGATGGGTCGAAATATAATTCTAAGGAAACCTTTTTATTGCGATTTCTTGTAAGTGGCCAATTCTTATAACTTGCACCGACTATGGGCAAATCTATCTTTAGTGGTTTTACAATGTACGAAATGTCTTTAGAATAAATAACTATCTCAAGAGTCTCATCCTTCAGATATGGGTCAAATTTTTCAGCAAATAGTTTTAGTAGTTTTTCTGGAGAAAGAGGTCCTCTTGGCTTCGTGGGGTCAAAAAATAAGCAAGAAATGATAATCTTAATTCCAGGAGATGACAAACTATCTTTTTTTGTAGCGTTTTCAAACTCTGCGTCATCAGAACCTTCTCGAAGTGTTATTTGTGCGGTTTTACTCCCCTTTTCTTTTTTGGAAAGGAAAGTACATTTTTTGCCAATCTGAAGAAAGCTAAACATTCCAATTCCAAGTTGTCCTATTTGCCCAATGTCAAGAGTTTTTTTTGCAGAGTCAGCGACCCGCTGCAGAGCTCCCTTAAATTCCTCTTCAGACATTCCATAGGGATATGCAACTATTACCCTATCCTTCTCCAGAGTGAAGGTTACCCGGCAAGTCGAATGTGCTTTACCAACACTTTTCGCCTTGAGGTGTTCGTCCACGGCATTACTGATATGTTCCTTTACGGCATCAGCAGGGCTTCGATACAAACTGCCAAGCCATTTCAAAGCATTAGCCGTATGTAATTTGATTGGAATTTTTCTCATTTATGCTTCCCTCTGCTTTTGAAAAAGTTGAACCTATTGGTAGTTAGCGTGATCCATCTTCTAAACTTATCCTCATCGCTTAACATGGTAAGAAGACTTGATATATAACCGACATCGACGAGGTCTAATGACTCGCGAAAGAATTCTCGTCTTTCTTTCGAACCATCTCTGAACCACCTGAGCTCATCCTCTAAAAGTAATAGAAGGTACTTTATTTTCTCGGTCTTCTGTTTTGCCTCTTGAAGAATGGAACCAGGCGATGTAGTCTCAAACCCGATAATCATAGCAATTTTTTCTATTACAAGTCTTGAAGGCATCTGTCCATTCTGTAGGTGAGCAGCAAGACTTTGTGAATCCCAACCAATTTCATCTGCAAACTCCTTAATGGTAGGGTATCGATGTTGAGTTTTCCACCATTCTAAAATTTTCATCCACAGTTCTTGCAAGTGTGTATTAGTTTCCTTCATAGAGTCTAGGAACTTCTCTATTTTTTGAACATTCGCGCGTGAGGGTTCTCTTCTGTTACTGCTACTTAGAAACCATTTTTTAAGAGTTCCATAAGGAATACCTAATTTTGCCGCTGTTGCTTTCTTGGAAAAGTTTTGTGTGCGTGAAAAATTTTCCATCTCTATTAGTAACTGTTCGGTAGATTTGCTGTTCATTTTACTCTTCTCTCCTATCGTGTGTTGGTTCTCTAAAAGTAAATATACTCAAATCACACAGGCTCGTTTTACTATATGATATGCGTACCGGTTTTTCGTTGTTCCGAATGGCCATATTTTTCTTTGAGTTCGCGGCGAAAGGTGTCATGGTCAGATGAATAATTTTTGCTCAGCCCACCGCAAATCTTTCGTTGAAATTTTACGGCATCAAATTTCTTTTTCATAGCATGGCTACAACCACCAAAAAATATCTCTTTGTTTTGCCTAGTTTACTATTTTACGCTGCAAATTGCTAATACTATAATGTTACACATTACTGCCTGTAATGTCGATAATAAAATAGGCATGGCAGACAGGGGAAAAACCTGAACGCCGTCCGCTATACCCTATGAGTTTAACCAAATACTGAGAGTGTATCTATGAAATTTTTGCAGATAATGCGTCCTTTGCACTGGACCAAGAACATGTTTGTTTTTGCGGCCCTCGTTTTCGGACAAAGGCTTGATGTGCCTTCGGCTGTTGGCAGGGTGATTGGTGGTTTTTTTTGCTTTTCTTTAGCTGCTTCCGCTGTCTATATCTTTAACGACATAATTGACCGCAAAACCGACAAGCTCCATCCAGAAAAATGTAAAAGACCCATCGCCGCAGGCAGTGTATCTGTTGGTTCTGCTGTTGTAATGTCTGTTTTATGTGCCGCCGCTGCAGTTGTTGCCAGTTTCATGCTCGCTGACAGCTTTGCGGTTATCATCCTGACATATATTGTTCTAATGGTTCTTTATTCGCTCTTGCTGAAGAGAGTAATGATTCTGGACTGCGTTGTAATATCGGTCGGCTTTTGTCTGCGGGCTGTTGCCGGAGTTGTTGTCCTGCAGGATAAAGATGTATTTATCTCGCCCTGGCTGATTATCTGCACATTTGCTTTGTGTCTGTTCCTGGCTTTCAGCAAACGTCGCAGCGAAATAGCCCAGCTTCGCCAGGACAGCGACTCGTTTCGCAAAACGCTGGCCGGTTATACACCTGAGCTGCTCGCTCATATGCTCGATGTAACCAGCGGTCTGGCGATTGTTTGTTTTCTGCTCTATGCCAGGGATGTCAGAACGGTCGAGAGGTTTGATACTGAGAATCTTGTTTACACAACCCCGCTGGTTTTGTACTGCGTTTTCCGTTTCAGTGCGCTGATACAGAAGGGTAAGTTCTCAGACCCTGTGCAGCTCATTCTCAGCGACTTACCGTTTCAGATTGGTTTTGTGCTTTGGGTCTTATCCTGTATCGTGATTATTTATGCCGATAAGCTCGGTATCAGTTTCGCCGGCGTTTGGGCCTGTTAAATATCGCATTGAACAATGAACTATGAACAATGAACTATGAATTACGAACTACGAACTATGAACTATGAACTATGAACTACGAACAATGAACTACGAACTATGAACAATGAACAAACAAAGATTACAGAAAGTTTTGGCCGCAGCCGGTGTCGATTCGCGCAGAAAATGTGAAGAGTTGATACTCGATGGAGCTGTGTGTGTCAATCGTAAGGTTGTCAATAAGCTGCCGGCTTTTGTTGACCCGGAAAAAGACATCATAACCGTAAATGGCAGAAGAATTCACGCTGCACAAAAAGTGTATTTTCTTTTTAACAAGCCTAAGGGTGTGATTTGCACCAATCGCGACCCTCAGGGCAGAAAAAAAGCAATAGACTTTGTCCGTACCGGCCAACGCATCTTTTGTGTCGGCAGGCTCGATGCCGATACCACGGGAATAATTATCCTGACCAATGATAGTGACCTTGCCAACAGGCTGACACATCCGAGATACGGATTGGCCAAAACCTATGTTGTAACAGTCAAGGGCGAAATTGCCGCCGAGCGGATAGAAAAATTGAAAAGAGGAATTTGGCTGGCTGAAGGCAAAACCGGCAGGGCATCGGTAAAAGTATTAAAACGCGGACACGAGGAATCGTTGATTGAAGTTACGATTTGGCAGGGTCTTAACCGCCAGGTTCGCAGAATGCTGTCGAAAGTCGGACTGCCCGTAAGAACGCTGACGAGAACGCGAATCGGCAAGCTCGACTTACACGGCCTGGGTGTCGGCAAATTCAGAGCGCTAACCAAAACCGAGGTGGCATACTTGAAGAAGACCACTGCCAACTAAAAGATGTCTCTTTGAGGAAAAAAAGCTTTTTTCATATCAAAATGTGGTTTGCCCTTGCAATTTTCATTCAAAATCATATATTAGTGCACAAGAGCACAAGAGCATAAGGGGACTTGTAAATTGTGCATTTTTGCACTTGTGGCTTATGCTCTGATAGTTAGGAGCGTATTTAATGTCCAGAGTTTGTTTTTTTACAGGAAAGAAAACAGTATCGGGCAGAAGTATAGCCCGGCGTGGCAAGGCCAAACATCTTGGCGGCGTTGGCAGAAAAGTTACCGGCGTTACGAACAGAAAGTTTAAACCGAATATACAAAAAGTCAGGGCTGTTGTTGACGGAAAAGTTTGCAGGATTAAGGTCTCGGCCAAAGCGATACGTATGGGACTCGTTCAAAAGCCGGTCAAGCGAAATTACAAACCCGCTGTAGAAAATTCAGAAATTAAAGATTAAATATCAAAACTTGTCCTGAGCGGAGTCGAAGGATTGCATATCAAAATGCAAGGTTTCCTGCCTCTTGTTGAGTTTTAATTTGTCATTTTTACTTTTTGCATTTTGATTTGTGATATCTTTTGTGTTTTATGAGCTTTTCGGTAAGAAGGAAAAATAAGGTGGAAAAAAAGATTGACCAGAAGCAGGTAAGAAAGGTTGCAAAGTTATCTCGTCTGGAATTGACTGAAGCCGAGGTTGAAGAATTCACCGCTCAGCTATGCGCAATCCTTGAATACATGGAAAAAATAAATGAGTTGGATACTGCCGATGTTGAGCCGATGGCGCACTGTCTGCCGATTAGCAACGTTTTCCGCCAGGATTGCGTCAGAGAGTCGCTCGGAACTGAAAAGGCCCTCGCTAATGCACCGCAGCGTGACGGGAAATTTTTCAAAGTGCCGAAAATTCTCGATGACAGTTCCGGTGCATAATGGGAAATCTAAGTGCAAGTTTGAAAGTGAGATACGGATGAGCAAAGCGGAGGAAACAAACGATAGAGAGCCGGATGGCCAGGAACAGCCTTCAGCCGCCGGCTTCAGCAGTTTGCCGGTAGGGCCGGGCAACCAGATCGGGCGGTTCCGTATTAAGCAGGAGCTTAGTCACGGGCCTATGGGGGTGGTATACCTGGCCCATGACACCAAGCTGGACCGTCCCGTCGCCATCAAGAGTCTGCCGGCTGAAGTGATGGGCAAACCTGTAGTACGGTCGCGTTTTCAGCGCGAGGCCCGGCTTTTGGCCTCATTGAATCACCCCAACATCGCCACGATTTACGAAGAGCTCGAAGAGGTGGAGAGAGTGGACTATCTAGTCCTCGAATATGTCCCCGGCGAGACGCTGACGGAGCGAATCGACCGCGGAAGCATTTCATTAGAAGAGACGTTGTCAATCGCCCTGCAGATTGCAGAGGCCGTGTCGGTGGCGCACGAGAAGGGTGTAGTCCACCGAGACCTAAAGCCCAGCAATATTAAGATCACACCTGAAGGCACGGTCAAGGTGCTGGACTTCGGCATAGCCAAACTGGTTAGTCCTGAAGTCTCGGCCCAGAAAGTTACGGCTGTCACGCAACCCGGCCAGGTAATCGGTACGCCGGGCTACATGAGTCCGGAGCAGGCACGCGGCAAGGCAACCGACCACCGCAGTGACATCTGGTCTTTTGGTTGTATTCTGTACGAAATGCTGACGGGCACGCGAGCCTTCCCTGGCCAAACTACATCGGACGTTCTGGCGTTGGTCTTAATGGCCGAACCGGATTTGGAAGCGCTACCAGCTAAGGTTGGGCCGGCTATGCGCGACCTTATTCGCAAATGCCTTCAGAAGGACCCGCAGCGACGCTATCCGTCGGCAGCCGAACTTTACCAGGACTTGCTGGACTATCAAACAGCTCTGACAGCACCTGCTCCTAAGGCTATGGACCTCAAAGCCTTGCTGCTGTCATTGCGAAAACCTCGGATTGCCATTTGCGCCGTGCTCATCTTTCTGGTGCTCTGCATCACCGCTTTCTGGCTAATCAATCGAAGCGCCAAAGTGCGGTGGGCCCGGTTCGAAGCATTACCGGAAATCGAACGCCTTATCGAGCAGGACAAATATTTAGTCGCTTTTTCCCTTGCCCGGCAGGCTGAAAAGTACATCCCTAAAGATGCAATGCTTAAGGAGCTCTGGCTTGATATGTCCCGGGATTACTCAATCATAACAACTCCCTCCGGTGCCGATATATTTTTTAAGGAATATTCAGCCATTGATAGCCAATGGCAATATCTTGGGCAGTCTCCGCTGGAGAACATGAAGTTTCCGTATGGGGTTTATCGGTGCACGGTTAAGAAGGAAGGATTTGAGATTAGAGAATCCATTGCAGAGGTAGCCCCCACAGATCCCGGCACGCTCATGCTCGAAGTTGTCCTGCAGGAAAAAGGCAGCAATCCGGGGATGGTATTGATACCGGTGCAGACTCTTGGAGTGAGATTAACCTGGGTCGATAGTGTCGAAAGAGTTCTGGCACCAGCCTATTTGATTGATAAATACGAGGTCACGAATGAACAGTTCAAAAAGTTTGTCGAGTCTGGTGGCTATGAGAAGCAGGATTATTGGAAGCACAAATTTACCAAAGATGGACGTGAGCTCACATGGGAAGAAGCCATGAGAGAGTTCCGTGATAAGACAGGTAGGCCGGGGCCATCAAACTGGGAAGGAGGGACTTATCCCAGAGGGCAAGAGAAATACCCGGTTTCCGGTATCAGTTGGTATGAAGCCGACGCCTACGCTGAATTTATGGGCAAAAGCCTGCCGACAATCTACCATTGGTCAAACGCTGCTTGCACCAATGAGGCTATCGCAATCATTCCTCTAAGCAATTTTGGAACGGAAGGCCCTGCCCCTGTGGGCAGCCATCCGGGCATAGGACGAACCGGGCTGTATGACATGGCTGGTAATGTCAAGGAATGGTGCTGGAATGCCACAAGTGATTCAGCGGACCACCGGTACATTCTTGGAGGTGCCTGGGGCGAACAGACTTATATGTTCACTGATAGAGATGCTCGATCCGTCTGGGACCGAGCCGCAGCCAATGGTTTCCGATGTGTCCAGTATCCGGGCGGGCAAAATTCGGTTCCCGACAGCTTGTTTCGTCCCATCGCAAGTCGTCCTTTTAGAGATTATAGTAAGGAAACGCCGGTTTCCGATAAGGAGTTCCAATTCTATAAGGAACTTTATGCCTATGATCGAACTGAGCTGAACGCTGTCGTCGAGTCGGTTGATGATAGTTCCCGCTACTGGCGTAAGGAGAAGATCACGTTCGATGCCGCCTACGGAGGTGAGCGTGTCATTGCATGTCTGTTTCTCCCTAAGGGGATTAGGCCACCCTATCAGCCGATCGTCTATTTCCCCGGTGCCGGCGCAATTCGTCAATCCTCAAGTGAAAGATTGGAGGACTTTGAGTTCATCGATTTTGTGATAAAGAGCGGCCGAGCAGTGCTCTATCCGGTGTATAAGGGAACCTACGAGCGCCAAATTGTTGGGGAACGGCCCGAGCCTAAAAGCAGGCCGGTCGCCTATCGAGATTACATCATCCAATTGTCTAAGGACCTGGGAAGGTCTATCGATTATTTAGAGACCAGGGATGATATCGGCAGTGAAAAAATTGCCTACTATGGAATGAGCTGGGGAGCATGGCTCGGCCCAATCATGCTGGCAGTGGAAGATCGCATTAAGGTGGGTATCCTTGTTGTCGGGGGTTTTCGCATTTACGAGCTTCCTCCCGCGGTTGATCCGCTTAACTTCGCTCCCCGTGTAAAAGTTCCGGTTCTGATGGTTAATGGCAAGGAGGACTATATTTTCCCATTCGAGACGTCTCAAATACCGATGTACAAATTTTTGGGCACTGCCGATGAAGATAAGGAACACAAAATCTATCCCGGAGGACATGGCTTGTTCGGATTATTTAGCATGCAGATTAGAGGCGATGTCCTTGGCTGGCTGGACCGCTACCTGGGACCTGTTGATTGAAAGTTATGCTGCTCAATATATCTAATCCACATTGGGTTTGAATATGCACGGCGATACTAAGGAAAGTGAATGAACTTTTACTTGATAGCTGTTGTGTTTGTGCCTTTGGCTTTCATTGGTTGTGTACGATCGGAGGAAATTGAGGTGATTTCTCATTTGGTGCAGCCACATAGTCAGCATGCCCAGGCATTTGAAAAGACGATAACTAAGACTTTAAGCTGTAAGTATTTGCTGTATTTGCCGGTCGGTTACGGCGAAAAACAGCAGCAATGGCCGTTGATTTTGTTTCTGCACGGTGCCGGCGAACGCGGCGGTTATTTGGAAAAGGTAAAGAAGCACGGCCCACCCAAAATAGTCGAAAACCAAAAGGATTTTCCCTTTATCCTTGTCTCTCCACAGTGTCCCCAAGGTGATTGGTGGACGGAGAAGGTCGAGCTCCTGATAAACCTTTTAGATGATATCGTTGCACGGTACGATGTGGATGAAGAGAGGATTTATTTAACAGGTCTCAGTATGGGCGGCTATGGCACGTGGTCTTTAGCCTCTACGTATCCCGGCCGTTTCGCTGCCATCGCGCCCATTTGCGGCGGCGGTAAGCGCTTTATGGCTCCGCGCCTCAAAGACATGCCCATCTGGGCCTTTCACGGGGCAAAAGACAAGGTTGTTTCCCTGAAGGAATCGCAGGAGATGGTCAACGCCGTCAAGGAACAAGGAGGAGATGCGAAATTAACGGTTTATTCAGACGCCGGCCATGATTCCTGGACGGCGACGTACGATAATCAGCAGCTCTATGATTGGTTTCTTAGTCATCGTAAAATGAACGAGACGGAATGATGGTTGATTCGTAGCGATGGAAGAGCTAAGTGCGAAAGAATTGCGCGAGAAAATAGCAGCCGGTGAGATAACCAGCGTTGAGGCGACCGAATGGATTTTTGAGCGGATTGATGCCCTTGAGACGGTCATTGGCGCTTACATCAGTACTTACCGCGACAGGGCGTTGGAAACCGCCGCCGATGTTGACCGGCGGATAATTGCCGGCCAGGAGGTAGGGCAGTTGGCGGGCGTGCCGGTTGCCGTTAAAGACATTATGTGCACGGCTTTCGGGGCCACTACCTGCGCTTCGAGGATACTGGAAAATTTCCACGCCCCTTACAATGCTACCGTGGTGGAAAAACTGCTGGCCGCCGACGCCGTCATCGTGGGCAAAACGAATATGGACGAGTTTGCGATGGGTTCGAGCACGGAGAACTCCGGCCTGAAGCAGACGGTCAATCCGTGGGATACCTCTCGCGTGCCGGGTGGAAGCAGCGGCGGTTCAGCCGCAGCGGTTGCCGCACGGTTGTGTTTTGCCGCGCTTGGTTCTGACACCGGCGGCTCAATTCGCCAGCCCGCCAGTTTCTGCGGCGTAGTGGGGCTAAAGCCGACATACGGCAGGGTCTCACGATTTGGTCTTGTCGCATACGGTTCGAGCCTGGACCAGATCGGGCCGATAACCCGCACCGTAGCTGATTCGGCCTTGATGATGAACGTCATAGCCGGTCATGACCCCGCCGACAGCACCAGCGTCGACGAAGCGGTTGCACCTGTCTGTGATTATCTTGAGAAACTTGATGAGCCGCTAAGGCAGCTCAAAATAGCAATAGTGCCGCAATTCGACGCCGACGCCGATGAGCAGGTGCAAAAGGCGCTGACTGAGGCGGCTGATGTGTATAAAAAGCTCGGAGCACAGGTCATAGAGATAGATATGCCTCATCTGGATTATGCCATTGCTGCTTATTACATAATAGCTACCGCTGAGGCATCGAGTAATTTAGCTCGGTACGATGGTGTACATTTCGGCCACCGCAGCGAAAAGGCCGCCGATTATATCGAGGTCTATTCCAAATCCCGCGCTGAGGCGTTCGGCAAGGAAGTCAAAAGACGGATAATGCTCGGCACTTATGCCCTGTCGAGCGGATATTATGATGCTTATTATTTGAAAGCGCTTAAGGTCAGAAATTTGATACGGGCTGATTTCACCGGCGCCTTTGAAAAATGCGATTGCATTATGATGCCGGTCTCGCCAACGACAGCTTTCAAAATCGGCGAAAAGATTGATGACCCGCTGCAGATGTATCTTTCAGATATTTACACGATTGCTGCCAATTTAGCTGGTGTTCCGGCTATCAGCATCCCTTGCGGCTTTGACCGGAACAATCTGCCGATTGGTCTGCAGATACTTGCGCCGCCCTTCGCCGAAGATAAATTACTGCGGGTAGCGAGAATGTTCGAGAAGGAAACCGACTGGCACAAGAAAAAATTAAAAATCAAAAGGTAAAAATAAAAGTGACTCCGATGTATCAGGGTAAAATGAATGTAAACGTCATTTTTGAATTTTGATTTGTAATTTTGATATTTGATTTTTGATATTTGATTTTGGCTTTTTCCCCAAGATATGGGATACGATAAATGAGTGAGTTGCAATATAAAGTCGTTGTGGGTTTGGAGATTCACGTACAGCTTTGCACCAAGACCAAGATGTTTTGCGGTTGTGCGGTGGAGTTTGGCGCCGAGCCTAACAGCAGGGTCTGTCCGGTCTGTCTTGGTATGCCCGGCGTTTTGCCGGTGATGAATAAGCAGGCGTTTGAATATGCTGTTCTGGTGGCATTGGCCCTTAACTGCGAGATACCTGCCTTCACAAAGTGGGACAGGAAGAGCTATTACTATCCTGATTTGCCGAAGAATTATCAGATAAGCCAGTATGATTTGCCGCTCAGCAGAAATGGTTATATTGAAATTCCGCTGCAGTCAGGCCGGACTAAAAAGGTTAGGATAACAAGGGCGCATCTGGAAGAAGATGCCGGTAAGAATCTGCACACGGCAGGAGATTTCTCGCAGGTAGACTTGAATAGAACTGGCACGCCGTTGTTGGAGATTGTTACTGAGCCGGATATGAATAGCGGCGCCGAAGTGCGGGCACTGGCTGCCGAATTACAGCGAATGGTCAGATTCCTGGGCGTCTCCGAAGCCGACATGCAGAAAGGCCACATGCGTTTTGAGCCGAACATCAATTTGGTTATCACTAAGGATGGACGCCAGTACAAAACACCGATAGTCGAAATCAAGAACCTCAACAGCTTCCGGGCGCTGGAGAGAAGTGTCGACTACGAAGAGCACAGGCAGCTCGATGAATTCCTTGAGACCGGCCAGGTGATGGAGATGGGCAATAAAACCACGCGAGGATGGGACGATGAAAGAGAGGTAACTGTCCTGCAAAGAGAAAAGGAAGAAGCGCACGACTACCGCTATTTTCCTGAGCCTGACCTTGTGCCGGTCGAATTGACGCCGCAGTGGCTGCAGGCTATCCGGGAGCGTCTGTGCGAGCTGCCGATTAACAAACAAATCCGTTTCGTTGAAGAGTACAAATTAAGCGATTATGACGCGGGTGTTTTAACGGCTGAACGCCCAACGGCTGAGTTCTTTGACCAGGTCGTCAAAGCGGGCGGTGACCCAAAGCGAGCTTGTAACTGGGTCACACAGGATGGTCTGCGCCTGGCTAAAGAACGCGGTTGTAGGGTCGATGAGTTGGGTATTAGCCCCCAGCAAGTTGCTGAATTGACGAGTATGATTGTAAGGGGCGATGTCAGTGCGACAGCAGCAACGGCTATCAGTGACATAATGGTGACATCACCGGCTCTAAGCGCCTGGCAGATTGCGGAAAAACACAATCTTATTCAAAAAAGCGATGCGGATGAATTAGAGGCGATAGTTGACCAGGTACTTGTGGAAAATCCTAAAGCGGTTGAGGACGTAACTGCTGGCGGTAAAAAAAGCACGAAAGCCCGAGGCTTTCTGCTCGGCCAGGTTATGCAGAAAACCAAAGGCCAGGCAAATCCGAAAGTGGTCTCTGAAATTCTCGCTAAAAAACTTGACTGAGGCCCTCTGATAGATAAAAAGGACAAGGGATGAAGATAGAAAAAAGTAACAACGTCAGCAAATCTCCGGTAGAGGTTGAGGGTGCAAAAGATGTGGGAATAAGATGGCTTATTTCCAAAGAAGATGGTGCGGAAAATTTTGCAATGCGGATGTTTGAATTAAAGCCCGGTGGTCATACCCCTCTACATATTCATCCGTATGAACACGAGGTTTTCGTGATCGAAGGCAGGGGTGTTTTTGTTTATGAAGGCCGCGAGTATCCGTTTGGCAGCGAGTATGTGATATTTGTACCGCCGAGCAAAGAGCACCGATTCAAGAATACAGGAAATTCGGTTTTGAGACTTATTTGTGTTATTCCCGCAGCCGCAGTATAAGGTCGTGATAAAACAGAGCCGCGTCCCATCAGAGCCGCGACCCATCAGAGCCGCGACCCATCAGAGCCGCGACCGTAAGGGAGCGGTAAAACGATTGACGATGGACGAAGGACGATGGACGAAAAAAGAGCCGCGACTGCATGCCCGTCGTAGCCTTGGCGTAGACGGGTAAGGGAGCGGTAAAACGATTGACGATTAACGAAGGACGAAAAAAAAGAGCCGCGAGCGCATGCCCGTCGTAGCCTTGGCGTAGATGGGTAAGGGAGTGGTAAAACGATTGACGATGGACGAAGGACGATGGACGAAAAAAGAGCCGCGACTGCATGCCCGTCGTAGCCTTGGCGTAGACGGGTAAGGGAGCGGTAACTGCTATTTAGCCTGCGGTTTTACCGCATGTTTTGACCTCAAAATCGCAGTTGACATAGCATTACTTTGTTTTTGATTTATGTATTGAGATTTTGCTTTCAGTTCCTGCGATTAGCCTTTTTATATTTTCGCGGTGTCGTATAATGACCATCAGCGGTATCGCAGTTGCCGCTATAAGCAACGGCCAGAGACTAACAAAATCCCAGCCCGGGCTTAAGATTATCGCCAGAGTCAGAACAAGGGGAAAAGTAACAGAAGCTGCAATCGAGGCCAGCGAGACATACCGCCAAATCATAACAACCACCGCCCAGGTTGCAATAGCGAAAGAGGCACAAATTGTATAGTAAGGCCAGAGGCCCAATGCCACGCCAAAACTCGTTGCAACGCCTTTACCACCTTTGAGTCTCAGGTATATTGGGAAGATATGGCCTAATATGGCGGCACAACCTACCGCAAGCCATAACCAAAGCTGAACGACTTTTTCGCTCTGTGAATGAGTGGACAAAGGCCCGGCAAGATATAATGTCGCCATCATCGGCAGCAGACCCTTGAGCACGTCGAGCAGAAAGCACAGATACGCCCATTTCCTGCCGAGCGCGCGGGAGACGTTGGTTGCTCCGATATTGCCTGAGCCTATCGAGCGCAGGTCCTTGCCGTGTGCTCTGGCAATCAGCAGCCCAAACGGTATCGAGCCGAGCAGATACGAGCCGATGATTAAAATAATAAATCTCATTTAGCAGGAAATTATATCATGTCATCCGCCGAAGATTCCACAGTGGAAATTTCTAACGGCCTTGACTTTTCCCTGATTAAACTTAAAATCTGCCGAAAACCGGTTGTTTCGGCCTGATTATATCTAAAGTATGGCAAAACTCAATGATTCCAATATTAATGTATCATCGGATTGGTACTCCTGTTTGCAGGAATAGATTCAAGGCACAATATACTCCTGAAAAAATGTTTAGCAGGCAGATGAAGTACCTGTTTGAGCACGGTTACCAAACCATTTCTGTGAGGGATTTAATAAGCTCCGCAGAGCAGCCGGCCCCAGCCAGGGATAAACGGATATGTATTACTTTTGATGACGGGTACGAAAGCGTTTATACGTATGCCTTTCCCGTCTTGCAGAGATACAATTTTACAGCCGTTGTTTTTTTGGTAGCTGATTGCATCAATAAGACTTGTCTGTGGGATGAGGATAATGAGCCTATTTTGAAAGCTGAGCAGATAAGAGAAATGGCCGAGGCCGGCTTCGATTTTGGGTCACATTCGTTTTCGCACAGGTCGCTGGTAGAGCTGAACACAGAAGAATTGGAAAAAGAAATTAAAGGGTCAAAGATAGTTTTAGAAGAGCTGCTGGGGAAGCAAATTGACTCATTTAGCTATCCTTACGGGGCTTTTAATGAAACCGTTAAAAAGATGGTGCGGCAGAGTTACAAAGTTGCTTTTTCTACGAAAAATGGTATAAGTGACATTCGAGCTTTTGAGCTGCCGAGAATCGACATAAATAAAGATAAGCTCTTACCTGTTTTTATTTATCTGCTTTGGCAGGCCAGATGCAAAAAATGACTGTCAGTGGTTTTACTTTTGTTTATCATGCCCTCGAATTGGACTATCCGGTCGCAGAAAGCATTAAATCCATGCTGCCGATATGCGACGAGTTTATTGTAAATGTTGGTCTGCCCGATGATGGGACCATAGATTTAATAAAGTCGCTGGATGACCGGATTAAAATAATTACCACGCCCTGGTATCCCAAGAGAATTAGGCCGGGCGGTTGGAGATACGACCAGTTTGCCGATATTCCTTTGTTCACTTGCCAGGGCGACTGGATTTTTTTTCTACAGGCCGATGAAGTCGTTCACGAAAATGACCTCCCGAGAATTAAAGAGGCGATGTCAAAATATGCCAGCGATTTGGAAGTTGAGGGTATTTTGCTCAGATATTATGAATTTTACGGAAGTTACAATTTTTACCGTACAGACCGGATATGGCCGGAGGCTGCTGTCAGAGTCGTCAGAAACGGCATAAACGTCTATTCTGCTAATGACGCACAAAGTTTTTATATTGGCCAGAGACGGAAAATGCGCCTGCTGAAAGTGGCCGATATCGGAGCACATATCTACCACTACGGCTGGGCAAGACATCCTGCAATGATGAAAAAGAAAAACATTTCAGTGGCTAAATATTGGCACAGCAAGGAAGAAATTTCAAAAATGGAAAGCGGAACGTTTGACTACTACAATGTAAATCCAAAGTACCTGGCGGCCTTTAACAGTTCCCATCCTAAAGTAATGCAGGAAAGAATAGACAAATGCGATTGGGTTTTTGAACCTTCTATGTCTTATTATAAGACAAACTTTAAAAGTCTGCGTTACGAACTCAAATCGTTCCTTGAGCGAATCTTAGGCTGGCGGGTTTTTGGCCCGCATCATTATAAAATCGTGAGGCGGTAAATCCGCTGTTATCAAAATCTTAATCTGTTTTTCTTATAACAGCTCTTGATTTGTTTCCATACTTAAAAACGTTATAAAGCCCGGACATTAATTCGTTTGACGAATAAGTTTGCCACTTTACTAACCGCAATCCCGTTTTTGCCAATAGCAATTCAAACGACTCCTTACAGAATTCATTGCAGTGGTGCGGGATGTAATCTTTGGAAAATTCCTTTCGGTAGATACCGTTTCTTCGCAACAGCCACTTTAATCTCAAATCAGGGCTATCTGTATTGGGAAACTCCAAGAGAGCACAACCGTTACTCTTTAGTAATGCATGAATCTTGTTCATTGCCAGGATACAGTCAGGTAGGTGTTCCAGGACGTGTCTGAGGATAACCAGATCGTAAGACTCATCTTCACCGACTTCATATTCGAGAAAGTTACAGACTTTGACATCGATGCCCGTCGTCTTTTTTACAGAATCAGCTAAGAAGGCGAACAATTCAATACCCATCACTTCCCAGCCGTCCTTGCGGGCAAGAAGTAGCAATCTTCCATTATTACAGCCGATGTCCAGCATTTTGCCCGGCTTTGTGAAATATCTCTTTATAAAATGATATGTTTGCTCCTGACCCATGTTACTTTTATGAGTATTGTCTCTGGGGTCAGTAAAGTGCTTAGACTGCTTTTCTTGGTCCAGTCCAGTACACATATCGTAATTGACAAGTTTGCAGTCCAGACACCTGTAGTATTTAAACTGGTCGTCGTTACCTTCGGTATAATATAGGTATAACTTCTTCGAACCGCACAACCTGCATTGTGAAATCATCTCAGGTCATCCTCCTGCATCACCGGAAGTCTTTGTCCTCTGGGATTCAAGGTTAAATTTTGCGCCCAAAATAAACTTTCCAAGCATCTTTGTTCCTTTTTTACCGATGGCATTCTCCCACCTTTACGGACGACGAAAAATTATCTAAGGGCCTTACATAAGCCGCCTGCTGCCAAATTTGCAGTGTATTGCAGCACTTTACTTGGCAAAATCCGGTTTCATCATGCTATTTTCTGTCCCGTAGTTTTTCTGGATACATAACTGTACATACCAAGCAGTCTGTATATTAGCCGTTATGACTGACTACGATAGTCTCGGTTGGACCCGGCAGTTTATAGCGTATTCCTCGCCAGCAGACAGTGTTGCCAAAAGCAGAAGAGACAATGATAAATAGCTCCAGTGGCGACCACATCCAGCAGGCCAGGATATCAGCGGCCATAGCATATTTCATTTTGGGGCGGTCTTTTTTCAGCAATTTACCGACCATTCTCTGTCGCAGTATCGCCTGGCCCATTTGACTTGCAAAAAACAGGATGGGTACGGCAATGAAAAGTGCCAGATTTTTTTCTCCGGTCGCTGCGGCATAGACCGCCACCGCCGCTGTGCCCCATAAGGCCAATACCGAATATAGACTGCCGCACAATCCAAGCCACCAGATTCTTGGTGCGCTTATGCGGGTAATCAGAAATTGCCGGCGGGCAAATCTAAAAAGTTCGCCCCACGTCGCCGATTCGTAAGAAGCCACTAAGCACGACGGGATGTAGGCGATTTTCAGGCCAGCCTTCTTAACCGCGCAACTGAGCGATAAATCATCGCTAAAGGCTTTTGGCCATATCTTGTCAAGGCCGACCCGTCGAAAGACCTCGACGCGAATGGCCATAGACCCGCCCCAGGCTTGATTGAACCGGCCCGGGCCGAGTAGTTGGACCACCTTGGCATTTATTGCTGAAAGCGCCAAAGTGGCGAAATTGTTTTTCTTCGGCACAAACCAGCGATGGCCGCTGGTGGCACCCAGTTTCGGGTCGTGAAGGTAATGGACTATTTGGCTCAGCCAATCAGAACGGGGGCACACATCTGAGTCGGCAAAGGCCATCACTTCCACGTCATCGCCGATGTGCTCATAGCAGTAGAGCAAATTATGAATTTTTTGACTGCAAAATTTCCCGTGGCCCGCGACAAATATTTGCACGTCCCGCGCCTTTGAGTTTCGGCTCAGCTCATTTTTTAATCGGCACAACTGCTCGTAAGCAGGGTCCGCCTTATCGGCAACGACAAACCACAGAAGATAATCATCGTAGTCCTGATTGAAAAATGAAGCAATGTTTTTTTCAAATGAAAGCTCCAAGCCTTTGCACGGTACGATAAGGACGGTACGCGGCTTATAGTCTGATCGCTGCTTTTTGGGCTGGGCTAATGCATCACGATGATTGCGGCGTATCTGGTTTAAAAGAATCAGTTGTGATATAATTAGTATCAACGCAATGTAAAAATAGTAGTCCATTTCTTATAATACCAGTCCTAATAAAAAGCACAGATTAAGCAAAATTTCTGAATCGTGAGAGCTTTGGTGAGTTAGACCGCCTACGCAAAAAGATGTAACCGCTATCAGAACACCTAAAACCAGATTCTTCTCAAAGGTTAAGGTGCAGCTTTTGTATTTGCGAATCAAAAGGCGAAAGACCGTAAAAAGGAAAAAGAGCAATGCTAAGAAACCTGTTATCCCCATTGTAGCTAAGTAGTCAAAATAAATACTATGGGCGTGGTTGAAAGAGAGGTTTTCAAACACTTTAGTTTTGACCTCTTCGGAAAGATAATTTGGTAATTCTTTTTGGAATTCGCAAGGTCCTATCCCCAAAAAGGGATGGTCCTTAAACATCAGCAGAGATGCCTTCCATTTATACAAGCGTTTTAAATTGGAACCAACTACGTAAGGCACCTGCTTGTCAAGGGGCCTTAGGAGGCTTCTGACAGCCTTCCCCGGCCTGGATTCTGGAAGATAAATGGACGAAAGTATAGCGGTCAGCACAAGCACCGATGCACAAGCAGCCGATACAATAGTAGCTATAGAAAACCACTTTCGCTTTACAATAAAGAATAAGAATAAGCCCGCAAGAAAGCCTATCCAGGCCCCGCGTGTACATGTTAAAAACAAAGCAAAAACACCGACCATAAAGGTCGATACTGAAAGGATGGACGTGCGCTTATGATTTTCTAATCCCATTAGCGCTAAACTTACTCCCAGAAACATCAACGCAAAATGGGCAAAAGTTATACAGCCGAAAAAGCCGCCCGGACGTTCGGTTCCTTTGAAATAGTCTATGACAGTCCACGCGGAAGCTATAATTGCGCCTAAAAGCCAAACGTCTATCAGGCGTTTTTTTTCGATTTCGGATTTCAGACCGTTGGCTAAGATAAAAAACAATCCTACGAGAATGGGCTTTTTTAGAATCGCCGCGCTTTCCAGAGGAAAAGGAGAAAAAAAAACCGCTAAAATATATGCTATCGCGAAGACTAAGATGGGAATTTCCAGTCCGGTGTAGCGAAAAGACCTTTTACAGACGGCTGTTTTTGTTATCCAGGTCGCAAAGACGATAGGATAAAAAATCTGCGACAATGAGATGGAAAGAGGCAGCCAAAATGCTAATAAAATAAAAAGAAAAAGCTGGAGCTTGTTTGACGTATCGCTGTTCATTATTGCGTAAAGCTTTTTCACTAATATGCGCATACGATTTTGACCAACCTTTCTTTGGCTTAATTTCAATAAAGCAACGTTAAAAAGCCTGTTTCGTGATTTTGAAGAGCTCATTGAGCGAAGCTTGCGAGAGCGATTTTTTGGTCTTCACTATAGTAAAATCGTAAAATAGGAAATCCATTTTTATAATACCACTGCTAACAAGAAACAGAGATTAAGCAAAATTTCTGAATCGTGAAAATTCTGGTTAAAAAGTCCTCCTATACAAAAAGAAGCAACCGCTATCAGCACACCCAAAACCAAACTCTTGTCAAAAGTTGAGTCGCAGCTTCTGAATTTTAAGATCAAAAGGTGCAAGACCGTAAAAAAGAAAAAAAGCAACGCTAAGAAACCTGTAATCCCCATTGTAGCTAAGTAGTCAAAATAAATACTGTGGGCGTGGTCGTAATAGCAGTATTTGAAAATCTCCGCTTTAACTTCTTCCGAAAGATAATTGGGCAATTCTTCTTCAAATCGGTAGGGTCCTATGCCGAAAAAAGGATGCTCCTTAAACATCATCCAGGAAGCTTTCCACATATACAAGTGCTGCAAATTGGAACCAACCACATGGGGTACTCGCTTGTCAAAAGGCCGCAAAAGGCTTCTGATTGCTTTGCCCTGCCTGGAATTTGGAAAGTAAGTAAACAATGCTGAAACAATCAATATAGTTGTGACCCCAGAAGTAGCTAAAGCAAACCACTTTCGCTTTATAATAAAAAATAAGGCCGAGCCGCCGATAAAGCCTATCCAGGCCCCACGATTATAAGTAAGAAACAAAGCAGGAACACCAAGAGCAAAGGTTAATATCGAAAGGATAGATGTCCACTTATAATTCTTCAATCCCATTAGGGATAAGGATACACCCAAAAACATAGGTGCAAGATAGCCAAAGGTTTGGAAGCCGAGAAAACTGCCTGGATGACCGATTCCTCCAAAATATTCTATTACAGTCCATATTGAAGCTATGATTATAGCTAAAAACCAAACGTTTATCAGGTGGCGTTTTACGATTTCGGAATCCAAATTATTAGCTAAAAGAAAAAATAATACAAAAAGTATAAGTTTTCTTAGAATCTCGGCGCTTTTTAAGGGAGAAGGCGAAAAGATAATCGCTGAAATATATACTATGGCTAAGACTATGATGGGAATTTCCAATCCGGTGTAGCGAAAATGCTTTTTGGAGACGACCATTTTTGTTATCCAGACCACAAAAGCAAGGAAATATAAAGTCTCGGACAACGAAATGGAAAGGGGCAGCCAAAATGCTAATAAAATAAAAAGAAAAAGCTGGAGCTTGTTTGATGTATCGCTGTTCATTGTCGCGCAAAGCTTTTGCGCTAATACACGCGTATAATTTTGACCGTTCTTTCTACGAGATAATATCTTTAGCCTTGCCATAACCATCAGGTAATTAATAAAAAGCAGGCTTTTATTCAATAAACGCTACTTCTCTTAGCCGGGCCTTGCTTTTTTAATCTTTATTTCCCTAGCTTATTAAGGTTATCTTCGATATTTTCTGTTTGTAATGAAATCTTTTTAGCGATTACCTTTAAACAAGCTTTTTTGAAGAAGCATGTTAACGTCAAAGGCTCGAAACCTGTTTTACTAAGCAGCAGCTTGAATGTTCCCGTCGAAAAATACCACAAGTGTCCTGGAGGCCCATAATATTTCCATTTCATTCCGGCAATTTTCGCTTTTATGTGTGTAACACAAGGTACTGTCGCAATAAATATCCCTTCCTTGGATAATATTCTGTTAATTTCGTTGAGTTCTCTTATCGGATCAAGCACATGTTCTATTGTTTGAAGTGCTACTACTATATCATAACTTTCATTTGGAAAAGCCTGAGACTCTAATGTTCCTTTTAGTACATTAAGCCCCAGGCTTCTGGCATACTCTACAGAGACATTGGTTAGATCTATCCCATCAGCTTTGAATTGCTTGTCAAGCTTCAAAGAACTAAGCAACCGACCATAACTGCATCCAATTTCAAGCAATCTTATCTTTTTATCCTTTGGAAAATGTTTTTTTATACTACGGATTAGGAAATAGTATTTGTATTTCCTAACTAACCCTTTATGCGGTTTGAATTTTATTGGGATGTGCTCACCATAATATTTAATCAGCTCTTCTATTTTAGGAAGAGGGTGTGCATAAACAAAATTACACTTCGCACATTTGATAATCTTATACTCTTTTATCGTACCGATTTCTTGGTAGGCGTTGCTACCGCACAAAATACATGACATTACAAGTTCTCCATAAGAGCATGCTCATGTGCTTCTCCTACTCACTGCCGATTTGTGTCCAGGCCGCCAATAACGCAAGAAACTTCATTTCTTTCTCGGAAAGAAATCCTTCTATGTTCTTTGTAGTTTCGACCAGTCCAGCTACAAAATTCTCAAAATCTTTAGGTAATGTTATCACTGAGAAATTTCCTTATATTTATTTAAGTCTTATTTTTGTAATAAATAATACTGCTTGAACATAGCGTTTTAGCACACTACTTTATATGGATAATATTCGCTTAGTCCGAACAATCGCTTTTAACTTTTCACACATTCTCTAAATCTTTAAAATTTTCTTCAACGCTCTGAATGGTGTCCCCAAGTACATTTTCCTGAAAAGCTTCAGCTTAATTTTCAAGTCTAATGAATAATCAACATCAGAAGGAATGTACCAGTTATTCAACCCTGTTCTCTCGATTAGCTTATAACCGTGCATTTTCAAATATGAATGTAACTGAAGACTTAGCACGTGATCCTCGATAAGTAAAAGAGAAGGCAGGTACTTCCTGAGGTCAAATCCCCTCAAAACATTAATTTCATAGCCTTCTACATCTATAGACACAAAATCAATATTCCGCAACTTATGCTCTTCCAAAATCGAATCCAATGTGCGCAAATTTACACTAATACTACCAGTGGATATTTTTTGTTTGCCAGCAATTTTGTTTTTTTCTATATACGAATGGTCCCCTGCCAGATTTAAGAGAACGTTTCCTTCATTTGAAGCTCCGCATGCACAATTTATGACTCTGCTCTTTCGAAACTTCCGGAGTAATTCCACATATTCTGGATGTGGTTCGATCAGTAAACCTTCCCACCCATGTTTTTCTAAGAAGAGGGACTGAGAACAAATTATGGGATGGTTTGCCCCAACCTCTACAAAGACCCCTTCTTCTGCTTGTGAAAAGAAGTCCCAAACCATCCGTGATTCTTCACTGATGCTGTCAGGAATGCTTATATCTGGTTTTTGTATATTGTTTTTCATTCCTGTTCCCACATAATCATCATTAATATCGGAATTGATTTTGCTGCCATTCCAGATTTTAAGCGCTTGGCTACGCAACGAAGCGTTTTAATTCGTGCAGAATACAAAAATCTTCTCCACATTACACAAGTTTTAAGCCGTTTTACACATGTTTTCTTGCTTAAGTCACCGACAATTCGAATCATTGTTCTTAAACAAATTTTTTGCACGCAAATATCTGAACAAAACGGCAAATTGCGACATTTTGTGAAAAGAACCAGCCATCTTGTTGTTTTAATTCATTCTATTGGGACTTTTTGTTTTTTTTATAAATCCCGTTTTTGCAATAAAAGCTGTATGATTTTATCGCCTCAGCCAGTAACTTATCGTTCTCGGATAGAGATTCTTTTTCAATTTCTTCATGCCAGAGGTGAAACACTATCGCCGAAAAGGGGACGTCCTTTCGCTTGAGGCCGTATTTTAAAAGTCTTACGGCCAGTTCCGAATCTTCTCTACCCCAGCCTACAAAATCTTCATTAAAGCCGTTGACCGCCAAAAAATCCTTACGATACAAAGCTAAATTACAACTTTTTATACCACGAAGGCCTTTGTTCAGGACCGTCACGCCGGCGATACGCAGCAGGTGATGGGCTCCGGTAACCTGGCCTGTCAGACACATCTTAACAAGTTTTCCCAATCTTGGATAGGTGAAAGACCCGGAGGCTTTTTTTGACACTAACATTCTTTTGCCTTGAACGAAGCACCCGGTTTTCATAATTCTTATGTGGTCTTCAACAAAACGTCTATCGGGCACGCAGTCGCCGTCAGTGAAGATGAGGTATTCGGCAAAAGAGGCCTTGACCGCTTCATTGCGTATCTTGGCCGCACGAAATCCACGGTCTTCCTGCCAGATGTGGCGAATGGGAAATTTTGCCCTTGAAGCGAACGCAGAGACTACATCGGCAGTGCGGTGGTCGGAGCCGTCGTCGGCGACAATCAGCTCATCGGCAGGCCTGCTTTGGGCCAGGTAGCCGTCAAGCACTTTGGCCAAGTATTCGTGGGCGTTATATGTCGAAACAATAACCGCGACCCTGGTCGTCAATCCTGTCGCTCCTTTATTTCAATGCACTTCATATATCGATAAAAGACCCCGGCTGCATTTGAATACGCTATAACAAGGCCCATCCAGCCGTCCAGAATTCCCATTTTCAAAAAATACGTCTTAACAAAAGCCAATGTACTATGGCTTACTGCACTCCAGCATGAACAATTTTTATCTTCTGCTATCATCACCCGTGCGCCCAACGCAGAGTACTCGTCACCTTTTTTGATTAGGTCACTGACCGAGGAGAAGGGATGATGTTCGAGCGGATTGTCAAGTTTTCTCGTTGGCCCATCCACTTTTACCGCTTCATGCACTAATCTATCAGAGAAGCGCCCACAATCTCTTCTGAACAATCTCAAGACGTAGTCAGGCCACCAGCCGCAATGTTTTATCCATTTGTTTGCGAAGTAAGATTTTCGCGGAATATAATAACCACTGGCTTTAGGATTATTTAAAGTCCTCTCGATTTCTTCCTGCAATTCTGGGGTTACTTTTTCGTCGGCGTCGATTGACAAAATCCAGTCCCCGCCTGCTTTTGATAGGGCGAAGTTTTTCTGCTCGCCGAAACCTGTAAATTCTCTTTGGTGAATCTTGGGCGTATATTTTCTGGCAGCTTCCACCGTTTTATCCTGGCTGTAGCCGTCCACAACGATTATCTCGTCGGCCCATTTTACCGACTCCAAGCAATCTCTGATTTTCGTTTCTTCATTTAATGTAATAATCACAACTGACAGCATAGACCCGTTAACCACTCACCAATTACCAATAACCAATTACCAATTACCCAGTCTTCCTGTTACAGGTGCTTACTGTTCCTTCTCAAGCAATTTTTTTGCAGCCTCGCAAGCCATCTCCACCGTGATTGCCTGCATACATAAATGTTCCGGCTTTTTGCATACCGGCCTGCCGCACGGAGCACAAGGAGCCTCGCCGACTATTTGAATCTCGTTTTCGTAGCCGGTATCTGTCCAGGTTGGGTTGTTCGGCCCGAAAAGTGTAACGACCTTACGACCCAGAGCTATCGCTATGTGCCGTGGGCCTGTATCGTTGCTTATCACCAGGTCCGCGATGGAAAGGAGCGCTTTCAATTCGCCAAGGCTTATAGCCATTTCTGCCAGGTTGATGATTTTATGTTTGCTTGACTCGCATATTTTCTTTGCGATTTGCTTCTCAATAGGATTCGAGGCAACGGATATGGCAACCGTTGCGTTGTAGTTACTAATCAGCCAATCGGCCGTTTGTGTAAACCTTTCGCTGGCCCACCACTTGCTTGGGCCAAATGCGCCGCCCGGCACAATGACAACAACCGGACCTTTGGGATTTAAGACTTGTGGCAGCTTACCGCAGAGCCTCTGTTCGTCTTGCGCCTCGATGGAAAGTTCAAGTTTTCTCTCGTCTGTTTCACAGCCTAACCAAGACGCGATTGCAAGATAGTAGTCAATCATTGAAATGGGCTTGAATTTGCCCCCGCTGCTTCGTTTTTGCAAAGAAAAACGGCGGGGGGGTAGTTTCGCCGGATAAAGTTTGTCGGTAAGCAAAAGGCCGCGTCCTTCGCGAGCATAGCCGATGCGCGATGGTATTCCCGCTAATGAAACCGCCAGTGCCGATGCAAAGGAGTTCTTGAAAAAGATTGCATGTGTGAACTTGTGCTTCCTGAACAATTTTGCAATCTCAAACGGGTTTTCGGTCCGTTGCTCCAGCCATCTGTCGTTGAAGCTGCTCGGTGATAAAACCTCGCGCACCACGCCCTTGGCGAAAAACGAAATTTCGCAGGATTTGAAGTGTTTGCGGATGGCTCGCAAGGCCGGCGTGCAAAGAATAGCATCACCCATAGGAGAAGGAAGCCACACCAAAATCTTGCAACTCGCATCTTTCATCTCGCACTTCATATAAATCCGAAACTCGAATATCTAAATTCGAAACAATATCAAAATTCGAATTTCAAATGTTCAAAACACTCCGTTTCGAATTTTGTATTTCTGTCATTTGAATTTGTTTCGGATTTCGAATTTCGTGCTTCGTGCTTTTCAAAGTTTTGTATTCCATGCTTCGGATTCCGTATTTATCTTTGATTCGATATCTTCTATTGGTTATTTTCGTCCCTGCATTGTGTAAAAGGTTAGTGACATAAGCTGAAGAACTATAGCAAATCCAAGCGTGATTGAAACCGAGCTATTCTGCTTGTTTGGGCTTAACAGGAACCATATAGTTATCAACAGGCAAAACAAAACAGCGATTTGTATAATCCCAGCCATCAGTCTCATTATCGAAAACTCACCGAACATCTCGTCCCGCTGCATACTCTTTAGCTGTTTCAGAATGCTGTACAGCAGTTGTTCGGTTTTGTCACCGGCGATTTCCTGCTCTTGTGGAGCCGTTTGCGGCTCGACCGGCCGTGCTTGACTTTGCTCAGTTTGAGAAACCGGTTCGAGCTCTTGAGTGACCTGTTCGGCGGTTTGTAAAACCGGTTCAGCCTGGCTGGTGTAACTTGGCCTGGTTGTGATTACGGCGGCTTCGGGGCAGCGGTGATATTTTTTTATGATATTGACCGCCTCCTTTATGTTTACAGCCCTGTAGTCCGCGCTCGCCAGGCCTGGACCGACCTGTTTTTGATGGGAAGACGTATCTATTAGTATCGTTTTACAGCCCGCCCGCAGCCCGGCCTCTATGTCATTATTGTTATTGCCAATGCACCACGACCGGCCAAGGTCGATATCCATCTCGTCGGCTGCCTTCAGCAGCATTCCTGGCTTCGGCTTTCTGCAGTCGCTTTCTCTGCGGTATTTTGTGATAGCTCCCTCCGGATGGTAAGGGCAGTAATAAATCCGGTCTAAAAATACCCCCTTTTCAGCCAGCAGTTGTTTTAAGCGGTTATGAATCTCGCCGAGCGTTTTTTCGGTAACAATCCCGCGCGCGACCCCCGATTGATTGGTGGCGATAATCAGCTTGTAGCCAAGGGCCTTAAGCTCAATAAGTGCCTCAGCCACACCGTCCAGCAGCTTTACCTGGTCGGGATGATTGATATAGCCGGGGTCCTCTATCAAGGTCTCATCACGGTCTAAGAATATAGCTTTGTCAGACATATTTATTGAAATCTATTTTTGGCTTAGCTGTCGGTGAAACTCTGTTCTACAAGGTCACAAATTATATGGTAGGCAAGCTGATGAATCTCCTGGCTGCGCGCCGTTGATTCGGCATCTGCGCAAAAACAAATGTCGGCAATTTGTTCGAGCTTGCTGTTGTCCCTGCCTGTAAAGGCAAGTACGCATGCGCCTTTTTCCTTTGCTAATTGCGCCGCTGCAATGACATTTGCTGAGCTGCCGCTGGTCGAGAATGCCCACAGGATGTCACCTTCTCCGACCAGCGCCTCTACCTGCCGTGCGAACACTTGCTCATAAGCATAATCGTTGGCGATTGATGTCAGTATGGAGGTGTCGGTCGAAAGGGCTACCGCGGCTAAAGCCTTTCGCTCCCTGCTGAATCTGCCCACCAGCTCGCTGGCTATATGCTGCGCATCCGCTGCGGAGCCTCCGTTGCCGCAGAGATAAACTGTGCCGCCTTGCTTCAATGCTTTTGTAATTGCTTCGGCAGCGTCGGCGATTGCTTCAATGTCGCTTTGCTTCAGTGCAGCAAGCATTCTTTTATGCGTTTCTATGGTCTCTATAATCTGTTTTTTCGTGTCTTTGTTCATCAACGTAAAGAGTACTCATTTCATTCATCAGGATTTTGTTTCCGCGTGGTCTATCTCGATTGACTTTATTTTTTCGATTGTTGCCGTTGAGCTTTTGCCTTCCACAAGCGGTGCAAGAACGACCCTGCCGCCGTAGGATTCGACAAATTCGCGGCCCACCACGCCTTTCTGCGCCCAGTCTTCGCCCTTCACTAATATGTCCGGCCTTATTTCTTTGATTAAGTTCAGCGGGTCAGGCTCTTTGAAGACCGTAATGTAATCAACCGTCTCCAATGCTGCCAGCACAGCAGCCCTGTCGTACTGATTATTTATTGGTCGAGTGGGCCCCTTAATAATCTTTACAGAGCTGTCGCTATTTAGCCCGACAACCAGTATGTTACCCTGCGCCTTGCAGAATTTCAGAAATTCGATGTGTCCTCTATGCACGACGTCAAAACAGCCGTTTGTAAATACTATAGTCTCGTTTTGTCTGCGATGCCAGGCGAGTTCATCGACCAGAAGGTCGATTGAGCGCACCTTACCGCTTTTGCCTCGATTTTGGCTGACAATATCATTGATTATTTCTTCGATGGTTACCGTTGCCGTGCCGAATTTTTCCACTTCAATGCCGCCGGTTATGTTGGATAGCTGCACAGCCGTTATATAATCGCAGCCAGCGGCCAGAGTTATTGCCAGTGTCGCCAGAACCATATCACCCGCTCCGGTAACATCGTAAACACTGCGTTCTCTGGTGGGTATGATTTCACTTATATCTTCTGTTTTCAGATATGCACCTTCCTTGTCGAGCGTGATTACCACAGCCTGGAGTTTCAACCTGCCGATAAGCTCTTGGGCTGCTCTTGTAACGTCGTCTGTATTTTTTATCTCAAAACCAACCGCTTTGGAGGTCTCTTCGCGGTTTGGCGTAATGACGGTTGCACCGACATATTTTGAATAGTCGCTCGTCAGCGACGGGTCAACGAGGACTCTTTTGCCCGCCTCTGTCGCCAGTCGTATCATTTGCTTGCAAAGCATTGGGCTAAGCAGGCCCTTATCATAATCCTGCAGACAAACGATATCAGCTTGTGCCAATTTGTTTTTGTAAGCCCGCCCAATCGTCTCGTTTAGTTCGTTAGAGAGCGGCTCCGTGGATTCCTGGTCAATTCTTATCAGTTGCTGCCGATGACGGTGTTGTGCCAGACCTATAAGTCTTTGTTTGCTGATGGTAGGCCGGCCTGGCACTTTGAGCAGGCCGGTGATGTCCGCGCCGGTTTCTGTCAGTTCTTTTTTGAGGATTGTGCTGTTTCGGTCGTCTCCGATAACGCCAAGACACAAAGGTTTCGCCCCCAAGGCCGCAATATCGGCAGCCACAGAGCCTGCTCCGCCGCAGCGGTATTCGGTTTCTGTAACTTTCAGTACCGGCACAGGCGCCTCAGGGCTGATTCGCAGCGCATCGCCGTACACATAGACATCGAGCATAAAGTCGCCCGCGACCAGAACTTTCGGCGAGCCGAGGTTCGTTACCGTTTTTAGCAGCTTTTTGTACATATTTATCCCCCCAAACTTGTCCGCCTTCGGCGGATTTATTGGGGGGTTAATCATCCCATATTTGGACCCACGTTTCACGTGGGGTTTTGTTTAACTTTTTATTTTGGAATTTTACTCGCTAACGCATTTTTAATCAAGCTTGTTAATTTATCCTCCCCGGCCAGGAACTTTATCTCGATTGCTAGATATGCAAGTGGTATATCTTTTTTAGCCGCCGCCAGCCGGGCGATTTTGGTCCAGTCTTTTTGCGTTGTCAGTATCAAATCCGCCTTAAGATGTCTGGCTTGTTCGTAAATATCAGCTAAGCAATCCTTCGTATAGTGATGATGGTCGTTATAAAATTTAGAGCCAGCGAGGTTAGCTCCGAGTTGTTTTATGGTGCTTAAAAAGGCATCCGGGTTGCCTATACCGCAGAACGCAAATATCTTTTTATCCTTTAGCTCTTCTATGCTGTCATTCCTGCGATTGCTGTCATTCCTGCGATTGCTGTCATTCCTGCGCAGGCAGGAATCCATTGTATCGTTTTTTTTCTGTATTCCCTCTTTTGCACCGATGATAAGAGGCTCGGGATATTTTACATACGCCGCGGCGTGTATCGACCTTGCAATTATCATATCGGGATTGACCTGTCGCAATTTCTGCTCAATCTCGGTCAATTTAGCCTCGGTCGTTTGGTCGCACCTGGTAATAACGACGGCGTCGGCTCGTTTCAGTGATGCCGGATGTTCTCGCAGTAGTCCTGCTGGTAGCATCTTGTCGTAGCCGAAAGGTCGCGTTGCATCGATTGTCACGATGTCCAAGTCTCTGTCCAATCGGCGATGTTGAAATCCGTCGTCCATAATAAGTACTTCTGCGCCGAATTCGTCCACAGCTTCGGCAGCACCTGCAACGCGGTCTGGATTTACAATTACTTTAGCTTCCGGACAGCACTGCGCAAGAATTCCCGGCTCATCTATTTCCGTATAGCGTATCGCGTATTGCGTATTGCGTTCGTTTTTCGCACGACGCATTACGCACGACGCACGACGAGTCTTATATCCGCGTGTCAGTATCGCACAAGAAACATTTTTTTGGATAAGCAGATTGCACAACCATATTACCAGCGGCGTTTTGCCTGTCCCGCCGGTCGTTATATTGCCGATACTTATAACCGGCACAGAAACAAAATGTGTCTTTAGCCACCCTCTGGAATATAAGAAGTTTCGCAGTCTGATAGCGGATGAGTAGCCTTCTGCGGCAATTTGCAGAAAGAAACGCACGATTGCCGCGTCCAATCCGCTGCTTTGACCCGAAATCAATTTGCGGAAATTATCCTGATTCATAGTATGAACTATGAACTCATAACTACGAACTGCCAATTTTTTCAATAATGGCGTCGGCCATTTCGCTTGTTCCGACTGCAGTTGGGTCGTCGCGGTCGGCTTTCATATCGTACGTCACGCTTTTGCCCTCGGCGATTACCGCAGCGACCGCATTTTCTAATCTTTCAGCCTCGGCTGTTTTACCTATGTGTCGTAGCATCATCACACCGCTGAGTATCAAAGCTGTCGGGTTGACCTTATTTTGGCCTTTGTATTTTGGTGCGCTGCCGTGTGTTGCCTCGAAGATAGCTGCTTTTTCGCCGATGTTTGCGCCCGGTGCCACACCGAGTCCGCCAACTAATCCTGCGCACAAGTCGCTGATTATGTCGCCGTAAAGGTTCGGCAGCACAAGCACATCATAAAGTTCCGGCTTTTGAATCAACTGCATACACATATTGTCAACGATGCGGTCTTCAAATTCGATGTCCAGGTATTGCTTCGCGACCTGCCGGCTTACCTCAAGCCACAGCCCATCTGAGAATTTCATAATGTTGGCTTTATGGACGCTCGTAACTTTTTTGCGTCCCATTTTTCGCGCATAATCAAAGGCGAAATGCACTATTCGCTCCGTGGCTCCGACCGAAATGGGCTTTATGCTTATGCCGGAATCGTCCTTTATTTTTCGTCCGCTGTGTTTGTTTATCCAGTTGATAATTTCAGCCGTGTCGTCTTTGCCTTTTTGAAATTCAATTCCTGCGTAGAGGTCTTCGGTATTTTCGCGCACAACCACAAGGTCTATGTCGGAGTATCTGCTGCGCACGCCCTGGTAGCTCTTACACGGTCTAAGGCAGGCATACAAATCGAGCGTCTGGCGAAGGTGAACATTTATGCTCCGATAGCCCTTTCCGACCGGCGTGGTGATTGGCCCTTTCAGCGCAACACCATTTTTCTTGATTGATTCGATAGTGGCGTCCGGCAGGACCGTCCCAAGCCGTTCCATTACGTCCGTGCCTGCCTCGGCTAATTCCCAGTTGATTCCAGCTTCCGTAGCATCGACACATCTACGCGCAGCTTCTGCGAGTTCCGGCCCGATTCCATCACCGGTAATCAAGGTTACATTCGTCATTTCCAATACTCCAAACTGCTTATAGAATAGTTATGCTATCTTTTAATGACGGCGCTGTCAACGATACGGTTTCCAATGATATAATAATCTCATATAAATTTTGACGATGGGAGGTTCGAAATGAAATTGTATCTTATCCAGCATGCAAAAGCAGCTTCAGAAGACGTTGACCCCGAAAGGCCGTTGACCGAAGAGGGACGCCGCGACATACAGAAAATCACAGCGTTTATCAAACCCTTGAGCCTGCGTGTCGATTATTTGTGGCACAGCGGCAAGAAACGTGCTGCCCAGACAGCCGAGCTTCTGTCTGAAGTCGTCGAGATAAATAAAGCGCTGACTGCTCATGCCGGCCTTGGCCCGAATGATGACGTTACGGCGTTGAAGGATGAGCTTGTCTCACGACAGCAGGATATTATGATTGTCGGCCATCTGCCTTTTTTGGATAAGCTGGCATCGTTGCTTTTAACCGGCTGCGAATCGGCCGGCTCGGTGGCGTTCAAGAATGCCGGTATCGTATGCTTGGTCCGCTCCGGCGAGAATCGCTGGCAGCTCGATTGGATGGTAACCCCTGAGATTCTTTTCTAACGGTTTTTTTGGCCGTTGGCTTTATTACGTTGTTTGATCCTCATTCCTACGGTTGGGGTATGTTCTGTTAATGCCGCTTATGTTCAGCGTTTTTCAGATGCTTTATCGCTTCAAGCTGTAGGATAGCATGTTTGTCCTGCGGGCGGTTCATTTTCTTTTTTGCCTTTATCAAAGCATCCACTGTCATCACACGTAGCTGAATATCCTGCAGCTGAATCAGCTCACTGACCTCCTTGACTTTTTGATAATCGCCAATACCGTCAATAAAGCCGAAGCAGTCAAGTTGCCCGATGTCCGTATCGAGATATAGGTTCTTGAGCTGCTTGCAGGTCTTCTCTGTGAGCCTGAGTTTTTTGCGGTTCGGCGTCATTCTATGGACGGGGTGCAAGTCGCAGATGGCTTTTTGCAGTGCAAGTAAATTGGTGGGCGAAAAGTCACAGCAGATGTCGATATCCTGCGTTACGTATGTACATCCATGCACAACACCTGCAAAGCCCCCAACTATGGTAAAATCAACGCCAGCACAAACAAGCCGTTCGAGCAGGTTCATAAAATTGCTGCTCACATGTGCCTCGCTTTCCGCAGTTTCTCCGCCGTGTTAAGTGCGATTTGATGGCGTATGATACGCTCGGTGTAGCTTCTGGCCATATTCGCAATCAGCATGGAAACATCAATCCCATAGTCGATTGCTGCCTGGATTTCATTTATTTGCCGGCGTTTGTTCCTCGCTGTCTTTTTTTGTTTTGGTTTTGCTGCCACGGCCTAAGTATAAATCTTCCGCCGGCTGGATTCAATATAAAACGCATACCTTCGGTCTGTCGACAGGCATGATTTGACCCCGAATTATGTACCAACCTTAATTATAGAGTTGTCCACCTTTCCTATTCTATATTTCTGAGGCTGTCGTCAGGCCACAGCACGCCTGCCCTGCGAAACCCTGTCGTTTATGGCGAAGTAGGGTCTACCTGCGCTGAGCATGTAGAAGGGAGCGTAAATATTGTAGGTCGGTGCTTGCCCCACCAAATTCTTATTGTTTAGCCCCGAAGCCCGCTTCGGGGTCCCCATATTTAACCCGCCGTTTCACCGCGTTGCTTGCTGGGGTTAACCCCAGCAAGCATGTATCCTAAGTCCTTATTACCTGTTACCTATGTTCCCGGTTTAAACTGTTACCCATGTACAAGTTGACACATTTATTCCGCCGTTTCACGGCGGGTTGATTAGCCGTTGTCGGCATTTATCCGCCGACTTGTCCGTCGTAGCGCCAGCGAAGTCGGAAGCATTTGCGAAGGCGGACGACAACGAAACACTTTGATTTTTGATTTTCTCTTCGTCATCCTTAGCGAAAGTGAAGGCTCTATTTGAATACATCATTGCGAGGAGTCCCCTGTTCTTGCTTTCGTAAGAAAGCACCGGGGACGACGCGGCAATCTCAATCCAAATCACCATTCACCATTTACCAATTTTTGCGGTTTTTTCTTGTTTTTTAAGACAATTCCGACCATGATATTTCAGAAAAAAGTGCGATTTTCACTCTTGATACGACTTCCTGTATTAAAAATGGAATGGCTACCCCATAGTTTTGAGAAAGCGAGGATTTTATGAGTGAAGGTAGGGAAAATAGCATTTTGAAACTACTCAGAAACTCCGATTTTGTGAAGATTATTCTTATTGGCTTCCTTGTTCTTTTACTTCAGATACCAATTGTTAAAATCAAAGCCATAATTAAAGAACGCGACAAAACTCGTCAAGACGCCATTAAGGAGGTTACAGCAAAGTGGGGTATGGCACAGTCGATTATTGGCCCTACCATCGTTGTCCCGTATATAAATCGGCAGGTAGATAGTCGTGGCCAACGACAAATGCAATCCCAGGTTACTTATGCAACTTTCCTTCCTGAATTGTTGAAAATTTCTGGAAGAATTGACAGCGAACTCCGATACAGAGGCATATTCGAGATACCTGTTTATAAAATGTCTCTCGATCTATCTGGCCGTTTTCTGCGTCCTGATTTTTCACAGTGGTCGATCGAGCCTAATGATATTTTTTGGGATCGAGCTTATCTTTCAATCTATGTGAGCGACGCACCAGCAATCACAAAATCACCCACACTATCGTGGAACAACAAAGAATTAGGTTTCTTGCCTGGAGCCGGGGAAATCGGAAGCTCTCAACAAGGGATTCATGTAAAGTTAGCAGGCCATTTAGATAGGGAGAGTTTTGATTTTTCATTTCCATTGGAGCTTAATGGCAGCATTAGCGTATTCTTCACGCCCTTTGGTCGTGATACAGAAGTTCAGATCAACTCAAATTGGTGCTCACCGAGCTTTCAGGGAAATTGGCTTCCTGTACGGCGCACTGTCGATAGCGACGGTTTCCGGGCAGCTTGGAATATACCCTTCTTGAGTCGGAATTACCCTCAAAGCTGGAAATCATCTTTTAACTGTGAGCAAGCTATCTCCTCATCTCTCTTTGGTGTAGATATGATTTCTCCTGTGGACCATTATAGAATGTCTGAACGTAGTGTTAAGTATCATATTCTATTTTTGGTCCTGACCTTTGTCACTTTGTGGCTTTTCGAGATCTTAATTAAGATTCGTATTCACCCTGTACAATATCTGCTTACTGGTGCCGGTATGTGTTTATTCTACCTGCTTGAGCTTTCGCTCGCCGAGCATTTTGGATTTATTTTAGCTTATATCATCGCCAGTGCTGCAATTGTAGTTTTGGTCACATCTTATTCTGCAGCCGTTCTTAGGTCAAACAAACGCGCCGTGGCAGTTGGAATGGTTCTCATACTTTTATATGTGTATCTTTATATTCTTCTGATGATTCAAGACTACGCTTTATTGGTTGGCTCAATCGGCCTGTTTATTATATTGGCGACGATTATGTTCTTAACCAGAAAGGTGGATTGGTATTCTTTGAAAGGTAGTAGCATTCTTAAAGTGCCCGTGGATGACAAGGCGTTATAAAACGACACCTCTATGGGCTAATCTTACAAGGATAGTTAAGCCAAAACGAAAGTTCCTGTCTCTGTAATTGATAATTGATTATTTTGGCAAAATAAAAAACGCTCCGTGAAACTCACAGAGCGTTTTTTGTATCAAGAACAGTTAAGCCCTACCCGCCGATTTATTTAGCGGGTTTGCACCGAAAGACCATAAGCAGTGTAAAATTCAAACGGCAAAATGCAAAAGTGTGGAAATTAAAAAGCTCTGTAGTAAAGCGTAACCATTCTTTTATTTTGACTTAACAATCAACCGAAAGAAAAAGCTCATACGTAAAGCGCGTACGCGCTTTACGTATATGATATGGGAAGGCCGAAAATTATTTACTATTGATTGTTTGGGCGAAATAAAAAAACGCTCCGTGAAATCCACGGAGCGTTTTATATCAAGAACAGTTAAACCAATGCAGCGAAAGGCCTGACATTGCACCGGCCAAAAGGCCGGGTTCTAGTTATCCCTAGAAAGGAGGTGATCCAGCCGCAGGTTCCCCTACGGCTACCTTGTTACGACTTAGTGCCAGTCATCGGGCTTACCGTCGGCAGCCGCTTCCCCGCACTAATTTTCACAGCCCTTGGAGTAAAATATGCTGTAATGGCAGCTATTTCCTGCCAACCTTTCTACTCCCGGCGTATCTGTAAAAATTAGTGCGGGGTTAGCAAACCGACTTCGGGTACTCCCAACTCCCATCACTTGACGGGCGGTGTGTACAAGGCTCAGGAACACATTCACCGCGTCATAGCTGATACGCGATTACTAGCGATTCCGGCTTCATGCAGGCGAGTTGCCAGCCTACAATCCGTACTGGGGCGACTTTTTTGCGATTTGCTCCACCTCGCGGTCTTGCGTCGCTTTGTGGTCGCCATTGTAGCACGTGTGAGGCCCTGGGCATAAAGGCCATGATGACTTGACGTCGTCCCCACCTTCCTCCGGTTTAACACCGGCAGTCCCATTAGAGTCCCCGGCTTTACCCGCTGGCAACTAATGGCAAGGGTTTCGCTCGTTAAAGGACTTAACCCGACATCTCACGACACGAGCTGACGACAGCCATGCAGCACCTGTGCAAGTTTCACCCCGAAGGGCAGCTTAGCCTGTTTCCAGACAAGCATCCAAGCATGTCAAACCCAGGTAAGGTTCTGCGCGTTGCTTCGAATTGATCCACATGCTCCACCGCTTGTGTGAGCCCCCGTCAATTCCTTTGAGTTTTAGCCTTGCGACCGTACTCCCCAGGCGGCCTACTTAGCACTTTTGCTTCGGCTTTGAAAGTGTCAGAACTTCCACAACCTAGTAGGCATCGTTTACGGCGTGGACTACCGGGGTATCTAATCCCGTTCGCTCCCCACGCTTTCGTGTCTCAGCGTCAGGACAAGCCCAGTGCACCGTTTTCACCACTGGCGTTCCTCTTGATATCTACGCATTCCACCGCTCCACCAAGAGTTCCATGCACCCCTACTTGCCTCAAGAAAAGCAGTTCGTTGCGCAATTCCCCGGTTGAGCCGGGGGCTTTCACAGAACGCTTACTTTTCCGCCTACACACTCTTTAAGCCCAGTGATACCGAACAACGCTCGCCACCTTCGTCTTACCGCGGCTGCTGGCACGAAGTTAGCCGTGACTTCCTCTGGGTTATATCAATCCACCGAAGTGAACTTTCTTACCCCTGACAGTAGTTTACATCCCGAGGGACTTCCTCCTACACGCGGCGTCGCTGCGTCAGGCTTTCGCCCATTGCGCAAGATTCGTTACTGCAGCCCTCCGTGGAGGTCCGGGCAGTGTCTCAGTCCCGATGTGGCGGGCCAACCTCTCAGTCCCGCTACCCGTTATCGCCTTGGTGAGCCATTACCTCACCAACAAGCTGATAGGAGACAGGCCGCTCCTCTGCCGATAAATCTTTGATCACTTGTCCATCGACAAGTGATATTATCCGGTATTACCGCCCCTTTCGGTAATTCGCCCGAAGGCGAACGACGCTATCCCGAAGCACAGGGTACGTTACCTGTCCATTACTCACCCTTTCGCCACTAACTACTCTTTCGATTGCTCAATTAAGTAGTCCGTTCGACTTGCATGTCTTAGCCACGCCGCCAGCGTTCGTTCTGAGCCAGGATCAAACCCTTCAATTTGTATCGTCGAATCCCCCTTCTTGCTTTCGCAAGAAAACAGGGGGAAATCGTCGAGAAAGGCTCAACACTTTGGCATTCGCACCGAAAGTGCTGAAAGCAATTAACCGCTGAGAACGCCAAGACCGCTGAGAAAAAATATCAAAATAATCTCTGCGTACTCTGCGAGCTCTGCGGTAAATATTGTAGCTCAATGCGATAAGGCGTATCTCATCGCAAGAGCTGCACTTTCGCTGCTTACCCGATTTAGAAATTTTATTTCTAATAGGGTTAATATGGCTTAACTGTTTACTTGTCAAAGAACATTTGTGAATTGTCAATATAAACCACCGGCCAGGCATAAATGTATCACCCCTGCCTGACCTCTACTATTTATATTTTAGCCTAAATAAATATATCGTCAATCGGTAACTTGAAAAAAAATAAAAATTTTTTTGTTTTTTTATACGGTGGAGCTGTTTTTAGCCACTAAGACACTAAGAAACGGGTTTTTTGACAGAATAACAGGATAATCTTGTTAAACCCGTCTAATAAAGAAATTTAGCCGCAAAAAGGCACAAAAGAACACAGAAAATGGAGAATATTAGTGAATTAGAGGATTAGCGGGTTGATGCTCGTTGCTGGATTCTCGATGCTGGATAGGACTGGCCACAGAGGGCACAGACGCCATCATCAGCGAAGTTGAAGGAGAACACAGAGAAGAGGTGTATAATATTTAGTTGAAAAATTTATGGTTTTGTGTGTTAAATGGTTTGAAAGTGAAAAATAACAGGAAAAATTGACTGATCCTAATTTCTTAATTTCTTGTATTGATCTTGTCTGAGAAGATGGGCAATAGTCCTTCGAACATAAAAGGTACTTTCTTGCAAAAAATATTGTTTTCGTGAAATTGTATAGGTAATATTAACTCTGATAACGGCTAAATGGACTTCAGCGGTTATCTTTAGAGGGCAGAATATGGTCACTTTTAAACCGGATGCAAGTTTCTTTCGCAAAATCGTTATCGGGGCACAGGGAACACAAGCAACTTGTGAAGATTTGGTGAAGCATGGCCATCAGATGGTTGAACTCGAAAGAGGATCAACTAATACTAAACTTTGGAAGGATGTGAAGCGAAAGAGAGTGCGCATCCCTGATCTCATATGTAAGAACTGTGGGAGACGCGTGGAAAGTCGTGCTAAGACCAAGCCCGAGTTATCTATGTCGCATAGTGATAGCGATTTGGAACGTTCATGGGACTATGGAATGCTGGAGGATGATTGGATAGCATTTCCAATAATTGTGGCAATGATCAGTGCTGCTTGGACAAAAGGTCTCTTTCACAAGAAGGCAGCTTATTGGCATGAGCGAGATTGGTCGCAATGGTTCGTTGAAGGAAAAATCAACTATTACACCGTACATGCTTTGCGGCGCATTGCGCCTGACACAACTCGAAGAAAAGGAGTAACCGAAGGTTCGGAGCTAACTTTGACATGGAACGCTAAATTTGCGACCTGTTCTGGAAGAGTGGATTCTATCATCGGTAATATGGTTAGAATACGTGCGGCCGACGGCCGTGTGCGTTCGTTGAAAATCCCTCCCAATTTAAGTACCTATGTTAAGGCTGGTGATGAAGTCGCTAAGAACCAAATACTCTGTGCGGGCCCTACACCTATCAGTACCGAAGCACTCAGATGTCCAGGAAGATTATCTAAAGGCTTTATTGAAAGTTGTCTTGCTTCGCGAGATCGCACCATGAGGTTCAGCGGTATTAAACTAAGCAGATTATGCCATATAACACAACATCGCGCAACTATAACTGAGATAGCCAGCGATGTACAAGAAGATCTATACGTGCGACTTGAAGCGTTAATCTACATGGCATCTATTGGGGAGATCCCCGTCAGAGTACTTTTTGAAAATTATTTGCAGAATCCAGACGCGCAGATTCGGCTTGAATCAGTGATCACAATAGGCGAGATAGGTACAGATGATGCTGTTGAATTGCTAGGAACAATTCTTCACGACAAGAAGCAGGATTACTTTCTCCGAAGCGCAGCAGCTTGGGCTCTTGGAAATATCAAGACAATCGTTTCCCAAGAACAATTAAAGAGGGCTTTTGCGGACGTCCATTTGGATATACGAGAAGAAGCATTAGATGCTTTCGTTGCCATTGGTGAGTCTGCCCTTCCGGTACTACTCCCCGGCGTAGGAGAAGACAACGAAGATGTTGCAGCTGGGTGCGCTGAAGTAGTGCGTCAGCTAACTGGCGATACTCCGGCCGCACTTGCGAAAATTGCTCAACAGCTCCAACAACCTTCCCCACCCAAATGGCTTGTATGGCTGGCTGGACACATGAGTCCCGAAGAATTACGGGCGGCCATTGGTGACCTTTCGGCGCTAAATGCTGAAGTGGTTTATGCGCTGAATATACTTTGGTCATTCAGCCGCTCTTGGATTTCTCGAAGGTGGGAGATTCAGAGAGGAGTTTTCTCCAATGAAAGCGGAGCATAGTATGTTCGACAGTATGCCAAAACATCATTGGGTTTATCAAACTGCCAGAGGGCTGCAAGTATGTGGCGATAGCCGAGAAATTCTCGGTTACATTCGCGAAAACTCTGTGGACCTTGTTATCACTAGTCCGCCTTTTGCTCTGCTCCGTCAGAAAAGTTACGGAAACGAATTGCAATCAGACTATGTTAATTGGCTTTCTGATTTCGGCGTTGAAGTTTTTCGAATATTAAAGCCATCGGGGAGTTTTATATTAGATCTGGGTGGTGCTTACGAAAAAGGAAAGCCAGTGAGGTCTCTATATAATTTCCGCGTGCTGATCCATTTCTGTGACGAATTGGGATTTAAGTTGGCAGAAGATTTCTATTGGTTCAACCCGGCTAAACTTCCTTCACCGATTGAGTGGGTGAATAAACGGAAAGTACGAGCAAAGGATGCGATTAACACAGTATGGTGGTTTTCTAAATCTGATTCTCCTAAGGCGGACATCACTAAGGTACTAAAGCCGTACTCCAAGCGGATGAAAACGTTGTTAAAGAATCCTGAGAGTTTTTACTACCCGAAATTGCGCCCTTCCGGTCATGATATTGGAATCAATTTTGGGAAAAATGAAAACGGTGGTGCCGTTCCTCCAAACTTGCTTGCGATTCCAAACACCGATAGTAATTCTCATTATCTGCGGACATGCAAGCTGATTAAACGAAGAAGCCACCCTGCGCGCTTTCCGGAGGAATTGCCGGGATTCTTTGTGAGATTCCTCACCGACGCAGAAGATATTGTCGTTGATATATTCTCTGGTTCAAATTCGACAGGACTTATATGCGAAGAACTTGACCGTCGGTGGTTTTCAATTGACAATTCACTCGAGTATGCGGCACTCTCGGCTATTAGATTTATGGAAGGTTGGGGATTGGAACGAATAAAATCGTGTGTAGAACAAATGGAGGCAGGGGAATTCCTGAATCTTACGAAAATTCCAGAATACCAGAAGAAGTTCCATTATATAGAAGTAACTAAATAATCTCGTTAAAATTTGAGGTCTAATGACCTTATGGAACTATACGAAATAATCGTCCGCGAAATGATTATCACAAAAGGTTTGAAAAGGGATTAAAGATTTAGGCAGGCTGTAAAATAGATAGAAAGAAAATGCATGAGTAAATACGACAATCTAATTTATTATAAACAAACAAAAGCTCAAACTGACCATAATTGCACAAGCTGCCATCAATTAATTAAGGCAGGCGATATTTATTACGCGGAAAATATAAAGGATAAATTTTTACATTCTTTACATAGAAAAAAATTTTGCAAAAAATGTTATCAAGTAATGAAGAAGAATAAAGGAGAATTGAGTAATGCTTTGGAAGCCTAATAAGATTTATGAAAATGAACCTTTCGAACTGGAAGATGAACTTGAATCAGCGATACTTGAAGCGCGCGAGACTTTATTCGGAGAAGAAAGAATTTATCTCGATATAAAAATGAAAATAGGTTCAAAAGGTAAGATAAAGAATATACCAGATGGTTACTTGATAGACCTTTCGAGTACAAAAGAACCAAAATTATATGTTGTCGAAAATGAATTAGTAAAACATGAACCTTTGAAGCACATTGCTGTCCAGATTTTTGAGTTTTCACTATCGTTTGGAACCTCACCGCAAAAAATTAAAGCACTTGTCAAAGAGGCTATAATGAAAGACGAAGAATCACTTGAAAAATGCGTAGATTATGCTAACGAAAACGATTTTGAAAATATAGATTTTCTGCTGGAAAAGATGATATATGGAGACGACAAATTTAATGTCCTTGTTATTATTGATGAAATATCGGATGAACTTGAAAGTGCTTTGATAAGGCAATTCCGTTTTCCAGTAGAAATCATAACATTTCAACGCTATATTAACTCTGAAGGGGAGCGAATATATCAATTCGAGCCGTTTTTAGCTGACATTTCTATACCTTTATCTTCCTATAAAAAAGAAACTATGACCAGCACAAAAACCATTGACCCGTCTGAAATTGATACAATTGTTGTGCCCGCCAGAGAAGATGGATTTAAGGAAGTTTTTATTGGAGAAAATTGTTGGTATGCAATTCGTATCCATCCAAGTATGATTCCCAAGATTAAGTATATCGCGGCATATCAGGTTTCACCTGTTTCCGCAATTACTTATGTCGCTAAAGTAAAATCAATTGAACAATGGAAAGATTCTAATAAATACATCTTACGTTTTACTGAACCTGCGAAAAAAATCGAATCAATCAAACTTGTTGCCAAAGGATCTGTTAAGGCATTACAAAATTCTCGATACACATCAATAGAGAGATTAAACAAAGCAAAAACTCTTGATGAAGCTTTTTAGTTGAGTTCCTTTAAAGCCTGGTGGCTGGCCGGTTAGTTTTTATTTTTGGTGCAGAAGGAAGAGGGTTATCAAATATCGAATAATGAATGTCGAAATAAGAAGTTGAGATTGCCGGGTCGGCCGGTATCGGCGGACTGCTCGCAATGAAGGGACACAAAATTACGGAATGTAAGTACAAACCCTAATAAATTGGGGGGAAAAAGACCCCTCTGTTGAGCTGAAACCAGTATCCAGATTTATCCGCCGTAGGCGGAATCGAGTATCAAGTATCGAGTATCTAACATCGAGTATCGAGAATCGAGTATCGAGTATCGAGCATCCAGCATCTCTCTTTGGGACACCATAGGTGGAGTATCCAGAATCCTCCATTTCTTCTTGTCTTCGTGGTTGGTTTTATAGTGTGTTCATCAGTGTTAATCCGTGCAATCCGCGGTCCAGAATCGAGCATCCAGCATCGAGAATCGAGTATCCAGCATCGAGAATCCTCCATTTGTGTTCATCCGCGTAATCTGTGTCATCCGTGGTTCAGCATCTCCCTTTGGGACACCATAGGTGGAGCATCGAGCATCCAGAATCCTCCATTTCTTCGTATCTTTGTAGCTAATCTCATATTTTGTTCATCCGCGTAATCTGTGTCATCCGTGGTTAAAATTTCACTTGACTATTAACATTTATTATTGTATAATATATATTTAACAAATAAATAGTTGATAATTGTTAATGAATGGAGAATAGTCAAAAACATGGATAAACTTTCAATTTTTCGTTATTCCGACATACAACATACGATATACGACCTACGACCTACGACCTACGACCTACGATATACGAGCAACGAACAACCAGCATCGAGTATCGAGAATCGAGCATCGAGAGTATGCAAAACAAACCCAATTTACATTTTACTACAGAGAAGAACAATATTTTTGTAAGTGGTTGGTCAATAAAGAGATACGCTCTCTATTCTATTTCTCCGCGTTCTTTGCGAACTCGGCGGTTAATGAAAAACAAAGCCAATTTGCCGGCAGTTTACAAGATACCCGAAATGAACATAACCTCAGCAATAACAGTGAATTATATCAATGAACTACGAACAACGAACTATGAACTAATTATGAAAAACAAAGCCAAAAAATCCCAGTTAAACTGGGGGCTCTATTTCAGGAGCTCATTTTTCCATCGGTGCGAGGAGGTAATAAGAGCCGGCTGGCATTACATATTTACGGGTAATTTCGATTGTCTTGCCGTCCAGCAGATTGCGGTAGCTGCCGGAAATCCTTCGGCTGCGGATGGTTTGTTCCTTGCCGGAAGGGTTAATCAAAATTAAAACTGCGTTGTTCTGATATACTCTTTCATAGGCTAAAACATTTTTGCCGACGGAATGAAATTTGTAATCACCATACCGCAGCTCCGGCCGTTCCAGCCGCAGCCGAATCAATTTTTGATAGAGCTTTAAAAGAGAGTCGGGCGTTTGCTGCTGGTGGAGGACATTATATGGTGCCTTATTATCGTTGATTGTGTGCCAGGGAGCACTATTGTTGGTGAAACCGGCGGTTACTTCGGTTTGGTCCCATTGCATTGGGGTCCGTATTAAGGGGTGCTGTGCTTTTTTGGCGGGGTGGTACATTCCAATCTCCTCGCCGTAATAGATAAATGGTGTGCCCGGCGAAGAAAGCAGGATTATAGCGGCCATGCGTGCTTTGGCGAAATCGTTGTCAAGTGAGGTCATGTAACGGTCCTGGTCGTGGTTGGCGAGAAAAGGGGCATAGAAAGAAAGAGGGGCTGAGAGTTGCTTTTTTGTCGCGACCATATCGATAAAGCTCTCGACGCTGCCGGAGCCGACGGTCTTGAGGGTGCTAATCTGGAAGGGAAAGTCGAAGCAGATGTCCAAGCCTTTTCCCTGGGCATAATATTTGCTAATCTGGTCGTGTTCGGCCCATACTTCGCCGACCAGAATCGCTTGCGGATTCAAGGACTTGACATATTGACTGAACTCGACCCACCACTGTATCGTGGAGGGCGTGTTGGCCCGCATTTTTCCGTGGTCTTCCTCGATTATAAGTTGAGCGGCATCAAGACGAAAACCGGCGATGCCTTTGTCCAGCCAGAATTTCGCGATTTTCTTGACCTCCTGTCGCACGGCGGTGTTGGTGAGATTGAGGTCGGGCATTTTACTGGAGAAATGGGCATAGTAGAATTGTTTCCGTTGGTCATTGTAACGCCAGGGACCCTCGGGCGGTTCGGACTTTCCATTTGCAGACTGATTTTGGCCGGGCCTGGTCTTCTCCCATATATACCAGCCATTATAGGGAGGGATATTATCTACAGATTTTTGAAACCAGGGATGCTGGGTGGAGGTGTGATTGAGCACCAAATCCAGAATGATACGGAGGCCGCGTTTGTCGGCCTCGGCGAGTAAAGAATCGAAGTCCTCCATTGTGCCGTAATCTTCATTGACCTGGTAGTAATCGGTTGTGTCATATCCGTGATAAGAAGAGGATTTGAAGATGGGCATTAGCCATAAGGCGCTGGCGCCGAGTTGCTTGATATAGTCCAGCTTTGTTTGCAGGCCGCTGAAATCTCCAATGCCATCCCCATCTGAATCATAATAGCTTCTTACAAATACTTCGTAGAAAACAGCATCCTTTAACCATGAATTGCCCAGGGCACTGGCAGCAAAAAGCAGGCAGCAGAGAATACAACCGATGATTGCTTTTTTCATATCAAGCTCCTAACAAACGATAACGTCGATGCAGTCGGAAATTGTATGTGACATAGTAGGCTCGGCCGGCAGCGTGACCTCTTGCATATAAACGAATCCTGCCTTATTATACCTTAATGGTCAAAACGGAGAAGATAAAAGTTAAGACAAAAGGCAATTGCGATATCGTTAATATCACCGAGCAGGTCGGCGAGATTGTGGCCCAATCGGCGATGAGAGATGGGACCGTTACACTTTTCAATGTCGGCTCGACGGCGGGAATTACAACTACAGAATATGAGCCGGGACTGGTTAATCACGATATACGAGCGGCGTTTGAGAGAATCGCGCCTGAAAAAGCCAGGTATGAGCACGAAGAGACCTGGCACGATGATAACGGCCACGCACACGTGCGGGCTTCGCTGCTGGGGCCTTCTTTGAGCGTGCCGGTGGTCGATGGCAGATTGACGCTCGGAACGTGGCAGCAAATTATCCTTGTGGATTTTGATACCAGGCCGCGAACAAGAACGGTCATTTGTCAGATAATCGGGGAGTGATACTCGTCGCTCGTCGCTCGTCTATCGTCGCTCGCCATCAATATTTCGTGGAGCGTATCCCGCAAGGAATATCAAATAACAAAAAGCAAAGTAACGGAGCCAAATTCAAAGTTGATTTCCAACTCGAAGAGCTCCCATAATTTTACACTTTGCATTTTGATATTAGGTTTTTCTATTTGCTTTTTCCAACAATCCTGACCATAATTCCGACAGAAGCAGAGGGGTTTGGCAACTTCGATGCGGACACTAACAGTAATCTGGTATGAACTAGCTGGTGTTTATGAAGGGTTCAGTATGATCAAACGGGTTAAAATAGAAGGCTACAAATCTTTTAAAAACTTAGACCTCCAGTTAAGGCCACTTTCTGTGATTTTTGGTCCAAATGCTTCTGGGAAAAGTAACTCACTCGATGCTCTCTATTTTCTTTCTCGGGCTGTCAGTCAGAAGAACCTCAAAGAAGCATTTGAAGGTCATCGAGGACTACCATTGGAAAGTTTTTACTATGGTAACGAAGGTTATGATAGTCTTCTCAAAAGAGACAGTCTTAACTTTTCTATTAAGGTTGATGTAGAAATCTCTCCCACGATAGAAAAGAGAGTTGAAGAAATTGTCAAAGCAAAAAGAAAGGGCATTGATTCTCCGGTCTCGTCAAAGAAAATCATTACTGAGCATTTGTTACGGTATTGTCTTACAATTGAGGCATTACCTGAAACTGGCTACCTGAGAGTTAAGGATGAACGACTATGTGCTATCAAACACAATGGAGATGAAAAAAAACGTACACCGTTCTTAGAGGTTAAAGAGAACCGAATTCACTTACGCATGGAAGGACAGGCGCATCCTGTCTTTCATCAAATAGGATTGGATCATACTATTGTTTCAACTGCACTTTATGAGCCACACTATCCTCACATAACTGCTTTTCGTATGGAACTTGCTAACTGGTACACTTATTACCTTGAACCAAGAGCCTTGATGAGAGAGGAAGTCCCCCTTGCTGAGATTGAAAGCGTTGGTCCAAGAGGTGAAAACCTCGCCGCCTTTTTAAATACACTTAAGTATAAACACAAAAAAGACTTTGAAAGCCTTAACCTTTCACTGAAGCGAATTCTACCAACAGATGCGAGCATTGAGGTTGAGCATCTTAAGGAAGGGCGAGTTGGATTGCGCCTTTCTGAGGATGGACTATGGTTCTCAGCGCGTCTGATTTCTGAAGGGACATTGCGTCTTATTGGTCTATTAGCCGCAATCCATCCCCAAAATCCGGCTACGATGGTAGCCTTTGAAGAACCAGAAAACGGGGTTCATCCGGTCAGGCTTAAAATAATAAGCGATGTACTGGAGAACACTGCCCAATCTTATGGAAAGCAAATCATTGTGACAACACACTCTCCTATTTTGCCTGAGTATTTTGATGACGATAACCTTTTTGTCAGTAGGAAAGAGGAGCATCAGACAACTATTAAACCTTTCTCAAGTTTTGGGCCTCTTTACCGGCGTAGGGATATAGAACATGCGTTAGAGGATCGAATTGTGCGAGGTGACTTTGGTGGATAGGATAAGAGTTCTTTATTTTCTTGAAGATATTGCTCAGAAGGTTTCATCACATCACTTGTAAAACGGATAGCAAGTGAGGAGTCAATAGATGCTAATAAATTAAACCATGATATTCGATCGGCTCGAGGTGGGGCCAAAGTTATACAGGAGTTTAGAAATTTTATAAAAAACTCAGAAAGAGTAGTAGCATCAGATATAGCTTTTTTAGTTGTAGCCATCGGCGGAAACTGTAAAGGATATAAAGATAGAGTCAAGCAATTGGATAATTATATTAAGGAAAATCACCCATTGAGGGATAAAGTTGTATACGCTGTTCCTGACCCCCATATAGAGCGATGGTATCTCATTGATCAAAGAGCCCTCAAAGAAGGTATAGGACTCGATAAGGCACCAAGTTCACTATCTTATGAATGCAAGAAAGGTAAGTCTCATTACAAACAAATACTAAGACAAGCATTAAAAGATTCAAATATTAGTTCTCTGCTCGGTGGACCGGAGTACGCCGAAAAGATTGTTGATAATATTGAGAACTTGGACTCATTAGGTCGGCAAAATGCTGGTTTTCAATCTTTCTTAGAAGATTTGCGGAGTATGCTTAGACGACAAATGAAATGAGAGGTTAGTGATGGGAGGGACATTCACCTATTCTTGAAATAGATACGACCGGTGGAAGTTTGAAGCGTAGTTAGGGATGGTTTGCGTCGAACCGATGTAGTGCGCAGCCATCAATGACCCACCTGTGGCGGATTAACTATACCACTTCGCAGGTGAAAAGTGCGATAGTATGAGTCAAAATCTGCGGTAAAACCACAGATAAACATAACCCCACGTGGAACATGGGGCTAAATAAAGGCGTGGAGGGAAATAAGGCTTGACGGAGAGGGCGGGAAGGCGTAGTATTCAGGATATCAGATTATCAGGATATCAGAGTATCAGGTGATCAGGGTAACAGGAAATCAGGGTATCAGGAAAGCAGGTTATCGGGACGAGATGGATTTGGCTTAGCGTTCTCATAAACCGGTGCAGTGACATCGGTGTTCGATATTTCAGGCGTTCGGTCGGATGAATATTGTCATTCGAAATATGTTTGGTGTAACGAAGATAAAGGGCAGGCACATAGGCCTGCCCCTACTAATCGCTTTGTTGATGACCGGCTGTGGCGGGCTGGGCCAAAAAAAGACAAAAGGACTTGTACCTGAGGCGGATTTGGGCACCACAATAGGGTCGTTGGTCGAGGTAGTCATGCCCGAGGCGATTCGGCTCGAAGGATACGGCCTGGTAGGTGGATTGGGGCAGACAGGTTCGTCGCAATGTCCGCCGCAGATTAGAGCATATCTTAAACGATATATCCTGGCGCAATTGCCCGAGGGCAAAATAGACGTTGAAAAGCTTATTGACAGCCCTGATACGGCGGTAGTACTGGTAGAGGGGATACTGCCAACGGTAGCTTCTAAAAACCAGTACTTCGACGTAAGAGTAACCGCATTGAGCGGTACACAAACAACTTCTCTTGAAAACGGTGGGCTGCTCGGCGCTGAGCTTAGGACGGCAGGGAGCTTCGGCATAGCCACAAGAGCCATAGCCGACGCTGAAGGGCCGGTCTTTATAGATAAAATCAGCTCGCCCGGAACAAATAAAAGAGTCGGATATATCCTGGCTGGTGGAAGGGTTCTTGATGAGTACGGAGTAAGTCTGGTACTTCACGAGCCTGGTTTTGCCGTTACAAACAATATTCGCAACCGCTTAATCGAACGATTCGGCGACGGCATAGCTCAGGCGGTTATGCCCGGCCGGATTGAATTGACAGTACCGGCCAAATATAGAGAACAAAAACAAAGATTCATTTCAATCGTCGAGGCGACGTATCTTACTGAGAACCCGGAGATTACCGGCGAAAGGATAAAGACGTTTGTCAGAAAACTTGCCGGTTCGCCGGATAAAGAGCAAAGTGAAATTGCCCTTGAGGCCATAGGCAATGAGTGTCTCGACAATCTGAGTTTTTTGTTGAATGTATCTGATACGGAGGTGCGGTTACGGGCAGCCAGATGCATGCTGAATCTTGGCAGTGTCAAAGGTCTGGAGCCCCTCAGGCAGATAGCGATGGACAAGCGTTCGGCTTATCGGGTCGAGGCATTGGAGGCAATAACTACTGCGGCGAGGAGGAACGATGCCGCTGCGATATCGCGGGGACTGCTGCGTGACGATGATTTTCAAATCAGACTGGCAGCATACGAGCAATTGCGGAAATTGAATGATGCAGCCATAGCTGGGGAGCTAATCGGGCGTAATTTTTATCTGGAACAAATAGCGCAAAGCGAGCCCGAGATGATTTTTGTTTCTCGCAGTGGTCAGCCGTGCATTGTGTTATTCGGTGGGCCGATACGTTGCCGCGGCAATATTTTTGTACAGTCAGACGATGGTAATATAACGATAAACGCTCCGTCAGGTCAGGAGTATGTCTCGATAATGCGTAAAGTCCCCACACGGCCCGACGTAATAGCGCAGTTGACAAGCTCCTACGAGCTTTCGGATGTTATTCGAACACTCTGCGAAGAGCCGCTTAAGCAAGGTGAGCGAGGGCGCGGAGGCTTAGGCGTTTCGTATGCCGATATGATAGCTGTTTTGAAGCAGATGTGTGACAAAGGCGCTGTAAAGGCGGAGTTTCGAGCGGGGCCCCTGCCTAAAATCGGCTAATTGTCAAGAGAAAGCAGACCTTCGGCCGATAACAGTATTGAATATGGGTCTATGAAATAGTGCGCGTGTTTTCTAACAATAGTTACCGGACGTTAACAGCAGGATAAAAGATGAAACTTGAAAAAATTGTTCTTAACGGATTCAAAAGTTTTGCTGACAAAACGGAATTTGTTTTCGATTCTCCAATAACCGCTATTGTGGGACCGAACGGCTGCGGTAAGAGCAACATCGTCGATGCGGTGAAGTGGGCACTTGGGGAGCAAAGTGTCAAGAGCCTGCGAAGCGGGCAGATGGCCGATGTGATATTTGGCGGCAGCAGCAGCAGAAGGTCACTCGGAGCGGCTGAAGTGAGCCTGTTTATATCCAACCTTAATGGAAACGGCACGCCGCTGTTGCCAATCGAAACCGACCAGGTGCACGTGTCACGAAAGATTTATAAGAGCGGGGAGAGTGAGTACCGGATAAACAACAAAGTCTGCCGATTGAAAGACATCCGAGAATTATTTATGGACACCGGCATAGGTACCAGGGCTTATTCGATTCTTGAACAAGGGCAAGTTGAGCAATTAGTAAGCGCATCAAAGACAGACAGAAGATTCATATTTGAAGAAGCAGCCGGTATAAGCAAGTATAAAGCGCACAAAAAAGAAGCACTTCGTAAACTGGAACGAACTGAACAAAATCTGCTGCGGCTTGCAGATATCTTGGATGAAGTTACAAAGAGGCTGCGAAGTGTGAAACTACAAGCCGGCAAAGCCAGGAGCTATCTGCAATACACCCAAAGGCTCAAAGAGCTGCAGGTAAACTACTCGCTGGTTGAATATGCGAAGTATCACACGCAGTTGAAAGAGAGACAAACCACTCTTGACGGGGTGGCTGAACAGTTTGAGCGGCTGGCAGCGGAAGTGGCGAAACAAGATAGTCTAATAAGCAAGTTGGGCGAAGAGATAATAGAAACCGAGCACGAGCTAAACCGATTGGGAAATCAACTTGTGTCTGTTCAGAGCAAAATTGAGCAGCGGCTTGTGAGAATTGAATTTTTGAAGACGAGAATTTCGGAGCTGCAGCAGAGGAAGAATTCAGCGGGAGAGAAAATTGAAAAACTGCAGGAGCTAAAGAAGGTTTTTGAAAAGGATTCGGCGCAATATAAGGCTGAGCTGGTGCGCTGTGAAAAAATGCTCGAAGAAAAAACAAAGGCTGCTGACGAGGTCCAGAGAGCTATCGGCGAAATAAACAGCGAATGTGCCTCGCTTGAGGCGCATCTGGAAGATGAGAAGTCGGGCATTATCGATATAGTCAGAAGGACGGCGCAGCTTCATAACGAAATCCAGAGCATATCGGTTTATCGCAACAGCCTGTTAAACCAGAAGGACCGTCTTGCCGGGCGGGCAGAGCGTGCCCGCGCAGAACTTGAAAAACTTCTTACCGAGAAGGCACAACACAAGGCTCGTTTAAGCGATATCGAGAAGGTGTTGGTCGAGTTGGGCGAGAACTTAGAATCCAAACGCAAAGAGGCAGAAGAAAAAGACGCTCTTATTGCAGAGGCCAATAAGCGGTTAGCGCATAGCAAAGAGGCGCGAAGTGCCCTCAGCGGTGAGCTGGCGATATTGACTGATATGGAGAAAAGGCGCGAGGGGCTTAAAACGGCTGTTAAGAGCATTTTGCAAAGCCGGTCGGTTGACGAAATTAGAAATTTCCCAAAACGTAAGAAGCCTGGAAAAAACGGAGAGATTTGGGTTACTGCAAGAGGGGGACCATCTAACGGAGTAGAAGATAACAAATTTGATTACGTTGAGGGAATACCGGCGGACATTATTAGGGCCGATGTCGAATATGCAAACGCTGTCGAGGCCGCCCTTGAGGGCCAGACCGACGCTCTGGTTATCAACGACACAGGCAGAATGTTAGCTGATACGGAGACAATTCAAAAACTCGACGGCAGAGTGAATTTTATATGCCTTGATAAAATAGAGCCGTTTGTGGATAAAAATGACCTGTCGGAATTTGCCTGTGTAAAGGGCCGGCTTGTTGAATTTGTAAAGTTCGAGAGCAGATACGCGCCTCTTGCCTGGAAATTGCTCGGCAAAACGCTGATTGTTGACTCTGTAGAAGAGGCAGTGAAGCTGGCTGAGAATACAAAAGATGAATACAAATTTGTGACCTTGAAGGGCGAATTCGTGAGCGGCGACGGCGTGATAAAACTTGGACCTTTGGGGAAGGCAACGGGTTTGATATCACGCAAGAGCCGGCTGCATCAGTTGCATGAGACTATCGCCAACATAACATCTGAAATCGCGGTGCTCGAAGAGCAAATTGAAAAAAATAGTCAGACCAACGCGCATCTGGCTGGTTTGTGTAAAGACCTGCGAACGGCTATTTATGAGGCGAATACACAAAAGATGCAGGTCGGTTCAAATCTCAGCGTGATAGAACAGGATATCAAACGGCTGAGGGAAGAAGAGCCATTGATAGTCAGTGAAATTGACCTGCTGGAAGAGCAGAAAATTGAGTCGGTGCAAAAAGAATACGAATCGAAACAAAAATTGCAGGAGCTGGAGGTGGTAAACAGCCAGCGAGCGGCGCGCATAGAAGAGCTTGAGGCAAAATACGGCGAAAAAAAACAACAACAGCAAACACTAATAGACAGACTCACAGATTTGAAGGTTGCTCTGGGCCAGATTGCGGAACAAAGCAAATCGCTGAAGCAAATAATCAGGAGCATGGAAAGCCAGATGCAGGAAAACCGGACGGCTGCTGAGACGGCGCAGGAGGAAATTCAAAGCTGCAGCGAGCAATTGACAGAAGCTCAAAGGGACATCCTTAACTGTGAGGCGGCGGTATCGGAGCTGTTTGTGGAGAAAGAAAAGAGCCAGCAGGACAGCCGGCTGCTGCAAAAAGAAATAGAAAAACTGCTCGAAGAACGAAAACAAGCAGAAGAGCTTGTCAAGCTCAGATGCGCCGAGAAAAACCAGACTGAGCAAAAAATCAACGAGCTTAAAATAGAATTGAGCCAGTTAGAGGTAAAGCAGCAGGACCTGGTTGAGAGGGTGCGGGACGAATTGCAGATTGATTTGGCCGAGGCTTACAAAAGTTACAGAAGCCAGGAGGTTAACTGGGAGAAGATAAAAGAAGAAATAGTTGAACTTCGGGCTAAGATTGAGCGGCTCGGCAATGTAAATGTTGACGCGATAGATGAGCAGGAAAACCTCGAAAAGCGACATAATTTTTTGAGCAGTCAGGTCGGAGACCTCAACGAGAGTAAAGCTCAACTGCAACAATTAATAAACCGTCTTAATAGAAAAAGCCGAGAGAAGTTCGCAGAGACATTCGAACAAATCAGGGGCCATTTTCAGGAAATTTTCCGCAAGCTGTTTGGCGGGGGCAAGGCCGACATATTACTTGAAGATTCCGAAGACATCCTCGAGGCCGGCATAGAAGTAATAGCCCGGCCGCCCGGCAAAGAAACAAGGAGTATTTCTTTGCTTAGCGGCGGTGAAAAGTCGCTGACGGCAATCGCTCTATTGTTTGCAGTCTTCAAGGCAAAGCCGTCACCATTCTGCTTCCTCGATGAAGTTGACGCGGCTCTGGATGAGGCAAATAATGAGCGTTTCAATATGCTGCTGCGGGAATTTCAAAAGGATTCGCAATTCATAGTAATCACTCACGCTAAGCGAACGATGAGCATCGCGGATGAGCTGGTCGGGGTAACGATGCAGACACGAGGGGTTAGCAAGAAGATAAGCGTCCGATTCGGCCAGTACGCTGAAGAAGAGGAAACGGCTGCGGTAGCATAGTTCGTCGCTCGTCGCTCGTGACTCGTGGTTCGTATTGAGTTTTGTGGGAGGGCAGATTATGAAGAAATGCCCATTTTGCGCAGAGGAAATTCAGGATGAGGCTATAAAGTGCCGTTTCTGCGGAGAGGCTCTTGATAAATCCCTTAAATCGAAAACGAAATGGTACTTTACGACGTCTGCTGTCGTAGTTGCTCTGTTGTGCCTGGGGCCGATTGCGCTGCCGTTGGTATGGCTCAACCCGCGTTATAAAATAATTACCAAGCTGGTGGTTACTTTTATTGTTATTGCTCTTACTATTGTGCTTTGTTATCTTACCGGCTACATATACCATAATTTAATGGAGCAGATAGAGTCGCTGGGGGTTCAGTAAGTGCGTAGTGCGTCGTGCGTGTTGCGTCGTGCGTGATGCGTATTTCGTGAGACAAAAAATAAAAAGCATTGGGGTTTTTATTCTCTTTTCAAAGTCCCTGAAGTTGGGCAAAGCGCCGGCATAGGGGGACCATTCTAAGTCGGTTTAGACATCAAATAATTAGAGGAAATAACATCGTGTTCACCGTTCCATTGTATACGCTGTAGGTTCATATTGTTTTTCGCAGGGTGTAGAATGCTCGGAAAATTCAATCCTGTACTTGAAGGTATCGGAGTTTAGTAGTAAAATTTGAATTTTCTTAATTAGTTAGTGGTAGTTGGTTAAATAGTGAATGGTTAAATGGTAAATTCATTAACAAATAACCAGTTACCAATCACCAGCTCAACGATGCTTAAAAGAAGCAGCAATGGCAGAAAAGTTTGACAAGCACGTATTAAAAAACGGGATGGTAATTCTTGGCGAGCCGATGGAGGCGGTTGAGTCGGTGGCGTTTGGTTTTATGCTGCCGGCGGGAGCGGCATTGCTGCCGGAGGGCTGCTGCGGGGCTGGAAGTGTCATCGCCGATTGGATTTTCAGAGGTGCCGGTGATAAAAGTAGCAGGCAGCTCGGCGACGCCCTTGACGGGCTGGGGCTGGTACGCGGCTGCTCGGTCAGCAGCTCGCATATCAGTATTGGGGCAGCCCTGGAAGCAAGCAACCTGGCAGAGGCTTTGGAACTATATGCGGATATTATACTTAGACCCAGCCTGCAAGAAGACCAGTTTGAACTGGCCAGGCAATTAGCAATCGATGGGGTACATTCCTTGGACGACGACCCACGTGAGAAGGTGATGCTCAAACTGCGAGAGCAGTTTTATCCCAGCCCCTTAGGACGCAGTATTGTCGGAGAAATTGTAGAATTAGAAGCTTTGACGGTTGAGAAAACAAGGCAGATTATAAATAATAATTTCAATCTTTCGCAGACGATTTTCACAGTTGCGGGCAAATATGACTTCGGTGCAATTTGCCGACAGATGGAAAATTTGTTCGGGATTGACCGGCAGAAGCTCCTCGAACCGGTTACATTGGGTTCCAAAGCCGGCAGATATACGCACATAGACGATGACAGCGCGCAAGTGCATATCGGCCTGATGACCGGGACGGTTAAGCCAACCGATGAAAACTACTACGATGCCAGAGTGGCAATATCGGTTCTTTCGGGCGGGATGAGCGCCAGATTATTTACAGAGGTGAGAGAAAAACGAGGCCTGTGCTACGCAATCGGGGCGAAGTATCACGGCTTAAAAGAAGCGGCGGGCATAATGTGCTATGCGGGCACAACGCCGGCGAAGGGACAGGAAACGCTCGATGTGATAATCGGCGAGTTCAACCGGCTCGCTGAAGGAATCACTGAAGAAGAAATCGACAGAGCCAAAGTCGGGTTGAAAAGTGCGCTGATTCTGCAAAGCGAATCCTCCAGCAGCCGAGCCGGCTCAATAGGAAGCGATTATTATATCCTCGGAAGGGTTCGAAGCTTAGATGAAATTAAGAGCAGAATCGAGCAGACAACGGTCGATTCGGTTTTGGGATTCTTACGAAGTAATAAGTTTAAGGATTTCACGGTAGTGACAATCGGACCAACTCAATTGATTATTGATTAATGATTATTGATTATTGTTGCGGAACAAAGAATGGAATTTAAGAATAAGGAACTGGCGAACGGCTTAGTTATTGTTGGTGAAGTCAACAAATCCGCCAAATCGGCAGCGGTGGGATTTTTCGTGAAAACCGGCTCCCGGGATGAGAGCGAACAGATAAACGGGGTGTCACATTACCTTGAACATATGCTTTTTAAAGGTACTGAAAAGCTAAGTGCCATTGAAGTCAATGAGGCATTCGACAGGACGGGTGCACAATTCAACGCCTTTACCAGTGAGGAAAATACCGTTTTTTATGCTGCTGTTCTTCCGGAATATCTGATGGAGGTAACGCAGCTTTGGATAGAGCTGATGCGGCCGGCGCTTAGGAACGAAGATTTCGATATTGAAAAAAACGTCATCAAAGAAGAAATTGCGATGTATAAGGACGTGCCGAGCTTCGATGTTGTAGACAGATGCAGACGTTTGCACTTTGATGGTCATCCGTGCGGCAACAGCGTACTTGGCAGCGAAGAAAGCGTCGGCAATCTAACTGCTGAGCAGATGAGGGACTATTTCGTCAGGCGTTATGCGCCGAACAATATGGTTTTGGCCTGTGCAGGCAATTTTGATTGGGACCAAATCTGCTCGACGGTGGAAGCAGCTTGTGGTAAATGGGAAAAACAGACCGTTGGAAGAAAGCTGGAACACTGCGGGGGCAGCAAAAAGAAAAAGAGAATCGAGAAATCGAATTTGGCTCGCGAACATATATGTCTGATGAGTGCCGGTGTGTCCGCTCAGGACAACAGGAGATTTGCGGCTTCCCTTTTGGGCACTATCGTCGGCGACGATGTCGGGTCCCGGTTTTTCTGGGAGCTGGTCGATAAGGCATTAGCAGAAGCAGCAACGATGCAATTTGGGGCTATGGACGGCACAGGGACATTTTACAGCTATATCCGCTGCAGCAGCAGCAAAGTCAGCAAAGTGCTTGATATAGTCAAAAACATTTTCGACAGCCTCTCTAAAGACGGCATAAGCGAAGATGAGTTAAGAAAGGCAAAAAATAAGGTATTGAGCGAGTTGGTTATTAAGAATGAACTGCCGATGGGCCGGCTGGTTGACTTGGGTTTTAACTGGACATATTTGGAAAAGTACCGGACCATCGAAGAAGATATTAGTGCGATTAAAGCTGTTACCGTAGACGATATTCATTCGCTGATAGAGCAGTTCAATCCGGGTGATTTTACACAACTTTCACTTGGACCTGCGGGGTAGTTTGTGATTGGTAATTGGTGATTGGTTATTGGTGATTGGTAATTGGTTATTGGTAATTGACTATTTACCATTTACCAGTCACCGGTTACCAGACGGTAAGGATAGAGGTATGGACGGACAAACAAGGAGGCGGTTTCTTAAAACGATTGGTTTTACAGCAGCTTCGACGGCGACGCTGTCGGTATTGACAAGCTGCGGCGGTATCGGCCAAGTAACGCCAGCGAAGAGAAAACAGCCGAATGTTCTTCTCGTAATGACCGACGACCAGGGCTATGGGGACTTAGGCTGCCACGGCAACGCGGTTGTTCAAACGCCGAACATAGACAGGCTATATACGCAGAGCGTGCGTCTGACGAATTTTCACGTCGGCCCTACCTGTTCGCCTACGCGTGCGGCGCTGATGACAGGACGCTACTGCAACCGCACGGGCGTGTGGCATACCGTAATGGGACGGTCACTGTTGCGCAAGGACGAAGTAACGATGGGCGATGTTTTCTCGGCGAGCGGCTATCGCACGGGTATCTTTGGCAAGTGGCATCTGGGCGACAACTACCCGTTCCGGCCGCAGGACAGGGGTTTTGGCGAGGTGTTAATCCATGGCGGGGGCGGAGTCGGCCAGACGCCCGATTACTGGGGCAACGACTACTTCGACGATACCTACTTACACAACGGCCAGCCGGAAAAATTCGAGGGCTACTGTACCGACGTGTGGTTTAATGAGGCGATGAAATTTATCGAGGCCAATAAAGAGCGGCCCTTTTTCTGCTACCTGCCGACCAACGCGCCGCACAGCCCATATAATGTTGCCGATGAATACATCAAGCCGTACCTTGACAAAGGTTTGCCTGAGAGCCAGGCCAGGTTCTACGGTATGATAACAAATATAGACGATAACATGGCCCGGCTGATGCGCCGATTGGGTGAGCTGGGCCTTGAGAAAGATACCATTTTGATTTTTATGACCGATAACGGGACTTCCGGCGGTGATTACAATGCCGGGATGCGCGGCAAGAAAGGCTCAGAATACGACGGTGGTCACCGTGTGCCGTGCTTTATCCGTTGGCCCGGCGGCGGTCTTTTAAAAAAAGGCACCGGTGAAATTGACCGGCTGACAGCGCACATTGACATATTGCCGACACTAATTGAATTGTGCGGGCTGAGGAGACCCCAAGGTGTGAAATTCGACGGCGACAGTCTTGTCGGGCTTTTGATGGGGCGGGATGATAATTGGCCTGGCCGTACGCTGATTACGGACTCTCAACGAATCGAACAGCCTGAGAAGTGGCGTAAGATCGCGGTTATGACCGACCGCTGGCGGCTAATTAATGGTAAAGAGCTTTATGATATGAAAGCTGACCCCGGCCAGAAGAACGACATTGCGGACGGAAACCCGACGGTTGTTGAAGAATTGCGTGCAGCTTATGAAAACTGGTGGGCTGATGTTTCAGAGCGTTTCGATGAGTATTGCGAAATCATTATCGGCTCGACTAAGGAAACTCTGTCTCGTCTGTCCTGTCATGACTGGCACAGTGTGGGGGGCATTCAGCAAGCCCAATCGAGCCAGGATGCTGTCCGTGAAGGTATGCAGGTTAGCGGTTTCTGGGCCGTTGACATTGAACGCGACGGTACGTATCAGTTCGAACTGCGGCGTTGGCCGAAGGAATTGAATTTGCCTATCAACGCAGCGGTTCCGGGCGGTAAGGCCATTACCGCTACGGAGGCCCGGCTCAAAGTCGCCCCCGTTTCTGCTCCCCGCTTCCGCGGGGACAAGTTTACCCCTGCGAAAGCAGGGGCAGAAAGCAGGGGGGTTGATGTCACCAAGCTGGTACCCAAGGATGCGCGGGGCGTTACGTTTGAGGTGGAACTCAAAGCTGGCAAGGGACGCCTGCAGACGTGGTTTATTGATGACAAAGGCAAATCCCGCGGAGCATACTATGTCTATGTGAAGCGTTTATGAGCTCTGAAAAAGTTCAGTTAGAAATTTAAGGAAGGAATTATGGGTAAGCAAACAAGAAAAGAATTTTCGGAAAGAGGCGGGGGGCCTCCGCGGAGCTGGAACCAAATAGACGTCCGGCTGAACCGCCGGAGTTTTCTTAAAAGTACAGGTCTTGTCGTCGGCTCACTTATGATGCCACGGTTTGTGTTCGGCAAGGATAAGCCTGCGAGCAAACCGAACATATTGGTTATTATATCCGATGAGCACAACGCCGGGGTGTTGGGCTGCTATGGCAACAATATTGTCCGGACGCCGAACCTTGACGGCCTGGCTCGCGGTGGCGTGACATTCGAGAGCTGCTACTGTAACTCGCCGCTGTGTGTGCCTTCGCGTCTTGCGTTCACGTCGGGCAAGTACGCCTCGCGCGTTGGGGCCTGGAATAACAACTGCTGGCTGCCAAGCGCCGATTATCCCTCGCTGCCTCGTATTATGAACGCAGCCGGTTACGAGTCAATCCTCTGCGGTAAGATGCACTACGACCGCACCCGCCGCTACGGATTTACAGAAATTGGCGGCAATATGAACAATTCGTACAAACAGGGCAAAGGAGGTCGCAGGAAAGCAGACGACCTTGCGCCCCAGCCGGGGATTTCCGAACGCTTCGCTGAGTTTCACACGGGGGATGTCTCGGGGGTCCTCAACCATGACCGGGCAGTTACAGCCGGGACGGTCGATTTCCTCAGTAATCGCAAGGCTTCCGACAAGCCGTTTTTCATGATAGCCGGCTTCCTTGCACCACATTTTCCACTGATTGTACCGGAAAAGTACTGGAAGCCGTACGAAGGTAAGGTCCCTATGCCTGTGATTCCCGAAGGTCACCTTGAGTCGCAGGTGCTAAACTACCAGCATCTGCGCATCGGTTTTAATGTCGAGGATGTGCCGGACGAAATCGTGCGTAAGGGCCGCGAGCTCTATTACGGCCTGACGCAGTGGATGGACGAGGAGGTGGGCAAAGTCCTGAAGTCCCTGGCCGACAGCCAAGTGGCTGACAATACGGTCATCATCTATACAACCGACCACGGCGAGAACATGGGCGAGCACGGCCTTTGGTGGAAGAATTGCATGTACGAGAACGCCAGCCGAGTGCCGCTGATTATGAACTGGCCTGCGCGGTGGAAGGGCGGGCAGCGGCGAACGAAGACCTGCTCACTGGTGGATGTGGTGCAGACCATTGCCGGGGTAGGCGGGGCTGATGTGCCCGGCGACTGGAACGGCGAGTCCATGGTTCGATGGCTGGATGACCCCGGGGCCGAGTGGAGGGACATTGCCGTCAGCGAATACTACGCCCATAACATAGCCTCCGGTTATGCGATGCTCCGTATGGGCAAGTACAAGTATGTATATCATACTGTGGCTGATAAAAATCACGGGAGCCAGCGGGAACTATATGACCTCGAAGCCGACCCTGGTGAATTCAACAATCTTGCGGGCGGGAGTGAGTACGAGAATCAGGTCCGTGCGATGCATGCTGCCCTGGTCGAGGAAATCGGTGAGGAGCCGGATGAGACCGAGCAGCGGTGCCGCGACGACTATGCGCGCGGATATTCGCGGAGCGACGAAGAAAAGACGAAAAAGAAAAAGACCTAAGGGGAAAAAGATATGTCGAATCAAGCAAGCGAAAAATCTCCCGAAAGATATAGCAAGCTGCAGCGGAGCAGCGACCAAACAGACGTGCGGCTGAACCGCCGGGGTTTTCTTAAGACTGTAGGTTTTGCAGCGGCTTCCGCGGGGACGTTAACGATATTGCCGGGGCCTGGCGGTTTGGGCCGAACAATAAAAGCGGAAAGAAAACGGCCCAACATCGTATTTTTCTTCACCGACGACCAGCGGTTCGACACGATTGGCGCTCTGGGCAACGAGGCTATCATTACACCAAACATGGACTACCTGGTGCGCAACGGCACAACGTTCACTAACGCCTACATTATGGGCTCGATGGGCGGGGCGGTGTGTGTGCCCAGCCGCGCTATGCTGATGAGCGGCCGAACCCTGTTCCATCTTGAGGATGCAGGAAAAATAATTCCGCCCGAGCACGTAACCCTGCCGGAAGTTCTGCAGAAGGCCGGCTACACGACCTTCCAGACGGGTAAGTGGCACCAGGATTCAGAATCGTTCGCGCGGTGTTTCTCGGCTGCTGACAAGGTCTTTTTCGGCGGTATGAGCGATCATTACAAAGTTCCTGTCCATGATTTCGACCCGACAGGCAAATACCCAAAGGAAAAGATTTACAGCGAGGAAGGAAAACACTCCAGCGAGCTGTTCAGCGATGCAGCTATCCGGTTCCTGCGCGAGTACAAGGACGATAAGCCCTTCTTCGTATATATCGCCTATACCTCGCCGCATGACCCACGCGTTATGCCGCAGAAGTACTTAGATATGTACGACCCTGAAAAGATTACGCTGCCGAAGAGCTTCATGCCGGAGCATCCGTTCGACAACGGCGATATGAAGACCCGCGACGAGAAACTGGCTCCGTGGCCTCGGACGCCGGAGGAAATCCGCAAGCATAAGAGGGCTTACTATGCTATGATTACACACGTGGACGCCCAGATAGGACGGGTATTAGCGGCGCTTAAGGAAACGGGACGTGCAGAGAATACAATTATTATCTTCGCGGCTGACAACGGCTTGGCCGTGGGCCGTCACGGCCTTATGGGCAAGCAGAACATCTACGAGCACAGTGTTCACGTACCCTTGGTCATAGGCGGACCCGGTATCGGCAAAGACCAAAAACGCGATGCCTTCTGCTATCTGCTAGATGTCTTTGCCACTATCTGCGAGCTGACGGGCTTACCGGTTCCGAGCTCTGTGGATGGACAAAGTCTCGCTGCCATCATCTTGGGCCGGGAACGGAAAATTCGGGATACACTGTTCTTTGCCTATAAAGATATTCAACGAGGCGTTCGCAACGAGCGCTACAAGCTCATCGAATATGCCGTCAATGGCCGGAGGACGACTCAGCTCTTCGACCTGCAATCGGATCCCTGGGAGGTCAAAAATATCGCCGAGAGTCCGGACCACGTTGAACATCTGCAGCGGCTGCGCAAGGAGATGCTAAGATGGAAAAAGGCGCTGGACGACAACAGTGAGTTCTGGCAGGGCTTCGCAACGCGGGGATAATTCCGTTCTTGGTTAATCCCTGCAGTTTCGTTAGAATAAGCCGATGATAGTGGAGGTTGTGGCAGTGAATAAGGCAAATAGCGATAAACGAGACAATGCTGATGTTCTTCGTGCAGGGGACATAGTACCACCATACAATAAGAAAAATCAGCCTTCGGAAAACATAACTCCACCGGTTGACAAGAAAAGAGCGGAATATGCCAGTGATGGGCCGGCGGAGGCCGCAGACGTAGAGCATAAAGAAGGCGGCATACCGAAATTTGACCTGGCCAAACAGATTCTGGCCGAGCAGCGAAGAGTTACTGCGGTGCGAAGAAAGGCCCCGCCGAAGGCGGTCCCCGTTAGAGGACCAAAGGAGAAAGGCTATAACGGGGCGGGTGTGAGTAAGGCCGGCGTTGCCAGCCCCAGCAAAAAAACTGAACCCCTGCTTGTACCATCAGAACACGAACAAATCCTTGCAGAGATTGTAGCAAGAGATATTGAAAGGCTGTGCGGGCGTCTCGATGCCTAATGTTCGATTCTTCATGTCGGCTGATTATCAGGTATAGAGGACCTTATTTTCTTGCAATAGAGACTTTCACAATGTAGATTGCTATAAATTACTCGGAGAGGTGGCCGAGTGGCTGAAGGCAACGGTTTGCTAAACCGTCGTACGGGTATAAACCCGTACCGCGGGTTCGAATCCCGCCCTCTCCGTTCAGGATATTATAGATATTGTGAATTACCCGGCTATCTCAAAAGGTATATGTCAGGCTCAAACTGGTCCAGTATTCGTCAGAATCATTGACCGAATCATCCCACGATGATTGATAGTAAAATCCGGGCGTTAAGGTAAGATTATCTCTGAGATTAAAGCTTGTTGAGATACCAAAGACAGCATGTGACCAGTCATGGTCTATTGCTGAACCATAAGCACTATCATTGTAAATTGTCTGGGCGGAAAGATGTAGAATTCGCTCTTTCGCTTCTGATAGAAAACCCGGCACATTCAAGTCATAACAAAGACCGAAGATATGTAACCAGCCAGCATAGTCACTAATGTCAGATTCGCTTTCGGCAGGCCAAGTAGATACGATAGTGTAACTTGGAACCAGACCAGCCGGACAAATATTCGGCCAGGAAAAAGTGGTGTAAACTTCCTGCATGTTGGCAGCTCTTGGCGGCTGATGGGGGTAGCTGTAATAAATCCAACCAATTGTATATTCTGTAGCATAACTTTCATCTTTGAAAAGGCTATTGCAGTAATATAAGGTGTAATCTATTTCTTCGCTACTTTCGAATCCGCTGCCATTGGCCCTCGACCACCAGACATTCATACAGAAGCCACTGCCATAGAAGTCGATATCGATGCTGGGTTGAATTGCACTGTGGTTGTTTGGGTAAGTGTCGAAACCTCGCCAAATATATCTGCTTACATAGGTTACATCGACAGTAACACCCAGCTTGCTATCTTCGGCTTGAGCGATTCCCACCATGGTCGATGTGATTGCGGTAAGTAGAAAAACTGCCTTTTTCGTCATTATTATATTCCCCCCAAAAGAATCTATTGGTTTTTTTACATTTTCTAAAAGCCTTGAATGCAAAAGGGATTCATTTTTTGATGCCTGTGAAATCTATCGTCATACAACAACCTGGAATTATAAGAAAAGATTTTTGAATTTTCTACAAACTGTACATCGGCCGATAATATTCTATTTTATGATGATAGGATTTAACATAATGTGCTTTAGAATAACAATATCCATCTTAAGAGCACTTCACATATTGTCGATAAATATTTTATACACGGTTTGCAACGTATTCAAAAAAAATGGGGGTTAAAACATACAAACAGACAAGAATAAAACAAATATCAAGGGGAAAAGCACAGACACTTTAGTTTGCAGACAAAACTGGGGCTGAGCTTTACGATATTGACTATTGTTACCTCAGCAATGCTTACTTTTGCCCTGTATCAGACCGTCCGGGGTAGGTTGCGAGAAGACATCCGTCAGCGTCTCTATGATATCGTAAACATTTCAGCTTTACAGATAGATGGCGATGCACATGCGAGCTTGGTTGCTCCCTCGCAGGAAGGCAGTGCCACCTATATGCATATCAAACGCGTTTTACAGAACATCCGTGACAGTGGGACGGATATCCGCTTTGTCTATACGTGGCGTCGCAACGCTGAGGGACAACTTATCTTTGTCGTGGATGCCGAGACCGATCCCAATGAAATATCTCATCTTGGCGATGTTTATGATAGTGGCGAACCATCTATATTAGCGGAACTTGCCGCACTTGACCATCCTACGGTGGACAAGGAAATTAACGCCGATAAATGGGGGAGATGGCTGTCGGGTTATGCGCCGTTTTACAGGTCTGACGGACAGATGGAGGGCATATTAGGCATTGATATTGCTGCTACAAAAGTGGTATCACATGAACGTCGATTCCTGTGGATTGCACTTGGAGTTTTTGCCGCTACCGTTCCTTTGGCATCAATATTAGGATGGTTGGCAGGACGTAAACTTGCAGCGCCGATAGTGAGACTAACAGTTGGAAGTGAACGCATTGCCGGAGGCGATCTAAATCACAGGGTCGATATTCGAAGTAACGATGAAGTCGGCAGCCTTTCTAAGGCCTTTAATAGAATGACCCAGACTCTGCAGAAAACAATTATGGACCGCGATCAGGAAATAACTAATAGAAAGAAAACCGAAAATGTGCTGGAAATTCTGAATAAAGAGCTGGAAGCTACTGTACAGCAGCTTAGCCGGGCAAACCGTGAGCTTAAGGAATTTGCTTACATAGCCGCCCACGATTTAAAATCGCCGGTGAGGGCTATTGGAAGCCTGGCAGGTATTATATCGAATGATTGTCGTGACATACTGAATGAGCAAAGTAAAAAACAGCTTGATATGCTTGTTCAAAGAACAGAACGAATGAATGAATTTATCAATGGTACTTTGAAGTATGCGACGTTCGGGCATGAGACGGTGCAAAAAGAAAAAATAGATATAAGCGATGTTGTAAAGGAAGCAATTAATCAGGTTGTGGCACCGAAAGAGACTGTTGAAATAATTATAGAAGATGACCTTCCCGTTGTAACAGGCCAAAGAACTCACATGACACAAATTTTTCAAAACCTGCTTGATAATGCCATTAAATATATGGATAAACCAAAGGGCCTAATCAAAATAGGCTGTGTGGAACAAGATGATTTCTGGAAGTTCAGCGTTGCAGATAACGGACCGGGAATCGAGGAAAAGTATTTTGATAAAATCTTTCAAATTTTTCAGACATTAAACAGGCGTGACAGTGTTGAAGCTACCGGAATCGGGCTTTCGCTGGTAAGAAAAATCGTTGAGCTGTACAGTGGTAAAGTCTGGGTAGAATCAAAAATAGGTCAAGGCAGTACGTTCTATTTTACTTTACCGAAACAAGAAATGGGAGTTGAAAATGCAGAATTACAAACCAATATTATTAGTTGAGGATGATGATGCAGATGCAATAATCACGCAACGTGCTCTTAACGAGCTTAAAGTTACAAACAAACTGGTTCATAAAGTTGATGGCGAAGAAGCTATTGAATATTTGAGAGACCAAACAAACGAAAGACCATGTGTTACTCTGTTGGATCTGAACATGCCACGGCTGAATGGCTTTGAATTTTTGAAGATTGTTAAAGCGGATGATGTATTGAAAAGAATTCCTGTTGTGGTTTTAACTACCTCAAATGAGGACCGAAATGTTATTGAGAGTTTCAGTTTAGGCGTTGCCGGCTACATTGTGAAACCCGTTAACTATACGCGATTCGTTGAAGCAATGAAAACTCTTGATATGTATTGGACGTTAAGCAGATTGCCAGACCTTTGACTCTATATAATCTGCACAGAATACAGATTTCGGGGAGGGCATTAACCGCCAAAATTAAAGTCACCAACAGTCACTTGATATTCTCAAAAAATGCTATCAACTCCTTCTTAAGCTCCAGATATTCCTTGGGATTGTCTTTTCTCAGGTCATTGGATTCACTGATATCAGCCTGGAGATTGTAGAGCTCCAGGTCGGCATGATTAAGCTCGGCTGCAGTCTCATCCCAGCGTCCCCTTGTGTTTTCAATTTCACCCACGAGCTTCCATTTGCCTTTTCTGGCGGCGACCTTGCCGGTAAGCTCCCAGAAGACGGTGCGCTGCGGCAGCGGTTCTCTACCTGCGGAAAGGATGTGCCTCATCAAGCTTACACCGTGCACCGGATTTTTTCCGTTGGTTTTGGGAACGGGCAGACCAGCAGCATCCAGAATAGTTGAGAAAATATCGATGTGCATGACGATTTCGTCTGAGACGAGGCCTTGGGGAAATTTATTCTTCCACCGCATCACACAAGGGACTCTGATGCCGCCTTCATAGGTTTGGCCTTTGCCTCCACGAAGAGGTCCGTTGTTACTGGGGTAATTGTCCTTGGTTTCGGCAGTCATCAGGCAGGCACCATTGTCGCTGAAAAAGATTACCAGGGTATTTTCTTCCAGCTTGAGGACTTTAAGCAGCTCAAGCAATCGGCCGACGTTATAATCCATGTGTCCGAGAATTGCATTATAATCGCGTCTGGGAAAGTCGATGCCTTTTTTGGCATACAGTTCCAGCCATTGATTTTTCCCGGAAGGTTTCGGGCGTTCCACACTCCAGAGGGGATCATGTACGGCATTATAAGCGACATAGCAAAAAAACGGCGTTTTCTTTTCCGCTCAATCTTTAATGAAGGACGATGCTTTTTCTGTGAAGTAATCAGTTAAGTGAAGGTCCTCGTAGTAGGGCTGGCGGTTGTGCATCAATGTACGTGCGGCGGTAGAGGTGTAAGGGTGAGCTCCGCCGATAAAACCATAAAATTCATCGAAGCCGCGGTCATTAGGTGTGTTGGGCGCCTGATAACCTAAGTGCCATTTTCCGAAGATGCCTGTTCTGTAACCGCCCTTTTTGAGAAGCTCAGGCAGTATCGTAACATCGTTGCTTATGTTTCTTTGGTTTTCTTTTGATGGGCCTCTCCACATGCCGTTTTCCATAGAATACTGACCGGTTAAAAATGAAGACCTGGTCGGAGCACAGAGAGGGCTTACATAGAATTGACTGAAGCGAATGCCGGTTTTCGCAATTTCATCGATGAAGGGAGTTTCAATATCTGTGTTCTTCCAATTGCAGGTTGCGTCCCCCCATCCCTGGTCGTCTGAAACGATTAGCAGGATATTGGGTTTCCTGGGTGTGGCACCTCCTGCAATATGCTTTAGAGCATTTCTGTAGCCGGTCGTTGTCAACGCCGCAACGCCTAAGCAAATGCCGTGTAACAAATCACGTCGGCTGAAAATATTATCCATTTTCTCAGTTCCTTTCCAATTTCATTTCAAAAATCTTTCGGAATATAGGCTAAAGAGGTCTGCAACGGATAAGCACAGGTGCAGCCTGAGCTGGCTTCGGGGATAAGAACGAGGCCGCCGGCGGGAATGATGTTGAGCCAGCAGCCTGGCCGCGTGACGGTGTTGAGCTGACTTGGTCCGCCGTTGGGCGTGAGGTCGTACATCCAGGGATTACCGCCCCGCCAAAAGAGGCACTGGGCCGAGGCCGATACGCCGCCGCAGCCGTGCCCGCGCCGTTCAAATTTCCACGTTTGGTCTTTTTCGCCGGTTATGAGGTTGTAAGCATAGGGCCAGGCATAAACCATGCCACCAACAATGGTTGGATGACGGTTGTATTCACCATGACCGCCGTCTATCGCAAGGCCGCTGTCGTGATTTACATTCCAGCGAGTTTCTCCCGAGTGAGCATCGAAGGCGTAATAGTAATAACGAATGGAATCTCTATCGAGCTTCGAGCCGCTTAACAAGAGTATGTCTTTAGCGAAGTTCAGGTAAACAGGCTCCTCGAAATTGCTGACGTCGATTTTGTTCTTGTATATGACCTTTCCGGTTTGCGTATCCAAAGCTACCAGGTACTGGTTGCCGCCGTCGAACAGTGCTTTGACCGGCATACGACCGAGTGTGTCGGCGACGGCCCGCCTGCCCAAAGTCTCGTACGGCGGGCAGGCCTTTGGGCTGTTAGTCTCGATAAAATACATCCGTCTATCCCCGATGGTGATGGTGGTATTGATGACAAGGCCATCCTTATAATTCCAGAGGGGAGGTTTGACCTGAGCTGATTTTGAATGGGCGTTTTCTTTCTGCATCGCGAACAAGTAGTCACTTACAACAAGTTTCATGTTTCTGTGCCACAAAGCAGTGTCGGCTTCATAGCTGGTCTGCGTATAAGAAGCGCCTTTCCTGCAGCCGCTTCCGAACAGCACATCGCCGCTGTAGGCGATGTAGCCCCAGTTGTGTCCGGCTTCGGCTCGGGCCTTCGCCGAGACGAGCGGTTCATTCTTGACCATTTGCGGCATTGAGTACACAAGAGAGCATTTCCCGGTTTGAACGTCGAAGCCATAGCATTTGTCCTCGGCGACGACGTACAAGAATTGCTCGTCCACGGCCATGCTTCCGCAGTCCAAGAATACGCCGAGCCGTCGGGAGTTGGGAATTTCAGCTTCCCATAGAATTGTTCCATTGTAGGCATCAACGGCAAAGACGATACAATCGCCCGGAACGAAGAGTCGGCCATCCTTGAAAAGAGGCGGCACATTGCGGTGGTGACGGTCAATCATGTCCCTCGGTCCTGGCTGTCCAAACCACTGCAAGTCCATCTGGCCCTTGACCAGCTCGTCGGCGCTGCAGGCGGTATTGCCGGGCTCGGCGTACATGTGTGTCCACTCGCCGGCGCCTTTTGGTTTTCCTCGTACGGCCCAGGCTAAGACGATTTTGTCGGTCTCGTATATTTTCCAGTCGGTGATAAGCGATTGGCCCCACTTTTCCACGTTGTCCCGCCTGTACTTGTCGGCAGGCTGAGCAAATGCAACAACGCCGCCATAAGGTCTAAGTAGTGTAAAGACCTGTTTGGCTGAGGCAGGGAGTTTGCCGGTGCGTACGGTTTCATCGCAGACTATCAAGTTGGCAAAGCATTTAGTGTAGGTCATATCGGTAGAGGCCCCGTGTTGAATTACAACTGTGCCGTAGAGTCCTGCTTCGTCAAGGGCTTTTCGGGCAAGGGTAACTTTATTTTCGTCTTGCTCTACACCGATGATTTTTAAATCAGTTAGCCGAGACAGCTCATAGGCGAGTCGCCCTTCGCCGCTATTTAGAACGAGGCAATAGCCTTTGTTTATGCCTGTTTGCTTGGCGATACACTTGGCCGCCTGAGCATACAATTTTGTCAGGTCATCCTGCGGATACGGGTTTGCACGTATTCGTGGCGTTACTACTTTATCCGCCAGGCGTGCGGCGGATTTACTTTCCCCCTTTACATCACCTCTAAAACAATGTATTTGCCCTTTGTCGGTACTGACGAACAAGGCGCCATTGATTACGCTCAGGCCGTGGGCTGTGCCGTTCACAGATGCGCTCCAAATCTCTCGGCCATTTTTGGTGCTGAGGGCCGCGACCTTATTTTCGCCGCCGGCGAAGAGAATGTCGCCTGCCATAATCATTGAATGCGGATATTCGCACGGCACTATCCACAGGTAACAATCTTTTAATCTGTTCGCTAAATCCGCAAGCTCAGCGCTGATAGCGCGCAAGTTTTCCTGCAGCTGTTTTGCTTCCGGCGTATCGGCATCGAGCTTCTTAAGTTGTTTCTCGATTTTCTCATGCTGCTGGCTTAAGTGAATGTTTTGTGTGGATAGTTCGAGATACTGACTTCGATTGAATGCCGAGAGTTTGTCTTCCGATTGCATATACGCTATTGGGCCTTTGACCAATATTCGTAATCCGTCAAATGTAGCAATTTTATCTTTCGTTTTCACATCGGCCGCATTGAGCTCTTTTGGGCCGCGGCCAGGCCCAGTTACAAGCGCCTGCTCTGTCAATAGCGCGTATGCTCCGCCAGTGCTTGGTAACTGTCCCTTGAAGCTGCCGTCGTCACGGGTAAATATCGCTGGGCCTGTTTGCCCCGTCGGGACAAACAGCAGCTCATCTGAGGCCACGATATAACCCTGCGGCGAAATATCAATTTTCTGTTTCCATATGACTGAGCCATCGTCAGCGCTAAGAGCAATTAAATAGGCCCCCTCAGTTGGGAACAAGCCTGCGGCAAAATATACTTCTGCTCGGTCTACGACTAAAGATGTTCGTACCGGCCACATTGAAATCATTCTGCCATTGCCCGGGAGGCTGCGGCTCTGGTCGGCGGCTCTGTACTTCCATACGAGCGAGCCGTCATCGCAAGAAAGGCAGTATGCGCAGCCATCGTCGGAGCCGACATATAATTTGTTGCCGACGATGGTGGGTGCCAGGCGGACAGGCCCATCTGTGAAAAAAGACCATCGCTGCTGTCCGGTCATCGCGTCAAGTGCATAGACCTTGTCATCAGCCGATGAGCCAAAGTACACCGTGTTACCTGCCCCAACTGTGTGAAATGCCCTGTCGTAAGTTACGGTCGGTCTTAAATTGTGATAGCGGTGCCAGAAATCCTGTTTTGCCGGTTCCGGCCAGGCAGGCTGCGGCTGATGCGTTGCCTTAAACACCCAAGATTCCTTCAAGGGTGTTTCCAGCCGCTCGGCCGTGACACAACTTCTATGATTGTCGTGATTAAAGGTGGGCCAAGCCTTCTCCACAGGCATGCCCTCAGCCCAGACCGAGCCACAGAAGATAAAAACTACGGAGAAAAGAACAAGTACAATATATCTATTCATCTTTTTTTGCCCTTACTTATCTTTCACACTTATCTGCTTGGCCCGAAGAACAAAACGTTTCCGTCTTCAAGAGTAATTATTGTACGACCATCGCGGTCGATTGACAAGCCTGCCTCCGGTCTGGTGGGTAAGCCCGCCTCTATGTCGGGCGGGCAAGCCCCAAGGAACCAGGACCGATAGCACCCCAGACTACAGACGAAAGACGAGGGACGATTGACGAGCCCCACCCCACATTGGAGGAGGAACGAGCGTCCATCGTCCGACATCCATCGTCCATCGAGACTTGTGTCTTGGGTCTTGTGTCTTGGGTCTTGTGTCTTGAACATCTCTGCAATATCTTTACATAACAGGAACAGGTTGATAGAATGTTTGCCATCTTTTTAATTAGAAGTCCAACTGGAGTCGTTTTAAGATGAAAATGCTCAATAGACGGCAATTCATTCGCCTGACTGGTGCCGCTGTTGGCCCCTGCTTGTTTCTTGCAGGGATGAGACAGCCGACCGTATTGGGCAATGTCAAGAAATCCGACAACCGACCCAATATCCTGTTCTGTATCTCCGACGATCAGAGCTGGCTCCATTGCAGTGCCTACGGCAGCAAGATGGTCAAGACTCCGCACTTCGACCGCGTAGCGCGGGAAGGTGTGCTGTTTCGCAATGCCTTTGTCTCGGCCCCATCCTGTAACCCTTCCCGCTCATCGATCCTGACTGGTATGCCGTTCTATCGTCTGAGGGAGGCTTCTATGAATCATACTCCCTGGGTGTCGGGGCTGAAGGTCTATACCGACATACTCGCTGAGAACGGTTATCATGTCGGTTTTACCGGCAAAGGGTGTGGTCCCACGGACTGGAAGATAGCCGGGCGTAGCTGTAATCCCGCCGGCGTGGCGTACAACCAGTATGTCCATCAAAGCGGGTGCAGGGGAATCGCCAATACCGATTATGCCCGCAACTTCGGTGACTTCCTGGACAAGCGGCCAGAGGGCTGCCCATTCTGTTTTTGGTATGGCGGCAAGGACCCGCACCGTGTCTTTCAAAAGGGCATCGGCCTGCGGGAAGGTAAGAAGCTCTCTGATACGGAGGTGCCGCTGTTCTATCCGGATTCGCCTGAGATTCGGAGCGACCTGTTAGATTACGCCGTGCATATCGAGTGGTTCGACCAACACTTGGGCTGGATGGTAGAGAAGCTGGAGGAGATTGGTGAACTCGACAATACTATTATTGTAATAACCAGTGATAACGGGATGCCCTTTCCCCGGTGCAAGGCGACCTGTTACGAATTCGGCATACACATGCCGCTTGCCATTCGGTGGGGTAGTGAGGTCGAACCCGGCAGGGTCGTGAGCGACTTTGTCAGCTTTACAGACTTTGCCCCCACCTTCCTGGAAGCGGCCGGTATAGGCGTCCCTGAGAATATGACCGGTAAGAGCCTCCTGCCAATCCTGCGGTCGGCCCATTCCGGTCAGGTCGAGCCTGGTCGTGATCACGTGGTCGTGGGCATGGAACGTCACTTCCCCGGCGGACGTAAGGGCGGCTTGGGTTATCCCATCCGGGCCATCCGCACGGAACAATTCCTATATATCCAGAACTTAGCCCCTGACCGTTGGCCCGCAGCAGACCCGGTTGGGCCGGTCTGGCCGGCTGATGACCCTACCGGCGGCTTTGGTGATTGCGACGGCTCGCCCACCAAGACCTATCTCTGCGACCATCGCCAGGACCAGGCCAAATATTACGAACTGGCCTTTGGCAAAAATCCAGCCGAGCAGTTGTATGATGTCACAAAGGACCCGTATCAGGTGCAGAACGTAGCTGACCAAAGCCAGTACGCCAAGGTCAAGTCTGACCTTGCTTCAAAGCTCAAAAGAGACCTGGTCGACACTGAAGACCCCCGCGCTATCGGCAGAGGAGACGAATTAGATGAATATGCACGAAAGTTTCAGAAATCTTTGCAGTGAGAATGGAGCAGGCGGAGGAGTCCGTCGGGCTGGAGGCGCCTTAGCACGATTGAGATACGCCAGTTTTTTGATTGCTGCGCTTGGTTGCGTGTCCGCAGCCGCTGTCGGCGGCGATTGCTCTCTGGAGACGCCGCTCGAAAGAGCCGGACTTAAACCGGTGTTCCAGGAGAACTTCACCGATGGCAACCTTGACGCCATGCGATACGAGCCGGCCTACGGTTCAAAGGAACAGTTTAATACCTACATTCAGCCTGGTGCGATTTTTTTGGGGCAGAAAAATGCCACTGAGAACACCGAGCAGCAGGTCAATTACTATCCGAAATCTGGTGAGCCAGCTATCTCGACGATTGAGTTCGACGTATGGCCCACCGCATTACGGGAATCGAGAGTTCTCGTTCGTCCGAGACGCTTCCGCGACGGCGTTCATGTAAGAATCGGGCAGCCCGGCGAGAAAACTGCGGTCGTTTTTCGCAATGAACCGGGCGGTTACAGGACGGTAGACTACGAAACGCTCACCGGGCCGAAACGCGGTTGGGCTCACGTAGCCGTATCGTACCGTGTGGATGTGGAGAAAAAGGAGTGCGAGTTTGTCGTTGCCGTCAATGGCGAGGTCCAGGGACGCACCGGGATTTTGCAGGACCCGCGACCCGCGGATACGAAGGGGCCGTTTAGCATTGAGTACAACGGTGCTGGAGCAGACAACGGGTACTACATCGCCAGCGTCCGCGGCTATGCGGAATTCCTGAAAACCGAAGAAATGAGGCGTGTTCTTGGCGGTCGAGTAGCAACGCACCTGTTACAACTCGACGACCCAACCCGTGTCGAAGGCGAATGGACACAACTTGTACACGTGGATGAAACTCTGATTAATGTGATAGCGAAACCCAAAGACCTCGACGAACAGGTGCTGACCGTCGTTCCAAAATCTGTCGTGAAAGTGATGCGTGGGCCGGTCGTGAAGGAGGACGTGTGGGTGACGCGTGAGACGGACGTTGCCAACCGGAATCTCGTTATCAAATTTGGCGGCGGGTATCGGGTGGCGAAAGTCGTGTACGACTCGCGCGGGGCCGGGCCGGCAAAAGGTCTTTTTCAGTCGAGCTTCAAGCTGGCCCTCGGGTACGGCGGCTGGGGCGACCAGAAGTTGTGGAATCCCATTGCGCTGCGAGATGGATTGCACGAAGGCGGCATCTTTACTTTCTACACCAATATCCCTGCGCGGTATTTGAAGGTGTATGACACAAGCACCGTCACCAGTGAAGAGAAGCGAATCGCAGATACCTGGTTCGTGAATCTTGAGGGCATTAAGATATACGCCATCCCCGACTCCAACCTGAAGCAGCGCGGCACAAATGCTTACGGCGAACAGACCGATGAACGCGGTCAGTTCGTCGGGACGTCGGCTTTGCTTGACTGACGATTCTACCGTCGTATATTAATGGCGTTGAGTTCCTGTTTGCTGGTTGGAAGTAGTGAAGAGCCGGTTTGGAAAATGCCGAGTCATTTTTGCAAAACCAGTTGCGATTGGGCCCGGTAGGATTCGAACCTACGGCCAATGGATTATGAGTCCACTGCTCTACCGCTGAGCTACGGGCCCAAAATTAGTATTTATAAACACTTACAAATTGCTTTTTCTGCTGATTTTTCTTCTGGTGTCCATATAGTGTCCATACGCTATCCAATCTCTCTATCGCCTCCTGAACATATTCCGGAGATAAATGAGAGTAACGCATGGTCATTTTAATGTCCTTATGTCCCAGCACCTGCTGAACAGTTTTTAAATCTATTCCCTGCATAACCAGGTGCGAGCCGAATGTATGCCTGAGGTCATGAAAATGAAAATCCTCGATTCCCGATCTTTTAAGGGCTGACAAAAAACCTTTTTTAATATCTCCTAAAGGACGGCCATCTTTATCGGAAAAGACATAATCGCCGTTAGATTTCTGAGAAAGGTTTGACAGCTCCTGGTAGAGGGTTTTATTGATTGGAATTACCCTTGCTTCGTTGTTTTTGGCATTTCTGACGGCAATCTTTCGATTTTCAAGGTCTATGTCTTTCCATCTCAGAGCCAAGATTTCACCTTTTCTCATTCCTGTATTCAAGGCGGTAACGATAATCGAGCGAAGATAACCTCTGCAATTCCCGACAAGCTCCTTTACCTCTTCGGGTTTCAGATACCTCAGTCGGCCAGGCGGTTCTTTGAGCGATTTAACCGCTTTTATCGGATTTTCCTTAACATAGCCCCATTCGATAGCTTTTGTGTACATATGCTTTAAGCAGGCTAATTCCCGATTAACCGTAGCCGGTGCCACCTTCTCCAGCCTTTCCGCCTTGTACTTTTCGACCATCCGAGGCGTAATCTCGAATAAATACTTTCCCGCAAAAACAGAAGTCAATTGAGCTACGCTGAATCGGTCACGGCGTTGAGTCGACCCGGCCTTATTGGCCTTAGAATAAGCCAAATACTGCTCGGCCAGCTCTTCGACAATGACCTTCTTTTCGTCGTAGACGCCGAGATACTCGCCCTTGGCCATCTTTACGTGGACATCTTTCAATACCTGCTCGGCCAGCTTCTTCGAAGGGCCTATCTTCCTTCGTTTCCGCCGACCTTTAATGTAGTAATCAATATACCAGTTTTGTCCTTTTTTGAATACGCCCATTATCTTCTTTACCTTGTCTTAAAGCTTTTAATCGTCGTTCAGTATATCAAATTCCTCTTCTTTTTGAAGCTTTTTTTGAAGCCATTTTTCCAAATGGTCCCTTTTGAACTTGAGCAGGCGGCCGACCTTCATATGTGGGATCTTCTTTTGAACTACCCACTCGTAAAGCGTGTTTATGCTGATGCCCAAAAAGGCTGCCGCCTCTTCTGAATTTAATATTTCTTTCTGTTTTGTAATTTGGCCAGAAACAATGGCATTTTCAGAAACAATAACCGGGCCAATACTGCTTAAAAAATCCTTTACCCGTGAGACAGGATAAAACCGTATCCGCTCCCGCTCCTTAAAAGTAAAGCTTTTCTTAACCTCTGTCTTGAGCAGAGACAAATCCTTATCGTCGGGACAGGCAGCGAGAATATAATCGTAGCCTGCTTCGAGGCACTTTTTGATGTTCTGGATTTCCTGCTCAGGTCTTGTGGTATCGGAAATCTCGACAGCAACCCTCATATCGTCTTTTCTCAACTCCACGTCAACGCTCTCGAGAGAGCGGCGAGAAATCCTTTTTTCGACTGCTGCTCTCCAGCCGAGAACCTCGGCCTGCTCTGCAATCATATCCTGGAGCTGCTTATGGAGGTCGCCTCCTTTGCCTGCCAAAGACAGTTTCTTTACAAGACCAGCACCCTTATCGGTCACGGTGAGAGTCTTTGCCAATCGTCTTCGCAATCCTTTTCTTGTCTCTTCTTGAATAATCAGTCCTCGGGCGATTAAGCTCTGCTTGAGTTTATCTCCTTTATAGCCGCTTAAGCCGAGCGCCTTGTATATCTTGGTAACGAACATGCCGGAATGCCGGTTTATAAACTCGAGGAAATTCTTCTCTTCATCTGTAAGCTCTTCTTCGGAAATAGGCTGTTTTTCTCTAACCTTTGTTTTTCTGACCTCAACAGCAGGCACTGTCGGAGCAAAAGAGATACGAACAGGTCCTTGAGCTTCGGCAGGTATCTCTTCCCTGACAATTAGCTCGTCGAGTTTCTCTCTTGGACAGGCATAGCTTTTACGAGACAGCTCGATTAACCTTTTTCGCCGGCTGCTGGCGACCTCCTGCGATACGCTGGCCGGCGGTATGGTCTTCAGATTAAAGTCATAATCGGCCCGCTCGATTCTGGCTATTGCCTCGCCGACACCGAGATTCTGCAAATCCTGGGCGTCGAAGGTCGAAAACCCGTCTTCTAATTTCTTGGCATCGAAATCTCCCAACCGAAAACAAATCCGTGTGCCGGGATTAGAGATTACCGAACTTGCCAGTTCACTGTCCCGAGCGAATAGCTGACGCAGCTCCTGATGGGCAAGGATAAGGCCAAAGCCGTATTTTCTGGCACCGGAAAGGATTTCGGTCATCGACTCAGTAATAAAGTTCTGGAACTCATCGATATAGAGATAAAAATTCTCTCTTTCACTTATATCCTTCGCCTGTCTGGCCATGGCAGCCTGATGGAATTTAGATGCTATGATAGTGCCGAGCAGATAGGCATTTTCCATGCCGATAAGGCCGTGGGCGAGTTTGGCCAAAAATATCTTTCGGCTGTCCAGGATGTTTTGGAAATTCAGACCTGCTTTCTGTGCAACCATATAGCGGATTGGCTTTGGCCGCAGGAAGGTATCGAGCCGCGTAAGAATAGGGGCTTGGTGCCTGCCGCCCAATTCCGGGAACACCCTTTTCCAATAATAGATGACATCTTCGTCTTGAACAGTCGCAAGAAAGCTCCTTCGGTACTCCTTTTCTACCAAAAAGCGTCTCAGATCCACCAGGGTACCGCCTTGCGAACTTTCCAGAAAGGCAAGGATGGTGTTAGCCAGGATAGAGTTCATCTGGTCGCCCCAGCTTGTTGAAAGACGCCGAAATACTCCCACCAAGTCCGAAGAAAGGACGGTTTTTTCCTGCTCCGAATAAGCTGAGAGGATATTCAGACCGACCGGATAATTGAAGTCCGAAGGATCGAGCAGAACCACATCCTCGAATCTTTCCTCAGGGATGTATCCGAGTATTTTGTCAATCAAATCACCGTGCGGGTCGAGGACTCCTACGCCGTTGCCGTTTTCAATATCCTGAATAATCAATTTCAAAAGCAAAGTGGATTTACCCGTACCGGTTGCGCCGATAATGTGCGTGTGACGCAGTCGCTGGTCAAGGCTTAGACTAACCTGGACTTCCTGACCTTGATGTATGTTTTGCCCAAGAACAAATTTATGGCCGGTTGCTATTGCAGGGGCGGCCTTGGTCTTTTGCAGCTCCCGGCGCAGCCTAGCAGCCCGCACCGAGACCGAAGGCGGGTGGACAAGAGAGATAAGCTCAGCACTATTTAAGAGCATGCCGCTTCGTCGGCTCTGACGAAAATAGACATCTTCTGCGTGCATAGCATCGTCATAACCGTCATTGGAAAGAGGTATAAGCTCGTTGCTTGGAGGGTTGGATAGCTGGGCAAGGCCTCCTGCCAGCGCCCTGGCAATCTCCCAGGCCCGTTCAGCCTTCGCGCTTTGACCGGCAACCCTTAAAACTACCGCAAACAAAGCCCCTTGCACTTTCTCTTTGGCCAGACCAACCATCTCAGGGCTGTCAATAAAGAAACTTTTTCCCTGCCAGTCGGTTACTGACCTAAGAATACTTTCAGCCCAGGGATTCCGGGCTGCCTGAAATAGAATCTGCATGATGCCAATTTCACCTTCGTCAAGGTCTTCCAATGCTCCGACAATGCCTGTCAGAGGGTCAGGTTCAAGGTTTGTGAAGGTCCGAAGCGGCCTCATAAATTCCTGGGACATTCCAAAATCAACGACAACGGTCTGTTTGCCGCTGTCCCACAGGCCATCCAGAGTCTGACCCTCTTTATAAACGACAGCATCAGGAAAATAGGCGTTTAACTGCTGCCTAACCAGGCCTAAATCAGGTTCACGACAGACAAACTGGATCGAACTCGACTCGCCTGTCCCAATTATCTCAAAGCTAAGAGGCAGCGAACAGGAACTTAAGGTCAAAAGAAACTGTTCGGCATAATCAAGGTCAACCTTTTGTTTGAGAGGCAATGCGATAGTGCACTCGTGCAATGTTGAATTATCCTCGAACAAGACAGGCTCGGGTTCTTCCAACAAAAGAGAAGGATCGTAATCCTGCTGTTGCTCCGCTGACCCTATCAGGCGTCTTTTGATTCTTTCGATAAGTGAGCTAAGTATTGTAGGCCGTCGGCCATCGTCAACTGCCGGCTGAAAAGGAATATAGTGATAGAAAAAAGGCTCATAGACCGGCTCTAACTCCACCACGTCATACCAGAACTGCCACCCGCGGCATCGCTTTTCCCAGCGATAGAAATCGGTGGTAAGCTGTTCAGCAAGAGTGGCGCTTAAACCATCGAGCTCTGTTTCACTATCGGCCATAATTACTTAACCATCCGCTTGAAAAGGTCGCTCATAATCGGTTTTTTCTCGACCTCTGACAGCGCCCTTAAGCCCTTGCCTTCGGTCGCCTGACCAATGACCTCAAGGACAGCCGAATGGACCGAGTCCTGGAACATCAAGGCAGTGTCCAGACGATAATACGTTGGCCGAAAAGACAACCTCCAAAGCGCTACAATAACCACACCGATTCCCAGAGGCAGCCACCAAGGCAGCTTTATAGCCAAACCGATGCCCGTAATCACAGCAACAAATATTACGGCAAGCAGCCAGGAGAACTTGCGCGTTTCGCCCAGCCACCAGGAGATAAAAAAGCCTGTTCCAAAGGGAGCGGCGCAAATATCGAAGATGTGCTCCCGGCGCTGGACCCGGAAATATTCCCGGCTGGCTGATAATGCTCCGGCCTCAGGGTAACTTATTCTGGAGATATTGACATCCGGTATCTCCCTTTTATTAATAGCTTCCTCAAGCAGGTTGTAGATCCGCTGAGGCGAATCTTGGAAGCCCTCGAAAAGCCTGTGCCAGTGAGATAACACAGCGACGACCCTTCTGGCAATCCATCGCTTGTGTCGATGGTTGGGGCCTTCTACTTTTTTCTGTTCCATGTAATCTCGCACGGATGTTCTGCTTCGCTCAAAGAAATTAGCCAAAAGGCTGCGTGTTTTGCCAAAGAGTTCTCGCAGAAAATCGGCTAATTCCTCCCGCCCCGACGGCAAAGGCGAATTCTTCTTAGTCATATTTTAGCCCTCCAATATTTGGCTATATTGACTGTAAGATTGTAACTGCGGAGGGAGGTAACGTCAAGGGGCGTAATCCGGGTATGCTGAGTGAAAACTTCATTTACAAGAGCCGAAAAGTGTGCTATACTTCTTCATAAGCGGAAGTTTAAAGCAACCCGAGAAGTGTGATTCATAAGATTGTTATAAGATATAAGTAAGGGTTATTCATAATCTTTCGTAGAGATACCGAGGCGAACCACGAAGTGCTAAATATTGCTATTATTTATTGGATAAAACAGTAGAATTTATGATATGAAGGATACAGATTTAACGTTTATTTCAAGCAGACGATATCGGAATCTATTTATAAATTTAATCGCAATTGCTTATGGCAAAGAAAACAAGAGCAGAGTCTATGGGAAAAAGATCTGATTCTAAGAAGAAAAATCCAAACGGGGTTAGTTTTGAGCGGACCCTTTGGTTGGCGGCGGATAAGTTGCGAAAGAATATGGACGCCGCCGAATATAAGCATATCGTTCTTGGCCTGATATTCCTCAAATATATTTCCGATTCGTTTGAGGCACTCCATAACAAGCTCATCGAAGGCAAAGGCGAATACAAGGGCGCCGACCCTGAAGACGCAGACGAATATAGGGCCGAGAATGTCTTTTTCGTCCCGCCTGTTGCACGCTGGTCTTATCTTCACAGCCGAGCGAAGTTGCCGAGTATAGGAAAAGATGTCGATGATGCTATGGAGGCAATCGAAAAGGAAAACCAAACCTTAAAAGGCATACTACCTAAAGTATTCGCCCGGCCAAATCTCGACAAGGCCGCCTTGGGCGGTCTTATCGATCTTATAGGCAATATAGCTCTCGGCGATGAGGCGGCAAAAAGTAAGGATTTACTCGGCAGGGTCTATGAATACTTCTTAGGCGAATTTGCCAACGCGGAAGGCAAAAAGGGCGGACAATTCTATACCCCCAAATCGATCGTTCGTCTTATGGTCGAAATGATAGAGCCGTATAAAGGCCGTGTCTTTGACCCCTGCTGTGGCTCAGGTGGGATGTTTATAATGAGCGAGAGGTTTGTCGAGTCTCATCAAGGCAGAATAAACGATATCTCCATCTACGGTCAGGAATCAAACCAGACGACGTATCGCCTATGCCGGATGAATCTTGCTATCCGTCAGATAGATGGCTCTCAGGTTAAATGGAACAATGAAGGCTCGTTTCTTAACGATGCCCATAAAGATTTGAAAGCCGATTTTATCCTTGCCAATCCGCCCTTTAACGATAGCGACTGGTCGGGTGAACTTTTAGCTAAAGATGCACGCTGGAAATACGGAATTCCTCCAGCTTCTAATGCCAATTATGCCTGGCTTTCGCATATGATTTATCATTTATCACCCAAAGGCATAATGGCCTGCGTCCTTGCTAACGGTTCACTATCAAGCCAGACCAATAATGAAGGCGAAATAAGAAAGAACTTAATCGAAAACGATTTGGTCGATTGTATTGTGGGACTGCCGAAGCAGCTTTTCTATAATACCGGAATCCCTGCCTGTATCTGGTTTATTTCGCGTAAGCGAATCGGCAACAACGAGAGAAAACGAAGCGGGGAAATTCTTTTTATAGATGCGGGCGAAATCGGCTTTATGAGAGACCGCACACATAGAGAATTCACCGAAAACGATATCAAAAAAGTCGCCGATACGTATCACAACTGGCGCAATAACCCTCACCCCGGCCCTCTCCCAATGGTAGAGGGGCATTATCGAGGAAGATTTGATTTTTCTGGATTAGTTGAAAAAGCCAGAGAATTAAGAAAAAAGCAGACACCCGCAGAATCGGTTATGTGGGAACTACTCAGGGATAAACGATTTATGAACCTGAAATTCCGTCGTCAACATCAATTCGGTAATTACATAGCGGATTTTTATTGCCATGAGCATAAGCTGGTTATCGAACTTGATGGAGGCACCCATGAAAGCAATAGCCAGAAAAAGCATGACCATAAACGCGATGCCTATCTTGCATCAATGGGTTTAACCGTCTTAAGATTCAGTAACGAGGAATTTCAGGCTAATCCAGAAAATATTCTTCAACGAATCGCTGACGCAATTAAATTGTCCTCTCCCGCTGCAAATACTCCCTCTCCTCTTTCCTCTCCCAGTGGGAGAGGAAGTAAAGAAGGTGAGGGTATCGCGCCTTATCGCGATATCAAGGGTTTTTGTAAATCCGCTAACTTAGCGGAAATCCAAAAGCACAACTACGTCTTAACGCCGGGAAGGTACGTCGGAATAAAAGAAGCAGAAGACGACGGCATTCCCTTTGAGCAAAAAATGAAACAATTAACCATAGAGATTGCGGTGCAGATAGAAGAAGAAACTAAACTCAATAAGGAAATAAAAAAGCAACTTTCAAAGATAGATCTCGGTTAGAACCTAAAAATGACAAAGAAAAAAACAACACAAAAAGAATCGGTTCAATTAAATTTACCAGCTAAGATATATTTTAAAAAAAAGCTCAAGTGTGCTTTTTCCACGAATGAGTTTCACTTTTCAGCGGGCAAGTTGGATGTTTTAGCATATGACAGAAATGAAAAGTGTTTTCATGTAGCGGAGGGTAAATTGGCAAATCGTACCGCTTCTGTAGGTCATGCAGTCGGTCAATTAATAGCATATATTTCGATGCTACAGGAAAATGGATTCGACTTTCTAAACAGAATTTCCAAAGAGGCTAATCTCTTTTTAACAGATTTTACCAATTTCTTGGAAAATAAATCGATCAGAGTTTGCTTCTATATTGTTCTGCCGTATAAGCAAAGGGGGGAAATATTAGAACCTGCACAACTCATGCTTGGGAATATCGGGGATTTTGGAGATGCTATCGGCATTCTTTCAGCGAAAAAAAGTAAATGTCTTCTTGATAAATCAGCAAAACCGATAAGTATTAAAATAAGACGAAAATATAATCCAAAAGAGTTCTTAGATTCTATTGCCGACAAGTTTTTGAGTCTGGAAATTGCCAGCTCCTTTGAGAAACGACAAAGTCAATATAATAACATTCAGTTTAGAGAAAAAAACGGAAATCCTTATTTACATTTCGAGGTTTGGCACAAAAGAAAACGCAAAGCTGATAAATATCATAATTTTGAGGTAGCATTTCACCTTGAATGGGGCGTATCGTGGCAAAAGAATGTGAGAACAGCCAAAAGAGCAAGCAGAATACGCCGAAAGATGGCTCAAGCAAGAGGCATTTTAAAAAAGAAGAATTATGATTTTAAATATCAACCTAAATGGGGCGAAGCATGGTCGAAAGTGTATATTGAACGAAAATCAAAATCTGGCGTTTTAGATGCAGATTTTTTGGATGATATACTTGAACACCTCAAGGTTTTATCGGAAACACTTACTCCAATGTTGAATAAAATTAATTGGGGAAGAACCCGAAAAAAAGAGCAAGAGGAGCAGGCAAACGAAGTCGGTGTGAAGAATTAGCAAAATTTCATAAGGCAATAAAAAAGAATCTGGAGGGATTGGGATATGGATTCTGAACGGAATAAGTGCGTTCAAAAACTACTATTTGTATTAGGTATAGCGGCGATCGTTGTTGGATTTTTATTTGGATTCGCCGAGGCTGAAGAAGACCAGATGCAGTGGGCGATTATCTGTGGACTCGCACTAATATTGCTTTCAATGATAAATGAGTTCGAGCGAATAAAATTCGGCAAGGAAGGCACAGAACTAATCCGCCGTGCAGAATCCAAAATAGATGAACTTAAAAAACTCGAACAAGATATGACATATAGTATCGGCAAAACATTTTATGATACCGTTACATCAATGAAAAGAAAACGCGGTTTAGATGACTTTGGTGTTTGGATACTCGGGGCTTTTAATTTTTTAAGCAAAGTAAACTCCGAGGCCAGCAGCCAATTGATATCGGAACTTATAGAAACCACCGGTCACGATTTGTTAGATGTGCAATTCATGGCAACACGAGATACTCTTAATAAAAACACAGAACAATTAAGGAGGATTGAGAAGGAATTGTATTCACAAGGCGATGTTCGTGGTAAACTTTCTGAAAAGCTCGGTCGGTTGATAAGCAGTCTTAGTAACCCTGAGATGCAACAATAATGAATAGCTGGAAACGAACAACCGCATAAAAACAAATGAAAAGTGAAAAAGTAAAAGTGAATAGCGATTGGAAAGAAACAACGCTGGGAGAAGTGGCGGAATTTTCAAACGGAAGAACTTCTCCTGAACGATTTGATTCCGGAAAATATGAGGTTTTCGGCTCAAACGGTGTTATTGGTTTATCTGATGAAATAAACTCTGATGAAAATACAATCATAATAGGCCGTGTCGGGTCATATTGCGGAAGCTTGTATTTCTCGAAAAATAGATGTTGGGTAACTGATAATGCCATTAAGGCAAACGCAAAAGAAAACAATGATCCATTCTATTTATATTACTTGTTGATTACCCAGCAATTAAATAAAAAAGCGGCAGGTTCTGGACAACCTCTTATAAATCAGGAAATACTTAATTCTATCGAAGTAACTGTACCCCCTCTGCCCGAGCAGAAAACCATAGCCGCGGTTCTTTCAAGTTTTGACGACAAAATCGAATTACTCCGTCGGCAGAATAAGACCTTAGAGGCAATGGCTCAAGCCATTTTTAAGGAATGGTTCATCAAATTCAACTTTCCAGTTGAATTTGAAGTGAAAAATGAAAAGTTAAAAGTAAAAAGAGGCGGAAAAGAAACTAATGGTGAAAAGTTAAAAGCGAATAGTAAAACCGGCCTGTCTGCGTGCGGCGACGCACAGGCAGGCCTGCCCGAAGGGTGGAGAATGGGAAAGCTGGAGGAGATTGCAAAAGTTGAATGGGGAAATACAAATCTTACAAAAAGGAGTTATAGCAACGAAGGTAAATATATCGGAGTTAGTGCATCTGGTTGCGACGGCAGGATTGAACACAAAGAATATAATTTCGGTTCTTTTGTCATATCTGCAATAGGCGAATACTGCGGTAAGCTTTTTTACCCTCCTGATGATTTTACGGCCATTAAAAATACACTTGTCGTAACACAGGCAAATTCAAAATATTCTGCTTTTGCATACTACGGTCTTCAACGATGGAATCTAGAAAAACATGGTGCTGCTCAACCTTTTATAACCAAGGGTGACACTGAGCAGTTAGAAATAATCATACCGACGCAAGAAGTATTGGAAAGCTTTGATAAAATTACTGAGCCATTAGTGTTAAAAATCAGAAACAATTTTTCCCAAATCCAAACCCTTTCAAAGTTGCGGGATACCCTTTTGCCGAAACTTATGAAGGGAGAAATAAGAGTCCGATGACAGATATAATAAAACAAATACTCAAGAAGCAGGTTAGGTTAGGATTGTTATGTAATAATTCTTTTGTAAATTTTTGTACTATGGGATTTACGGGGGATAATACACTGATATTTGCATCCAAATTTCACATAAAGAAAGGATTAATCGAAATAGGAACTTCTACATCACATCGAGGTCGTCTAATTGACCAAAAGAAAGAAGTCGAATTCGAAATCAAGAATGGTTTTCATATTTCTCTTCATCCGCGGGGGCAAGTAATGCACCTTAGAGAAAATCCTCGGGGAAAGATCTTATCAAAGAAAAAGTTTGATTGGTTTCCTGTGGAAAAACCATTTCATTTTCTCAGTTTATTTTCACCTCCTTTAGATGAGTGCGTAGGAAGTCAAAAATTATCACCCTTTTTAGCTCCGGCTCCTAAAGGTTATAAAAATTCGATTTTGATGAAAGTAGATATATTCCCCCAAAATACAACCCAGCATTTCCCATATTCTACTTCTATTTGGATGTTTTGGGGGTACTGCCCTGAATACTTGGTTCGGGTAAGTTTCCTTCTAACTAACCAGCGTGTTTCTCCAATGGTATTTTGGCCGATTGACCACGGATTTCTCAATAAAGGAGCTAATTTGAACCTATGACTCCCATCTTCGAATCAGACATAGAGGAATTTGTAATCGAGCTTCTGCAAAATCAGGGCTTCGATTACCTTTCACCTGAGCAACAGGAGGCTGAACGTCTGCCTGCCTTCGGCGCAGACAGGCCAGATTTAAGTCAGGTTGTTTTACTATCTCGGCTAAAGGATTCTATTGAAAGATTAAACCAGGCCATTCCGCAGGAGGCGAAAGAGCAGGCATTGCGTCAGGTCCTTAATCTGCCGAGCCAAAACCTAATCGATAACAACGAGGCATTTCACAGAATGCTCACCGAAGGAATCGAAGTTGAATTTATGGTCGATGGCAATATAAGGGGTGATAAGGTCTGGTTGATTGACTGGCAAGATATCAAGAATAATGAGTTTCTTGCCTGTAATCAGTTCACGGTCATAGAAAACAATATCAATAAACGCCCTGATATTGTTTTGTTCATTAACGGCCTGCCTTTGGTTGTAATCGAGCTAAAAAACCCCGCCGATGAAAATGCAACGGTAGCGAAGGCATTTACTCAATTACAGAACTATAAGAACGCTATACCTTCTCTTTTTTGTTACAATGGTTTTCTGGTGGCCTCTGATGGTTTCGACGCAAAGGCAGGGACTATCTCTTCTGCTTTCGGCAGGTTCGCTGCCTGGAAATCCGTTGACGGCGTCCGGGAAGACAGGGTAACCGTTCCACAGATTGAAACGCTGGTTAAAGGGATGCTCAAAAAAGATGTCCTGCTTGATTTAATAAAGCAATTCATCGTCTTTGAAAAGACAAAGAAGGAAGATTCAAAGACGGGACTAAGCTCGGTTGTTACTGTTAAAAAGCTCGCTGCTTATCATCAGTATTTCGCCGTCAATAAGGCGGTCGAATCAACAATTACAGCAGCTTCACAAAACGGAAGCAGAAAGGCAGGCATCATCTGGCATACTCAGGGTTCGGGCAAGAGCTTATCAATGGTTTTCTATGCTGGAAAGATTGTCCTTACCCTTGATAATCCAACTATCGTTGTTGTTACCGACAGAAATGACCTTGATGGCCAGTTGTTCGATACTTTTGCTGGTTGCCGTCAGCTTTTAAGACAGGAACCGGTTCAGGCACAAAGCATACCGCATCTAAAAACGCTGTTAAAAACGGCAGGTGGAGGAATTGTCTTTACCACTATTCAGAAGTTCTCGCCTGATGAAGGAGAGGCCGTTTATGACCTTCTGTCTGAAAGAAAAAATATCATTGTTATTGCCGATGAGGCGCACAGAAGCCATTACGGTTTTAGAGCGAAAAATATCGAAGACGAAAACGGTGGCATAAGGACAACATACGGCTTTGCAAAGTATTTAAGAGACGCTTTGCCCAACGCATCCTTCATTGGTTTTACGGCTACACCGGTCGAAAAGGAAGACGCATCAACTCCAGCAGTATTTGGAAATTACATTGATATTTACGATATCGAGCAATCCGTAGAAGATGAGGCGACAGTTAAAATATACTATGAATCACGGCTTGCAAAGGTCCACCTAAAGCCGGAAGAAAAAGAAAAACTCGATGAGGAAGTAGAAACCATTACCGAAGGCGAAGATAGCATGGTTTCTGAAAAGGCAAAGGCGAAGTGGACGCAGCTTGAAGCGATTGTCGGGCATAAGGAACGACTAAAAACTGTCGCAACTGATATTGTTGGCCACTTTGAGAAAAGACAGGAGGCTTTCGACGGTAAGGCAATGATTGTCTGTATAAGCAGAAGAGTTGCCGTTGAATTATACGATGAAATAATCAAACTAAGGCCGCGCTGGCACGATGCCGACAAGAGAAAAGGAACGATAAAAGTTGTGATGACTTCTTCTTCCTCTGACCCTGAAAGCTGGCAGATTCATAGCACGACAAAGGAAATGAGAAAAGAAATAGCCGAACGATTCAAAGATCCTGACGACCGTCTGAAGATGGTTATTGTCTGCGATATGTGGCTGACTGGTTTTGATGTACCCTGTCTGCATACGATGTATGTTGATAAGCCAATGAGGGGACATAACCTTATGCAGGCGATTGCACGGGTAAATCGCGTATTCCGCGACAAACCAGGCGGGCTGATTGTTGATTATATCGGGATTGCCTCTGATTTGAAAAATGCTCTGGCCGTCTATACCCAAAGCGGAGGAAAAGGAACTCCGACTTTAGACCAGGAGCAGGCAGTTGCCTTAATGCTCGAAAAATATGAAATCGTCTGTCAGATGTTTGACAAGTTTGACTATAAGAGATTTTTCAAAGCCGACACTCAGCAGAAACTAACTATTATCCTCGAAGCACAGGAGTATATCCTGGGTCTGGAGGACGGCAAAGAAAGATTCTCCAGAGAAGTCGTTGCCCTTTCAAAAGCATTCGCCCTTTCTGTCCCTCATCCGAAGGCGATGGAAATAAAAGATGAAGTCGGGTTCTTTCAGGCGGTAAAGGCAAGATTGATGAAGTTTGAACCAACGGGAATGGGCAAAACCGATGTAGAGATTGAGACGGCCATAAGGCAGATTGTTGACAGGGCGGTTGTTTCGGAAGGGATCGTTGACGTCTTTAATGCGGCAGGGATAAAGAAGCCGGATATTTCCATTCTCTCTGATGAGTTCTTAAAAGAAATTCAGGGAATGGAAAGAACAAACCTTGCTTTGGAGTTATTGAAGAAGCTTTTGAATGATGAAATACAACTTCGGTCGAAGAAAAATCTGATACAAAGTAAAAAGTTTTCTGAGATGCTCGAAAACGCAATAAAGAAGTATCAGAACAATTTACTAACGGCGGCGCAGGTTATAGAAGAGCTTATTAAACTGGCAAAGGACATTCGGGATTCTGATAAAAGAGGTGAGCATCTTAATCTTAGTGTGGAGGAACTGGCCTTTTATGACGCCTTGGCGGATAATCAAAGCGCCAGAGAGGTCTTGGGCGATGAAAAGCTAAGAGATTTGGCAAGGGTTTTGGTCCAAAGGGTTAAGGATAATACTTCAATTGACTGGACAATAAAAGAAAGCGTTCGGTCAAAACTTAAAGTTATTGTAAAACGGCTTCTGAGGCAATATGGTTATCCGCCAGATAAACAGTTGATTGCAACGGAAAACGTCTTGAAGCAGGCAGAGCTTTTGGCTGATGAATGGGCTGTCAAATAATAATATGGAAACTGGTTGGCCCATTCGATTTTACCAGATGGTTTACAAACTTTACGGCCTGACCGACGACGAAATCGCCATCGTCGAAGGTAAAGATAAAATCAAACAATGAGATCTATAGTAAATTCAACACAAATTGATGATTACTTCAATTCAGCAAAACGCGATGCACAAGAGCTACTGCCGCACCTGGTAAGGAGGTTAATATTTGCCACTCTTGATTTGAAATCACTGGTCAGGTGCAGAATCCCGGTTGGTGACGACATTGGACGCCCTGGTTACGACGGTCGGGTCGAAGCAATCAATGGTAATAGCTTCGTGCCCATGGGTCTTTCCGTATGGGAAATGGGGACTGGTGACCCGAAAAACAAAGCTGGAAATGACTACAACAAACGAACTCATAATCTTGGAGATATTGACCCTGCCATTACATCCTTTGTTTTTGTCACACCTCATAAATGGGACGACAAAGATTCGTGGGCACAGGAAAAACAAGAACAGGGAATCTGGAAAAGCGTGCGAGTACTGGATAATGTTGACTTGGAAACCTGGTTTGAGACGGCACCAGGAGTTGCTCGCTGGCTTGCACGTCAAATTGGAATACCTATCGATTCTTTCAGAGATATTGACCTTTACCTTGATGAACTTTGCACGCAGTATGGTGGTATTAAGATTCTCGATGATCTTATAATCGGCGGCAGAGATGAAACCCTAACCAAATTATCCAATTGGATAAAATCTGATTCGAAGGAGATAATTGTCCAAGGCGAATCAATAGAAGAAGCAGCAGCTTTTATCGCTGCCGCTATTAGAAAATTGCCTAATGAGCAAGGCCAACAAATTTCAGCCCAGACCTTGTTTGTTAATGAGCAAAACGCTCTCGATTTTATCGCGTCATGTCGTTCTCAGCATTTTGTTGTGCCCCTTAATCCTGAATTTTATAAGCGTGCTAAAGCTCTTAAGTTGCAAAATGTACGTCTGATGATTCCTCTTACGGTACTGCAAGGATACTTTACCAAGGGTGAAGAAAATATTATTAAGTTGGGCCCAGTTCATCGCCGTCCTTTTTGTGAAATGCTAAAAAATATGGGTATCCCATCAAATAAGGCTGATAGGATAACCTCAGAGTCAAAAGGTAGTTTGGGGGCACTTTTATTGCTCCTTGGAGGATGGCAAGATGAAACCTTGCCTTGGATGAGTGGAGAAGCAACATTAGAACTTATTCCTCTTATGTTTGCTGGACAGTGGTCTGTAGATAATAAGAACGATCAAAATGTGATAGAGAAACTGAGTGGCAAGAAATATAGCGAGGTTGAACAAACAATAGCAAGATGGAAAACCCCGACTGGACCATTAATCCGCCGAGGTCCTATTTGGGACTGGCTCGCATGGGATTTCGCTTGGGGTCATTTGGCATCTGAAATTAGCGAAGATCAGATTAAGCGATTTATTGAAGTAGCCAAAGAAGTTTTGTCAACGCCAGATCCGCGTTTTGAATTATCCGCAGATAAGAGATGGGCAGCTGCAATTTATAGCAAAGTTCATCAATATTCTTCATCATTGCGAGAAGGACTTGTATGTTCTATTGTCCAAGTAGCGATACATAGTAATAGTGTTCTTAATGGTTCTGGCCAAGCGATAGCAGATTCATTGGTGCGACTTCTTTTGATAGGTCAAAACGAGACTTTTCCCATTAACACCTGGCTTTCAGTCAGCGCGTGGCTACCAGACTTGGCGGAAGCCTCACCTGGCGTTTTTCTTGAGGCATGTGAGAAGTTGTTAAAAAATAAAGATGCTATTAACAAGATTTTTGAAGAAGGTGACGTACTTTTTTCTTTAAGTGAACACACTCATCTACTCTGGGCCTTGGAAAGACTTGCGTGGTCCGAACAGTACCTTACACGAGTCACTTTGATTCTGGGAGAACTATCGGCAATCGACCCTGGTGGTAAATTGGGGAATCGGCCCATTAACAGTTTAACAGAGGTCTTCTTACCTTGGCATCCACAAACGAAAGCAGATCTTAAGCATCGTTTAGTTGCTATCGAAGTGCTTTACCAACAAAGGCCAGATATTGGATGGTCTCTTGCCATTTCCTTGCTACCTGAATCTACCGAGTGTGCAATGGGCACAGCCAATCCAAGATGGAGAGATTGGAAAACCGCCGATTCCGCACAGATGAAAGAAGGCGAATATTGGACTTTTGTAAGAGAATTAGTAACAAGGATGATTAGCTGGGCAGGAAATTCAGGCGATAGGTGGCCCTCGCTCATCGAATCATATAATACCTTGCGTCGACAGTATCCAGAATTGGGTAGCAATTTACTCTCAGCTATTACTAATCTGAATCCACAAGCATTTTCTGAAGCCGACAAAGTTGTGATGAGTGAGAAATTCCGGGAAATGTTGACTCAACACAGAAAGTTTCACGATGCTGAGTGGTCTATGAGCGAAGAGGATTTGTCGATATTAGAAGAACTTTACAAAAAGTTTCAGCCGGCTGATATCGTAAAGCAATACACATGGTTGTTCGATCCTTGGCCCGAAGTACCTATAAGCATGCATGTAGATTACAAAGAGGAACAAGAATATGTTCAAAAAGAACGTTTGAATGCATTAAATGTAATTTTTCAAACTAAAGGCCTTGAAGGATTGTTTACATTAGCAAAGGTTGCACAATCTCCATATCATGTAGGATTTTCCGCCTCGCGAATTAACATGAACCAACCAGATGAACTCGGTCTTTTAAAGCGTTGTTTAAGTGTCTCTATAGAAGATAGTGACCAATCGTGCTATTTACAAATGGGGTTAGGTTTTGTAAGAGGACGATATCAACGATATGGTATCAAGTGGGCTGAAAACATAGTATTACAAGATAGCATCGAGTGGGATGATAATAAATATGTCAATCTCGCTCTTGGACTCCCTGCAGACAAACAAACTTGGGATTTAATGGAAAAATGGGGTGAAAATATCCCGCAAATTTATTGGAAAAATATTTCTGCTCATAATATTTCGCCTTATGAAGGTGATCCCGAATATGCAATTACAAAACTTTTTGAAGCAGGTCGACCCTATGCCGCACTAAACTTGGCAAGCTTTACAATCCGTTCAAGCAAGACAGAGAAAGATAAAACCATCTTGTCAAAAGAAGTTATTATAAAATTACTTGAGGAAGCTCCAAAGCATGACCCAAGAAAGGAAAAAGATGTTGCGTTTGGCTCATTGAGTTACGATATTTCAGAATTGCTTGATATTCTGGAAGCGAAAGGGGCTGAAACGTCAAAATTAGTTCAACTTGAGTGGGCTTGGATGCCAGCACTTGAACATAGCAAGCGCGGGCTTAAGTCTCTACAGCAAGCATTAAACGAAGACCCAAAATTATTCATTGAAATTCTTAAAATACTCTACCGAGGCAAGAACGAAGCACCTCAAGAACGTTCTGAACAGAAAGAAGGGATAGCATCACAAGTATTTCGATTATTATCACAATGGAAGGTTGTTCCTGGATTAGAGGAAATGCAACCAACCGAAAAGAAATCTAAGGGCGATATTCAATTCTCTAAAGGTCAAGTAAACCAAAAAAATTTATTTTCATGGGTAAGGGAAGCCAGAAAGCTTGCAAGTGAGTGCGACCGTCTTGATATTTGCGATATTCAGATAGGTCATGTATTGGCTTATTCGCCTTCTGACCAAAATGGGTATTGGCCATGTGAGGCGGTACGTAACTTGATTGAAGAGATTGCCAGTAGCGAATTAGAACATGGGATAGAAGTTGGTGTTTATAATAAACGTGGTGTACATTTTAGAGCAAAAGGCGGCGCACAGGAACGCGGGTTGGCTGTAAAATTTCGGCAATATGCACAGCAGGTTTCTTCTAAATGGCCTCATTCTGCTGCAATGTTAAATCGCATTGCTGATGGATACGAGAGGGAAGCTCATTGGCACGACGAAAAGGATGCCTTCGAAGAATTTGAATAGTGTGCTGAAAGAGAACTTGCCTTTATTATTTCGGCCCCGTAGTGCCTTCGGCTCTCCAAGTTGCCAACAAAAAAATTTCCTTGTGTCTTATGTTAATTGAAAAGCCGGATAACTCAACCATTCGTGCAAAGACCATATATGATTGGTCAAACACGCGGCCATCGCAGGCGTCCTTGAGAGCCATCGTTTATCCTGGCCTTGCAA